>VOFK01001235.1_pt1 | contig 459881 bp, 450 predicted proteins | sample 5384121 | NCBI WGS metagenome assembly VOFK01 (sample SAMN12384730, study PRJNA508395) | human gut metagenome | isolation source: healthy gut J | host: Homo sapiens | reverse complement strand
CAGCATTCAATGTAGCGTTTCATTTTACACATTTGTCAACGCTATTAAAACAGATTTCTTGTATCCCGCAATATATGAAACAGCCGCTTGACAGTCCGGCTTTCTGACTTGAGAAATAGATTTTTAACGGCAAAAATATAATGATTTAGATTAAAATATACTGATGTTTTTGCCGATAATGTGGTATACTATATAATAGATTAACAAGGTTATTTAATATAATTTATGGCGGAGGATAATAGATGCGATATCTTTCAGTTGCTGAAATAGCAAAAAAATGGAATATGTCAGAGCGCAGTGTTAGAAATTACTGTGCTAAGGGGCGTGTGAACGGTGCATTTCTTACAGGTAAGACATGGAACCTTCCTGAAAACGCAGAGAAACCGGAGCGCATTAACAAAAGAAAAGAAGAACCGATTACGCTGTTGGATATTCTGAAAGAGCAAAAGGCAAGTAAATATTCCGGTGGAATATACAATAAGACACAGATTGATTTGACATACAACTCCAACCATATCGAAGGCAGCCGCCTGACACATGATCAGACCAGATATATCTTTGAAACCAACACCATCGGTGTAGAAAAAGAAGTGCTGAATGTGGATGATGTGATTGAAACGGCAAATCACTTCCGTTGTATTGACATGATTATTGATCATGCAAAAGCAGCTTTGACGGAGAAATTCATCAAAGAACTTCACTTGGTTTTGAAGAATGGCACCAGCGATTCCAGAAAAGATTGGTTTGCTGTTGGTGATTATAAGAAACTTCCGAATGAAGTCGGTGGCAGGGATACAGCCCTTCCGGAAGAAGTTGCCGATAAAATGAAGGCATTGCTGGCGGAATACAATGCCAAAGAAGAAAAGAATTTTGAGGATATTCTGGACTTTCATGTGAAGTTTGAACGAATTCATCCGTTCCAGGACGGAAACGGTCGTGTGGGTAGATTGACTATGTTTAAAGAGTGTCTAAAATACAATATTGTTCCGTTTATCATTGAGGATAATTTGAAAATGTTCTATTATCGTGGATTGAAGGAATGGGACAACGAAAAAGGATATCTGACAGATACCTGCCTGACCGCGCAGGACAAGTATAAGGCGTATTTGGATTATTTTAGGATTAAGTATTAATAAATGCTTTTAAAGAATGCTTATATGGATTTTGAAAAAATTGAATATTCACAAAAAATCTGGCTGAAGGATACAGGATGAGGAACATTTTGCAACTATGGCACAAGTTTTATTTTCATCGAAATCCTATATTGCTTCGGTGTCATATGATAATGTTCTTTGAAGCACTTATAAAAATGTGTTGTATTCGTAAAATGCAGTTCATCCATAATTTCAGATATAGAAGCGGTCGTTTCAAGCAGGAGAGCAGCCGCTCTTTTCATACAGAAAGTCTGACTGTAATCGAATAGGCATGAATTTGTATATTTCTTAACTATAGAGTTTAAATAATTTCCACTGTAATTTAATAATTGTTCAAGCTCAGAACGTGTAATGCGTCCATTGGTGTCCTCTAAAATGTGACTTATGTGTGTGAAAAGAAGAAAATCATTGTCTGCTTCTACATGGACGGGCGTGAAATGAAAGTGTTCTGGATTGGACAGATAATCAAACAATTCTAAAAGCATTCCTTTGATGACATAAGTAGAACCAAGCTTTGGATACATAATGGCACGAAGTATATTGTCAGTTATGGCGTGGAGAGTATGGTGCCAGTCTTTGTTGTTTAGCGATGGCATAAAATCAAGATATTCCTTTGTGTCAGGATTATCGAGATTATCTGAAAGAAATCTAAGAATAGGGTTATGGCCGGGTCTTTCTATATCCGGAAAATAAACTTTTGGTTCATCTTCTGAAAGCTGTTGGACAAGCTCTTTTGACATTCCGATAAACAAAAGAGTTGCATCGGAAGAAAAAATTTCTTTGTGTACTATATTGTGGTTCATCAGGCAACAGCTTCCACTGTGGAACACAAAATCAGTCTTTTCAATCAGCTGATGGATTTCGCCATCCAATACAATAAGAAGTTCGTAAAAATCATGAATATGTGGAGGCCTCATATTAAAATGATTGATTTCCTTTTCTGTTTTGAAGCTGTAAAATGTATTTTCACGTGGTGAGGTCATTAAAAAATTTAGATATTTGTCATCGTTAGCTCTGTTACATGTTTCGAGTGTGAACTGTATTGGTGTAAGTATTTTGATGTATGAATTGATTGTACTGTTTATATTATCCTGCTCTATGATATTTTTGACAGTATATGATGAGGTCATAATGGTATATTTCTCCTTATCCACGAATATGATAAAAACCAACTGATATTTTATCACATATGTTATAGAATTGTAAGCAATAATTTATTAAAGTAACAGTATACAAAACATAAGCGTTTATGAAAAATACAATACAAACTATTATTGTTAACAGGAAAAAGGAGGTTGCATTTATTATGCAGGAAACAGAAAAGAAATACCTGAAATGGTATCAGAAGATAGCGTATGGAGCAGGAGACCTGGCTTCAAATACCAGCTATGGACTTGTATCAAGCTTTGTCCTTTTATATTTATCTGATACAATGGGGCTTAACACAGGAATTATTGGAACTTTAATGCTGGTATCGAAATTTCTTGATGGAATTTCAGATGTGATATTTGGAAATTTAATCGATCGCACTAAGTCAAAGCTTGGAAAGGCAAGACCATGGATGCTGTATGCACAGATAGGCGTATCACTTTGTCTGGTGCTGTTGTTTTCAATTCCGGGTGGAATGAGTGAAACTGCACAATATGCGTATTTCTTCGCATTTTATACAGCACTCAATGCTATCTTTTATACAGCAAACGGAATAGCATATTCAGCATTATCAGCTCTTATTACCAGAAACAAGAATGAAAGGGTTCAGCTTGGATCAATACGTTTCATGTTTGCAGTTGTCACAAATATTGTAATGGGATTTGCAGTAACAGGTGCAGTTGATGCCTTTGGCGGTGGAGCATCAGGATGGCGTATGGTTGCTGTTATATGTGGTGTAATCGGACTTGTTGTCAACACAATAAGCTGCCTGTGTGTTAAGGAGTTACCGGAAGAAGATAGTGTGGCAGTTGAGGATACACAAAAACCGAAGGATGACAAAATAGGTTTTGTTGAGTCTTTGAAGTTACTTATAAGTAACAAATACTATATTTTAATCGTAGCAATTTATATTGTTTATTATTTCATGAGTAATCTTACAACAGGCTCAGCTATTTATTTTATGAAACATGTACTTGGAAATGGTTCATTACTTGGACTGTTCTCAATGATGAAGATGTTCCCTGTAATAATTGCACTTATTTTTACTCCGATTCTTGTAAAGAAGACCGGAAGCATGCAAAAGGTTAATTTCTGGGGATATGTAATCAGTGATATTTTAGGAATATTTCTAATTATTTTTGCGATGCAGAAGAATTTACCAATGATGTTACTTTTTATGTTCCTTAAAGGAACATTTGCCGGAACAATGTCGGGAACATTAAATGCCCTGATTGCTGAAATCAGCGGATATACCTATCGTACGAAAGGGGTACATATTGATGGAATGATGTTTAGCTGTTCATCACTTGGAGTAAAAGTTGGTGGTGGAATTGGTACTGCGGCTGTAGGCTGGCTATTGCATGCAGCAGGATATGCCGGAAAAGCTGCAACTCAGACCGCAGCAGCTACAAATATGATTTTCAGTATGTATATCACAATACCTGTAATTCTTGGTGTCGTAATTACTATTCTTCTTGGTTTAATGAAGGTGGAAAAGGAAAATAAGAGAATTGACATGGAAAGAGCAGAAAAAGCAGACTAACAGATTGAAAGAGGAATGAAGTATGCAGTGTCAGAAATTTAATGAGGACTGGACATTTGAAAAAGCTGATCAGGCTGACAGATTAAAAGCCTTTTACGGGAACAGTGATGCAGTTGCTGTTACACTCCCTCACGATGCAATGATTCGTGAAAAAAGAGATAAGGACTGTCCTTCCGGAGCACAGAGTGGCTTTTATCCCGGAGGTGTGTATACATACGAAAAAGCTTTTATGGCTCAAAATGAGTGGAAAACGCAGGATGTATTTCTGGAATTTGAGGGAATTTATGGAATTGCAAGAGTCTGGATAAATGGAGCTCTTGCGGCAGTGAATCGTAATGGATATATGGGGTTTTCGGTTGACTTAAAGCCATGGATAAGCTATGAGCATGAGAATATTATAAGAATAGATGTCGATAACAGTAAACAGCCTAACAGCAGATGGTATTCAGGCTCAGGAATTTACAGAGATGTCAATCTGTGGACAGGAAAAGGTGTATATATTTCACATGATAAGCTGCGTATTACGACATTGTCAGTGAATGATGACATGGCGGTTTTAGAGGTGTGTGCACAGTTGAAAAACATTATTGGACATGGATTAGAGGCAGAATGTCTGATTGAAATAAAAAAAGATGGACAGAAAGCTGCATCGAATACACAGAGAGTAGTATTTCGTTCAGAGCAAATGCAGACAGTGCGTGTACAAATACCGATTGAACAACCAAAGAAATGGAGTCCGGCACAGCCAGCTTTATATGAGTGTCATATAACGACAAGGTTTGATGATGAAATATGTGATGAAGCAGTTTCTAATTTTGGAATCCGAGTATTGGCGCTTGATCCTGTACATGGATTGCAGATAAATGGTGAGACAGTTAAGCTTCGAGGAACCTGTATACATCATGATAATGGCGTGATAGGTGCTGAGACATTTAAGGGGGCAGAATGGTACCGTTGCAAGAGATTGAAGGAAGCGGGTTTTAATGCAATAAGAAGTGCACATCACCCAATGAGCAGAGCAATGCTTGATGCGTGTGATCATATTGGAATGTTGGTTATGGATGAGCTGACGGATATGTGGGACAAGGAAAAAAATACATATGATTTCTCTGATATTTTTGAAGATGAATATAATCAGTGGATTAATCATATGGTTGAAAAGACTATAATCATCCATCAGTTGTTATTTATTCAGTTGGAAATGAGATACAGGAAGCTGGAACTAAGCAGGGAGCTTGGATAAACAGAATACTATGCAATAAATTTCATGAGCTCGATAATACCAGATATACAACGAATGCATTGAATGGATTAAACTGTGCAGGCAGGCGTCTTGGCGTTATTATGAGGGATGTTGCAGAAAAATTTGGAATGGATTCACATGGAAGTGGAAGCGGTGGAGGAAGCAATGCATTAAACAGTTTTATGAGTCTGATGTCGGGCGAAAAAGGAGAGTTTTTTGCAAAGCATCCGCTTGTTTCAGAAGCACTTGAAGAATGTTCGCAAAGCTGTGATATAACAGGACTCAACTATTTAAGTGGAAGATATGAGCTGGAGCATGAACTGCATCCTGCAAAAACAGTTCTCGGTACTGAAACATATCCGGCTGACATAGAAAATCTCTGGAAGCTTGTTGAAGCTTATCCACACGTGATTGGAGACTTTACATGGACAGGATACGACTATATAGGTGAAGCTGGGGTGGGAATATTTCATTATGATGGAAATGCCAATTTCACAAGCATCTATCCTGAGAGATTGGGATATATCGGAGATATTGATTTGATTGGAAATCGAAGACCAATCAGCTATTTCAGGGAAATAGTGTATGGTCTGACAGATAAACCATATATTGCGGTCGAGAGACTTGAACACGCAGGACAGACAGCAGGTAAAACTGCATGGATGTTTAAGGATAACATCAGCAGCTGGACATGGAAGGGCTTTGAAGGGACAACGGCAAATGTGGATGTTTATTCATCAGGTGATGAAGTAGAGCTTTTTCTGAATGATAAATTGCTTGGAAGAAAACCGGTAGGAAGAGAAAATCATTTTACAGCATCTTATGAAGTGCCATATGAACCGGGAACTTTAAAGGCAGTTGCATATCAGAAAGATAGGAAACTGGGTGAATATGAGCTTTCTACAGCAAAATCAGTAACAAAGCTAAAAGTGTGTCGTGTAACTGAGAATGAGAGGAATATAGCATATATCAAGATATGGCTTGTAGATGATAATGGCACAATTAATTCACAGGAAGCTGAAAAAAGACTGCTTCATGCTAGTGTTGTAGGAAATGGTGTGCTGGAAGGATTTGGTACAGCTAATCCTTCTAGTGAGGAGGACTATTTTTCTGATTCAGTAACAACATTTGATGGAAGCGCTCTGGCAGCAGTTCGATGGAAGGATGTCAAATCGAAGGAGCCGGCTGTTCTTAAAGTATGGACGGATGATGGTTGTCAGGTGATGATAAATATAGAAAATAATTAAATATTAATGGTGTATGTTATACTTAGTGAGTATGGCATACACCATTTTTATTGAAGTCAAATAAATGTATCAGGGCTTCCTAAAAAAGTTATTGACAAAATAAAATGAACGGTGTATATTTTCAACGTGAACATTGTTCATTTAATGAAATAGCTAAATGACATTACATTGAAAAGGAGTGAATTCGTGAACCATCTTGCAACTTCAAAAGAAGACATATTAGCTGCAAGCAGAGAGCTAATCAAAGAAAACGGATGGACTGCTGTAAGCATACGAGCTGTTGCATCTCGATGTTCTGTTTCGGCGGGGACAATCTACAATTACTATGAATCCAAGGCCGATTTGCTTGGGGATACAATTGAGAGTATTTGGCGTGAAATCTTTTTTAACCCTGAGGATGAGCAGGCATTTAACGATGTTGCTGCCTGTATCTCATGGATTTATAAAAGACTGGAATATGGAAATGAGCAATTTCCGGGCTTCTTTTCTCTGCATTCGCTTGGATTTATGAAGGATGAAAAAACGGATGGAAAGAAGAAAATGCTGCAGACATGGGGGCATATTCTTAATGGATTGTGTGATATTTTAAAGAATGATCCTAAGATTCGTCCAGATGTATTTGATGAACAATTCACGGAAAAGCAGTTTGCAGATATATTATTTTCTTTAATATTAGTATCAATGATTCGTCAGGATTATAATCCGTCTTCGATATTGATGTTGATTAATAAAACATTATATTAAATTTCTCCCACATTAGAGTGTGGGAAAATTTTTGCAACAAAATGAACGTTGTTCACTTATGCGTTTAAAGATGTACCTAAGAAAGGATTTTTATTATGCAGGCAATTGTAGAAACTATATTTGATACCGTATATTTGTTTTCGGTAATCACAATCGGAATTTTAATGATTCGAAAAAGCAAAGGAAACCGTCAGTTTACCATGTTTGGAATTATGGCAGTTATTTTAGGAGGTGGAGATGCATTTCATCTGGTCCCTCGTGCAGCAGCGCTTTGTACAACCGGTCTTGAGAACTTTACTGTACAGCTTGGGTTAGGCAAGTGGATTACCTCTGTCACCATGACTATTTTTTATGTCGTTCTCTATCATATATGGCGTGAGCGTTATCAGATTAAAGGCTATAAAGCAGCTACAGCAGCTATTTATAGTCTTGCAGGATTAAGAATTGTTTTGTGTATGATGCCTCAGAATGCCTGGCTCAGTGCAGATGCTCCGCTTTCATGGGGAATCTACCGAAATATTCCGTTTGCACTGATGGGATTAATTATCATAGTTTTATTCTATAAAAGTGCAAAAGAAAATAACGATAGCTCTTTTCGTTGGATGTGGCTGACAATCGTCCTGAGCTTTGCATTCTATATTCCGGTTGTACTGCTGGCTGATGTAATTCCGATGATCGGCATGCTGATGATTCCAAAAACCTGTGCATATGTTTGGACAGTATTAATTGGCTACAAGGCAATGAAAAAAGACTTAGCCATTTTTTAGTAGTTTTATTGTAACACAGAACAAAATATGATTTTGATGCATTATATGATGATGGGAAAGCTCCCTAATAAGCATAAAAAGATAATGGTCAATTTTATGGAGGATAATGCTGATTCAGAGATTTATTCCAATGAATTGAAAAAACAAGCTGGATTTGGCAAGGATGGAGAAAAAGGATTTGATGGTGCAATAACGAATCTTATGATGCAGACATATCTGTGCAACTGCGATTTTAAGATATGCATGAGATGTATCCGGAGGCGACTGATAAGCAGATAAGGAAGATATTAAAGTAATACAGGTACATATATAGCGATGAAGGAATATTAAACAATGTATTTGAATAGTACATAAAAATAACCATATTGAATACAATCTAAATAAAGATAATTTATGATTGACTTTCTTAGTTATATCAGTTATATTATCTTTAGTGATCAGATTGCAGAAACTTGAGAAGCCTGCGATCGGGGGAGGGTGCCGAGGCCCCTCTCCTTTTTTATTTGGAACATTTTGCAGCGAGGTACATATGAGCAAACCGTTTATTACATATACCGCACAGATTGAAAAACTGAAAAATGAAAAAAATCTAGTTATTACAGATGATGACTTTGCGGTAGAATCCCTGCAAAATATCAGTTACTATGCACTAATTGGCGGATACAAACATCCTTTTATTGATATTCATACCCGCAAATACATTAATGAAGCATGTTTTGAAGATATAGTTGCTCTTGATGAATTTGATGAAGAGTTACGTGGAATATTCTTTAAATATTTATGTCGTGTAGAAAGAAAAATGCGTTCGTCCATTTCTTATCACTTCTGCAAAAAATATGGAGAACGTCAAGAAGAATATCTTAACTTCAATAATTACAGCAATATTACAAAAAATAAAAATGGAATTACTAAATTAATCAAAATGCTAGATATGATGGCTAATAAAAATAAGGATCATGAATATCTTGTTTATCAACGTAACAAATATCATAATATTCCGTTATGGGTGATTATGAATACCCTTACTTTTGGTCAGATATCCAAAATGTTTGAATTCTTACCTCAAAATATGCAAGGAGCAATTTGCCAGGATTTTGGAAATGTCAAGAAAAATGAAATGATAAAATATTTAAAGGTATTAACGCTGTACCGAAATGTATGTGCTCATAACGAAAGGTTGTTTTCATATCACACATATATTGACATTCCAGATACATTGTTACATAAAAAATTAGGAATTTCTAAAAACGGTTCAAAATATATATATGGTAAAAATGACTTGTTTAGTGTAGTCATTACTTTTCGTTATCTACTTCCAAAGGCTGATTTTTTACTGTTTAAAAAGCAATTATGGCATATTTTTGACAGATATCAAAAGCAGAATTTAAATTTGAAGTTGAATGCTCTTTTTGAATATATGGGATTTCCGTGTAACTGGAAAGCGATAACAAAATTTCGCAAAATATAAGCGGAGATATGAGCAAAAATATTTCCACTTATATTTAAAGCTATTATATTTTTAGCGATTTCTTCGAACTATTCAACCCATCCACACAATTAAACAAAATCACAATTGGCTTGTATACTACAATCATAAACAAAAGAAATTCTCATACTAAATTTTTTCATAGACCAGGCTGGTACACTTCACATGTACCGGCTTTCTCTTTGTATTCGTAATAGAAAAGGTATTGCAGTAAAGTAAATAAATCAGTATCATATATTTATACATACAAGTAGCGGAGAAGCTTTAGAATACAAACATGATATAAAAGCAGATTGGGGAGGAGCACATGACAGCACCATTCAGAGATTTAGGTAACATAACAGATAGCGGGAATGACAAAAAGTGGGATTATCATGAGCAGATGGCAAAGTATCAGATGGATGATTCAGAATTCAGCCAAAAAAAGGAAATGACAAGACTGCTGATGAATGCGATGGATGATTACAATGCCGGAAAAGTGGCTCCGGACACTATAGGAGCAGATTATTTTTTCCTTAACCAGTTCATGACCTATGAAATGGAGTATGACTTTATTGCGATAGAGATGGACTTTTTAGAGCACTGCAGGGAAAGACTTGATGAGTTTAACAAAGTTGGATGGTATGGTGATGAAGAGCATATTAACTATGGACCGGGGCTTTCTGTGAAAAAGAGGATAATGCGCCTGATATACAATGGAGCTAAGCTTAAGGATGAGTATTGTCTCGCACTGATTAAGTACCTTTATAAGCTGTACCACAAGAAGGAGTACAACAGAATCAAGAGATTCAGCAGGATTTCAGCAAGAGAAATTTTGGATGTGGTAAATGACAATGAAGATGGTTCAATAGATTCGGCAATTGGTCGTGTACTTGGCATGTGCCATTTCATGAATATAAAAGAGGATGAAATGTGTATTATACTATACCATGCTCTGAATGAACACCGAATAACCTTGCTTCAATACATAGATGATGATGACATTGGCATTGACGTACTGAATCTGGACAAGGAGCTGATTAAGGAATGTTCGGCCCAGATAGACAAATGGTATAATGACTGCCTTTTGGAAGACAAACACAGGAACGGTCTGGAGGCGTATTTCGAGGTGGATGATTTTGTGGAAATGTGCCTGCAGAGGAGCGGTTATAAGAGTGACTATGCATATCTGTGCAATGAAATAGGCTATAATGCAAAAAATGAGATGCGAGATGCGCTTATGCTGCTTAAGACTCGTAATCCTGAAAGAGAATATACATATGAGGAAGTGCAGCATTATGCGGTAGTGTATAATCTTGTAGAGGCACTCACCGATGCAGCGGATGTTCTTGAGGAGCAGGTGGCATATCTTACAGGCGAGAACCAGGCAAAAGACATGATTGATGACACTTTATTTGACGCAAAAAACATTGTATTGCACGGGCAGACAAAGAAAAAGCACGAGGAGCAGAATGTAATCACAAATATTGCTCCTGTAAGCACCGGAGATGTGTGTAGTGAAGAATACCTGAAGGAAATAGCTGATCTGCGTAGAAAACTGAACGAAAAAGAGCAGGAGAATAAGGCGCTAGTCCAGCAGTGCCGCCAGCTTAAAAAAGAACAGTTACAGTCAGAGAGCCTTATTTCAAAGTATGAATCAGAACGGGATGAGCTGATAGCCCTGAGAAATTTCGCATACAGGCTTGAAAACAGCACTTTGGATGATGATACAGAAGACATCAGCCTGGATGAAATGAAAGATGCGCTTGTGGAGAAGCAAATAGTTATAATTGGAGGACATGTCACCTGGGTAAACAAACTTAAGAAGCTGTTTCCGGAATGGAAGTACATTGACACCAATGCATACAAGACTGTTGATGGAAAAATGCTTGACGGAAAAGACATGGTATATTTCTTCACTGACTACATGAATCATATCAGCTACACAAGTTTATAGCGGCTGTCAGAGAACGGAAGATACCATTTGGGTATCTGGCAGGCACGAATATCGAAAATACGGTAAGACAGATATATGATAGTGCACTTTGAAGCACTTATAAAATCGCATTATAATAATGGTGCAGCAGGATTTTTTGTGGATGTTATCATGACATGGATTCAAAAAGAAATGGAGAGCTTTTATGAAATTAAAAAATGTGGATTTGTTTTGATTGTTTGCTTAGTTTCCGTGATTATAGTTGGAGTTTATTTTATAAATCAAAACTGGACAATTAGATATGCTTCTGTATTTGACGGATTTTTCGGAAAGGGCAATTGGAAGTGTATTGATGAAGAGAAAAAGGATAGCCTTATTTACGATGAATATGAAATAAACAATATCTATCCGGAGCTGTCAGAGAATGTTCCGGGAAAATTCCATAATTGGTATATTTTATATGATGATGGTCAAAATGAATCAATCTGGCATATCACAGATCATGTTTATAAAATAAACAATGATAAGTATAGCATTATCAACCATAATCGATTATCGGCTAAGCAGGCATTGACGATGGAATTGATGGACATTTCATTTGATGTAATAGGGGACAATATAAAAAGTGACATTATAGAAGAATATCTTCCTCAAACTGAATCGGATTGTATAGAAGTCGGCATATCCTACGAGGGTGGTAATCCCAAGCCTGAATTTTATGATAAACTGTTGAAAGAAAGCTGGTTCAAAAGCAACGAAGTCTCTGCAGAACATTACCTGTCAATGGACACTGCTGATTTTTATATAGATATCAAAGCATATGATTATCGGATAAAAAAGCTTTCAGATACAGAAAAAGATCATTTAATGAACAGTTTAGAAACGATTGAACAGGGATTGCGTGATAAATATGGAGAACATGCTTCATATAAAATTTACTTTGACGATTTTCATCAGGCAGAGCACAAGGCACAATGATATTTATTACATTTTTTATTTATGGCTGGCAATGGCATCAGCGGGAATTATTTTTACAAGAAATTATTTATTTTACAGTCAGTTGATTGAGAAGAGAGATGGATTAAAAAAGGGATAATTCTAATTGCAAGAAAAAGTGGTTTGTAATATAATGAGAAAAGCAATTTTTACTTTATTTTGACAAATATAACATGTCTATACAAGGAAGGAGGGTGTGATATTTGTATTTAGAAAAGATTTATATAGAGAATTATAAAGCAATTGAAAAAATGGATATAGACTTAAAACCAGGAGTGAATCTGATTATTGGCGATAATGGAGCAGGAAAAACGTCTGTCCTTGAGGGGGATTGCGGTAGCTCTTGGAGGTTTGTTTGTCAATGTAGCAGGTGTTAGTACTAAGAATATTGTAAAAGATGATGTACGTATGAGTATAAAGCCTATAGGGGATTCTTCGACAGCGATTGAATACTATGAACCTGTATTAGCCGGCTGTACACTTCATATAACGGAAGAACAGAATTTTACGTGGAACAGAATCAAGGAAGAAGTATCTGCCACCCATACCAAGATTGACGATAAGAACGTGTGTGTATGGATGAAAAAGCTCACAAATAATTCAGATTCTGTTTTGCCATTGATTAGTTTTCAAAGTGCTGCCAGAGCATGGAGAGTAAGAAGAGGAGACTTTGGAAACGAGCTAAAGAAGAAAATAGACGATAGACGATGTGGGTATATCGGATGCCTTGATTCTTCTATGGATGTAAAATCTATTCAGCAGTGGTGTCTAAACAGGAAGTAGTGCGCTCAAATAAAGGAACGGTGCGCGAATATGAAATGTTTAAGAATATTGTGGCTTCGTTTATGAAAGAAATTAATGAACTGAACGAGGCACCTTCAATTTACTATTCTCTGCAGTTTACAGAGCTAGTTTACAAGAATGATAAGACAGAGATGCCTATTTCAAAACTGAGTGCCGGCTATCAGTCTCTATTGTGGATGGTTATGGATCTGGCTTATCGTGTATGTATGCTTAATCCGGAATTAGAAAGTAGAGAACAGATTACGGGTATTGTGCTTATAGATGAAATTGATTTACATCTTCATCCAAAATGGCAGTGGAATGTAATTGACGCATTGCAAAAAACATTTGCAGGTGTTCAATTTATCATTGCAACCCATTCTCCAATTGTTATATCTGCATCAAAACAAGCAAATCTGATTCTGTTGGATGATTCACAGGATATAAGCTATCTACCGGATTGTTATGGATATGAAGTGGAGGATGTACTGCGTTATCGTCAGGAGAGTGTATCAAGACCAAAGAAGGTGAAAATGCTTGTCGATGAGATAGAGAATGCAATCGATGATATTGAATTTGATAAAGCTGATGTTGCATTGGAAAGATTAAAAGATGTGCTGGGTGAAGATAATTCAGAGTACAAGAAGATGGCAGGATGTATTTCAGATGCGAAGTTTATAGAGGAGTGCTGATATGCTGTATATAAAAAAAGAAGGTTTGCCAAATGATATAAACAGTAAAATCATAGAGTTGAGCAAAAGTGGCAAATGGAAAAGCATTAGCGAAGAAGACACAACAGCAATTCGTAATGCCTTCGACAATGATTTCCCTAAGAATGAAGTGAAAGAGATTTTACTTCATGAACAGCATGGAATCTGTGCTTATTGTATGAGACGTATCCGTATGGACAATCATTCCAGAGTGGAGCATCTTGTACCATTGAGCAAAAACAAGGACATGGCAATTGATTATAATAATATGCTTGGAGTATGCGATGGTGGTGAGAAAGTAACTGGGAATCAATGGCATATTCTTTGCTGTGATGCACATAAGAAAGAGACTGAGATCATGATTAGTCCTCTTAATAAGGTACAGATGAATAAGATCGCATACGATTCTGAAGGCAAAATCTATACGAAACCGAAAGATGAAGATATGGAAAGGGATATAAATGAAGTTCTCTTGTTGAATGGTATTCAGAAAAAGGATGGTACGGTAAGAGATACATCTACAGAGCTGTTAAAGGGCAGAAAAGACGCCTATGATAGAGCAAAGAAGATGATGGCTGCCTTGAATATAAAAGGAAAATGTACATCAGCAACGCTTAAAAAGATAATGGATGAACTATATAACAGAGAAGAAAGAGACGAGTTTGTAGGTGTTCAACTCTATTATTTCAAAAAGCATTACAATTCGTTGATTCGCAGAGGAATGTAATATCTGATTTAGGAATAACAGTATTGATTATTGTTGAACATTATCGGACAATTTTTTACTTATTACAGGGCAAATCAAATTCGGTATAAAGCGGTTTGATTTGCCCTCGTTTTTTGCTTCGATATTGCAGAGCGTCACTCTACAGACACGCAGTACGAACAAGTCTATAATTCCTTGATTTTTTCATTCATTTTTCTGACATCATTGCGATAGTGAAGCATGAAGCCTCCCCAAATTATAAATGCCAAAGCTATTTGAAATATGGCTGCAATAATTCCGTGGAGGATAGAACTTGTTCCTCCTATCCATCCGACAGTATATGCGACGATTGTATAAATAACACAGCCTGTTCCCATATGGATAATTACTTTAAATGGCGTTGGAAGATTGTCTTTGTGATAAATCATGGTCGGAAGTCCAAAACCCAGACCTACAATTATGCATCCGATAACCATTTTGGAAAATTGGTAATTATCTAAACTGAAATTACCGTCATAGGCGATGTCAAATACCATTCCTGTAACGCAGAAAACGGTTAATGCTATACCAATGCTGGTTATAGTGTTTTTAATCAAATTTTTCATAGTTTCTCTCATTTTTATCCTCCTATAATCCCAGATATTTTTTAAACTCAGGCAGATATTTTCTTGATACGTAATCCTTACATCCGTTTTTTAGTTTCAAAAGAAGAGTGCCGCTAAAACCAGCCTCGACATTGCTCATATAAGACAGATTGACCAAAGTTGATTTTGAAATTTGCATAAATCCGGCACCAAGCTGCTGTTGCATTTCGTACAGTCTTTTTCGGCAACGGTAGCGGTGTTCTTTGCCATAAATAATAGTATCCTTGTTTTCTACCCTTACCATGTATATTTCTTTTGGCTGTAAAATGACAATATCATTTTCGTTTTGTAAAGCTGTAATTGGGCTTTCATTTGAACCGAATATATCAAGGGTATGCCTGGATGTTGTCAGTGATTTTATCTGCATATATGATGGCATATGGTTCGCTATATTCAGGTGAAAGTTCAATACTTACCTTCATGTAAAATCCTCCTTTCTTTTTTGTGAGTTAATCATACAATATTTCATATATAATGTCTCGCATTTGGATGTAAGTGGCGAAAAAACATGTGTAAGATGCGTTAAAGGAGGATAATCCTGACGAGTTCTTCCATCGGAAGATGTAAGTCTACACACCGTACGGCACAATCAACATTTGACATGTTGGAAGTTTTAGTGATTAATATTTCTTTAATTTTGTCAGCATACTATTTACATAGTACAAATAGTAATGTACTTTAAAAAAGTACAGGACAGTACAAATAATCAGAAAGAGATATGATAACCATGAAGAAGAAATTAATTGCAATAATAGTTGGAATGATGTTTTGTGCAGAGCTGTTGGGCGGTTGTGGTAATAAAAATATAAACAAGGATAATATTACCACGGATACTGCCGAGGAGTCGGAACAGCAGGATTCGAATAAAAAACAGGAGCTGCCAACTGCAACATATATGTGGAAGCAATACCATTACTGAGGTGTGCGATGAGCTTGGTTCAGCCGGGGCATCGCATGTAGATACCTTTAAAGAATGGGTGACCGATTTTGAGGATTCTGCCGGGAGGAATGCAAAGCTGAAGGATACCTGGTCAGATGCATATAAAATGAAAGCAGATACTGTTAAATGTATGGATGGCTGGGAGAAAAAGCATGACTATTCAGATGCAGATTGCAGAATGACAGCTTTTCTTTTGCTGGATGGACTGCTTCACGCACAGTCAACGGAAGATAGCTATAGTGGCACATATTTAATGTTTGATACGGAAGCAATAGATAATGTAGACAGGTATGAAATCATAAGGCAGAATAAAGACATGTTTACTACATTATACGGAGAAAAGAGCATTACGGATGATAAACATCCTGAAAAAACATTCTCTGACAACTGGAAAAAGTATGGATTTCAAATAGACAGTAATCGTATTTCACTTATTAGTATAGCAATATATGATCCGGATTCTGATGCTATGTTCGTGGGACATACAGGTGTATTGATAAAGGACAGTGACTATTATTTGTTTGTAGAAAAAATAGCATTTGAGCAGCCATATCAGGCAACAAAGGTGAATAATATGGATGAACTATTAAGTATTCTTTCACTAAGACCTGAGTATTTCGGAGAAGAGAAAGAGGCTGGACCATTTGTATATAATAATGGAGACTATGTTGGAACATTAGAATTGCAAGGATAAATCGGAAAATGAAGTTAAAGAATAAAAAAAGCAGAAATATAATAGGTATTATACAAAGCTGTCTCATCTTTGCATTGGTTATTCTTGTTATTTTTATGATGATACAGATTAACCGGCTGCAAGGAACGGCAAGGGTAATAAATTACGCAGGTCTGGTACGTGGAGCAACACAGCGTGAAGTAAAATTGGAGATTACAGGATCCCAAAATGATGAGTTGATTAAATATTTGGATGATATTTTAAGTGGATTAAAATATCAGGATGGAAATTATGATCTGATAAAGCTTCAGGACAAGGAATATCAGGATAAATTGCAGGTCCAGATTGATTACTGGAATAAAATAAAAAAAGAAATTGAAGCTGTAAGAAGTAACGGATATGAAAATACTGATATTGTCAATATGAGTGAGACTTATTTTAAGCTTGCTGATGATACTGTGTCTGCAGCGGAAAATTATTCAGAAAAGATTGCTACAAAGATTCGCACGATAGAGCTTTTGTCTGTACTTGATATGCTGTGTCTTGTTATATTGATTATTGTACAGACCATAATGGCAATGAAGATGGCAAGGCAAAATAAACTGCTAGAGCAAAGAGCATATACTGATGCCCGTACAGGATTGCCTAATAGAAGTGCCTGTAAAGAAATTCTGAACAATAATGAGATAATCAGTTCACCTACGGCATGCATTATTTTTGACTTAAATAATTTGAAGTTTATTAATGATACAATGGGGCATTCGGCAGGAGACCGGCTGATAGTAAAGTTTGCCGGACTTTTGCGCAGAGTATTTCCTGAAAAAGATTTTGTGGGAAGATATGGTGGCGATGAATTTATGGTAGTCATTTATGACACAGATAAAGCGGAGGTTGATGAAATCCTGAAATGCTTATGTCTGGAAAAAGATAAATTAAACAACACCGGAAATGAACTGCAAATTGATTACGCTTGCGGATGGGCGATATCGGAGGATTATAAGGAGAGTACATTACAAATATTATTTGATAGTGCTGATTCTTATATGTATGAAAATAAACAGTTATGTAAGAAGCAAAATCAATGAGTAAAAGCAGATACCATAATTACCGCTGATGCAGTATACTTATCCTTACCGGTCCGTTATTGTGCTTTATCAGGTGTCTGTATATCACAATCACTGCGATTATGAAGCAGCCAATCTGGATTGAGGCTGTTTTTATAGTCAAAAGGACATTGAATGCAAAAAAACCAAATGTCAGAATAGATCTGAGCGAATGTGGATTTATTATTACCACAACTGAAAAGAATATAAAGAAAAATGCCAAATAGACAGCCGGATGCAATTCCGGAAACAGGCCCAAAAGGACTCCGAAGGAGGCGGTAATAGCTTTACCGCCTTTTTGTTTTTGTAAAAAAGGAAATGCATGTCCAAAGACAGGTGCAACTAAAACAGGTACAAACAGAAGTGAGTTTATATCTAAGCATTTCTGACCAATATACACCGGGATAAATCCTTTTGCAAGCTCACATATGAGTGATAGTATTCCGCATAAAAAGCCACCATACATAAATGCGTTGCTCACACCCGGATTGTGGTCATCGGGAAGTGTGCAGATATCAATGTTTTTTAATAGTTTTGGTATCAAGTAAGCAAAGAGAGTGCTTCCGAGTACGAAGCCTAAGAGTGTAAATAAAAAATATTGCATGATAATTTCCTTATAGTTTTATAGTTACATGGTTTTATAGTCAGTCAGTTGTATCAGTGTGAGCCAGTTCTTCAAGCAGACCAACAATCTGTATGGCAGCATATGGCTTTCGCTCACGGCGCTGTGCACGTATCATTTCTGCATTTAGTTCTTTATTTTCTATCATTATTTTCCCAAGCTCAACCTGCTTTGACAGACGCTTTGATGAGACAGACAGATGACGTTTTTTGAAAAATGCAACATTTGCCGCCTCACATCCGGGGATTGGAGCAGTGTGTACAATCGGTATATTTTTTACCAGTGCCTCAGTTGATGTGAGGCCGCCTGGCTTTGTATAGATTACATCACAGGCATCCATGAAAAGTGAAACCTGATTGGTGTAGCCTATTACGTGTACACGTTTGTTGAACTTAAACTCATTTTGCAGTATGCGTTTTATTTTAGTATTGTTGCCGCAAATGATTACAATATGCTCATTATTATGGCATCTTATTGCAAGCTCTGCGGCAAAGACAGCAAGCTTGCCAAAACCCATGCTGCCACTCATCACAAGAAAGATAGGCACATCGGATGGCAGATGTAATCTTGTTCTTGCAGCAGCTTTAGCAGTCCTTGTACAGAAGGCCTGTCGTACCGGGATGCCTAATGGCAGCAGCTTGTTTTCAGGAATACCACGTTTTGCAAATTCATCTGTCAGATCATCGTGTGGAATAACATAATAATCCACATTTGTCTCTTCCCAGAATGGGATACAGGTGTAGTCGGTTCCCACAGCGACGGCAGGGATATGAAGCAGATTTTTTCGCTTCATGCAGCTCAGAGTCTCAGCAGGGTACAGATGAGGTGTGACGACAGCATCAAAGCCGTTTGATTCAATGTATGCTGATAGCTTTTTACAAAGCAGGGCATTGGCAAAATAGACAGGGGATTTACGTTTATCACTCGATATCAGCATGCCAACCTTATAGAGTAGTCCGAAGAAAAACGGAATATGCTTTACAATGCCTATATATGCTCCTGATACTGCGTGCGATGTTCCTTTACCCGATAAGAGAAACATATCTATCATTGTCACAGAATGTCCTTTATGCTCTGCCGCTTCTTTTATAGCTTTACCGGCACTGTTGTGTCCCTCGCCGGTGTCACAGGATAAAATAAGAATTTTCAAACCGTTTAATTCCTTCCTAAATAAAATATGTGATAAGTGTACCATAATTTTTTAAAATAATCTACAGTGCAATAAAAGGTTGACATATCTAAGTTCAAAGCTTATTGTGGTAGCTGGAATGTACAAAATAGTATAATTATAAACTATAGATTACTGATATGACGGAGGCTTAATTTGAGATGGAAAATTTAATGTTTTGTCTAAATGCCACAGGACCTATTTTTCTGATGATGGTGTTTGGACTTTTTCTTCGCAAGGTGGGGATTTTGGACGAAGACTTTGCAAACAGGATGAATAAGTTTGTGTTTAAGATACCTTTACCTTTTTTACTGTTTAGTGATCTTGCGTCAGTTGATTTTTCAAGGGTTTGGAACATTAAATTTATAGTATTCTGCTTTGTGGTTACGTTGATAAGCATCACAATCTCAACGCTCATATCATGTCTGTGGAGGGATAAATCCATACGGGGCGAGTTTATACAGGCCTCATACAGAAGCAGTGCGGCACTGCTTGGAATTGCCTTTATCCAGAATATTTATGGAAACGCAGGCATGGCACCTGTCATGATTATAGGAAGCGTACCGCTTTACAACGTGATGGCTGTTATAGTGCTTTCATTTTTTAAGCCGGGGCAAAACGGCATAGACAGGGCAGTGCTCAAAAAGACATTTAAGGGAATAGTGACCAATCCTATTATTTTAGGAATTGTTGCAGGACTTCTGTGGTCAGCTATTGGTCTGCCGTTTGCGGGAATACCGGCAAAGGCAGTGACAAGCATTGGCAATATGGCAACGCCTATGGGACTTATGGCCATGGGTGCCACCTTTGATTTGAAAAAAGCATCAGCAAAGGCGAAGCCTGCATTTGCAGCCACATTTATCAAGCTTGTAGGCTTTGTGGCAGTATTTCTTCCTATTGCGGTAGCCTTCGGGTTCAGGGACAGTGAGCTTATTGCAATTCTTGTGATGCTTGGCTCAGCTACTACAGTAAGCTGCTTTGTCATGGCAAGAAATATGGGGCATGAGGGCGTTATCTCATCGACCACGATAATGCTCACGACACTGCTCAGTGCGTTTACGCTGACTCTCTGGCTTTATATAATTAAAAGTCTGGGGCTTGTATAAAATGGAAGAACATAACTGTTGATTTGGTGGATAATTCCTCTTTACTTTAGCGTGATAATTTGCTAATATGTTAAAAGGTTGTAGTTATTGGATGATTTTGAATAATTACAATGATTATTTAACATATGGAGGAAATGAGCATGAGAAGAGGATTAGCACTTCTTTTGACAGCAACTTTAGCACTTTCAATGACTGCCTGTGGTGGCAGCAAGGGTGCGGGAACACAAAAAAGCGAAAAGGGCGACGGCATGACCTACGCAGTTGAGGCAGGCTCAGCAGGAGAGGCTGTGGCAAAGGAAAAGGGCTTTAATTACAATTCGGTTTCATCACAGGCTGATGCGCTTATGGAGGTTAAATCAGGTACATCTGATGCGGCAATCATAGACCTTTTAATGGCAGGAGCCATGATTGGAGAGGGCACAAGCTACCCTGATTTAGTACATACAACAGAGCTTACATCAGAGAAGTATGGTGTCGGATGCCGTAAGGGTTCTGATCTTGCTTCATATATCAACAGTGTATTCGCAGAATCATATGCTGACGGCAGCGCGCAGGAGATTGCAAAGAAATACGGAGTACAGGATTCACTTCTTGAGCAGGAGCCTTGCGAGTTCAAGCAGTCTGACAGCGACAGTGATGTGGATTATATCAAGTCACAGGGCAAGATGATTGTCGGTATCACAGAGTTTGAGCCTATGGATTACAAGGATAAGGATGACAAATGGATTGGCTTTGATGCTGATATGGCAAGACTTGTCGGTGAGAAGCTCGGTGTGGATGTTGAATTTGTAGTTATCGACTGGGACAACAAGGTTATGGAACTTGATTCAAAGAAGATTGACGTTGTCTGGAATGGTATGACACTCACAGATGAGGTTACAAAGTCTATGGAATGCACAAATGCATACTGTAACAATGCACAGGTAGTTGTTGAGCGGGAGAAATAAAATGTTCTGGACTGTTACGCAAGCACTTATGAGTGGTCTGTGGACCACCTTTGAAATATTTATACTGACACTTATATTTTCACTGCCACTGGGGCTTATATTTGCATTTGGGCTTTTGAGCAGGTTTAAGCCTGTCAAGGCTGTCATGAATGTGTTTGTATGGGTTATCCGCGGCACACCGCTTATGCTTCAGCTTATCATTATATTCTACGGACCGGGTTTGTGGCTTCATCAGGCTATATGGAGTGGTGACGAGACCGGACGTATTACAGCGACGGTTGTAGCGTTTGTCATCAACTATGCATGTTATTTCTCTGTTATATTCAGAGGGGGCATAGAGGGGTTCCGGCCGGTCAGAGAGAGGCTGGACAGGTGTTAGGCATGACAAAGCAGCAGATTTTCTTTAAAATCACTCTGCTTCAGATGATCAAGCGTGTTGTTCCGCCTATGTCAAATGAGATAATCACTCTTGTAAAGGATACTTCTCTTGCCAGAATTATTGCGGCATACGAGCTTACCTTTGCGGGAGCGGCGTTTATGAAGTCTGACGGACTTACATGGCCGCTGTTTTATACTGGTGTATTTTATCTCGTATTTGTCGGAATCCTTACACTTTTATTTAATTATATCGAGAAAAAGCTGGATTATTTCAGGTAGGAGGAAGACATGGCAATTTTAGAGGTTAGAAATATAGAAAAACACTTTGGAAGGACTAATGTACTTAAGGATGTCAGTTTTTCCATGGAGGAGGGCAATGCTCTTGCCATAATCGGTTCATCAGGCTCAGGAAAGACTACGCTGTTACGGTGCCTTAACTTCCTTGAGAGACCTGACAGTGGCCAGATTATTGTAAATGGTGAGACTCTTTTTGATGCTTCCGAAGCGGGCAAGGATAAAGACGCGGAGCTTCGCAAAAAGAGGCTGCATTTTGGTATGGTGTTTCAGCAGTTTAATCTTTTTCCACAGTACACAGCACTTGAGAATGTCACTTTGGCAGAGCGCCTTCTGGCACAGGAGACACCTGAGTTTAAAAAGGATAAAAAAGCAATCCTTACACGTATTGATGAGCATGGAAAGGAGCTTCTGGACAGAATGGGGCTTGCTGAGAGGATGAACCATTATCCGCATCAGCTCTCAGGTGGACAGCAGCAGCGTGTAGCTATAGCAAGGGGCACTGGCACTTAAGCCTGATATACTCTGCTTTGATGAGCCTACATCGGCTCTTGACCCGGAGCTTACCGGAGAGGTGCTCAAGGTCATACGTTCCCTTGCGCAGCAGAATACCACAATGATTATTGTCACGCATGAGATGGCCTTTGCGCGTGATGTAGCAGACCAGGTGATCTTCATGGACGGTGGTGTGATTGTTGAGCATGGCGACCCACATGAGGTGATTGACCATCCGAAGGAGGAGCGTACCAGGCAGTTTCTCACCAGATATGCGAACGGCTGATGTGTGGGAAATATATTATACATGTCGAAAAAGTGTGAAATAAGTGTAAATTGAAAAGTAGATATTGATTTTTTTTTAACAAACATATATACTAACAAAAGAAATGGATGTAAATCCATAATTTATAGAAAAGAGGTTTATTCAAATGGCAAATGTTGATTTAACAAAGTATGGCATTACCGGAACAACAGAGATCGTTCACAATCCTTCTTACGAGACATTATTCGAGGAAGAGACAAAAGCCGGCCTTGAGGGTTACGAGGTTGGTAAGGAGACAGAGCTTGGTGCAGTTAACGTTATGACAGGTATCTACACTGGACGTTCTCCTAAAGATAAATATATCGTTATGGACGAGAATTCTAAGGACACAGTATGGTGGAATACACCTGAGTATCCAAACGACAACCATCCAATGAAAGAGGATGTTTGGGCAACAGTTAAGGATCTTGCTAAGAAAGAGCTCTGCAACAAGAAGCTTTTCGTAGTAGATGCATTCTGTGGAGCAAACAAGGATACACGTATGGCAGTTCGTTTCATCGTTGAGGTTGCTTGGCAGGCTCATTTCGTAACAAACATGTTCATCCAGCCATCAGCAGAGGAGCTTGAGAACTTCGAGCCTGATTTCGTAGTATACAATGCTTCAAAGGCTAAGGTTGAGAACTACAAGGAGTTAGGTCTTAACTCAGAGACATGTGTTGCATTCAACATCACATCAAAAGAGCAGGTTATCATCAATACATGGTACGGCGGAGAGATGAAGAAAGGTATGTTCTCTATGATGAACTACTTCCTTCCACTCAAGGGCATCGCTTCAATGCACTGTTCAGCAAACGCTGACATGAACGGAGAGAACACAGCAATCTTCTTCGGTCTTTCAGGAACAGGTAAGACAACACTTTCTACAGATCCTAAGCGTCTTCTTATCGGAGATGACGAGCACGGCTGGGATGACAACGGCGTATTCAACTTCGAGGGTGGATGCTACGCTAAGGTTATCGGTCTTGACAAAGAGTCTGAGCCTGATATCTACAACGCAATCAGAAGAGATGCTCTTCTTGAGAACGTTACAGTTGCTGATGATGGAAAGATTGATTTCGAGGACAAGAGTGTAACAGAGAATACACGTGTATCTTACCCAATCAACCACATCACAAATATTGTTAAGCCAGTATCTTCAGCACCGGCTGCAAAGAACGTAATCTTCCTTTCAGCAGATGCATTCGGAGTACTTCCACCAGTATCTATTCTTACACCTGAGCAGACACAGTACTACTTCCTTTCAGGATTTACTGCAAAGCTTGCAGGAACAGAGCGTGGAATTACTGAGCCAACACCTACATTCTCAGCTTGCTTCGGACAGGCATTCCTTGAGCTTCATCCTACAAAATACGCTGCAGAGCTCGTTAAGAAGATGGAGAAGTCAGGCGCTAAGGCATACCTTGTAAATACAGGATGGAATGGAACAGGAAAGAGAATCACAATCAAGGATACAAGAGGAATCATCGACGCTATCCTTTCTGGTGATATCCTTAATGCTCCAACAAAGAAGATCCCTATGTTCGATTTCGAGGTTCCTACAGAGCTTCCGGGAGTTGATTCAGGAATCCTTGATCCTCGTGACACATATGCTGATGCTTCTGAGTGGGAGGCAAAGGCTAAAGATCTTGCAGAGAGATTCAACAAGAACTTTGTTAAGTACACAACAAATGAGGCTGGTAAAGCACTTGTTGCAGCAGGACCACAGTTATAATATATTACAGCAGAATTATATTAGATAATTCTAAAGCCGGGCGGTTGTATGTCGCCCGGCTTTTTTTGAAGATACTGTATAAAACGTTATAAAACAGGCATTTATCGAGGTTATGGATGTATAAATATTGTTATTGATAATATGAATTTAAGTTATATTAACGATATTGCTTGACAAATACAGATTATAGTAATATTATCATCATGTGAACAGAAATAATAGAAATTGTTAGGAAGGTTTTTCGATGAGAAGACAGGCATTATCTCTTTTAGTTGAGAACAATCCCGGAGTGACCAGTCGTATTTCAGGACTGTTCAGTCGCAGGGGATTTAATATTGATAGTTTCTCCTCAGGGGTTACAGCAGATCCGCGCTACACACGTATCACAATTGTTGCAAGCGGTGATGAGCAGGTGCTTGAGCAGATAGAGAAGCAGTTGGCGAAGCTTGAGGATGTACTTGATATCAAGAAGCTTGAGCCGGGACTCTCAGTGTGCAGGGAGCTTATTATGATAAAGATAAGAGCACTCGATACACAAAGACAGGCAGTTATGAATGTGACTGAGATCTTCCACGGCAAGATAGTTGATGTCACTCATGACTCTATGATTATTGAGCTCATAGGTACACAGGACAAGCTTGATAAATTCATAGACTTACTTAGCGGCTATGAAATATTAGAGCTCGCAAGAACGGGAATCACAGGACTTACCAGAGGTTCCGATGATGTAGTTATGTTGGATTAGTCACAGGACAATCCTTACATATAAATAGTTTACTTATAACAGGAGGAAAACAAAATGGCAGAACCAAGATTATTTTATCAGGATGATTGTAACCTTTCATTATTAGAGGGCAAGACAATTGCCATTATCGGTTACGGCAGCCAGGGACATGCACATGCACTTAACTTAAAGGATTCAGGATGCAATGTCATCATCGGTCTTTATGAGGGCAGCAAGTCATGGAAGAAAGCAGAAGAGCAGGGCTTCAAGGTATATGTTGCTGCAGAGGCTGCAAAGCAGGCTGATATCATCATGATTCTTATAAATGATGAGTTACAGGCAGATATGTACAAGAAGGACATCGAGCCAAACCTTGAGCCGGGCAACATGCTTATGTTCGCTCACGGCTTCAACATCCACTTTGGATGCATTAAGCCACCAAAGGATGTAGATGTAGCTATGATCGCACCTAAGGCTCCGGGACATACAGTACGTTCAGAGTACCAGGCAGGAAAAGGAACACCTTGTCTTATCGCTGTAGAGCAGGATGCTACAGGAAAGGCATGGGACCTTGCACTTGCATATGGTCTTGGAATCGGCGGAGCAAGAGCCGGACTTCTTGAGACAACATTCCGTACAGAGACAGAGACAGACCTCTTCGGTGAGCAGGCAGTTCTTTGTGGTGGTGTTTGTGCACTTATGCAGGCTGGTTTCGAAACACTTTGCGAGGCTGGTTATGACCCAAGAAACGCATACTTTGAGTGTATCCATGAGATGAAGCTCATCGTAGACCTTATCTACCAGTCAGGCTTCGCAGGTATGAGATACTCTATCTCTAATACAGCTGAGTATGGTGATTATGTAACAGGACCTAAGATTGTTACAGCTGAGACAAAGAAAGCTATGAAGAAGATTCTTTCTGACATCCAGGATGGTACATTTGCTAAGGAGTTCTTACTTGATATGTCACCAGCAGGACGTCAGGTACACTTCAAGGCTATGAGAAAGCTTGCTTCTGAGCATCCTTCAGAGAAGGTTGGTGAGGAAATCCGTAAGCTTTACAGCTGGAATGATGAGAGCGACAAGCTCATCAACAACTAATCTGTCAGATATATATGACAATAAGACCCGGGGCAGTGATGCACCGGGTTTTTTATATAGCAAAACTTGACAAAATATAGTGTGATGTGTAAAATTATGAATGTTAATCAGACGGATTAAAAATACGCCTTCGTCTCTTTGAGAGGCGGAGCGTTTTTGATATAAGGAGGCAAGTATGTCAGAACCATACAATCACAAGGCCATAGAGAAAAAATGGCAGGAATACTGGAAAGAACACGAGACATTCAAGACAGATGTTTGGGATTTTTCAAAGCCTAAATACTATGCACTTGATATGTTCCCTTACCCTTCAGGAGTAGGCCTTCACGCTGGACATCCGGAGGGCTATACAGCTACAGATATCATGTCGCGTATGAAGAGAATGCAGGGCTACAATGTACTTCATCCGATGGGATATGATTCATTCGGTTTACCGGCAGAGCAGTATGCTGTAAACACAGGTCATCATCCAAACGGTTTCACTCAGAAGAATATAGAGACCTTCTCAAAGCAGTTAAGAGAGCTTGGTTTTGATTATGACTGGTCAAAGATGATTTCTACAAGTGACCCTGAGTTTTACAAGTGGACACAGTGGATTTTCAAGAAGCTTTATGAGGCCGGATATGCAAAGCATATTGATATGCCTGTAAACTGGTGCGAGGAGCTTGGAACAGTTCTCTCAAATGATGAGGTTATAGATGGCAAGTCAGAGCGTGGCGGCTATCCTGTAGTCCGCAAGAACATGAAACAGTGGGTTATTGACCAGCCGGCATTTGCAGAAAAGCTCCTTGAGGGGCTTGATGAGATAGACTGGCCTGAGTCTACCAAGGAAATGCAGAGAAACTGGATTGGTAAGAGCACAGGTGTCGAGGTCAAATTCCAGATTGTAGGTGGTGGAGAGTTCTCTATCTTTACTACATGTATCGAGACAATATATGGTATCACATTTATGGTGCTTGCTCCGGACGGAGATATAGTAAAGGGTCTCATGGACAGAGTCGAGAACAAAGAAGAGGTTCAGGCTTACATAGATGAGACTGTAAAGAAGAGCGATATGGACAGAACTGAGCTTAACAAGACAAAGTCAGGCTGTGAGCTTAAGGGACTTCATTGTATCAACCCTGTAAACGGCAAGGAAGTGCGCATGTTCATCGGTGATTTCGTACTGGCAAGCTATGGTACAGGTGCTGTTATGGCAGTTCCTACCCATGATCAGCGAGATTTCGAGTATGCACAGGCTCATGATATTGAGATGATTCAGGTAATTGATGGTGCAGATGTATCAGAGCATGCATTTGAGAAGCACGATTACCTTGGAAAGGGCTGCAAGCTCATAAACTCAGAGGAGTTTACCGGAATGGTAGTTGAGGATGCTAAGGAAGCTATCACAGCCAAGCTTGAGAAGATGGGCGTGGCAAAGAGAACTGTAAACTACAAGTTCCGTGAGTGGATTTTTGCACGTCAGAGATACTGGGGAGAGCCTGTTCCATGTGTATACAAGGAGGATGGTTCAATCTATTTCCTTCCTGATGATGAGCTTCCGCTTGTCCTTCCTGAGCTTGAGGATTACAAGGGCAAGAATGGCAAGGCACCTCTTGAGAACGCTACAGAGTGGAAGCAGTATGACAGAAACGGCGTAAAGGGTACTCGTGAGACATCCACCATGCCTGGCTCGGCAGGATCCTCATGGTATTATATGAGATATATCGATCCACACAATGATAAGGAATTTGCAAATCAGGAGCTCTTAAAGCACTGGATGCCTGTAGATCTCTATGTTGGTGGACCGGAGCATGCGGTGGGACACCTCATGTATTCAAGAATCTGGAACAGATTCCTCTTTGATCAGGGATTATCTCCAGTAAAGGAGCCTTTTAAGAAGCTTGTACATCAGGGAATGATCCTTGGATCAAACGGTATCAAGATGGGCAAGAGATTCCCGGAGTTCGTAGTAAATCCTAGTGATGTAGTCGAGGAGTACGGCGCTGACACACTTCGTCTCTACGAGATGTTCATGGGACCACTTGAGGTTTCAAAGCCTTGGAATGATAGCAACGTACAGGGAGCAAAGAGATTCATCACACGTGTATGGAATTTCTTTACAGAGCCTGAGAATATTATCGAAGAGGATGATGGAAAGCTTACAAGAATCTATCATCAGACAGTAAAGAAGGTCACAAACGACTTCGAGGCACTTGGCTACAATACAGCTATCAGCCAGATGATGATTTTTGTCAATGAAGTATACAAGGCAGGCAGATGTCCTAGAGAGTTTGCAGAGGGGCTTATCAAGATGCTTTCTTGTGTATGTCCACATGTTGGTGAGGAAATCTGGCAGAGAATGGGACATGACGATACAATCGCATTTGAGCCATGGCCGGTATACGATGAGGCAAAGACTGTTGAGGATACAGTAGAGATTGCTGTACAGATCAACGGAAAGACTAAGGGCACTCTTGAAATCGGAAAACAGGATCCTAAGGATGAGGTTATTGCAAAAGCAAAGGATGTTATTGCAGATAAGCTTACAGGAAATATCGTAAAAGAGATTTATGTTCCGGGACGTATTGTAAACATCGTAATGAAATAAAAATCACCCGGTATTTTGCACAGCCACTAGACGGCCGGCAGAATACCGGGTGATTTTATTTTTTGAGAACATGTGGTGGAAGTGATGGATCACTTCCGCGAAGCTTCTGCATACCGCTGGATCGCATCCTTGGAATTTTTCCAGTCGGCATCTTTATTTTTATAATCATATTTTTCGATGAACCATGCAACATCTTCATATATGCGGTTCATGTTGTCGTGCATTAGAGGGAGCACGATATCGTAAAATTCTTTGCGCTTATCACCTTTTAAATAAGTGTCAGCTCCTTCCAGAACCACTTTCAGGTGATCGAGACAAAATCCTTTTGTGTTCTTTAATTTTTCTTTTAGTTCAGGATCCTTTTCATACATAGTGAAGAATGTCTTCATGTATGCATTAAAGGTCTTGTTTACGCTGTCGCATATAAAGCAGGTTGATTCACGCTTGTTGATCCAGTCCACGATGGAATTGGAGGAGGCGTTTGCTTTTTTGAAAAGACCGCTCCTTTGCACTGAATCAGGCTTAAAGTTCTTAAATTCTTTATCCATCTCCTCAATATGGCGCATGTACATGGTTTTTAGTATCCAGGCGTTTCCGAGTGAATTGCCATAGTCAAACATTTTTTTGAAATGTGCACGGCAGAAGCCCTCCTTATCGGTCATATCGCGTATGTCAGCCTCCATGTAAGAGGCACCATGACCAAGTACAAAATCCATGACGTGATCCTCGGTGCGTTTTTCTATATAGCAGAAGGGGCATTCACCGGCATTGTCAAAGGCGTCTGATATGGGGATAGTGTGTATTTGTTCTTTCAAGGTAATACCTCCGGGGTCATATTTTGTTATTTAAAAATCCTCTGGTGTGTAGCTCTCATAAAACTTGATAAAGGTCTGCAGAGAGGTGGAAAGCTTTGAAGACTCCTTGTAAGCAAAGCCAACCTCACGCTTATGGATTGGTATGCCGAGAGGGATTTCAATCAGGGTACCGTCAGCAAGCTCCTTTGAAACTATGCTTTTTATGACGCAGGCCACACCTACGCCTATTTTGGCAAAGTCGATGAGCAGGTCCATATTTGATATATCTATAGAGTCCTTTACGTGTATCTGGTTCTCCTGCAGATAATCATCAATATATTTACGTGTCATATTGCCTTTATCGAGAAGCATGAGAGTAGAGTTTTGCAAAATCTCGCTCTTTTTGACACCACGGGCGCTTAAGTTGCGCAGATAGTCCTTTGTAGTGACAAATATATCTTCGATGTTGTCCAGATAATAGAAATTGAAAGTCTTAAGGGATGTTGGTTTTCCAATCAGACCTATATCTATTTTGTCATCATCGAGGAGCTTTAAGGTCTCATTGGTGGACTGACATTCGATTGAGATGCTTATATGAGGATTTCTGTGTATGAATTCCTTGAGATATGGCAAAAGCATATATTTGCAGAGTGTTGAGCTGACACCAATCTTAAGCTGGCCGACACCGAGCTCTATTGAGCGCTTCAGCTTTTCCTCACCCTCATTTAATGCCTCAAAGGCCTCGCTTACATGATCATAAAGAAGTCTGCCCTCATCGGTCAAGACGACACCTCTGGAGCTTCTGGAAAAAAGCTTGCATTCCAGTCCGTCCTCAAGCTTTTGAATTGACTTGCTGATGGCAGGCTGGCTGATATAGAGCTCCTTGGCTGCCTTTGATATATTGCCGGCATTGGCAACAGTATAGAAAATCCAGTAAGATGAGAGATTATGGTTCATTTGTACCTCCTGTGGTTTGTACTTTTAATGGGCTGTAATCGTTGCTTGTCACAAAAGGGTGTGAACATCAACAAATTTATGTTTATTATACCATGAGATTTAGTTATGGTAAATATGTTTATTATGTATTTTTATTATGGTAAATCATATGTTATGATGTCTTAAGTAAACTTGATTCAGATACAATCATAATACAATATTTTTATATGCTAGGAGGATATAAGCATGGGAATGACAATGACGCAGAAGATTCTTGCTGCACACGCAGGCCTTGACTCTGTTAGTGCAGGACAGCTCATTGAGGCTGATTTAGATCTTGTGCTTGGAAACGACATTACCTCACCTGTAGCGATTCATGAGATCGACAAGATGAAGGTAGAGGGAGTGTTTAATAAAGATAAAATCGCACTTGTTATGGATCACTTTGCACCAAACAAGGACATCAAGTCAGCAGAACACTGTAAATGTGTTCGCGAGTTTGCCTGCAAAAATGAGATTACAAATTACTTTGATGTAGGAAAAATGGGCATTGAGCATGCACTTTTACCTGAGCAGGGACTGACTGTAGCAGGTGATGTGATTATAGGAGCCGATTCTCATACATGTACATACGGAGCTTTAGGAGCCTTCTCTACAGGTGTGGGAAGCACTGATATGGCAGCAGGAATGGCTACAGGCAAGGCCTGGTTTAAGGTACCTTCTGCTATCAAGTTCAATATCGTCGGAAAACCGGCTGAGTGGATTAGTGGCAAGGACGTCATCCTTCATATCATCGGTATGATTGGTGTGGACGGTGCACTTTATAAGTCAATGGAGTTTTTCGGAGAGGGACTTAAATATCTTTCTATGGACGACAGATTTACTATCGCCAATATGGCAATTGAGGCCGGCGCCAAGAATGGTATCTTCCCTGTAGATGATCTCACAAGAGAGTACATGAAGGAGCATTCAAAGCGTCCGTTCACAGAGTATGAGGCTGATAGTGATGCAGAGTATGATGAGGAGTATACAATCGACCTTAGCACACTTAAGTCTACAGTTTCATTCCCACATCTGCCTGACAATACACGTACCATCGATGAGGTGGGTGATGTAAAGATTGATCAGGTAGTAATCGGTTCATGTACCAACGGCCGTATGGATGATTTGCGTATTGCAGCAAAGATTCTTGAGGGTAAAAAGGTTGCGGATGGTATCAGGGTTATCGTGATTCCTGCAACACAAAAGATTTATCTTCAGGCTATGGAAGAGGGCCTTCTTAAGACATTTATCGAGGCTGGTGCCATTGTGAGCACACCTACCTGCGGACCATGTCTTGGCGGATACATGGGAGTGCTCGCTGCGGGCGAGAGATGCGTATCTACCACAAACCGTAACTTTGTCGGACGTATGGGTCATGTGGATTCTGAGGTTTATCTGGCAAGCCCTGCTGTTGCAGCTGCAAGTGCCATTACAGGTAAGATTTCAGGACCAAAGGATGTTATGTAAAGATTGGAGGAAGCACAATGAAAGCAGCACACGGTCGTGTATTTAAATATGGAGACAATGTCGATACAGATGTAATCATTCCTGCAAGATATCTGAATTCTTCTGATCCTAAGGAGCTTGCAACACACTGCATGGAGGATATCGATAAGGATTTTGTAAATAATGTAAAGGCCGGAGATATCATGGTAGCCAACAAGAACTTCGGCTGTGGTTCATCAAGAGAGCATGCACCGATTGCCATCAAGGCTGCCGGCGTAAGCTGTGTTATCGCAGAGACATTTGCAAGAATTTTCTACAGAAATGCAATCAATATAGGTCTTCCTATTATTGAGTGCCCTGAGGCAGCAAAGGCAATAAAAGCCGGTGATGAGGTGACAGTAGACTTTGATTCAGGTATCATCACAGATGAGACAACAGGAGAGAAGTTTAAGGGACAGGCCTTCCCACCGTTCATGCAGAAGATTATCGACTGCGAGGGACTTGTAAACTATATAAATCAGAAGTAATTATAAAAATTCCCGAGGTTATATAACCGCGGGAGTTTTTAGTACAATATTAAAAGTAATGGTAATATGCAAACTGTGGAATATGCGTTCTATAAATCAAATTGTTGCAGATACTGCAAATATTTATTGGAAACTGTCACAGAAGTGTAAATATCCGCGTATTCCTTGCCTGATATACTTTCGATATAGTTTTCGGGATAGTTTTTTTCTATGCCATGTGCATGAGCCATATCGACAGCTTTATTGTATGCAATAGCGGCCTTTTCGATTGTGTTGTAGGTTCCTATGACAAAATTACCGTTTATGTGTATGCGTGCTTTATATTTGTCGAGCCCTGCAGTTTTGACAATCTCTACACCATGGTATGGATTTAACAGCTTGATGTTTTCGTAGCGCATGTCGGTTGAATCGTTGTTTACAAATACATAGTCCCGTCCGCAAACAGCATGAGGCTGTATGCCATAGCGGCTAAGCAGGGTGACCTGCATGCCGTAGTCGTTGACGTACAGATGTCCCTGGCGTTTTAATATGCGATGCTCAGAGTAGTAAAACAAATCGTCTATATCGAATTTCAGCTCATGTGATATATCCAGATAGTAGCTGAAATAATTTTTGCGCAGATATATGGGCGTCTTTATGTACATGCCGTTGTCCCGGTAATTAATAAGAGTTACAATTTTATCAAATGTAAGTGCATGGGTGTGAAAGTAAGAGTCCTCTATGCTGTTTGTTTCTTTTAATAAAATTGTCGATGCAGTGGCATAGGCGCGGCTTGCAGAAAGCTCACTGTCAAAGCTTCCGAGACTGATGTGTTTGCTTTTGTAGGTGATGTTGGACCTGTAGTAAATGGTGCCGTCTTTTCTGACAGCGGTGTAAACTCCTTGCAGCATAGATGTATTGTGTCCCTTTCACATATATTTTGTTATTGTTTGTTAAAACATTTATATAATTGTAGCATTTTTGTTATTGATTTGATATATGAAATTTATTATACTATAAAGGATAATAATTGTCTGCATATAGATGCAGCAATATGGATTTAGATTAGATAAGATAAAAAGAGAAATGAGGTAAAAAATGGATTTATTATATTCAAGCACAAGAAACAGTGAAAAGAAAATAACAGCTTCACAGGCTATCCTTAAGGGCCTTGCCGATGACGGAGGATTATTTGTACCTGAGAGCATTCCGGCACTTGATGTTTCTGTTGAGGAGCTTTCTAAGATGTCATACCAGCAGGTAGCATATGAGGTTATGAAGCTTTTCCTTACGGATTTCACAGAGGAAGAGCTTAAAAATTGTATCAACAGGGCATACGACAGCAAGTTTGATACTACTGAGATTGCACCGCTTAAGTTTGCTGACGGGGCTTACTACCTTGAGCTGTTCCATGGCTCTACAATAGCCTTCAAGGATATGGCATTATCCATTCTGCCTCATTTACTTATCACATCTGCAAAGAAAAACAATGTTAAAAACGAAATTGTCATTTTAACAGCCACATCAGGAGACACAGGAAAGGCAGCTATGGCAGGCTTTGCTGATGTTGAGGGGACACAGATTATCGTTTTCTATCCAAAGAATGGTGTCAGCCCGATTCAGGAGAAGCAGATGCTTACACAAAAGGGTGCTAATACTCATGTAGTGGGTATTCACGGCAACTTTGACCAGGCACAGTCAGCAGTAAAGGCTATGTTCAATGATAAGGCTCTTGCAGAGACGATGGATGCCGCAGGCTATCAGTTCTCATCCGCTAACTCAATCAATATAGGTCGCCTTGTACCACAGATTGTGTACTATGTATATGCTTACTCAAAGCTTTTTGCACAGGGAGCTGTCGCAAAGGATGAGAAGATAAATATCGTTGTTCCTACGGGAAACTTTGGAAATATACTTGCAGCGTTTTATGCAAAGAATATGGGACTTCCCGTTGCAAAGCTTATCTGTGCTTCAAACGAGAACAAGGTGCTTTACGATTTCTTCACAACAGGAGAGTATGATAAAAACAGAGAGTTTATCCTCACAAATTCACCATCCATGGATATTCTCATCTCTTCAAACCTTGAGAGACTCATTTACCGTATCGCAGGAAATGATGCAAATAAGAATGCTCAGCTTATGGCTTCACTTGCTAAGGATGGCAAATATACTGTAACACCTGAGATGAAGGAAAAGCTTTCTGACTTCTATGGAAATTACACAAGTGAGAAGGAAACCGCTGAGGTTATCAAAAAGCTTTACGAGGATACAGGATACATTATTGATACTCATACAGCAGTTGCAGCAGGTGTATATAGCAAGTATAAGGATGCTACAGGTGATACAGCCACAAAGACTGTTATCGCATCTACAGCAAGTCCATTCAAATTCACAAGAAGTGTGATGGATGCAATTGATCCTAAGTATGATTCAATGACAGACTTTGAGCTTGTAGATGAGCTTTCAAAGCTTGGCAACGTTAAGGTACCAAATGCCATCGAGGAAATCAGGGATGCAAAGATTCTTCACAACACAGTCTGTGATGTGGATCAGATGGAAAACACTGTTAAGAAAATGCTCGGTGTGCAGTAATAATATAATGTTACCTTTTGCCCATTTAATCACATAATTGAAATTTGTTTGATATATAATTATATATAGCGCAACATAAAAGAACATCTGCTGATTGCAGATGTTCTTTTTGTGCTCTAATTATAGAGTAAATAATTATCAGATTACTGAAACTGCCTTGCAGAGATATTAGAATTCAATAATAAAGTGAATGGCTCCGAAAGGGTATAACAGCTTGAGCTTGCAGGCTTTATTGAAGCTGCGTGTCTGTCCATCAAAATGCTCAGGTGCAGTGAGAGTAAGCTCAAGTGCCTGATCATTTGAACAGTTGACCAGAAACAGTCCATTGTTCAGGTTCAGGAAATCATCGAGAGATGCCTGTACATACTCGTCGTATACTGAAAATGATTCATTTACATAGCGTGATGCAAAATTGATGGCTGTTGTCTGACTCATGCCTATGTATGTAGATATGGCATAGCTGCCCTCGATGTCCTGACGTACCATGCAGTCCGCACTAAAGCTGTCACATATCTCGGCAGAGAGCGGAGTGTAGTCATCACCGACAAATCGGATAAAGCTGTTAAACAAAAGCTCAAGATACATAATGTCAATGGCAGAAGGATCTATGCCTGTATTGGCAAAAAAATGACCTATCAGATGATTTATACTGTCCTTATCCTCGAGTACCATGTCAAGATCGGAAATAGCATTCTCACTGCGGTAATCATGTATACTCTTTTCGAGAGTGGTATTGTCAATTATGCCTTTGTCTAAAAGAATCTGTCCTAAAAGAAGAAAGTCAGGGCTTTGGATGTTTAAGAGCTCCTTTACCTGCTCGTCTGTCAGATAGCCCATTTCTATTGTAAGCTCACCAAACTTCTTGTCCTGATGGGTCTGCTCGACTATTACTGAATCAACCTCGGCAGCTGTCATAAGCCCTGAGTGGATGGCAAGAGTACCGAGCTTTGCGTGCTTTTGTGCTTTTTCTTTGAGTGCGTCAAAAAGCTGCTCATTAGTGATATACCCCTTTGATAGGAGAAAATTGCCAAAAAATTGAGTATACATATTAATTTCCTCCTATGTGCTTCTTAATCAGACTTATGACCTGATCCTTGTCGATTGGTTTCTGAATGAAGTCACATGCTCCGGCAGCAAGAGCCTTTTTAAGCTCGGACTGTGTGCCTACAGATGATGCAACGAAGATGGTAGCACTGCTGTCATACTCCATAATTTCTGAGATAGCGGCATTTCCATCCTTTACTGGCATTACAATGTCTATAAATGTGAGATTTGGCTTATGCTCCTTGTACATATCAATGGCGAGCTGTCCGTTTGCCGCCTCAATGATAGTCGGTGAACCAATGGAATTGATTATGTCCTTCATCTGTTTTCTTGCGAGAATCGAATCATCGCATATAAGTATTTTTAAATCGTCAAGTTGCATTTTAAAAACTCCTTCCCCTTGAAAATATAAATATATTTTACTACATTAATAATAGAAATTCAAGAAATAGTTGGGACTTATTTACCATTTATTTTTTCCTTACATGAGGTTATACTAATTTTGGTGATTTTACATATTTTTTGTATATATAAGATCCGTGATAACTATTTAGGAATAATAAATAAAAATACAGGAGAAAGAAGCATGAACTATTTTATTATAATAGATGCGGTCACACTGATACTGGGAATTTACATAATATTTGTGTCACTGCGAATGAAGAAAAGCGGCAAAATTGAAAGTACCTTTGTGGCTGAGGATGAGATGAAAAAGATAAAGGATACGGCCGGATATATAGCTTATATTTATCCAAAGTCACTTGTATTCGGCATTGTGATCTTTGTTATCAGTATAGTTGCGATAGTTTCGGATTGCCTCAAAAGATACCGTACTGGTCATATGTGGAGATGATTATATTCGTCGCAGTAATTATCTGGTTTTCAAATATGTTACGAAATGCCAGAGAAAAATTTGTTAAATTCTAACATGAATTTTGCATTGCAACATGAGACATAATAAAGTATAATGAATTTACAAAGATACCTGAGATGTTCGACAACCCTGTGTATTTAGAACCTACATTTACTTTAAACGGGATTCCTATATGAGCTGTTGGATGTCAGGCCGTCATTATGCAGCGGAAGGCAGAAGGCAGACTGCGGTTACCCACCTAGCAAGAGCGCTAGGAGTCTAAATTACAGGACCGGCATTTTGGGTTCTTACAAAAGAATAATAATGTACAAAAGAACTCCGGACGCACAAAAGATTTATGAGATACAAAAGATTTTTAAAGCACAAAGGATTCTTAAGTACAGATGATAAAGGGAGCTGTTTTTGCAGCTCCCATTTTTTGAGCAGTAACCACTATTTGGGTGTTAAGGAGAACAGAAATTTGGCAAATAGAAGACGAAGACGGCAAAAGCCGAATCAGATGGTCTGGATAATGCTTGTGATAACCATGGTATGCGTGGTTATTGTTTTTGCAATTGTTATGGCGCAAAAGGAAAAAGGGACACTTGTAAAACAGGCGAAGGCAGTGACAAAGGATATGGTGTATGAGAATGCATATATTGTGTCAAATGACGATGGAAGGCTGATTTTCATATGTGATGGAGAGCTTTACAGGGCTAAGGGAACCATGGAGGAGAACTTTACAGGTGTCTGTGATATTGAAATCAGTGGCTCTAGGGTCAAAAAGATACAGATAAAGCCGGATGATATATCAGGTGTGATGCTGTCGTACGGAGACGGTACCATGCAGATTGCAGGGCAGGGTGACATTCCAATGCAGTCAGATAAGCTGCCGGTGTATGATGAGACAGGCACTTCACCTAAGGAAATAGCGGTTTCTGACCTGATAATCGGAAGTGAAACACTTTCTTACATACTTGATTCCGGCAGGATATGTGCCATCGTCAGAAGACAGGCACCAGACCTTACATACATAAGAGTGCTTATAAAAAACGATGGAAAGGATGCATTTCCAACAATTGCGGCAGCTGCCGCAGCTAACCTTTATGTGGATGATGCTGACTGCGGAAGCAATGCTATTGACGATGTGGGTGCATATATGGAAAATGCACAAAAAGGTAAGATAAAGGTGAGCTCAGCGGACAATTATGTCAGCATAAACGGTAAAAGCTATCCGGGCTCATTTGAGTTTATCGGGACAGAGGAAGGTATTGTGGCGGTGAATACAGTCGATGTGGAGACATATGTGCGCTATGTGCTGCCGTCGGAGATGCCGTCTACATTTGATGCAGAGGCGCTTAAGGCTCAGGCTGTTTGCGCAAGAACCTTTGTATATTCACAGATGAAAAATACACAGTATGCGCTATACGGAGCAAATATTGACAATACAACGGCTTTTCAGGTCTATAACGCTTCAGAAACAAAGCAGTCGACCGATGAGGCTGTAAAAGCTACGGCAGGGCAGGTTGTTTCATGCGGAGGAAACTTAATAACATGTTATTATTTTTCTACGTCTGCCGGAAAAACCGAGGATATGGAGGTATGGTCTTCGAGTACACCGGATTTCATACACAAGGTGGAGTCAGTGGATGACAATTCGCCATACTACAGATGGACATCGGAGCTTGATTTATCGGCATACAATGATCCTCAGTACGGCACAGCAACAGGTATTTCTGTCGATAAGACGTCGGATGTTGGTTATGTACTTTCGCTCACAATAAATTATGGAAACAAATCGCAGACCTTTACGGCGGAGAATGATATAAGAAAGGCGTTAGGGCATTATCAGAAAAAAGTTACATTAAACGATGGCTCTGCGAGGGAGAATATGTCGATGATACCAAGCGCCTGCTTTAGTGTGAGTGCCGGTGCAAATGGTCACTATACACTGTCCGGCGGAGGCTTCGGCCATGGAATAGGCTTCAGCCAGTATGGGGCAGACAAGCTGGCAAAGGCAGGAAGCAGCTATAAGGATATAATCGGATATTATTATAAGGATGTGACAGTGGTGGATATAAGCAGTGTACGTAGTGAGCAGTGATATGCCTACAAAAAATTGATAGCATGGATAGTAGAAATGTGGTAATATCGAAGTGCTTAGATACATGACTATGTGTGTGATAGTAAGATACATTGTAATTATTTCGTAAGAAAACAAGAGGATTTGACAATGAATTTACCGATAGAGTTTGAAAAAAAGATGAAGGCCTTTCTGGGTGATGAGTGGGATGATTTCTTATACAGCTATGACAATAACAGATTTCAGGCGCTCAGATTCAATACCTTAAAGGTGCAAAGCCCGGAAGAAAGAATGAGGATATTGAAAACACTTAAAATATCCTCAGATAAAAAGGTTTCGTGGGCAGATGAGGCATATTACTTTGATGAAAATGTGCGTCCGGGAAAGCATCCGTATCATGAGATGGGGCTTTACTACATACAGGAGCCAAGTGCCATGTCGGCGGCTGCACTTTTAGCTCCAAAGCCGGGGATGAGAGTGCTTGACCTGTGTGCGGCACCCGGTGGAAAGAGCACACAGCTTGCCACATATTTAGGAGACAGCGGACTTTTGGTATCAAATGAGATTAACACACAAAGAAGCCGGATTTTGTCGCAGAATATAGAGCGTATGGGAATCAAAAATGCGATTGTGACAAATGAGGACAGCTTTGTGCTTGCTTCACATTTCCCAGGCTTTTTTAATGCTATACAGGTGGATGCACCTTGCTCAGGAGAGGGAATGTTTCGAAAGCTGCCTGAGGCAATAGAGCAGTGGAGCATGGAAAATGTGGCAATCTGTGCGGCAAGGCAGAAGGAAATACTGGATAATGCTGCGGTGATGCTTAAGCCGGGAGGTACGATAGTGTACAGCACCTGCACCTTCTCGAAGGAAGAAAATGAGGATGTAATTGAGTATTTTTTGGAGAGACATCCTGATTTTACACTTGAAGAAATGGAGCGCTTCTGGCCGCATAAGGTGGACGGAGAGGGACATTTTGTGGCAAAGCTTGTGAGAAGAGGCTGTGTGGACACAGACCTTAAAGCTGACAGGAAAACCAAAAAGAACAAAAATAGTAAGAACAGGAAAAATGAAACAAAGCCGGCTCTCACAAAAGAAAATATGAAGCTTCTCTCAGAGTTTCTTGATGAGACCATATCAGAGGATATGGCAGCATGGATAAAAAACTCAAGGCTTGTCATGTTTGGGGAGCAGCTCTACAGGCTGCCTGATATGGAAGTTGATATTAAAGGGCTTAAGGTGCAGCGAGCAGGGCTTCATATAGGAGAGTTTAAAAAACAGCGCTTTGAGCCGTCGCATTCGCTGGCACTTGCACTTAAGCTAAATGATGCTAAAAACGTAGTAAAGCTTACATGTGACAATCCGCAGACTATCGGCTTTTTCAATGGTCAGTCAGTTATGTTATCTGATGAGCAGGCGGCTGAATGCAAAAAGGGCTGGGCACTTGTATGTGTAGATGGATATCCGGCCGGCTGGGGCAAGGTGAATGGTGCACAGGTTAAAAACCATTATCCTAAGGGGCTTAGAAATAAAATATAAAGAAAATAGAAAAATTTTCTACTTGCAAAATATAGAGATTGTGCTAAAATGACTTATGTGTTATTAAGAAATAAGCATTTGCGATATATATGTCGCAGCTATATATAATAAAAGCAATGAAGGTGCATAGTAGATTATAGTACTTTGACCAGAGAGAGATTGTCATCGGCTGAAAGCAGTCTTACAAAAAGGCTATTGATTGAAGTTCACACTGAAGCTGCATGGATGAAGCACAGTAGTTCATGACGTGTTATGTACGTTACACATATCAATGAGAGTCCATTGGATATTTCTTCAATGGAAATCAGGGTGGTATCGCGGAATTTTCGTCCCTGCATGGTTTAATAGCCATGCAGGGGCATTTTTTATCGCATAAACGGCGAATTCAAGCTTGGATTTACGAGTTTATGCAAATTAAGAAAAATATTATGAGGTGAAATTCGATGAGAGACAAAATTCAACAGATCAGAGAAAAAGCACTTGCTGAAATTGATAAGGCTGACGGTCTTGAAAAATTAAATGATGTGCGTGCTGCAATTCTTGGAAAGAAGGGTGAGCTCACAGCAGTCTTAAAGGGCATGAAGGATGTTGCTCCTGATGAGAGACCAAAGGTAGGCCAGTGGGTCAATGAGACACGTGAGGCAGTTGAGAAGCTTCTTGATGAGAAGGTTAAGAAATTTGAGGCAGAGGCACTTAAGCGCAAGTATGAGAGCGAGAAAATAGATGTCACTATGCCTGCAAAGAGAAGCAAAAAGGGTAATCTTCATCCTGTAACACAGGTAAAGGACCAGCTCTCGGAGATTTTCACATCTATGGGCTTTGAGGTTTACGAGGGAACTGAAATCGAGAATGATTACTATAATTTTACAGCTTTAAATACTCCAAAGGATCATCCGGCGCGTGATATGCAGGATACATTCTACTTATCACCTGAGTTCTTACTTCGTACACAGACCTCAGCAGGACAGATTCACGTTATGGAAGCAAAGAAGCCGCCTATCAAGGTTGTTTCACCGGGTAAGGTTTTCCGTTCGGATGATGATGCGACACATTCTCCTATGTTCACACAGATGGAGGGACTTGTGGTAGATAAGGGCATCACACTCTGCGATTTAAAGGGTATGCTTGACCAGCTTGTAAAGAAGATGTTCGGAAAGAATGTCACAACACGTCTTCGTCCTTCATACTTCCCATTTACAGAGCCGTCTGTAGAGGTTGATGTAAGCTGCTTCCAGTGCCACGGCAAGGGCTGCTCTTTATGCAAGGGCACAGGCTGGATTGAGGTGCTTGGTGCAGGCGTAGTAAATAAAAAGGTGCTTGAGGGCTGTGGCATAGACACAAATGAGTACAGTGGTTTTGCATTTGGTATCGGTCTTGAGCGTATTGCAATGCTCAAATACGGAATTAACAACATCAAGCTTTTATTCGAGTCAGACCTTAGGGTATTAGACCAGATTGATGACAACTAGATTCATTTTTCTTGAATATATAACAGGAGGCAAAAATTATGTTAACACCACTTAGCTGGTTAAAAGATTATGTAGATATAGATGTAACACCAAAGGAGTTAGAGGAAAAATTATTCTCATGTGGTTTCGAGGTTGAGGAATCATATGAGGTGGGAAAGGATATCTCAAACGTAGTAGTCGGCCTTGTAGAAAAATGTGAGCCGATTCCTGAGACACACCTGAGTCTATGTCAGGTAAATGCCGGAGCACATGGCACATTCCAGATCTGCTGTGGAGCGGACAATGTAAAGGCAGGGGGCAAATATCCTCTCGCACTTATCGGTGCCACAGTATATGCCACAGCAAAGGATCACGTTACAATAGAGGGCGTGATGGAGATAAAGCAGGGCAAGCTGCGTGGATATGATTCATATGGAATGTTATGCTCAGGCGTAGAGCTTGGCTTAAATGAAGACCTCTATCCGGGTGCAGGCTACAACGGACTTTTGGTTTTACCTGAGGATGCTAAGGCGGGAGATGATGTAAAACCTATCCTCGGCCTTGATGACTGGATTTTTGATATTGCAATCACAGCAAACAGACCTGACTGCCAGTGTATATATGGCATGGCAAGAGAGGTTGCTGCTGTTTTGGGAAAAGAGCTTAAGGAGCCTGCAACTGACTATACTGCAGATGATGTGAAGAAGGAAAATTTCAAGGTATCTGTCCTGGCACAGGACATCTGCCCTCGCTACACAGCTCACTATGTGCATGATGTAAAAATCTCTGAGTCACCGGCATGGATGAGAAAGCGTCTTGCACTTGTCGGAATAAGCTCTATTTCAAATGTGGTAGACATCACTAACTTTGTTTTAAAAGAGCTCGGACAGCCAATGCATGCTTTTGATTACTCATACCTTGAGGGAGATGAGATTGTAGTAAGACGTGCAAACGATGGAGAGAAAATTGTTACACTTGATGAGAAGGAATTTGAGTTAAACAGCAATAACCTCGTTATCTGTGACGGAAAGAAGCCAGTTGCGCTTGCCGGTATCATGGGAGGCTTAAACTCTGAAATTAACGACGGTACAACAGAGGTGATGTTTGAATCTGCAAAATTTGCAAGAGACAATATCAGAAAGAGCTCACGTGCGCTGGGACAGTCATCTGATTCGAGTGCACTTTATTCAAAGGGCGTAAACGAGTACACAACAGCCATGGCTATGAAGAGAGCGCTTCACCTGATGGAGGAGCTTGGCTGTGGTAAGGTTTCTTCAACTCACGTTGAGGTGACTACAGGAAATTCTCTTGAGCCAAAAGAGATGAAGGTTTCTATTGCAAAGGTTAATGGAGTGCTTGGAATAGAGGTACCTACAGAGGATATTGTGAGAATACTCACAAATTTAGGCTTTGCACCGGTTGTAAGCGGCGATGAGCTGACACTTATGATTCCTGCATACCGTGAGGATATGGAGGATTATCCGGATGTGGCCGAGGAGGTTATCCGTATGTATGGCTATGATCATGTCATTCCTGCATTCATGCCTACGGCACAGGTTACACTCGGAGGACTCAACCTTAGACAGCAGACAGAGCGCAAGATAAAAAGAGGTGCTCTGTGCAGCAGGCGCGTATGAGGGAATACATTACTCATTCTTCTCACCTGCTGATCTTGATTTGCTCAGATTCCCGGAGGATGCACCTGAAAGACATGCTATCAGGCTTATAAACCCAATCAATGTTGACCTCTCGCTTATGAGAACAACACTTGCTTCTGAGATGCTTTATGCCATAGCAAGAAACCAGAAGAAGGGAATCCTGGAGGGAAGAATCTTTGAGCTGGGAAATATCTTTATCGCAAAGGAGCTTCCGCTTACAGAGTATCCGGATGAGAGAGAGACACTTTGCGCAGGCGTATTCGGTGAGGATGAATCGTTCTTTACTATAAAGGGACTGGCTGAGACTGTAGCAGATGCGCTTGATGTGAAGTTTACATACAAGCCGGCTCAAAAGCCATTCCTTCATCCATATCAGACCGCAGAGGTATTCTGTGACGGACAAAAAATCGGATATCTCGGTCAGGTAAGATATGAGATATGCGATGAGCTTGATATGAGAGTACCGGCATATGTAATGGAGCTTGACTTAAGAGTTCTTTCACAGTGGTATGGAAAGGACAGAGTATTTACTCCAATTTCAAAATTTGATGATGAGAAGAGAGATTTTGCTTTTGTTGTGGACAAGGATATCACATGTGAGCAGATTGAAAACGGTATCAGGGAAGCCTGTGATTATGTCTCAGATGTTACACTGTTTGATGTTTACGAGGGTGTACAGCTTCCTCCGAATAAGAAGAGCATGGCGTACAGTGTAGTATTTACACCAAAGGATGAGGAGCTTAAGACTAAGAAGGTCGAGGGCTTTGTAAAGGATATACTTGCTCATCTTAAAGAGACTGCAGGTATCACACTTCGTGGTTAGACGTTAGTATAGTTTTAGGAATGGGAAAATTATGGACGTAAAAGATTTTGATTATGATCTTCCGGAGGAGCTAATAGCACAGGATCCTCTGGAGGACCGCTCCAGCTCAAGACTCATGGTGCTTGACAAGAATACAGGAGAAGTCAGCCATCATGTGTTCAAGGAGATTGTTAAATATTTAAGACCGGGCGACTGCCTTGTGCTCAACAATACAAAGGTAATTCCTGCACGTCTGTTTGGCGTGAAGGAAGGAACTATGGCAAAGATAGAGATACTTCTTCTAAAGCGCAGACAAAATGACGTATGGGAGACTCTTGTAAAGCCCGGTAAAAAGGCAAAGCCGGGCACAAAGATTATATTTGGTGACGGACTTTTAACAGGTGAAGTAATAGATGTGGTTGATGATGGAAACAGGCTGATTCAGTTCAGCTATGAGGGGATTTTTGAGGAGATACTTGATAAGCTCGGACAGATGCCGCTGCCTCCGTATATCACACATCAGCTAAAGGACAAGAACCGCTACCAGACAGTATATGCAAAGTATGACGGCTCGGCCGCTGCGCCTACGGCAGGACTGCATTTCACAAAGGAACTTTTACAGCAGGTAAAGGATAAGGGAGTGGATATAGCAGAGGTGACTTTACATGTGGGGCTTGGCACGTTTAGACCGGTAAAGGTGGATAATGTGCTTGATCACCATATGCATTCTGAGTTTTACATGGTGTCACAGGAGGCTGCAGACAAGATTAATAATGCAAAGAAAAATGGCGGCAGAATAATATCTGTCGGCACTACAAGCACTCGTACCTTAGAGGCAGCATCCGATGAAAACGGCATGCTAAAAGAGTGCAGCGGATGGACGGATATCTTTATTTATCCGGGATACAGCTTTAAGGTGATTGACTGTCTGATTACAAATTTCCATCTGCCGCAGTCTACACTTGTCATGCTTGTGTCAGCATTAGCAGGCAGAGAGCATGTCCTTAATGCATACAAAGAGGCTGTAGAGGAAAGATACAGGTTTTTCAGCTTTGGTGATGCGATGTTTATAACGAACGATATGCATATGGACGATGAGGCAGCTGAATAAATTTTACTTGTAAAAATCAGTCATATATACTAATATGTTGTTTGAGGGTAATTTGTTCCCTTAGTCAATAATATAATAGATGGGGTAAAGTGAATGGAAGAAAAGAGAAGACATAAAAGACTTGACATTGATGTATCGGTACAGTTAGAGCGGCTGGATGAGGACGGAGTGACAACACTTAAGTATTGTCATGTGGATGTCACAGATATTTCCAGAAGCGGTATAGGATTTAATGCAAAGGTACCTCTTGATATACATACATATTATGACACCAAGATCCAAATTTGGACCAAGGAGGTTGTGGATGCGGTTGTCGAGATTGTACGAAGAACAGACAGTGAAGAAGGAGTATATCACTATGGTGCTGTGTTTATCGGTATGACAGACACTGATGCACTCAAGATTGATATTTATCAGATTTTCAATGATTTATAAAGTAAAAAAAGTAAATCATCCACATGATATAGTAACCAGTGTACCTGGCTCAAAGAGTATCACAAACAGGGCTTTTAATCGCTGCACTCGCAAGCGGGCGCAGCGTTTTAAAAGGGTGTCTTTTTAGTGATGATTCGAGACATTTTATAGATGCACTGATTCGTCTTGGATTTCCGGTTTTGGTGGATGAGGATAAAAGAAAAATAACAATAACAGGCTTTGGAGGCAGGATACCAAAGAATGAAGCTGAGATAGATGTGGGAAGTGCAGGTACCGCTGCACGTTTTCTTACAGCTCTTCTTGGACTGTCAAAGGGCAGATACCATATAGTGTCTTCTGAGCAGATGAAGAAGCGTCCTATGAAGGATCTGCTTGTATCGCTTGAAAAGCTGGGTGCCCATATTGAGTATGATGAGAACGAATATCATTTTCCTTTTACCATCGGAAATACAGGGGAGTATGCTGATACTGTTGATATAAACGTAGACAAGAGCAGCCAGTTTTTGAGTGCCCTTCTTATCTCGGCGATAGTGATGGAAAAGAACTTTACGATTAATGTCACAGGAACGCATGGTATGGCATATGTTGAGATGACGCGTCTTATGATGAAGCAGTTTGGGCTTGATGTGATGCAGGATAAAAAGAATAACAGCTTTATTATCCCTAAGAAAGCGGCGTATGAAAGCTTAGACTATGATATAGAGCCGGATGTGTCGGCTGCATGCTATTTTTATGCAATGAGCCCGCTTTTACATGTTAAGTCAAAGGTGATGGGGGTGCACCAGAACAGCTTGCAGGGAGATGTGGCATTTCTTGATGTGCTTGCGGATATGGGCTGCACAATTTCCGACGAGGCAGACGGCATAGTGTGTATGCCACCAAAGAATGCTCATATACATGGCGGAAGCTGGGATTTGTCAACATTCTCAGACCAGGCGCTGACACTTGCTGCGATTGCACCGTTTGCAAATGCACCTGTAGGGATAGAAGGCATTTCGCATATTCGTCTGCAGGAGTGTGACAGGATAAACGCCATCGAGGAAAACCTGACGGAATTAGGTGTGAGGGTTGAAGAAATTGAAAATGGCTTAAAGATTTATCCGGCAGAGCGTATTAAGCCTTGTAAAATTAAAACGTATGACGATCATCGCGTAGCCATGTCATTTACTTTGCCGGGGCTTAAGGCAGAGGGTGTTGAGATAATAGACCCTTATTGCTGCCGCAAGACCTTTGAGAATTTCTATGAGGTACTTGAGGAGAGCGTATATTAATAAAGTGTTATTGGTTTCTGTTTATCTGTAAACAGTGCTGCATTGGACGGTATAAAAAGAGCCGTAAAACGAATCAAATTCGTTTTACGGCTCTTTGTTTTTGGGATTAAAACCATATAACAGGATAAATCATCTGCGGTGAATAGTATAGTTTCTTTCTTTAAGTACGCTGATAGCCGATTCAAGAGCATCTTCGTCATAGAACTCTATGCGCAGTACACCCTCCTCAAACTCACGGTTGTTTATGATGCCGATATTCTTGATGCTGATGCCGTTGAAGGCTAAAAGGCTTGCAAGCACTGCAATACCGCCTGCCTCATCGGCAATATCGACAAATACTTCGTGGAAATCCTTGCGGATTTTGGCACCGGGAAGTGTGAGTGAATCCCTGTAATTCTTTGAATCCTGGAAATAATCAATCATCTTTTGAGAACTGCCCTCTGCAATTATTTCGCGAAGCTTATGGAAATTGGCTTCATACTGGTCCATGAGTGAGAGCAGCTGTGTTTTGTTGGACTCACATATGTTTTCCCACATGACAGGGGAGCTTGCGGCGATACGTGTCACATCGCGGAAGCCACCGGCAGCGATAGTTTTCATGGTCTCTTTTTCGGAATCAATATGCTCAATCAGATTGACAAGAGAGTATGCAATCATATGTGGCAGGTGGCTGATGGCTGCGGTAGCATGATCGTGCTCCCTGTAGTCTAAAATGAGAGCTATTGAGCCCAGTGAAAGTACAAACTGTTTGAAATCATTCTGATTTTCTTCAGTAGTTGCAGCAGTAGGAGTGATAATATAGTAGGCGTTCTCCAAAAGCTGCTTGTCTGAATTGAGTATGCCCGTTTTTTCAGAGCCGGTCATAGGATGACCGCCGATGAAATTGCGCTCAAGACCAAGCTCTATGACCTTTTCATGAATCTGGGTTTTGGTGCTGCCTACATCTGTGATGATACAGTCATCCTTTATGATATCCTTAAGCTGTGTGAGGTATTCGATATTTTTGTTTACCGGTGCACACAGAAAGATTACGTCGCAGTCTTTAAAAGAGTTAAGCTCTAAAAGCTCATTATTATCTATCAGGCCAAGCCCAAAGGCATCATCTATGGTCTGTTGATGCCCGGCTGTTGCGATAATTGAGACCTTTGGATTATTTTCTTTCATTTTTCTGGCTATCGAGCCGCCAATCAGACCGAGCCCTATAAAGCCAACTTTATCAAAATGCATTTATGTGTATCTCCTAATTCTTTATTGTAACTATTCAGAATCACCACACGCACATTCTCAAAATCGCACTATAGTGGTTTTGAATATTTACAATATATTATATCCAATTTAACACTATAAAGCAATAAATTATTGGCATATTTATTCCAATATAACAATAAAAAAATAATCGTCAGATTGCATAAAAGTGTTGTAAATTATATAAAATATTAGTACAATGTTTACATACTATAATAATGTCAGGGAGGTACTTGAAATGAATGTTTACACTACTGAGAAGATTCGAAACGTCGTGCTTTTAGGCCATAGCGGCTGTGGCAAGACATCACTCGTGGAAGCTATGGCATATCTGGCAGGACAGACTACCAGAATGGGCACTGTAGCGGATGGCAGCACTATCAGCGATTTTGACAAAGAAGAGATAAAGCGTCAGTTCTCTATACATACATCGGTTGTACCGATAGAGTGGGATAATGTCAAAATAAATATTCTCGATACTCCTGGTTTTTTTGATTTTGTGGGAGAGGTTGAAGAAGCTGTATCGGCTGCAGATGCTGCAATCATCGTGGTTTCAGGCAAGGCAGGCATACAGACAGGCACAAAAAGAGCATGGGAGATATGCGAGAAATACAAGCTGCCGAGGATGATTTTCGTGACGGACATGGATATCGACAATGCAAGCTTCAAGGATGTGGTGCTAAGCTGCAGGAGCTTTACGGCAAGAAAATAGCTCCATTCCATCTGCCAATCAGAGAGAATGAGAAGTTTGTGGGCTATGTCAATGTCATCCAGCAGAGGGCAAAGAGATGGAATGAAAGCGGAGGCGTGGATAAGTTTGATGTGCCTGAGTACTCAAAGGAGAACCTGGGAATATGTCGTGAGGCCCTAGTTGAAGCTGTAGCTGAGACAAGTGAGGAGTTCATGGACAGATATTTCGGCGGAGAGGAGTTTTCTGATGATGAAATCAGGGCTGCGCTTCGTGCAAACGTGCTTGAGGGCTCTATTGTACCGGTGCTCATGGGCTCAAATATTCTCGCAAGGGGCATGTATACACTTATGGCTGATATTGTGAAATACCTGCCAAGTCCTGAGAAGAGAAGCTGTACCGGTATTAACACCAAGACAAATGAGGTGTATAATGCTGATTATGATTTTGCAAAATCAAAGAGCGCTTATGTGTTCAAGTCTATAGTTGACCCGTACATCGGTAAATATTCACTGATCAAGGTTAATTCAGGCGTACTAAAGACAGATGATGTGCTTTACAATTATCACAGGGACTGCGATGAAAAAATCGGAAAGCTCTATGTGATGAGAGGCAGTAAGGTGGAGGAAGTGAAGGAGCTTCATGCAGGTGATATCGGAGCGCTTGCAAAGCTTACAAAGACTCTTACGACAGATTCACTTTCCACCAGAAATATGCCGGTTACATATCTTAGAACAAGTATATCAAAGCCGTATGTGGCAATGCGCTACAAGGCAAAGAAAAAGGGCGATGAGGACAAGATTTCCCAGTCTTTACAGAAACTGTTAATGGAGGATCTGACACTAAACAGTGTAAATGACAGTGAAAATGGACAGACTGTACTATATGGTATCGGTGATATGCAGCTTGAGGTAGTGGCAAGTGAGCTTCTTGAAAAGTACAAGGTGGAGATAGAGCTTATGCGTCCAAAGGTAGCCTTTAAGGAGACTATCAGGAAAAATCTGACGTAGAGTATAAGTACAAGAAGCAGTCGGGCGGACACGGACAGTACGGACATGTCAAGATGACCTTTGAGCCGTCAGGTGATATGGATACGCCATATGTATTTGAGCAGACGGTCGTAGGAGGAGCTGTACCGAAGAACTTCTTCCCGGCTGTTGAAAAGGGTATTGCAGAGTCCGTGAAAAAGGGACCTCTTGCAGCTTATCCTGTGACGGGTATAAAGGCTGTGCTGTATGACGGCTCTTATCATCCGGTTGATTCATCTGAGATGGCCTTTAAGGTGGCAACGCAGCAGGCCTTTAAAAAGGGTATTATGGAGGCAAAGCCGGTGCTTCTTGAGCCGATTGCCACTCTTAAGGTAGTGGTGCCTGAGGGCTATACAGGTGATGTGATGGGTGAGCTTAACAAGAGACGTGCGCGAGTGATGGGCATGAACCCGACAGACAATGGATATCAGGAGATAGTTGCGGATATTCCTTATCTGGAGCTTTATGGATACAATGCCACACTTCGCTCAATGACGAGTGGAAGCGGCACATTCTCATATGAGTTTGCCAGATATGAGCAGGCACCGGATGATGTGGCTGCAAAACAGATAGAAGAAAGGGCAAGCAAGCTTGTTGAAGTTGAAGAGTAGAATAGCATTAATTATATTACTTACATTGATTTTTACCAATACTCATGTGTTTGCATCGGAGATAAAAGAGGCAGAAGCTGCCTCTTTTGCTTCCGGGCCATCACTAAATACACTGGTTGACAATATGTCAGAAAGTGATGGTGTTTCATATATTTACTATAATCTGGGCGGTGCGGCAAACAATATCAATAATTGTGGATACATCACACCAAAGCAGAAATTCATGGGACTAAGAGAACCACACAAATACGGTTATAAATTTGATGGCTGGTATCTGGATGAGCATTTTTCAAAAAAGGCGGATGTTCTGACCTACGAAAAAGCAAATGGATATGTGGTATATGCCAAATGGGTCAGGACGATTAACAATGAATACAGCGTAGAGCATTACAATTACAGGAGTAATAAAAAAGCGCATACACTGGCGCTTAAGGATTGCGATTACGATTTTATAGATGAAATAGATATTCCGGGCATGCCGGAGACGAAGGAAAATGATTTTCTCAATAATTATATTTTCAGTGAGGCACAGTGTCCTCAGGGAATTTGTATCACGGATGAATACGTGCTTATCACAAGCTATTCTGATGACAAGGGCTCACTCGGGGAGCTTATGGTATTTGACAGGGAGGACGGAGAGTACCTTGTGACACTTGGCATGGATGCAAACAGTCACCTGGGAGGAATTGCCTTTGACGGGGAAAATGTATGGGTGTGCAATTCCTACGACACAACTGTGGAGCGCATCTCGTATGATTTTCTCTCTCTAATGGCCACTGCGAATTCCAAGCAGGTCATCGATGCGACAGGTGTGGTAGATGTGTTTGATGTGGGAAACAAGCCGTCGTGCATAACATACTATGGAGGCAGGCTGTGGATAGCCACTCACAATATCCTTTTTAGGTCAAAGATGGTAGCATATTATTATGACAAAAAGGACGACAGGCTCACAAGCCTGAGCACATATACGATACCTGCCAGAGTGCAGGGCGTTACATTTGATGCCTCAGGAAAGGTATATCTGAGCACCTCCTATGGCAGGAATGAGTCATCGTATATCAAGTGCTACAAATCACTCATAGCTCTGTCGTCAAGGCCAAACAGACCCGACATCACAATAGAGATGCCGCCGGGCTCAGAGGAGCTTGACAGTGTGGATAAAAGATTGTATGTTATTTTTGAATCTGCGGGGGAGAAGTACCTTGAGGGCACGGATGGCAAGGGAAACTCGCCTGCACCGATAGACAAGATACTTCGCATAAATACAGATTCGTTTAAAAATTAACTATAACATTTTTAAAAGCTTTTCAACCTGCCTGCGGTTTTTCTCAGGCAGGTTTTTGCTTAGCTCAGTGCACATGGAATAGACCTCTTCTTTGGTAAATTCTATGCCGTTACGCTTTGCCTCCTTAATACTTTCCATGAGAAACGGCATGGCACTTGTTGTGTCCTTTGGTTTTTCCTTTTGTGCAAAATTATTTAAAAATTCCTGCTTTGTCATAAATCTCCCTATTGTCCAAAACTGAAAAAATATTTAATAGATTGTCTATCGTATCCTGTTCACTTTTGCTGCAGTATTTCTTTAAGGCATTGAGCATGGATAGTCTTCTGTCTGACATACTTTCAGTCTCCGCAACAGACAGTGCAGGTGCACAATCTATCATTCTCATTGAATTCATAAGTGATATGTAGTGAACCATAAGAGTCATCTGCTTTTGTGAGTCATGCGGCATATATGGAATTATGGTTTTAAGCATCTGAAGCTCCCTTGTCTGGGTTATTTCATCGAATGGTGTAAACAGGCTGTTCTCGTCCATAAAAATCCTTTAAAATATATTTCTATATAATATGTCACCTGATTCACATTATGCATGTTTACAGCATATATTATTAAAAAAAGATTATATGCTTATCATAGATGGTCACGACGTATACGAGATAGATGAAGAATGCATCAAAAAGCACAGGGTGAAGGGCGAATGTAAAGTCCTTGAAAAGCTCAAAGAAAAAGAGCAGCGCAGGCAAAAAAAGAATACTGAAAAATCGTAAGCTGCGGGCCGAAAAGACCCGCAGTAAAAATGTAAATCAGCAGCCGCAGCCACATCCGCAGCCGTTATTGCTGCTTCCACAGCCAAAGCCACCACAGCAGAAAAGTAAGATGATAGCCCAGATACAGCTGTTATTGCCGCTTCCACAGTCGTTTCCTCCGAAGAAAGAGCCTCCGTTACCATTTCCACAACAGCAGCACAGTAACAGGATAATCCATAAAATCGAAGAACATCCGCATCCGTTATCTGTATTGCTGCATGAACAGTTTGTTGCTGCTAAATCACTCATAAGTGACCTCCAATAAAATTTATTTACACTCTAGGTTATGATAGACATAACAAAGTGTTACACTAAGATTTAAATTTTTTTATTGACACAAAAGTATAATTGTATACAATTATTCAAAAGATAAAACTAAGCACAGGAGATGTGAAGATGAGAGAAGTTTTGATGAACGAAAAAACAAATTTACTGCAGCTTGAAGAGCATTTTTACCAGCTCGTGGATGTAGATGAGCCGAATACTTTTAGAAATCTCTTTCCTTATTCAGAAGTTCCTAAGATAGCATTCAATGACAGAATAGTGCCTCACAATATGCCGGAGGACATTTGGATTACAGATACTACATTCAGAGATGGCAGCAGTCGAGAGCACCGTACACGACGGAGCAGATTGTTACCATTTATGATTATTTACATAAGCTTGGTGGCCCTAAAAGGGAATAATCAGACAGAGCGAGTTTTTCCTCTACAGCAAAAAGGACAGGGACGCTGTTTACAAGTGTCTCGAGAGAGGATATAAGTTCCCGGAGGTTACATCGTGGATTCGTGCCAGCAAAAAGGACTTTGAGCTTGTAAAGGATATAGGACTCAAGGAAACCGGTATACTTGTAAGCTGTTCGGATTATCATATTTTCTATAAGATGAAGATGACCAGACGCGAGGTAATGAATATGTATCTGTCAGTCATCAGGGAGTGTCTTGAGACAGGAATAAGCCCGAGGTGCCATCTGGAGGATATCACACGTTCTGATATATATGGTTTTGTTATTCCATTCTGTGTTGAGCTCATGAAGCTGCAGGAGGAGTACAAGATTCCGATTAAGGTGCGTGCCTGTGATACAATGGGATATGGAGTAAACTTCCCGGGAGCAGTTATACCTCGAAGCGTTCCGGGTATCATATACGGACTTAACACACATGCAGGTGTGCCTTCATCACAGATTGAGTGGCATGGACACAATGACTTTTACAAGGCAGTAAACAATTCGACTACGGCATGGCTCTACGGAGCAAGCGGTGTCAACTGTTCACTGTTTGGTATCGGAGAGAGAACCGGAAACACACCACTTGAGGCTATGGTATTTGAGTATGCACAGCTTAAAGGCACACTCGATGGAATGGATACAACGGTTATCACAGAGTTGTCAGAGTACTTTGAGAAGGAGCTTGGATATGTGCAGCCGAGCCGTACACCTTTTGTCGGCAGAAACTTCAATGTGACGAGAGCCGGAATCCATGCTGACGGACTTCTCAAAAATGAGGAAATTTACAACATATTCGATACAGGTAAATTCTTAAACAGACCACCTCTTGTAGCAGTGTCCAATACATCAGGACTTGCAGGAATAGCGCTGTGGATAAACACCTACTACCGCCTGCCGGATGACAGAAAAGTAGATAAGAACTCAAAGCTTGTGACCATGATAAAGGAATGGGTAGATGAGCAGTACGACGAGGGCCGTGTGACTACCATCACAGATAATGAGCTTGTAGTTCAAATTACTGATTGCTGTAAAAAGCTTAATATAGTATTATAGTGAGGTAGATTATTACATGTCACATGATAATTACAGCCTGAGTGCCAGAGTATACAATCATATCAGGGATGGTATACTTGCAGGAACATTTGCAAAGGGCGATGAGCTTAAGGAAAAGAATATCGGTGATGAGCTTGGAGTGAGCAGGACGCCCGTGAGGGAGGCACTGCGTCAGCTTGAGCTTGAGGGACTTGTGTCTATCATCCCCAATAAGGGAGCATTCGTGGAGGGTGTTTCCACGGACGATATCAGGGATATATACGAGATAAGGGCTCTGCTTGAGGGACTTTGTGCCAGATGGGCTGCAACGAGGATATCGGACGAGCTCATGGCGGCCATGGAGGAGAATATTTATCTCACGGAGTTTCATGAGAAAAAGGGCAATGCAAAGAAGCTTCTTGAGCTTGACAATAGGTTTCATGAGCTGCTGTATGAGGCCGGCGGAAGCAAGGAGCTTATGAGGGTATTAAAGGACTATCATGAGTATGTCGGCAGAGTGAGAAAGGTGACACTCGGCGAGACAAAAAGAGCCAAAAACTCCACTCACGAGCATAAACAGATATGCGAGGCAATTAAGAATCATGACGCACTGCTGGCAGAAAAATGCGCCAGAGAGCATATAAACAATTCAAAGAAAAATATGGAACACCTTGGTTGGGAGAACCTTATTAAGTAAAGGAGATTTAAGAATGAGCAAGATTACGATGACAACACCCCTTGTAGAGATGGACGGAGACGAGATGACCAGAATTCTCTGGCAGATGATAAAGGATGAGCTTTTAATACCTTTTATCGATTTAAAGACAGAGTATTATGATCTGGGCTTAGAGGAGCGAAATCGTACAGATGATCAGGTGACCGTTGAATCAGCAAAGGCAACCATGAAATACGGTGTCGCAGTAAAATGTGCGACAATCACACCAAACGCAGCCAGAATGACAGAGTACAATTTAAAGGAGATGTGGAAGAGCCCTAACGGCACAATAAGAGCCATGCTTGACGGAACAGTGTTCAGAGCACCAATCGTTGTAAAGGGTATAGAGCCAAACGTAAAGACATGGGTTAAACCAATTACAATCGCTCGTCATGCATATGGTGATGTATACAAGGCAACAGAGATGAAGGTAGCCGGTCCCGGAAAGGCTGAGCTTGTATTTACAGCAGAAGACGGAACTGAGACCAGAGAATTAATACATGAGTTTAAGGGCGCAGGAGTTATTCAGGGACAGCATAACTTAGAAGATTCAATCGAGAGCTTTGCACATAGCTGCTTTAAGTATGCACTTGATACAAAGCAGGATTTATGGTTTGCCACAAAGGATACCATCTCAAAGAAGTATGACCATACCTTCAAGGATATCTTCCAGGAAATCTTTGATGCACAGTATAAGGATGCTTTTGAGAAGGCTGGAATTACATATTTCTACACACTTATTGATGATGCAGTTGCCAGAGTAATGAAATCTGAGGGTGGATTTATCTGGGCATGCAAGAACTACGACGGAGATGTAATGAGTGACATGATCTCATCTGCATTCGGCTCACTTGCCATGATGACATCAGTGCTTGTATCCCCTCACGGATACTATGAGTATGAGGCAGCACACGGAACAGTACAGAGACACTATTACAAGCACTTAAAGGGTGAGGAGACTTCAACAAACTCTGTAGCTACTATTTTTGCATGGACAGGAGCACTCAGAAAAAGAGGAGAGCTTGACAAGATTCCGGCACTTTCTGAGTTTGCAGACAAGCTTGAGGCAGCCTGCATAAAGACTATTGAGAGCGGAAAGATGACAAAGGATCTCGCACTCATCACAACAATTGAAAATCCTACTGTTTTAAACAGCGAAGGCTTCATCAAGGCAATCAGAGAGGAGCTTGAGAAGACAATTTAATCTGAAATTTGGTTTTTAGCCTTAGAATAAGATATAACCCGGGGATAATTATGAATTTTTTGAATGTTAAATTCTTAACACATTGACAGATGACCTTCAAAAAATTATAATTAATCTTGGGTTTTTGTCTTTAAAAGAGAAATGATATCCTGATGATTGGAGGAATAAGACTTGAGTAAAGAAATATCACAGGCGGTTATCAGAAGACTGCCACGATACTATAGATATCTCGGAGAGCTTTTGGATGAGGGAGTGGAGCGTATTTCATCAAATGATCTGAGTCACAGAATGAAAGTGACAGCTTCACAAATCAGACAGGATCTCAATAATTTCGGTGGCTTTGGACAGCAGGGATACGGATACAATGTTCAGTTTCTCTACGAGGAAATCGGAAAGATAATGGGACTTAATACAGAGCATAGAATAATTATCATCGGTGCAGGCAATCTGGGCCAGGCACTCGCCAATTATGTAAAGTTTGAAAAGCTTGGCTTTGTCATAACAGCGCTTTTTGACGTAAATCCTGAGCTTTCAGGAAAGAGTGTGCGAGGTATTCCAATCCTTATGCTAAGTGAGCTGGATGAGTATTGCAGAACACACAGGGTGGATATTGCGGCGCTCACCATGCCAAAGTCAAAGGCTGACTCTATTGCGTCAAAGCTTGTGGATTTAGGAATAAGGGCTATATGGAATTTTGCACATGTGGATCTTGAAATTCCAAATAAAGATGTGGTTGTGGAGAGTGTTCATCTGTCTGACAGCCTTATGCAGCTCAGCTATAATATTGTTAAAAACTCCAAAAATAAATAGAAGGTGAGTCCTATGAATGATAAAAAAGATTTTGAGGCTGCATTAAAAGGAAAAAAGGTGCCTTTACTGGTTTTAGACCAGAAGTGGCACAGACTTTTTGCCATTCATGGTAAGACTGACGAAATATCAGCCACGGAAAAAGAACTGGATGAGCTGTTAAAGCTGCAGGGAAAGTACAACAATGAGCTTAAGAATTTAAAAAAGCTTAAGTCGAAAATTATGTCTAATATTGTTGCCAACATGGGAGATGACGGCGATGAAAATCGTGATAAGGATAAGCAGCTTATAGATGAGATAAATGAGAAAGCTGACAACATTGAGGGAGAGCTTATTGAAATCCAGAAGAATATAAAAGCTGTAAATGACAGGCTAATGCTTTTGTCGATGGATTACTTCAGTGAAAAAATCGAGAAAAATAAACTGGAATCAAAAGAAATTGACGACTGGATTGCAAATATAAGAGTTGAACTTAAGAAAAATGTAATCAGAAAACAGAACAGAGATATTAACAACAGGGAGATTTATTCGTATCTTCATGATATTTTTGGCGCTGAGGTTTTAGATCTTTTTGACATTGAATATGACGATCCTATGGTTTTCAATGCCAATAATGCAAATACTGATAATGCAAACAATGAGAATAAGGGGAATTGATATTGGAATATATTGTTACAGGTAATGAAATGAAGCTTCTGGACGATACAACATCACAGGTCTTTTTGGTTCCTTCGGTGGTGCTGATGGAGCAGGCTGCGGCCGGTGTTGTCCGGGAGCTTGTTGCATGTTTTGATAAATCAAAGGAGTTTGCCGTGATATGCGGCAGAGGCAATAATGCAGGAGACGGTATCGCGATAGCAAGACTTTTAAATCAGGCCGGATACAGATGCATGTTGTACTATGCTTTTGGCACAGATGAGGCAGGAAGCGAGCTCTTTGAGCTGCAGAAAAATATATACGCAAGGTATGGCTTCAAGGTGGTCTCTGATATTGAGTGTGTGTGTAAAAGTGACGTAATAATAGATGCACTGTTTGGCACAGGGCTTAAGCGAGCCATAGAAGGCTCTTTAGCAGATGTGATTTCAGCCGTTAACAAGGCAAATGCTTACAGGGTGGCGGTCGACGTGCCGTCGGGAGTGGATTCTGATAAAGGACATGTGATGGGATGCACTTTTAAAGCAGATTTCACATATACTTTTTCTTATAAGAAGACGGGCCTTCTCCTGTGGCCGGGCTGTGATTATTGCGGTCTGGTTAAGGTGGTGCCTATAGGCATAGATGACCACAGCTTTTGTGGTAATCTGCCATCAGTAAGGGCTCTTGATGAATCTGATTTAAAGAAGCTTGATAACAGACCGGCACACTCCAACAAGGGAACTTTCGGAAAACTGTTAGTTATAGCAGGAAGCCGCAATATGGCCGGTGCGGCGGTTCTTTCGGCAAAGGCTGCATACAAAGCGGAGCAGGGCTTGTGAAAATTATAACGCCGGAGTGCAACCGCTCAATAATCCAATGTGCTTTGCCGGAAGCACTGCTTTGTACTGATATCGCGTCAGCTAAAGCGCTTGAGACAGAACTTAAATGGGCAGATGTAGTGGTGATAGGTCCAGGTCTTTCAAAGTCTGATAATGCCAAAATGTTAGTTGAAACAGTACTAAAAACAGCAGAGATACCTCTTGTGATTGATGCGGATGCGCTTAATATCATATCAGACAACTTGACTTTACTTAATGAGCATAAAATGCCTGTCATTGTGACTCCGCACCTGGGCGAGATGTCCAGACTTATGAAAAAGAGCATTGCTGATATACAGGAGGATATCATCGGTGTGGCAGGAGAGTTTGCAAGCTTGTACAATGTGACTTGTGTGCTTAAGGATTTTCGTACGATTATCGCAGCGGCTGATGGCGAAAAGTTTATCAATCTGTCCGGCAACTGCGGTATGGCAACAGCCGGAAGCGGAGATGTGCTAAGCGGTGTCGTGGGAGGTCTTCTGGTACAGTGGCGTGACACCAAAAAAGCCGCGGCATACGGTGCATTTATTCATGGACTTGCCGGTGATATGGTATTTGACAATACCGGCTCTTATGGTATGATAGCAAGTGATATTATTGATGGATTAGATAAAGTTTGGATTAAGGTGGAAAAAAATGGCAATTAACAGAATCAGAGCAGATATAGATCTGGATGCAATTTTATATAATATGGAGTCGATGCATAATAAGCTAAAGCCGGGGACAATGATGGCAGCAGTCGTAAAGGCTGATGGTTACGGTCATGGTGCTGAGACTGTTTCAGAGGTACTGGAGCCGCTTCCGTATCTGTGGGGCTATGCCGTTGCTACAAGCAACGAGGCAATGCAGCTTATCGCAGCAGGCAGAAAAAAGCCGATACTTATTTTAGGACTCAGCTTCCCGGAGCAGTTTGAGGAGATAGTGGACAATGATGTGCGACCGGCGGTATGTACCTACGAGACTGCTAAGGAACTTTCAAGAATCGCAGTTGCTAAGAATAAGACCTGTAAGATACATATCAAGATAGATACCGGCATGTGCCGTATAGGCTTTCAGGTGACAGAGGAAAGTGCAGATATTATTGCACAGATTGCTAAGCTGCCGAATATTATGATAGAGGGAATATTCACTCACTTTGCAAGGGCAGATGAGCTGTCAAAGGAGCCTGCCTTTGAGCAGTTTGATCTTTTTAAGAGGATGATAGCTCTTGTTGAGGCAAGAGGAGTCGAAATCCCGATTAAGCACTGCTCAAACAGTGCGGGAATAGTAGAAATCCCTGAGTGCAATATGGATATGGTAAGAGCAGGCATCACACTCTATGGTCTGTGGCCGTCAGAGGAGGTAGACAAGAGTAAAATCTCCCTAAAGCCTGTTATGTCGCTGCACAGCAGGGTTGCTTATGTAAAGGAGCTTGAGCCGGGCAGGCATATAAGCTACGGCGGCACATTTACGGTAGAGCATCCTATGAGGATAGCAACTGTCCCGGTGGGATATGGTGATGGATATTCAAGAGGACTTTCAAACAAGGGCTGGGTTCTCATAAAAGGAAAAAAAGCACCTATATGCGGCAGAGTCTGCATGGATCAGTTTATGGTGGATGTGACAGACATACCTGACGTGAAAATAGGCGATGCAGTTACTCTGCTCGGTAAAGACGGGGATGAGACAATCACTATGGAGCAGTTAGGTGAGCTTTCAGGCAGATTCAACTATGAGTTTGCATGTCTTATCACACCGCGTGTTCCAAGAATCTACCACAAAAACTAAAAAAGTGTAACTTTTAAGAATACACTCGAAAAATCTGGAGATACTTTTTGTATACCATAATATGGAGTGTATTCGTGTATGATTATTCAAAGAGGAGATATTTATTACGCTGATTTAAGGCCTGTTGTAGGCTCAGAGCAGGGCGGGATAAGACCTGTCCTTATAATACAAAATGATGTCGGAAACAGACACAGCCCGACAGTAATCTGTGCAGCAATAACCTCGCAGATGCATAAAGCAAAGCTGCCCACCCATGTGGAGCTTGCCTGCAAGGAGTATGCGCTTGCAAAGGATTCGGTTGTGCTTTTAGAACAGCTTCGTACAATCGACAAAAAAAGGCTTAAGGATAAGGTGTGCCATCTTGATGAGGACACATTGCTTAAAATAGACAGGGCGCTTGAAATCAGCTTAGAACTTATTACATAGGATAATAAAACATTATGTTATATGCAATTATAATTTTATCAATACTTGTAGTGATACTTCTTTTGTGTATTGGAGTATTGCTTTATGGAATGAAAAACAACAAAAAGACTCTCGATGGAATACTTGGAAATGATGATGTCACAGAGGAAGAAATTATTTCCATGGTCAGGGAGGGGCATGAGCAGGGAACAATCCTTGCATCTGAGGCAGAGCTGATACACAATGTGTTTGAGTTTGATGATAAGGAAGTAAAAGATATCATGACTCACCGCAAAAATATCGTAAGCCTCGACGGCAGTATGTCCTTTATCGATGCAATCGAATTTATCATAGATACCGGCAAATCTCGCTTTCCGGTCTATGAGAATGATGTTGACAGTATCATCGGAGTCTTACATATCAAGGATGCTTTTACATTTTTTGAAAAAAATGAGGTTTACCGCAGCAGTATCAAGGACATAGACGGGCTTATCCGGCCGGTGGACTTCATACCCGAGACGGTAAATATCAATGATCTGTTTAAAAAGATGCAGTCTAAAAAGAGTCATCTTGCGATGGTTGTGGATGAGTACGGACAGATATCGGGACTTATCGCGATGGAGGATATACTCGAGGAGCTTGTCGGAAATATCGAGGATGAGCACGACGAGGAAGAAAACTATATCAGAAAGAATGATGACGAGACATTTATAATGGACGGCATGACTGAGTTTTCCGATGTGAAGGAGGCGCTGTCACTGCCTGTTGATGATGATGCCTACGAGACGCTTAACGGCTTTATCATATCGCTTTCGGATAAGATTCCGGAGGAGGGGGATAAGACTGTGATTAGCGCATATGGCTACAGATTTTCTGTTATGAGCGTCGAGGATAAGGTGATTAAGCAGGTAATGATTAAGAAACTTGCGCCGGAAGAGAAAAAATGATATTATAAGGTATGGATTATTTTTAAAAGTAGAAAAGAGGATACAAATTATGTCAGGACATTCTAAATTTGCGAATATCAAGCATAAGAAAGAGAAAAATGATGCTGCAAAGGGCAAAATCTTTACAATGATCGGTAGAGAGCTCGCAGTTGCAGTTAAAGAGGGAGGACCGGATCCTGCCAATAACTTTAAGCTTGCACAGGTAGTTGCCAAGGCAAAGGCCAACAATATGCCAAACGATACAATCGAAAGAGGTATCAAGAAGGCGGCAGGAGACGGCAACAGTGTAAACTATGAGACAGCTACATATGAGGGTTATGGACCATCAGGCACAGCTATTATCGTAAAGTGTCTTACAGACAATAAGAACCGTACAGCGGCCAATGTCCGCAATGCCTTTACAAAGGGACAGGGAAGCATCGGTACACAGGGCTGTGTATCATACATGTTTGACGAGAAGGGTCAGATCATCATCGACAAGGAAGAGTGCGATATGGATGCAGATGACCTTATGATGCAGGCACTCGATGCAGGTGCTGAGGATTTTGCTGATGAGGATGACAGCTACGAAATCACAACTGCACCTGCTGATTTTGATGCAGTCAGGACTGCTCTTGAGGAGGCAGGCATCACAATGGCTTCAGCAGAGGTCACAATGATTCCACAGACATATGTCACACTGACAGATGAAGCTGACATCACAAATATCGGCCGTATCTTAGACCTTCTTGACGATGATGACGACGTCCAGGAAGTATACCACAATTGGGAAGAGTAAACTAAATATTATATATCACGGGTTTTAGCGGGAGGAGAATATGAAAAAGATTCTATTTGTAGCTTCAGAGTGTGTACCATTTATAAAAACAGGAGGCCTTGCAGATGTGTGCGGTGCACTTCCTAAAGAGTTTGACAAGAACTATTGGGATGTAAGGGTTGTAATACCGGATTATAGCTGTATACCGGAGCAGTATCGCAATAATTTTGAGTATGTTACCCATTTTTATATGAGCTCAGGTCCATACGTGCAGGACAAGTATGTCGGAGTGCTCAAATATGAGCAGGACGGCATTACATATTACTTTATTGACAATCAGGAGTTCTTTACAGGATTTTCTCCATATACTTCTGACACTAAGTTTGAGATTGAGAAGTATACATTTTTTGACAAGGCTGTACTTTCAATGCTCCCGCTTATTGATTTTAAGCCGGATATTATACACTGTCATGACTGGCAGACAGGTCTTCTGCCTGTATACTTAAAGAATGAGTTTGCCGCAAATCCATTCTTCTGGGGTATCAAGACAATTATCACTATCCACAATCTTAAGTTCCAGGGAATATGGGACAGGGAGTGGGTACAGGGTGTTTCAGGTCTTACAGACAATCTGTTCACACCGGACAAGCTTGAGTTCAAGAAGGACGCAAATATGCTTAAGGGTGGTCTTGTATATGCTGACTACATCACCACTGTCAGTGATACATATGCAAACGAGATTCAGACAGAGTACTACGGTGAGGGATTGAACGGACTCTTAAGTGCCAGACATTTTGACATGCAGGGTATCGTAAACGGTATTGATTATAATGCCTATGACCCACAGACTGATGGCAGAATCTATTGCAATTACAATGCTTCCGATTTCAGAAAGAAGAAGTTCAACAACAAGACAAAGCTTCAGCAGGATCTTGGCCTTGCGGTTGACAAGAAGAAGTATATGATAGGTCTTATTTCAAGACTTACAGACCAGAAAGGTCTTGACCTTATCAATCATGTGATTGAAGGTATCGTGGACGATTTCACACAGCTTGTTGTTATCGGTACAGGAGATCCTCAGTACGAGAATATGTTCAGACACTATGCATGGAAATACCCTGACAGAGTTTCGGCAAATATATGTTACTCTGATGATCTGGCTCACAAGCTCTATGCGGCTGCTGATGCATTCTTGATGCCGTCCAGGTTTGAGCCTTGCGGTCTGACACAGCTTATTTCATTCCGCTACGGTACCGTTCCGATTGTTCGTGAGACAGGAGGTCTCAAGGATACGGTTAAGCCTTACAATGAGTATGAGAATTCAGGAGATGGCTTCTCGTTCTCAAACTACAATGCCGATGAGATGCTTGCAGTCATCAATTATTCTAAGCACATCTTCTTCGATAAGAAGCGTGAGTGGAACCAGATTGTGGACAGGGGAATGGCTAATGATTTCTCTTGGAATGCTTCGAAATTCAAATATGAGGGATTATACAATTACCTTATTGGTGAATAAAATATTTTGGTGAAATTGTGGTTTTTGCATAACATTTTGCCCCGCCATTCATGGCGGGGTATTTTGCACCTCATTTATGATTAATCAGATTACTACATGCTACGCATTCCTCGTAATCTGACTCCACCTCGAATCCGCTAATTTGCTGCGTCCCCGCAGCAAATTGCTACTTTCTCGGTGTAGTGCGGGTCAATAAGGTATACATTGAATTGCATTCAAGCATGCATCGATGATACCTTTTGACCCTTTAATCACAAAATCGAAAAATTACTTTAGAAAATTTACACAGAACAGAAGAAATATGTTATTATATACTCTGTAAATCAAAACACGGAGGTTAGTTACATGGCAACGAGGAAGAAATCCTCAGCAAAAAGACAGACAAAAAAGGAGAGAATGGCTCAGATAGAGAGGCAGCAGGCCTTTAAAAAGGAAATATTTCTCTGGATAGTAGTAGCTGTTTCAATCCTTTTATTTATAAGCAATTTTGGAATAGGCGGTCATTTGGGAAACGCAGTAAGCGGTTTCCTTTTTGGTGTATTTGGAATGGTGGCATATATTTTTCCGCTTGTGCTTCTGGTGGGCAGCTTTTTTGCTGTGTCCAATAAGGGCAATTCATATGCTATCATGAAGCTTGTTATGACCATAGTTTTCATATGGTTTATATGTGTGTTTATGTACCTGGCAGTGTATGGTGAATTCGCGGTTTCGCCGGTGCAGTCATACATTGACAGTGTTGAAAGGCATTCAGGTGGTGGATTTATAGGTGCTCTTATAGGCTGCATTTTAGTTCCGGCGGTAGGAATTATAGGTGCATACGTGGTGACAATAGTTGTGATGATTATCTGTCTTGTGCTCATTACCGGTAAATCATTCATGAAGGGTATGAGAAACGGCGGACGAAAGGTATACGAGTCAGCGCGTGAGAATAATGAGAGATATCAGGAGTATCGGCAGTATAAGTCAAGAGAGCGTCAGACAAGAGAGGGTTTAGCTTCAGATGATACAGACAGTGACATAAAGGAGGCTGCAAAAGGTGGCAGAAGGAGTAAGCGTGCCGGCCGAAGGATGGACAATAAGATAACAGGCGTGTCACTTGATACAAAAATTGATGGCAGTGAAAACGTGATGGATTCAGGCATGGCAGGTAGTGATACAGCGCATGTGGGGATATTTGGACAAGGTGCAGCAGCTACAGATGCGCTTGGTGAGATAACTATAGAGAATTACCCGAGTTCACCTGCAATAAAGGAGAAAAAGACGACAAGCCTTACGTCAGGGGATGCAGGGGAAATAGTGCAGACACCGGACTTTGGTGTGGCATCGGAGCCTGTTTCGGTTTTGGGTGGAACAGCCGATAGTGATAGTACAGATGAGCTTGGCAGAAAGACCCTGCAGCAGATTAATGGAATGAAACCGGACGGCTCGGGCGCAGCAGCTGCAAGCCATGTGTCGCAGATACCTATATCGGGCTGCGTGGAGCCTGATATATCTGATGATTTTAGCATACAAAAAGATAATGAGCTGCAATCAAAATTATCAGCTCCGGCTGCAGATGCGGTAATGACAAAACCACCTGCAGCAGAGCTAGGTAAGAAAAAGGTCAAATCAGACAAGGATGAGCTCGCCAAAGAGGTTGAAAAAGTCAGCGAACAGATAGCGATAAATGACGCAGAAAATGCAATCCAGCAGAAGCCGTATGTATTTCCGACTGTTGATCTGCTTAAGGCTCCTGACAGGGGTAAAACCGGTGATTCGCAGGCTCATCTGCGTGAGACGGCGGCAAAGCTTGAACAGACTCTTAATGTGTTTGGGGTGAATGCGAAGGTGAATAATATAAGCTGCGGTCCTGCTGTTACAAGGTTTGAAATCACACCGGAGCTTGGAGTGAAGGTATCAAAGATTGTGAATCTGGCAGATGATATAAAGCTTAATCTGGCAGCCGCGGATATACGAATCGAGGCTCCTATTCCGGGAAAAGCCGCTGTGGGCATCGAAGTGCCAAACAGCCAGAGTGTTGCTGTTTCCTTCAGGGAGCTTGTGGAGTCTGAAGAATTTAAAAATGCCAAATCAAAGATTACTTTTGCAGTGGGAAAAGATATTGCAGGCAAGGTTAAGGTTACGGATATCGCAAAAATGCCACATCTTTTAATTGCAGGTGCTACCGGCTCAGGTAAGTCAGTTTGTATCAATACAATTATCATGAGTATACTATACAAGGCAAAGCCGGATGAGGTAAAGCTGATTATGATTGACCCGAAGGTGGTTGAGCTTAGTGTATACAATGGCATACCTCATCTGATGATTCCGGTTGTTACAGATCCTAAAAGCTGCAGGAGCATTAAACTGGGCGGTTTCAGAGATGACAGACCGATACGAGAAGTTTGCAAACAGCGGTGTCAGGGAAATAAACGGTTACAATGCCATGATTGATGCAATGGATGGCAAGGATACAGAAAAGCCGCCAAAGATGCCACAGATTGTCATTATAGTGGACGAGCTTGCAGATCTTATGATGGTTGCATCAAAGGATGTAGAGGAGGCAATATGCAGGCTGGCACAGCTTGCGAGAGCAGCAGGTATACATCTGATTATAGCTACACAGAGGCCTTCTGTTAATGTTATTACAGGTCTCATCAAGGCGAATATGCCAAGCCGTATCGCATTTGCGGTTACAAGCGGTGTTGACAGTCGTACCATACTTGATATGAATGGTGCGGAAAAGCTCCTTGGAAAGGGAGATATGTTATTTGACCCACAGGGTGTTCCGAAGCCACTTCGAGTACAGGGCGCATTCGTTTCAGATAAAGAAGTTTCCGATATTGTGAAATTTATTATTGAAAATAATGAGAATGCACAGTACAGTAATGATGTGGCACAAAAGATGGAGAGCCTGTCGAACGATACGACAAATACAACCGTTACCATTTCAGATGTGGAAAACACGGATGATGGCAGGGACTCTTACTTTGCGGAGGCAGCGTCAATTATCACAGATAAGGAACGGGCTTCAATCGGAATGCTTCAAAGATACCTTAAAATTGGCTTCAACAGGGCGGCCCGCATCATGGATCAGCTCGAAGAGGCCGGTGTAGTGGGACCTGAGGAGGGGACAAAGCCCCGCAAGGTTCTGGTGACTAAAGAGGAATTAGATACTATATTAGAGAATAATTAACACAAAGGAGCAAAGAAAAATGAAAACAGATATTCAGATCGCACAGGAAGCTACAATGCTTCCAATCAAGGATGTAGCAGCATCTATAGGGATTGAAGAGGATGACTTAGAGCTTTATGGAAAGTATAAGGCAAAGATTTCTGATGAGCTTATCAATCGCACAAAGAAAAATCCTGACGGAAAGCTCATACTTGTTACAGCTATAAACCCGACTCCTGCAGGAGAGGGAAAGACAACCACAAGCGTAGGTCTTGGAGAGGCATTTGGACGCCTGGGAAAGAAAGCACTTATCGCACTTCGTGAGCCATCACTTGGTCCGTGCTTTGGTATCAAGGGCGGTGCTGCCGGCGGCGGATATGCACAGGTTGTACCGATGGAGGATTTGAATCTTCATTTTACAGGAGATTTTCATGCAATTACATCTGCGAACAATCTGCTTGCGGCACTTCTTGACAATCATATCCAGCAGGGAAACGAGCTTGGTATCGACCCACGCCAGATTGTATGGAAGAGATGTATGGATATGAATGACCGTGTCCTTAGAAATATCGTTGTTGGTCTTGGAAGCAAGATGGACGGAATGGTCAGAGAAGATCATTTTGTCATCACTGTAGCATCTGAAATTATGGCAATACTCTGTCTGGCCGATGATATGGCAGATTTAAAGAAGCGCCTTGGCAGAATTATCGTGGCATACACCTTTGACGGAAAGCCTGTCACAGCCGATGATCTTCAGGCTACAGGCTCTATGGCAGCTCTCTTAAAGGATGCCTTAAAGCCGAACCTTATCCAGACACTTGAGCATACACCGGCAATAGTTCACGGTGGACCTTTTGCCAATATAGCACATGGCTGTAACAGTGTCCGTGCTACAAAGACAGCATTAAAGCTTGCAGACTATGTTATTACTGAGGCAGGCTTTGGCGCAGACCTTGGCGCAGAGAAGTTCTTTGATATCAAGTGCCGTATGGCAGGGCTTAAGCCGGATGCAGTTGTACTTGTTGCAACAATCAGAGCATTAAAATATAATGGCGGCGTGCCGAAGGATGAGCTTTCATCAGAGAATCTTGATGCACTTAAGGCTGGAATCGTAAATCTTGAGAAGCATATTGAGAATCTTCACAAGTTTGGTGTGCCTGTAGTTGTTACATTAAATTCATTTGTCACAGATACAAAGGCTGAGACTGATTTTGTAGAGCAGTTCTGTAAAGAAAGAGGCTGTGAATTTGCACTCTCAGAGGTATGGGAGAAGGGTGGCGAAGGCGGAATTGACCTTGCCAACAAGGTGCTTGAAACAATCGAGCACAAGGAAAGCAATTTCAAAGTGCTCTATGATGATAGCCTGTCACTTAAGGAAAAGATTGAAACTGTTGCAAAAGAAATATATGGAGCAGATGGTGTTACATATTCTCCGGCAGCAGAGAGAGAACTTAAGAGAATTACAGACCTTGGAATGGGCGATTTTCCAGTATGTATGGCAAAGACACAGTATTCGCTTTCTGATGATGCAAAGAAGCTTGGCAGACCGAGCGGCTTTTTTAAAATCAACGTACGTGAGGTTTATGCGTCAGCAGGTGCAGGCTTTGTGGTAGCAGTAAACGGTTCTATTATGACTATGCCGGGACTTTCAAAGAAGCCGGCTGCATACGGCATTGATGTGGATGACAATGGTGTGATCACAGGATTATTCTAGGAGGAAATATGGCTAATCTAATAGACGGAAAATTAATTTCAACACAGATTAAGGATGAGCTTAAGGAAGAAGTGGCAGAGCTTAAGAAAAAAAAAAGGCATCGAGGGCTGCCTTGCGGTGATTCAGGTCGGAAATGACCCTGCATCATCAGTGTATGTTCGCAACAAGAAAAAAAGGCGTGTGAGTATGTCGGAATCAAATCGCTTTCGTATGAACTTGCAGAGGAGACTACGGAGAATGAGATATTAAAACTTATCGAAAAGCTCAATGCTGATGCTTCTGTAAATGGTATTCTCTGTCAGCTTCCACTGCCAAAGCATATCGATGAGGACAAGGTTATTGATGCTATTGATCCCAAAAAGGATGTTGATGGCTTCAGTCCACAGAGTGTTGGAGCGATGGTTATAGGAAAGCCTGGTTTTTTGCCGTGTACTCCGGCCGGTATCATTCAGCTTTTAAAGAGAAGCAATATAGATATTGATGGTAAAAGCTGTGTTGTGGTTGGCAGAAGCAATATAGTCGGCAAGCCTATGTCACTTCTCATGCTTAGGGAGAATGCAACTGTTACGGTATGTCATTCACATACAAAGGATTTAAAAGATGTATGTAAAAATGCTGATATACTTATAGTGGCAATAGGAAAGCCTAAGTTTATAGATGCTTCATATGTGAAGGATGGTGCGGTTGTCATTGATGTTGGAATCCACAGAAATGCTGAAAATAAGCTGTGTGGTGATGTGGATTTTGATTCTGTTGTGTCTAAAGCGTCACATATCACACCTGTACCGGGCGGTGTAGGTCCTATGACAATTGCGATGCTCATGAGCAATTGTGTTGAGGCTATGAAGAGATAATTAGACAATTAGACAATAAGTAAGAGGATTAGATGTATGAGATGTGCCAATTGTGGTAATGAATTGAAGGAGGGCAGTCTGTACTGTGATGTCTGTGGGCATCCGGTTCAGATAGTGCCTGATTACAACGAATTTGATGATTATCTTGATAATCTGGTTGGAAATGATGACAGGCGAACTGATGGACAAAAGACTGCAAAGCCTGTGTCTGATAGGACAATCAGGTTTGATGAGTCGGTGAGGGAACAGCTTCATAGTGCCGGTCAGCTGAACGGACAAAAACCGGACAGAATGTCACAGTCTGTAAAGCAGCAGGTGAGACAGGCTCAGACAGGTGAGCAACAGTCTCAGACGAAACAACCGTGTGAGAAGCCGCAGTCTGACGGACAGAGGGCAAAGAGAGCGCAGCAGAAGAAGATAATTATTATATCAGCTGTAGTGTGCGTTGTAGCAATTGTAATACTTATTGCAGCTATTACACGTAATGTAAGCAGATCACATGACAATTCATTTGATTATCAGGTGAAGCAGGCAAAGGCAGCTTATTCGGCGGGAAATATAAATTCCGCGGTTTCTTATTATGAGAAGGCTTTGTCGATTGATTCGGATAATACAGATGTCAGATTTGCTTTGGCTGATATATATATGTCGAAGAAGGATTATGATGCCGCTCTTGTGCTGTATCAGGAAATTATCAATATTGATCCAAAGAGCAAAGAGGCTTATAAGCAGCTTATCTCGATTTATGAATCAAAAAAGGATTATGATGCAATTGTTGCGCTGCGTGAGAGTGCTAAGGATGCATCTGTTTTAAAGCTTTTTGCGGATTATACTGTATCTAAACCGCAGTTTAGCAAGAGCAGTGGCAAGTATGGAGAGACTATTGAGCTTTCTATAGATGCAGACAGCGATACCAAAATATACTATTCATATGATTCGGATGATCCTTTGACCAGAGGAGAAAGATATTATAGCCCGATCACCCTGGACAAGGAAGGTACATATGAGATAACAGCTGTTGCGGTTGATGACAGAGGAATCAAAAGCGAGGTGGCATCTGCCAAGTATGAAATCGAGTTTGAGGCACCGGATGCACCGGAGATAGACCCTGACGGAGGTACATTTGGTGCACAGACAGACATTACAATCACAGTACCTGAAAATTGCAAGGTATACTATACCTGGGATTCGTCAGATCCGAGTGCTGCATCAACAGAGTATACAGCTCCAATACCTGTTCCTGAGGGAAATAATGTGCTTTCTGTTATTGCGATAGACCAGAATACCGGAAAGTGCAGTGATATATACAGATCAAGATTTGAATTTTATATGAATTAATAAAAAACACGCATGAGTTGATTAATCATGCGTGTTCTTTTTAATGAAATTATCTGTTATGGCTGTAAAGCCTTTATTGTATCCGGATTCTGTGTGGATGTACAGTACTCTTTGTTCGAGACAAAATCTGTGAAATACACATACTGTGATGTTACGTTTATGTTGCAAAACTCACCCTTAGCAAGCTCTTTAAAGCCGGTGCCGTCATTTTTTACAACACACAGTGCCGGATTATCACCACCGCGCTGATAGAATATCAGACTGCCATATACATTGTAATGCTCAATATTGGCCTCCGTTAAAACTACAGGATTGGGATTGTTGATATTGACATGGACAATTGCATTGTCACGATTTACATCCATGTAGTACACATTTGTGTCATCCAGCACAACCGGCTTGTAGCAGTTGCAGTCGTAGAATAAGGCTTCACTCTGTGAAGCAGTATCATATCTGTATAGCTGTCCGTTTTTTGGATTATTATAATAAAAATACCGGTCTGATGTGTTGCAGGTGAACAGATAGTGACTTTTTATTTTCTTTTTTTCTTCTCCATCTATTCTGATGCGGTATAGAGAGGTAGCTGTTTGTGTGTCATAGTGCAGATAATATATGTAGTTGCCTATCAGGGATGCATAGATGCATGGGTCAGGATCAAGCACGGTGGAGCCGTGGCCATTTCTTTTTATACGGCAGAGACTGTTCCTGTCATATGAAAAGAAGGTCTGACTTGTGATTTTCTGATTGTTGTTTCTTACGTAATAGACATAGTTTTTATCTGCGTTTATGTACATGGCTGTGTCATTGCTCAGTTTATGTATATTGCTGCCGTCAATATTCATGGCATACAGCCTGCCGTTGTCGTTTGTATTTGAGAAAAATACTTCACCGTCACTTTCACAGAAGAGCCCGGCATTGTACAGATTACCTGCAGTATTACCATTTACATAGGATGAATTAAGCTTTACCTTTGATACAAAATGGTATATAACAAGGCCTGTGATGCATATTAAAATTAGTGGAATAATTATTTTTAGATATTTTTTCATGTAATTCTCCCGAGGGTATTTGATATTTATGCTTAGATATTAACTAAATTATATCTATATATGATAAATCTTTCAAGGATTACTTGCCTTTCTATAAAATTTGTAATAATATTTTATTATATCTTTTTTAGGAGACAATAATGGAAGATTTAATGAAATTGAGAGAGTCTATCGATGAGATAGACAGTGAAATAGTCAGATTATATAAGGAAAGAATGGATATCTCAAAGCACGTTGCCGAGTATAAGATAACCACCGGCAAAAAGGTCTTTGACAAGACGAGAGAGGATGAAAAGCTTGAGAAATTATCGTCTCTTGCAGATGATGAGTTTTTGAAGCATGGTATAGTTGAGCTTTTTGAACAGATTATGTCGACCAGTAGAAAGAAGCAGTATCAGCTTATGACTGAGCATGGCATAGTGGAGAAGGAAAACTTTACTGAGGTAGACAGCCTGGATTTTTCCAATGCACGGATTGTGTTTCAGGGAGTTGAGGGTGCATATTCACAGCTTGCCATGAAGACATACTTTGGCGAGAACTGTAATGGCTACAACGTGGATTCCTGGAAGGATGCCATGGAGGATATCAAATGCGGAAAGGCTGATTATGCAGTGCTTCCGATAGAGAATTCTTCAGCCGGTATTGTATCTGAAAACTATGATCTGCTTGTTGAATACGACAATTATATAGTTGGGGAGCAGATTATACGCATCGACCACAGTCTGATGGGACTTCCGGGTGCAAAGATTTCTGATATAAGGACTGTGTATTCACATCCACAGGCGCTTATGCAGTGCTCAGATTTTTTTGATGAGCATAAGGATATTAACCAGGTGGCTGTCAGGAATACAGCTTTTTCTGCAAAGAAGGTAAAGGATGACGGAGATATCACACAGGCTGGCATAGCTAGCCATATCTCGGCTGATATATACGGGCTTCAGGTGCTTGAGAGCCGCATACAGAACAATAAAAACAATGCAACAAGGTTTATAATTGTGTCGGCTAAAAGGGTATGCCGCAGAGATGCGGACAGGATAAGCATATGTTTTGAGACACCTCACAAGAGTGGTGCACTGTATCATATGCTGGCACACTTTATATACAATGGAATCAATATGTTAAATATCCAGTCTCGTCCGATATCTGATAAGGCATGGGAGTACAGGTTCTTTGTTGATTTTGAGGGGCGTTTTACGGATACAGCGGTGCAGAATGCGTTAAGAGGCATAAGGGAAGAGGCAATTGCTCTTAAGATTCTTGGTACATATTAGATGATAGAAATTTAGATAAAAGTGTTGACAACAGAAATTGTCTGTGCTATATTCTAATAGTTGTATGAAAACAAAGTAGAGTATCCACTCTCACCTAAGCGCAATGGCGCGACTTAGCGTTAATATTTTCAAACATTTGTGTTGAAGATTGTATAGTGGATAGTCTGCCTATCCACTATTTTTTATGGAGGTACAAGACCATTAGCGAATTAATGATTAATGAACAGATCAGAGACAGAGAAGTTCGACTGATTGGAGCGGATGGAGAGCAGTTAGGAATTGTTTCTTCAAGAGAAGCTCAAAAGATTGCAGACGAGGCAGGACTTGATTTAGTAAAGATAGCACCAAATGCAAAGCCACCTGTATGTAAGGTGATTGATTATGGTAAGTATCGTTATGAGCAGGCCCGTAAGGAAAAGGATGCAAAGAAAAAGCAGAAGACCGTTGAATTGAAAGAGATTCGTCTCTCACCTAACATTGAGGCTAACGACTTGAATACCAAGATGAATGCTGCAAAGAAATTTCTTGCAAAAGGAAATAAGGTAAAGATCACACTCAGATTCAGAGGACGTGAGATGGCTCATATGAATGCAAGCAAACATATCCTTGATGATATAGCGGAGAATCTTTCAGATGTAGCGGTAGTGGAGAAAGCACCAAAGGTTGAAGGAAGAAGCATCGGTATGGTGCTGGCAGAAAAGAGATAACAATTTAAGGAGGAACACACAATGCCAAAAATGAAAACAAGCAGAGCAGCTGCAAAACGTTTCAAAGTTACAGGAACAGGAAAGTTAAAAAGAAATAAAGCCTACAAGAGACATATCTTAACTAAGAAAACAACAAAGACAAAGAGAAATCTCAGAAAAGCAACAATGACAGATGAGACAAATGTTAAGAATATGAAGAAGATTTTACCATACATGTAATCGGTAGTATTAGTTAAGGAGGAATCAACAAATGGCAAGAGTTAAAGGCGGTTTAGGCGCTAAGAAAAGACATAACAGAACATTAAAGTTAGCAAAGGGTTATAGAGGCGCTAGATCTAAGCAGTATAGAGTAGCAAAGCAGTCAGTTATGAGAGCACTTACAAGCTCATACGCTGGACGTAAAGAGAGAAAGAGACAGTTCCGTCAGTTATGGATTGCTCGTATCAACGCAGCAGCTCGTCTCAACGGACTTTCATATAGCCAGTTCATGCACGGCTTAAAGTTAGCAAACGTTGACCTTAACCGTAAGGTATTAGCTGATATGGCTGTTACAGATGCAGCAGGATTTGCTAAATTAGTAGAGGTTGCTAAATCTAAGCTTGCTTAGTTTAGCATAAAGAGATATATGAAAAAGCTGCCGGGCTTCATGTGAAGCCCGGCAGCTTTTTTTATTCTTGAGCTTTTTTGTATTTACTGCGATACTCCTTAGGCGAAAGGCCTTTTATTTTATGAAAGGTCTTTGAAAAATAAAGGCTGTTATCAAACCCTATAGAGCCTGCAATTGCTGTGATGGACAATGAGGAGTGTTTAAGCAGATAGCATGCCTGTTTGATTCTGAAATCGGTCAGATATTCCTTTGGCGATACACCGAGGATGCTCTGGAAGGAACGGAACAGGTGACTTCGGCTTAAGCCTATATATGATGCAATATCCTCAACGGTGATAGGGTATGAATAATTGGCGGAGATGTATTCGATGCCCTTTTGTACATAGGAGTTTGCACTGTTTTGCGGTGGCTTTGATGTGGCGGCACTGACAAAAAGAGCGAGGGTGGTGTAGAGTCGCCCGGTCATTTCGAGTGCATTTTCAAATTCTGTGCCTCTGGCGTCGTATATATGCATGAGCTGTCTTTTGATTTCGTTTCCGTTTGATACACTGTGTATGTATGGATGCGCTTTTGTGAAATCAGTGGCTCTTAAAATGGTTGCAGCATCGCTGCCGGTAAAGCCTACCCAGGTATATTCCCAAGGATCTTCTGCATCAGCCTGATAAATCACTTCGGTATTTGGATATACGAGAAACGCATCGCCGGGAGTTAATGTGTGAACACTGCCATTTACAGTGTAGCTGCCTTTACCGCTTATGATATAGTGAATCAGATAATGGTCTCTGATACCGGGTCCCCACTGATACAGGCTATCACAGCTCTGGAAGCCTACGTTATATACGGACAGAGATACAAGCTCTTTTTCTTTTACGATATAGGAATTTTTGTACTTATTGTTCATATTGCCTACCTTTACAACATTTTTACATATTTCTTCTACATTTTATTCTATACAAAAATGAGCAAATGCGCTACAATAAATTTAACAAAAATGAAAAGGAGATATTTATTATGGCAATTTTAGTTACTGGTGGAGCCGGATATATTGGAAGCCACACATGTGTGGAACTTCTTGATGCAGGCTACGATGTTGTAGTACTTGACAATCTTTCAAATTCATCTGAGAAGTCACTTGACAGAGTTAAGGCTCTTACAGGCAAAGAAGTAAAGTTCTATAAGGGAGATATCCTTGACAGAGACATCTTAAATAAGATTTTTAAGGAAGAAAAGATAGATAGCTGTATTCACTTTGCAGGACTCAAAGCAGTAGGAGAGTCTGTGGCAAAGCCTTGGGAGTACTATAACAATAATATTGCAGGAACACTTACACTTGTTGATGTGATGAGACAGAATGGCTGCAAGAGCATCATTTTCTCTTCATCAGCTACAGTATACGGAGATCCTGCACAGATTCCTATCACAGAGGAGTGTCCAAAGGGACAGTGTACAAACCCATATGGCTGGACAAAGTCTATGCTTGAGCAGATACTTATGGACATCTATAAGGCAGATAATGAGTGGAACGTTATTCTTCTTCGTTACTTCAATCCAATCGGAGCTCATAAGAGTGGTACAATGGGTGAGAATCCAAACGGTATTCCAAACAACCTCATGCCTTACATCACACAGGTGGCAGTAGGCAAGCTCAAAGAGCTTGGAGTATTCGGAGATGACTATGATACTCCTGACGGAACAGGTGTGAGAGATTACATCCATGTAGTTGACCTTGCGGTTGGACATGTCAAGGCTTTAAAGAAAATTGAGGAGAATGCAGGTCTTTGCATCTACAATCTCGGAACAGGACACGGCTACAGCGTGCTTGATATCGTAAAGAATTTCGAGGCTGCAACAGGTGTTAAGATTCCTTATACAATAAAGCCTAGAAGACCTGGCGATATTGCTACATGCTACTGTGACCCATCAAAAGCCAAGAGAGAGCTCGGCTGGGAAGCACAGTATGGTATTAAGGAAATGTGTGCAGACTCATGGAGATGGCAGAAGAACAATCCTAACGGATATGATGACTAAATATCAGAAATATTGGTGCCCGGAGTACACTCTGTGACGCACAATACCTCGCATGCGCTAACGCTTTGCAGTTAAGATGCTGTATGAATTATGCATATAGAGTTTCGCAGAATGACGAAACCGGCTTTTACGCACCGTCCGTGGTGCGTAACGCCTTGCCCCACCGTCCATGGTGGGGCATTTCTATTTGTGAAGCATAATTCTACAGTATCTAAACAGCGTAGCGTTAGCGCATGCAAGGTGTATTTTACTGCTGCGGGTGCGTCCGGCGTCAGCAACAATCTAAAAATAAAAAAACATCGCATAAATGCGATGCTTTCGGGTTGGGCTGTATTTAATTAAATAAATATCAGTGAGCAGTCCGTACGGGAATCGAACCCGTGTTTCCGCCGTGAGAGGGCGGCGTCTTAACCGCTTGACCAACGAACCGTGTATTATACTATCATGGAGTTTCAAAAAAAGCAAGTACTTTTTTAAAAAAACTTGATTTTTTTTCCTGATAGTGCTATTATACCTATGATAACAACGTTGACTAGATTGAGAGAGGGCAAAAGTCCTCTCTCAATTCACGTTTATAAACATCAGGCAGCTATTCAGAACCACTTGGAACAATTATGAATAGTTACAAGTATAAAAAAGAGAGGTGATAAAATGTCAAAGGCAAGTGTATATGAGGCAAAGACGGAGAGCTTTATACAACCAATTCTTGACAGCATGAATTTTGAGCTTGTTGATGTCGAGTATGTTAAGGAAGGCGGCATGAACTACCTGAGAGCATATATCGATAAGGAGGGTGGCATAACTGTTGATGACTGTGAAGTGGTTGCAAGGCAGATGAATGAGATTCTCGACAGAGAGGACTATATTCCTGATTCGTACACCTTCGAGGTCAGCTCGCCGGGGCTTGGAAGACCTCTCAAGAAGGAAAAGGACTATGTGCGCAATATGAATAAGGAGATAGAGATTCGCACATATAGGGCTATCAACAAATCAAAGGAATTTTATGGTCTGCTTAAAGCCTATGATAAGGATACAGTGACAATAACCGATGAAGACGGCAATGAGACTACATTCAATAAGAGTGACATTGCGCTTATACGTCAGGCATTGGATTTTTAATTAAAGCGCACGATAACACAAATAGGAGGAAAAAATAATGAGCAATGAGTTATTAGAAGCGTTAAATATATTAGAGCAGGAGAAAAACATCAGTAAAGAAACTTTACTTGAGGCAATTGAGAACTCTCTTGTGACTGCCTGCAAGAACCATTTTGGTAAATCAGACAATGTAAAGGTAGAAATAGATCCTGAGACATGTGCTTTCTCATGCTACCAGGAGAAGACGGTCGTAGATACGGTTGAGGATCCGGTTGAGGAGATTTCCTTAGCAGATGCGCACAAGGTAAACGGTAACTATCAGCTTGGAGATATCGTGAGAGTTGAGGTTAAGTCTAAGGAATTCGGACGTATTGCTACACAGAACGCAAAGAATGTTATCCTTCAGAAAATCCGCGAGGAGGAGAGAAAGGTAATATTTGACGAGTACAACAGCAAGGAAAAGGATGTTGTGACAGGTGTTGTTCAAAGATACATCGGAAAGAATGTCAGCATCAACTTAGGTAAGGCAGATGCACTTCTGACTGAGAGTGAGCAGATAAAGGGTGAGGTATTCAAGCCTACAGAGCGTATCAAGGTATATATCCTTGAGGTTAAGTCCACATCAAAGGGACCAAAGATTCTTGTTTCAAGAACACATCCTGAGCTTGTGAAGAGACTTTTCGAGTCAGAGGTTACAGAGGTTAAAGAGGGCATAGTTGAGATAAAGGCTATTTCACGTGAGGCCGGAAGCAGAACAAAGATTGCAGTATGGTCAAATGATCCAAACGTAGACCCTGTAGGAGCATGTGTAGGTATGAATGGTGCCAGAGTAAATGCTATCGTAAATGAGCTTCGCGGTGAGAAAATCGATATCATCACATGGGATGAGAATCCGGCAATACTTATCCAGAACGCACTTAGCCCTGCAAAGGTTATCTCTGTTATCGCAGATGCAGATGAGAAATCAGCAAAGGTTGTTGTTCCGGATTATCAGCTTTCGCTTGCAATCGGTAAGGAAGGACAGAATGCAAGACTGGCAGCAAGACTTACAGGCTTCAAGATTGATATCAAGAGCGAGACACAGGCCAGAGAGTCAGGAGACTTCATGGATTATGAGAATGACTATGAAGAGGATGATTATGATGACGATTATGATTATGATTATTCGGATGAGGAGCTTGCTGAGAACGAGAGATTAGCTGATACAGAACAGGCAGAGGCTTTTGATACAGAGGCTGACGAGAATGAAGCAGCAGGTACAGAAAATGATGCGGCAGATAGTGGTGATGAGCAGTAATGGCAAATAAAAAGATTCCAATGCGCAAATGCGTAGGCTGTCAGGAGATGAAGGAAAAGAAGTCACTTATTCGCGTGGTAAAGACTGCGGAGGGCGACATAATTCTCGATGACACCGGCAAGAAAAACGGCAGGGGAGCTTATATATGTAAGAGCCTTGAATGCTTTAAAAAGGCTAAAAAGACAAAGGCACTTGAGCGTTCCCTTGGCGTTAGTGTATCAGAACAGGTATATGAGGAGCTTGAAAAGGAGATGAACCAAATTGACAGATAGAGTACTTTCTATGCTGGGCTTAGCAGCAAAGTCAGGCAATGTGGTTAGCGGAGAGTTTTCTACAGAGAAAGCTGTAAAGACAGGAAAGGCATTTTTAGTGATAGTTGCAGATGATTCATCAGACAACACAAAGAAGCATTTTTCGGATATGACTGCTTTCTATGAGGTTCCGATTTATTTTTATAGTGACAAGGTGGGGTTAGGGAATGCAATAGGCAAAGAGTTTCGCGCTTCCCTTGCAGTAACGGATGAAAACCTTGCAAATGCAGTGATAAAAAAGCTGCAGTCGAATAAAACTGAATAATGGAGGAAAATAGATATATGGCAAAAATGAGAGTTCATGAACTTGCAAAAGAATTAAATATAAAGTCGCAGGAAGTCATAGACACATTAAACGGCACACAGTTTGCTGTCAAAAATGTGCAGAGCGGTCTTGAGGATGAGGCACAGCAAATTGTACGAAAGAAGTACGCAAAAACAGAAGTAAAAAAAGATGCACCTAAGAAGGAAGAGCCTAAAAAGGATGAGGCTAAGGCAGCCGACAGACCAAAGAAAAAGGCAAGCATCACAGCAGTTTTCAATGCCCAGTACAGTAAGCAGGGTAGGAAAACAAATGGTGGAAACGGCAGCGGAAATAATGGAAATAACAGTTCGCAGCGCAGGAATGGCAATGGAAGACGCGATAATCAGTCATCACGTCCTGAGCAGCACAGCATTATTAAGCCAAGACCTGTCGGAGAGAGAGCTATGCGCCCTATAAGTGAGCGTACAGCGGATCCGTATGCAGATATGAAGGCAGCCAATTCGCGTCCGGCACGTCAGGCTGACGCTGATAGAAGAAGCGACAGACGTCAGGACAATGGCGACAAAATCAACAACAGAAACACTGACAGAAATGCCGACAGAAGCAGAAATACGGACAGAAACAGCGATAGAAGAACAAACAATCGCGACAACAATAACCGAGATAACAGCAGAGACAATAATAGAGACAATAACCGAGGCTTCAGAAATGACGCCAGACGTCCTGCAGAGGGTGGCAGAAGCTTTGACAGAAATAATGACAGAAGCAGAAGCAATGACAGAAGCAGGAGCAATGACAGAAATAACGATAGAACAGGCAGCAGAGGTGATGACAGAAATCGTTTCAGAAAAGAAACAGTTGCAGTTGCAGCTCCTGATGATGTAAGAGGAAAGGAGAGCCGCGACAGAGGCAACGATAGAAAGAATAAGCATAATCACAATCAGAGCCAGAAGCAGGATAAGCTCGGAAAGAAGCAGGAGAATTACATCAATCTCGAGAAGCACGGCGGTAAGAAAAAGCCACAGCAGCCGAAGGCACAGCCAAAAGAGGATGAGAACGAGATTAAGACAATTTCTCTTCCGGAGAAGATTACAATAAGGGATTTAGCTGATAAGATGAAGGTTCAGCCTTCAGCCATTGTAAAGAAGCTTTTCATGAAGGGCGAGATGGTAACAGTTAACTCTGAAGTTGATTTTGCAGCCGCTGAGGAGATTGCTTTAGAGTTCAATTTCATATGTGAGGAAGAGGAGAAGGTCGATGTGATTGCAGAGCTTCTCAAGGAGGATGAAGAGGATGAGAGCAAGATGGTTCCTCGTCCACCTGTAGTCTGCGTAATGGGTCACGTAGATCATGGTAAGACATCACTGCTTGATGCCATCAGACAGACACGTGTTACAGACCGTGAGGCAGGTGGTATTACACAGCACATTGGTGCATCTGTTGTATCAATCAATGGCCAGAACATCACATTCCTTGATACACCGGGACATGAGGCATTTACAGCAATGCGTATGCGTGGTGCAAACTCTACTGATATCGCAATCCTTGTTGTTGCTGCAGATGATGGTGTAATGCCGCAGACTGTTGAGGCAATAAACCATGCAAAGGCAGCAGGTGTTGAGATTATCGTTGCAGTCAACAAGATAGATAAGCCAAGTGCCAATATCGACAAGGTTAAGCAGGAGCTCTCAGAGTATGAGCTTATCCCGGAGGATTGGGGCGGAAGCACAATATTCTGTCCTGTATCTGCACATACTAAGGAGGGTATCGACAATCTCCTTGAGATGATTCTTCTCACAGCAGAGGTGCTCGAGCTCAAGGCTAATCCTGATAGAAACGCAAGAGGTCTCGTAATTGAAGCACAGCTTGATAAAGGCCGTGGTGCGGTTGCCACAGTGCTTGTACAAAAAGGAACACTCCATGTCGGAGATCCAATCGCATGTGGAAGCAGCTATGGTAAGGTAAGAGCCATGATTGATGACAAGGGCCGCAGAGTAAAGGAGGCTAAGCCTTCTACACCTGTAGAGATACTTGGACTCAACAGTGTGCCTTCAGCAGGAGAGACATTTGTGGCATGCGATTCAGAGAAGGAGGCAAAGGCATTCTCTGACACATATATTTCAGAGGAGAAGAATAAGCTCATCGAGGATACAAAGGCAAAGATGTCACTTGATGATCTGTTCTCACAGATTCAGTCAGGCAACATGAAGGAGCTTGATATCATCGTAAAGGCAGATGTACAGGGTTCAGTTGAGGCTGTTAAGCAGAGTCTTGTCAAGCTTTCAAATGAGGAGGTTGTGGTCAAGGTCATCCATGGCGGCGTTGGTGCCATCAACGAGTCAGATGTTATCCTTGCATCAGCATCAAATGCAATCATCATTGGCTTTAACGTCAGACCGGATCCTGTTGCCAAGGCTACAGCAGACCGTGAGGGCGTAGATATCAGACTTTACAAGGTCATCTACAATGCAATCGAGGATGTAGCTGCTGCCATGAAGGGTATGCTTGATCCTGTATTTGAGGAGAAGGTTATCGGACATGCGGAAATCAGACAGATTTTCAAGGCTTCAGGCGTTGGAAACATTGCAGGTTCATATGTGCTTGACGGATTTATGGAGAGAGGCTGCCGTGTCAGAATTAGCAGAGAGGGTGAGCAGATATTCGAGGGAGACCTTGCTTCACTCAAGAGATTCAAGGATGACGTCAAGGAGGTCAAGACAGGCTATGAGTGTGGTCTTGTATTTGACGGATTTAATGATATTCAGGAATTCGATATAGTTGAAGCTTACAAGATGGTAGAGGTTCCGAGATAATCATATATTGGTTATCTTGAATTAATGCAGCTATTCGGATAGTTACGGTTTAATATAAAAAGAAAGCGGGATTATATGAGAAAGAACAGCATAAAAAATATTCGTATCAACGAAGAGGTAATGCGTGAACTGTCAAATATCATACGCGGTGAGATAAAGGATCCGCGTATCAATCCCATGACAAGTGTTGTTGCTGTCGAGGTGGCACCTGATTTAAAGACAGCAAAGGCTTATATCAGTGTGCTTGGTGACAAGAAATCACAGGCTGATACACTTGCAGGACTTAAGTCAGCGGAGGGATATATACGCAGAACTCTCGCAAAGAACATCAATTTAAGAAATACACCTGCCATTACATTTATCATAGACCAGTCTATAGAGTATGGTGTTGAGATGTCTAAAAAGATTGATGAAGTAACAAAAAATCTCAAAGAGGATTAACAAAGAGGATTGATTATGACAGAGATTGATTCTATTTTAAAGGATGCACAATCAGTTGCTGTTTCCGGTCATGTGAGACCGGACGGCGACTGTGTCGGTTCAACACTTGCGGTATACAACTACATAAAGGATTATTATCCTGATATAAAGGCAAGGCTTTATTTAGAGCCAAGCCCGAACATCTTTAAGTTCATGCAAAGAGCAGATGAGATTGACAGCAGCTATGCGGATGATACAGTATACGATCTGTTCATAGCATGTGACTGCAGTGACACAGGCAGACTGGGAAGTGCAGCTAAGTATTTTGAGTCTGCAAAAAGGACACTTTGCATAGATCATCATGTTACAAACGGGGCCTTTGCAGACGCAAATTACATCTTTCCGGATGCGAGCTCAACCTGTGAGCTTGTGTTTGAACTTCTGCCGAAGGAGCGCATCACAATACAGATAGCAGAGTGTATTTACACAGGCATGGTGCATGATACAGGCGTGTTCCAGTATTCATGCACTTCAAAAAAGACTATGGATATAGCAGGCTCCCTGATGGAGATGGGCATTGATTATTCAAGGATAATCGATGATACATTTTATACAAAGACATTTGCTCAGAACAAGATTATGGGGCAGGCACTTTTGAATGCTGCTTTGTATCTGAATGGTGATGTTATATTGTCTGCAGTATCGCGCGCTGAGATGGAGAAGTATGATGTGCTACCAAAGCATCTTGATGGTATTGTAAATCAGCTGCGCGTGACAAAGGATATAAAGGTTGCTGTATTTCTCTACGAAAATGAGGATGGTACCTACAAGAGCAGCCTGCGTGTAAACGGTGATTATGATGTGGCAAAGGTTGCGTCGGTATTTGGCGGCGGTGGACATGTAAAGGCCGCCGGATTTACGATTGACGGACCGCTTGAGGTGGCAACAGACCGCATCCTTACGGCAATTAAGGACAATATTTAGGGAGAGATTCTTGGGCAGATGGTTAATGGAATAATCAATGTATACAAGGAAAAGGGCTATACAAGCTTTGACGTTGTGGCAAAGCTTCGAGGCATATTCCACCAGAAGAAGATTGGTCATACGGGTACACTTGATCCTGATGCGCAAGGCGTCCTTCCTGTCTGCCTTGGAAAGGCAACCAGAGTGTGTGACCTTTTGACAGATAAGGACAAGGTCTATAAAGCTGTGCTGCTTTTAGGACAGGAGACAGATACACAGGATATTTCAGGGCAGGTCTTAAATCAGGCTGAGGTCAATGTGACTGAGCAGGCGGTGTATGATGCAATATCACAGTTTATTGGCAGACAAAAGCAGGTGCCGCCAATGTATTCGGCTCTAAAGGTCAATGGGAAAAAGCTCTATGAGCTTGCCAGGGAGGGCAAGGTTATAGAGAGAAAAGCCCGGGATATCGAGGTGTTTGATATCAAGGTTGAAAGCATTGATTTACCGGAGGTTACGATGACGGTGCACTGTTCAAAGGGCACATATATCAGGACGCTGTGCAATGACATCGGAGAGAGGCTGGGCTGCCATGGCTGCATGAAGTCACTGCTTAGAGTAAGGGTAGCAGGCTTTGACTTAGAGCATGCACTTACACTTTCACAGATTCAGTCAAAGGTGGATGAAGGTTGTTTTGATATGGTGATGCCTGTTGACGGAGTATTCGAAAATCTGCCGGCAGTGCATACTGCTTCAGATGCTGATAAGCTTGTCAGAAATGGAAATAAAATTCCGGCAGTGCTTACGGATTATTTAAAACACAGTGCTGACTCTGATATAAGATACAGAGTATACAATCATGAGGGCATATTTGTCGGTGTGTATTCGTATCTTGATGAGACCGGTGAGTTTAAGCCGGTTAAGATTTTTATGGAATAGAATAGTATACAGATATTATGGAATATATAAGCAAAACTCTGGATTTTCATGTCAAGGAGCCGTCCGTCATCTCGTTTGGAAAGTTTGACGGGCTTCACCGAGGACATGAATTTCTGATGGAAAAGCAAATTGAACAGAGCAATCTGCATGGCTACAAGCGCATCATATTTACGTTTGACATTCCTCCCAAATCGGAGGTACTTGGCGTTGAGTCAAAGGTTATAATCACAAACGATGAAAAAGAGTATGTGTTTGAAAAATCAGGTATTGACTATCTGATAGAGTGTCCGTTTGTGCCACAGGTGATGACGATGGAGGCGGATGCGTTTGTCAGATGGATAGTTAAAAGTCTTAATGTCAAGTGTATCATTGTCGGAGATGATTTCCGTTTCGGGCACAACAGGGCAGGAGACCATCGGCTGCTTTCTGCGATGGCAGGAGAGCTTGGATACGAGCTTATTGTGGTTGACAAGATAAAGGATGGAGACAGGGATATAAGCAGTACCTATATCCGCGAGGAGATTGCGGCAGGACATATTAAAAAGGCGAATGAACTGCTGGGATATCCCTTTTTCATAAAAGGAAGAGTAGTGCATGGCAGAGCACTGGGCAGGACTATTGGCATTCCGACAGTCAACCTTTCAGTGCCGCACGATAAGCTGCTTCCACCAAAGGGAGTGTATATGTCAAGAGTTCTTGTCAGGGACAACTGGTACCTTGGTGTAACCAATATAGGATGCAAGCCTACTATAGAGGGCAAAAATCCAATCGGTGCAGAGACATATATCATAGATTTTGGGCAGGATGTTTACGGACAGGATATCATGGTAGAGCTTCATAAGTTCGTAAGACCTGAGATGAAGTTTGATTCAATAGAAGCGTTAAAGAGCCAGATGAGTGCAGATATCAATTATACAATCAATTATGCAGGCAGTCACACATTCTAGTGTGGCTGTTTTTTTGCGAAATTACCCAAAATAACGAAAAAATGACAAATATTACGGAAATATTACGGAGAAATATTGACATTTTAACAATTTGTGATATACTCGTAAACATGGGATTATGGATAGCATGAACTGGAGGCTATATGAAAAATAAATTAAAATTAGGACAGGCAGCAGGCGTTGTAGCGTTTGCTATTATTATAGGTGCTGTATCTATGAGTTCAAGCAGCACAGTAGATGCCAGAACATCATTAAAGGAAAACAGAACAGTCAATGCGGGGGTGGCCCTTGGTCTGACAGAGGCGGCAGATGCCACAGAGCTTCTCACAGCAGGGGTTACATCGGCTCTTACTTATTATGGAGCTGACGTATCGGTAGCGCAAAACGACAGCAATGTTGTTACTGCATCTGCTCAGGGTGCACAGGTTGGCAATACTGCACAGGAGACAGAACAGGCAAATGAGGCATCCCAGACACCGACAGCCGCACAGACCTGTGGTTACACAAATCTTGGTATGTCGGTTATCAGCAGCGGAAACTTAAATATCAGACAGGAAGCTTCGACAGACAGCGAGGTAATAGGAATACTTACCAATCACAATGCCTGTGAGCTTCTTGAGGATGCCGGAGAATGGTACAAGGTCACATCAGGCAAGGTGACAGGATATGTAAACAAGCAGTATCTTGTGACAGGAGATGAGGCAGAGGCTATTGCAGAACAGGAGATTAAGACGGTTGCCACAGTAAATACGGAAACACTGAATGTGCGTGCAGAGAAGTCAACAGAGGCTGCGGTGCTTTCGCAGGTTGGAAATTCAGAGGCATTCACGGTTAATTCTGTCGCTGACGGCTGGGTTGAGATAAGTGTGGATGATTCGGTAGGATATATATCACAGGATTATGTGACACTGGCACAGGCACTTCCTACAGCAAAGACAATAGAGCAGGTGAAGTATGGTGACGGCGTATCAGATGTAAGGGCATCTGTTGTATCGTATGCGTTACAGTTTGTCGGAAACAGATATGTGTGGGGTGGTACAAGCCTTGAGAAGGGAGTTGACTGCTCAGGCTTCACAATGAGAATTCTTGGAAAGTATGGAATCTCATTACCGCATTCATCAAGAGCACAGCCTTCATACGGCACAAAAATCAGTGCATCTGAAGCAAAGCCGGGAGATTTATTCTTCTACGGAAGTGGAAGGAGTATCTCACATGTTGCAATTTATATCGGAAACGGACAGATTGTACATGCCAGCAACAAGCGTGATGGAATCAAGGTTTCAAATGCATATTACAGAAATCCGATTTGTGTCGCAAGATATTTGCCGGATTAATAAAAAAACAGTTTACAACAAATGCTTACTATGCTATACTGCATAAGTGTGGTTTTGCCCATGTTCGGTAGTTGGACACTCCGACCTATTGCTGAGCATCATACAGTTATCAGGGCGCATTATAATATAAGGAGGATCAACAATGATCGCAAAGGAAAAGAAACAGGCTATTATCGCAGAGTACGGTAGAACACCAAATGACACAGGTTCACCAGAGGTTCAGATTGCAATTCTTTCAGCAAGAATCGCAGAGTTAACTGAGCATTTCAAACAGAACCCAAAGGATCATCATTCCAGAAGAGGAATGTTAAAGATGATCGGTCAGAGACGTGGATTACTTGCATACCTTAAGGAGATTGATATCGAGAGATATCGTTCACTTATCGAGCGTTTAGGACTCAGAAAATAGTATTTTCTTTAGAGCGGAGTAATTATTATTCCGCTCTATTATTGTTTTTATTATTGTTTTTTGAAAAGCAGAAGTAAGCCGAGACCACTAAAGAGTGCATGAGCATACATGTATTGTTTAGTAGTTTCGGAAGAGGAATACACTTCTGCAAAAGAATTTTTAAGGAGAATTAATATGTACAAAAGTTATTCAATGGAACTTGCCGGCAGGACTCTTACTGTAGATATCGGAAGAGTAGCAGCTCAGGCAAACGGAGCTGTTTTTATCAAGTATGGTGATACAACAGTCCTTTCAACAGCTACAGCATCTGACAAGCCACGTGACGGTGTGGATTTCTTCCCACTCAGCGTTGAGTTCGAGGAGAAGATGTACTCTGTAGGAAAAATTCCGGGTGGTTTTAACAAGCGTGAGGGAAAGGCATCTGAGAACGCTATCCTTACAGATCGTGTAATTGACCGTCCTATGAGACCTCTTTTCCCAAAGGATTACAGAAATGATGTTACATTAAACAACCTTGTCATGTCAGTGGATCCTGAGTGCCGTCCTGAGATAGTTGCAATGATCGGTACAGCTCTTGCTGTTCATATATCAGATATTCCGTTTGACGGACCATGTGCCATGACACAGATGGGACTTGTTGATGGAGAGTTTATCGTAAACCCTTCACAGAAGCAGTGGGATGAGGGCGATTTACAGCTCACAGTTGCTTCTACAAAGGAAAAGGTCATCATGATTGAAGCAGGAGCCAATGAGATTCCTGAGGATCAGATGATTGAGGCAATCTACAAGTGCCACGATATCAACCAGACAGTTATCGCATTTATGGATCAGATCCGTGATGAGATTGGCAAGCCAAAGCATGAGTATGAGAGCTGTGCTATTCCGGAGCAGATGTTTGAGGATATCAAGAAAATTGTTACTCCTGAGCAGATGGAGGAGGCAGTATTCACAGATGAGAAGCAGAAGCGTGAGGAAAATATAAGAGCTATCACAGAGCAGTTAGAGGAAGCCTTCGCTGACAATGAGGAGTACCTTGCAGTACTTGGTGAGGCTATTTACCAGTATCAGAAGAAGACAGTCAGAAAGATGATTTTAAAGGATCATAAGCGTCCGGACGGCCGTGCAATCAACCAGATCAGACCACTCGCAGCAGAGGTTGATTTGATTCCTAGAGTTCACGGCTCTGCAATGTTTACCCGTGGACAGACACAGATTTGTGATGTTGTAACACTTGCTCCTTTATCAGAGATTCAGAAAATCGACGGACTTGATGCTAATATCACAACAAAGAGATATATGCATCACTATAACTTCCCTGCATATTCTGTAGGAGAGACAAAGGTATCACGTGGACCGGGACGTCGTGAGATTGGACACGGAGCACTTGCTGAGAAGGCACTTGTTCCTGTACTTCCAAGCATTGAGGAGTTCCCATATACTATCCGTGCCGTATCTGAGACATTTGAGTCAAACGGCTCTACATCAATGGCTTCAACATGTGCATCATGTATGTCACTTATGGCTGCAGGTGTTCCGATTAAGGCTATGGTTGCTGGAATCTCATGCGGACTTGTAACAGGCGATACAGATGATGATTTCCTTGTACTTACAGATATCCAGGGTCTTGAGGATTTCTTCGGAGATATGGATTTCAAGGTAACAGGTACACATAAGGGTATTACAGCTATCCAGATGGATATCAAGATTCACGGACTTACAAGACCTATCGTTGAGGAGGCAATCGCAAGAACACGTGAGGCACGTCTCTACATCATGGATGAGGTCATGAGCAAGGCAATCGCTGAGCCTAGAAAAGAAGTAAATGAGTGGGCTCCAAAGATTGAGCAGATTACAATCGATCCATCAAAGATTGGTGATGTTGTCGGACAGAAGGGTAAGACAATCAACGAGATTATCGACAGAACCGGTGTCAAGATCGATATCACAGATGATGGCGCTGTTTCAGTTTGCGGAACAGATAAAGAGATGATTGCAAAGGCAATCGACATGATTAAGATTATCACAACTGATTTTGAGCAGGGACAGATCCTTGAGGGAACAGTTGTAAGCATCAAGGAGTTCGGTGCTTTCATCGAATTTGCTCCTGGCAAAGAGGGAATGGTTCACATTTCTAAGATTGCAAAAGAGAGAATCAACAGAGTAGAGGATGTACTCACACTTGGAGACAAGGTAAAGGTTGTTTGCCTTGGCAAGGACAAGATGGGAAGAATAAGCTTCTCTATGAAGGATGTAAAAGAGGATTAAACTAATATACGTTAAAGTATGACAATAATATCCAAGTAAAGGGCTGCACGCAGGTGCAGTCCTTTTAATATATGAAATTATAGTAAGGTGATATGATGTAAGGCAAAACAGGTGCGTCTGTGTCAGATTGTGAAAACGAATCATATACTAAATTAAAAAATAAAATAATAATGAAAAATGCGAAATATAGTATAAATGCAAATCTGGTATATAAAAATGGATATAGTGGTAAAAATGTCAATATAGCAGTGCTTGATACGGGTGTGTTTAAACACAAACAGCTTGATGGGTGTATAAAGCACTTTATGGATTTTGTGGGTGGAAAGGAGACATGTTATGACGATAACGGGCATGGTACACATGTGTGCGGTATATTATCGGCTGCAGATATAGGCATGGCTCCGGGGGCAGGACTATATGTGTTTAAGGTGCTTGATTATCTTGGCATGGGGCAGACATCGGATTCAATTCGTGCACTTAAGTATATAAAAGAAAACTGCGTCAGACTTAATATAATACTCAACTTCTCTGTAGGATATCTGCCATGTTCTGATACAGCAGAGCGTATTAAGATATTGAAGCTGATAGATGAATTGTGGGATATGGGAGTGGTAGTTGTTGCGGCAGCGGGCAACTACGGTCCGGCACCGTTTTCTGTAACTGTGCCGGGAATTTCAAGAAAAATAATAACAGTCGGAAGCTTTGATGATATAAGAAGTGGCAAAGGTCCGACCGATTGCTGTATTGTAAAGCCTGAGATTCTGGCTCCCGGGCATGATATCATAAGCCTTGGAACGAGGGATGGCACATATGTAAGAAAAACAGGTACTTCAATGGCTACACCGATTGTGTCAGGTGCCATAGCACTTCTATTGGAAAAAAATCCAAATATGAGACCGGAGGCGGTTAAGCTTGCCCTGTATAATACATGTGACAGGGCAGGGGATAGTTACAAAGGATCGTGGGGGATTATAAATGTTGATAAATTGGTGGGAATATTATAATATGTATTAGAGATTTATTATAGATAATATAGGAAATATTAGGTTGTATAATTATAATTTCGTGGTAGGGCTTATATGAGAAAAATATTACAAAGACTGCTTTCAAAGCTTTTTATAGTTTCGACAATAATAATCATACAGATGATATGGTGGTTCTTTTTATTTTATACGGCATCTGTTGCCAGCAGGGTGTTTCAGGATCTGCTGTATGTGGCAGCCATATTGCTTTCGCTTTATATTGTCAACAGGCGTATGAAAATGTATATAAAAATGTCATGGATATTTTTGATATTGAGTGTTCCAATCGTTGGTATTCCGTGCTATTTCTTTTTCGGAAGACCGGAGCTTACGTCGAAGACACAGAAAAGAATGGCAAGAATTGTGGAAGCATATGCGCCGCTTCGGCCTGAAAACGAGCTGCTAAATGAGACACTCAGACTGACAGATATGGATGCATACAGACAAAGCAGGCTTATAACTCAAAATCAGAAATATCCACTGTATGCGGAGGATTGCACAGAGTACTTTAAATCAGGTGAGGAGGCTTTTGAGAGCATTTTAAAAGATTTAAGGTCAGCTGAAAAGTTTATCTTTATGGAGTATTTCATAATCGGCAGTGGCGTTATGCTTGATCAGATACTTGATATACTCAAAGAAAAGGTAAAGCATGGAGTTGTGGTGAGAATCATATATGATGATTTTGGCAGCATAAATGCCATTCCGCCACATTTTATAAAGGAGATGGAGAGCATCGGAATACAGACCAGACGCTTCAATCCATATAAGCCCATGCTTTCAGTAATTATGAATGACAGGGATCATAGGAAGATACTGGTGATAGACGGACGTGTGGCGCATACCGGTGGTTACAATATAGCAGATGAGTATATCAACAAAAAAATCAGGTTTGGTTACTGGAAGGATGCCGGTATCCGTGTGGAGGGAGAGTGTGTAAACAGTTTCACGACGATGTTCCTTGAGATGTGGAATTATATCAATAAGGACAATGCTGTGCATGATGAATATCTGAATCCACACAATACTTTCAGCCAGTCAGAGGAAAGCGGTTTTGTCCAGCCGTTTTGCGATTCACCGCTTGAGCATGATGATGTAGGAGAGAATCTTTATGTGAGTATCATCTCAAGAGCTAAAAAATATGTTTATATTTTTACACCATATCTGATACTTGGAACAGAGCTGTCACATGCTATGATATCGGCAGCCAGGTCAGGTGTTGATGTGCGTATTGTTGTACCTGAGATTCCCGATAAAAAGCTCATTTATCTGCAGACAAAAGCCAATTTCAGACCTCTTATCGAGGCGGGGGTAAGGATATATCTATACACACCCGGCTTTATACATTCAAAGTGTATAGTGGCAGATGATGATACTGCGATAGTTGGCACATGCAATCTGGATTTCAGGAGCATGTATTGGAATTTTGAGGATTTTGTATACATGTACAGGACTCAGTGCATCGGAAAAATAAAAGAGGATGCGATAGAGACGTTTGCGGTTTCAGAGGAGGTGTATGAGGAAAGCACAAATGATATCTCATTTGCAGGCAGGCTGCTGCAGAGTATTTTGCAGCTTTTTGCACCGCTTTTGTAAATGTGTCTGTAAAGCGTCTGATAAAAATCTGTTGAATAATGTTACAAGTTGTAATATAATAATCCAAGCGATTGCGTAAGCAACGCACGAAGAAACTGAATATGTAGCATAAAGGTGTCGGAGCAGACAAGCATTTGAATCTGATTTATGACAGGCGATGTGAAGCTGGCTCCGGTGAAAAGGGAAACAGGTGCAAATCCTGTACGAACTCGTCACCGTAATTAAGGAGTGACGGCCAATAAGTCACTGGGCAACCGGGAAGACGGCCGAAGCAATGATATATAAGCCGGGATACCTGCCTTTGTGTTGTACGGAAACAATAGTGTTTCAAGCCACGAGTAACTGGCTGTACGTGATGAAATAATTATAATTACAGACAAGGTTATGATAGCCGTATAGTCTGTGTTAGAAGGATTTTGACATGTATAGCTCTTTGACATAATAGTACAAAGAGCTTTTATTTTTGACGCTTTAAATGTTTTCGTCTTACATATTTAAAACATGTGCAGCTTAATAGCTGCAAGGAGAATGAAAAGGAGAAAACATGAAAAAGAAATTAGTAGTAGTACTGATGGCAGCAGTTATGGCTATGACAGCAGTGACCGGCTGTGGCAGCAATGCAGATGATGCAAAGAATGATACACAGGCATCTAAGACTTCAGAGAGTGAGACAAGCGCAAACGCAGATCAGGAGGCAGCAATGCATGTGGCAGATTTAATCGATGCAATCTACGTGCAGGAGAGAACAGATGATACAGACAAGCAGTGCAAGGAGGCTAAGGAGGCCTGGGACAAGCTCACAGACGCACAGAAGGAGCTTGTAGAGGGAGAAAATGCTGATCCTGACTATTTCGGCAGAGATACAGGCGATGCTTCAAAGGATGATCCGAGAAACCAGGATGATATCGGCGAGAACGAGATTCTTGTAGTAAGCTTTGGTACATCCTTCAACGACAGCCGTGTGGCTGATATCAAGGGTGTGGAGGATGCAATAGCAGCTGCAAATCCTGACTGGTCAGTCAGAAGAGCCTTCACAGCACAGATTATCATCAATCATGTACAGGCAAGAGATGACGAGAAGATTGACAATATGGATCAGGCACTTGAGCGTGCAGTCAAAAATGGTGTAAAGAATCTTGTGGTACAGCCTACACACCTGATGCATGGCGCAGAGTATGATGAGCTTTCAGAGGCTGTAGAAAAGTATAAGGATAAATTTGAGTCTGTAAAGATTGCAGAGCCACTCCTCGGTGAGGTTGGAAGTGATGCAACAGTTGTAAATGAGGATAAAAAGGCCGTTGCAGAAATTCTTACAGAGGAAGCAGTAGAAAAGGCAGGCTATGACAGCCTTGATGCTGCAAAGGAAGAGGGCACAGCATTTGTATTTATGGGACATGGAACAAGCCATACAGCAAAGATTTCATACAGCCAGATGCAGAGCCAGATGACAGCTTTGGGTTATGAGAACGTATTTATCGGAACTGTAGAGGGTGAGCCGGAGGATACATCATGTGAGTCTGTCATTGAGAAGGTGTCAGCCGCTGGCTACAAGAACGTCATTCTTCGTCCGCTTATGGTTGTTGCAGGAGACCATGCCAACAATGATATGGCAGGAAGTGATGATGATTCATGGCTTTCACAGTTTAAGGCATCAGGAAAGTTTGATAAAATCGATACACAGATTAACGGACTTGGTGAGATTGAGGGTATCCAGAAGCTTTATGTTGAGCATACAGCGGCTGCTATGAGCAAGTAGCAGTTACTTAAATGTATAGTGGGGAAGCTATAAAATAACAGGAGCAGTATATCAGACATGAGAAAATTATTCAGAAACAAGTTTACTTATATCGTTGCAATGACACTGGTTTGTGCCATGAGCCTGGCAGCCTGCGGTAATAAGAATGCAAAAGCTGAAACAGAAAGCAAAAAAGCAGTGCAGGACGCGACAGAGAGCACAAAAAAGGCTGAAAAAACAGAAAAGATAGCACTTTCAGATGGTACATATACAGCAGAGTTTACTACAGACAGCTCAATGTTTCATGTGAATGATGCATATGACAACAAAGGTACACTCACCGTGAAGGATGGCAAGGCAACAATACATGTTACTCTCACATCCACACACATTGTCAATCTCTTTTTGGGAACAGCAAAGGATGCCTCAAAGGACAAGGCTGAGCTTTTAGAGCCAACTGTAGAGACTGTCGATTATGGCGATGGCACAACTGAGGAGGTCAATGCGTTTGATATACCGGTTCCTGTTTTGGATGAGGAATTTGACCTTGCACTTATCGGTACAAAGGGCAAATGGTATGACCACAAGGTAAAGGTCTCAAATGCCACACCTGAGGACGCAGATGCAAGCGTATCTGAAAGTGCAGGAAAAGAGCTTCCTGACGGAACATACAATATCAATCTCGATTTCGAGGGCGGAAGCGGTAAGGCGAGCATTGCATCACCGGCTGAGGTGACTATAAGCGGTGGAGCCGCTACTGCAACAGTGCAGTGGAGCAGTCCAAACTATGACTATATGATAGTTGACGGACAGAAATATATGCCTGTAAATACAGACGGCAATTCTGTATTTGAAATTCCGATTAAGCTTGATACATCTATGCAGGTTATCGGAGATACAGTTGCTATGAGCAAGCCGCACGAGATTGAGTACACACTCACCTTTCATTCAGATTCTGCTACAGAGGTGCTTGGTGAGGATGGAGAATAATTAAGCTATGTATGGAAGAAAAAAGATAATTATATATATATTGATATCAATTATAGGACTGTTCTGGCTGTCAGGCTGTGACAGTCCTTCTTCCGATTCAGGGAATACCGAATCGAAGGCTGAGGCAGAGGCACAAAACGGTCTTATATATAAGAGCAGTATGAAGCTTTTATATGCAAAGAATTTTTCTGTTGACTATTATGAGGGTGGATACAAGATACTTACTACAAAGGACGGTACCCAAATACTTACCGTGCCAAAGGGCAGAAAGACTCCAAAGGATATTGACAAGGATATCATTGTATTGAAGGAGCCTGTAAGTGATTTGTATCTGGTCGCATCAGGGGTGATGGATATGTTTGACAAGCTTGATGCAGTGGACACTATTAAATTTTCGGGGCTTGACAGTGATGGCTGGTACATTGACAGTGCAAGAAAGGCTCTTGAAAGTGGCAGGATGCTATATGCCGGCAAATATTCAAAGCCAGATTATGAGCTTTTGGTGTCAGAAAACTGTTCTCTTGCCATAGAAAATACTATGATTACCCATTCGCCGCAGGTGACTGAAAAGCTTAAAAGCTTTGATATCCCTTCAATAATCGAGTACTCAAGCTATGAGGAGGAGCCGCTCGGCAGAGTGGAGTGGGTGAAGTTTTTCGGAGCACTCACAGACAGGGATGAAAAGGCCAATGAGCTCTTTAATGAGCAGGTGGATATTGTAAATCGCATCGCAAAGACAGATACTGCTGCAAATGCTGATAGCAGACTGACAGTTGCATTTTTCTATATCACATCCAATGGACAGGTTCAGGTGCGCAAAAGCACAGATTATGTGCCAAAGATGATTTCGCTTGCCGGCGGAAAATATATTTTTGATGCATCAAATGACGACGATACAGGCAGGTCAACCATGAATATGCAGCTAGAGGATTTCTACAATGGAGCAATAGATGCTGACTATCTGATATATAACAGTGCGATAGACGGCGGTGTGAAGAATCTGAATGAGCTTTTGGACAAGTGCCCGGTGCTTGCTGATTTTAGGGCAGTCAAAGACGGCAATGTATTTTGCACCACGAACGATATGTATCAGCAGTCTATGTCCATCGGATATATGATTGATGATATGCATTCGATGATTACAGGTGCACCCGACAGCGGCATGAAATATCTGTTTAAGCTCAACAGGAAAATCAATAGCACAAAAAGATAAAAATCGGAGCTACAACATGAAAAAAACCAGAAAAATAAGGTGTTTTACAACATTTATTATTCTTATAATCTTAATTATCATATTGCTTATCATGAATGTGTGTATAGGAACTGTACACATATCATTTAAGGATGCATTTGCGACACTTTATGACCACTCAGACAGGGTAGGACGTATTGTGTGGGATATCCGCATGCCAAGAGCTATCGCAGCGATGATACTGGGCGGGGCATTAGCGCTTGCAGGATATCTTTTGCAGACTTTTTTTCATAATCCAATCGCGGGACCTTTTGTGCTTGGTATATCATCGGGAGCTAAGATGATTGTGGCACTTGTTATGGTATTTTTACTTGGAAATGCCATACGTGTGAGCTCACTGGCCATGATTGCAGCAGCGTTTTTGGGAGCAATGCTTTCAATGGGCTTTGTGCTTATCATTTCAAGAAAGGTAAGCAGCATGTCAATGCTTGTGGTGAGCGGTGTCATGATTGGCTACATATGCTCTGCGGTGACTGAGTTTGTGGTGACATTTGCAGATGATTCCGACATAGTAAACCTGCATAACTGGTCAAGGGGAAGCTTTTCGGGCATGACATGGGACAGCGTCGGGGTGATGAGCATTGTGGTGGGAATCACATTTATCTTTGTTTTTCTTATGTCAAAGCCACTTATGGCATATCAGCTTGGAGAGTCATATGCCGTAAATCTGGGTGTAAACATAAAGCGCATCCGGGTGCTTCTGGTATTGCTTTCAAGCCTGCTTTCCGCATGTATAGTGGCGTTTGCGGGACCGATATCGTTTGTCGGAATAGCCGTGCCACACATAGTAAAAAGCATGCTAAAGAGCACAAAGCCCATATATATGATACCGGCCTGCTTCCTTGGGGAGCGGTGTTCTGCCTGTTTTGTGATTTGCTTGCGAGGATGATGTTTGCGCCTACGGAGCTTAGTATCAGCACAGTTACGGCAGTATTTGGTGCACCGGTAGTGCTGTTTATCATGATAAGACGCAGCAAGGAGAAAAATGTCTGATGGAATATTATTTTACTGCTGAAAAGCTGGCCGTTGGATATGATAACAGGCCGCTTATTGAAAATATTGATTTTTCCCTTAAAAGGGGAGAGATTCTCACATTAATCGGGCCAAATGGTGCCGGTAAATCGACTATTTTAAAAAGTATTGCAAGACAGCTTTCGCTTGTGAGTGGTACGATATATCTTGATAAAAGTGATGTAGTGACGATGAATGGCAATGAATTTGCAAAGAAAATGGCTGTTGTGCTCACCGATAAGCTAAAGACGGAGCTTATGACCTGCTATGATGTGGTTGCGACCGGCAGATATCCATACACAGGCCGGTTCGGAGTACTTTCGGATGAGGACAAAAAGGCTGTGGATGAGGCGATGGAGCTGGTCAATGTATCACAGATAAAAGATAAGGATTTTACAAAGATAAGCGATGGTCAAAGGCAGCGCGTCATGCTGTCACGGGCTATATGCCAGCAGCCGGAGATTATAGTGTTAGACGAGCCTACATCATATCTTGATATAAAGTACAAGCTTGAGTTTTTATCAATACTCCAAAGGCTTAAAAGACAGAAGAATCTTACGGTTATCATGTCGCTCCATGAGCTTGATATGGCAAAGCGTGTGTCAGACCATATCATGTGTATAGATGGAAGATATGTGGACAGATACGGAACTCCCGAGGAGGTATTTACTGACCAATATGTTTCAGGGCTTTTTGGAATTACGGCAGGAAGCTTTGACGAAACAGGAGAGGATTTAGAGCTGGAAAAACCGGATGGAAGGGCGAGGATATTTGTCATAGCAGGAGGGGGCCTGGGCAGAAAAAGCTTCAGGAGCTTACAGCGAAAGGGTATCCCGTTTGCGACAGGAATCATCTATGAAAATGATCTGGATTATCCTGCGGCAAAGGCGCTTTCTGCTGAGATTGTCAGCGCAAGAAGCTTTGAGCCTGTAGACGATGCCCTTATTGAAAAGGCAAAGGAGCTTATTGATGCATGCGAGGGCGTTATATGTGACAGAACAGAGTTTGGCACGTATGAGCAGTTTAACAGCAGACTTTATGAGTATGCAGTCTCTACAGGAAAAATTATAAAAATTCCTTTTCTTGAGGAACAATTGGCACAGCTTTAGTGAAGTTACTGTTCACATTACAGTTTAATATTCATGATAAAGCAACAGACTACCACATAAATTCAGACAGCAGGTATAGATATGGCAAAGGTAATTATGGTACAGGGTACAATGTCCAATTCAGGCAAGAGCTTTCTTGTCGCGGGCTTGTGCCGTATTTTCAGACAGGACGGATACAGGGTGGCACCGTTTAAATCACAGAACATGGCGCTCAACTCTTATATAACAGACGAAGGACTTGAGATGGGACGGGCACAGGTGATGCAGGCTGAGGCAGCAGGCATTAAGCCTATGGTGTGCATGAATCCTATTCTTTTAAAGCCCACAAATAATACAGGCTCACAGGTGATTGTAAACGGAAGGGTGCTTAAGAACATGCCGGCGAGAGAGTATTTTGCATACAAGAAAACTCTCATACCGGATATAAAAAAGGCATTTAAAAAGCTTGAGGAGTATGCTGATATCATAGTGATTGAGGGCGCCGGAAGCCCGGCGGAGATAAATCTGAAGGAAAATGATATTGTAAACATGGGGCTTGCGCATATGGTGGATGCACCGGTGCTGCTCGTGGGTGATATCGACAGAGGTGGCGTTTTTGCGCAGCTGCTTGGCACACTTATGCTTTTAACCGATGAGGAAAAGAATCGTGTCTGCGGGCTTATTATCAATAAATTCCGTGGAGACAAGACGATCCTTGACCCGGGGATACAGATGCTTGAGGAGAGAGGCGGGGTGCCTGTCACCGGAGTGGTGCCATATATGGATGTACAGCTTGAGGATGAGGACAGCCTGACAGAGCGCTTTGACAAAAAAAGACAGATGGGCTTATTGATATAGCGGTCATCAGATATCCGAGAATATCAAATTTCACGGATTTCAATGTCTTTGAGCAGATGTCCGAGGTAACAGTACGGTATGTGTCAACAGTAAATGAGCTGCGTCATCCGGATATAGTATTTCTGCCGGGAAGCAAGAATACGATGGGGGATCTTTTGTGGATGAGACAAAACGGACTTGAGGCAGCTGTCAAAAAGCTCTCCTGTGAGATTCCGGTTTTTGGAATATGCGGAGGCTATCAGATGCTTGGGGCTTCAATAGCCGACCCCGACGGTGTTGAGGAGGGAGGATATATGCGTGGCATGGAGCTTCTTCCTATAGATACCGTTCTAAAAGACAGCAAGACACGGCTTCAGACAAGCGGTGAAATAGCACATGTAGATGGGGTATTGAGCAGGCTTTCAGGCTGTCACTTTCTGGGCTATGAGATACATATGGGTAAGAGCGCATATAGCACAGCTTCAGATGAGCAGGGGGCTTGTGTTGACAGGAAAAATGAGTTAAATAATGTCATATCTGATGGCAGAAATGTGTATGGCTCGTACATACACGGCATTTTTGATACTGCAGAGGCCGCCAGAGTGATAGTGGATTATATTGCCGATAAAAAGGGCATTGATGTGAATGACAGCGCTATTGTAAGCTATAAGAGCTTCAAGGAAAAACAGTATGACAGGCTTGCGGATACACTGAGAGAGTATCTGGATATGGATGCAGTGTACGGCATGCTTCGTGAGGCAAAATATGATTGAAAATAATATTATTTCTGACCATTTTACAGTTGAAGAATTAAAAAAATTAAAAATAACGCCACCTGATGTAAAAATGTACAAAAAAATCCGTTCAAACTGGGATTCCGTGGCAAAACCGCTCGACGGCATGGGTGATTTTGAGCTTTTAACGGCCAAAATCGGCGCTGTTTTGGGAGATGAAAATATAGATATCTCAAAAAAGGCGGTCATAATGATGTGTGCGGATAATGGTGTGGTTGCTGAGGGCATCAGCCAGTCTGGACAGGAGGTGACACTTGCAGTTGCAAAATCCATGGCAAGGAAGGCTTCATCTGTCGGACGCATGGCAATGACTGCAGGGGCTGATACAATTCCTGTGGATATAGGAATAAACAGTGACGAGAGTGTTAAAGGGCTGCTTCAAAGAAAGGTGCGCATGGGCACGAGAAACTTTGCAAAAGAGCCTGCCATGACAAGGGCTGAGACACTTGAAGCGATTGCAGCAGGTATAGAAATAGTGCGTGGGTGTAAGGCAGACAGCTGCAGAATTATTGCAACCGGTGAGATGGGTATAGGAAACACCACCACCAGCGCGGCAATGGCAGCCGCCATGCTAAGGTGCGATGTGGCCACAGTGACAGGAAGAGGAGCAGGCCTAAACGACAGTGGGCTTGAGAAAATCAGTGTAATTGAGAGCGCAATAGAAAAGTATGATTTATATAATAAGGACACCTTTGAGATACTTATGACAGTCGGAGGACTCGATATTGCAGGACTTGTCGGAGTGTGTATAGGCGGTGCATTATACCATATTCCTGTTGTGCTCGACGGAGTGATAAGCATGGTTTCAGCGTTGGCAGCAGGAAGGCTTCTTTCCGGAGTTACTGATTTTATCATTCCATCCCATGAGGGCAGGGAGCCTGCAGTGGCGCTTTTGTGTGAGGCACTTTCCGTAAAGCCGGTCATAAGAGCATCCCTTGCGCTTGGAGAGGGAACAGGTGCCGTGATGATGTTTGCGCTTTTGGATATGGCACTTAGCGTATACAAAGGACGGACAACCTTCGACGATATCTCGGTATCACAGTATGAGAGGTACGTATAGATGATTACACTTATAACAGGCGGCAGCGGCAGCGGCAAATCAGCATATGCAGAAAAGTATATTTGTCACGTGTCAAATGAAAAAGGATGCAAAGAAAAATATTACATTGCTACCATGCAGGTATTTGATGATGAGGGACAGCGGAAGATAGACAGGCACAGAAGACTTCGTGCCGGAAAAGGATTTATTACCATCGAGCAGCCTCGTGATATCCAAAATGCGGTTTCTATGCTGCAATCTGAAAACTGTTTAAAAACCGGGCGGTCAGCACTGCTTGAGTGTATGTCAAACCTTGTGGCAAATGAGATGTTTCCACCTGTAGATGCTTCCGGTATACAGGCTGCTGAAGCCAAAAAAGAGACTTTGGATGACCCTGAAAATATGAAGGATTATGAGACTGCTCAAATCAGACGTGTGAGTAAAAAGGTGTTAAAAGAGGTAAGTATCTTAAGTGAAAATGTTGCAGAGCTTGTAATTGTGACAAACAATGTATTTGAAGACGGAGTCAGCTATGATGAATCAACGATGAATTACATAAAGGCAATGGGAATTGTAAACAGAGGGCTTGCTGCGATGGCAGAACGTGTCGTTGAGGTAGTTGCAGGCATTCCTGTTGCGGTTAAGTGAAGCAGTGTGGAGGTTAAGTGTATTATGAAGTTAATAAGGTCGTGCATAGTATCTTTTTCCATGTATTCAAAGATACCTATGCCACAATTTAAATGGAATGATGATGACATGAAGTACATGCTGGTATTCTTTCCGTGGATAGGAGCTGTGATTGGACTGCTTCTTATGCTTTGGAGATATATATACTCTCATTTTGGAGTGACGGATATATGCTATGTATGCATAGGCGCACTCATTCCGATAGCGGTTACGGGAGGCTTTCACATAGATGGTTTTATGGATACAATGGATGCATTTCATTCATACAAACCGCGGCAGGAAAGCTTGCAATACTTAAGGATTCACATATAGGAGCGTTTGCCGTTATAATGCTTGCAGCCTACGGATTATTATTCATGGGAGCTTTTTCTCAGATAATGAATGATAAAGCATTTATTGTTTTTTGTGCAGGCTTTTTCATCGCAAGATGCTTAAGCGGAATAGCTGTTGTGTCATTTAAATCGGCAAAAAGCGATGGACTGTTATTTATGTTTGCAGATACTGCACACAGAACGATCGTCAGGGCAGCACTATACATCCAGCTTGCACTGTGTATGGCTGTTTTATTTATTGTGTCACTGCCTTATGCGGTGGCTATGATCATTGCGGCAGCACTTAGCTTTTGGTATTATTATGTGAAAACAAAAAAGGAGCTTGGCGGCATCACAGGCGATACGGCAGGGTATTTTGTGTGTATATGTGAGTGCGCCATGGCAGTGGCTCTGGGTGGTGTCTCTTTTATTATTTAGTATATTTGTTTTGTATATAGGAATGGTACGGATAAGAATTTTGATAAAAGTTGTGCTTTGAATTTTAAACTTTGGAATTGGAGAAAATATGAAGCTTGTGATAGGCGGAGTGGCACAGGGAAAGCTTGATTATGTGCTCGAAAATATGATAGAAAAAACAGAAAAATATGATGTGTACGACTGCTTTTTCCTAAGGGATGATGCTTGTGATGATAAGGAATCATACAAGGACTGGCCATGGGATTTTGCCGTCGATGATGAGAGTATACTCATAATAGATAAATTTCATTATTTTATCAGGGCTGTGCTTGAGAATAAGCTTCCGTTGCAGGAATATATTTTGAAATTTATGCAATTTGCAGAGGAAAATAAGGATACAATAGTCATTGCTGATGAGATTGGAAACGGCATAGTGCCTCTTGATGCGTTTGAGAGAGAGTACAGGGAGCAGACAGGCAGAGCAGAGATACTGCTTGCAAAAAAAGCAGACGAGGTAGTTCGCGTAATATGTGGAATCGGTCAGAAAATAAAATAAACTGTATTTTTATAAGACACGGCTGCACAGCCTCAAACAGAGAACACAGATATCTGGGCAGAACAGATGAGCCACTCGATGAAGCCGGAGTTTTTGAGCTTAAAAATGCACTAAATAATGGTGTATACAAGGCTTTGGAGGAAAATAGCTTAAAGGAGCAGATAATTATTACCAGCCCAATGAGGCGTTGCAAACAGACGGCAGAGATTATTTTGCCGGTTTCACAGCACCATAAAATTCATACCGTAAAAGAGTTTGCAGAGATGGATTTCGGTGAATGGGAGCTAAAAAGCTATAAGGAACTTAGCACAGATATCCGTTTCAGGAACTCATATCAGGCGTGGATTGACAGTGGTGGAACACTTGCCTTTCCAAACGGAGAGAGCAGAAAAGAGTTTTGCAAAAGAAGTATATGTGGCTTTGAGAGGGCACTCACACAGGCATTAGAGCTTAAGAGGGCTATGCCTGATAAAGAGATACAAATAGTATTTTTGTGCATGGAGGGACTATCATGGCGATAATGAGCCATTACTGTGATATGGATTACTATGATTATCAGGTAAAAAACGGCTGTGGCTACTCGTGTGAGGTGGCGGTTGAGGGCAATGAGATTGTGTTTAATGAAATAGTGCCCATATCGCTATGATTTATTTAAGAAGGACTAACATATGTGTTATCATATTTTTGCATTTATAGCAGGCTTTGTGCTTGATTTATTAATAGGAGATCCGCATTTTATACCGCATCCGGTCAGGCTTATCGGCTCACTCATTTCTTTTCTCGATAAGAGGCTTAATTGTGATGCCGGATATAATAGCTCTGAAAAAAAATTAAATTTAATAAAATATAAAAGAGGCATGCTTCTTGCTTTTACTGTAATTTTTGCAACTTTTGCAATATCGGTAATTATTATTGTGGCAGCATACAGTATAAATTTATATGCCGGGGTAATAGCAGAGGCTGTCATGACGTGGCAGATTCTTGCCACAAAGTGTCTTCGTGTGGAGAGCATGAGGGTGTACGATGCGCTAAGGACAGATGGAGTTGATGCAGGAAGAAGAGCTGTTTCCATGATTGTTGGCAGAGATACATCTGTGCTTTATGCAGCAGGCGTCACAAGGGCGGCAGTTGAGACGATAGCTGAAAATACATCTGACGGAGTGATTGCACCTATGCTTTACACTGCAATCGGAGGGCCGGTGCTTGGCTTTGTATACAAGGCTGTGAATACGATGGATTCGATGCTTGGCTACAAAAATGATAAATATATGTATTTTGGCAGATTTGCGGCAAGGCTTGATGATGTGGTCAATTTCATACCGGCAAGAATCAGTGCATATCTGATGATTGCTGCGGCATTTATTGGTGGCAGGCAGTTTGATGGCAAAAATGCATACCGCATCTTTAAAAGAGATCGTTTCAATCACGCAAGCCCCAACTCAGCCCAGACAGAGTCAGTATGCGCAGGGGCTTTAAGGGTGCAGCTGGCGGGTGATGCAGTGTATTTTGGGAAGCTTGTGAAGAAAAAATACATAGGAGACGGTCTGCGTGAGATAGAGTACGAGGATATAAAGCGTGCAAACAGGCTGATGTATATTACTGCGTTTTTGTGTGAGCTTTTATCTGTGTCGGTTATGAGTCTTGTTTTAATATTGCTTTGAATATGGAAGAATTGATGTAAGAATTGATGGAGGACTTGAATGAAAAGCATCCATGGCGGTGACATATACAACAATAAAGTAAATATGGATTTTTCGGTAAATATCAATCCTCTTGGCATACCACATTCTGTTAAAGAGGCTATGAGTGATGCACTTTCGTATGCAGACAGATATCCCGACATGGCGTGCAGTGGCCTTAAAAAAGCGATATCAGAGTATTTCACTCAGCAAGGTTGCAGCATACAAAGCGAGGATGTAATTCCCGGAAACGGAGCCTCAGAGCTTTTTATGGCGATAGCTCATGCCATAAAGCCCAAAAAAGCAGTGCTTCCGGCCCCGGGCTTTTTCGGCTATGAGCATGTGCTTCGGGCAGTCGGTTGTGATATCGGATATTTCCTGCTGGATGAGCAGAGTGATTTTTCTCCTGCTGCACGGCTGGATGCTTTAATGGATATGCTTACAGATGATACAGATATATTTTTTATCGCAAATCCAAACAATCCGACAGGGTATCTTGCAGACAGCACTTTCATGAAGCAAATAATAGGGCATTGCAAACAAAAGCATATTTATGTGGTGGCAGATGAATGCTTCATGGGCTTTTGTGAAAAAAATTATTCTGTTTTGTCACTTTTATGTGACTATGACAATCTGATTGTTGTAAGAGCCTTTACCAAGCTTTTTGCTATTCCGGGAGTAAGGCTTGGATATATGCTCAGTAAAAATGAGGCAGTAAGACAAAATGTTCAAAGAAATCTGCCGGAGTGGAACGTGTCTGTCCTGGCACAGATGGCAGGAGAGGCATGCATTAGGAAATCAGAGTATATTAAAGAAACGGTATCGTATGTGAGCAGACAAAGAAGGCTGCTGTCAGATGGACTAAAAAAGTTTGGCTTTAAGGTATATAAAAGTGATGCTGATTTCATACTGTTTTACAGCAAGCTTCCATTATATGATATACTGCTTAATAAGGGAATACTGATACGGGACTGCTCCAACTATGTGGGGCTTTCACAAGGGTATTTTCGTGTGGCAGTAAAGACTTATGATGAAAATGTAAGATTATTGAAAGTGATAGGTGAGTGTATTGAAAAAAATTAAACAGTTAGAGCCGATGGAGATTGAAAAGAGGAGCTTTGAGATAATTTCACATGAGCTGTCTGAAATGCAGATTACGCTGCCTGCTGATCAGGAGATGATAACAAAAAGAGTCATACACACGAGTGCTGATTTTGATTATATACAGACGCTTAAATACTCTAAGGACGCCGTTGCTATCGCAAAAAGGCTGATATCAGCGGGCGCTGATATAGTGACTGATACCAACATGGCTCTTTCAGGCATAAATAAAAAATATCTGGCAAAATTCGGCGGACAGGCGCATTGCTTTATGGCTGATGATGAGGTTGCTCTTATTGCAAAGGAGAAAAAGACAACGCGCGCGGCAGTAAGCATGGAGTTTGCATCAAGGATAGATAAGCCTGTGATTTTTGCGATAGGAAATGCACCGACAGCGCTTATAGAGCTGTACGATATGATAGAAAAAGGAATATATAAGCCTGCATTTGTAATCGGTGTGCCGGTGGGCTTTGTCAATGTGGAGGCAGCCAAGGAGCTAATTATGGAGACCGGAGTGCCATACATAGTAAATGTCGGACGAAAGGGTGGCAGCAATATTGCAGCTGCCATATGCAATGCGCTGATTTACAGTCTGGTTGATAGAGGCTGATGCATGAGGAAATTTAGTGATTATGAGATACGGATTTACCACAGGAAGCTGTGCTGCGGCGGCATCAAAGGCGGCGGCATATATGCTTTTAACCGGAAAGGTTAAAAACAAAATAACGATTCAGACACCTAAGGGAATAGCTTACACGGCTGATATCACAGACATAAAAAGAAGTGAAAACGAGGTAAGCTGCGCTGTGATAAAAGACGGAGGGGATGACCCGGATGTGACCACAGGAGCCTATATATATGCTTCTGTACGCATTTTGCATTCCGATACATCTGCTTTGTGCAAAAAAAAGCAGGATTTGGTTATCATAAATATTGACGGTGGTGACGGAGTGGGAAGAGTCACCAAACCCGGATTAGACCAGCCTGTCGGAAACGCGGCTATCAATCATGTGCCGCGTGAGATGATTGAAAAAGAGGTAAGGGAGGTCTGTGAGCTTTTGGATTTTAAGGGGACACTTGACATCACAATCTCGGTTCCAAAGGGAAAGGAGCTTGCAGAAAAGACCTTTAATCCGAGGCTTGGGATAGTTGGTGGTATATCAATTCTCGGCACAAGCGGTATTGTTGAGCCCATGAGCTCACAGGCTCTTATTGATACGATAAGGGTGGAGCTTAGGCAGAGATATTCGTTTGGGTATGATTATGTGGCGGTTGCGCCGGGAAATTACGGTCTTGACTTTATGAAGGAAAGTTATGGCTATGATCTGGACAGGAGTGTCAAATGCTCCAACTTTATCGGTGAAACAATTGATATGGCAGCAGATATGGGCTTTAAGAGGATGCTTTTGACAGGACATATAGGAAAGCTCATAAAGGTAGCAGGAGGCATCATGAACACTCATTCGAGGGAAGCAGACTGCAGGATAGAGCTTTTGACGGCATTTGCGTTTAAGTGTGGTGTAGCGCCCGAATACATAAAGCGCATTATGGACAGCCTTACGACAGAGGAGGCCTTGGCGGCACTTAAGGAAAGCGGCAGGCTGTATGAGGTAATGGATTATGCGATGGAGCGCATATGCTTTTATCTGGATAAGAGGGCAAAGGGCAGACTTGAGATAGACTGTATCATGTATTCAAACGAATTTGGTGAGCTTGCAAAAAGCAGAAAGGCAGAAAAATGGTTTACTTTGTTGGCGCAGGAACAGGCGCAGCAGATTTAATAACAGTACGCGGAATGCGTCTTTTACAAAAGGCAGATGTGATAATTTATGCGGGCTCGCTTGTTAATCCACAGCTTTTGGACTATGCAAGGGAGAGCTGTGAAATATATAACAGTGCAAAAATGACACTGGATGAGGTCATCGCAGTCATGAAAGCTGCTGAGGCAGACGGAAAAATTACTGTGCGCCTGCACACGGGAGAGCCAAGCATATACGGCGCAGTGCGCGAGCAGATGGATGAGCTTGATACTCTTTTAATACCATATGAGAGCTGTCCGGGCGTGAGCGCGTGCTTTGGCGCTGCTGCATCGCTCAACATTGAGTACACGCTTCCCGGTATTTCCCAGTCGCTCATCATCACACGCATGGAAGGGCGCACGAAGGTGCCGCCTAAGGAGAGCATAGCAAGCTTTGCCTCACACCACGCTTCCATGGCGGTTTACTTAAGCACCGGGCTTTTAGAAAAGCTTACGGAAAGCCTTATTGAGGGAGGATACGCGGCAGAGACACCTGCTGCAATTGTATACAAGGCAACCTGGCCACAGGAGGAGGCATACGTGTGCACTGTCGCTACACTGGAGCAGACCGCGAGAGAGCACGATATCACAAAGACAGCAATTGTGCTTGTGGGATGTCATAGCTCACCGGCATTACGAGAAATCAAGACTTTACGCACCGGATTTTTCGACAGAGTATCGCAAGGCTTCTGTAGAGTCGCAGGATAACGATTGAAAAAAGGCGTGAATATATAAATATGGGAAATATATGGGAACTGAAAATATGAAAATTTGCATTGTAAGCTTCACAAAAAAGGGCTATGAGCTGTCATGTGACATAGCTTATAAGCTTGAAAAAAGTGAATATGAGGTGGAGGTTTTTACCAAGTGCTCGAGATTATCGGATGAGAATATTAAAAATTCCACCGATGAAAATTTTAGAAATTCCGGCTACATATCACAAAATATATCAGACTGGACAGCTGTACAGATGAGTGAAAAAAAGGCTCTGATTTTTATCGGGGCATGCGGTATTGCAGTGAGGGCTATAGCTTCTTCTGTAAATAACAAGCTTAAAGACAGTCCTGTTATTGTGATAGATGAGCTGGGGCAGTTTGTTATTCCGATTCTTTCAGGGCATGTGGGAGGTGCCAATGAGCTTGCTGTATTATTAGCAGCGCTGATGAATGCCACTCCTGTTATAACAACCGCTACTGATATCAATAATAAATTTGCAGTTGATGTTTTTGCAAAGAAATGCAGGCTTGCAATAGTCAATAAAGATGGCATCGCCAGAGTATCATCAAAGGTATTGGCGGGGAAAGTGGTTACTATGTCGGTCGACTGGGAGCACATCCCGGCTAAGCACAGAAGGCTTATAAAGTCATTTTTAGATGAAGCTGATATGAGTGCTGATGCAATAAAAACAGTGAATTTCCCACCTGTTTACGGAGTTGATATTGTAGTATCATGCGAAAAAGAAAAGAACTTGAAAAATGGCAGTATTTATTTAAAACCCACACAATTTGTACTTGGTATTGGGTGCAGAAGGGATACAGCGTTTGAAAATATTGACAGGGCAATCAGACAAAGTCTTTTAAAGCTGCAAATAGATATTTCGGATATAGACATGATTGCATCAATAGATGTGAAAAAAGATGAACCGGGAATAAAGGAATTTTGTGAAAGAAACAGGATAGAATTTGTCACTTATACCGCGGATGAGCTTATGGCGGTGCAGGGAGAATTCAGTGCCTCGCAGTTTGTCAGGGAGCATGTTGGAGTGGACAACGTGTGCGAGCGTGCAGCAGTGCTTGCAGGCAGCAGGGAATGCAATAAAGCAGGAGAACTTATTTATAAAAAACATAAATATGACAGGGTAACGGTTGCGGCAGCAAAGTATCCTGATTAATCATAAATGAGGGGCAAAATACCTTTTGACCTTCATATCATTAAAAAATTGCAAATAGCTGCATGGTTATATAAAATTAGTAGAGATGGAGATTAACATGAATAAAATTTACATAGTAGGTATGGGGCCGGGCTTTGAAAGCATGATGACAAAGCAGGCGATTGACGCCCTGGAAGCGAGTGATGTCATAGTGGGATACACCGTATATATAAAGCTGCTTGGAGAAAAATTCCAGACAAAAGAGCTTTTGACCACTCCAATGCGTCAGGAAAAAGAAAGATGTCATCTGTGCTTTAAAAAGGCACTTGAGGGCAAAACAGTCTCCCTTGTATGTAGTGGCGATGCCGGAATATACGGACTGGCCTCTCTTATGTATGAGATTGGGCAGGAATACGATAACGTAGAGCTTTCGGTAATACCCGGCATTACAGCGGCAAACAGTGGTGCGGCAGTGCTTGGAGCACCATTAAACCATGATTTTTGTACCATCAGCTTAAGTGACCTGCTCACGCCGTGGGATAAGATTGAAAAGCGTCTTGTGGCTGCCGCAGAGGGTGATTTTGTCATAGCACTGTACAATCCGTCAAGTCACAAGAGAAAGGATTATCTGATGAGAGCCTGTGATATTCTGCTTCGTGCGATAGAGCCGGAACGACCATGCGGCTATGTCGAAAATATCGGACGTGAGGGAACAAGCTATACGGTCTGTACTCTCGGTGAGCTTCGCAGTGCACAGGTCAACATGTTTACGACAGTATTTATCGGCAATGAGGGTACACAAATAATTGACGGAAAACTTGTCACAAGGAGAGGATATCAGATTGAGTAAAATACTGATTTTTGCAGGAACAACAGAGGGACGTAAGCTATCAGAGCATCTGTGTGAAAGAGGCATAGAGCATACGGTTTGCGTGGCAACAGAATACGGTGAAATCGTGCTGCATGAAAATCCGTTCGCGCATGTTCATATGGGGCGTATGGACAGCGAAGGCATGAGAAGCTTTTTTGCGGAACAAAAATGTAAGCTCATAGTGGATGCAACCCATCCGTATGCAGCCATTGTTACCGAAAATATAAAGCAGGCAGTTTATGCTTTTAATGAGGCATGTGCTGTTACAGACAATCAGGCGGATAGCAGCATATCAGAAAATATCGAATATGTGCGTCTTAAAAGAGATACGGATATATCAGCAGATTATGATAATATCCGCTATTTTGAAGACAATGAAGCATGTGCTAAGGCACTTAACAATACAGACGGAAATATACTGCTCACAACAGGAAGCAAGGAGCTGTCAGTGTATTGTAAAACCTCAGATGTCAGGAAAAGATTGTATGTGCGCGTGCTTCCGGGGCTTGAGAGCATAAGCTTGTGCATGCATAATGATATTACAGGAAGGCACATTCTGGCATTGCAGGGACCGTTTAGCACGCAGCTTAATGAGGCGCTTATTGATCAGTATGATATCAGATGTCTGGTCACCAAAAAAAGCGGTGCGGCCGGGGGCTTTATTGAGAAAATGGCTGCCGCAAAAAATAAAAATATTCCGGTCTATATTGTGGGGCAAAGCGTGCAGGATGATGGAATGTCATTTGAAGCTGTTTGTGAATATATTGACAGGAAATATAACAAGCTTCATATCATGCTTGCCGGCATTGGAATGGGAAATGATGCTTGCATGACAAAAGCTGTTTCAGATGCAATAGAAAGCGCTGATATTATTCTTGGCGCAAGCCGCATGATAGAAAAATACAGTGCGAAGATAGACAAAAAGCCGTATTATCTTGCAGAACAGATTATTCCTTATCTATACGAAATTTGTGCAGATACTGAAAAAATCAGTAATGTTCTTATATTATTCTCGGGAGATACAGGCTTTTACAGTGGAAGCAGAAAGCTGTATCTGGCGATAAAAAATGAAATATCTGAAGGAAAATTAAATGCGGATGTGTCAATCCTTCCTGGAATTTCATCTGTGTCATATATGGCGGCAGCAGTCGGTGAAACCTACAGCGATGCATATATATGCAGCATCCACGGAGTAAAGCTTTCTAATATCACATCACGGATTAGCCACCATGCAAAAACATTTATGCTGATGTCAGGTGTAAAGGATGTGAATATGCTTGGACACCTATTAAGCAGTGACGAAAGGTATGGTTTACAAAAATGCTCGGTAACTGTGGGATACCAGCTATCATATCCGGATGAAACTATATCGCAGCTTTCGCCGCAGGAGTGCACAAAGCTTAAAAGGGAGGGACTGTATATCTGCATGATAAAAAATCCCAATCCGGTTGCAAAAAATGTTACACCGCAGCTAAGTGATGCAGCATTTATCCGTGAAAAGGTTCCGATGACCAAAGAGGAAATAAGGCATGTAAGCATCTGCAAGCTTCATTTGAAATCGGATTCAGTGCTATATGATGTGGGAAGCGGAACCGGCTCCATAGCGGTAGAGGCCGCATCACTTTCCGATGATATGGAGGTCTATGCCATCGAGCAGAAGGAAAATGCCGTGCAGCTTATCACGCAAAATAAAGAAAAGCATGGACTTGAAAATATCCATGTGATAAATGCAAAGGCTCCTGACGGAATGGAAAATCTTCCGGTGCCGACACACGCATTTATCGGAGGCAGCGGTGGCAATCTAAAGGAAATAATAGAGGCTCTTAAAGCAAAAAATCCACATATCCGTATAGTGATAAATGCAATTTCCATTGAAACAATTTGTGAGATAAAGGGAATAATGTCGGCATATGATGTGAAAAATGAGGATATCGTGCAGCTGCAGGTCAGCCGCTCAAAGCTGATAGGACATTACCATCTGATGCAGGCAGAAAATCCGGTGTGGATATGTTCATTTGAATTTTAACCTGGGCTTTTATGCTACAACCCGTAATAAATCATCGAAGGATGATATTTTAAGATATATGATGAAATAAAGGATGAACACATGAAAATAAATCGTTTTATGATAGCCGCGCCAAAAAGCGGCAGTGGAAAAACAATGATAACCTGCGCTTTACTGCAGCTATTAAAGGATAGCGGAAAAAACGTATTGTCATATAAGTGCGGACCTGATTATATTGATCCGATGTTTCACAAAAAGGTGCTTGGCGTACCATCCAAAAATCTCGATACGTTTTTTACGGACGAAAAGACAACAGTGCAGCTTTTCTTAGATGAAAGAGCCGATGGTGATTTTGCGGTGCTTGAGGGCGTGATGGGATTATATGACGGGCTTGGCGGAATATATGAGCAGGGTTCGTCATACCATCTGGCAAAGGTGACGCAGACTCCGATAATACTCGTGGTGGACGCAAAGGGCATGGGAAAGTCGGTGCTTGCTCTTATAGCCGGTTTTTTGCAGTATGACACGCACCACTTGATTAAGGGGGTTCTGCTCAATCGGATGTCGAAGGGCTATTATGACATCATAAAGCCACTGATAGAGAAGGAGCTTTCCGTAAAAGTAGTCGGATATTTTCCGGAGCAGAAGGATATCGGGCTTTCAAGCAGACATCTGGGGCTTGTCATGCCGGATGAGCTTTCAGATATAAAAAAACAGCTCAATGAAACTGCCGACAGACTAAAAAAGACAATAGATATGGATTTGTTTATAGATATAGCAGAAGCGGTAGATGAAATTAGTGACAGCGAAAATGCAGATGTATATAATGAAAAAAATATAGGTAATTGTGATCAAAATGAATTTTCGCAAAATAAAGCAATAAATACCGTAAACATAGCTGTTGCCACGGACGAAGCCTTTTGTTTTTACTATGAAGATAACCTAAGAATGCTCGAAAAATGCGGTGCAAAATTACAGTATTTTTCACCACTTCACGATACCAGCCTTCCAGAGGATTGTGATGCAATGCTGCTTGGAGGCGGTTATCCGGAGCTGTATGCAAAGGAACTGAGTAAAAACGTATCTATGCTGAATGCCATAAAAAAAGCTTTTAGAGCCGGAATGCCGACGGTTGCAGAGTGTGGAGGATTTATGTATCTACACACATATATCCGTAACATCTGTGATGATATAGATGAGCAAAACAAGGCTGATGTACAAAATAAAGCAGATATACAAAATGATATGAATAAGTCTAAGCTTGTGGGGGCATTAGATGGTGGGTGTCATTTTAAGGGAAAGCTGGTCAGGTTCGGATATATTGAGCTTGCGGAAAAGCATAGCAATTTTCTACCGCAAAATGAAAAAATAAAGGCGCATGAATTTCATTATTACGACAGCACCGATAATGGAGCCGATTGTATTGCGACCAAGCCGGCCACAGGCAGAAGCTACGACTGCGTGATAAGCCATGATAATTACTGGCTTGGATTTCCGCACCTGTATTATCCGTCAAATCCGCATTTTGCAGAGAGCTTTGTGAGAAAAGCATATGAATATAGAAGGAATAAAAATGGAAAACTCTTATAAATACTTTAAAAACACAGAGTGCAAATATTTTCCGTGTCACAAGGGACTTTCGGATGAATTTAATTGTCTGTTTTGTTATTGTCCTATGTATAGTATGCCAAACTGTCCCGGAAGTAAGACCTACATAGAGAAGAATGGCAAAAAAATCAAGGTATGCACAGATTGTACGTTTCCACACAGACCGGAAAATTATGATAAAATCATACAGATTTTGATTAGGAATAATAATAACTGATTTATGGGCTAAAGCCGTTCGGAGGTTTTGCATAACATAAAAATATGGCAGGAAGGAGATGTTTTATATGCAGATTATCTTACAGAGAGGTCTTCCGTTTGAAGTAAAAATACCATCTGCCAGACCTGTTGATATCAGCGCATTATCAGAGGTAGAGTTTAATGAAGAATTAGAGAAGGGATATGCGGATATGCAGGCTGGACGGACAAAAAATGCTAAGAAAGCCTTTTCTGATATTCGCAAAGATTATGGCTTATGATATATGAAATAGAAGTATCAGAACAGGCTGACAGTGATTTGAGAGGAATTATTGAATGGTTGTAACAATACTTAGAGTAATGTATGCAGGACGGGATATAGACAATCAGCTAAATATACACACAAAGCAATAAGAAATATGATATAAAGCAGTCTTTCACATTTAGGATCGACTGCTTTTTTGTATCATTTGATGCTAAGCATGAAATGAAAAATTGAAAAATGGTGTAAAAGTGGTTTAAATACCGCCAAAATCAATTTAATAGAAAATTAATAAAGCCTGAAACCCCAGTAAAATCAAGGGTTTCAAAAATTTTATTAAAAAAATTAGCACTCGAGGGTTGACATTGCTAATAGGTGGTGGTATGTTATGTACAGATAAAAAATTAGCACTCCAAAATACAGAGTGCTAACAAATTAAAAAGCATACTTCAGATGGAGCGTGTGACCAATGGAAAATGAAAACAAAGAACTAGAATTGAGCGAGAGACAGCTTACCATACTGGATGCGATCATCCGCAATTATCTCGCCACAGGAGAGCCGGTTGGCTCACGTACAATTTCAAAATATACAGATCTTAATCTGAGCTCGGCAACAATCAGAAATGAGATGAGTGACTTAGAGGAGATGGGCTATATAGTACAGCCACATACCTCAGCAGGAAGAATTCCTTCGGATAAGGGCTACAGATTATATGTAGACCATCTTATAGAGACTAATGATAAGAAGGAAAAAGAGCTTTCTGATATGAAGGAGCTGGTCATTGAAAATACCGAGAAGATGGAGCAGGTGTTAAAGCAGGCGGCAAAGGTACTCGCAAACAATACCAATTATGCCACACTTGTTTCTGCACCGGATGTCAATCACAACAAGGTGAAATTCATCCAGCTTTCACAGGTTGACGACCAGCACCTGCTTGCAGTAATTGTTATGAACAATAATATGGTCAGAAACAAGATGCTTGATTTATATGAGCCGCTTGACAATGAGACGATACTTAAGCTCAACATTCTGCTTAACACCTCATTAAACGGACTCGCAATGAACGAGATTAATCTTGGAAACATTGCAAGCATAAAGGAACGCGCTGGTATTCATTCAGGAATTGTCTCTGATGTGATTGATGCATTGGCACAGACCTTCGCTGAGAGTGAGGATCTTAAGATTTACACCAGCGGAGCAACAAATATTCTGAAGTATCCTGAGCTTTCGGATTCCAATAATGCAGCGACACTTTTGTCAGCATTTGAGGAAAAGGAAGAGCTAGCAAGCCTTGTTACTGAATCCCTATCCGATTCCGAGAAGAAGGACAATGGAACAGGTATTCAGGTTTATATAGGAAATGAATCTCCGATCCAGACCATGAAGGACTGCAGTGTTGTCACTGCGACATATGATCTGGGTGAGGGCGTAAAGGGAACGATAGGAATTGTCGGACCAAAGCGCATGGATTATGAAAAAGTAATGGATAATCTAAAGACTCTTAAATCCCAGTTAGATGGAATTTATAAGAAGTCTGAGGATGAAACATAGGAAGGTGGTCAAAAATGCCAGAGAATATTAAAAAAGAAACAATCGACAATGAGACTGCAGAAAACAAAGCAGAAGAGATAGAGATTGAAGGAGCTGATGAGGAAAGCACTCAGGCAGCCGAAGAAGCAAAAGATACAGATGTGAATGAAACTGAATCAGATGATGATGCTTTAGCAGATGCAGATGCAAAAGCAGATGATAAGTCAGATGAAAAGTCAGATGAAAAGAAAGGTCTCTTCAAGAAAAAGAAAAAGACAAGAAGGACGAGCAGATAGAAGAACTTAACGACCGTCTGAAAAGACAGATGGCAGAGTTTGAGAACTTCCGCAAGAGAAGCGAGAAGGAAAAATCCCAGATGTTTGACATGGGAGCAAAGACAATAGTTGAGAAAATCCTTCCTGTAATAGACAATTTTGAGAGAGGTCTTGCAGCAGTACCGGATGATAAGAAGGATGATCCTTTTATCACAGGTATGGATAAGGTCTACAAGCAGATGCTCACAGAGCTTGATGCTGCAGGTGTAAAGCCAATAGAGTGCGTAGGACAGGAGTTCGACCCTGATTTCCACAATGCAGTGATGCAGGTTGAAAATGATGAACTTGAGTCAGGCACCGTAGCACAGGAGCTTCAGAAGGGCTATATGTACAAGGATTCAGTGGTACGCCACAGCATGGTATCGGTAGTACAGTAATGATGTGTACATCTATCCGGCATGACAGTGAATCAGATTTATATGAATGCAGACAGCATTTAAGGGATTCATGTGAGACAACGGATGGTTACAAATATATTAAACAGGTAAAAACACTATATTTAATAGGAGGAAAATAAAATGGGCAAAATCATTGGTATTGATTTAGGAACAACAAACAGCTGCGTAGCAGTTATGGAAGGTGGAAAACCTACAGTTATAGCAAACCAGGAGGGTGCAAGAACCACACCTTCAGTAGTTGCTTTCACAAAGACAGGAGAGAGACTTATCGGTGAGCCTGCAAAGCGTCAGGCAGTTACAAATGCTGAGAAGACAATTTCTTCTATCAAGAGACATATGGGTACAGATTACAAGGTGCAGATTGATGACAAGAGCTACAGCCCACAGCAGATTTCAGCTATGGTACTTCAGAAGTTAAAGGCTGATGCAGAGGGATACCTTGGTGAGAAGGTTACAGAGGCAGTTATCACAGTACCTGCTTATTTCAACGATGCTCAGCGTCAGGCTACAAAGGATGCCGGCAAGATTGCAGGTCTTGATGTAAAGCGTATCATCAACGAGCCTACAGCAGCAGCACTTGCTTATGGTCTTGACAATGAGAAAGAGCAGAAGATTATGGTTTATGACCTTGGTGGTGGTACATTTGATGTATCTATCATCGAGATTGGTGACGGAGTCATCGAAGTATTATCTACAAACGGTGATACACACCTTGGTGGTGATGATTTCGATAACAAGGTAACACAGTGGATGATTGACGAGTTCAAGAAGGCAGAGGGTGTTGATCTTTCTACAGACAAGATGGCACTCCAGAGATTAAAGGAAGCTGCTGAGAAGGCAAAGAAGGAGCTGTCTTCAGCTACTACTACAAACATCAACCTTCCATTCATCACAGCTACAGCAGAGGGACCAAGCATTTCGATATGACTCTTACAAGAGCAAAATTCGATGAACTGACACATGACCTCGTAGAGAGAACCGCAATCCCTGTACAGAACGCTATGAAGGATGCAGGCGTTACAAATGCAGACCTTGGACAGGTATTACTTGTAGGTGGTTCTACACGTATTCCGGCCGTACAGGACAAGGTAAAGCAGATGACAGGAAAAGAGCCAAGCAAGTCTCTTAACCCTGATGAGTGCGTAGCAATCGGTGCTTCTATCCAGGGTGGTAAGCTTGCAGGAGATGCCGGTGCCGGCGAAGTACTTCTCCTTGATGTTACTCCACTTTCTCTTTCAATCGAGACAATGGGTGGTGTTGCTACAAGACTTATTGAGAGAAATACAACTATTCCTACAAAAAAGAGCCAGATATTCTCTACAGCCGCTGATAACCAGACAGCCGTTGATATCAACGTAGTACAGGGTGAGAGACAGTTCGCCCGCGATAATAAATCACTCGGACAGTTCAGACTTGATGGTATCCCACCAGCACGTCGTGGAGTTCCACAGATTGAGGTTACATTCGATATCGATGCAAATGGTATCGTAAATGTTTCTGCAAAGGATCTTGGAACAGGAAAAGAGCAGCACATCACAATCACAGCAGGATCTAATATGTCTGATGATGAGATTGATAAGGCTGTTAAAGAGGCTGCTGAGTTTGAGGCACAGGATAAGAAGAGAAAAGAAGCAATCGATGCAAGAAATGATGCTGAGAGCTTTGTATTCCAGACAGAGGATGCATTAAAGCAGGTTGGAGATTCTGTTGATGCCGCTGATAAGTCAGCAGTTGAGGCTGATATCGCAGCAGTTAAGTCATTCCTTGATGCACATAAAGAGGCTGAGGCTATGACAGAGGCTGATGTTGCAGAGCTTAAGGCAGCACAGGAGAAGCTTACACAGAGTGCTCAGAAGGTATTTGCAAAGATGTATGAGCAGGCTCAGGCAGCGCAGGGAGCAGCAGGAGCAGGACCTGACATGAATGCAGGAGCAGCAGGAGCAGGACCTGATATGAATGCAGGCGCTTCAAACGGTGCAGATGATGATGTCATCGACGCAGATTTCAAGGAAGTATAATTAAACAGATGCTGCCATAATGATATGAGAATTAATGACCTGTAATTCAGGTTATCAATCAAAGCATCATGATGGCTGCGTAAGTAAAATTACTCGCAAGGTTGGCCGCTTGGCCGGCCTTGCGAATTAGTTGTATAATAAAAGGAATTTTCAATTATGGCAGAAAAAGAGATTATTATGAGGTATTAGGAGTATCTAAGACCGCTACAGATGCAGAGATTAAAAAAGCCTTCAGACAGCAGGCAAAGAAATATCATCCTGACATTCATCCGGGTGATAAAGAGTGTGAGGAGAAGTTTAAGGAGGCTCAGGAGGCCTATGCCGTATTGTCTGATCCGGATAAGAGACGCCAGTATGATCAGTTCGGTCATGCAGCATTTGATGGCACAGGCGGCGGAGCAGGTGGCTTTGATTTCTCAGGCATGGATATGGGGGATATTTTTGGGGACATTTTCGGAGATTTCTTCGGAGGTGGAAGAAGCAGTGGCAGAAGAAATGGTCCTGCACAGGGTGCAAATGTCCGTCTCAGTGTAAGAATTTCTTTTGAGGAAGCTATATTTGGCTGCACAAAGGAGCTTGAATTCAACTATAAGGAGACATGCTCTACCTGTGGAGGCAACGGAGCTAAGCCGGGCACATCTCCTGAGACATGTACCCAGTGTAATGGTACAGGTAAGGTTGTCAGACAGAGTCAGTCTCTGTTTGGTGTAGTGCAGAATGTCACAACATGTCCATCCTGCGGTGGTTCGGGCAAGGTAGTAAAGGATAAGTGTCCTACATGCCACGGTACAGGCTACAATACCAAGAAGGTCAGAAAGACTGTTGAGATTCCAGCCGGTATAGATAATGGACAGTGTGTCAGAATACGTGAATACGGCGAGCCGGGCATAAATGGCGGACCGCGTGGAGATCTTCTTGTTGAAGTTATTGTTTCAGGCAGCAGGGATTTTGAGCGTCAGGATGTTAATATCTTTTCAAAGGCATCCATCTCGTATGCTATTGCAGCCTTAGGCGGAGATATAAGAATCAAGACTGTTGATGGAGATATTATATACACAGTTGCACCGGGTACACAGACAGGTACACGTATCCGCTTAAAGGGCAAGGGTGTTCCTTCAACAAGAAATAAAGCAATAAGAGGTGACCATTATGTCACACTTGTTGTCAATACGCCTACAGGTCTGTCTAAGGATGCTAAGGAGGCTCTTAAGAAGTTTGATGAGCTTTCAGGCGGTTCTCTGACCAAGGAGGGCGGAGCTTCTACTGATTCTAAAAAGAAAAAAGGATTTATGGATAAGCTCAAGGAGTCTTTGGACGATCTGTAAATAGATGATCTGTAATAGATGTCCTATAATATATGTCCCGCCATGTGTGGCGGGGCATTTTTTAGGCTGTTGTGCGCCTAGCGGCGCACGTTTCTAACGGGTTAAAGTCCCGAATCCGCCCGGTAGTGGGAAGGATATAGCCGAAGGCAAGGGTGTCCATTGTGAGATGGAATCTGAAGGAAGCTGGATGTGAGGAATATACCAACTCACGGGCAAATCTCTGGTCTGACGAACAGAAATCTCATATGAGGTCATGCATGTGGGTAAGACAGCAACCCATGTTAAAGCCCAATAACTACACGGAATCATGCATGATAAATGAGGCAGATGGATGGAGAGGAAGAAACGTGTGGTACCTAGGGAGGTCTGTGCGGTATGCCTTGAAAGAGGCAACCATTGCATAAAAGCAATGCTGAACGCATAGAAGTCAGCAGAGGTCATAGTAGCCGAGAGGTGAAGGACCGAATCAGTAGGAGTCTTGAGTATGACCGAGAAAGGAGGAATGACCGTCTATGGCAGAAAACATTGAAAACAATGGCTGTTCGCAAAGAGATAATGCGGAACATGAAGGGTATGTGAAAAGCGTCCAGGTCATTCAATCGGATATGGAAAGAAAGAGACAGTGCACAGCCGAGACTTTTGGAAGCGATACTGTATAAAGACAACTTTAACAGAGCGTATAAGAGAGTTAAGGCAAACAAGGGAGCGCCGGGAATTGATGGCATGACCATTGAAGAGGCTCTTCCATATCTAAAGGAACATCAACAAGAGATAACTGACCGCATTTATCGTGGAAAGTATACTCCGTCTCCAGTAAGACGAGTTGAAATTCCCAAACCAGATGGTGGTGTGCGAAAGCTTGGCATACCAACAGTGATAGACCGTACACTTCAACAGGCAATAACCCAACAGTTAGTGCCAATCTATGAACCGCTGTTTGCAGATGGTAGCTATGGCTATCGTCCGAACAGAAGTGCAAAAGATGCAATACTTAAGGTTAAGGAGTATGCAGAACAAGGCTATACATTCGCTGTAGTCCTTGACTTGTCAAAGTACTTCGATACTCTTAATCACGAAATTCTCATCAATCTTCTACGAAAGAATGTAAAAGATGAACGTGTAGTACAGTTGATAAAGCGCTATCTGAAAAGCGGTGTAATGGAAAACGGAGTGGTCATTGACACAGAGGAAGGCTCACCACAAGGTGGAAATCTATCACCATTGCTGGCAAACATCTACCTCAATGAGTTCGACCAGGAATACCTGAAAAAGAGGTGTTCCATGCATAAGATATGCAGATGACATCGTGCTTCTTGCAAAGAGCAAGCGAGCATCAGAGAGACTCTTGGAAAGCAGTACAAAATATCTTGAGGAGAGGCTGAAACTTACAGTCAACCGAGAAAAGAGCCGTACAGTCAGCGTGTTTGCAATCCGAAATTTTAAATTCCTTGGCTTTGCATTGGGAAGGAACGGAAAAGGCATATATGTCCGAGTTCATCCGAAGTCATGGAAGAAGTTTAAGTCCAGACTGAAGGAGTTATCTTCCCGTAAGCGATGTCAGTCAATCAAGCCAAGCCTTGAGAAAATCAAAGTATATGCAAGAGGATGGCTTAACTACTACGGAATTGCAAGCATGAAGAACAACATAGATGATATCAACGGATGGCTCTATCACAGAATACGCATGTGCATATGGAAACAGTGGAAGAAACCTAGAACGAAATATAAAAATCTAGTCAAGCTGGGAATCCCAGAACACTATGCGCGGGGCAACAATAGCAAACAGTCGCAGAAAGTATTGGTATATCAGCAATAACAAAGCTGTGATTTGGGCGCTGAATAAAGAAAAAGACTGATAAACAGTGGCTTTTACGATTTAGCCACAGCCTATCAGTCTGTGCACGTCAACTATTGAAAGCGCCGTATACCGAACGGTACGTACGGTGCTGTGAGAGGACGGCGGTTAGTCACCGCCTCCTACTCGATTTTACGTATAAAAAAATGGGGCTTTTATACAGCACATTTTTATGGTATTATATGAGATAAGTTGTGGAGGCAGTCGTATGACTGCCTTGTAAAATGTACGGAAATGTTTTTGAAATAAAACTGTATTTATACTATATATCTATTTTATTAAGAGAGGATTTTTATATGAAGTGGAAGAAATACACGATTGAGACAACAACCGCGGCTGAGGATTTCATGAGCAGCATGCTTATGGAGCTTGGTATCGAGGGGATCGAGATTGAGGACAATATTCCCCTGACCAAAGAGGACCAGGCGGATATGTTTATTGATTTTCTGCCGGAGCTGCCTCCGGATGAGGGCATAAGCCATGTCAGCTTTTATATTGAGGATGATGGCAGTGATCAGTCAGATATGCTTAGAAAGGTAAAGCTTGGACTTGAGGATTTAAGAGATACTGTTGATGTGGGAAGCGGTATAATTTCGTCATCTGAGACAGAGGATCTTGACTGGATTAATAACTGGAAGAAGTATTTTTCATCATTTACAATCGGTGATATATTGATTAAGCCTACATGGGAAGAGGTAGCCTGAGGATGCGGATAAATTTATGATAGAAATTGATCCGGGAATCTCCTTTGGTACAGGAAAGCACGAGACAACACAGCTTTGTATCAAGCAGCTTATCAAGTATATTGAGGGCGCAAAGGAAGCACCTACAGTGCTTGATGTGGGCTGTGGAAGCGGAATCCTTTCAATTGTAGCTTTAAAGCTTGGTGCAAAGGAGGTTGTAGGTACTGACCTTGATGCTGACTGCATGATTTCTACGCGTGACAATATGCAGGTCAATCATCTGGATGAGAAGCTTGGCGCGTTTTATGTCGGTAATCTCATTGATGATACAGAGCTTCAAAAGAAGGTCGGTACCGAAAAATATGATATCGTCGTTGCAAATATCCTTGCTGATGTCATCATTCCTATGGCACCTGTTATTCCTGACAGGTTAAAGGAAGGCGGATATTTCATCACATCGGGTATCATAGATTTCAAGGAAAATGAAGTTAAAGAGGCTATCGAAGCAGCGGGGCTTAAGGTGATAGAAATCAATCATCAGGGTGAATGGGTCAATATCACTGCGCAGAAGCTGACTAAATAGTTTGGTGGATTATGTATCAGTTTTTTGTAGAGGAAGAGCAGGTTCATTCTGACAGCATCTCAATCACCGGAGGTGACGTAAATCACATAAAGAATGTACTGCGCATGAAAAACGAGGAAACAATAAGAGTAAGCTCAAAATCCGGACAGGCATATTTCTGTCACATATCGTCGATTCTGGATGATGAGGTCATCGCAGCTATTGACAGTGCAGATGAGACAGGCACAGAGCTTGACAATCACATCGTGCTGTATCAGGGGCTGCCAAAGGGCGATAAGATGGAGCTTATTATTCAAAAGGCTGTGGAGCTTGGTGTATCTGAGATAGTACCGGTTGCCATGAAAAACTGTGTGGTAAAGCTGGATGAAAAAAAGGCAGCAAAAAAGCTGCAGAGATGGCAGGCTATCGCTGAGAGCGCAGCAAAGCAGTCAAAGCGCACAGTAATCCCCACTGTGAAGCAGCCGGTTACATACAAGGAAGCTTTGAAAATCGCCTCAGAGCTTGACATCACGCTGGTGCCATATGAGAATGAGCGTGGGATGGATGCGACAAGAGAGATAATGGGGCAGCTTAAGGCTGGTCAGACTATCGGTGTTGTCGTGGGTCCTGAGGGCGGCTTTGCACCGGAGGAGATAGCACTTGTGGATGAGCATGTCACAATGCACAGAATAAGCTTGGGACGCAGGATTTTACGCACGGAGACAGCAGGACTTGCTGCACTTGCCATGCTTGTATACAATTTGGATGTATAGACAGTAGAGATACTTAACAGTTAAGAAGTAGAAGTTAGGAGCAAAAATGGAAGCATATTTGGATAATTCTGCCACAACCAGATGCTCAAAAGCAGCGGCAGATATGGTTTATAAGCTGCTTACAGAGGATTACGGTAATCCTTCATCACTTCATATGAAGGGCGTTGAGGCAGAAAATTATATTAATGATGCTAAGAAAAAGATTGCAAAGACACTCAGGGTGCAGGACAAGGAGATACTATTTACATCCGGCGGCACAGAGTCGAATAATACTGCAATAATAGGTGCTGCAATGGCCAATAAGCGTGCAGGAAGGCATATCATCACATCTTCTGTAGAGCACGCATCGGTTTTGTCTGTGATGCAGTTTCTGGAGGAGCAGGGCTTTGAAATCACATATCTGCCTGTAAACCATGACGGTGTGATAAGTGTTGAAGAGCTGAAAAATGCAGTAAGGGAGGATACAATTCTTGTATCGCTTATGCATGTAAACAATGAGATTGGCGCAGTCATGCCGATTGAGGAGGCGGGAGCAGCTATAAAAGAGAAAAATCCTGCCGTACTTTTTCATGTGGATGCCATACAGTCATACGGTAAGCTTGAAATCAGACCAAAGCGCATGAATATAGACATGCTTTCAGTCAGTGGACACAAGATTCACGGACCAAAGGGCAGCGGATTTTTATATATAAAAGACAAGACCAAAATCAAGCCGATTATATACGGAGGCGGCCAGCAGAAGGGCATGCGCTCAGGTACGGAAAATGTTCCTGCATATGCAGGTCTTGGAGTGGCAGTAGAGGAAATTTACACGGATTTTGATAAAAAAATAGCACATATGTATGAGCTTAGGGATCATTTTATAGAGTCAGTGCAGCGTATTGACGGAGTATCTGTAAATGGACGCACGGACCATACAAATGCACCTCATGTGGTAAGCGTGAGCGTAGATGGTGTGAGAGCGGAGGTTATGCTTCATACTCTTGAGGACAGGCAGATATATGTGTCTGCAGGAAGTGCCTGTTCATCAAACAAACCGGCAATCAGTTCAACACTAAAGAGCATAGGGCTTAAGCCGTCACTTTTGGATTCCACGATCAGATTCAGTTTTTGCGTGAATACCACACAGGAGGAAATTGATTACGCTGTATCAGTGATGGCAGAGGTGATACCAATGCTGCGAAGATATACAAGGCGCTAATGAGCTGCAAAGAGATCGCAGGTATTAGCATAGCCGGTAACCATGAATGGCTAAAAAGTTACGCATACAATGAAATATTAAGTAATTAAAAATAATAAATAATAAATAAAACCAGAACAGGAGAGTTACATGTACAAGACATTTTTGATCAAGTATGCTGAGATTGCGATAAAGGGCAAAAACAGATACATTTTTGAAGACGCGCTCGTTAAGAATATCAAATATCAGCTTCGCAATGTGGATGGAAGCTTTGAGGTAAGAAAGGAAAGCGGACGTGTGTACGTGGAGACAGACGGAGACTATGATTATGACGAGACAGTTGCCACATTGTCAAGGATTTTTGGTATCGTGGGTATCTGTCCGGTCGAGCTGCATGAGGATGAGGGCTTTGACAAGCTCTGTGAAGCAGTTATCGATCATATCAACCATGTATACAAGGATAAGAGCTTTACCTTCAAGGTAAATGCGAGACGTGCCAGAAAGAACTATCCGATGACCTCCATGGAGATAAATGCCGCAGTCGGTGAAAAGGTGCTGGAGGCATTTCCTGAGACAAGGGTAGATGTTCATAATCCACAGGTTATGATCAATATCGAGATCAGACCTATGATAAATATTTATTCAGAGGAGATTCCGGGACCGGGCGGTATGCCGCTTGGCACAGCAGGAAAGGCAATGCTTCTGCTCTCAGGTGGAATCGACAGCCCGGTTGCAGGATACATGATTGCAAAGCGAGGCGTGGTAATCAATGCCACATATTTCCATGCACCGCCATATACGAGTGAGAGAGCAAAGCAGAAGGTTGTAGACCTGGCAAAGAAGGTTGCCAAATATTCGGGCAGGATAAAGCTGCATGTTGTCAATTTTACCGATATACAGCTTGCCATATATGAGAAATGTCCTCATGATGAGCTGACCATCATCATGCGCAGATACATGATGAAGATAGCAGAGCACTTTGCCGATGAGGATAAATGCTTAGGCCTTATCACAGGTGAGAGCATCGGACAGGTTGCAAGCCAGACAATGCAGTCACTTGCTGCAACAAACGAGGTGTGCCATATGCCTGTATACAGACCTCTCATTGCCATGGACAAGAATGATATCATTGATATATCAAACAAAATTGATACCTATGAGACATCGATTCTTCCGTATGAGGACTGCTGTACTATTTTCGTAGCAAAGCATCCTGTTACAAAGCCGAATATAAACAGGATTAAGAAGTCTGAGGAAAGACTTAACGATGTGATAGATGAGCTTATGAAGACAGCTATAGATACTACAGAAGTGATTATGGTGGATGCTGAGTAATCAGCGCCACCTTAGAGCAAAATAAAAAGGACCTGAGCTTCAGGTCCTAATTAATCAAATCATTGTGTCTGTATTACTTGGCTTCGTCGATGATATATGGCTTTAATACTTCCATAATCTCGTCAAGTCCGGTTTCTGTATGTATAGCGAGCTCTATTGGCTTAGAAAGGTCTAAGCTGAAGATACCCATAATTGATTTAGCATCAATGACATATCTGCCAGATATTAAATCAAAATCGAAATCAAACTGAGTAATAGCGTTAACGAATGATTTTACTTTCCCAATGGAATTTAATGAAATCTGTACTGTTTTCATATTGAAAACCTCCTTAAATAACTACTGTCATATAGATAGTAATAGTTTTTTAAGGAAAAGTCAATTAAATAGGAGTAAAAAAATAAAATGAAAAAAGCAGCCTTACATAATTTAGGATGTAAAGTAAATGCATATGAGACAGAGGCCATGCAGCATCTGCTTGAGGAGGCGGGCTATGAGATAGTTCCATTCACACAAAAAGCTGATGTGTATGTCATAAATACATGCTCAGTCACCAATATGGCTGACAGAAAATCCAGACAGATGCTTCACAAGGCAAAGAAAAATAATCCGGACTCAATAGTTGTGGCAGCCGGCTGCTATGTGCAGACAAGTGAAAAAGAGGTATTAAACGATTTATCGGTGGACATAGTCATCGGAAATGACAGAAAGCATGACCTTGTAAGGCTGCTTGAGGAATACTCTTTGGACAGTGTAAACGATACCGTGGACGATATAAATGATGGAAAGCATGACTTTGAGGAGCTCTTTATAGACCAGACAAAGGAGCACACGAGAGCCTTCATCAAGGTGCAGGACGGCTGTAATCAGTTTTGCAGCTATTGTATCATTCCGTATGCCAGAGGACGTGTCAGAAGTCGTAGGTTTGAAAATGTAATAGCAGAGGTTGAAAGGCTCGCGGCAAACGGCTTCAAGGAGGTTGTGCTGACAGGTATCCATCTAAGCTCATACGGTGTGGATTTTGAGGAAGCTACAGGCCTTCTTGAGCTGATACAGGCAGTGAACGCAGTAAAGGGCATAGAGCGCATCAGGCTTGGGTCACTTGAGCCTAAGATTGTGACAGAGCACTTTGCGAGCGAGCTTTCAAAGCTTGATAAAATCTGTCCTCATTTCCATCTGTCGCTTCAGAGCGGCTGCGATGCAACACTTAAGAGGATGAACAGAAAATATACCACTAAAGAGTACGAGAGAGGCTGTGAGCTTTTTGCGTAAATATTTTGTTCATCCGGCCATCACAACCGATGTGATTGTGGGATTTCCCGGTGAGACAGAGGAGGAGTTTGAACAGACTAAGGCATATCTTGAGCATATACATTTTTATGAGATGCATATCTTTAAGTACTCAAAGCGAAAAGGCACCCTCGCCGCAGTGATGCCTGACCAGATAGATGAGCAAGTTAAGGCGGCACGAAGCGAAAAGCTCATAGCACTTGGTCATGACATGTCTAAGGAGTTCAGGAAATTCTATATCGGAAAGAATGAGGAGGTACTTTTTGAGGAAAAGGCCGTAATCGGTGATAAAGAATACTTTGTCGGATATACTAAGGAATATGTCAAGGTCGCTAAGAAAACTGACGAAAACCTTGAAAATCAGATAGTTTCAGGCCGTATATCGGGTATGCTTACAGACGAAATATTACTCTTCGAATAATAAAAGGTTGTAATTTTATTACATTTATAATAAAATAATATTACAAGAAGGGCGAAACGTATGGAAAAAAATATTAACAACACACAATTTTTTACAGTTCAAAAGGAGCCTGAGCTTCAGGTAAGCGATGTACTTGAGATTGTGTACAAGGCATTAAAGGAAAAGGGCTACAATCCTGTTAATCAGATTGTTGGATATATTATGTCCGGAGATCCAACATATATCACAAGCCACAATAACGCGAGAAGTCTCATCATGAAGGTTGAGAGAGACGAGCTTGTGGAGGAGGTTCTCAAGACATACATTGAGAACAGCGCATGGGATTAATATGAGGATATTAGGTCTTGATTTTGGTTCAAAGACAGTCGGAGTAGCGGTGAGCGACGAGCTCTTGATCACAGCACAGGGCGTTGAGATAGTGCGCAGGAAGTCGCCATCCAAGCTCAGACAGACTTTGGCACGTATTGAGGAGATTATTGCAGAGTACAAGGTGGACAGGATTGTGCTCGGCTATCCTAAAAACATGAATAACACGGAAGGAGAACGCTGCGAGAAGACGAAGGAGTTCGGTGATATGCTTGCAAGGCGCACAGGTCTTGAGGTCATATACTGGGATGAGCGTCTTACGACAGTCGCAGCCGACCGTTCTATGATGGAAACCGGCATACGCAGGGAGAATCGCAAGGAGTTTGTTGATGAGATTGCGGCGATTTTTATTTTGCAGGGATATTTGGATTATCTGTCAAATAGTCGGTCTTAGTTTTTTATGCAGAAAATTAAATTTACTGACCCGCAGACCAATGATGTTGTCGAGTTTGCGGTTGAAGAAGAGACAACACTTAATGGAACACGATATCTTTTAGTTTCCGAAGGTGAAGAAAGCGGAGACTGTGAAGCATATATTTTAAAAGAAGTAAGCACAAAGGATGAAGAGGTGCTTTATCAGATGGTTGAAGACGATGTTGAGTTTTCGGCTATTGCTAAGGTATTTTCTGAGCTTACGGATGATGACACTGCACTTGAATATTAGGATTGCAGTTGTACGTGAAATAAATTTGGAGGTAATATTTTGAAGAAAACAGAAAAACAGAATACAGGTAAGCTTAAGATCATTCCACTTGGAGGATTAGAGCAGATTGGAATGAATATTACTGCCTTTGAGTATGAGGACAGTATTATTGTAGTTGATTGCGGATTGTCATTCCCTGAGGACGATATGCTGGGAATAGATTTGGTTATCCCTGATATCACTTATCTTAAGGAGAACATCGATAAGGTCAAGGGCTTCTTTATCACTCATGGACATGAGGATCATATTGGTGCAATTCCATATGTGCTTAAGGAGATAAATGTACCGATATACGCTACAAAGCTTACCATCGGAATTATTGACAGAAAGCTTGAAGAGCATGGCATGCTCAAGACTGTCAAGAGAAAAGTCGTAAAATACGGACAGCATATCAACCTTGGCTGCTTCAGGGTTGAGTTTATAAAGACTAACCACAGTATCCAGGATGCAGCAGCGCTTGCTATCTATTCACCGGCAGGTATAGTTGTTCATACAGGCGATTTCAAGGTGGACTATACACCTGTATTTGGAGATGCAATCGACCTTGCAAGGTTTGGTGAGATTGGAAAGAAGGGCGTGCTCGCGCTTATGTGCGACAGTACCAATGCAGAAAGACCGGGCTTCACACAGTCTGAGAAGTCTGTCGGAAAGGTATTGGACGGCATCTTTGAGGATCACAGGAAAAACAGAATTATCATTGCTACATTTGCATCAAATGTAGACCGTGTGCAGCAGATTATCAACTGTGCGGAGAAGTATGGCAGAAAGGTAGCCATCGAGGGACGAAGCATGGTAAATATCATTTCCATAGCCTCAGAGCTTGGCTATCTGTCGCTGCCTGACAATATTCTTATAGATGTAGAACAGCTTAGAAGCTATCCTGATGAGCAGACTGTCATCATCACGACAGGAAGCCAGGGAGAGTCAATGGCAGCTCTTTCACGTATGGCAAACGGTACCCACAGAAAGGTATCCATAAAGCCAAACGACACCATCGTATTCAGCTCAAACCCTATACCGGGAAATGAGAAGTCGGTTACAGGTATCATCAATGAGCTCATGATGAAGGGTGCAGACGTTATATTCCAGGATGTCCATGTTTCCGGTCATGCCTGCCAGGAGGATATAAAGCTTATTTATTCTCTTGTCAATCCAAAGTACGCAATCCCTGTTCATGGAGAGTACAAGCATCTTGTGGCACAGGCCAAAATAGCCGAGCAGCTCGGATATGATACAGACCACATCAAGATCCTTTCATCAGGAGATGTGCTTGAAATCAATGAGGACGGTGCAAAGGTGACAGGCAGAGTGCATGTGGGCAATGTCATGGTCGATGGACTCGGTGTAGGAGATGTAGGAAATATCGTGCTCCGTGACAGACAGCGTCTGGCTGAGGACGGAATCATCATCGTTGTGATGACACTTGAGGCCGGCTCAGGTCAGCTGCTTGCAGGCCCTGATATAGTATCAAGAGGATTTGTATATGTGCGCAATTCAGAGAGTCTGATGGATGAGGCAAAATGCGTGCTGGATGACACAATGGAGCGTCTGACAGACAACAATGTGACAGACTGGGGCAAGATAAAGACAGAGGTAAAGGATGCATTGGGAGACTTTGTTTGGAAGGAAACAAAGAGAAGACCGATGATTATACCTATAATTATGGAAGTGTAGGAACAGCTTATGGATTTTAACAAGGCTTTATTTGGTTTTATAAGGGTTGCTTTTTCAATAATGATTACTCTTTTAGTGCTGTTTGCGGGCATAAAAATCTGCAGCATCTGCTATGATTTTGGCTACAGAGTTTTTACTGAGCCTGCCATGACAAACGGCGATGGTCAGGATGTACTCGTTCAGGTGGAAAAGGGCATCTCCGCAGAGGAGCTTGGACAGCTTTTAGAGGACAAGGGCCTGTAAGGGATCACAATTTATTTTATCTCCAGCTTAAGCTGTCTGCTTACTCAGGACATATAAAGCCAGGGATATACACACTCAACACTTCAATGACGGCAAAGGATATGATGGTAATCATGTCCTCCGACAAGAGCGATGAAGAACAGACACAGACTACGGAGCCTTCGGATACACAGTAATTATCCGTTAAGCGCATTTGTGTCAATAATTAGATTAGGAAATACAAGAATGATAGTTGATGAGAGACTTGTCACATATATCAATTCCTTGGACAGAGGCAACACGCCTGTATTAGATGAGATAGAGAAGGAAGCCTTAAGAGACTTCGTTCCGATTATCAGAAAAGAGATGCAGAGCTTTTTAAAGCTGCTTCTTGCAATGCAAAAACCAATGCGTATTCTCGAGGTGGGAACAGCGGTTGGTTTTTCTGCCGTTTTGATGGCAGAGTATGCACCGAAGGGTTGTCAGATAGTGACGATTGAAAATTACGAAAAAAGAATACCTATCGCAAAGGCCAACTTTGAAAGAGCCGGGAAGAAGGAGCAGATTACACTCTTAGAGGGCGATGCAACGGAGATACTTCCACAGCTTGAAGGACAGTTTGACATGATATTTATGGACGCGGCAAAGGGACAGTATATCAACTTTATGCCACAGGTGCTTCGCCTTTTAAAGACAGGCGGGGTGCTGGTGTCCGACAATGTGCTGCAGGATGGCGATATCATAGAATCGCACTATATCGTTGAGCGCAGAAACCGTACCATCTACAAGCGTATGAGGGAGTATCTCTACGAGCTTACACACTCCGATGAGCTGGTGACGGCAGTGATGCCTATAGGCGATGGAATTACGGTGTCAACAAAGCTATAGTAACCGGTGTAGAATATATTTGATGAATACAAAACTGTATGGGAGAAAAAATGAGAAAAATAGAATTACTTTGTCCGGCGAGCAGCCTGGAGGTACTTAAGATAGCAGTTATATATGGAGCTGATGCAGTTTACATCGGTGGAGAGGCATTTGGACTCAGGGCCAAGGCTAAGAATTTCTCCATGGAGGAGATGGCAGAGGGCGTGGCCTTTGCGCATGCTCATGGTGTGAGAGTGTATGTTACAGCCAATATTTTGGCTCACAACTATGACCTTGACGGAGTGCGCGAATACTTTACAGAGCTTCACAACATGAAGCCGGACAGACCTGATGCACTGATCATTGCAGATCCGGCGGTTTTCATGATTGCAAAGGAGGTCTGCCCGGAGATAGAAAGACATGTCAGCACACAGGCCAACAACACGAACTACGGCACATATCAGTTCTGGTGGAATCTCGGAGCCAGCCGCGTGGTGACAGCCAGAGAGCTTTCGCTTAAGGAGATAAAGGAGATAAGAGGGCATATAGATGACAGGATGGAGATAGAGACCTTCGTGCACGGAGCAATGTGTATTTCATATTCCGGCCGATGCCTGCTTTCCAACTATTTTACAGGCCGTGATGCGAATAAAGGCGCATGCACGCATCCTTGCAGATGGAAATATTCTGTTGTGGAGGAGAAACGCCCGGGTGAGTATCTGCCGGTATACGAGAATGAGCGTGGCACATATATCTTCAACTCAAAGGATCTGTGCATGATAGAGCATATCCCGGATCTGATTGATGCAGGAATAGACAGCTACAAGATAGAGGGACGTATGAAGACGGCACTTTACGTGGCAACAGTAGCAAGAACCTACCGCAAGGCGATAGATGATTATCTTGAGTCACCTGAAAAATACGAGGCAAATATGCCATGGTACTTAGAGCAGATAAAGAGCTGTACCTACAGACAGTTTACCACAGGCTTTTTCTACGGAAAGCCTTCGGAGGAGACTCAGATATACGATAACAATACTTACGAGAAGGGCTACACCTATCTCGGAATAGTTGGTGCTCCAAATGAAAAAGGTCTCTACCGTATGGAGCAGAGAAACAAGTTCTCAGTTGGCGAGCAGATTGAAATCATGAAGCCAAACGGAGACAATGTGCTTGCAACAGTGCTTGCACTCGTTGATGAGGACGGCAATGAGATGGAATCCTGCCCACATCCACAGCAGGTATTCTATGTAAAGCTGTCAGAGACACCTGATGAGTTTGATATTTTAAGACGTCAGGAGAATGAGGCTATCGCTTTAGATTAAAATAATTGTTTTTTAGGAATGAATCCGCTATACTAAATTATAGTATTGCGGATTTTTTCGTTAAAAAATATGGATTATTTGAAAATTTGTTGAAATAATAACTGAAATACAACAGATAGTAATGGAGAAAAAATGTTAAAAATAGCTATATGTGATGATGAAAAAGTATTTAGAGATAATATAAATAAATATGTTGCAGCCTATTTAAATGAAAAAGAGATTTCTTATGAAATAGATACATTTTCATCAGGTAAGGAAATAATTGATTTAGGAATTGAAATTAAACAATACAACATCATTTTTTTGGATATTAATATGGATGATGTTGATGGAATTGTTACGGCACAAAAAATCAGGGAATATAGTTCTGAAATATATATTGTATTTGTGACAGCTTATATAAATTATTCGTTGGAGGGCTACAAGGCCGATGCCATAAGATATCTGTTGAAAAATAATACTAATTTAGAGGCTTCCATAAGCGAATGCATGGATGCCATTCTTCATAAGATGAATTTGGTAGTAAAAAAGAAAAAATTCAAGTTCAATGAAGGAGAAAAGGAGATTAATATAGACAATATACTATATATTGAAAGCAAATTACATAAACTGCAATTCTATATCATGGAGGATAAAATCAAAATCTATAATTTATATGGCACATTAAATGAGCTGGAAAATGAACTAAAAGATTTCCATTTTATTAGAATCCATCAAAGCTATTTGACTAATTTGAAATATATTAGGAGTGTTAAATGCTATAAAGTACTGTTATGTAATAATCAGGAATTGCTCATACCTAAGGCAAGATATAAGAATGTGAAGGATGCATTCATTTCATATAAGGGAGAATTGTGATATATGTTTACATATTTTTTCAGTTTAGTAATTATTATATTTGAAGCGATATGTTGTAATTTATTTTACGATGTTTTTTGCAAAGAAAATTCGAGATTAAGAAAAAGTCAAAAAGTTTTGCTGATGCTATCATTGATTTGCTGCTATTATTTATGCGGATTATTTTTGTCTGATATGCTTATATTGAAAATGACGTTGGTTGTACTGGCTGCAGTTATAATTATGAGTTTTTATTTTGAAATTAGTATAAAAAAATCAGTCATTTTTGCATTATTATATCAAGGATTATCAATCATAGTTGATTATATAGCTTATATTAGTAATAACACAATTATTTCAAAAGCGGGTGAGGTACAAAAAGGATATGCGTTAGAGGGAAGCTTGGTTGTTATTTTTAGCAAGATTACCGTATTTTTATGTATCTTACTGCTAAAAAAACACTTTGGAAAAAAATCAATAGAGACTTTACCTGACAAAATATGGGGAAGATTTTTGTTTTTCCTGTATTTACAATAATTACAATTATAGCAATGATTATGACGTTTCAATATACAAAAAATGAAGTGCAGGCGAACGTTTTATATTCTATCTCTTTGGGATTGGCTGTGATGAATATATTTGTATATTTCCTGATTAACGATATTGTAACCAGTGAAGCTAAATTGCATGAAAAGGAAGTATTGGGACTACAGTTTAAAAACCAAATTGATATGTACCGTTCTATTTCGGAAAATTATGAAATTCAGAAAAAAAAGTCACATGAATTTAAAAATCATATATTGTGTATAGAATCTTTATTGAAAGCTCATGAATATGACAAGGCAAGTAAATATGTAAGAAATATCAGCAATACTTTTATTGGAGAAAAAAATGTAATCAATACAAATCATGTGATAATAAATGCGATTCTTAATACAAAGTATCAGGAGGCTATCAGTAAGAATATTGTTTTTGTGTTTAAGGTAAATGATTTATCAAAAATTGTAATAAAGGATGAGGATCTGGTAGTAATTTTAGCAAATCTGCTAAATAATGCCATTGAAGCATGTGAAAAATGTGAGGAAAAGAAAACTATAAAACTAAAGTTTGTGATAGAGGAAAATCTTATAGTTCTTTCGGTGAAAAATACATGCAGTAATCTAATTATTTACAGTGGTAATGAAATAAAAACAAGTAAAAAAGATGAACCGGAAATGCATGGCATTGGTATAAAAAATATTATTCAAATTGTAGAAAAATACAATGGCGAATATGTTATTAAAAATGAGAACAATGAATTTAGTTTTTCTATTATTATCCCATTATAATATGTGACCATAGTTTATGTCCATTTTCTGCAAAAAATGTTTGTTTTGTGCACGGATTATTGATTTTATCTATTATGTTAGATAAAATTATACAAAAGGGGAGAAAAAGACATGGTGAAAAATATAGTTAATGCTATAGTGGAACAAATGGAAAAAGAAAATTTATTGAATATAGAGATGAAAGAATATTTCACATATAGTATAGCTATGATTATAGAAAAATGGATTACTATTATATCAGTACTATTTGTTGGTGGGATTTTTAAACAGACTGTTCAAATGATGTTATTTTTATTCTTTTTTCTATTATTAAGGAAAAGGACTGGTGGATATCATGCAAGTTCATTTTTGCATTGTTATATAGAAACAATAATTATTAGTATAGTTGTTATTCATATGTGTTTAATATCAGCTCGTTACATGATGGTTATTTATTTGCTGGTTATATGCTCTATATTAGTAATAAGTTTTATAGGGGTAGTAAATCATCCTAATTTGGCATTGGATTATGTTGAAGTTAACGAGTCAAAGAAGGCTGCTAGATGTATTTTAGCAATAGAAAGTATTATAATAGTATTGCTTATTGTGCTTGATGTATGTAGGTTATGTGTTTGTTATATGTCTGCTTCTATTATATTATGCGCATTACTTTTAGGGTTGGAAAAAATTATTAAACAGGAGGTGAAATTTGAAAATGAATAGTTTGAAAAGACTAACATTAGAACTTGTCAAAAAAGTAGTTATTTTCGAGATAAAAAGAGATAATGAAACCCATCCATTTTGCGCTTGTATTTTATATCAACCTAAAAGACCTGAAAAAGGAAGATTTCAGGTAACAAATAATAGAAACATATAAATAATTATATCAAAGAAGAAGGAGAAAAAATATGAACAAAATCACAAAAGCGAATTTTAAGAAATTGGTTTTAGTACTCACATTAACATTAGCAATGACTTTAGGTATGAGTATATCGGTGTTTGCAGCTACAGGTGCTGTTAATGGATATACAGCTACAGGTTCATCTACTATAACCCGTACAGCAGCAAGTGCGTCAACAAGATATGGAAAAAGTACAGGTTCTATTTCGGTAGACTCAACCTATAGTTATGTTAACACATATACGCTTGCAACGGGTACTAGTACTAAAAGTAAAGGTTATTATACGTCAGTTTATGTTGATTTTTCAGCACCATATAATTGCCATAGTGTTAGGATAAGAAGTTCACATAAAGTTTCTGCATATGGTCAGACATGGACTGCAAATTCAACGGCGGTATATTGATTTTAACAGTATAATACAGTACAATTAAGTAAAATCATTAAAAAAAGGATGGGGAGTTTAACATGAAGAAAAAACGCATATTAATCGCATCAATCATCTTCATACTTATCATCTGTATTGTGACTGCGGTTTTTATAATAAAGAATAGAAACCGCAGTACATCCAATACAATGTACACATATCGCTCTGGAGATGTACGATGTAATTATTCAGAAGACAATGTACTGTATCTTGATGATTCCGGAATACTGCATCTCATCGATACGGCATCAGGCAAGGACATGGTCTATTGCGATAAGCCCAACTGCACACATGAAGGATTCTCAGGCTCCAATGAGAAGCCCTCATGTCCTGCAGCTTTTTATGGTTTAGAAGGAGCCGGAACGGTGCTTTACAATGACCATCTTTATTATGTAGGAAATATGTCGGATGAAGATATGACAGTTCAATATCTGTATGTTATGGACTCAAACGGTGAGAATCGTAAAAAAGCAGCCAAATTAGAGAATGTTCAGAATGTTACGGCTGTTTTGTACAGGGATAATTATGTTATAGGAGCTTACAGTAACAGAATAGAGCTTAATGATGAAGGACAGATTGTAAATGATGATAAGCCTGAAGCCGGTATTTTTGTTATAGATCTCGATAATTACAAGGTGTATATGAGTGATAAGATAACAAGCGAACAGGCAAATATTACGGACATATATTATGAAGACGAAGTAGTGTACTATTCGACTGTGCGGTTTGGAGATGATGTTACAGAGCTGATGATAGAGGAGGGAGCGTCAGATGATGCGGAGTCTTTTGCTTATGATAATATGCTTAATGGAATATATCAATATGATATAGCAGATGAAAAGACAACATGTCTGACGGAAATAGACCATATTAACGATCTTAGGCTGTTAGATGGCGATGGTTATTATTCGTCAAAGGATGGATATTTTGTGTTTGACACCGAAAGCAGACAGACAAGACAGCTTCCGATAGATGCGGATGGAAAAACACAATATGGACCATTAAAAAAGAGCGGAGACTTTTTATATTATGCCCTTTCTGAAGAAAAAAGTGATGAAGTGACATATTATCGCTTGAAGGATGATAAGAGTGAAGAACTGATGAAGCTGTCTACTGAAAAGGCATTTAGCATTGCAAGCATATGCGGTCAGTCGGTATATGTCACATATACAAATGATAACGGAAAGTTGTGCCTTGGGGTAATAAGTCTTGATGAATTGAACAAGGGAGTATTTGAACCAAAGGAATTGAGGTGTTTTGATGATGAAGAATAGTAAGAAAAAGGGTATTTTGATAGCGGTTGCAGTAGCAGTCATTGTTGTTATAGCAGTGGCGGCAGTCTGCCTTAACAGAAAAACGGATAATGCCGGAGCTGTCAGCGAAGGCCGGACAGAGTCGGCTGATAAAACAAAAAAGTCGGATAAAGCTGATAAAGAAGAATCAGAGAACAAGAAATTCAGATGCGCAGGTTATAACGTTTGCTGTACCTGATATTTGTAAGATTGATAAGAATAATCTAAAGAAGTTCAACGATGCACTTGCTGCGGACGGACATGATTATGAGCTCGAAATCAAAACCTTGTCCTATGACAATTATGGACAGGCTGTTGAGGGAGCCTTGGAAAACGGAAAAACAGATATAGCATTCCTGGGTTTTGGTGATGCTGCCGGAAATAATCCGGTGTATGATCTGGTACGCTCTGATCTGGTTCTGAATCTTGATGATATCTTATCGGGCGATAAAGGAAAAACACTCTATGAGGCTTTTCCAAAGAATCTTTGGGAGATGGTTAAATGCGATAAGCATATTTATTCGATTCCGTCAGCACTTGCAAGTGATGAGGGAGTTTATGCAGCCTTCAACAGGGATTACGTTTCTGACGATGCGATAAGTGCATGGGATGGCAGCATAGACGGAATATATCAGATACTTCAGGGTGTTAAATGGGATAAAAGTGATACTCCGAGGTTTGAGTATCTCATAAGCGGATATACATTTGATGATATGCTTGGCTGTGAGATAAGAAACGGGCTCTGCTTCGACTATGATACTATGTCTGTTGGAAATCCTTTAGAGTCACAGAAATTTACCGGATATCTGAGGGTGCTTGACCGGATGAAGAAGGACGGCTATATGTCTGATGATTTGACAAATGAGATAACATATCTCAACAATCCGGGGCTGAATGATGCTCATGTATTAAAAAATGTCAAGGAAGGCAATTTTGCAGTTGCTTTATGCAATGGTAGTGTGGATGAAAATTTTAAAAAGGACAATATCACGGTAAAGGAAGTAAAGACTTACCTTTCATCAAGGATAAACGGCTCCATCGGTGTAGCAAAGAAAGCAAAGGATACTTCTGCTGCGATGGATTTCCTTAGTCTGTTATATGGAGATGAAAAGTACGGCAATATCCTTTTGTACGGTGAAAAAGATAAGGATTATAAGCTTAAAGATGGCATTGCAGAAGCTTGTGATGGAGGCAGTCTGGATGATGACTATCTGACGAAGCTTAGTCTTAATCTTTTCGTGAATGTTTATCCGACAAAGAACGAGAAATATGTGGACAATCGTAAGAAGGAGTTTTTTGACTTTTATGACAATGCCACATTGTCTCCGTTTATCGGCTTCGAACCGGATACTAAGAATATGGGCAGTATTTCAACAGATTTAGATGATTTCATGACAGGACTGCATGGTGCCACTGTAGATGATACTTTAGACGGTGCCGTACAAAAGCTTACAGCAGATGGAATGGACAGCTATCTTGAAAGCGTGAGAAGTCAGTGGGAGGAATATAAGCAATGACACTTGAATTGGAGGGGCTTACAAAAGTTTATAAGGATAAAACTGCGCTGGATGATGTGTCGTTTTCATTTACACCGGGAATATATGGGCTTTTGGGACCGAATGGAGCCGGTAAATCAACTATGATGAATCTCATTTCTGACAATCTGACTCCATCAAAAGGCCGTGTGCTGCTTGACGGAAGGGGCATAGACGAGCTTGGAAGTGAATACAGGAAGCTTCTCGGATATATGCCACAGCAGCAGAATATATATCCGGAGCTTAGTCTTAGGCGTTTTCTTTACTTTATGGCATCCCTGAAAGGATTAAAAAAGAGTGAAGCCGGGGAAGATATAGATCACTATGTGCGCATGGTAAAGCTTGATGATGTCCTTGGAAAGAAGCTTGGAGCTTTTTCGGGCGGAATGAAGCAGAGAGCACTGATAGCACAGGCACTCATAGGCAATCCCGGCATCCTTATACTGGATGAGCCAACGGCAGGGCTTGACCCAAAGGAGAGAATCAGAATCCGCAATCTGATATCAGAGGTTGCAAAGGACAAGATTGTTATTATTGCGACTCATGTGGTTACGGATGTAGAGTTTATAGCCAAAGAGATTGTTATGTTAAGCAACGGCAAAATAATAAGGAGTGGTTCTCCGTCAAAGCTGCTTCAGGAGCTGGATGGAAAGGTATGGAATATTTTTTTATCGGATAATGAGATAGATGAGGTGAACACCGGATACAAGGTGAGCAATATTTCAAGGGATGCAGACGGTGTCATAGCCCGCATTATTGCCGATTCGTATGATGGCAGATGGCAGAAGGAGGCTGTGCGGCCAAATCTTGAGGACTTGTATTTGTATCTTAATGGGGACTGAAAATGGATATAGTAAAAAACGAAATATGTAAACTATTGACTAAAAGAACAGTGCTTATTCTTTTGTTTTTGCTTGTTCTGAATCCTGTTCTTGGACTGTATACCATGAATACTGTAAATGATGATGGGTATACAGGTAAGGATTACAGTGCGCTGTATGGCGAAATAAGCAATTACAGTCGTGAAGAAGTATTGTCAGAAATTGAACAGAGGCAGGTGACTGCAGAAACTTATGGCAGTATTAGTCTGTGCGATAGAGTATACAAGGAAGTCGGGGCGTGTCTGTCTTATGATGAGTATCTGGACTCCGTCAATGAAAAGGCTGACGAGATTTCGATTATGAATAAGTTTTCCGGCAATGGAGGCTTCGCAGAGAAAAATGCTGCTAAAACGAGCAGAGTTTACAGTAAGCTTAATGGTACAGTGCCTGAGGTTATTGATGCATCGGGACTTTTGAATATTACAGACAATGAGCTTACCGACTATGTGGCTGTGATTATGCTTTTTATCATTGCGCTCAATCTTGTGTTTTATGAAAAAAGCGAGAACCAGCTTGCATTGCTTAGAACAACTGCAAGGGGCAGAAGGCAGCTTATGGCGTCAAAGTCATTTGTGATGATTATGGCGGTCATTCTTATCACATTACTGTTGTATGGCATCAATGCAGTCATAAGCATGTGCTTTTACAATCCGATAAATCTGAAAAGTCCGCTTCAAAGTGTTTATCTGTACTATGGCAGTCCGTTTAAGCTTAGTATAGGACAATTTCTGGCATGCTATTTTCCTGTGAAAATAATAAGCTTTATATTGCTTGGCCTGTTTTTTATGCTGATATGCGCAGCGCTTGACAATATTATATTTGTGTTCGTTGCTTCTGCAGTGACCGTGGTTATTGAGGCTATCTGCTACACAACGATATCAGGAACCAGCTTCCTGGCCTTCCTTAAGTACATAAATATCATGTATGGAGTCAGGACAGGCAGACTTTTTTCTGATTATGTTAATATCAATTTGTTTGGATATCCGCTTAATACCGGGGTATTGTATGGCTTATTCTGGTTTGTGTGTATAGCTGTATGTATTTTTGCGGTTACAAATTATCTCAATTCGGTGCATGAAAAGAAGCTGCTTTTACTGCCAGGCTTTGCCTGCGGTAAAAATACAGGCTGTCATACATCTTTATTTTTGCACGAATGCTATAAGGCACTTGTTCCGGGAAAAGTGTTACTTATTTTGATTGCAGCAGCTCTTTTTGTGGTATGGTGGAATCCGGTAGAGAAGCTTTCCTATGACTCGGTTGATGAGGTGTATTACAAGGAATATATGGACAAATATTATGGACCTTTAACTGCCAAAACCAATGAGCTTCTGGATGAAGAAAGAGTAAAATACGACAGACTGTCAGATAACATTGCTTACGATATGGAGCAGGGGAAGAGTGAAAGCTATATCAATATAAAGTACAAGGATGAACTGAGCAGACAGGAGGCATTCAACAAGCTTACAGCACATGTGGATTATCTTAAGACGTTAAATGAGGGGTGGCTGTTTTTTGAAAAGGGCTATGATATCCTTACCGACAGAACAGACTTCAAAAACCGTGATACAGCACAGGCATTTGTGTATGTTATTCTCCTAATAGCAATAGCCTGCGGTATATGCGGAGCGGATTATGCAAACCATGAAATCCGGCTTTTAAGGACTACCCGCCGTGGCAGGAAGCAGCATATGGGAATCAAATGCATACTTGGCTTTTTGGGCACTGTCACAGCATTTGCACTTGTATATATTGTGCGGCTGTGCAATGTGCTTTTAGCATATGGCACGCAGGGGCTTAATGCTCCGGCGGCAAGTATGGAGCATCTGTGGCGTGTTTCGCAGAATATATCGGTAGGGCAGTATATACTTATCATAATGCTGATGCGCTTTATAGGGGGATTACTGGTCAGCCTGTTTGTTTTTGCAATGTTTAAATACTTAAGAAGCGGCATGTCTGTGATTATATCATGCGTCCTTTTTATTGTGCTGCCACTGGCGCTTGTGGCTTTTGGGGTGACGAATGCGCAGTATATGTTGTTAAATCCGCTGCTTCTTGGAAATATATTCTAAAATATATTTTGAATTCACTAGGAAAAACATTACAGATTGTTCCAATGAAATAGATAAAAAGCATCTGTCCGGAAAAACCGGATAGATGCTTTTTACTATAATACAAAGTTATAATTTTTTATAAAAATCTGTGATGCGGTCCATGCGTGCCCCCATATTCATAAGCAGTGCATCTGCAATAGTAATTGCAGCCATAGCTTCAACAACAACAACAGCACGTGGCACGATAATCGGGTCATGACGTCCCTTGATGGAAATCTCTATATCTTCACCGGATTTATTTACGGTGTGCTGTGTAGCTGCGATTGAAGGAGTAGGCTTTATGGCAGCTCTGAAAATAAGCGGTGAGCCGTCTGTCATGCCGCCGAGAGTACCACCGGAGTGATTTGTCTCTTTTGAAACAGCGCCATCCCTCATAATAAAGGCATCATTGTTTGTAAGTCCGGTTGCCTTTGCTGCATCAAAGCCATCGCCGATTTCGAAGCCCTTTACAGCTCCGATAGACATAATAGCTTTTGCCAGATTGGCATCAATTTTCTCGAATACAGGATCACCGAGCCCGACAGGAAGACCTGTGATGACACATTCACACACACCGCCTGAGGAATTGAGTGATTTAAGGCATTCCTCCAGATATTCGGAAGCTTTTAGCGCTGCATCGGCATCAGGCATATAAAGTGAATTGTTGTAAATTTCATGGGCATCAAAATTAACCTCATTAATTGTAACAGGACCTATTGATCTGGTGTATGTAAGAAATTTTATGCCAAGGCCAGAGAGCATCTTTACAGCGATAGCACCTGCTGCAACACGGCCTATTGTCTCGCGTCCCGAAGAACGACCTCCGCCTCTGTAGTCTCTGAAGCCGTATTTCTCATCAAAGCAAAAGTCAGCATGCCCCGGACGATAGTATGAAGCAATCTCACTGTAATCCTTTGATTTCTGGTTTTTATTCCACACAACCATAGAAACAGGTGTACCTGTAGTCTTTCCCTCAAACACACCGGAGAGAATTTCAACCGCATCATCCTCCTTGCGTGGAGTAGTGAACTTGGACTGTCCCGGCTTTCTTCTGTTTAAGAATATCTGAATATCCTCCTCACACAGCTCAAGCCCCGCAGGAACGCCGTCCACAACGACACCTAAGCCTTTTCCGTGTGATTCTCCCCATGTTGTTACCCTAAAAATATTTCCGTATGATGAACCTGCCATGATGGTCTCCTTATTATAATAATGGGTAACTATTTAAACCTCTGAGAACAAAAAATGATACATCATGCTTGCATGTAAACAGCATTTTTGGTTTTCAATGTGACTCGAATAGTTACGATAATAAATACATTATAATTAATAGCAAGTTGAATAGTCAAGAAAACTATGATATTATTTTATTTAGGTAACTTTCGAACTATGTTTGTATATAATTATGTGATTAAAGGGTCAAAAGGTATCATCGATGCATGCTTGCATGCCTGTATATGCAAAGCGCAAATTAGGCGAAGCATAATTTAAGCAAGTATAATTAAGCAGCATCATTTGTAGCAATTTTGCCACAACGTAAGGCACGTAAGCCGCGGCTACCGCGAGCGTCCACGCGCTGCCCTGAGAGCGAATAGCGGAGCTGTTTAGAGTCTGTAGAATTATGCTTCGATACACAGAAATGCACCGGCAGGGACGCCGGGGCAAGGAGCTATCGAGCCACGGAGGGCGAGTAGCGACGGTTTCGTCAGCCGGAGAAAATCTATAAGCATAATTCGTACAGAATCTTAACAGCGCAGCGTAGCGAACAGGGCAGCGCGTGGACGCTCGCGGTAGCCGCGACTTACGTGCCGTCCTCAGAACCACAATGAAGCAATGAAGCAATGCAACAATGACTACAATAAGACAGCAAAAGAGGGAGAAAACATGGAATTTAACGGGGTATTTCATCAGGCATACGACAACTACTGCTATCCTTTAAATGAGGATGAATTAATCATAAATATAAAGACCGGTTATGATGTGAAGGAAGTAAATATCATACTCGGTGACCCGTTCGCAGCCGGTATCTTAGGCGGTGGGGAGACATGGAATGGCGATAAGCAGCCGATTATATTTAAAAAGAAATTAAAGCACCAGATATGGTGGACAACCACGGTAAAGCCACCATTCAAGAGACTTAAATATTATTTTGAGCTCATCACAGAGGACGAGAGATGGTTTTACTTTGAGGATGGCTTCGTGAGTGCAGAGCAGATGGCACTTGAGGGAAGAAGCCGCCAGTGCTTTGTGTTCCCGTGGATGAATCCGTGTGATATTCCGGTCACACCGAAGTGGGTAAATGACACTATATGGTATCAGATATTTCCGGATAGATTCTGTAATGGAGACCACTCGATAGATCCTGATTATGTTGTTCCGTGGAGAAACAGGGGAAAGGTCAAAAATGAGGAGTGCTTCGGCGGAGACCTCGCAGGAATCATTCAAAAGCTTGATTACTTAAAGGAGCTTGGAATAAACGGAATCTACCTGACACCGATAAATGAGTCACCGAGCAATCATAAGTATGATACAACGGATTATGCAAAGATTGACCCGCGCTTTGGAGATGAAGAGACCTTTAAGAGGCTTGTGCTAGAAGCCCATAAGCGTGATATGAGAATAATGCTTGACGGAGTGTTCAACCACTGTGGCTATTATTTTGCACCGTGGCAGGATGTTTTAGCAAAGGGGACAGATTCAGAGTATTATGACTGGTTTATGATCAATGAATGGCCTCTGACTTTAAGCATGGAGCGGCTAAAAAGGGTCAGTTTTATACGTTTGGATTTTTTGACAATATGCCAAAGCTCAATACAAATAATCCGGCGGTGCGAAAATACTTTATCGATATCTGCGCCAACTGGGTAGAAAATTATCATATAGACGGACTGCGCCTTGATGTGGCAAATGAGGTGTCACACCGTTTCTGCAAGGAGCTTCGTGCAAGACTTAAGGAAATCAATCCGGATATTTACATTTTGGGAGAAATATGGCATAATGCTCTTCCGTGGCTGCGTGGAGATGAGTTCGATGCGGTTATGAACTATCCGCTCGGAGAGAGCATCAAGGATTTCTGGATAGATAAGAGCCAGACGAATCAGGATTTTGAGTATACTATAAACAGATGTTATACCAACTACATGCAGCAGACCAATGATGTGCTTTTCAATCTGCTTGATTCACATGATACAAAGCGCCTTCGCTCTGATACAAAGAATCTCGACCAGTACTTTGCACAGCTTGCAGTGCTTTTTGCCATGCCGGGCAGCCCATGTATATATTACGGCACTGAGATTGCCATGCCGGGCAGTTATGACCCTGACTGCAGACGATGTATGCCGTGGGATGATATTGAGGCAGGCAGGTTTAAGGAGCGCATTGAGATGGTATCAAAGCTCATTCATTTAAGGGCGAGTGAGCCGCTTTTAAAGGGCAGAAACTTCCATTTCCCTGACGATTTTGCTGACAATCCAAGGGTAATCCAGTTCAGAAAGATGGGATGGGTGGATACATATGTGGAGGTTATAGTCAACTGCTCTGATGAGGATATTGAGGTGCCAAAGGACGGCGAGGTACTTTTTGAGAGGCATTGCATAGATACCACACTGCTGACCAACGGAATATTAATCAGAAAAATCGTAGGCAATGGCGATAAGTAAAAGAAACAGGAGAATTAAACGAAAATATGGCTAAATATGAGTTACTAAAACAAGAGGGACGTGCCAAGAGAGGTACATTCCATACTGTGCATGGAGATATACAGACACCTGTATTTATGAATGTAGGAACAGTAGGTGCGATAAAGGGCGCTGTCTCTACGGACGATTTAAAGGAGATAAAGTGTCAGGTTGAGCTGTCAAATACATATCACCTGCATGTAAGAACCGGAGACAAAATCATTAAAGAGCTTGGCGGACTGCACAAATTCATGGTGTGGGACAGACCAATCCTTACAGATTCCGGCGGATTCCAGGTGTTTTCACTGGCAGGTCTTCGCAAAATAAAGGAGGAGGGTGTGTACTTCAACTCGCATATTGACGGTGCCAAGATATTTATGGGACCTGAGGAGAGCATGCAGATACAGTCAAACCTCGGCTCCACGATAGCTATGGCGTTTGACGAGTGCCCATCGAGTGTTGCAGACAGACAGTATGTGACAAACTCTGTAAACAGGACCGCGCGCTGGCTTGAGAGGTGCAAAAAGGAGATGGCACGCTTAAACAGCTTACCGGATACTATCAACAAGGAGCAGCTTTTATTCGGCATCAATCAGGGAGCTATTTATGATGATATAAGAATTGACCATGCAAAGCGCATTTCTGAGCTTGAGCTGGATGGATATGCTGTCGGCGGACTGGCGGTAGGAGAGAGCCATGAGGAGATGTACCATATTCTTGATGAAACAGTGCCTCATCTGCCTGTTAATAAGCCTACATACCTGATGGGAGTAGGAACTCCTGCCAATATACTTGAGGGCGTAGAGAGAGGAATCGACTTCTTTGACTGTGTATACCCAAGCAGAAACGGCCGTCACGGACATGTATACACGAATCACGGCAAGCTTAATCTGTTCAACCAGAAGTATCAGAAGGATATGCGTCCTATTGAGGAGGGCTGTAACTGTCCTGCCTGCCGCACATATTCGCGTGCATATATCAGGCATCTTTTAAAGGCAAAGGAGATGCTCGGAATGAGACTGTGCGTGCTCCATAATTTGTATTTCTACAACAACATGATGGAGGAGATAAGGGATTCGCTTGATGCAGGCCGTTTTGCCTCATACAAGGCTGAAAAGCTCTATGGAATGACACAGGGAGAGCAGAGCTAGCAGATAAATATAAAAAATCTCGAAAATGATAAAAAATCCTTGCCGTTAGCACGTTTAACGTGTATTATGGTAATAGTGCTTAGAACACATCAATTATAGAATATTTAGGAGGAACAATTGATGACATCAATTTTAGCAAACGGTCAGGCAGCAGGAACAATTGGAATGATTGTCTGGTTAGTAGTACTTTTCGCAGTTATGTATTTTCTTATGATCCGTCCACAGAAGAAGGAGCAGAAGAAAAAGGAGCTTATGCTTAATGAGGTTGCAACAGGAGACACAGTTCTTACAACAAGTGGATTCTACGGAACAGTTATCGATATCGAGGACGATACTGTAATCGTTGAGTTTGGTAACAACAAGAACTGCCGTATTCCAATGCAGAAGGCAGCTATCGCTGACCTTGAGAAAGCAGAGGATTCAGCTAAATAATGCACATTTGTAAAGCCGTCACATAAGTGGCGGTTTTCTTATTATCCGCATCTCTTGCAATAATAATAAAAAACTGTTATTATAGTATGCAGTTATTATAAGCTGCAGTTATAAATTGCATGAAAAAGTAAAATATCCCGGCATATTGAAATAACTACTTTAATGCTTTAATATAAGAATATGTATTTTTATGTAAAAGAGGTAAGAAATTATGGAATATAAAGTTGGTGTAATTTCAGGAGACGGAATCGGACCGGAGATAGTCACTGAGGCAAAAAAGGTATTGGACAAAATAGCAGACAAGTATGGACACAGCTTCAACTACACAGACATTCTTATGGGTGGCTGCTCAATTGATGCTACAGGTGTTCCTCTTACAGATGAGGCTATTGCGACTGCACTTGATTCAGATGCGGTGCTGATGGGTTCTATCGGTGGCAACACAGCCACATCACCATGGTACAAGCTGGCTCCTGAGCTTCGTCCGGAGGCAGGTCTTTTAAAGCTTAGAAAGTCACTCAATCTGTTTGCAAATCTTAGACCGGCATACCTGTACAAGGAGCTTGCTGCAGCATGTCCGCTCCGCGCCGATATCATCGGAGACGGCTTTGATATGATGATTATGCGTGAGCTTACAGGAGGTCTTTACTTCGGAGCCAGAGAGACAAAAGAGGTGAATGGAGTTGTTACGGCCACAGATACACTGACATACAATGAGAATGAAATCAGAAGAATCGCAAAGCGAGGCTTCGATATAGCCATGAAGAGAAGGAAAAAGGTCACATCTGTAGACAAGGCAAATGTGCTTGATTCTTCCAGATTATGGAGAAAGATCGTCGAGGAGGTCGCTAAGGATTATCCGGAGGTTACATACGAGCATATGCTTGTTGATAACTGTGCAATGCAGCTTGTAAAGGATCCTAAGCAGTTTGATGTTATCCTCACAGAGAATATGTTTGGCGATATTTTATCAGATGAAGCAAGTATGGTGACAGGCTCAATCGGTATGCTTTCATCAGCAAGCCTTAACGATACAAAGTTCGGACTTTACGAGCCAAGTGGCGGATCTGCTCCTGATATCGCAGGAAAGGGCATTGCAAACCCTATCGCAACAATCCTTTCAGCAGCCATGATGCTTCGCTATTCATTTGATCTGGACAAGGAAGCACAGGCAATCGAGAATGCTGTAAAGCAGGTGCTTAAGGAGGGCTACAGGACAATCGACATCATGCCACAGCCGGGTGAGACTACAGAGGGTATCACACAGGTAGGCACAGCACAGATGGGTGATCTCATCGCAGAACGTGTGTAGCTGCATGACTTATAATAGACAGCTAACAGGTTATAGATATGCAGATCGTTGTGTATACAGTAGTAATGATGAAGTACTCAAAGAAATAGTCGGAGATAAATAAGGAGATAAAATATGATAAGTGATAACGCAAGAGCCGGAATGCAGCAGGCACCGGCAAGAAGTTTATTTAATGCTCTTGGTTTTACACCGGAGGAAATGAAAAAGCCTATGGTCGGAATCGTAAGCTCATTCAATGAGATTGTTCCGGGCCATATGAATATAGACAAAATCGTTGAGGCTGTAAAGCTTGGAGTTGCAGAGGCAGGAGGAGTGCCTGTAGTATTTCCTGCAATCGCAGTCTGCGATGGTATTGCAATGGGACATGTGGGTATGAAATATTCCCTTGTCACAAGAGATCTGATTGCTGATTCTACAGAGTGTATGGCAATCGCTCATCAGTTTGATGCACTTGTAATGGTTCCAAACTGTGACAAGAACGTGCCGGGACTTCTGATGGCGGCTGCACGTCTTAATCTGCCTACAGTATTTGTATCAGGCGGACCAATGCTCGCAGGCCACGTAAAGGGCAGAAAGAGAAGTCTTTCATCGATGTTTGAGGCTGTCGGCTCATACGCTGCTGGTACTATGACTGAGGATGATGTATGTGAGTATGAGAACAAGGTATGTCCTACCTGCGGTTCATGTTCGGGAATGTACACAGCCAACTCTATGAACTGTCTTACAGAGGCACTTGGTATGGGACTTCGCGGAAACGGAACAATACCTGCTGTATATTCAGAGCGTATACGTCTTGCAAAGCATGCCGGAATGGCTGTTATGGATATGTACAACAAGGGCATCAAGGCGAGAGATATCATCACAAAGGATGCAATAATGAACGCACTCACAGTTGATATGGCACTCGGCTGCTCTACAAACTCTATGCTTCATCTTCCGGCTATCGCTCATGAGATAGGCTTTGATTTTGATATCAGCTTTGCAAATCCAATCAGTGAGAGGACACCAAATCTCTGCCACCTTGCCCCGGCAGGCCCTACATATATGGAGGACTTAAACGAGGCCGGCGGTGTGTGGGCTGTCATGAAAGAGCTTGCTGATATCGGACTTTTAAATACAGATTGTATGACTGTTACAGGAAAGACAGTTGGAGAGAATATAAAGAATGCAGTCAATAGAGCCCCTGAGGTCATCAGACCGGTAGACAATCCATATTCAAAGACCGGAGGACTTGCAGTGCTTAAAGGAAATCTGGCTCCGGACGGCTCTGTAGTAAAGCGTTCAGCAGTTGTCGATGAGATGATGGTTCATGAGGGACCTGCAAGAGTATTTGACTGCGAGGAGGATGCAATTGCAGCAATAAAGGGCGGCAAGATCGTAGAGGGTGATGTAGTTGTCATCAGATACGAGGGACCAAAGGGCGGCCCTGGAATGAGAGAGATGCTTAATCCTACATCCGCTATTGCCGGAATGGGACTTGGAAGCTCTGTAGCACTCATCACAGACGGACGTTTTTCAGGAGCTTCAAGAGGAGCTTCAATAGGTCATGTTTCACCTGAGGCTGCAGTAGGCGGACCGATTGCCCTGGTTGAAGAGGGAGATATCATAAAGATTGATATTCCAAACATGAAGCTTGAGCTCGATGTGTCAGACGAGGTGCTTGCTGAGCGTAAGGCAAAGTGGCAGCCAAGGGAGCCGAAGGTTACAACAGGCTATTTGAAGAGATACGCAGCGCTTGTTACATCAGGAAACAGAGGAGCCATCCTTGCACTTCCGGGCGAGCAGAACGCGTAGTATATATTTTGATAGAAAATTCAGTACGAATAAGGCTTTTACCTATTATCGTAAGGGATTCGTATAAGAAAAAGAGGAATACAAGATGCAGTTAACAGGATCACAGGTTATTATAGAATGCTTAAAAGAACAGGGGGTTGACACAGTATTCGGTTATCCGGGAGGAGCCATCCTTAATGTCTATGACGAGCTCTACAAGCATCCGGAGATTAAGCATGTGCTGACCTCACATGAGCAGGGAGCAAGCCATGCGGCCGACGGCTATGCGAGAAGCACCGGAAAGGTTGGCGTCTGTCTGGCTACAAGCGGACCGGGTGCGACAAATCTGGTCACAGGAATTTCGACAGCATACATGGATTCGATTCCAATCGTCGCAATCACATGTAATGTCGGAGTCTCGTTACTTGGAAAGGACAGCTTTCAGGAGATAGATATTGCCGGAATTACAACGCCTGTAACCAAATACAGCTTTATTGTAAAGGATGTAGAGAAGCTTGCAGATACAATACGCAGAGCTTTCGATATAGCAAGAAAATGCAGACCGGGTCCTGTGCTTGTGGATATTCCAAAGAATGTTACGGCAGATCTGGTAGAGTACACCAGGCAGGAAATCAAGCTTCCTGAGCGTGTGACAGAAACAATTACAGACAGTGACATTGATAATGCAATTGAACTCATAAAAGCATCCAAAAAGCCATATATATTTGTAGGAGGCGGAGTGGTTCTCTCCGGAGCAAGCAAAGAGCTTAAGGAATTTGTAGACAAGGTGAATGCACCTGTTTGCGATACGCTCATGGGCAAGGGTGCATATGATGGCACAAGTGATAACTACACAGGCATGCTTGGTATGCATGGCACAAAGACATCAAACCTTGGAGTTTCAGAGTGCGACCTTTTGATTGCGATTGGTACACGTTTTTCGGACAGAGTGCTTGGCAATCCTAAAAAGTTTGCAGACCAGGCCAAGATATTACAGTTTGATGTAGACGCAGCAGAGATTAATAAAAATATCCGTGTTACATCGAGTGTTATAGGCGATGTGAAGGAAATACTTACACGCATCAACAAAAAGCTCACACAGCTTGACCACAATTCATGGGTTGAGCATGTGCTTGCATATGCAAAGACTTTTCCTCTTACATATCACAAAGAGGGACTTAGCGGACCATTTGTTATTGAAAAAATCTATGAAATGACAAAAGGAAATGCTATAATGGTTACTGAGGTCGGCCAGCATCAGATGTGGGCAGCCCAGTATTACAAATACAGTAAGCCGAGAACTCTTCTTACATCAGGAGGTCTTGGTACCATGGGATACGGTCTCGGTGCTGCAATCGGTGCCCAGACAGCTAATCCTGACAGGACTGTAGTCAATATTGCAGGTGACGGATGCTTCAGAATGAACATGAACGAGCTTGCAACAGCTTCAAGAGAAAAGCTTCCTCTTATCGAGGTTATAATAAACAACCATGTACTTGGAATGGTACGCCAGTGGCAGACTCTTTTTTACGAGAAGCATTACTCGGCAACCGTACTCGATGATGGGGTGGATTATGTAAAGCTTTCAGAGGCAATGGGAGCCACTGCACGACGTGTTAAGACCCAGGAAGAATTTGAAAAAGCATTTGCAGATGCCTTAAAGAGCAAGACACCGTTTGTCATCGATTGTATCATTGATTCAGATGACAAGGTATGGCCTATGGTTGCACCGGGCAAGCCTATCAACGAGTCTTTCGATGAAGAGGACTACAATGCGACACAAGGAGGAAATTAGAGTGAGTAGAGTTTACAATTTTTCAGCAGGACCTGCAGTTTTACCTGAGGAGGTATTGCAGGAAGCAGCAGCAGAGATGATGGATTATAAGGGAAGCGGAATGTCGGTTATGGAGATGAGCCACAGATCTAAATGGTTTGATGACATCATCAAGGATGCCGAGAAAGATCTCCGCGAGCTTATGAATATACCTGACAATTACAAGGTACTTTTCCTTCAGGGTGGTGCTTCACAGTTCTTCGCTGAGGTACCGATGAACCTTATGAAAAATAAAAAAGCAGGATACATTATCACAGGTCAGTGGGCTAAAAAGGCGTTTGCCGAGGCTAAGATTTACGGAGACGCCGTAGAGCTTGCTTCGTCTGCAGATGAGACCTTCTCATACATACCTGACTGCTCAGATTTACCAATCACAGATGATATGGATTATGTATACATTTGCGAGAACAATACTATCTACGGAACAAAGTACAAGAAGCTTCCAAACACAAAGGGAAAGAACCTTGTAGCTGATGTATCTTCATGCTTCTTATCAGAGCCTGTAGATGTATCAAAATATGCTGTTATCTATGGCGGAGTACAGAAGAATGTAGGACCTGCCGGAGTAGTTATAGCAATTATCAGAGAGGACCTTATCACAGATGATTGTCTACCGGGCACACCAACCATGCTCAAGTGGAAGACTCAGGCCGATAATGATTCTCTTTACAATACACCACCATGCTACGGCATCTATATCTGTGGCAAGGTATTCAAATGGCTCAAGAAGATGGGCGGTCTTTCAGTTATGAAGGAGAGAAATGAGGAGAAGGCCAAGATTCTCTACGATTTCCTTGATCAGAGCAAGCTCTTTAAGGGAACAGTAAGAAAAGAGGACAGATCACTCATGAATGTTCCGTTTGTAACAGGTGATGCAGAGCTTGATGCCAAGTTTGTAAAGGAGGCAACTGCATCCGGATTTGTAAACCTTAAGGGACACCGTACAGTTGGCGGAATGAGAGCATCTATCTACAATGCTATGCCAAAAGAGGGCGTTGAGAAGCTTGTAGAGTTTATGAAGAAGTTTGAGGAGGAGAATGCATAATGTTTAATTACACATGCTTAAACCCAATCGCAGGAGTAGGCCTTGACCTGTTCTCTGACGATTATAAAAAGGTTGATGATATTAAGGATGCAGATGCAGCACTTGTAAGAAGTGCCGCTATGCATGACATGGAGCTTGGTGACAAGGTGCTTGCTGTGGCAAGAGCAGGAGCAGGAGTAAACAATATTCCGCTTGACAAGTGTGCCGAGCAGGGAATCGTTGTATTCAACACACCGGGAGCCAATGCAAATGGTGTTAAGGAGCTTGTGTTTGCCGGAATGCTTTATGCATCAAGAGATATCGTTGGAGGTATCGACTGGTGTCTTGCAAACCAGAACGATGAGAATATTGCAAAGACAGCTGAGAAGCAGAAAAAGAACTTTGCAGGAACAGAGATTTCAGGCAAGAAGCTCGGTGTTATCGGACTTGGAGCCATCGGTGTACTTGTTGCAAATGCTGCAGTACATATGGGCATGGATGTTTACGGATATGATCCATACATCTCAGTAAATGCCGCATGGAACCTTTCAAGAAGCGTTAAGCATATCAGCAATGTTGAGGACATCTACAAGAACTGTGATGTCATCACAATCCATGTACCTCTTCTTGATTCAACAAAGAAGATGATAAACGCTGATGCTATTGCAATGATGAAGCCAACCGCTATCGTATTAAACTTTGCCAGAGATCTTCTTGTTGACGAAGAGGCTATGGTAGATGCACTTGCCAAGGGAAAGGTTAAGAAGTATGTTTCGGATTTCTAACAACACAACTGTTGGAGCAAAGGGCTGCATCGTAACACCTCATCTTGGAGCATCTACAGCAGAGTCAGAGGACAATTGTGCAGTTATGGCTGTCAAGGAGCTGAGAGATTACTTAGAGAATGGTAATATCGTTCATTCAGTAAACTTCCCTGACTGCAGCATGGGTGCATGCACAGCTTCAGGCAGAGTCGGAATCCTTCACAAGAATGTTAAGGGTATGATTGGACAGATTACAACAGCTCTTGCAGAGGCTGATATCAATGTATCTGATCTGACAAACAAGGGCAAGGGTGACTATGCATATTCACTTCTTGATCTTGATTCAGCTATTGATGCTTCTACCGTTGAGAAGCTTTCTGCCATTGACGGAGTGCTCAGAGTGAGAGTTATTAAATAGTGAATTAATATTTGATTTAAATACTGATCCCCCATATTTTATATGGGGGATTTAGTGGGTTATAAGGAAATAACAAATATAGAAAATATATAAGAGATATAAGAGATATATAGGAGATTATATGATCAGACAAATTCTTGGTGAAGTATCAGTGCCGGTTGCAAATACCGAGGTACAGCAGGTTATTGAAAACCCGGGCATTGTAAAGACGTATCTGGAGAAGTATATGCCATCGCTTATCAGCTTTCTCGTGCAGCTTGTTGTTGCGATAGTGATACTGCTTATTGGTATTAAGGTGATTAAATCAGTTGTGAAAATAATTAAAAAAGGATTTGATAAAAGCAGAATGGACGCTGCAGTGGCATCATTTCTAGCAAATGTTATTAAATACTTTTTGTATTTTATTCTTGTCATGGCGCTGCTTTCGGGCTTTGGAGTGGCGACAGGCTCTGTTATAGCGGTTCTTGGCTCTGCCGGACTTACTGTAGGTATGGCATTGCAGGGCAGTCTGTCGAATTTCGCAGGAGGCGTGCTTATTCTTTTGATGAAGCCGTTTAGCGTGGGCGATTACATAGTTGACGGTTCAAGTGGTACAGAGGGCACTGTAAAGGATATAAATCTGTTTTATACAAGGCTTTTGACAATAGATAACAAGATGGTTATGATACCAAACGGAAAGCTCGCTGATTCGTGTATCACAAATGTATCTATGATGGATAAGAGGATGCTTGATTTGAGAGTAACAGTATCCTACAGCACAGATTTAGCATTTGCAAAGAGTGTGCTGGAATCTGTTGTCACATCAGCAGATACGATGCTTCACGATGAGCCGAGCAATGTGTTTGTGAGTGAGCTGCAGGATTCGGCAATAGAGCTCGGTGCGAGAATCTGGGTGAAGAACGAGGATTACTGGAACACAAAATGGCAGCTTACAGAAGAAATTAAAACAGCATTTGATAAAAATAACATCGAAATTCCGTTTCCACAGATGGATGTTAATATTCAGAAGAGGAGCATAGACTCTGACTTTTAAAGCCGGATGCTGCAGAATATTACTTTAACAGATTTTTTGTGGTAAATATACTTATAATTTAACTATAATATGTAAAAATGTGGTATACTATCATCATCGCATTTTAGGAGGAATAATTGATGACAATTCACGATTTGGCTGAATACGAGATTTTAGATGAGCACAGAGTGGAGGATGTCCAGTCGGATGGATTCATTCTGAGACACAAAAAAAGTGGTGCAAGGATTGCCATTTTATCAAATAATGATGATAATAAGGTATTTTATATAGGCTTCAGGACTCCGCCGGAGGATGAGACGGGGGTACCGCATATTATTGAGCATACCACACTCTGCGGTTCAAAGAAGTTCCCTGTAAAGGATCCCTTCATCGAGCTGGCAAAGGGCTCGCTCAATACATTTTTAAATGCCATGACATACCCTGACAAGACAGTTTATCCTGTTGCCAGCTGCAATGATCAGGATTTTAAGAATCTCATGGATGTGTATCTGGATGCAGTGTTTAATCCGAATATCACAAAGTACGAGGAGATTTTCAAGCAGGAGGGCTGGCACTACGAGCTTACAGGCAAGGATGATGAGCTTAAGATAAACGGAGTGGTGTACAATGAGATGAAGGGAGCATACTCATCGCCTGACGAGGTGCTTTCAAGCCAGATTTACCGCTCACTGTTTCCGGACAATACCTACAGCAAGGATTCTGGCGGTAATCCGGAGTATATTCCTAAGCTTACGTATGAAGCATATCTGGACTTCTATCACAAGTATTATCATCCATCCAATTCATACATTTATCTGTATGGTGATATGGATGTTGTCGAGAGACTTGAGTGGCTGGATAAGGAATATCTGAGCCTGTATGATTATAAAAAAGTTAATTCAGAAATTAATAAACAGCCTGCATTTGATGAAATAAAGAATGTTGAGGCGCAGTATTCAATTACCATGGATGATTCACAGGAGAATAAGACTTATCTATCTTATAACCGTGTGGTAGGGGATACGCTTGATGAGATGCTCTATCAGGCATTTGATGTGCTTGACTATGCACTTGTCAGCTCACCGGGAGCACCGGTGAAACAGGCATTGATAGATGCGGGAATCGGTGATGATGTGTATGGCTCATACGATGCGGGCATTCTGCAGCCGGTATTTTCGTTTGTGGCAAAGAATGCCAATGCATCTCAGGCAGATGAGTTTGAAAGTATTATAGAAAACACTCTTAAAGAAGTTGTTAAAACAGGAATTAATAAAGAGGCATTGCTTGCGGGAATCAACAGCAGCGAGTTCAAATTCAGGGAGGCTGACTTCGGACAGTTTCCTAAGGGACTTCTTTTTGGATTAAATTGCTTAGACAGCTGGCTGTTTGATGATATGAAGCCTTTTATACATCTGGAGTGTCTTGGTACCTTTGCAAAGCTTCGAAAGGCTGTAGATACTGATTATTTTGAAAAGCTTATACAGGAGTATCTGCTTGACAATACCCATGGTTCATCTGTCACAGTAAAGCCGAAGCGTGGACTTGGCAATGAGAGGGAGGAAGCTTTGGCAAAGGAGCTTTCCGATTACAAGGCATCTCTTTCAGATGAAGAGATTAAAAAGCTGATTGAGGATACAGAGCATTTAAAGAAATACCAGGAGGAGCCTTCGTCGGATGAGGACCTGCGCAAGCTTCCGATGCTTACAAGAGCGGATATGAAAAAGAATGCTATGCCTTTTTCAAACATTGAGGATGAGCTTTTGGATGTAAAGGTTGTGCGTCATGACATAGAGTCAAACGGCATTGATTATATATCATTTTTATTTGATGCAGGTGATTTTGCCCAGAGTGAGCTTGGCTATCTTGGCTTCTTCACAAACGCACTCGGGCTGGTGAGCACCGAAAAGTACAGCTATACCGATTTAGCCAATGCCACCAACATATATACCGGCGGAATCAGCACAGGTACTGCAAGTCACCCGGATATTAAGGATAGAAATAATTTCGTGTTTAAGTTTGAGGTGAAGCTTAAGGTATTGGAGAAAAATCTTGACAAGGCACTTGAGCTTATGGAGCAGATGCTTCTTTCATCGGATTTTACAGATACAAAGAGACTGGGTGAGCTTGTAGCGCAGATTAAGGCAAGGCTTCAGGCTAACCTTAGCAGTTCCGGTCATCTGGTTGCAGCTATGCGAAGTATGTCGAGCTTCTCGCGCTACGCACTTTATCAGGACGAGCTAAAGGGAGTTGCTTTTTACCGCTCTATATGCCACATAGAAAAGGAACTTTCCGAGTCACCAAAGAGTGTGTCAGATAAGCTTGCTGCAATAGCCAAAAAGCTGTTTGCAAGAAACAGAATGCTTATCAGCTTTACCGGAAATAACGAGGCATACGGTAATGCAAAGCCTTCGTTGGAAAAAGTTATAGCTGGATTTAATAAAATGAGTGCTGTAGGCAATCAGGCTGAGGTTCATTTTAACACAGCAAAGGAAGCATTTATCGATGCATCACAGATACAGTATGTGGCAAAGACCGGTGATTTCATCTGTGAGGGCTATGAATACACCGGAGCACTGAGACTGCTGCGTATCATCTTAAGCTATGATTATCTCTGGATAAATGTCAGGGTAAAGGGCGGTGCTTACGGCTGCATGAATACCTTCCTTAGAAGCGGAGAGAGCTACTTTGTCTCATATCGAGACCCTAACCTTTCAGACACACTTGATGTCTATGACAGAATACCTGAGTATATAAAGAACTTTTCACCTGATGAGAGGGATATGACCAAGTATATTATCGGTACCTTCAGTGCTCTTGATACGCCTATGAATCCGGAAGCAAAGGGTAGCAGATCACTGTCTGCATATCTCGAGGGTATTACCTACGAGCAGATTCAAAAGGAGAGAAATGAGATACTAAATGCACAGCCGGAGGATATCAGAAGGCTTGCAGACCTTGTAGAGGCAGTGCTTAAGAAGGACAGTATATGTGTCATCGGCAATGAAAATATGATTAAAGAGTCGGCAGGGCTCTTTGAGAATGTTGAAAAGCTTATATGATTAAAGGGTCACAAGGTATCATCGATGCATGCTTGCATGCAATTCGATGTATACCTTAGTGACCCGCACTACACCGAGAAAGTAGCAATTTGCTGCCCAAATGCAGCAAATTAGCGGATTTCGAGGTGGAGTCAGATTACGGGAATGCGTAGCATGTAGTAATCTGATTAATCATAAATGAGGGGCAAAATACCTTTTGACCCTCATATCCTTATAAATACAGATTCACATAGGAGGAAAAATGATACAGAATTTCAAATCGGGTTTTGTTACAATAATCGGTAGACCAAACGTGGGCAAGTCAACACTGATGAACAGGCTTATCGGTCAGAAAATTGCCATCACCTCAAACAAGCCTCAGACCACAAGAAACCGCATCCAGACAGTATACACGGATATGGAAAAGGGACAGATAGTGTTCCTTGATACTCCGGGCATACACAAGGCCAAAAATAAGCTGGGTGAATATATGGTCAATGTGGCGGAAAAAACATTAAATGAGGTGGATGTTGTGCTGTGGCTTGTGGAACCGACCAACTTTATCGGGGCGGGAGAGCAGCATATCATAGAGCAGCTTAAAAAGGTTAATACACCTGTTATATTGATTATCAACAAGGTAGATACAGTGGAAAAGGAAAAGGTGCTTGAGTATATAGACACCTACCGCAAGGTATACGACTTTGCAGAGATTATTCCTACGTCAGCCTTAAGAGGGCAGAATACGGATGATGTTATTAATTCTATATTTAAGTATTTGCCTTATGGCCCACAGTTCTATGATGAGGACACCATCACAGATCAGCCGGAGCGTGCAATCTGTGCTGAGATTATCAGGGAAAAAGCGCTCCATGCTTTAAATGACGAGGTGCCGCATGGCATTGCAGTAGGAATTGACCGCATGAAGACAAGAAAGACAAAGAGTGGTTCTATTATAGATATGGATGCCACAATTGTCTGCGAGCGAGACTCCCATAAGGGAATCATTATAGGAAAGCAGGGCAGCATGCTCAAAAAAATCGGCACCAATGCGCGCTATGAGATGGAAAGACTGCTTGACTGTAAGGTGAATCTGAAGCTATGGGTCAAGGTAAAGAAGGATTGGAGAGACAGCGACTTCCTCATCAAGAACTTTGGATACAAAGAGGAAGAATAGTATTTTGAAAGTAAGATTAAGATGTCACAGAGTGTAGTGTTGACAGGTATGGTGCTTTCAGCCATGCCGGTAGGGGATTTTGACAAAAGAATAACGATTCTCACAAAGGAACGAGGGAAAATCACAGCCTTTGCAAGGGGCGCAAGACGTCCAAACAGCCAGCTTATGGCAGGAAGCAATCCATTTTCGTTCGGTGAGTTTGAGCTGTTTGAGGGTAAAAGCGCATATTCTCTTTCAAAGGTCACAATCAGCAACTATTTCAGGGAGCTGACACAGGATTTGGAAGCAGTATACACCGGGTTTTACTTTCTGGAGTTCTGCGGATATTTTTGTCAGGAGAACAATGACGAGAAGGATATGTTAAAGCTCCTTTATCAATCACTCCGGGCTCTTGAATCACCGGCATATAAAAATGAGCTTGTCAGGGCTGTTTTTGAGCTTAAGGCTATTACGATAAATGGCGAGGGCCCCATTGCTGTTTTCATGTATACACTGTCATTCAAGGGAAGGACTTGATGTCTTTCGGCAAGACGCGGAGGGGTGTTTTGCGACAACTGTGGCACGCAGGTGCAGGGCAGGCATATACTAAGCGATACACTCTATACCATGCAGTATATTGTTTCAGCTGATATCACGAAGCTGTACACGTTTGCAGTGTCAGACGATGTGCTTGAGGAGCTGAGAAGCATAATGAAGGAATATCTTTCAATCTATGTGCATCATGATTTTAAATCAGCAGCTTTTCTGTGATAAATTAAAGCATGAAATTAAATCATGAAATAATTAATAGATACTATGCATGTCGTTGCCCTTTAAAATATGATACTTGAAATCATATATACAAAAGGGTATAATATCATAGATTATATTTTAGGAGGCAGCTATGAATAAAAAGCTATCAATGCTGTTGCCTGTTATTGCGACATGCTGTTTGCTTGCCGGGTGCGGTACGGATTATTATACCAAGGACAGCACGGTGTTTGTTGCAAAAAACGGCAGTGTGATATCTACAGATGTCGAGGACTTTGATACAGCTGCATACAAGCAGGATGACTTACAAAGCTATGTGGACAAGTCAATAGACGACTACAATAAGAAGAATGACGGTTCGGTCAAGCTCAAAAAGCTGACTGTCGAGAAAAAGAAGGCATCTCTTACCATGAGCTATGCATCAACCGATGAATACACTGATTTCAATGGGACAAAGCTTTTTTCAGGGACGATTGCGGAGGCTCTGGCAGCCGGATATGATTTCAAGACCGATTTCGCAGCGATAGATGATGGCAAGGCAAAGAAATGTGAATCATCTGAGTTTCTGGATGAAACCGGCTACAAGGTCGTTGTTTACGAAGGCAGCTCAAATTTGCACGTGAAAGGGAAAATATTATATGCATCTGTCGACAAAGTAAAGCTTGTAGATGACAAAACAGTTGCGATTGGTGACAAGTACAGCCTGCTTGCATCACAAACCACAGGGACAGAGAGTGCCACAGAGAGCACAGAAGCAGTAAAAGCCGATGCGACGGAAGGAACGGAAAACGGAGCGGATGATAGTGTCAGTGATGATGATATATTAAACTCGGTCAAGCAAGACAACGAGGTCACATTTGACTTTGACAGTGAGGAGGACAATTCGGCGCCGGTGTCATATATCACATATGTTATATATAAGTAGATTAAGGCGTGAATTGTTATTTAATTATAATTAAGAATACAAGTAACTATTCAGTACAGCTGATTCTAATGCGCCTGCAGCTTACAGCTGTGAAGGTACTGAACAGTTACGAATACAAATAAATCATAAGTAAGATAGAGAGGAAACAAGAATTATGGAAAAGACCATGGACAAAATCGTACAGGTAGCAAAAGCAAGAGGATTTGTATATCCGGGCTCAGAAATTTACGGAGGTCTTGCAAATACATGGGATTATGGAAACCTGGGAGTAGAGCTTAAAAACAACGTAAAAAGAGCATGGTGGAAGAAATTTATCCAGGAGAATCCTTATAATGTAGGTGTGGACTGTGCCATCCTCATGAATCCTCAGACATGGGTTGCATCAGGACATCTCGGCGGCTTCTCAGATCCGCTTATGGATTGTAAGGAGTGCCACGAGCGATTCAGAGCCGACAAAATCATCGAGGATTTTGCGCAGGACAATGGTATTGAGCTTGAGACATCAGTTGATGGCTGGACAAACGAGCAGATGGTAGATTTCATCAAGGAGCACAATGTTCCATGTCCATCATGCGGCAAGCACAATTTCACAGATATCAGACAGTTCAACCTTATGTTCAAGACCTTCCAGGGTGTTACAGAGGATGCTAAGAATACAGTATATCTTCGTCCTGAGACAGCACAGGGTATCTTTGTAAACTTTAAAAATGTACAGCGTACATCACGTAAAAAGATTCCATTCGGTATCGGACAGGTTGGTAAGTCATTCCGTAACGAGATTACACCTGGTAACTTCACCTTCAGAACACGTGAGTTCGAGCAGATGGAGCTTGAGTTCTTCTGTGAGCCGGGAACAGATCTTGAGTGGTTCAAGTATTGGAGAGGCTTCTGCCGTGACTGGCTCATTTCCCTTGGAATCAAGGAAGAGGAGATGAGACTGCGTGACCATGATCCTGCAGAGTTGGCCTTCTACTCAAAGGGAACTACAGATATCGAGTTCTTATTCCCATTCGGATGGGGCGAGCTTTGGGGCATTGCCGATCGTACAGATTATGACCTCGGACGTCATCAGGAAGTTTCAGGACAGGATCTTACATACTTCGATGACCAGAAGAATGAGAAATATCTGCCATACGTTATCGAGCCATCACTCGGTGCAGACCGTGTAGTACTTGCCTTCCTTTGCGCAGCTTATGATGAGGAGGATATCGGTACACCGGAGAAGCCGGATGTCAGAACAGTATTCCATTTCCATCCAGCACTTGCACCTGTAAAGATTGGAGTACTTCCGCTGTCAAAGAAGCTCAATGAGAGTGCTGAAAAGGTATTTGCACAGCTTTCAAAGACATACAACTGTGAGTATGACGACAGAGGAACAATCGGAAAGAGATATCGTCGTCAGGATGAAATCGGAACACCATTCTGCGTGACATATGATTTCGACTCAGAGGAAGACCATTGTGTGACAGTACGTGACCGTGACACAATGGAGCAGGAGCGTATCGCAATTGATGAGCTTGATGCTTATTTTGCAAAGAAATTTGAATTCTAATTTTGTGAGAAATGACGAAAAATTTTACGAAAAAAAGCTAAAAAGAAGCGTATAAAGTTTTTTCGGAATATAGATTTGTGAAAACATACAAAATTAGGAATTAAGTAACAAAAAACATATCAGAAATCAAATTTCGTGATATAATATAGATGACAAATGACAACCAAAGATATAGTAAGCTATTCTTTGGTTGTTTTGATATATGGAGATTGTGAATATGGAAGCAAAAGAATTAAAGAAGCTGAGCAGAAGTGAGCTGCTAGAGATGCTTTTAGACAGAAGTAAAGAGGTTGAACACTTAAGAAAAGAGCTTGACGAGACAAAAAAACATATTCAGACACTTGAGCGTGAGGTAAAGACATCGGGTGATATCAATGCTGCAATTAATAAACTCACGTCAGCAACAGAGGAAATCCAGAAATTTGCTGCTGTAATATCCATGGCTTCAAATAATCTGACAAGAAAATAATATAGAAGCAATATTTTGTGTTTATGAATGGATAATTGGACAAAAGAATGATAGAAAAAATATATAAAAAGGCAATATATGCTCTGGCAAGAGTTGCCGTAAAGTACATTGAGCTAAGAAAAAAAAGAGAACAGAAGAAAATTAAGCAGAATAAATCAGCTAATCTCACAAATTCGACAAAAAGCTGCACAGATGCTGAATACAATAAAAAGGTAGTTGCAGAGATTAATCATAACAATACTGCAGCTGTTGCAGAAAGCAAAAATAATATTGATGTAGTGGATTTAAGCAAAGATGAGGAGTTGAAGGATGTCGAACAGAAACCACTTACCAATGAGGATAAGCTTGATTTACTTTTGGCACAGATGATGGAAACATCTGTTAAGTCATCTGAAAAAGTAACGCAGGTACATAAGCAGACCCAAAATGTTGATGAAAATATATCACAGGAAATAGCGGAAATAATTCCGGTCAAATATGTAACACCGGCGCCAGACATAACTCCTGATATAGAAAAAAATATTGAAATAGAGAAGGAATTTCAGCAGACTAAAAAAGAAAACCGGCCGGAGGATATATCTGTACATATAGAAAAGGAAATATCAAGGAAGGTTTCAGAAGAAAACAGAGTTGAGAATAAAAGTGCTGAGAAGACTGAAGATAGATCGGGCTATCGCAGTATCATGACAGACGACTATGACCGTTATAGCGATGATCTTGGCATCAAGGAACTGCGTCAGGAACTGAGAAGAGTGAAGTATAACAACAAATTTGCAGCAACACTCTTCAATACCGTAGGAACACTTGTGGTAGTGGCAGCGGCAGCAATACTGGTCGCAAATCTGTGGCTTCCTATTTTGCAGGTGACCGGAACATCCATGTCACCAACATTGCAAGAGGGGCAGGTGCTTATGGCATCTAAGGGACATGACTTTAAAACAGGAGATGTCATAGCCTTTTATTACAACAACAAGATACTTGTAAAAAGAGTTATTGCGATGCCGGGTGACTGGGTTAATATATCAGAGGATGGCACGGTTTACGTAAACGATATTGCAATTGACGAGCCGTATTTGAAGGAAAAGGCTTTAGGAGACTGCAATATAGAGCTCCCTTATCAGGTTCCTGAGTCGAAAATTTTTGTGATGGGCGATAACAGAAGCGTATCGCTTGACTCAAGAAATACAGCTATAGGCTGTATCTCAGAGGAACAGGTAGTCGGAAGAGTCACATTTGCCATATGGCCATTGTCTAAAATTGGCAAAGTTGACTAAAAATATTTAGCTTTTTTTAGTAAAAAAGTAGAAAAATCAGATTTATGGTCCCGTGTGACCGCTGTGTGACCAAAAAGGTGTAATATGTTAGCTGTAAAATAACGATTAAGATATTAAGCAAATGGAATTATATAACTCTATGAAAGGAGGATGCAGAATGGATAAGGATATGGAACGTCTCGGCAAAGAACGGCTTAAAAGAGTGAGAAGACGTAGACAGCTTGCTACGTTTATTATTTCAATGGCTGTTATTGTGCTGGGCATTACTGCGTACAGACTTATACAACCTGCATCTGCAGAAGATCAGAACAAGTACGAGTTCGAGGTGGATGGACAGAAGGAAACATATACCAATCTGGGGAAGCTTAAAAATCCTCCGGTGGTGAAGCTTGAAGGTGATCAGCCTGAAGTAGAATGGGATGGAAAGACATTTAATTATAAGGTTGATATGTCTTTCGCCATAGGCGAGGGTGAGTTCAAGGATGAAAGCGGAAATATAATTAAGAATTATTATATGACTTATGGACAGGATATATCTATTCCTGATGCGGTTTGTGATGGCTGGCATTCATATACAGACGAAAGCGGCAATAAGTTTTGTAATTATCGCTTTATAAAAAACAATGATGGTACATTTTCTGTATTGATTAAATTTGCTGATGATTACATACAAAGCAACACTACTGAAATTAAAGGTGGTGCGACATTTGGCGCAAGTGGCTATAGTGAAGTTAAGGACAATGGTGATGTTGTTGTTAAGATAGGCGGAGATGCTACATTAGATATAAGCAAGGAATATATCCATTGGGATAAGAACCACAGCGCTAATTATGATATTACCGTTAAAAAGTCAAATACAACAGATAATACGCTTAAGAAAGATGACAATGGCAAATATGCTGAGTATGTTGTTGATGTTTCATCTGAAAAAGGTACACCGGATGTTATTACTTTAAATGATGTGTTGGAGGCCGGCAAAATGTCTGTTGATACATCAAAGTTTACTTACACAATAACTAAAAACGGACAGCAGGTTGGTGGTGAATATACTGCTAATGTTACGGCTTCTTCGAATAATGACAATAATAATCATAAATATAATCTTACAGCAACGCTGCCTAAGCTTAATGCCGGTGAAAGCTGCCAGATAAAATACAAGTATTATTATGACACATCTCTTTGCGATAGTGGAAATGAGTCACAGGCGTCTAACAAGGTTACCGGTGAATCAATAAATAAAAAGTCTAATGAAAAGGTTATTGATACATCAAGCAGTGTTATTAAATACACGAGAGATGATCTTGATAAAACAGGTGCATACGACTCAGACAGTCAGACTGTCAAGTGGACAATCACTGTTAATAAAGAAAGAAATGATATTGTTGGGGCTGTACTGACAGATAACTGCCTTAAGGATGCAAAGAATTTTAAAATAAGCTCTGAACAGGATACCGACTGTAAAGGTGCTGAAATCCAAAAGGACAAAGAAGGCAAGATTAGCGGTATTAACTTTGTGGCTATAGATAATAAAAATGACAGTACATATGTTATTACATATGAAACATCTGTCACACCACAAAGCTATGACCAGCCTGTTAATAATCAGGTTAATTTCAATAACAAAGAGATATCGTTTAGCAAATGGGCCGGAGTAAATGTTCCGGGAACTCATAGAGATGTAAAAGTTACAAAGAACTTGACTGCCCATAATGAAGAGACTGAGAATAACAGGTATGAGCTCAGTTGGGAATCGACATTTACCATTCCTTCAACCGGAGCGGATGCAGGGGCTTGGTTTGTTGATGAACTGACAAATAATACTTCAGACAATACGGCTCATTATATGACTTATCAGCAGGTTAAAGATGTATTTGATAAGGCAAAAAACATTTTTGGCGATACGATATATAATTTTAAAGTAAAATCCGGCGATCATGAGTATGATTTTTATTCTCTTAATAGCGAAACGGATGCTAAGTTTACCAGATTTTCGTTTGAGTTTAAAGATAAGTTTGTACCTTCTAATAGCAATAAAGATGGTTATAAAGTAACTTTAAAATATAAATCATATGCAGACTATTCAGCAGGTGGCGAACTCGAGTTTAAGAACAACGTAAATTTCTGGAATGTTAATGCAAATGACTCTTTTAAAACGACAAAAGATATTAAATCATCAATTGTTAAGAGTGATGGAAATAACAATACAGCAGATACATATGTAAAGACCACTGATTCAGGATATGACGGAACGCTCACATGGATTGTAATGGTTACAATGGATAAAAATGCAACCAAATATACAATCACTGATAATATGCCGGAGGGCATCAGCGTACAAAATGTTACTGTAAAGTTAAAATACAATAATTCAGACCAAGGTTTTACATACCCTACATTGGATGGCAAGAGCTATAAAGTAGAAAATTTAAATGGCAAAAATTACTATTCTGAGGGAATTAATACTTCATGTAAAAAAGATACAAGCAATGGTCGTGAGGTAATAACTACAACTGTAGAAAAGCCAAAAGATGCAGAGGTTCGTGGCTGGGGAGAAGGTTCTAAAATTTTCCTTGTTTACAAATGTAAGGCTGATAGTGCTGAAACCCTGGAGGCAGGAAAGGAGCTTGTGTACAAGAATACAGCTTCTGCTAAATCGGACAATAATGATAAGATTGGTGAATCTAGCCAGACACAGATAATATCAAAACCAAAGCAGGATAATGAAAATATTCCGGATTCAGGAGATAAAGTTATAAGCAAAAACGGAAGCTGGAATGATGATGAACATAAGTTGAATTATACTGTTCTTATAAATCCGGAGTGCAAGACATATCTGGATGGTGGTAGGCCATTAAATTTAAAAGATGTTTTGTCGTACAAAAAAATAACTTATGAAAATGCTAGGGTAAGCTGGCAGGTGGATTTGATGCCTGGTACAGTTAAGTTCAGAGAGGCTATCAAGCAGGACGATGGAACATACAAACCTGGTGAGGTGATATCTGACTGTAAATGGACATATGATTCACAGGAAGCATCAAATGAATGGGAGTATTCAAGCAAAACAATAAATGCTATTGTCCCTGATGGAAAAGCTATAATGTTGACATACACTTATAGTGTAAAGGGTGATTTGCTACAGGAGTATAATGATTCAAAACCTAAATTTAATGTATCTAATGCCGTTTCACTGGAAGGTGTTGATAATAGTAAAACAGATATTAACACTCAATTAGAGTACACTAAATCTTATTCTTCGTTTTATGTATATAAGAATAATTCGTTTATTCTTTATAAGACAGAAGAGGGAAATAACGGAAAGTTATTGCCGAATGCAGAGTTTGATGTTTACAAATATGATCCAAACAGTACAGATACTACGAAAACACCAGAAGGATATGTCTATGTTAATAAATATGTTACCGATGATAAAGGTAAGATAGAGATTGTCTTTAATAAAAATTCAATGACATATAACACACAGTATTATGTTGTTGAGACAAAGGCTCCTAGTGGCTATGTTCTTCCAGAAGAACCGGAAAAAACATATTTCTACTTTAGTTCGCTGGATAAAGATAAATATCCTGTGGCAGCTCCAAATAACAGCTTAACAGGAAAATGTCTGGCAAACAATTATGATATAGTATATATCGGTGATGAGACTATTCCAACAACAGAAATTTCTGTTGAAAAAAATTGGGTTGATTCCAATAACAAACCTATAAATAAGACAGATGGAAGTATTTATTTACAGTTACATCGGGTGGATTCATCAGGAAATGATGATAAATACGGTGATACCGTAGAAGTGACACCGGATAAAGATGGAAACTGGTCTTATAAATTCAAAGACCTTCCTACGAAAAAGACAGATAATATAGGTCATATAACAGGCGAAACCTATAAGTATTATGTTACAGAGGTTGGAATAAATCAGAACAACAGTATGTCAGGCTATGATGTTTCTTATGTATTTAAGAATACAGATGGAACAGTGATTAACAGAACTGATGCCAATGTGGCACCGGGAAAGAATATGGCTGTTGACTCAGGTACTATTGAGATTACAAATAAGCTCAATGAGTATAAGCTTCCTGAAACAGGTGGAAGCGGTAACAGATGGTTGTATATGTTAAGTGGAGTTGTGCTTATTGCGATAGCTACAATAACACTTTTCTATAAAAAACAAAAAGTATTATAAAAAAAGGAGAATGCGAAATGAAAACAATCAAACGAAGCATTGCATTAGTGCTTGCTATGATTCTTACACTTGCAATGAGTGTAACTGTATTTGCAGCACCAAACGCAGATCAAAACACATTCAGTCTTACACTTAACAAGGCTGTCAAAGGACACACTTATGAGGCTTATCAGATTTTATCTGGTGATTTATCAGCAGATAAAGCAACTCTTTCTAACATAAAGTGGGGAGAGGGCATTACAGAAGCAGGACAGACTGCTCTCGGCGGTGATGCTGCTAGTTATGCTGAAAAACTCGGTGGTTTTGGTAACAACTCTTCAGAGCTTAAAGAGCAGGCGCAGATTATTGGTGCAAACTTAGCATCAGCATCAGGCTCAGTTACAGTAACAGATCCGGATGCAAAGAATGTAATCAGCAACCTTAAGCCAGGTTACTACCTTATCAAAGATCAGGATAATTCTTTACAGGGTCAGGAATCTTACACAGAGTTCATTCTTCATATTACAGATGATGTAGTTGCAAATGTAAAGGCAGATGTTCCTTCTGTAGAGAAGAAGGTTAAGGATACAAACGACACAACAGGCGTGACAACAGATTGGCAGGATTCAGCCGATTACGATATCGGAGATGATGTTCCATTCCAGCTCACAGCTACATTAGCAAACAACATTGAAAGCTACAAGGCATACTCTCTCGAGTTTGATGATACTCTTTCAAAAGGACTTGACTACAACAATGATGCAGTAATTAAATTAGGTGAGAAGGATGTTACAGATTATTTCACACCTAGCTATGATGCAACAGCTAAGACACTTACATTTACATGTGACAATATCTTAGCATTTGGCGCTAAAAACTCAGATCAGATTGTTGTTGAGTATACAGCAAAGCTTAACGAGAATGCGGTAATCGGCGCAGCCGGAAACCCAAATAAAGTTAGTCTTAAGTTCTCTAACAACCCTAACAATGGTGGTGAGGGAGACAGAGGTACGACTCCTGAAGACAAGGTTATCGTATTTACTTACAAGTTAACTGTAAACAAGGTTGACAAAGATAATAAGCCACTTACAGGTGCAGAGTTCTCACTTTTCAAGAAAGTAAAGGTTGACGGACAAGAGGAGCTTAAGCTTGTAGAGGTTAAGAAGATTCTTTCTACTAATACAGAGGGAACAGTATTCGGATTCACAGGCTTAGATGATGGTACATACGTATTACGCGAGACAAAGACACCTGACGGATACAACTCAATCGAGGATCAGACATTTACAATTTCTGCAAAGCATGACGAGTCTAGTGATAATCCAACGCTTACAGATCTTACAGGAGATGTAGCATCTGGTTCAATTATTGATTTAGGTGTTAAGCTTGATAAGGGTGAGTTATCTACAAATGTAGTAAACAACAAGGGTTCAGTTCTTCCTTCAACTGGTGGTGCCGGACGTGTAGCAATCTACGTAATTGGTGCTATCTTAGTTATCGGTGGTGGAATTGTTCTTGTAACAAAGAAGCGTGTTAGATAATTAATATCTGACTGGCACTATTTAGTTTTAAATATTATGCTGCCACAGGTTATAAATCTGTGGCAGCTATAATAGATTTTATTTAGAGTTTATGTAACAGTAAGGAGAGCACTATGAAAAGACGTTTATCTACTATTCTTTTTGGCGTAGTGTTTATCGCAGGGTTGTCCTTACTGCTATATCCGACAGTAAGTGATTATTGGAATTCATTTCATCAGTCCAGAGCCATTGCAAGCTACGTTGATGCGGTAGACAACACGGATGAGCAAAAGCTTGATGAGATGCGAAAAGCTGCACAGGCATATAATGAGAAGCTTTTAAGTAAGCAGGATCGTTATGAAATGTCAGATCAGGATAAAGCAGAGTATGAAAGTCTTCTTGATGTATCTGGCACAGGAGTCATGGGCTATGTTGAGATTCCGTCCATCAATGTCTCATTGCCGATTTACCACGGCACAGACAATACAATACTTCAGATAGGTGTTGGCCATATTGAGGGCACATCGCTTCCGGTTGGCGGAGCAAGCACACATTGTGCTGTTTCAGGACACAGGGGACTTACGTCGTCTAAGCTATTTACGGATATTGACCAGATGGCGGAGGGGGACACATTTAAGCTGTATGTGCTTGGCGAGACACTGACCTACGAGGTTGATCAGATAAGGATTGTTTTGCCTGATGAGCTTAATGACTTAAAGATTGAGGAAGGTCAGGATTACTGTACACTTATCACATGTACACCGTATGGTGTGAATTCACACAGGCTTCTTATCAGGGGGCACAGGATTGCAAATGATGCACAGGGACTTATTGTCGAGGATGTAAAGCAGGTACAGCCGTTACATGAAGCCATAGTGCTTGGCATTCTGTTTCTGGTTTTGTATATAATAATTTGTAAGATACTTGGTAAAACGATATTGTATAGATTCAGATAGAATCAGGAAGGAGGAAAAATGCACAATAGTTTAAAAAGAGCTGTCAGTATAGCTATAGCAGCGATAACCTTGTTTTCTCTGCCATGTGGAAGCATTTTTGCAAGGACGCATATTGATATTGATAAGAAATGCTCTATAACAGTTGATATCCCTGATACATGGGAGGATTTGTATACTGTGGATTTTCCCGTAGAGCTTTACAGAGTGGCAGATGTAGATGAGAACGATGTATACACTGCAACGAAGCAGTTTGATGAGCTGGCTAAATCTATATCAGATATCAGCAGTAAAACTACCGCAGATGACTGGGAAAAGATGGCGAAGACAGCTGCGGACATTGCAGACAAAGGTTCTTTGACAGCAGATGAGGTAATAGATGTTTCAAACGGAAGGGGAAACGTCACAGGCGTTAAGACGGGACTGTATCTGGTATATGCAAAGCCGGCTGATTCGGCAAGATTTGGATACACATTTGTGCCGTATCTGGTTTCGGCTCCTAATAATGAGTTTGCTATGACAGGAAGCGGCTCAGATTCATGGATATATGATGATATCGATATCGATCTGAAGCCTGAACAGACCGGGCTTATGGGAAGCTTACAGATTAATAAGACATTAAAGACATACAATACAGCACTCGGTGAGCCGGTGTTTGCATTTGATGTTGAGGCCTACGACAGGGATGGTAATGTGGTGTTTTCAGATATCGCATCAATCAGATTTGACAGTACAGGGGCTAAGAGCGTAGTTATTGACAATATTCCGGCAGGGTCAAGGGTGATAGTAAAGGAGGTATATGCCGCTGGCAGTTATCAGGTGACCTCTTCAGACAGCATAGAGACACAGATTGTGGCCGGTGAGACCGCAGATGTTGATTTCACAAACGATTACAACGACAAATTGATTTATAGTACCGGTGTCGTAAACCATTTTGAGTATGACGGAACCGGATGGGAATGGGTGCAGAATTAATGAAAAAATTATCAGAGTCTTGTAAAAAACTTAATAGAAATCACCGTATTCTTGTATGTGCAGCCTTTGCTGCAACACTCATTGTCTGTGGTGTTTCAGTTAAACCGACACTGGCATATTTTACAACCTATGCTACGGCAAAGGGCGGTATCTCAGTAGATATCGGTCCTACAACTGATGTCAAGGAGAAGTTTAAGGACTGGAAGAAAACTATTGAGATTGAGAATACAGGAAAAGCAGACTGTTTTGTCAGGGTAAAGGTAATTGCAGCAAGCCAGTTTGATATACAGGCATCAGGCTCAAACTGGAGCCTTTCAGATGATGGCTACTGGTATTACAGTCAGGTAGTGCCGGTTGGTGGTAAAACCGAGCCGATTGTTGCAGCTATCACAGTAAGTGAAAAGGTAAAGACCAGCTTCAATGTAGTTGTGGTTCAGGAGTGTGCTCCTGTCACATATGATGAGAATGGCAATCCGTGTGTCGCACCTGATGCAAAATGGGATGCGACAGCACAATATGATAAAGAGGAGGGCGAAGAGTAATGAAGAGAAAACTTCCAATTATACTTGTAGCATCCTCTGCGATAATGCTTGCAGCATCGACGATTGGATCTACAAAAGCGACTCTTACATATATGAGTGATAATTATCTGGCTCAGATTGACATCAAATCCATCGGTGTTACTTTGACTGAGAATGGCAATGATGTGAGCTGGCGTGATTATAAGCATAAGGATGATGACTGGAGCGAGGCAACAGGAGTGCTGCTTGGAGATATGCTAAAGAATGCCGGAGATGAAAAACTGATTCTCGACAAAAAGTACGATGAGAAGCTTGCTGTCAAAAACAGCGGCTCGATAGATGAGTATGTGAGAGTGACTGTGCAGCATTACTGGGCAGATAAGGAGACAGGTGATAAGCTTTCAAAACTTGATCCATCAAAGATACAGATTGACTTTACAAACGATGGCTGGACAGAGGATAAGAGTGCTGAGACTACAGAGCGAAATGTATTTTACTACAATACTATTTTAAAAAAAGGTCAGACATCCACTGATTTTACAGACAAAATCAGTATATCCGGCGATATTGCAGCCATTGTGGGTCAGACATCACAGACTGATGATAACGGACTTACAACCATCACTACTACCTATGAATATGATGGTGCGCAATTTGTGCTGGAGGCAACTGTTGATGCAGTACAGACACACAATGCAAAGGACGCAATTAAGAGTGCGTGGGGTGTTGATGTAAATATATCAGATGACGGGGCACTTAGCTTAGAGTAAAGGAGGACAATATGAAAAAATTTATCGCATTATTATCATGCATGTTGTTTATCCTTGGTTCGATAGGCACTGTATTTGCAGATGAGAATACTACTACAGCCGGCTCATGTGAGTTTACCGGCAAGGAAATGGTCAGTTCGTTCGATTCAAATAAAATAGCAGCCTCTGTCTCACAGATGGAGCCGGGAGATTCTGTCACATTTTCCGTTGATATAAAGAATAACAGCAGTATTTCGACGAAATGGTATATGTCCAATGATGTATTAAAGAGTCTTGAGGATACACAGGCTGTGGCTGAAAATGGTGGATACTCATATATTCTTACTTTCGTAGGACCAGATGGAAAAGAGGACACTATATACAGCAGCACCAGCGTAGGTGGAGAGAAGGAGGCAACAGCCGGAAAAGGACTCAATGAGGCTACAAACTCTCTGGATAAGTTCTTTTATTTAAAGACATTAGAGCCTGGAGAGGGAGGCAGTGTGAAGCTTTTGGTAGGGCTTGACGGAGAGAGTCAGGGTAATATATATCAGGATACACTCGCAAAGCTCATGATGAACTTTGCGGTAGAGGATAACTCTGATCCAACTTTATCAAATCCACCTACATTTACAACTACAACAAGCAAGGTAAAGACCGGAGATATCTGGTCAATAGCGTCAGCTGTAGTGTTTGTGATTGGTATTATTTTGATGATACTGGCTTTCGTAAGTGACAGAAAGGGGGCTAAGCAAAATGAAAAGATTGCTTAAATATTTTCTTGCAGCTCTTGTTGTCATAACCGGTGTTTTCTCACAGACAGCAGATGCAAAGGCATTTTCATATACATACACTGTTTCCTTTTCAGCCGGAGGTCAGGGAAGCATAAACGGTGGTGTGCAGGTACGAAAGGCATCAGGCAATGAGGCTTCGGTTTCTGTTTCTGCTAAAGGAGACAAAATAATTGTCACAGGTCTTGAATATGGAGATGTCATCAGCTGTGATGCACAGGGCAGTGTGGCGCTTAATGAAAACAGCAAGTACTACGTAAAGGGAATAAGATTAAGCGGCCGTGACAATAATACGGTTGCACAGTCGGCTTTTCTCGTATCGGGAGATCAGGACTATGTTGTAGCATACGGCATACCGGGCGAGCTTGCTGAGTATACAGTCAACTATGTGGATAAAGATGGCAATAAGCTTGCAGAAAGCCGTACCTATTATGGTAATGTGGGCGATGAGCCGGTTATAGCTTATCTGTATATAGATGGATATATTCCGGACAGCTATAATCAGACAGGAAAGCTTTCGTCAAATGCATCAGAAAACGTGTTCAACTTTGTATATTCAAGGGCTGCATCAAGCATGGCTGCTGCCGGAAATGGAGCAAATGACAATACTGCGGCAGGCGGCAATCAGGCAGCCGCAGGAGCTGCAAATGCAGCTGGGGCAGCTAATACAGCGGGCAATGCAGCAGGAGCGGCAAATAACGGAGCTGCAGATGGAGCAAATGCCGCAAACACAATAGTGCCTGACGGACAGAATGATCCGCAGGATGGAATTCAGGCACCACAGGCACAGCCAAATACTGATATAGCAGATGAGCAGGTACCGCAGGCGGCAAACGACAATAAGCATGATATAGCAGATGAGCAGGTACCGCTTGCCACCATGATCAGTGAGAGTGGAATGGTTGTTCCGCTGGCTATTGGTGCGCTTGGGATAGTTGCAATTCTTGCAATTATGATATTTGTCATAGTAAAGAATGTTAAGTCTGTCCGTGTTCAAAAAAATAGTATGAAACATAAGGGAAAAGATAATAAAAATTAGTTGATATTTGCTGAAATTATGGTATTATTAATGTGTGCGCTTGTATGAGTGCACACATTAATCAAGTATATGGATGGTTTTTTTTACCATACCAGAAATAAAATTTAGGAGGAATTGCAAAATGGCAAACAAGTGGGTATATACCTTCAAAGAGGGTAACATGACCATGCGTAATCTTCTCGGTGGTAAGGGTGCTAACCTCGCTGAGATGACAGAGATTGGACTTCCTGTACCACAGGGCTTCACAATCACTACTGAGGCTTGTACACAGTACTACGAGGATGGACGTAAGATCAATGATGAGATTATGGCTCAGACTATGGAAGGTGTAAAATGGATGGAAGAGGTTAACGGAAAGAAATTCGGTGACCTTAAGAATCCTCTTCTCGTATCTGTTCGTTCAGGTGCCAGAGCTTCAATGCCGGGTATGATGGATACAATCCTTAACCTTGGTCTTAATGATGATGTTGTTGCAGCTATGATCGCTGGTAACCCAGATCCAGCATTCGAGCGTTTCGTATATGATTCATACAGACGTTTCATTCAGATGTTCTCAGACGTTGTTATGGAAGTAGGAAAGAAATACTTCGAGCAGCTCATCGACAAGATGAAAGAGGACAGAGGTGTTAAATTTGACGTAGACCTTACAGCAGCTGACCTTAAAGAGTTAGCAGAGCAGTTCAAGGCTGAGTACAAGAATCAGTTAGGAACAGACTTCCCTTCAGATCCTGTAGAGCAGTTAAAGCTTGCTATCGAGGCTGTATTCCGTTCATGGGACAACCCACGTGCAAATGTTTATAGAAGAGATAACGATATCCCTTATTCATGGGGAACAGCTGTTAACGTAATGCCTATGGTATTCGGTAACTTAAATAACGAGTCAGGTACAGGTGTTGCATTCACACGTGATCCTGCAACTGGTGAGAACAAGCTTATGGGTGAGTTCCTTATCAATGCACAGGGTGAGGACGTTGTTGCCGGTGTTCGTACTCCAATGCCAATCGCTCAGATGGAGCAGGAGTTCCCAGAGGCATACGCTGAGTTCCTTAAGGTTTGTGAGACTCTTGAGAATCACTACCATGATATGCAGGATATGGAGTTCACAGTTGAGAACAAGAAGCTCTATATGCTTCAGTGCCGTAATGGTAAGAGAACAGCTCCAGCTGCTCTTAAGATTGCTTGCGATTTAGTAGATGAGGGACATAAGACACCAGCTGAGGCTGTTGCAATGATCGATCCTCGTAACCTTGATACATTATTACATCCACAGTTCGATGCTGCTGCACTTAAGGCTGCAACTCCACTTGGAAAGGGTCTTGGAGCATCTCCAGGAGCTGCTTGTGGTAAGGTTGTATTCACAGCTGACGATGCTGAGGCATGGGCTGAAAGAGGAGAGAAAGTCGTACTTGTACGTCTTGAGACATCTCCAGAGGACATCACAGGAATGAAGGCTGCTCAGGGTATCCTTACAGTTCGTGGTGGTATGACAAGCCACGCAGCCGTAGTTGCACGCGGTATGGGTACATGCTGTGTATCTGGTTGTGGCGATATCAATATGGACGAGGAGAACAAGAAGTTCACACTTGCAGGACAGACATTCACAGAGGGATCTGAGATTTCTATCGATGGTACAACAGGTAACATCTACGCTGGAATCATCCCAACAGTTGATGCTTCAATCGCTGGTGAGTTCGGACGTGTTATGGCATGGGCTGATGAGTTCAGAAGACTTAAGGTTCGTACAAATGCAGATACTCCTGCAGATGCTAAGAAGGCTCGTGAGCTTGGTGCAGAGGGAATCGGACTTTGCCGTACAGAGCATATGTTCTTCGATCCAGAGAGAATCGCTGCATTCCGTGAGATGATCTGCTCTGATACAGTAGAGGAGAGAGAGACAGCTCTTAACAAGATTCTTCCATATCAGCAGGGAGATTTCGAGAAATTATACGAGGCTCTTGAGGGATGCCCAGTAACAATCCGTTTCCTTGATCCACCTCTTCATGAGTTCGTTCCTACAGAGGAGGCTGACATCGAGAAGCTTGCAAAGGCTAAGAATAAGTCAGTAGAGGAAATCAAAGCTATCTGTGAGTCACTCCATGAGTTCAACCCAATGATGGGTCATAGAGGATGCCGTCTTGCAGTTACATATCCTGAGATTGCTAAGATGCAGACAAAGGCTGTTATCCGTGCAGCAATCAAGGTAAAGAAAGCTCATCCAGACTGGAATATCGAGCCTGAGATCATGATCCCATTAGTATGTGAGATCAAAGAGCTTAAGTTCGTTAAGAAGATTGTAGTTGAGACAGCTGATGCTGAGATCGCTGCTGCAAATGCTGATATCAAGTACCATGTAGGTACAATGATCGAGATCCCAAGAGCTGCTCTTACAGCTGATGAGATCGCTACAGAGGCTGATTTCTTCTGCTTCGGTACAAACGACCTTACACAGATGACATTCGGATTCTCTCGTGATGATGCAGGTAAGTTCCTTAACGCTTACTATGACAACAAGATTTTCGAGAACGATCCATTTGCTAAGCTTGACCAGACAGGTGTTGGTAAATTAATGGAGACAGCTATTAAGCTTGGAAAGCCAGTTAATCCTAACCTTCACGTTGGTATCTGTGGAGAGCACGGTGGAGATCCTTCATCAGTTGAGTTCTGCCACAAGATTGGACTTGACTATGTTTCATGTTCACCATTCCGTGTACCAATCGCTCGTCTTGCTGCAGCACAGGCTGCTATCGCAGAGCAGGCAAAATAGACAAAGGTTCTAATTTAAAAGTCTATATATAATTTATGCAAGGGAAAGTATTTAGTACTTTCCCTTGTTTTTTATTGCAATCTGCATTTCACACCATAAAAACTACATTTCGCGCCAAGAGTATAGATTTTAGGCATTATATGTTGCATAATTAGTACTAGAAATACAAGTATATGTGATATGAATAGAGAGAACGAAGCACAGATACGATGTAGGTACTAAGGTATGGAGAACACATTTATGATTATAAAAACGAAGAACATCCGTACAATTGTGATAACCTGTGCATTGCTAGGTATCATAATATTCAGCATTCTCCACAGCTACAATGTATATATGAGAGTCCAGAGAGGAAAAAACATCATGCAGATAGAAGATAAAGATAATAGATAGAAGATAATAGGATATAGAAGATTATCAATAAAAAAAGCTATGAGAGCCCGGTTAAAGGCTTTCATAGCTTTTATTTTTATGAGTGAGCACGAAGCTGTTCATTGACATATGTCTGGATATAATAATTATCCTCAGGCATCTGGCAGCCGACGATATATGTTCCATCATTATTTGAGCAGCGGATTACATATCCCTCCAATACTGAGTGGTCAGCAAGCGCAAAGTTCTCTATCGAGATAGTAACCTTCGCTCCCTTATTATCCACGAAATAAGGATCCTTTGTCAAAAATGCAAAGCCGTTTGCACTTATATTGTCAAGAGTTCCTTTGAATGTGGTGTCGGTTCCTTTAAGCTTGATAGTGCAACTGTTTGATAAATCCATGCGAGGGTATTTCCTACGGTTCAAGATTTCAGGCTGCGTATTGACTGTTATCACAAGGTCATCTGTGATTGTGAGATCCTTCCAGCAGTACATTACATTGCCAACTGTAACATACAGATTGCAAGGTCTGGATGAGTCTACAGATAAGCCGCCTGATACAAGCTTAAGACTGTTTTCGCCAACAGCCTTTACTTCGCAATGGAACTCGTTGCCGGTCTGTACATCTGTCAGGATCACTTTGGCCTTCATACCCGGGCGGATATCATCAAGTCCCATAAATCCACCAACTCCGAGCTCGTGCATGAGAGATTGGATAACAGTCTCGATATTATTGATATTTGTTGCACTTTCATCATATTTACTGAGCATCTTGCGGCTTATCGCGTCAGAGGCATCGATACATGAGGTCATGGTTTCTACGATGTCAGATACCTTTTCCATATTGTCGACAAGCTGCTGGTTAGATGCTTCAACCTCCTGCATTGCGGTGTCGATTTCACGGATATGGCTTCCAAGCTTATGGGAATCCTTTGTAATCTTCTCTACATTTTCACCGGTCTGCATTACCTTTTCAAGAGTGAGCTGGATGAGACGGAGTGTTTCTTCAATGGATGAGGTCATCTTTCCGGAAATCTCATCAAGCCGTGAGAGAGCCTCACTGATCTGACCGGATGAATTTCTCGTCTCAGTGCTTAAAGTACGGATTTGTTCGGCAACAACAGCAAATCCCTTACCTGCTTCGCCTGCGCGTGCAGCCTCGATAGAAGCGTTAAGAGCGAGGAGATTTGTCTGGTTTGAAATATTATCAATTGTTCCGGTTTCATTTTTAACCATCTCAAATTCATCTCTGAATGTAGTCAGGATGCTTTCAACCTCTGTAGAAAGCTCTGACATGGTTTTTGCTGTCTGGGCAAGACCTTCAAGGTCCTCAGAGCTTACCTTGGCATGCTTGCCTGATTCGGTTGTCAGGGAAACCATATCATTTATCATGGCTGCAACATTCTCAACCTGTGAGCTTATATCGGTAGTCATTTCCTGGGAAGAAGCAGTGTGGGACTGAAGCTGCTTGTTATTTCCGGTAAGCTTATTCATTCCATCAACGACAACATCTGAACCATGCTTGTTTTCAGAAGCAAGCTCACGGACCACTGTTATACCGTCCATTATAGTGTTGCTGGCAGTTTTAACCTGCTCAACTGTCGTGACAACGCGATTTAAATCAGACTTTATGCTCTCGGTGAGTGCAGCATCGGACTCAGTCAGGTGACGTACCGACATGATATAGCCTATGTAGCAAAGTAAAAGACATGCTATCTGAAGCTGATAGTTTTTGTGGTCTACAGCAGTGTTCTGACCAAGTACTAATATGTGAAATGCAATACTTGCAATAAGGCTTAGCATGTTTGCAACAGCGCAGTAAATCATGAATTTTTCATCCTTAAATATTACAATAAGGCTGATTATCGGAAGTATGTAGGTGAATGCAATCGGTGAGGTTGTCGTACACAAAAGAAATACGTAAAAAATACCATATCCGATGACGAATGCTAGCCTGTACCGGTCATTATCCTTCCCCTTCTTTTTTAGAAGTATGTCACCACACACGAAAGGCAGCCAGCATAAAATAACAAAAATGATATAATTGCTGACAGAATAAGCGCCATTTGCTGTGTCGGTTCCATAATTTGCGGTCAGCAATATAGCAAAAACAAGCCATAATCTGCGGGCCTTGATATTCGCCTTTGCTTTAAAAATTTTTTCATCGTAACCCATATGAATTCTCCTGATTCGTAATAATATAGGTATATTCTACTATGCTAGTACTTTAATTACAAGGCATATTTAAGAATTTGAATGTATTTTGAATGTATAATTATGGTATTGTTTCTAAGTCTAAACTTTAATTGTTTTTTGCCTGTCAATCCGATATACTAAAATTAACTATATACTTACAGGAGGGCTTAAAGCATGAACATACTTCTGATTAACGGAAGTCCAAAAGGCAAACGAAGCAATTCGTTAAGGCTTGCAAACAGCTTTATAGAAGGCTTCAAAGAAGGATATAAGAGCAAAAATGAAGCTATTATATCCATTGATGAAATGCATGTAGCCTCAATGAATGTAGGAGCGTGTAAGGGCTGCTTTGCATGCTGGCAGAAGACACCGGGGGTGTGCTGCATAAATGACGATATGCAGACTGTTATTGGGAAAATGCTTAAAGCGGATATTGTTGTGTGGTCGTTTCCTCTGTACTATTTTAGTGTGCCGGGAATACTAAAGAACGTGATTGACAGGCAGCTTCCCATGAGCCTGCCGTTTATGAGTACAAAGGATGACGGATACGGAAGCGGCAGCCATGATTGCAGATATGACATGGAAGGCAAAAGGCATGTGCTAATCTCTACCTGTGGCTTTTATTCTGCAGAGGGAAATTATGACAGTGTACTTCGGATGTTTGACCATTTTCTTGGAAAAGGGCATTATACAACCATATTTTGTGGTCAGGGTGAGCTGTTTCGTGTAAAAGAGCTGTCAAAGAGGACTGACGAATATCTGGCTACGGTAAAAAGTGCCGGGGCAGAATATGCCATCACAGGAAAAATATCTGAAAAACAGAAGGGGCGCTCCATACTCTTTTATATCAAAGGGATGTATTTGAAAGGATGGCGGATGCCAGCTGGGGAATCAGCAGGACAACAGGAGAAAAGGAAGCGGATGACCTTGTTTTCACCAGACAGATGGCTGCATTATACAATAAGGATACCTATGACGGAAAGGAACGCGTGCTTGAGATATGCTATACCGATTTGAAGCATACATACCAAATAAAGCTTGATGATAAAGGTAGTGAGGTGTTTACTGACCAAAGCCTTACTCCGACTACCCGCATAGATACGCCTTTTACAGTATGGTCGGCTATTTCCAGAGGCGAGATAGGTGGCGCAGAGGCATTGGGAAAGCAGATGTATACGGTGACAGGTGATTTTTCCTTGATGGTAAACTGGGATAAATTTTTTGGAAGTACATCGGCAGTCAAAGAGGCAGAAAAAACATCACAAGGTGTGGAGGTGCAGAAATCCATCCATGATGACAATGCTCATACCATGGATTACGTTTTGGATAGCAGTTTCTGTCAATACTGAAAAGGGTTCTGTGATTGCTCTTTTGGTGGCATCCGCTATACCTTTTATTATGAGAAAACATAAATTTGTAATATGGGATCAGCTCTCAATTGTTGCTGTTGCTATACTTTCTGCGATTGCAAGCCTGACAGGAGCAGGTGACATATCAACAGATATCGGATATCTGGTGTTTGGGCTGTTCTGGCTGGTTTCATGCCTGACAAAGGAGCCTTTATGCGCAACATATGTGAAATACAATTATGGCGGTGAAGCCGCACATAAAAATCCTCTCTTTATGAAGACGAATTATATACTTGCGGCGGCATGGGGAGTATTATACGTGTTGACAGCAGTGTGGACATTTCTACTGAAAAAGGCAGGTGTTGGAGCTACACTTATTGTCGTAAACAATCTGATGCCTGTATTGATGGGCATATTTACCGGATGGTTTGAAAAATGGTATCCTGCAAGGCTAGCAAGAGGCTCAAAAAAGCAGTAATTCGTAAGATTTTTTTAATATTTTATGTATTCTATTTACTTTAGGTGGATAGAAGAGTACTCTTTAGAAAACGTACTCATAGTAGTGCTTATAAATAAAGAAAGAGGTATATCATAATGAAGAAAAAACTGATTACAATTGTAATAGGAGCTATGCTTTGCGCCGGCTTGTTTACAGGCTGCGGACAGAGCGATACAAAGCAGGATAAGGCAGCAGGCACCGAAAGTGCAAAGCAGGCTGATACCAAGGATGAAGGTGAAAAGGGCTCACAGGAAGAGAAGGAGCTTACAGGAACAATCGATGACATAAAGGACTTCATGTTTGTAGTGACTGATGATAAGGATACACCATACAGCTTTACCTTCGATGAGAAGCCTGACGGACTCGAGAGTGTCGCAAGCGGAGATAAGGTGACTGTTAAGTATACAGGTACTATTTCAGAGGTAGATCCGTTTGAGGGAAAGATAATATCTGTTGAGAAGGCAGAATAAGCTGCCATAATCTTAGATTGTATTTTGACTGTTAATCCGCTATACTATAGCTAAGTATAGTGGATTATTTTTGTGGAGGCTTTTATGGCAAATACTTTGAAGTTACCGGTTGGAATTGATGATTTTAGAAAATTGCGGGAATCGCATTTTTATTATGTGGATAAAACAAGACTTATTGAGCAGCTTTTATTAAACTGGAGTGAAGTGACACTTTTTACACGTCCGCGCCGCTTTGGAAAAACTCTTAATATGAGCATGCTTAAGAGCTTTTTTGATATTGGCACAGATAAAGCTTTATTTGATGGCTTATATATTTCAGGTAATAAAGAACTGTGTGATGAGTATATGGGAAAGTATCCGGTTATTTTCCTGTCATTGAAGGGTGTTGAAGGGAGTTCCTTTGATGATGCAAGATACATGATTACTGAGCTTATTGGGAAGGAAGCAGAAAGATTCAGGTTTTTGGAGTGTAGTGAGGCACTTTCTGAAAACGATAAGGATAGGTATAGGGCTTTCATTTCGCAGTGCGATGGAAAATATACGATGGACGCGCAGCTTCTTGTATCGAGTCTTCAGAGTCTGTCACAGTTATTGTGTACACACTATGGAAAGAAGACTATTATCCTTATAGACGAGTATGATGTTCCACTGGATAAGGCCTTCCAGAATGGCTATTATAAGGAAATGGTTTCGCTTATCAGAGGTCTTTTCGGGCAGGCACTAAAGACTAATGAATTTTTGCAGTTTGCGGTGCTGACAGGGTGCCTTCGAATATCAAAGGAAAGCATATTTACAGGACTTAACAATTTCAAGGTAATGTCGATTACAGATTCGCGTTTTGATGAGCAGTTCGGATTTACCGATAGTGAGGTAAAGAAGCTTTTGTCTGATTATGGTATGGATTCGCATTTTGACGAGGTAAAGGAGTGGTATGACGGATATCACTTCGGAAAGGCTGATGTCTACTGTCCGTGGGATGTGATTAATCATGTGGATCATCTGCGTGATGACGGTGATGCAAAGCCTCAGACATATTGGATAAACAGTAGCGGAAACAGTCTTGTGAGGCGTCTTATCAACAGGGCTGATTCATCGACAAAGGATGAGATTGAGCGCTTGATTGCAGGTGAGTCTATTGAGAAAGTCATTCGTCTGGACCTGACATACGATGAAATTGATAATACAATTGACAATATATGGAGTGTGCTTTTTACTACAGGCTACCTTACCAAAATCGGGGAAGTAAAGCTTCCGGATAGCGAAAGCTACGCTTACAGGCTCGTCATTCCAAACAAAGAAGTGCGGGAGGTATTTGTACTTCAGATTCAGGAATGGTTCAAGGCTGTTGTCGCGAATGACAATGATACTATGAAACTTTTATCAAAGGCGATTTTAGATAAAGACGAGACGATTCTTGCAAGGCAGCTCAATATCGTGATGGGGCGAATGATAAGCATACTCGATACAAAGGCACCTGATGATATGAAGGAAAACTTTTATCATGGCCTGCTTCTTGGATTGCTTAGAGGAAGCAATCCGGATTGGCTCATCAAGTCCAATCGTGAGTCGGGAGATGGCTTTAGTGACATACTTATAAAGCCTGAGAATCCTGATTTAGGCATTGTTATCGAGGTAAAGTATGCTAAGGAGTTTAAGGGGCTTGACGCAGCTTGTGATGCTGCGATGGCTCAGATAAAGCAGAAGAGATATGATGAGACTCTCCGAGATGAGGGCAGGTGCGATATTTTAGCTTACGGCATTGCTTTTTGCAGGAAGAGATGTAAGGTAGCGGGAGAGAAGCTGTAGGAGCTAAAAGATTAGAATGTGGATGTTTATAAAAGGGAGGATATTTATTAATGAATGAATCAAATAAAGTATCACGAGCTATTTACGTAGTTCCTGTGATATATGTGCTTGGAATGTACATGATGCCGGTTTTATTTTGGATGGTATGCACTATGCAGGAATCAACAGACAGCTTTGATGCAGGCTGGATAATGGTTATGCCGATTGTTTTGGGACTGATTAATCTGGCTGTGGTGCTTATCCTTGGGAAAAGAATAAGCAGAGTACAGCTTCTCATTTGCACAAGGATTATAAAATATGCGTTAATACCGTTTTATGTAGTAGGTGGGGTTTGCATCATAGTGGCACTTCTCTTAATGCTAACACCGGTTGTTATCATGATATTTGTAGGCCCGACCGTTGCGATTGTGTTATCAGTTATTGGCTGGCTTGGGCTGTTAGGAGCAGCGCCTTTTTCTGTTGCCTATATTGTAAGGGCATGCAGTGAGGGAGTACAAGGAAAGGTACTGTCTGTATTTGCAGGCATATTCCAGTTCCTTTTTACTCTTGATGTAATTTTTGTTATCGTACTGGCAGTGAAGGATAGAAGCTTTGTGAAAGCGCAAAAGGGATATGGAGTTATTCAATAATTGAAGTGTTATAAGGCAATATAAAAGAGCTCTTTGCGAGAGCTCTTTTTATATTGTACAACATGTAATTGTGGATGATTACTGTAAGAGTGAGAGAACACCCTGGTTTGACTGATTAGCCTGTGCAAGCATAGACTGTCCAGCCTGTGCAAGAATGTTGTTCTTGCTGTAGTTAACCATCTCTTTAGCCATATCTGTATCACGGATACGAGACTCAGCTGATGTGGTATTCTCAGATACATTATCAAGGTTGTTGATTGTATGCTCAAGTCTGTTCTGAACAGCACCGAGAGATGAACGCTGAGAAGATACAGTTGAGATAGCATCTGCGATTGCATCTATAGCATAGGTAGCAGCTGTTCCAGTGGAATCCTTTACATTAAGTCCCTTAATTCCTAAACCGGCGGTGCTCATTGAATCGATGTTTACTGTTATCTTATTAGTAGAATCAGCATCTGCTCCTACATGAAGATTGAAAGATAATGTATTTGCTACAGAAGCATGACCTTTCTGTATTGCAAACTCGATAGTACCATCAGCAGTTGCGGTACCGGCTGTTACAGTAGACTTTCCGTCTGCAGCACCAATATCATTTGCGGCCTGAAGTTCAGCTGTTACTTTTTGAGTAGCAGTGGCGACATCAATTGAAGTTGGCTTTGATGTATCAACAGCCTTTACAGCTTTGCTTGCATCGGCTGGTGTCAGATTAACAGTAGAACCAGCCTGAATTTTTGCAGCTATAGTAGTTGCTTCAAGTTTATTTGCTTTTTCATCAACACCAGCTTTGTCAACTACAGTATATTTTGTTCCGTCAATGGTTACTTCTTGATTTGCAGTCAACTTTCCAACTTTGTCCTGTAAATCGCTAACACCACTTCCTGTTGCATAAATATCATAATTTGTGCCGCCAATTTTAAGACTTTCTCCAGCTTTGATTTTCATAGTGAAAGTAGCTTTTGTATCACCATCAACAAGTGTTCCGTCAAATCCTGCATCATGAGCTGCCATATATTTATTTGTTGTTCCGCTTTGACCTTTTAACAAGTATGTCTCGTTAAATTTTGTTGTTTCAGACACACGATCAATCTCTGTTGTAAGCTGATCAATTTCATCCTGAATAGAACTACGATCTGATTCGCTATTTGTACCATTTGCTGCCTGGGTTGCAAGCTCATTCATACGCTGAAGCATTGAGTGAACCTCTGTGAGAGCACCTTCAGCTGTCTGTACTGCAGAAACACCATCCTGAGCATTTGAAGAGGCTTTGTCAAGTCCTTTAATCTGTTTTCTCATCTTTTCAGAAATAGAAAGTCCAGCTGCATCATCAGCTGCACGGTTAATCTTATAACCAGATGAAAGCTTCTCTGTGCTCTTTGACTGTGCGCTTGTTGTTACGTTAAGCATTCTGTTGGCATTTGCTGCCTGCATATTGTGTTGTACTACCATAATATGTACCTCCATGTATTATATTATTTTACGTTTTCCGGGTAAAATCCATTTTATCCAGCATGTTATGAAATTTTCACTATGAGCATGTGCCTAGGTTCACATGTCCATTTATGGTGAAACACAATGGATAATGTGTTTCATCAATTAGATAACAACGTCCCTAAACACAGAATCGCGTTCATCCTGCTCGATTCCCAGGTATCGTTTTGTGATTTCAAATGACGAGTGCTGATATATGTCCATTAAAAGAACCGGTGATGTGCCTTGCTTCCAAGCATAGTAGCCAAAGGTTTTGCGTAGGGAGTGTGGACTGATTACACCATCAATTTCACAGGAAACAGCTGCATTATGTACAATTCGATATGCCGTTGAGCGGGATATATGCTGATTATCAGCATTCGAGAACAAAAATGTGTCAGGTAAAAATTTGATTAGTGCTTTTGATTTGTACCAGCTCAGAGAATTAATTATCCTTGAATTCAGAAAAATAACAGATTGCTTGGTGGTTTTTTGCTCAATCAATTTAACATGAGTGCGAAAACAACCGTTATCAAAATTGTAGACATCATTCCATGTGAATTTCAGCAAATCTGACACCCGAAGCGCAGTATTTAGCCCTAATGAAATAAATATATAGTTTCTGGGATTATATTCTTCCTCAATATAGAAGTTTTTAAATCTATCGAGCTTTTCTTTGTTTTTAATGGGTTGTGATTTATTCATTGCAATCTCCTTTGTGTAAAATACTATGTTTTTTGTTCCATATTACGACAAAAATGAATTGCAATTCGGATAGATTAGGCGATATTAAAAATCTTAAACAAAGGCGAAATGCCCGAAACACTGGATTTTTACTTAGTTTTAGAAGAAATCAGAAATATATTTCTAAAAAATAGTACAAAATTTCTAAAAAGGGGTTAAGCATTTTAAATCTATGCCGAAATATATGGTGTAAACGGAATGAAACACATTATCCATTGTGTTTCACCATAAATGGACATGTGAACCTAGGCACGTGTTCATAGTGAAAATTTCATAACATGCCGGATAAAATGGATTTTATCCGGAACAAAATAACAATACATGGAGGTACATATTATGGTAGTACAACACAATATGCAGGCAGCAAATGCCAACAGAATGCTTAACGTAACAACAAGCGCACAGTCAAAGAGCACAGAGAAGCTCTCTTCTGGTTACAGAATCAACCGTGCAGCAGATGATGCAGCCGGACTTTCAATTTCCGAAAAGATGAGAAAGCAGATTCGTGGTCTTGACAAAGCTTCTTCTAACGCTGAGGATGGTGTATCTGCAGTACAGACAGCAGAAGGTGCTCTTACAGAGGTTCACTCAATGCTCCAGCGTATGAATGAGCTTGCAACACAAGCATCTAACGGAACAAATTCTACAACTGATAGAAGTGCAATTCAGGATGAGATTTCACAGCTTACAACAGAAATTGACCGTGTTGCTGAAACAACTAAATTCAACGAGACATATCTTCTTAAAGGAGAAGATGGTTCGAAGACTGTAGATTTACAGGCTCATGACGCTGGACTTAAAGGCTCATTAGTTTACAATGGCGATAAAACAGCAACTTTCAAAATGGACGCATTAAAAGCTGGAGACAAAGTAACTATCGGTGGTAAAGAGTATACTATTGGAAATACTACAGAAGAGGATGTAAAAAACTTCTTAAAGAAGACTGGTGTTAAAGATGACCCTGCTAGCGCTAGCGTTTCAATAAAAAATAATGCAAAAACTACTACCTATACATATTATGCAGCTGTTGCAAAAGATGATACAGCTGGTAAAAAGGGATATGATGCAGGATGGTACGCTGCTACACCAGATCCAACTAATGGAGGAAAACCTGATGCTACTTCGTATGAGGAACTTGCAAAGAAAGAAGGAGAATTCTCAGTAGGAAACCAGACTCTTACCAAGAAAACAATTAATGATGTCAATACCGATGGAATTGATGATGATGATTCAAGCCTTATAACTATAGAAAAGGCATACGAGCTTGCATCAAAAGAACTACTTGCAGCTAATCAAATTGGTGATACTGAAGGAAGCGCTAAAGTAGAGAATCTTAATGCAGCAAAAGCAGATGGTTCATTTAAAATCACTTTAGGTCAGGCAAAGGTTGCAAATGCATTAAGTTTTAATCTTCATGTTGGTTCAGATGCTGATATGACAAATAAGATTCAGGTTAATATCGAGACAATGAACTCTTCATACCTTGGAATTAAAGGTCTTAATGTAAATGATGACTCAGGAATTGCTGGAACATACGCTATTGATGCTATCTCTGATGCATTACAGAAGGTTTCAGACCAGAGATCTTCACTCGGTGCTGTTCAGAACCGTCTTGAGCACACAATCGACAACCTCGACAATGTTGTTGAGAATACTACATCAGCTGAGTCTCGTATCCGTGATACAGATATGGCTAAGGAGATGGTTAACTACAGCAAGAATAACATTCTTGCTCAGGCTGGACAGTCTATGCTTGCACAGGCTAATCAGTCTAACCAGGGTGTACTCTCACTCCTTCAGTAATTACAACAACTATATGATTTACTTTGCAAAGGAACCTTCGGGTTCCTTTTGTCGTTATATACATCTATACATGAGATAATATTTATGCTTGCCAATTTATAGCTGTAAATAGTATAATAAAGCTGACATCGATTTCTCCTTAGATATTAAGAGTGTTGATTATCAAAAGGAGTACTATATGAAATTAAATAAAAAATATAAGGATAGATTGTTCTGTCTTTTATTTGGAAACGAAGAATACAAGGAGAACATATTATCTTTGTATAACGCTTTATGTAATACAGCGCATACGGATGTAAATGATATCAAGCTTTACACAATCGATAACGTGATTTATATCGAGATGAAAAATGATGTATCGATTCTTCTGGATAGTTATTTACATCTATGGGAGCAGCAAAGCTCCTACAATCCCAATATGCCGCTTAGGGGCTTGATGTATTTCAGTAAAATGTATGACCGCTATATTGTTGAGCATTCCTACAATATCTATGGTTCGACGCTGGTAAAGCTTCCAACACCGAGATATACGGTGTTGTACAATGGTACATCAAAGCAGCCGGCATTTATGAAGCTTAAGCTGTCAGATGCGTTTATCCATGAGGATACAAGCGGAGATTTTGAGTGGACTGCCAACATGGTAAACATTAATAATGGCATGAACGATGAGCTTTTAAACAATTGCAGACCATTGCAGGAATATATGCTGCTTATTGAGGAGATACGTAAGAACCGGTCTAATGGCATGGAAGTGGAGCAGGCAGTTGATAAAGCTGTAACTTATTGCATAAACAATAACATTTTAAGTGAGTTTCTCACTAAGCACAGAGCAGAGGTGATAGATGTGTGTATAACAGAGTATGATGAACAGGCATTTGTTAACGGAATTAGAGAAGAAGGCAGGCAAGAAGGCAGAAAAGAAGGTAGGCAAGAGGGTAGAGAAGAGGGCAGAGCCTTGACGCTGTATTCATTGGTGAATAGCGGTAATCTAAAGCCTGATATTGCAGCTAAGGAGCTTGGAATCAGCATTCACGAATTTGAGATTGCTATGAAAGAGGCTGGAATGAACTGGCCTGTATCAAAATAGTTCAAACTAGTAGTCTAGTTTATTAAGTTTGATTACCTAAAAAGAGCTCGCAAGAGCAATGTCATTAAGTTAAGAATTTTGACATAATTATAAAACACATCATATTTGCAATTGTTTGATAAATATGATGTGTTTTTTTCTTTTGTCTATTTTGTAGCACAACAAAAAGACAGATTGTTTATCTGTTAAAAAAACTTATAATTATCTATGATTAAGCCACTCTATAATTACAAAATAAAAAGACCATAGCATCATTTCTGATGCTAAGATCTTGATTGGTCATCTTAACTTAATGACATTGACCTTCGGGTTCCTTTTTCGTTATATACATACCTACATGAAATAATAATTATACTTGCCTTTTTATAACAATAAATAGTAAAATAAAGTTGACATCGATTTTCCTTATATATTAAGAGTACAATTATTAAAAGAAGACAAATAATAAACAATAACATTTTAAGTGAGTTTCTCACTAAGCATAGAGCAGAGGTGATAGATGTGTGTATAACAGAGTATGATGAACAGGCATTTGTTAACGGAATTAGAGAAGAAGGCAGGCAAGAGGGTAGAGAAGAAGGTAGAGCCTTGACGCTGTATTCATTGGTGAATAGCGGTAATCTAAAGCCTGATATTGCTGCTAAGGAGCTTGGAATCAGCATTCACGAATTTGAGATTGCTATGAAAGAGGCTGGAATGAACCGGCCTGTATCAAAATAGTTCAAACAAGCAGTTTGTTGGGTTTATTTATACTTGCCAATTTATAGCTGTGAATAGTATAATAAAGTTGACATCGATTTCTCCTTAGATATTAAGCGTGTGATTATCAAAAGGAGTACTATATGAAATTAAATAAAAAATATAAGGATAGATTGTTCTGTCTTTTATTTGGAAACGAAGAATACAAGGAGAACATATTATCTTTGTATAACGCTTTATGTAATACAGCGCACACGGATGTAAATGATATCAAGCTTTACACAATCGATAACGTGATTTATATCGAGATGAAAAATGATGTATCGATTCTTCTGGATAGTTATTTACATCTATGGGAGCAGCAAAGCTCCTACAATCCCAATATGCCGCTTAGGGGCTTGATGTATTTTAGCAAAATGTATGACCGCTACATTGTCGAGCATTCCTACAATATCTATGGTTCGACGATGGTAAAGCTTCCCACACCGAGATATACGGTGTTGTATAATGGTACATCGAAGCAGCCGGCATTTATGAAGCTTAAGCTGTCAGATGCGTTTATCCATGAGGATACAAGCGGAGATTTTGAGTGGACCGCCAACATGGTAAACATTAATCATGGCATGAACGATGAGCTTTTAAATAATTGCAGACCATTGCAGGAATATATGCTGCTTATTGAGGAGATACGTAAGAACCGGTCTAATGGCATGGAAGTGGAGCATGCGGTTGATAAAGCTGTAACTTATTGCATAAACAATAACATTTTAAGTGAGTTTCTCACTAAGCACAGAGCAGAGGTGATAGATGTGTGTATAACAGAGTATGATGAACAGGCATTTGTTAACGGAATTAGAGAAGAAGGCAGGCAAGAGGGTAGAGCCTTGACACTGTTTTCATTGGTGAATAGTGGTAACCTAAAGCCTGATATTGCTGCTAAGGAGCTTGGAATCAGCATTCATGAATTTGAGATTGCTATGAAAGAGGCTGGAATGAACCAGCCTGTATCAAAATAGTTCAAATAAACAGTTTAGTTTATCAGGTTTATTTATTTTTTCTGTTTCTGATATGCACCTCAGGTATGGCAACATTGTCATAGCTGATAGGTGCATTTTCTTTATCAGTGTCCTCGTGACTTTCGGTGCTTTTTACGTGCACCTCTGGGATTGCCACGTTGTCAAAAGTTAAATCGTAATTATGTTTTTCTTTTTCTTCTCTGTTTTTAAATATTTTTCTCAGTTTTTCAAACATATTTTTCTCCGGTTGTTTTACATTAGGTTTATAAAGAATGTGATTACAAGGCTGTTCAAAAAGTCGGCAAACAGGCTTCCTACTAGCGGTATGAGCAGATATGCCTTAATGGATGGCACGTATTGGTCGCAGACAGCCTGCATATTTGCCATGGCGTTTGGTGTGGCTCCGGTTCCGAAGCCGCAGGTGCCTGATACAAGTATGGCTGCATCGTAGTCGCGCCCCATGATGTTGAACTCGATAACATATGTGAATATGATTATGAGAAGCACCTGTGCTGCAAGCAGTATGACGAGCGGGAGAGCGAGTGATGCAAGCTCCCATAGTCTTAGTGTGATCATTGCCATGCCTAGAAATAGAGAGAGGCTTATACCTCCCAGGTCATTTATCTCTCCCATATGGATGGTGGCGATTCCTGTGTACTCACATATGTTTCGCATGAGTGCGGCTGCGAGCATTGCTCCTATATATATCGGGAAGGTGAGCCCTGTCTTTGTGAGCAGCATTGTAAAGATGGTTCCGACACCTATTGCCAGGATGAGCTGGAATACGGCATCAGCATACATATTTGTGTGGCGCTCATGTTTTTTCTCATCCTCCACCAGCAGGCTGTCATCCTCGTTTGCTGCTGTATTAAGCAGGTTATTCTTTTCAATCAGTCTTTTTCCAAGAGGTCCGCCTATCAGGCTTCCAAAGATGAGACCGAAGGTAGCTGCAGCTGTACAGATGGTCGTGGCGCCCTTTATGTTTAGGTCCTCTAGCACCGGGCCAAGGCTCCTGCGGTGCCATGTCCGCCAACCATAGGGATAGAGCCGGTGCACATGCCGATTAGCGGATTCAGGTTTAAGAGCTTTGCAAGCCCCACGGCGGTTAGGTTTTGTAATATGATAAGCGCTATTACCAGTCCCAGGAATACGATGAGCGATTTGCCCCCGCTTTTTAATACCTTGAGATTTGCCTGAAAGCCTACAGATGTAAAGAAGAATACCATGCAGACTTCGCGCAGTGTGTCGTCAAGGAAAATTCTGCGATTCCTGTGACATAGCATATGCATGTCATGATGGCAAAAATCAGTCCGCCTATGACAGGCGCCGGAATACAGAATTTCTGAAGAAAATATATTTTCTTTTTTAAATAGTTTCCAAGTAGTAGTACAAGCACTGCAACGGCCAGTGTCTGGTACATGTCAAGTTGTATTTTCATGTGTTACCTTTCAATTTTAATTTATTATATTCTTGTTATTTTCTTCTTAAATTTTGAATATTATATATTGAACTAAAAATTAATTCGCAAATTAATTTGTGCTATATCCACAGTCTTCATAATACCTTTTCGCTCCATTGTGGAATGGGATAGGTATACCGTCTGTTGCAAAGTCATATGTCAGCTCAAGCTTAAGAGAGTTGGAGTAGGAGAGCTCATTTTCTTTTTCAAACAGGAGCGATGTAAGCTGCTCAATTGTATCGTCGGATACATTAGCTTTTGTGATAAGCACAGATTTTACACCTATTGTGCTTATATCTGTGGTCTGGCCTGTGTATGTGCCGGCAGGTATGACCTCGCTTGTGTAGGCAGAGCTGCTTTCAAGCATCTTGCTTATTACAGTATCAGTCAGCGGGATAAGCCTTATGTCACATTCCTTTGAGAGCTCATCTATGACAGTGGTGGTGAGTCCGGCAGTGCAGAAGAAGGCATCTATATCACCGGCTTTTAGCTCTTTTGTGGCCTCGATATAGTCCAGGTTTTTGGTGGCAACAAGGGATGATGGCATACCGGCGAACTCAAGAATCTGTGTGGCATTTCGCTCGGTACCGGATTCCTCTGCTCCGATGCTTACAGTGTGTCCTGACAGGTCGTCAAGAGTCTGTATGTCTGAATCAGCGCGGACCACAAGCTGGCAGGTCTCGGTGTAAAGCCCTGCTATAGCCCTTAAATCTTCATTTGTCTTGTAGGCATCGGCTATCAGGTCTGCCTGTGCGATGCCTATCTCTATATAGTCATCGGATAAAAGCCTTATATTGGCATTAGAGCCTGCTGTGGTACGGACCTTGCAGGTAAAGTCATAGCCCTGTTCATTGGCAAGCTCCGTAAATGTATTTGCGAATGAATAGTACATTCCGCCAACATCGGCTGCTCCGAAGCGTATTGTGCGGCCGGAGTTGGTGCAGCCTGTCAGGGCGAAGAGTACTATGCAAAGCATGATACTGATTTTTTTCTTCATGTTTTGTCTTTGTCCTTTCACTTTTTCATAATTGCTATGAGTATTTTACAAAAAATTTTCTAATATGAAAAGATTTAATTTAAATTTTTTTTAAATTCCATGGACTTGTGATTGGAAAAATAATATAATAAATTGGTTGTAGAAAATATTTTAAAGGAAGGAAATTTATTTATGGAAATCTTTGACATTATCAAGTCTGTTATATTTGGAATTGTGGAGGGCATTACAGAGTGGCTGCCTATCAGCAGCACCGGCCACATGATTCTTTTGAATGAGATTTTACCACTTAGAATAGGAAAGAACCCGGATGATTTTTACAGTATGTTTGAGGTGGTTATCCAGCTTGGAGCCATTTTGGCGGTTGTTGTTTTGTTTTGGAGCCAGATCTGGCCATTCGGCAGGAAGAATAACAAAGCTCCTCTTGCAAAGACCGGTATCGGTGCATGGGTCAAGACTGATATCTTCGTGCTGTGGTTTCATATTCTTGTTTCAACTATTCCGGCAGCTATTATCGGAGTGCTTTTTGATGATGTATTCGAGAGACTGTTTTACAATTTCCAGACAGTAGCTATCATGCTTATACTCTTTGGTATAGCTTTTATTGTGATTGAGACCAGACATAATGGCAAGTCTGCCAAGATTAATTCACTTGTCGACATAAGCTACACGACTGCGCTTATGATTGGATTTTTCCAGCTTATTGCAGCTGTTTTTCCGGGTACATCACGTTCAGGCGCTACTATTGTCGGAGCTCTCTTAATTGGTGTTTCAAGAACTGTTGCCGCTGAGTATACATTTTTCCTTGCTATTCCGGTTATGTTTGGTGCGAGTCTTCTGAAACTTGTTAAATTTGGATTTCATTTTACAGGGGAAGAGGCAGCTATTCTGATTATCGGCATGATTGTGGCATTTGTTGTTTCACTTATTGTTATCAAATTCCTGATGGGCTACATAAAGAAGCATAACTTTATTGTGTTTGGATGGTACCGTATAGTTCTTGGTGCGATTGTGCTGCTTTGTGGTATCGCAGGGCTTCTCTAAATACATTTTGACGCAATTTTGCAGGAAGAGGGTTTAAGACATGCATGATGAATTGACAGCAAATGATATAAAGAAAATGGAGGACGAGATAGAGTACAGAAAGCTCGTTGTCAGAAAGAAGGCTCTTGATGACGTAAAGGTGGCGAGAGCCCAGGGTGACTTGAGCGAGAACTTCGAGTACAAGGCCGCCAAGCAGTTTAAGAACCAGAACGAGAGCCGTATCAGATACCTTGAGAAGATGATTAAGACTGCCGTTGTCATATCCGATGAGTCAAAGGATGATGAGGTGGGTATGTTCAATACGGTTGATGTGTATTTTGAGGATGATGATGAGACTGAGACATACAAGATTGTCACAACCGTAAGGGGCAATTCCTTAAAGAATCTGATAAGCAAGGAGTCACCGCTTGGTGCCGCTATATTCGGGCACAAGGTGGGTGACAGGTGTGAGGTAAAGGTAAATGATGACTACTCATACTTTGTTAAGATAATGAAAATACAAAATACTGTCGACGACGGCAGTGATGATTTGCGTAAATTTTAATCTGGGTTTAATTTTTACGTTTTATAGGTATTTCAAAAAGATTTATATGTTTATGACTATATAACAATGTTTAATGTCAGAAATGGGGAGATTTATATGATTAAATTAAAAACTTTTGGCAGCTTTACGGTAGGTAATGACTTAACATCTGTCCAGGAAGGGGCATGGCGGTCTGAGAAGCTTGAAAAGCTGTTTGTATATCTGGCGATGAACAGAAACAGGGGTGTCTGTATAGAGGATATTTCAGAGGCTATATGGCAGGTTGAGGAGGAGACTGATAATCCGGTAGGAGCCCTTAAGAATCTGGCATACAGGCTCAGAAAGGCTCTAAGAGATGCCTCCTTTGACGAGGAGTGCATAGTCTCTGTTAGAGGAGGCTTGTACAAATGGAATGATGATGTGGAAGTAACCATTGATGTCGAAGAGTTTGACAGATATATAAATGAGGCGGAGATGGCATTTTGCAGGAGCAAGGAGACCACTATTGAAAGCTATGAGAAGGCCATAGCTCTTTATCATGGTGATTTCCTGCCTCTTAGGACAGATACACACTGGTTTATGACGCTCAATGCATTTTACCATTCCAGATACGTAAATACAGTAAAGGCTCTGGCAAAGCTGTATATTGATACAGGCTGCTATGAGAAGCTTGAGCAGCTTTGCACCAAGGCTATTGTATATGAACGTTCGGATGAGCAGATATACTCATATCTGATTGTTGCACGCATGCGTACCAAAAAGGTACAGATGGCTTTTGATACTTATGAGGCTGCCAAGGCTATTATGGACAATGATCTTGGAGTTAGAAAGACTGTCATGCTCAACAAGGTGTATGAGGAGCTCTTATCTGTCACAAAGGGTGTTTCAAGCTACAATATAGATGAAGTTAAGGACGATATCAGTGAGGAGAGCATGAATGGCGTTTTCATGTGCGGATATCCTGTGTTCAAGGAGATCTATCATCTGGAGGTCAGAAAGAGTGCACGTTCTACGGTTCCGGAGAGTCTGGTGCTTGTCACTGTTGTGCCAATGTATAGCAGTCAGCCGGATAAGGATCATAGTCAGATGAAGGATTCCATGCTTACACTTGAAAGAGCACTTAGAAAGTGCCTGCGCGTGGGTGATGTGGCAGCAAAGTACAGTGATTCACAGTACATTGTGCTTTTGTCGAAGTGCTCATGCGATACAGCCTCCGATGTCATGAAGCGTATTATCGATAGGTTCAATCATACGTGTGACACACATAGTAATATGACGATACAATTTGATATTGAGCCGGTAAGCTGCTACAGCAGTTTTGTGAGTGACAAATGATATTTTCTGATATAGAGGTGTTTTTTTGAAGAGACTTATTAACATTATTTCCAGTATAATTTTATTAATTCTTGTTTTAATTATTATTGTAATATTTGCTCCCAAGCTGTTTAGTATCGAGCCGATGGTAATTGTAAGCGGCAGCATGGAACCTTCTTACATGAAGGGGAGCCTATTGTATGTAAAGGAGAGTGCCGGTGGGATACAGACAGGTGATGTCATTACCTTTTACAGAAATGGCGAGCTTGTGACTCACAGGGTAGTTGAAATAAATACAGATGAAAAGACCTACACTACAAAGGGCGATGCCAATCAGGTGAATGATGTACAGCCGGTTGCATGGTCTGATGTGGTCGGAGTGCCCGTGTTTGATATCCCGGTGCTTGGTTATCCTGCTTCTTTTTTAGGAACCACGCAAGGTAAATTTGTATTCATTGTATTGTTGATTATTTTTACCGGTATTACAGTACTGACTGATAAAAAAATGGAGAAAACAAATGGTTAAGAAAGTAATTAGATTTATAGTTCTGATAATTGGTCTGTCTCTTGTGGCTTATTCAGGTTATCATCTGTTTAAGATTTATTCGGACTATAATACCTCGGATAAGACATATGAGAAGCTTCAGGATGAGTATGCATTGGACGATTCAAAGAAGGATGATGACAGCACGAAAGGCAGTGAAGCACAGTCACCGTGGTATGATGATATAGATATTGATTTCGCCGGTCTAAGGAGCGAAAACCCTGATGTGGTTGGCTGGATTTATTTTGAGAATGAGGATATCAGCTACCCTGTCATGTATTCGGGGGATAACAGCTATTACCTCAGAAAGACCTTTAAGAGAGAGCATGCCACTGCAGGCTCCATCTTCCTTGAGGGTTCAAACAAGACTGATTTCAGCGACTGTCATACAATCATTTATGGACACAATATGAAAAACCTGTCTATGTTTGGAAAGCTTAAGTACTATAACCGTGATGAGAATTACTATGACAGCCATCAGTATTTCCAGATACTTGTCGATGGTAAAAAGTATAGGTACCAGATTTTCTCATATGAGACGGTTAGTGATGACAGTGATGAGTATACTGTGGGCTTTGAGCCTGACGAGACATTTGGCAAATTCGTACAGAGGATGGCTGCCTCATCAATGAAGGATACAGGCATAGTCCCGACAAAGGATGACAAGGTTGTGACGCTTTCAACCTGTTCCACAAGCGGTGAGACATACAGGTTTGTGGTACATGGTGTGAGGGTTGATGAGCATTGATAATGAAAACAGGTGTATAATATGAAAAAAGAAGATGAATTACTTAAAGAGCTTACCGATATGGTAAAGGAAACAAAGAAGGGGCAGATTAAGTGGAAGCTTTCCTGCCAGACTACAGAGTACAATGATGAGGCCGTAGCCGACAGTTACAGAGGATGGCATCACCTGGACTGTTGATGAGTGCTACGTGTCATATGAGTGTACCTATAAGGGCAGTGATTTTGTGATGATTACATATGAGATGATTCATACTGCCGGTGATAAAAGACAGACAACCAACCTTGTTTTTTTACCGCCGCTTGGCATCAGATACTTTGATATCAGCACACTGCTTCCATACTCAGTGCCGGCATCCAATATTCTCACCTACGAGATTCACACGCTGTGGCTATTACTGCTTGAGATGTATAAGAGCGACAACACAAGCGTAGAGCTTGACGCGAGCTCCAGGGAGCTTATGATTGAAGAATAGGGGATATGATATATGTATGCAGTGATTACAGGAGCAAGCTCAGGAATAGGTGAGCAGTTTGCAAAGAGACTTGCGAAGGAGGGGTATGACCTGATTCTTGTTGCCAGAAGGCGGGAGAGGCTTACAGCTCTTTCTGATAAGCTTAAAGCCACTCATAAGGAGCTTGAGTGTGATATTTTTACCGCGGATCTGATGCAGCTTGATGAGTGTCAGAGACTTTCGGACTATCTCGAGGAAAAAGATATAGAAATATTTATAAACAACGCAGGCTACGGTGATTGCGGCCTGTTTGAGGAGACTGATATAGCTAAGGAAATGGGCATGATAGATGTCAATGTGCGTGCTGTACACTTCCTGACGAAAAAGCTTTTAAGACAGATGAGGGTAAAGGACAGAGGTTTTATCTTAAATGTGGCAAGCTCTGCGGGTCTTATTCCTGCCGGCCCGTACATGGCTGCCTATTATGCCTCTAAGGCATATGTTGCGAGCCTTTCAAGGGCTGTTGCATGTGAGCTTCGACAGAGCCACAGCCATGTGTATGTGGGGTGTCTGTGTCCGGGACCGGTTGATACAGAGTTCAATGATGTGGCGAATGTGCGATTTGCGCTGAAGGGGATTTCCGCTGAATACTGCGCCAATTATGCCATAGACCGGATGATGAAGCACAAAACGGTCATAGTGCCTACTCTCAGGATGAAGCTTGCTACAACCTGTGGCAGATTTCTGCCACAATCTTTGTATATAAAGATTGTTTCACATCAGCAAAAGAAAAAATGGCACATTGACTAAAAAGTCTTTAAAAATTGGTTGAATTGCCCTATTTACAGTTATTGTAAATTTTATTATAATGTATACGAAAATAAACGAAAAGGATAGTATTATGAAATTAGGAGCGATTTATTCAAAGGAAAAGACAACATTTACACTGTTTTCGCCTGTTGCGGACAGTGTTTGTTATTTTTTATGATAAGGGAAATGATTCGACCGAGACAGGCAGGCTTGAGATGATGCGCGGAGAGGGAGAGCTTCGCAGTATTTTTTCTGCTACTGCAGAGGGTAATCTGGATGGTGTTTATTATACATATGAGGTTCATACCGCAGATGGCACATTCAGCTCGCATGATCCGTATGCAAGAGCCTGCGGTGTAAATGGGCACAGGTCTATGGTTATTGACCTGTCAAAGACTGATCCTGATGGATTTGCAGATGAGGACAGACCAAAGCTTGCAGACCCCATGAGCATGGTTATCACTGAGGTGTCTGTCGCGGATGTGTCTGCCGGTGCATCTGCTCATTCTAGGTATCCGGGTAAGTTTAAGGCATTTACTGAGGATAAAACTCTTTCGTATTTCAAGGATATGGGAGTGACACATCTGCAGCTTATGCCGTCGTATGATTTTGCCAGCATTGACGAGAGTGATTCCTTAAAGGAGCAGTATAACTGGGGCTATGATCCGTACAATTACAATGTGCCGGAGGGCTCTTACTCGACAGATCCGTTTAATGGAGCCGTGAGAGTGAGAGAGTATAAGGAGATGGTGCACTCGATTCATGAGGCGGGTCTTGGTGTAATCATGGATGTGGTTTACAATCATACCTTCAATGTTCATGACAGCTGCTTTTACAAGACTGCGGGCAATTATTTCTACCGTATGCTGGATGCTGCAAAGTACTCTGATGCATCAGCCTGTGGCAATGAAATAGCCTCAGAGAAGCCTATGGTCAGAAAATATATCATTGATTCGCTGTGCTACTGGGCGAGTGAGTATCACATTGATGGCTTCAGGTTTGATCTGATGGGAGTACTTGATATCGAGACATTGAACGAAGCCAGAAAAGCTCTCTTAAAAATAAATCCTGATATAATAATGTACGGAGAGGGCTGGACAGGTGGAGAGAGCACTCTGCCAGAATCAGAGCGTGGCATGAAAATAAATGCTCCAAGGACACCGGGCATCGGCATGTTTTCGGATGATATACGTGATGCGGTAAAGGGACATGTATTCTATATGGATGAGCTGGGCTTTGTCAATGGAGCTGCAGACAGAGGTGAAGAGCTAAAGCAGGCTGTTATGTGCGCTAAGTGGGCCAAATCGCCTATGCAGTCGATTAACTATCTGTCATGTCACGACAACTATACTCTCTGGGACAGGTTTATCATATCCAATTCACATGAGAGTGAAGAGATGCGTATCCGTATGAATAAGCTTGCAGCAGCCATCCTTTTTACAGCGCAGGGGATTCCGTTTTTCCTGCATGGAGAGGAGTTTGCGAGAACAAAGATTAGTGAGGCTGATGGTGCTCCTGTAGAGAACAGCTATTGCAGTCCTCTCTCTGTCAATGCAATAGATTATGACAGGGCTGAGCAGTTTTCGGACCTTAAAGCCTACTATAAGGGGCTTATAGCACTAAGAAGGGCTCACAAGTCATTTTATCTTGACACAGTAGATGAGATTAAGAAATCCGTACATTTCATGGATGATATGCCTGATGGCGTTGTAGCATATACTATTGATAACGATACAGAGAAGGTGTTCGTAGCTTACAATGCCGGAAAAAATAAAATCACAATTAAACTTGCAGATGCTTTGTGGGAGGTTCTTGCAGATGAATCTTCTGCGGGAGATAAAGCTCTTTACACAATAAAAGACCAGGCAATAATACCTGGGGTATCATGCCTGGTTGCAGTTTGCAAATGTTAGTGAGTTGATTTATTTATGTAGCTTGTCTTGTATTTTGAATATACGATTTTCTGGCTGCGATACAGGCCAAAGTATCCTGACAGCATATAGCTGAATGGAATTGCCAAAAGAAAGTATGGCATGCCGTCGTAGCCAAACAGCTCAAAGCTGATGAGCAGCGATGTGATCGGACAGTTGGTGACACCACAGAACAGTGAAATCATGCCGACAGCTGTACACAGCGATGGCTCAAAGCCTGTCAGATTGCCGAACAGGCATCCAAATGTTGCGCCTATGAAAAAGGATGGTACAATCTCGCCGCCCTTAAAGCCTGCGCCAAGAGTCAGTGCGGTGAAGATGATTTTTAGCAGAAATGCTTCAGGTCTGACAGAGCCGTCTATACTGCTTTGGATGACACTCATTCCGGTGCCGTTGTATGTCTGGTTTCCTACAAGCATAGTTGCTATGATGATAAAGCAGCCACCAATGAATACTCTTGTATATTTGTTTGGCAGATATTTTTTGTACAGCGCCTCACCTGAGTGAAGGGCCACACAAAAGAGTATGCTTACGAGTGCGCACAGTATTGCAAGCACAGAGATTTTTACTGAGTTTAAAATAGTAAAGTCCGGTATGTTTTCAATAGCAAAAAATTCATTTGTAACATTGAAGTATGATGCGATACCGTGAGCGATGAGGGAGCTTATCACACATGGAACGAGTGCTATATAATACATGACACCGACGCTTATCATCTCCATGGAGAAAATAGCGGCTGCCATCGGAGTGCCAAACAGTGCACTGAATGCAGCGCTCATGCCACACATAATCATGACATGCTTGTCCTTTTCATCAAATCTGAATACCCTGCCTATAGAGCTTCCGATGCTGCCTCCCATCTGCAGTGCAGCACCCTCACGGCCGGCAGAGCCACCGAACAGGTGAGTGATAAGTGTGGATACAAATATAAGCGGGGCCATTATAAAGGGCACCTTGTCGCCTGAATGGATAGCTGATATTACCAGATTGGTTCCGGTGTCGTTATCGTCTTTACACAGATGATAGAGTCCTACAATGGCAAGTCCGCCGATTGGCAGAAAGTAAATGAGCCAAGGGTATTTCATTCTGAAATCGGTTACGACCGACAGGGCAAAATAAAATGCGGTGCCGCAGCTTCCTGCGACTATGCCGACAACGATAGAAAAGATTACCCATTTAATGGATGTTATAAGGCGTTTCGTATTATGCTTTACCTTATGCACAATCAATTGCCTGGTTGTTTCATTCATTTTGTTACACCTCTTTTAAACTTTTTCTTAATTTGATATTAACATTAACTAATTTAATTTACAAGTTGCACTTTATGATGTTATAATAACTAAATAAAACGAAAATATCATATGATTTCATATGTATATTATATATTATTTTAAAATACAGGCTCACGCAGCCAAACAATGAGTATACAACAAAAGGGAGGAAAAATAACATGAGAACTAGCGGTGTATTAATGCCAATCTCATCACTGCCATCACAGTATGGTATTGGAACTATGGGAAAGGAGGCAAGACGTTTTGTCGATTTCCTTGAGAAGGGAGGTCAGACATACTGGCAGATTCTTCCAATCTGTCCTACCAGCTATGGAGATTCTCCATATCAGTCATTTTCAAGCTTTGCAGGCAATCCTTATTTTATCGATCTGGAGCTTTTATGCAAGGACAAGCTTCTGACAAAGAAGGAGTGCGAGTCATATAAGTGGGGCAAAAAGCCACAGTATGTAGACTATGGCATTATGTATGTCAACAGATATGCTCTTTTAAGAAAGGCATATGAGCGTTTTTCAAAGAAAACACCGGCTGACTATGAAGCATTCTGCAGTAAAGAGGCAGAGTGGCTTGATGAGTACACACTCTTTATGGCATTAAAGGATGCCAATGGCGGAGTGGCATGGAGCGAGTGGGATGATGCTCTCAAGTTTAGAAAACCTGAGGCTATGGAAGAAGCAAAGGAGAAGTATGCTGATGATATTGCCTTCTACAAGATGCTCCAGTATCTCTTCTTCAAGCAGTGGACTGCTTTAAAGGCATATGCTAATGAAAAGGGCATAAGAATTATCGGAGATGTACCTATTTATGTTGCCATGGATTCAGCAGATGTATGGGCTAATCCTACACAGTTCTATCTCGATAAAGACTTAAATCCAATCGAGGTGGCAGGCTGTCCTCCTGATGCCTTCTCAGCTGACGGACAGCTCTGGGGCAATCCTCTTTTCAGATGGGATGTTATGAAGAAGGACAGCTACAGCTGGTGGACAAAGCGTATCAGTGCTATGGCAAAGCTTTATGATATCGTGCGAATCGATCATTTCAGAGGTTTTGATTCATTCTATGCTATTCCTGCAAAGGATGATACAGCAAAGAACGGTGTATGGAAAGATGGACCTGGCATGGATTTATTCAACGTGCTTGAGAAGAAGCTTGGTAAGCTTCCTATCATCGTGGAGGACCTCGGCTTCCTCACACCTTCCGTAAAGAAGCTTTTAAAGGATTCAGGCTTCCCTGGCATGAAGGTTATCCAGTTTGCCTTCGATTCAAGAGAAGATAGCGATTATCTGCCACATAACTATCCGCAGCACTGTGTTGTATACACAGGTACCCATGACAATGACACAGTTATGGGCTGGATGAAGACAGCTCCAAAGGATTGCGTAAGGTTTGCAAAGGATTACTTAAACCTCACAAAGGAGGAAGGCTACAACTGGGGTATGATGCGTGCGGCATGGTCATCAGTTGCCGATATGGCTATTGTTCCTATGCAGGATCTGCTTGGACTTGATTCAAAGGCCCGTATCAACATTCCTTCAACTACCGGTGGCAACTGGCAGTGGAGAGCTACTCCTGAGCAGATAGACAATAAGCTTGCAAAGAAGCTTCACAAGTGTATGCAGATGTACGCACGTCTGAGAGAGGAGCCTGAGGAGGCTTCTGACAAATCAGATGCTAAAGAAACAGCTGATGCTTCTACAAGCAAGACAGCAGGATGTGAGAAAAAGGCTGCTAAGTAGTTTGGTTTAAAATACTATATATTATTACAAAAGACCACAGGTTATCTGTTTTGAAGCCTGTGGCCTTTTTATGTGTAATAATTCAAAGAGCAGGTGAATACACTTTGATTATAGAATAAAGTGTATGGAGGAAGCTTTTATGGGCAGTACTATGGACAGTAAAGAGTTTGATTTATATAAAGATATCAGATGCCGCACAAACGGCGAGATTTACATAGGTGTCGTCGGTCCTGTGCGCACAGGCAAGTCCACATTTATAAAGCATTTCATGGAGCTTTGTGTAATTCCGAAGATGGACAATGAGTATGCTAAAAAGCGTGCAGTCGATGAACTGCCGCAATCAGGCAAAGGAAAGACTATTATGACGACTGAACCGAAATTTATTCCACAGGATGCGGTTACTATCAGTCTGGATGATGGCAGCGCTGTGAAGGTACGCCTTGTGGACTGTGTGGGTTTTACAGTGGGGGATGCCGTCGGTTATCTCGAGGAGGACGGCGAGCGTATGGTCAAAACACCGTGGTTCGACGAGGATATTCCTTTTGAGGAGGCTGCAGTTGTAGGTACAAAAAAGGTAATAGAGGAGCATTCGACAGTGGCTGTGCTTGTAACCACTGACGGCAGCATAGGCGATATAAAAAGACAAAGCTATGAGGCAGCAGAAAGAGAAACCGTCATGCAGCTTGAGACTTCAGGAAAGCCATTTGTAATTGTGGTAAATACTACAAAGCCTTTTGCGGCAGAAACGAGACTTTTATGCGAGTCACTTAGCAGAGAGTATAAAGCGGCTGCCATTCCTATAGACTGTGAAAAGCTTTGCATGGGACAGATTACAGATATCATGGAAAAGCTCTTATATGAATTTGCAGTCACGAGAGTGGACTATGATATACCGAAATGGGTGCAGCTTCTGCCTTATGACAATCATGTAAAGCAGGCTGTAATTACATATGCAAAGACTTATCTTGCAAGGGCTTCAAAGCTGAAGGATGTCGCACTGATGAGCACTGATATGCCTGAATCGGATGGGGATATATTAAAAGCGGTATCTCTTGCCGGGATGGGGCTGTCTGATGGTGTGGTAAAGGTCAAAATTGAGATTGCAGAGAAATACTACTACGAGAATATTTCCGCGCTGTGCGGTGTGACTGTTTCCGGGGAAAAGGAGCTGATTTCCCTGATTCTTTCACTCACTGAGGAAAAGAATGAGTACGAAAAGATTAAGGATGCTTTTTCATCGGTGCAGCAGAAGGGTTATGGTGTTGTGATGCCACAGCTGTCTGATATCAGAATGGAGGAGCCGGTGCTTATAGCCCATGGAAACAAGTTTGGCGTAAAAATGAAGGCTATTTCACCGTCAATACATATGATAAGAGCTAATATCGAGACCGAGATAGCGCCGATAGTCGGAAGCAGGGAACAGGCAGAGGATCTGATAGATTACATCAAAAATGGTGAAAACAGTGACAGTGGAGTCTGGAAGACTAATATTTTTGGAAAGTCTGTCGGTGAGCTTATGGAGGACGGAATAAGAAGCAAAATAATGCAGATGGATGATGAGTGCCAGATAAAGCTTCAGGAAACCATGCAAAAGATTGTGAATGACTCAAATGGCGGCATGATTTGTATAATTATATAATGATATGAGGGTCAAAAGGTATTTTGACCCTTTAACCATATAATTATTGATTGGTGATTAGAGTTTAATTACTATATTATACGAAATATAAGTTGACTATATAGCATAAAGATAGCATAATGATACATAAAGACTGATTTAAAAGCGAAAGAGAGTAGGTTACATGCAGATAATTTTTATACATCACAGTTGTTTTCTTGTGGAACTGGATGACAAGGTGCTTATATTTGATTATTTTGATGGAGACAAGGTGGAGGGTATGCATTTTACCGGAAAGCTGCCATCTTATGAGCCGGATACAAAAATCTATATGTTTGCAAGTCACAGCCACAAGGATCATTATGATATGGATATTTTGCGTCTGGCTGACAAATATTCGAATATACATTATGTTTTTTCAAAGGATATCCGTATCAGTCCGCATTTTTTGTCAAAGCATGGCATTGATCCCGCTGTCAGGGACAGGGTGACATTTGTTTCACCTGACAATACATATCATGTGGATGATCTGGATATAATGACACTTAGATCCACCGATGCCGGTGTGGCGTTTTACGTCACTTCTAACGGAGTGAGCCTGTTTCATGCCGGTGATTTAAATGACTGGGAGTGGGATGGCGCAGGTGATCTGATAAACGGCAGAGTGCGCAGAGCATTCAGACATGAGATAAAAAAGCTTTCGGAAAAACCAATAAACGTGGCTTTTTTCCCGATGGATCCAAAGCTTATGGAGTATCAGTTCAAGGGTTTTGATTATTTTTTACAAAATACCTCGGCAGAGTTTGTGTTTCCTATGCACATGTGGCAGGACTACAGCGGTATTACTGAATACAAAAAGAGGCTGAGCAATAAGGACATGGCTGACAGGGTGATTGAGATTGAACGTGAAAATCAGACGTTCGCTTTTGGAGAGAACTATTGAATTATTTCACAAATTCATTTATAATAAATTAGTTCAATAAATTTAGGAGGGTAATTATGGGGGACTTTTTCATGTGCGTAGCACAATATGTTATTATTATGATTGTTTTGGCGGCCATAGGTTTTTGTGGGGCTTTAATAGGGGTAAAGCTTCGTAAAATGAAGGACGCAAAGACAAAAGAATAGGAGATTCAAGTAATGAAGAAGAGTTATGGCGTTAACGAATTACGTCGTATGTACCTTGAGTTCTTTGAGAGCAAGGGACATCTCGCAATGAAGAGTTTTTCACTGGTGCCTCACAATGACAACAGTCTGCTTCTTATTAATGCAGGTATGGCACCGCTTAAACCATATTTTACAGGACAGGAGGTTCCGCCAAGACGCCGTGTGACTACATGCCAGAAGTGTGTCAGAACAGGTGATATCGAGAATGTAGGTAAGACAGCTCGTCATCTTACATTTTTTGAGATGCTCGGAAACTTCTCGTTTGGCGATTATTTCAAGCATGAAGCAATCGCATGGTCATGGGAATTTTTGACAGAGGTGCTCGGTCTTGAAAAGGACAGGCTTTATCCTTCCATCTATGGTGAGGATGATGAGGCATTTGATATCTGGACTAAGGAAGTAGGAGTGCCGGGAGATCGTATTACACGTTTCTACAGAGATCCAAAGACCGGTGAGTGTGACAACTTCTGGGAGCATGGCGCAGGTCCTTGCGGTCCTTGCTCTGAGATTTACTACGACCGCGGTGAGAAGTACGGCTGTGGCAAGCCTGATTGTAAGGTAGGCTGTGACTGTGACCGTTTCATGGAGGTGTGGAACAATGTATTCACACAGTTTAACGGTGACGGACACGGTGGATACACTGAGCTTGAGCACAAGAACATTGATACAGGTATGGGACTTGAGCGTCTTGCTGTTGTAATGCAGGATGTTGATTCGGTATTCGATATTGATACAATGAAGGCTATCCGTGACAAGGTCTGCGAGCTTTCAGGCAAGAAATATCATGTCGATGAGATGGACGATGTTTCTATCCGTCTTATCACAGACCATATCCGTTCGTCTACATTCCTTATTTCTGACGGAGTTATGCCATCTAACGAGGGCAGGGGCTATGTGCTTCGCCGTATCATCAGACGTGCCGCTATGCATGGACGTACACTTGGCATACAGGGGGCATTCCTTGGCAAAATCGCGCAGGTTGTTATTGATGAGAGCAAGGACGGTTATCCGGAGCTTGAGGAGAGAAAGGATTTCATCCTTAAGGTGCTCACTCAGGAAGAGGAGAAGTTCGCGAAGACTATCGACCAGGGACTTGGTATCCTTGCAGATATGGAAGAGCATATGAAGGCTGACGGGGTCAAGGTACTTTCAGGAGAGGATGCATTCAAGCTTTACGATACATACGGCTTCCCTGTAGACCTCACGGCAGAGATTCTCGAGGAGAAGGGCTTCACATATGATGAGGCTGGCTTTGAGAGTTGTATGGAGGCTCAGAGACAGAAGGCAAGAGGAGCCCGCAAGGAAACAAACTATATGGGTGCTGATGCCAATGTTTACAATGATATAGATTCTGAAATTACTACAGAGTTCACAGGCTATGACAAGCTTACTGACACAGCTGAGATTGCTTTCCTTACCACATCGGATGATGTAGTCGAGGCTCTTTCAGATGGTGATAAGGGTTCTGTAATCGTGCCAAACACACCTTTCTATGCCACAATGGGTGGTCAGCAGGGTGACAAGGGTATCATAAAGACAGAGAGCGGTACATTTGTTGTTGAGGATACTGTAAAGGTAGTCGGCAACAGATATGCACATGTAGGATATGTGTCAGAGGGTATGATCCGCACAGGCGAGAAGGCTACACTTTCTGTTGATACAAAAACAAGAACAAACACATGCAGAAATCACTCTGCCACTCATCTGCTTCAGAAGGCACTGCGTGAGGTACTCGGCACACATGTAGAGCAGGCAGGTTCTTACCAGGATGCTGAGAGAACACGTTTTGATTTCTCTCATTTTTCTGCTATGACTGCTGAGGAGCTTAAAAGGGTTGAGGATATCGTAAACGAGAAAATCAACGAAGCTATTGAAGTTCGCACAGATATCATGACTGTCGATGAGGCTAAAAAGACAGGTGCCATGGCTCTCTTCGGCGAGAAATACGGTGAAAAGGTACGTGTCGTATCAATGGGCGATTTCTCAAAGGAGTTCTGCGGTGGTACACATGTAAAGAATACATCTGATATCAAGGCATTCAAGATTCTTTCGGAGAGTGGTGTGGCTGCAGGCGTAAGACGTATCGAGGCTATCACAGGCGACAATGTATTCGCTTATTACAGCAATATGGAGAAGGAGCTTGAGGAGGCTGCTAAGGTTGTTAAATCAACTCCTGCCAACCTCAAAGAGAGACTTGAGCACCTGATTGCTGAGATGAAGGCACTTCAGAGTGAGAATGAGTCTCTTAAGAGCAAGGCAGCAAAGGATGCGCTTGGCGATGTTATGGATCAGGTAGTTGATGTAAACGGCATCAAGCTTCTTGCAACAAGTGTTGACGGCGTTGATATGAACGGACTGCGTGATCTTGGCGATTCCCTCAAGGAAAAGCTTGGCGAGGGAGTTATCGTGCTTGCTTCTTCAAATGAAGGCAAGGTAAATCTTGTTGCCATGGCAACAGACGCTGCCATAAAGAGCGGTGCGCATGCAGGAAACTTAATCAAGGCAATCGCCTCAAAGGTAGGCGGTGGCGGCGGTGGACGCCCTAACATGGCTCAGGCCGGTGGAAAGAACCCGGCAGGTATTCCTGATGCTATTGCTTCAGTAAAGGACGCACTTTCAGGTATGATTAAGTAACAAAAATGCTTATATAGTGCTTTAAAATGCATCTTTTAAAAAATAGGTCTAAATTTGTCAAAAAAATCAAATTAGACCTATTTTTTTTTGTGAAAGTATGGTAAAATTGTACTAAATTATAAATTGAGAATAAACTGAAAGGATGAATATGTATGAAGAGGTTAATAGCTGCAACACTTGTGGCTGCCATGGGGGTTTCATTACTTACAGGATGTGGAGTATCAAATAAATCACATGACAATACTCAGGTGGGTACGACGGAGAATTCTTCGGATAAAGCGAAGAATAAGGAAGTAAAGATGCATGTGTGGTGTTCGAAGGATGATGTGGATATTACTACACAGATGATTGAAAGCTTCAAGGAGGCTAATAAAGGAACTGATTTTAATATAATTATCGAGGAGTCAGAGGATTCTGATGCCAGAAATAATATATTATCAAATGTGCATAATGGTGCGGATGTATTCCCTATAGCGGATGACCAGATAACTTCTATGGTAGCGGGAGGCGCTCTTTATGAGATAGAGGATGTGGATGCCGTTAAAAAGGCTGACGATGAAAGTGCGGTTGAGGCTGCCACTATCGATGGCAAATTATATGGATATCCGCTGACCGCTGACAATGGATATTTTATGTATTACAATAAGAATTATTTCTCAGACAGCGATGTGGCTACGCTTGATGGCATGCTCGACATTGCAGGGGCCAATGGTAAGTACTTGACTATGGACTGGAGCTCAGGCTGGTATCTGTATTCATTTTTTGGAAATACAGGGCTTGATTTTGGCGTGAATGATGATGGTGTGACAAATCACTGCAACTGGAATGCTATCATCACGGACATCAAGGGTGTTGATATAGCACAGGCTATGCTTGATATTGCGGCTAAGCCGGGCTTTAAGAACTGTGTACAGGACGATTTTATTGCAGGAGTACAGGACGGAAGTATTATTGCCGGTGTCAGTGGATGCTGGAATGCAGCAAAAATCAAGGAATTATGGGGCGATGATTATGGTGCTGTAAAGCTGCCTACATACACATGTGCCGGACAGCAGATTCAGATGTCATCGTTTAAAGGCTATAAATATATGGCTGTAAATGCATACACCAAGTATCCTGAGTGGGCAAATAAGCTTGCCCAGTGGTTTACAAACGAGGATAACCAGAAGCTCCGCTTTGAGATGAAGAATGTAGGCCCTGCCAATAAAGCGGCAGCCGCAGATGATGAGGTCAAAAAGGTTCCTGCTATTATGGCTGTTATGGATCAGGCACAGTACGGAAAGCTCCAAAGAGTTGGAAATTCTTACTGGGATGCTGCGACGGAGTTTGGCGAAAAAATGGCGGCCGGTAATCCTGATAATACAGATCTTCAGGAGATAATGGATAATCTTGTTGCGGGGATAACACAATCTGTAGCTGAGTAGAGGGGTATATAACATGAAATTAGATTCAAAAAAAAGTAAAGCAGCTGTTAAAAATAGCGCAGTAAAACAAAAAAAGGTGAAAGTAAAAGCAGCAAATCCTGCAAAAGCACCAAAAGTTAAAAAAACTCTCAACACAAAAAAAGCTCAAAAGGTTAATAACAAACCAAAGGTCAAGGGAAAGAAAAAGTTAAGTACAAAATTGATACTTATTCCTGTTTTTGTTGTAGGCTTTGTAAGTGTTATTTCAAGTGGTTTATCTCTTAAAAATTTATCAAAGGTAAATGATGCTGCTTCTCAGATTGTGGACACCTCAATGGTTGGCACGGAGATGCTTAATGATATTGAGATGGAGACCGTGAATATTCATACACTGGCACTGGCTCATATTATATCGACAGATCTATCATCAATGATTGATATTGTAAGTGAAGTGAGAAATCACGAGGAAAAGCTAAAGCAGCTCCTTGATGATTATAATCCTTATGTAACCTTGGAGACCAAGAGAAACTATAGAATTATCTGTGAAAACTATACAAGCCTGGTCAAGGAGTGTGGCAATGTAATGGCCTATTCTGCCGCCGGTAAAAACGAGGAAGCGTATAAAACGGCAAATGGCTCTATTGCAAAATATACTAATAACATTGAAAAAGCTATTTCGTCAATGCGTGAGCATGTCAATTCTGTTACACAGGAGGAGAGAAAGAGCCTCGAAAGTACTTATCGCGCATCTGTTGTCACATGTACATTTACTATTGCAGTAAGTATAATTGCATTACTGTTTGTTGTTTTTGCTGTTGTCACCATGGTTATCAAGCCTCTGCTTCGTACACAGAAGGAAATCAACGGCATCATAGTCAATATTGATAACAAGAAGGGCGATTTGACACAGAGGGTTACTCCTATCAACAATGCTGAGGTTGACGCCGTAGGCAAGGGCATCAATGTCTTTATGACAAAGCTGCAGGCTATATTCAAGGCTGTTGTCACCAACTCGGCCAGGATGGAGAGGGTTGTTGATGATGTGCGTCAGAGTGTTCAGACAAGCAACAGCAGTGTGTCCGATCTTTCGGCTTTAACAGAGGAGCTGTCTGCTACCATGCAGGATATCTCTGAAAATGCATCTGTTATCAATACCAACACAGATAATGTGGCAAAAGAGGTTGAGCTTATTGCTGAAAAGACAGATGAACTGACCGGATACACCAAGGATATGAAGGCCCATGCACAGTCAATGGAGTCTGTTGCACGTACAAACATGGAGTCAACAGACAGGAAGGTTTCGGAGATTCTCGAGGTATTGCAGAAGGCTATTGAGGATAGCAACAGCGTAAAGCAGGTCAATTCACTTACCAATGATATTTTAAACATTGCAAGTCAGACCAATCTGCTGGCATTAAATGCTTCTATTGAGGCAGCAAGGGCAGGAGAGGCAGGCAGAGGTTTTGCGGTTGTAGCCAGTGAGATCAGCCAGCTTGCTGCAGCCAGCCAGGAGGCAGCCAACAATATCCAGCGTATCAATGCGGTAGTTACCAATTCGGTTAACAATCTTTCTGACAACGCCAATGGTCTTGTCAGCTATATTAATGATTCGATTCTTCCGGAGTTTGAGAGATTTGTTGAGTCCGGTGTGGAGTACAACGACAAGGCTTCATTCATTGAGGGTACCATGACTGATTTCAAGGAGAAGACTGATTCACTGAAGCAGTCCATGCTTCAGATTTCTTCTTCAATCAACACCATATCACATGCTATAAATGAGGGTGTGAACGGAGTGGTTTCAGCGGCTGACAGTACACAGCTTATTGTTGAGGATATGGACAATATCTCACACAAGATGGATGAAAACTATGAGATTGCAGATTCGCTGAAAAAAGAAACATCAATCTTTATCAAGCTTGATTAGAGTCATTTTGGAGTGATGTTTTACCTGATATAATTAAAATAATAATTTCTTGAAAAAATATCCGGATTTATCTTGACAAATCCGGATATTTTGATAAAATACATGTTAGTGCAATTAAGTATAGATACCTAACAGTTGATGCACAATACACAACTGGAGGGAGGTTAGGTTTTAGGTTATGTCTAGTGTAATAGTTAAAGAAAACGAGACTTTAGATAGCGCATTACGCAGATTCAAGAGAAACTGTGCAAAAGCAGGCATCCAGCAGGAGATCCGTAAGCGTGAGCATTACGAGAAACCAAGCGTAAAGCGTAAGAAGAAATCTGAAGCAGCTAGAAAAAGAAAATACAATTAATGTATTAGAGAGGACTACCGCGTGCGGTAGTTCTTTTGTTATGTGTCAACATAATTTAATAATAAAAATTTAATTTGCATATTTGTATTATTGCTAGTAAAATAGGACTTAGTGAAAAGAAAAGGAGTGAATTACAATGACAAAAATTGACATTATTTCAGGTTTCCTTGGAGCTGGAAAGACTACATTTATCAAGAAAATGATAGATGAGGCTTTTAAGGGTGAGCAGATAGTTCTCATAGAGAATGAGTTCGGTGAGGTTGGTATAGACGGTGGCTTTTTAAAGGATGCCGGCATTCAGATTACTGAGATGAACTCAGGCTGTATCTGCTGTTCACTGGTTGGTGATTTTGGTAAGAATTTAAATGAGGTTATTACCAAGTATCATCCTGACCGTATCTTAATCGAGCCTTCCGGCGTGGGTAAATTATCAGATGTCATGAAATCTGTTATAGATATCGAAAAAGAGCAGCCGGTCAAGCTTAATGCACTTGTTACAGTGGTAAATGCACTTAAGGCAAGCAAGCAGATGAAGGCTTTCGGTGAGTTTTTCAACAACCAGATAGAGTATGCCACAACAGTGATCTTAAGCCGCAGCCAGAATGCTACACCTGAGCAGCTTGAGTTTTGCGTAAAGCAGATTCAGGCTTTAAATCCAAAGGCTTCAGTTATCACTACTGATTGGGATGCTATTAAAGGAGAGCAGATTCTTAAGACTATGGAAGGTCAGGACAATCTCGAGATGAAGGTGCTTGCTGAGGCACGTCATGCACAGGATGAGGCAGAGCATCATCATCACCATGACCATGATGAGCATGAGCATCACCACGATCATGATGAGCATGAGCACCATCACGACCACGATGAACACGAGCATCACCACGACCATGACGAGCACGAGCATCACCACGAGCACGGCGAGGACTGCACCTGCGGCTGTCATGACCATGATCATGAGCACGGACATCATCATGCTGATGATGTATTTACAAGCTGGGGCAAGGAGACACCTCACAAGTTTGAGCGCGCTAAGCTCGAAGAAATCCTTAAGCAGTTTGTGGAAGATGACAAGATTCTTCGTTCAAAGGGCATGGTAGAGGGCACAGACGGCAAGTGGATTTACTTTGATATGGTTCCGGGCGAGTACGAGATTCGTGATGGCGAGCCTGACTATACAGGTCGTATAGTTGTTATCGGAACAGATATCCACGAGCATGAGCTTGAAGAGCTTTTCGGACTTGCTTAAATGTATTTAATATAGTTACACAATAATCAGAAAGGAACTAACAAAATGGCTGAAGAGATTCCAGTATATTTATTTACCGGATTCATGGACAGTGGCAAGACTTCACTGATTAAGGATACCATTTTCGAGAATGATTTCGCTAATGGCTCAAAGGGGCTTATCATTATGTGCGAGGATGGTGATGTGGAGTATGATATGGATAAGCTAAAGGCTGCCAATATCCAGGTTGCAGAGATCGACTCGGAGGATGAGTTCACAGCTGCAAAGCTGAATGAGCTCAACATGCAGTATTTGCCTGAACAGGTGTTTATCGAGTACAACGGCACATGGGGCATTGATAAAATAATAGAGGCCGAGCTGCCAAAGGGCTGGGTTATCGTGCAGTCGCTCGCCACAGTTGATTCCACAACATTTGACCTTTATATGAACAATATGCGCGCGATGATGCAGGAACAGGTATTTGCGAGTGATGTTGTCATATTTAACAGGACGGACGATGATACAGACAGAGGACATCTAAGGCGTACCATAAAGAATATCAACCGAAAGGCTCAGATTGTCTATGAGCGCAAGGACGGTACTATTGATGAACGTCCGGAGGAACTGCCGTTTGATATAAATCAGGATGTGATTGAGCTTTCAGATGCAGATTATGCCATCTGGTATATGGATGCCATGGAGAATTACAAGAAGTACGACGGCAAGGTTGTTAAATTTCTTGCCCTTGTATACAATCCTGATAAGCTTCGAAAGGGTGTTATGGTACCGGGCAGGTTTGCGATGACATGCTGTATAGAGGACGTGACCTTTATAGGCTTTAAGTGCAAGTATGAGGATGAGAGCAGTATTCCTCACAAATCGTGGATTACCATCACCGCAAGGGTGCATGTGGAGTTTGCAAGAGAGTACAAGGGAAAGGGACCGGTGCTTTATCCGGTTTCCATCGAGCCTGCCGAGAAGCCGCAGGATGAGCTTGTATATTTCTCATAAAAGCTGATAAATACAGGAACCGGTTCATTTTTTGCATGAATTGGTTCCTGTTTTTGATATAAAGTACCGGACGAATGTCAGAAGATAACACAATTTCATAAGCATATAACATATTTTTATGGAATATCCAAAGAAACATATTGAAAAATTATATCATTTCATTTAAAATTAAAAAAGTATGAAATAATTGAGTATCAGATTACATATGTAATGGGATAAGATTTAACTAGGAGGAAGACTATGTATCCAATAGTTCGAAAAGAAAAATTGGCTGACAATATTATCCTTATGGATATAAAGGCACCACGAGTTGCAAAAGAGTGTCTGCCTGGTCAGTTTATCATCGCAAAGACAGATGAGGTAGGAGAGAGAATCCCACTTACCATCTGTGATTATGACAGGGAAAAAGAGACTGTTACTATCGTAGTACAGACTATCGGTGCAGGAACAGAGAGAATGATGGCTCTTAATGAGGGGGATTCATTAGAGGATTTCGTCGGACCACTCGGCTGTCCATCAGAGCTTTGTCAGGAGGATAACCTCGAGGAGACAAAGAAAAAGCACATCGTATTTATCGCAGGAGGTCTTGGTACAGCTCCTGTATATCCACAGGTTAAGTGGCTTAAAGAGCATGGTGTGGATGCTGATGTCATCATGGGCTTTAGAAATAAGGATATTCTTTTCTTTGAGGATGAGATGAAAGCTGTTGCAAAGAATCTCTATGTTTGTACAGATGATGGCTCATACGGCTTCCACGGCAACGGCAGCCAGCAGCTTCAGGCACTTGTTGATGCCGGCAATACATATGACTGCTGTGTAGCTATCGGACCTATGATTATGATGAAATTCACATGTCTGCTCACGAAGAAGCTTGAGATTCCTACAATTGTTTCAATGAACCCAATCATGGTTGATGGAACAGGTATGTGTGGAGCATGCCGTCTGATCGTGGACGGAAAGGTTAAGTTCGCATGTGTAGACGGACCGGAGTTCGACGGACATCTTGTTGATTTTGATCAGGCTATGAAGAGACAGCAGCAATATAAGACTGAGGAAGGCAGAGCTAAGCTTGCCTATGAAGAGGGCGCAACACATCACGGTGGCTGCGGAAACTGCGGAGGTGACAAATAATGGAAGTCGATGTATTAAAGAGAGTACCTGTCAGAGAGCAGGATCCAAAGGTTCGTGCCACAAACTTTGAAGAGGTTTGCTACGGCTACAATAAAGAAGAGGCAATGGCAGAGGCAAGCAGATGCTTAAACTGTAAAAATGCACAGTGTATGAAGGGCTGCCCTGTTTCTATCAATATTCCTGCATTTGTTGAGCAGGTTAAAAATGGTGATTTCACAAAGGCTTATGAGATTATTTCAGAGTCATCAGCACTTCCTGCTGTATGTGGACGTGTATGCCCACAGGAGAGCCAGTGTGAGGGCAAGTGTATCAGAGGTTTCAAGGGCGATCCTGTCTCAATCGGAAAGCTCGAGAGATTTGTTGCTGATACAGCCAGAGAGAATGGCATCAAGCCAAAGACAGCCGCAGAGAAAAACGGCAAAAAGGTTGCTGTTATCGGTTCAGGTCCTGCAGGACTTACATGTGCCGGAGACCTTGCAAAGCTTGGCTATGATGTAACTATTTTTGAGGCACTTCATGCTGCCGGCGGAGTATTAAGCTACGGAATACCGGAGTTTCGTCTTCCAAAGGACAAGGTTGTTGCGGCGGAAGTAGAGAATGTCAAGGCACTTGGTGTTAAAATCGAGACAAATGTAGTTATCGGAAAGTCAGTTAAGATTGACGAACTTATGGAGGAAGAAGGCTTTGAGGCTGTATTTATCGGTTCGGGAGCAGGACTTCCAAGATTTATGGGAATCCCTGGAGAGCAGGCCAACGGTGTATTTTCTGCTAATGAGTTCCTTACAAGAAATAACCTCATGAAAGCTTTTAAAGAGGGTTATGAGACTCCTATCTCAAAAGGTAAAAAGGTTGTAGTTGTCGGTGGTGGAAACGTAGCCATGGACGCAGCCAGAACAGCTCTTCGTCTCGGTGCTGAGACACACATTGTATACAGACGTAGTGAGGCAGAGCTTCCTGCACGTAAAGAGGAAGTACATCATGCCAAGGAAGAGGGAGTTATCTTTGATCTCCTTGAGAACCCTACAGAGATTCTTGTTGATGAGAATGGATGGGTTAAGGGTGTTAAGCTTATCAAGATGGAGCTTGGAGAGCCTGATGCATCAGGACGTAGAAGCCCTATTGAGATTGCCGGCTCTGAGTATGAGATGGAGTGCGATACAGTGATCATGTCACTTGGTACATCGCCAAATCCACTTATTTCCTCTACAACAATAGGTCTCGATACAAATAAGAGAAAGTGTATTGTAGCAACTGAGGATACAGGTGCAACCTCAAAAGAGGGTGTATTTGCAGGTGGAGATGCCGTGACAGGTGCTGCAACGGTTATTCTTGCCATGGGTGCAGGAAAAGCAGCAGCAAAGGGTATTGACGAGTTCTTATCTGCAAAATAATATAGAGCTTAAAGCATATTCTATGTTTTACTTTATAAAAAAAGCCTCCGGCTGGATTAAATCCTTCCGGAGGCTTTTTGGTTATATGTTATGTTTATATAAAGGCATTTAGCATCATTGTGTAAGGCAATTAATAAGCCTTGTGTTATCCTCTGGCTTCATTATGCAAAATCGTATGAACCGCTCCTCAAGACCGGGAAAGGTAGAGCAGTCCCTTATCATCATGCCCTGCCTTATGGCGCGCTCAAATAGCATATGTGCATCCACGCCTTCATCAAGTATCTTAAGCAGATAGAAGTTGCTGTAGGATGGATAAAGCTTGAATTTGTGTGATTTATCAATCAATTGCCTGCATCTGGTTTTCTCCGAAAGTATCAAGCTTCTTGTTTTATCTATATATTCTTCATCCAAAAACATTGTTTCGCCTGCAACAACGGCGAGAGAGTTAATCATCCACGGATTTTTGTTTGTGTTTATGTCTGTAAGAATTTGTGAATTTGATGTGATGGCATAGCCCAGGCGAAGTCCCGGAGTGGCAAAAAACTTGGATGTGCCGCGTAATATAATCACATTGTCAAACAATTCAGTCAGAGGTATTGCTGAAAGCTCATCCACATCCGGCACAAACTCTATATATGTCTCGTCTATCATCACATAAGTATTTGTCTCTTTACAGTGTGTTAAAATTGTTTTGAGCTTATCCGGTGTGATAAGACTGCCGGTCGGATTGTTGGGATTACAGATGATGACAAGGTCGGTATCAGTTGTGATTGCAGAGATAAATTCATCCGAATTAATCTTAAAATCATCCTTTTCCCTAAGAAAATAGTATGAGATATCACTGCCGTTTATCCTTAAGTCGCGCTCGTACTCAGAGTAAGTCGGACCAAGCAGAAGTGTCTTTTTGGGAGCTGTAATCTGAATGAAAAGAGAGATGAGCTCCGTACATCCGTTTCCGACTGTTATGTGATTGTAATCGCACTTGCAGTAGCTGCCGATAGCCTTTCTGAGAGAAGTATACTCCCTGTCAGGGTATTTTGTGATTGCATCAATGCGCTCAGACAGTGCAGTCTTTAGTTTACCAGATTCACCGAGTGGGTTGACATTTGCCGCAAAGCTCACAATATTTTCTTTCTTTATACCGTATATTTTTTCTATTTTTTCAAGGTCACTGCCGTGAAAATGCTCCTTTTGTTCTATCATTAGCTGTAATTTCCTTTCTATTTGCATTGCAACAGCATTGCAAATCGTATATAATTTACATTATATAATATGTATATAAAAAATCAACATTTAACGTAAACGGGGTAACAATTGTGCGAGCACGTATAGGGCAGATAGCTGCCGGCAGATTTAATGGCACGAAACCGATTTTGGCGTTTTCAGAGGAGACAATAGACCTTTCGGTCATTGAGGGAAGAAGCGAAGCGGGAAGCTTTGTAATAGAAAGTACGAATCAGATAAAAATCTGTGGCATAGTTTATTCGACTAATCCTAGGATGGAGTGTCTGAATCCGCACTTCGAGGGCGAGAAAGTCAGGATTCGTTATCAATTTAACAGTAAGGGCCTTACTGAGGGCGATGCCTGCGAGGGCAAATTTGTGATTGTATGCAATCAGATAGAGTACAGTCTTTCTTTTTGTGCAAGAATAACAAGGCTCTATGCGGAAGCATCCACCGGAGCTGTAAAGAGCCTTGATGATTTTACAAGGCTTGCGGCATCTAATTGGGATGAGGCTTATCATCTGTTTTATAATCGCAATTTCTTAAATACAATTCCTTATGACAATGTATATGAGAGGCTGACATATGAGGGCTTTGCCTGCGCCAGACCATCCGGTCAGAATATGGAGGAGTTTCTGATTGGCGTAAACAAAAAACAGCCTGTTTCCATTAGTGTAGACAAGTCAGAGGAGATTTTTATGGCTTCTAAAGAGCCACAGAGTGGATGCTTTACTATAACAAAGGATAACTGGGGATATACCGAGATACGCCTGCGCACGGATTGTGAATTCATAAAGCTGTCTAAGCCTGTTTTAACGCTTGATGATTTTATAGGTAAAACCTATCTGTATGAGTATATCATCGATGCATCTGCAATGCATGCCGGACGTAATTTTGCCGCATATATATTGATGGTGTATATCAGAGCTTTACAATAGATATCACGGTACCGGTGTAAGAGATGATGATGGCAGCATAAGTGATATAGCTGTGACAAAGGACATAAAGGAATGCATGGTCGGAATCATGGAGCTTTATACCAGTTTCAGGCTGAAGCGGATAGTGACCGGGGTATGGGCAAACGAGACTATAAGCATATTAAACCACCTGCATGCACTCATGCCGGATGAGCATATGTATGAGCTGATGAAGGCTCAGGCATTTATTATCAACAGGCAAAGGCAGGAAGCTAAGTGGATTCTTGATGATTTCAAGCACAGTAATCCTGATAAGAAAGCTCCAATCTGGGGCTATTATCTGTATCTGATGACGCTGTTAGAGAGAGAGCCTTCATACGTTGACAATATGACACATGAAGTGGAGCTGATTTTTTATGAAAATCCTGACTCTGTGCTTTTGTTCTGGGTACTTTTATTTTTGAGGGATCAGTATTTTGATGACAGTGCCGGTAAGCTTAAAGATATAAAATACTGGGTACTGCGAGGATGTTCGTCTCCGTATTTGTATATTGAAGCTTATTATCTTATATCACAGGATCCTTATCTGATAAAGGAGCTGTCGGTATTTGAGCTTCGCATCCTAAGCTGGGCCGTAAAGGAAAAGGCTCTGACAAAGGAGCTTGCCGGAGCAATCTTTGAGGCGGTTGATCTGGCAGGCGGGTTCGATAACAGAGTATATGAGCTTCTTACAGCAGCCTATGAGATATGTCCGGAGGCAGAGTATGTCGGCATCATATGCAGCTACCTGATTAAGGGACACAAAAATGATACCTGTTTTCATAAATGGTTTGAGCTGGGTATCGAGAATAAGCTGCGTCTGACAGGCTTGTATGAGGCGTATCTCATTACTATGGATGACAGGCAGATTTCCCCTGTGCCAAAGATTATCCAGATGTATTTCAGCTTTGATAATAAGCTGCCATACCGAAAGCTTGCAGTGCTTTACAACAATATAATTGCTGCCAAGGAAACAGAGCCTGAGGTCTACCACAAGTACAGGAAAGCTATGGGCAGGTTTGCCATGGACCAGGCACAGCTTAGGCATATTGATGACAATCTGGCTGTTTTATACGAGGATATGCTTGAGCTTGGATTTATCAATGAAGAGCTGTCGGCAGCTTTTTCAGATATTATATATACTCACAAGCTTATTGTATTTGATAAGCGCATAGTGAGAGCTATCATATATCAGAATGAAATGAAGGAGCCTCAGATAGTTCCGGTTACAGACCAGTGTGCTTATTTTGAACTGTTTTCAAACGACTATGTTATACTTTTTGAGGACTCAAGGGGCTATAGATATGTTAAAAGCATCTCATACAGACTGCAGAGGCTGATGGATGCCGAGAAATACCTTGACAGGTGTATAAGCCTCTCGCCTGACAGACCACAGTATATAGTGTCACATTTTAAGCATGTAAGGGATTATTCTGATTTTACAAAGGATGATTTGAAGCTGTTTAAACCTGTATTTTATAGTGAATCCTTTTCTGATTCCTACAAAGCTGTTATGGGATACAGAATTTTAAAATATTGTCAGCTTCACGATTATGAGGATTACGTCAGGCCGTTTTTGCAAAGCATTAATTTTGATACCCTGCAAAAGTATGCAAGAAAATATCTTATTGACATGCTTGTATCAAACCGCCTCTATGAAAAGGCATATGATATGACCATGGAGTATGGAATAGACATGCTTGCTGCCGCATCAAAGGTGGTTTTGTGTGAGAATGCGCTTAAGGTGCAGCATGTAGATGATGATTTTATGGTGCAGCTTGCCATATCTGCCTTTAAAACAGGCAAATACAGTGACCTGGTGCTTAAATACCTGTGTGAAAACTATACCGGGCCTACAGACGAGCTGATTAATCTGTGGCATGCCGCTGATAAGTTTTCAATATCTTCCATGAAGCTTGATGAGCGTATTCTCGAACAGGGTATTTATACGCAGATTGAGCCTGAAAAGATATCGGATATCTTTATGGAATACTATAAAAGAGCCGGAAATGAAAAGTTGATTTTAGCTTATATATCTCTTGTGGCACATGGATATCTGCATAGTGGCGGGTGCAAGGCTGATTTTATTTTTGATATTATCGAAAAGCGATTTATTGGAAACAGAACATTAAATGATGCCTGCCAGTTAGCCCTATTGAAGCATTTTGCTGAGAAAACGGATATCACTCAGGCTGAGCTTGAGATAGAAGATACATTGCTTAAATATTATATATATAATAATATGTATTTTGATTTTTTTGCGAGGCTTGATTACAGACTGCTGGAGAAATATTTCCTCTATGACAAGGCATTTTTACAGTATGAGAGTACTCCGGGGACTCATGTTGTGCTGCATTACAGCCGAGACGAGGATGGCGAAGAGTTTAATTCAGAGGATATGGTTGAGATGTACGACGGCATATACGTAAAGACATTTGTCATATTTTTCGGTGAGCTGATCAGGTATTATATTACTGAGGAGCATGACAACAGCATAGAGGTGAAGGAGAGCAATCGTCTTACATGCAACAATATACCGGGTGACAATGATCACAGCCGCTATAATCTGATTAATGAGATGATAATTTCAGATACACTGTCTGATGAGACAACCTTAAAGAGCAATATAGACGAATATAAAAGGCTGGATGCTGCGACTAAGCAGCTGTTTAAGCTGATTTAAGAGGATTTATAATGGGACATAATGGCAATTCATACTATATAGGCATAGACTTAAATGACAGCTATGCTATGGTTAGTTTTTTTCAACAGAATATGAAAGAGCCGGAGACTGTCAGCACTGTTGCGGGCAGCGAGGAGTTTCAGATTCCTCTTGTACTTGCACGCCGTAAGAGCATTGGCAAATGGTATTATGGAGATGAGGCAAGAAGACTCTCTAAAAGCGGTGAGATGGTGTGTATTGACCAGCTGCTTAAGAGAGCACTGAATAGTGAAAAAATAGTCATTGATGATGATTCATTTATGGCAGAGGAGCTTTTGGCCTTGTTTCTTAAAAAGGTTATGGAACTGCCATCCAAGCTTGGTAATCCTTCATCCTTTGACAGGCTTGTTATATGTGTTGACAGGCTGACAAAGGAGAACGTGAGCATGTTTTATGGCATGGCGGTCAGGCTTGGCATAAATTCCAGACAGCTTACGGTCATAGACCGAAAGGAGAGCTTTTATTATTTTGCACTGAACCAGGACAAGTCACTGTGGCTTCATGATGTGGTGATGTTTATGCAGGAAAAGGAGAGTATATTTTTTTATTCCCTAAAGAGGGATCTTCGCACAACGCCACAGGTAGTATCTATAGATGAAAGCATAAGCTATACTCTGGATAAAAATGATAAGGACAAAAGCTTTTTGGATATAATAAATGAGAGCTTTAAGAATCAGATTATCTCAACGGTCTTTCTCGTGGGAGATACGTTTGCTGAGGGCTGGATGAAGCAGTCTGTTGCACTTTTGTGCAAGGGCAGACGAGTGTTCATGGGCAATAACCTCTTTACTAAGGGAGCATGCTATGCGGCGGCCACGAGGGATAAGGAAGCAGAATGGCCTTTTGTATATATGCGAGAATGAGATGAAGTTCAATCTGAGCCTGAAGGTACATGATAAGGGAGAACTGTCGTTTTATAATCTTATCAGTGCCGGAAGCAACTGGTTTGAATCCAAGGGACAGTGTGAGGTTATAATTTCAGGCTCTTATGAGGTGGATTTCTGGAAGCAGCTTCCTAAAAGCAGGGAGGCAAAGATTGAGACATTAAGACTTACGGATATGCCGCCTAGGCCGGATAGGGCTACACGCATCAGAATTACGGCGACACCTGTATCTGATGACAGGATAGATATAGAGATTAAGGATTTAGGCTTTGGCGAAATATTTATGAGCTCGGGCAAAGTCTGGCACTATGAGATGACTATGTAGGAGGGCATATGGGAGAATTATTACTGTGTAATGAAGCTATAGCAGCCATGCCCTATTACATAGAGGGTGTGTCTATAAATGTTTACTCGATAGAGGAGCTTAATTATTATATAATCAACAATACATATCTTTTGGATGATGACTTCATGAGTCTTGAGCTGTGCACCTGGATTGAAAACCATGCACATCTGCCAAAGCTTGCCATGCATCTTAGAACCATTATATCCACAAACGGCAGACTGTCTGCTTTTGTGACTGGGCTGCTTGAGTACAGCGGCTACTGCACTAAGGAGGAGCTTAAGAACACACATGATGCACTTAAGGAGCTCGAGGAAAAGAGCGAGTTTGAGTGCTTGAAAATCAGGGCAGACAGACTGATGGAGAAGAAAAAGTACACTGCAGCAATTTTTGAATACAAAAAGCTGCTGTCATGTGAGGATGCAAAGCATACTGAGCGTGTATTGTACGGAAATATATATCACAATCTGGCTACAGCCTATGTGCAGCTGTTTTTATTTGATATAGCAGCGGATTTATATCTTGAGGCTTTCAGGCAAAATGGGGACAGAAAATCACTGTGGTCTTGTCTATATGCCTATAAGCTTGATAATAACGACATAGGATATGCCCGTATTGTCAGGGAATATAGTGTTACAGAGCAGGAAATAAATAATCTGGACAACGTATTAAAGGGCGTATATGCAGAAGCTTCAGATGGTTGCGATGAGGGCAGACCAAAAGAAACAATTTTGAAATACAAAGAGGATTACAGGGCGCATGTTATTTAAACGCAAAAAAAAGACCGATGATACACAATTACATATTGAGAGTATACCGGATGAGAGTACTAAAGGGTTCAATGTAGTTGAAATATGTGAACAGATGGTTGATGCCGCCAGAGAACTCGAGGATAACAGAACAGAGTATGCACTTGTCACAAATTATCTGACTGACATAGAAAGGATGGAAAATATGTCAGAGACAGATAAAAAGACCATGAATGATGCGGCTGCAAACATATTGACACTCGAAAAGACCAGAAGTGATTTTTTAAAGACCAAAAACCGCATATCAGACAGCCAGTATGCGCAGATGCAGCAGCTGGAGGATGAGATTCCGCGGGCAATAAAGCGTCTTGAAAAAAACGAAAGCAGTCTGGATGTAATAAATAAAGACCTGAGGTATCTCGAGGGAGAAAAAGTGCAGTTCGATATAGATGGTGAATATGCCAAAAGCAGACAGCGGGCATTTAGGGTGTACGCAGTGCTTTTAGTGGTATTTTTTGCTGTAGTGGTAGCTGTATGCACGCTGATGCAGATTGTATATGGAGCCGATACCACTATCTTTATGCTTATCGGGGCACTTCTTTCAGCGGTTGCAGGCTCGTTTGTGCTTTTGACATATCAAAGCTATTCAGATGAAGTAAAAAGCGCTGCAGCATCCAAAAATAAAGCAGTAGCTCTTGAAAACAGAGTGAAGATCAAGTATGTAAGTATAAAAAATGCTGTTGACTACACATACGAGAAGTATCATGTGAAGAATTCAAAGGAATTTGTATACAACTATGAGCAGTATCTTCTCGCTGTAAAAGACAAGGAGCGCTTCAGAAGGACAAACGAGGATCTGGAATACAACAGCAAGCTTGTTTCGGTGCTTAGTAAAAATGACTTCTACGATGCCAGAGTATGGCTCAACTACACAAACGCTATTGTGGATCACAAGGAGATGGTTGAGCAGAAGCATGAACTTATAGTCAGGAGACAAAAATTAAGGGGCAGGATGTCCTGCAATGTGGAGACTATAACCAGGCTAAGACGAGAGATTTTATCACATAGGAGCGAGCTTGGTGACAGAATCCACGAGGTAAACAGAATTTTAAATAAAATCGCAGAGCTTGATATGGAAGTTCAATCTGAGGATTGATAAAATTTCCATATTGTTATATAATTTCAAATTGAAAAATGACTAAAAAATATTAATATAGAGGAGCACATTTTAAAATGAGTAAGATTAGAACAAGATTTGCACCAAGCCCGACAGGAAGAATGCATGTAGGAAATTTAAGAACAGCACTGTATGCTTACCTGATTGCAAAGCATGAGGGCGGTGATTTCATTCTCCGTATAGAGGATACAGATCAGGTACGCCAGGTGGAGGGTGCTGTTGATATTATAAACAGGACACTCGAAGAGACAGGACTTGTCCATGATGAGGGACCTGACAAGGATGGTGGATGCGGTCCATATGTGCAGAGTGAGCGTGTGGCACAGGGTATCTACATGAAGTATGCAAAGGAACTTATTGACAAGGGAGAGGCATATTACTGCTTCTGTGACAAGGAGCGTCTTGACAGTCTTAAAACAACTGTTGCAGGAAAGGAAATCTCTATATATGATAAGCACTGCTTGCACCTGTCAAAGGAGGAGATTGAGGCAAATCTCGCGGCCGGCAAGCCATATGTTATCAGACAGAACAACCCTACAGAGGGCACAACCACATTCGAGGATGAGATTTACGGAGATATCACAGTAGATAATGCAGAGCTTGATGATATGATTCTTATCAAATCTGACGGATATCCTACATACAATTTCGCAAACGTAGTAGATGATCACCTGATGGGCATCACACATGTAGTCAGAGGAAACGAGTATCTTTCATCATCCCCTAAGTATAACAGACTTTATGAGGCATTTGGATGGGATGTACCTGTATATGTACACTGTCCGCTTATCACAGATGAGGAGCATCATAAGCTTTCAAAGAGATGCGGTCACTCATCCTTTGAAGATTTACTGGATCAGGGATTCCTTACAGAGGCTATTGTAAACTTTGTAGCGCTTCTTGGCTGGAGTCCTTCAGACAATCAGGAGATCATGTCACTTCCTGAGCTTGTTGAGAAGTTTGATTATCATCATATGAGCAAATCACCTGCTGTATTTGACTTCACAAAGCTTAAATGGATGAACGGAGAGTATATAAAGAAGCTTGATTTTGACAAATTCTATGAGATGGCACTGCCATACATTAAGGAGGTTGTCACAAAGGATTATGACCTTAAGAAGATAGCAAGAATGGTTCAGACACGTATTGAGATATTCCCTGATATCAAGGAACATATTGATTTCTTTGAAGAGCTTCCGGATTATGATATTGCAATGTATACTCACAAGAAGATGAAGACAAACCCAGAGACATCACTTGAGGTATTAAACGATGTGGTTCCTATTCTTGAAAGCTGTGATGATTTCTCAAATGATGCACTTTTTGAGACTCTTAAGGCATATGCTACAGAAAAGGGCTATAAGATAGGCTATGTTATGTGGCCAATCCGTACCGCTGTTTCAGGCAAGCAGATGACACCGGGCGGAGCTACAGAGCTTATGGAGGTGTTTGGCAAAGAGGAGTCTATAGCCAGAATTAAGAAAGGCATAGAAAAGCTTTCTAATAACTAATCTATTAACAAAGGGTATTTTATGAATTTTAACAAAGCCCAGCTTGGCGCCATCGAACACAAGGATGGCGCTATGCTTGTTTTAGCAGGACCGGGTTCCGGTAAGACCGCAGTTATCACACACAGGACTAAAAACTTAATAACAAAGCATCATGTGAAGCCTTCTGAGATTTTAGTTATCACCTTTACCAAGGCTGCTGCAAATGAGATGAAGGAGCGTTTTAATTCACTGATGAAAGACGAGAGGGTGAACGTATCTTTTGGTACTTTTCATGCTGTCTTTTTTACAATACTCAAATATGCATATCGCTTTACAAGTGCCAATATTGCAGATGAGTCTGTGAGATACGGCTTTATCAGGGAAATTTTATCCTACTACCGCCTTGAATACAAGGATGAGAATGAGTTTATAGGCAATTTACTTGCTGAAATCAGTCTGATTAAAAACAGCCGCATTGATATAGAAAATTTCTACTCGGGAGTGTGTGGTGAGGAAATATTCAGGGATATATATAAAAAATATGAGACAAGGCTTAAGGAAAACAGGCTTATTGATTTTGATGATATGCTCTCGTATACTTATGAGCTGTTTAAGGAAAGATCTGATATACTGGCATTGTGGCAGAACAAGTATAAATACATACTGATTGATGAGTTTCAGGATATTAACCGTCTGCAGTATGAGATTATAAAAATGCTTGCCGCTCCACAGAACAATCTGTTTATTGTAGGAGATGATGACCAGTCAATATACCGCTTCAGAGGGTCAAAGCCTGAGATAATGCTTGGGTTTGAGAAGGACTATCCGGATGCAAAAAGAATCCTTTTAGATACTAATTACAGATGTGGCAGATATATAGTGGAGGCCTCGCTGAATCTCATCTCGCACAACAGGGAGAGATTTGATAAGAAAATCATTGCGGCAAGCAAGTCAAAGGCACCTGTTACGTTTGCTGATTTTGAAAACAGAAGAGACGAAAATATCTTTCTTATACGCGATATAGATAAAAAGATAAAGGCGGGAGCTGTATTCAGCGACTTTGCGGTGCTTTTCAGGACAAATACCCAGCCAAGACAGCTTATAGAGCAGCTTATGAGCTATAATATCCCATTCAAAACCAAGGATAATATACCTAATATATATGAGCACTGGATTGCCAGAGATTTGTTTACATACCAAAGAATTGCAGGAGGCAGCAGAGACAGAGCTGATTTTTTGCAGATTATGAACAGGCCTAAGCGGTATCTGTCAAGAGACAGCCTGTGTGATGCAACTGTGGCATTTGATGAGTGGATTAAGCTGTTTGATGAGAAGCCGTGGATAGCTGAGCGGATAGAAAAGCTTGAGTATGACATGAAGCTTATAAGCCGGATGAATCCATATGCCAGCATAAACTATATCAGAAGAGGGATTGGCTATGACGACTTTTTAGCTGAATATGCCGAGTATCGAAATATAAATAAAGAGGATTTGTTTGATATACTGGATGAAATCCAGTCAGGAGCCAAGGGCTTTGCTACATATGAAGAGTGGTATGAGCATATAAGGGAATATACAAAGCAGATGAAGCTTATGGCTTTATCGAAAGAAAGTGACCCTAATGCCGTGACACTTGCAACCCTTCACAGCTCAAAGGGGCTTGAATTTGAAAACGTGTATATAATTGATGCAAATGAAGGGATAATGCCGTATAAAAAGGCTGTGCTTGAAAAGGACATAGAGGAGGAGCGAAGGCTGTTTTATGTCGGCATGACCCGTGCAAAGACAAGCTTGTCTGTTTACTCGGTCAAGTCGGTAAACGATAAATCAGCCCAAGCCTCCAGGTTTGTCCGTGAAAGTAAAGAGCCTAGACAAAATAATAGTAGAGATGATTAAATATCATCAAACATTTCGTCATCCAAAAGCTCATCGAATCTGTCGGCAGCAGCCTCGTACTCGTCGTCGGATTCGATGTTTTCTATTCTCGGAAGACCTTCCTCGTCCTCGAAATAGCGATACAGATACACTTCTCCACTCTCATTCTCGTTGCCATTTTTGTCTAACGGTAGAAGAGCTATGTAATCCTTGTGATCTGCATCAAAAATTGTGATAATCTTGCATTCGACACTTCCGTTGTCCAGATCAAGTGTTACGCGGATATCGTCTGCCTCATCAGGTGTAACAGGTGTTGCTTTTTCTGCCATATTGTACCTCTTTCTTTATAGTAATCTAAAGTAACTATTATATTATATCAAATTATTCTATACAAAAAAAGTCAAAACTAGTATAATAAATAAATACTAGAATTATTGATTGGATGGTGTTGCATGAATTTTCGATTAACAAAGGGAAACTTTTTAAAAACAGGTGCTTATATTGAGGGGGATAGTGCAGTATTCACCTTTGCAGCAGAAAAAGAGGATGAATGCAGCATTGTTTTACTTGATAAATCGGGAAATACCGCCTGTGTGATTGATATACCTGCCGAGTATTCGACCGGCTCACTTTACTCTGTGAGACTTCATGGTTTTTGCGGGAATGAGTATGCATATTATTTTAGAATTAATGGAAAAAGGTGCATAGATCCTTATGCCACAAGAATTTTCGGCAGAGAAAATGGAATGATAAAACAAGAAGTGATAATGGCTACGAAATAGCCTGCGGGATAGACAGTAGTGATTTTGACTGGAAACATGACAGCTTTCCTGAGATCACACGGGATAGGATGAAGCTGTATAAGCTGCATGTTAGAGGTTTTTCCATGGATGTTTCAGGAAACAAAAAGCATAAGGGCACCTTTGAGGCTGTATCTGACAGAATAAATTACATCAAGAAATTAGGCTTTACTTCAATTCTTCTCATGCCTGTATACGAGTTTGAAGAAATGACAATCCCTGTAAAGCACGATATTCCTGAATATGCAAAGCCGAAGTATTCCTTAAAGGATGAGCAAGGTGTGTCCACAAACAAGCAAAACGACAAGGTCAATTTCTGGGGCTATACCTACGGCAATTATTTTGCCGTAAAAGCATCATATGCCAGTGACGCTTCAGATGCCTCCAATGAGCTTAGGCGTCTAGTTGAAAGGCTGCACAAAAATGGCATGGAATGTATCGTAGAGATGTATTTTCCGGACAGAACGGACCACAATCTGATACTCGATGCGCTCAGATACTGGGTCATGAGCTTTCATGTAGATGGTTTTAAGCTGCTTGGGGACAGGCTGCCTGTTACTGCGATTGTGCAGGATGCTCTCCTTAGCCGGACAAAGATACTCTATGATGGCTTTGATATGTCGGTTGTACCGCAAAACAGGACATATGAAAATCTCTATATTGACAAGGAGGAGTACCAGTTTGCGGCGCGTATGATGTTAAACCATATCAACTGCAATATGTATGAGCTTTTAAACCAGCAGAAAAAGCAGGGGGAGAATGTCGGATTTATAAACTATATATCAAGCAATAACGGCTTTACCCTGAGCGATTTATTCATGTACAATGACCGCCACAATGAGGCCAATGGTGAGAAAAATGCTGATGGTCCTTCATGGAATTTCAGCAATAATTACGGTTGTGAGGGTCCTTCGCGAAAGAGGTTTATCCGTGAGATAAGAAAACTTAAGTGGAAGGATGCCATGCTTCTTTTGTTTTTGGCACAGGGAGTGCCTATGATTATGGCAGGTGATGAGATCTGTAATTCACAGGATGGCAACAACAATGCTTACTGTCAGGACAACCCTACAGGCTGGGTGAACTGGTCAAATGAGCAGAGCAGAAGGGAAAACATCAGGTTCTTAACCAGACTTATCAAATTCAGGGATGAGCATCCTGTTATTTCCTGTCCAAAGCCGTTTAAATTCAGCGATTACAAGGCTGTTGGGTATCCTGATTTGTCCTACCACTGCAAGAATGCCTGGATAGGCGAGTGTGATGCCACAAAGCTATGTGTAGGTGTGATGTACTGTGGGGATTACAATGAAGTGAACAAAGACTATGTATACGTAGCTTACAATTTTTATTCATCCAGGGAGAAGTTAGCTCTTCCTAAGCTAAAGAAAGGAATGAAATGGTATGCAGTCTGCGATTCTACGCTCAAAGAATCGTTTTATGACACTCCGGTGCTGTGTGAAAACCAGCAGTATGCAGATGTCTCACCGCAGTCGGTATACATCCTCATAGGCAGATAGACATATGAAAGCAATAAGACATTTTATAACAATTACACATCACAAGATTTTAGTCATGCAGGGGTGTTTTAGGATAGGGCTTTATAAACAGGGACTTCTTCATGACATGTCAAAATATTCACCGACTGAGTTCCTTGTCGGCTGCAGGTATTACAAGGGGTATATGAGCCCGAATAATGCGGAGAGAGCCGACAGGGGCTATTCATCTGCGTGGCTTCATCACAAGGGACGCAATAAGCATCACCTGGAGTACTGGATTGACTATGCTGTTTCAAAGCCGGGGGACGATAAAACACATACAAAAATGGAGGGCATGAAAATGCCCATAAGGTATGTCTGCGAGATGTTTATAGACCGTGTAAGCGCCTCAAAAAACTATCAGAAAGAAAAGTACACCGATAAAAGTGCACTGGAATACTATGAAAAAAGCGTGGATCACTACATGATTCATCCCGATACAAAAGCAATGCTTGAGTATCTGCTTGTCATGCTCTCTGTAAAGGGAGAAGAATATACTTACAGCTACATAAAAAAAGAGGTTTTAAAAGGGCATATCCCATACGAAAAGGATAAAATAAACCAACTAGAACAGGGACTTCATGTCTGATGGAATATCAGATATGAGGTTCATTTTTTGTCCTGTTACAGGGTGCGTGAAAACAAGACGCCCTGAGTGCAGTGCTTGTCTGGATATATATGTATAGTCGGGATTATATAAAAAGTCACCTATCAGTGGAAAACCGATATACTTCATATGGACGCGTATCTGGTGAGTGCGTCCGGTAAGAAGTCTTAGCTTGACAAGCGATAAATTATTATCCGGGTTATATTTGATTCTGATAAAGTCGGTTACTGCATATTCACCGCGTTTGAAATCAACACACCGCTCTATGGTGGAAGCATCCTTTCTTGCAATCGGAGCACTGATGCGCATGCATGCAGGTGTACACCCACTGCAGACGGCGTAGTATGTCCGGTGGATGGCACGCTTTGCGACAGCGTTGCCAAGTATCCCGCCTGCAAGTGCATGTTTTGCGATAATTGTAAGCCCTGTGGTATCTCTGTCCAGCCTGTTTATGCATCTGTATACAAACGGCTTATTCTGACTGCCATAGTAGTACATGAGCGCATTTGCAAGCGTGTTGTCATGGTTTCCGGCGGAGGGGTGGGCAGGCATATCAAACGGCTTGTTTATTACGATGATATCATCGTCCTCGTATGCTATATCAAGAGGCAGATTTACAGGTGCTATATTATCCGAGCACTCGTTTTCGACAATTTGGACTGTGATTAAATCATCCTTACACAGCCTTTCATTTGTATAAGCCCATATACCGTTTCTTAGTATGCCATGGTCTGTCTGCTTCAGCCTGACAAGCACCTGATGTGTGTAGCCATGCTCCTTCAAAAAGCCTTCTACTGTTTTTCCTGTATCATTTTCATTGATTTTGTAGTCTATTTTTCTATTCATGGCAAAGATTATATCACAAAATACAGATTTGAACATAATATATTATAAGCAAATAATGACAGGGTGCTATGTGAATACATTTTTATCACCTCTTAGTTTAGAACGTGAGACGGAATGTCTGAAAAAAGTGGCTCAAAATGATAAAGAAGCTAAGGATGAGCTTATATTACACAATATGCGCCTTGTGGCACATGTTACAAAAAAATATGCAGTAAGCGAGGATGAGATGGAGGAGCTCATATCCATAGGCACTATAGGACTGATAAAAGCAGTGTCATCATTCAAGGCTGATTATGGAAATCGTTTTGCAACCTTTGCAATCAGATGTATCGAAAATGAGATTCTGATGCACTTTAGAAGCCGTAAAAAGAGCCGGGGTGATGTGTCCATATTTGAACCTATAGGCACTGACAAGGAGGGAAACCAGATTCATCTGGTGGATGTGATTGAGAATGGACAATCTGATGTGGTATCGGATATAGAGGTATCTGAATCGTTCAAGATTTTAAGGCAAAATATGAGAAGCGTTTTATCGGACAGAGAATATTATATTATTACGAAACGCTTTGGACTAGACGGTGAAAAAGAGCTGACACAGAGACAGATTGCTAAAACGCTCAGCATTTCGAGGTCATATGTTTCAAGAATTGAAAAGGCCGGTTTGAAAAAATTACGGAAACTGCTCGAATAGGTGTTTACAAAAGGCAAAAATATGTTATCATAGAGCCATGTCTTTTGTGCATTTGTCTATGCATTTACCCCAATTGGAATAGGAGTATATATGTACAGTACAGTCAGAACGGCTGTTTTGGATGGAATCAGTGCGATTCCGGTACAGGTGGAGGTTGATATTTCAACCGGTATGCCTGTTTTTGATATGGTTGGAAATCTTACCTCAGAGGTGAGAGAAGCAAAGGAGCGTGTTAAAACAGCGCTGCACAGCGTTGGCATTGTTTTGCCTGCCAAGCGTATCACAGTAAATCTATCGCCTGCAAATATTAAAAAGACCGGAACAGGCTTTGATCTGCCTATAGCTGTTGCTATTTTAACAGCTATGGGGGTGATTGACGCTGATAGCATAAAGGACTGCACACTTGCGGGCGAGTTAAATCTAAACGGTGAAATTTTGCCGGTCAGCGGTATTCTGCCGATTGTATTCGATGAGTACAACAAAGGCATTGGAAAGTTTATTATTCCAAAGCAGAATGAAAATGAAGGCAGACTCGTCTGCGGTGCAAAAATATTTGGGATAAGCCATTTAAATGATGTAATTGCACAGTTTGATGAGGCAGCATTTACGTGTCAGAAAACCGGTATGGCACATGAGCTGCAAATAGATGAAAAATACGCCGATTTTTGTGATGTTAACGGACAGAAATTTATTAAAAGAGCATGTGAGGTGGCTGCGGGTGGTATGCACAATATACTGCTTGTCGGACCTCCCGGTGCAGGCAAGACAATGATAGCAGAGCGTATGCCGTCCATTCTGCCTCCTCTTAGTGAAAATGAGAGGCTTGAGCTGTCAAAAATATACAGCATCTGCGGTCTTTTGGACAATGACAGCTCCTTAAGAGACAACAGACCATTCAGAAATCCTCACTATTCCGTCACCCAGGCCGCATTAATCGGCGGAGGAACGAGAATTAATCCGGGCGAGATATCGCTTGCACACAATGGCGTTTTGTTTTTGGATGAGCTCGCTGAGTTTAAGGGCGGCTTGTTGGACCTGCTCAGGGCTCCACTTGAGGAGCACTGCATCAGGCTTTCAAGAGCCGGCAGAAACGTGACTTATCCGGCTAATTTCCTGCTTTTTGGTGCGATGAACCCATGCAGCTGCGGCTATTATCCCGATATGCAAAGGTGCCGCTGCTCAGAGCCAACTCTGCGCAGATATTTTGATAAGGTCTCACAGCCTATAATAGACAGAATTGACATATGTGTGGAGGCGTCACCGCTTAGCTTTGAGGATATAAACAGTACTACATCCAATGAATCATCTACGGACATAAGAAAGCGTGTTATGCACTGCCACGAGCTTCAAAAAGAAAGGTTTAAAGGTGAGAGCTTTTCTTATAATTCAAAAATATCAACTGACAAGCTGGAAAAATACTGTTTCCTCGGCAGTCGAGAGAAAAGCTACATGGAAAATATGTTTGACAAGCTTGGACTGACGGCACGCACATACCACAAGATACTTAAGGTTGCGCGTACAATAGCTGATCTGGACGGCTGTGAAAACATAAAGACAAAGCATCTCAACGAAGCTATATGCTACAGAAGCATCAATGAGAAGTTCTGGGGAGGTGCTGTATCATGAAGTTCAAATACTGGCTTACAAGCCTTACAGATATAAGCAATGCGAAGAAAAGCTTCTGTATGATTGCAGTATAACAGCAGAAAAGCTGTTTTTTATGCCAAAGAATGAGCTTTTTGATATTTTGTTTTTCACAGATGATGACATAAAACTAATCCTTGAATCAAGAGCTTCCTATGACGTAGAGAAGGAGTGGATATTATTTCAGCAGAAGGATATCGGCTTTGTAACAATGGAGGATGAGGCTTATCCGGACAAGCTTAGAAATATACATAATCCGCCGTATAGTCTTTTTTACATAGGCGTTCTTCCCGACAAATCAAGAAAAAGTGTCGCTATAGTCGGAGCACGGGGCAGAAGCGCATATGGCTGCGAGGTGGCAAAGGTACTGGCAGCAGCACTTTCAAGGCAGGGGATACAGATAATCAGCGGCATGGCAAGAGGAATAGACAGAGATGCCCATATGGGGTGTCTGGAGGCTGGTGGAAATACATATGCAGTTCTTGGCTCCGGAGCAGACACCTGTTATCCGAAAGAGAACCGCTTTCTGTATGATAAAATAAAGGTCTCCGGAGGCATAATCAGCGAGCTTATGCCGGGCACCGACCCGCAAAAGATGTTTTTTCCGATGAGAAACAGAATAATTTCCGGGTTATCCGATATAGTAGTTATAGTTGAGGCAAAAAAGAGAAGCGGTTCACTGATTACGGCTGATTTTGCAATGGAGCAGGGAAAGGACGTATATGTCATTCCGGGGCGTATCACCGACACCTTAAGCTACGGCTGCAACAGCCTGATAAAGCAGGGCGCAGGTATTATTTATAATATTGATGAATTTGTCTCAGACATTACAATGACTGGGTTTACAGAGTGCACACAGATGGATTTCAGAAAAAATATACTTGATAAAAAAGAAGCATTGGTGTATAGTTTACTCGATTTTTGTCCTATCGCAATCGGGACATTGTCTCAAAAAGTGCCGTATGAATTATCGGAACTATTTGAAGTGTTAGAAGATCTTATACAAAAAGGATTTGTTAAGGAGACAATTCCAAATTACTATATAAGGAGTTTATAATGGCTAAATATCTGGTTATCGTAGAGTCGCCTGCAGTAAAGACTATAAAGAAATTCTTGGGAAAAAACTATGAGGTAATGGCATCAAACGGTCATGTGAGGGATCTGCCAAAGAGCAGCCTTGGAATAGATGTGGACGGAGATTTTGAACCAAAATATATCACAATCCGCGGAAAGGGTGAAATACTCGCTAAGCTTCGCAAGGAGGCTAAGAAGGCCGATAAGATATATCTCGCAACCGATCCCGACCGTGAGGGAGAAGCCATCTCATGGCATCTGCTTCACGCACTCAAACTTGAGGGCAAGGATGTCAGCCGTATCAGCTTTAATGAGATCACGAAGAATGCTGTCAAGGAATCATTAAAGCATCCAAGAAAAATAGATATGGATCTTGTGGACGCACAGCAGGCCAGACGAGTTTTGGATCGTATAGTAGGTTACAAAATCAGTCCGCTGCTTTGGGCCAAGGTTAAGAGAGGGCTTAGTGCGGGAAGAGTGCAGTCTGTTGCACTTCGCATTATCTGTGACAGGGAGGATGAAATCAATGCATTTATCCCTGAGGAGTACTGGAGCCTTGATGCCACGGTTGATGTGGAGGGTGAAAAGAAGCCAATCACTGCAAAGCTATACGGCAGGGGCGACAATAAGATAGCCATTTCCTCAAAGGAAGAGATGGATAAGGTGCTTAACGAAATAAATGGAAAGGGTTGCAAAGTGCAAAATATCAAAAAAGGACAGCGCAGCAATAAAGCTCCGCTTCCTTTTACGACCAGTACTTTGCAGCAGGAGGCTTCAAAGGCTTTGAATTTTCCGATATCAAAGACAATGCGTATAGCTCAGCAGCTCTATGAGGGAGTAGACATTAAGGGACAGGGTACGGTAGGTATCATCACATACCTGCGTACCGATTCTGTGCGTGTATCAGATGAGGCTGAGGCCATGGCAAAGGATTTTATTTCAAAAAGCTATGGAGACAAATATCTTTCCACCGGTGAGGGAACAAAGAAGAGTAGCAAAAATATCCAGGATGCCCATGAGGCAATCAGGCCAACTGATATAAACAGGGTGCCTTCTGAGATTAAGGAGTCACTGTCGAGAGACCAGTTCAGGCTTTATCAGCTTATCTGGAAGCGTTTTACTGCAAGCCGTATGGCAAAATCCGAGTACGAAACTACTACAGTAAAGCTTTCAGTCGGAGATTATGTATTCAGCTTTGCTACCTCAAGACTGTTATTTGATGGTTTTGAGCTTGCATATACTGCCGCAGACGATGCAAAGAAAGAAAAGCAGCCCGTTCTTAAAAATCCTCTGACAGAAGAATCGCTTCTTACAGTTGAGGAGCTTTTGCCTAAGCAGCATTTTACCCAGCCCCCGGCACACTACACAGAGGCTTCTTTGGTAAAAACGCTTGAAGAGCTTGGAATAGGACGTCCGAGTACCTATTCTCCAACAATATCTACAATACTTGCCAGACGCTATATTACCAAGGAGAGTAAAAATCTCTATGTGACAGAGATAGGAGAGGTGGTAAATTCTATTATGAAGGAATCATTTCCTACTATTGTCGATGAGCATTTTACAGCCAATATGGAGTCGCTTTTAGATGCGGTAGCCGAGGGGAAGGTTAACTGGAAGACCGTTGTTGAGAATTTTTATCCTGATCTTAAAGATGCAATCGACAAGGCTGAAAATGAGCTTGAGAAGGTTACAATACATGATGAGGTGACAGATGAAATCTGCCCTGAGTGCGGACGCAATCTGGTTATAAAATACGGACCTCACGGCAAGTTTTTGGCATGTCCGGGATTTCCTGACTGCAGATTCACTATGCCTTATCTTGAAAAAATCGGCGTCAATTGCCCTAAATGCGGTAAGGATGTTGTACTTAAGAAAACAAGGAAGGGAAGAAAATACTATGGCTGTATTGACAACCCTGAGTGTGATTTTATGAGCTGGGGCAGACCAGTTGCAGAAAAATGCCCTCGTTGTGGAGGATATATGATTATAAAGGGAAACAAGATTGCCTGCGCAGATGAGCAGTGCGGCTACGTAACAGATAAAAAGCCCGAAAGAGAGGAATAACAATTAATGGGAGTACAATTATTAGATAAGACACGTAAGATTAATAAGCTTCTTCACAACAACAATTCATCAAAGGTTGTGTTCAATGATATATGTCAGGTGCTCACCGGGGTGCTCGACTCAGACATACTTGTAATCAGCAAAAAGGGCAAGGTGCTTGGCTCAAGTATCTGCAAAGGCGTGGATGAGCTTCATGAACTGATAGTAGATGAGGTTGGTGGCTATATTGACACTGAGCTCAATGAAAGACTTCTTGGCATACTTTCAACAAAGGAAAATGTAAACCTCGAGACACTTGGCTTTGGTGAAGATACAAGAATGTACAAGGCTATTATCACACCGATTGATATAGCCGGCGAGAGGCTTGGAACTCTTTTTGAGTACAGAAGTGACAGAGAGTATGACATTGACGATATCATTCTTACAGAGTATGGCACGACAGTGGTTGGGCTTGAGATGATGAGATCCGTGAATGAGGAGAATGAAGAGGAAAAGAGAAAGGTAGCGATTGTCCGTTCGGCTATCAATACACTTTCTTATTCTGAGCTTGAGGCTATTCTTCACATCTTTGATGAGCTTGACGGCAATGAGGGTATACTTGTTGCCAGCAGAATAGCCGACAGAGTAGGCATTACCCGCTCGGTAATCGTAAATGCCCTTCGCAAGTTTGAGAGTGCAGGCGTTATCGAATCACGCTCATCCGGCATGAAGGGCACATATATCAAAGTAGTAAACGATGTAGTTTTTGATGAGCTTGACAGAATCCGAAATAAAAACAAGTAAATAAATTTAAGTATATTTTAAGGACTTATGTTTGAAAGAACATAGGTCTTTCTATGTTTTCGGCATATATATAGTGCGTCTGTCGACAAAATAATACAATATAATGTAAAAAACAACAAAAACATCTTGTGTTTTGTCGATTTTACTTTATAATATATATATTAGAGTACTTATATAGTATTTTTTATAATATGCAAAAAGTGTATTGGAGGAATATTTATGATAAACTCAACAGCCTTTGATTATGTCAATGTATTGACCAAAGCGGCTGATGCAAGCTACCAAAGAGAAGCTATACTTGCAAACAATGTATCGAATGTGGATACCCCGGGCTACAAGCGCAAGGATTTAAATTTTGAGGGGGTACTGTCACAGGAGCTTGGCAGATGCAAGCATCAGTCGCTTGATAAAAAAATAAGTGAGCTTGATACCTCAAAGCTGACGGCCAATGTATATACAGACCATTCCAATTATTCATACAGGATGGATGGCAATAACGTGGATATAGACACTGAAAATGTCGAGCTTGCGTCTGAGCAGATTAAGTATGAAGCACTTACAAGCAGCATAAGCTCGCAGTTTTCACGAATGAAGAGCGTGCTGTAGTAATTATGGAGGTTTAATGATATGGGATTATTTCAAGCTTTTAATATAAGTGCGTCCGGCATGACGGCTGAACGCTTCAGGACAGATATCATTGCACAGAATATTGCCAATGTAAACACTACGTCCACAAAGGAAGGCACACCGTACCGTAGAAAGATTGTGACTTTTTCCGAGAAAAATGTCACACCTTTTTCACAGATATACTCTTCATCAAAGAAGGCCGCTGTTGGAAACGGTGTAAAGGTAAGCAGCGTGACATCAGATTATTCTACTGATTTTATCAAGGAGTATGACCCATCAAATCCTGATGCTGATGCAGATGGTTATGTCTCTTATCCAAATGTCAATACAGTCACAGAGATGACCAATCTGATAGATGCCACACGTGCATATGAAGCCAATGCAACTGCCTTTGAGGCAAGCAAGTCAATGGCACAAAATGGCTTACAAATAGGCAAATAGCCGGCTGATACATACATAAAGGAGCTTTTTGATGGATATTTCAAACATTAATGGAATTTCAACAGGAGATATTAAATCTTTTTTTAATAATACCTCTCTTACGAAAACTGACAAGACTGATTCATTTTCTGATGTACTTTCTGCTGCCATGGGAAGCATCGGTGAGACAAATGATCTGCAGAATGCAGCTGAGCAGGAGGAAGTGAGATTTGCACTTGGCGAGTCTGATAATACACATGATCTGCTTGTTGCGGAAACAAAGGCGGCTGTGGCATTGCAGTACACTGTTGCTGTCAGGGATAAAATAATTGACGCATACAAAGAACTTATGCAGATGTCAATATAAGGAGTAATAGAAAATGCCAGAACGTTTAAAGGCTATTTTGGATAAAATAACTGCATGGTGGAAAAAATTCAATACTAAGCAGCGCTCCGTGCTCATAAGCATAGTAGCTGTGGTTATAGTGGCTCTTGTAATACTTGGCGTAGTCATATCAAGACCTACACAGGTTGAGCTGGTCGAGGCACAGAGTGCATCAGAGGCTTCCACAATAAAGGGAGTACTTGAAGATAACAATATAAGCTATGAGGTGGACAGCAAGCTTGTGTTTTTTGTCAATAAATCAGATGAGGTAAATGCCATTATGGCACTGGGTGATAACGGCATCCCTGCGCAGGCGTACTCGATAGACAATGTCACAGACGGCAGCTTCTCAACAACCGAGGCTGATAAGCAGAAAAAGTATCAGGTGTATCTGGAGGATAAGCTTAAGGATCATCTGGAAAAACAGTCATACGTAAATGAAGCAAGCGTTGATATCACTATGCCTGACAAGGATGGTACCATTCTTAAATCAAAAGAGGAGGCAACTGCGGCTGTCACTCTTGGACTTAAGGATTCGATTACAGATGATCAGGCCTACGCAATAGCACGTCTTGTTGCAACAGCTCTTGGAAACGATACCACAAAGGGCATTACTATCATCGACAAAAAGGCCAATGTACTTTACTCGGGCGGAGATTCCGATACCTCGGCTGGTCTTGCGACATCACAGCTTTCTTATAAGCAAAAGCTGGAGGAGCAGGTGAAAAATGAAGTCAAAAAGACCTTAGAGAGCTCAAATATTTTCTCGAATATTGAAGTTGGCATGAATCTGGACATAGATTTCAGTAAGACTGAAACAGCCCAGAAAAATTACACTTTGCCTGATGGACAGACCGATACAGGTCTTTTGGACAGTGAGTCGAATTACCAGTCGGATGCAACCAATGGTCAGGCTGCGGTTCCCGGAACTGATTCAAACAGCGATGATACTACATACACTACACAGGATGGCACTCCATCAGAGTCGTCAATTACAGATAACGACAAAAAGTATTTAAATGATGAAAAAATCACTACAAGTAAAAACGATGGAGGCTCAATCAAGTATGATTCATCTTCAATTACCGTAGTTGCCACCAGGTATAAGGTATATGATGAAAGCACTCTTGAAAAGAACGGAAAGCTCAAGGATACAAGCTGGGAGGAATACAAAGCAAAGCATGCAGATCCGGTCAAGGTGACGGATGTAGACCAGGATCTTGTAACTTCCGTGCAGAATGCAACAGGTATCTCACAGATTTCATTCCTTGTATATGAGCAGCCGGAGTTTGTTGACAAGGCATCTGGCGTGCGTTCGTTGAGTGATATTTTACAGATTGCAATCACTGTCCTTATTTTTGCACTGCTTGGCTTTGTGGTATTTAAGAGCACAAGAAGCAGTGAGGAAGAGCCAAAAGAGGAGGAGCTGTCTGTAGATTCTCTTTTAGAACAGACTGCTGAGAATAATGAGCCTCTTGAGGATATTGGATATAACGAGAAGACGGAGACACGTCTTCTGATAGAAAAATTTGTTGATGAAAATCCCGAAGCGGCTGCGCAGCTGTTGCGTAACTGGCTTAATGAGGATTGGGAGTAGTTACATATGATAGATGATTACAGTGGTTTACAAAAAGCTGCTATTCTTTTAATTACACTTGGACCTGAAAAGGCTTCAGCCATCTTCCAGCATTTGAAGGAAGATGAGATAGAGAGTCTGACACTCGAAATAGCAAACACCAGAAGCGTCTCTCCGCAGGATAAAGAATCTGTTTTGGATGAATATTATCAGGTGTGTCTCGCGCAGCAGTATATTGCTGAGGGCGGCATCGGCTATGCCAAGGAGCTCCTTGAAAAAGCTCTTGGCAGTGAAAAGGCTCAGGGAGTTATCTCCAAGCTTACAGCATCATTACAAGTCAGACCATTTGAGTTTGTCAGAAAGACTGAGCCTGCACAGCTGCTTAATTTTATACAGGACGAGCATCCTCAGACAATAGCCATGATTCTTTCTTATCTGTCGTCTTCACAGGCTGCCATGATACTCGGTGCTTTGCCTCCGGAAAAGCAGGCTGATGTTGCCAGACGTATCGCCCAGATGGACAGAACATCACCTGATGTCATAAAGGAGGTCGAGAGAGTGCTGGAGAGAAAGCTTTCATCTCTTGTCAATCAGGACTATACAATTGTCGGTGGCATAGATTCTATCGTCAATATATTAAACAATGTAGACCGTGCTACAGAAAAGCGTATTATGGAATCACTTGAGGTTGATGAACCTGAGCTTGCAGAAGAAATCAGAAAGAAGATGTTTGTATTCGAGGATATCCTGCTCCTGGACGACAGGTCTATCCAGAGAGTGCTCCGCGATGTGGAGAATGCGGATCTTGAGCTTGCACTTAAGAGTTCTACAGAGGAAGTACAAAATGTCATATTTAGGAATCTTTCAAAACGACTTGCCGCTATGATAAAAGAGGATATGGATTTCATGGGACCTGTACGTATGAAGGATGTTGAGGAGGCACAGCAAAAGATCGTTGCTGTTATCAGAAAGCTTGAGGATTCGGGTGATATCGTCATTTCAAGAGGCGGAGGTGATGATATAGTTGTCTAATATATTAAAGCAGTATCGTGTTGCCGGAGAAGATAAAAATGTCCGCGTGATAAATAGCAATTCCATGATAAAGCAGTTTTTTGCCGACTCCATAAGCCGCCCCGCTGATAGTTATACAGGCATATCATCTGATGCACAGAGCAGCTTAGAAAAAACAAAATCGCTAAGTCCGGACACGCAGGAGAGCGGCTTCAATGATGGCATAAATGCTGCTGTAGTCACAGAAATAGATGTTTCAGCTGAGAAGGAAAGGCTCTTAGAGGAAGCAAAGCTTGAGGCTGATAGCATATTGGACAAAGCAAAGGCAGAGGCCTCAAGACTTTTAGATGAGGCTAAACAACGTGCACAGATTCTATATGCTGATAACAAGTCAAAGGGCTATGAGGATGGTCTGGCTGAGTGTCAGAGAGAGTTTGACGAAAAAGAAATATCTTTAAGACAGGAGCTTTCAGATAAAGAAAGCGCTTTGAAATCAAAATATGATGCTTATTCAAAGGAGCTTGAATCAGATCTGATAGATGCAATAATTCAGGTTTTTAACAAGGTCTTTAAAATACAGTTCGATGATAAAAAGGATATCTTGTTTCATCTGGTTGAAAATACCATGTCAAATATAGAGGTGGGCAAAGAATTTCGTATACATGTAGCTTATTCAAACTATAAGTTTATGATGTCGCATTTGGATGAGATTCAGGAACGCATAGGCAATGATATTGATATCGAGGTTGTAAATGACGCAAATCTTGACACGAGCGGCTGCTTCATTGAGACAAGCTTTGGAGTGTTTGACTGTGGAATTGATATGGAGCTCAACAATCTGGTGAAGGATATACGCTCACTTTGCAGCTGATATAGCTGTATGAGTGTTGGAAGAAAGGGATTTTAATTGTTAGAGGTAGCACAAAAGTATTTACAATTAAAAAGCGGTGAGTACTATAAATGCTTTGGCAAGGTGGACAAGGTTGTCGGTCTTACGATAGAATCAATTGGTCCCAAGGCTAAGCTCAATGATCTTTGCATGATTTTTCTTGACAAGGAACGCAGGGATTATGTCATGTCTGAGGTGGTAGGATTTAAAGATTCACATATTATTCTGATGCCGTTTGACAATGTGGAGGGAGTCGGTGTCGGCTGTATAGTTGAAAATACAGGACATCCTCTCACGGTAGCTGTCGGTGATGAGCTTTTAGGCCATACAGTTGACGGAATAGGCCGTGTAACTGACTGTGATGAAAAAGACCTTAAGCTTGACAGTGAATATCCGATAGAAGCACCGCCACCTGATCCGATGTCCAGAGAAATTATCAGTGATGTGCTTCCTCTGGGAGTGAAGGCAGTAGATGGCCTCATCACAGTAGGCAAAGGACAGCGTATCGGCATTTTTGCAGGCTCAGGAGTCGGTAAAAGTACTCTTCTTGGTATGTTTGCCCGCAACACAAAGGCAGATATCAATGTAATTGCCCTGATTGGAGAGCGAGGCAGGGAGGTTAGAGAGTTCATAGAAAGGGATCTTGGCCCTGAGGGTATGGCACGCTCTGTTGTAGTAGTTGCAACCTCTGACAAGCCGGCTCTTATAAGAAACAAGGCTGCAAAGACAGCTACAAGCATCGCTGAATATTTTCGTGACAAGGGTGAAGACGTGCTTTTGATGATGGATTCACTGACACGTTTTTCCATGGCTCAAAGAGAGATAGGACTGGCATCCGGAGAGCCCCCTGTGACGAGAGGATATCCACCAAGTGTGTATTCTGAGATGCCAAAGCTTTTAGAGAGAGCAGGAAGAGCTGATAAAGGCTCTATCACAGGGCTGTACACTGTGCTTGTCGATGGAGATGATTTCAATGAGCCTATTACAGATACGGCGCGTTCTATTTTGGATGGCCACATCATGCTCGATAGAAAGCTGGGACATAAAAATCATTATCCGGCTATTGATGTACTGCAGAGTATTTCGAGAGTTATGAGTGCTATAGCAACTAAGGAACACAAAAATCTCGCCGGCAGATTAAAAAACGTGCTAGCCACATACACGGAGGCTGAGGATCTTATCAATATCGGTGCATACAAAAACGGCTCAAACCCGGATATCGACTATGCCATTCAAAAAATTGGTGCTGTTAACTCATTCCTTTGTCAGGGAACAGATGAGAAATTCAGCTTTGAAGAGGAGCTTGAGCTTTTAGAGAAGGTGTTCGAGTAGTATGGGAAAATTCAAATACAGCATGCAAAATTTACTTGATATAAAAATAAAGCTTGAAACACAGGCAAAGAACGAGTTTTCGGAAGCAAACCGTGCTTATCTGACTGAAAAAGAAAAGCTCGAAGAGTTGTTTAAAAAGCGTGCAGTCTATGAAGCTGCTCTTAAGGAACAGCTTTCAGGCAGTTTAAATATATCTGAAATTAATATTTGCAAAAAAAACATAAATTCACTCAAATCGGCTATCCGCACACAGCTTATGAATGTAAAGAAAGCGGAGGATATGCTGGAGGTTAAAAGAGTGGCATTGAATGAGCTTATGAAAGAGCGCAAGACGCATGAGAAGCTGCGCGATAAGAAATTTGAGGATTTTCAAAAAGAGGAAAAAGACAACGAATCTAAAGAGATAGACCAGCTTGTGAGCTTTACCTATAATTCGTAGTCCGGAGGAAATATGGCAGAACTAAACGAAGCAGAATCAACCAAGGATGCTAAGAAAACAAAAAAAGAAAAGAAAATGGAAGAAAAAGCCGCTAAAAAGGCGGCTAAGAAAGCAAAGAAGAATCATGAAGCCGATAAGCCCGATGCAGAAAATGATGACAGTGATTCTGTCTCAAGCAAGATAGTCATGGTGCTTGTTACTATACTTATTATTGCAATATGGCTTGGAATATTTGCAGTTTTTGTAAAAGCAGATGTGGGTGGCTTTGGCTCGACTGTGCTTGCGCCGGCACTAAAGGATGTACCTGTACTAAGTAAGATACTTCCTGATTCCGGCAATATCACTGCATCTGAGTCCACAGAGACCGCAGGCTACACAAATTTGGACGATGCGGTTTCGAGAATTAAGGAGCTCGAAAAACAATTGGATGATGCCAATAGCAAGAATCAGGCTGATGCCCAGACAATCAATGATTTAAATGCCCAGATACAGGATTTGAGCACCTATAAGGAGGATCAGGCAGCCTTTGAGGAGGAAAAAGAAAAATACTATGAGGAGGTTGTTTTTTCAGATAAAGCACCCGATATAAAAGAATATAAGAAATTCTACGAGCAGGTAGATCCTGCCAATGCAGAAATCTTATATAAACAGGTGTGTGAACAGCTTGAACAGGATGATGAAATTAAGGATTATGCCCAGACATATTCCAAAATGAAGCCTAAGGAGGCCGCAGCTATTTTTGACAGCATGACCGACAATCTGTCACTTGTTGCCAAGATATTAAATGCCATGGATGCCCAGTCGAGAGGTAATATCCTTGGTAAAATGGATTCGGCTACGGCGGCAAAGGTTACTAAGATTATGAATCCTTCACAGAACTGATAGCATATCTTGTTACAATAATAAAAGAAAGGAGGAGAATATGGCAGACAATACAATATCACCTGTTGTACCAAATGTATCAGGTGGACGGAATGTTTCGACAGGGCAGAAGGCTATAACGCAAACATCTGCACAATCCGGTATTGACTTTAAAGCTATCTTGGTGGACGGACAGCTGTGCAGGATAACAGCACTACATTTTTAAAGCGAAGAAACTCTTATACTTTAAATAAAAACAACACTAAGGAAATAAGCATCAAAACTGCGTCAAAAAACAGCCATACAGAAAGCGAAGTAAAAAAAATCACCGATGATATATCTTCGCAGATAGTTGAAAAAGTAACTGATGACCTCGATATATCTGAGGATGAGCTTAATAATGCAATGCAGCTTCTTGGACTGACAGCTATGGATTTACTCAACCCTGCAAATCTGTCGGCCTTATATTGTGAGGTCACCGGAAATGCATCTGATCCACAGGCACTTGTTTTAAATGCCGACTTTACTGCATTGTTTAATGATGTGTCTGAGGTTGCATCTGAAAATGATGCACAGCTTGATTTATTATCACAGCTTACTGCTTCAGATGATGGTGAAATACTAGATGCAGATATAGTTTCTTCGGCTGATACAACGGATGCCACTGAATCGACCGGTAGTGTAAATACACCGGAAAAAACGGTTGACAGCAGCTATGACGATACAGCAGCTTCGGGTCAGAATATAAACGACACTGCCGATGAAGCTGTTAAGGTATATGATGGCGGTACACAGGACAGCTCTTACCAAAACCCAGACGAAGGCACTTCTTCAGGCGAAACAGGCAATGGTATTACATCAGATGAAAAGACTCAGTCAAAGTCTCTGGCTGACAGTAGCTTTGATGATTCCGGTGAGCGCGTATTGCATCATGATGATGGCACACACTCAGACAATTCAATGCTTCATGCATCTGTCAGCGAACAGCTGAATACCGATACTTCATTTGAAATGTCACAGTCACAAAGCCGTTTACGTGTTGATACGACCAATATCATCAGACAGATTGTCGACAGTATGAGCATATCAAACACCACTGAAGAATCGGCAATTAACCTTCAGCTTACACCTGAAAGCCTTGGAAGAATGTATATCAACGTATCTCAGAAGAACAGCGAGATATCTGCAAGAATTGCAGTTTCCAATGAGGCTGTAAAAGAAGCCTTACAGACACAGATGGTCAATCTCAAGGAAGCCTTAAATAATTCAGGCATCAGGGTAAATGAGGTGGAAATCACCGTTGCATCACATGAGTTTGAGAGGAATCTCGAACAGGGTGCTGCAAACGACAGCAGACAGCAGGAGAGCACAAATTCCTATAATGGTTCAAACAGCTCTGACAGCGGCATAGACAGTGATATGATGCAGGATCGCGTTGAAGAAAGACTTGTGACACAGATTATGAGAGATAACGGAAATTCAGTAGATTTCACAGCATAAGGTGTCATGAAAAAGGAGGACAAATGGCAATTACAGCAAATGTTACAAACGGAAAGCTAGACAAGACAAATACCACTCCGACACAAAACAGAAAAACAAGCAGTGCAAAAGCAAGTGGCTCAAATCTTGGCTATGATGATTTTTTAAAGCTTTTAAGTGCAGAGATGCAGTACCAGGATCCGCTTGAACCAACAAGCAACACCGACTATGTGGCACAGATGGCTACATTCTCACAGCTGGAGGCAACTCTTTCTATGAAAGAATCCATGTCATCGTTATATGACCAGACTACAAAGAGTGCAGCACTTTCACTTGTAGGCAAGGAGGTTATTGTTACTGATAAGGATAGTGCTTCCGGATACTACAGTGGCAAGGTAGACTATGTCACATATAAGGATGGCAAGATTCAGCTGTCTATCAATGAAAAAATGTACGACTACTCGAGTCTCTATTCTGTATCAACGGATGAGTACTACGATGCAATTGTAAACTCAAGTACATTTTCAGGTCTTATAGCAAAGCTTCCAAAGATAGAGGATCTGACGATAGATTCAAAGGGCATCATAGAGGAAGCAAGAAAGCTGTACGACGGACTTTCGGATTATGGCAAGCAGTTTATAAATGCCAGTGATTACAGCAAGCTTCAGGCTTATGAGGATAAGCTTAAAGAGCTTATTGCGGCAGATAAAAATAATCAGGCTGACAGTAAAGAAAACGATACGAATCAGACTGCGTGAGGTGGATTATGAAGAATATCATTAATAATTACTCATCCATAGAGCAGCTGACAAATCAATATCTAAATAAGCAAAAATCTACAGAAAAAAAGATAAATGGTATATCTTTTGAGGAAATATTAAAGCAGCAGACACAGCCGGTTAAATTCTCAAAGCATGCATCAATGCGGCTGACACAGAGAAATATTAATCTTTCCGACGACCAGAGCATGCGTCTTCAAAAGGGGATAGCAGCTGCAGATAGCAAGGGTGTAAACGATTCACTGGTGCTTGTAGATGATATTGCGTTTATAGTAAATGTGCCAAGTAAGACCGTTGTCACTGCAATGGACCAGGCGGAAACTAATTCAAATGTATTTACAAATATTGATGGCGCGGTAATTATGTAGCCGGACCTTTTAAGGAGGCAGAGGGCTTTTGAATGACAGAAAAAGCCCATACCGTCCATCTATACTATAGGAGGACAAACAACTATGATGAGATCACTTTATTCTGCTGTGTCAGGACTCAAGACACATCAGACAAGAATGGATGTTATTGGTAACAACATCGCAAACGTAAATACTGAGGCCTTTAAGGCATCTTCAGTGCGTTTCAATGAGATTATGTACCAGACTACATCGGGCGCTTCGGCCGGAAACGGAGCCGCCGGTACCGGTGGAAAAAATGCAAAGCAGATAGGTCTTGGTGTAAAGTCGGGTGCCACTGCTGTAAATATTACCGGAGCCGGTTCCGCTGAGACTACCGGTAATCCATTTGATCTTAGATTAAATGACAAAAACGCGACTAACTTTTTTGTGGTAAGTGATGGAACAAACCGTCTTTTCACCCGTGCCGGCGATTTCTATGTAGATGGTAACGGCTATTTATGTATGAGCTCTACAGGATATACATTGCAGGGATGGCAGGTAGATGCAAAGGGCACCGTGATAAAGGATACGGTATCATCACTGCAGGTAATGTCGTCTGCCACTAAAACCTCAGCTCCGGAGGCTACAACAAAGGCATATGTATCAGGTGTGCTCGATAAAAATGATGCCCAGGCAGCCGACACCGGAAGAATCATCACTATAGGCTTTTTTGATGACCTGGGATACAACTATACTGCAAAGTTTGGTATTAAAAAGACAAATACCGATGGTACATATGATGTAACGCTTAAGGATATCGTTGATTCTAAGGGAAATTCAATATTTGATGTGGACAAGGATGGTAATTTTATTACAAGCCAGGGACCAAACGGACAGACAATGTACTCGTATAAAGGAAGGGCTGTAGATCCCCAGACTATATTTGAGGACGCTTCGCTCGTTTTTGACCAGAGTGAGGGTACTTTTACATCAATTTCAAGTGCAAATTCACCGGCTGCAAAGACAATAAACCTGAATCTTTCCGTCTTAAACACACAGGATGCCTCAATCAACGGAAGTAATTTCAGCAATATAGAAGTGGATTTCAGCAAATCCATGAACTATAATAATAACGGAACCTCTACTATCGGTGGTATGAACGGTGACTTGCAGGGCGATGGCAAGGGAAAAGCGCTCGGAGCACTTACAGGCATAACTGTCAGTGACGATGGTAAGATATACGGTTCATATGACAATGGTAATACTGTTTTACTCTGCCAGATAGCTGTGGCACAGTTTGCCAATGCATCAGGTCTTGAAAAAATCGGAGACAACTGCTATCAGAGCACATTAAACTCAGGTGAATTTGATGGAATAGGAGTTGAAATATCAGCTGACGGAGGCTCTATCTCATCAGGAGAGCTTGAGATGTCAAATGTAGATTTGTCTTCACAGTTTACGGATATGATAGTCACTCAGCGTGGCTTTCAGGCAAACTCACGTGTCATCACTACATCTGATACACTTCTCGAGGAGCTTATCAATCTCAAGAGATAATAATTTCGCAAGGTATTGGGGGATGGCTTAGGTCATTTCCCAATATTTTGTGTATTTTTTATTAAAAATATTATTTTTACATAGACATTTACACTAAAATTTAGTAGAATTATAACTAAGGTCATTCGACAAATATTTATTTATGGAAGGTGTGTATAAGTGGATATAGCATCTCTTTTAGGAGTAATTCTTGGTATCGGAATGGTTTTGTTCGGTATCATTCAAAATGGTGGGGTACCTGCATTATTAAACTTTCTTGATGCGCCCTCTGCAATTATCACGATAGGTGGTTCACTCTCGGCTGTGCTTTGCTCTAACAAGCTATCGGGCTTTATAGCCGGAATCAAGTCATTTGCACTTCCTTTTAAGGAAAAGAGCGTAGACCCTGGAGAGACAATAAATAAAATAATAGAGCTGTCAAATGTCAGCCGTAAGGAGGGACTTTTAGCCCTCGAGGAAGCTGCCGGCAGTATAGACGATGAATTCTTAAAGAAGGGTATTATGCTTGTAGTAGACGGTACGGATGCAGAGCTTGTGAGAGGCATTCTTGAAACAGATATGCTAAGCATGGAGGAACGTCATAAGAAAACAATTTCTTTCTGGGAATTCTGGGGAGAGCAGGGTCCTGCCTGGGGTATGATCGGTACACTTATCGGTCTTATCAATATGCTTAAAAACCTTGAGGATTCTTCAACAATAGGTCCGAATATGGCGGTTGCCCTTGTTACTACATTCTACGGTTCGCTTATTGCCAACTGGCTTTGCGCCCCATTTGCTAACAAGCTTAAGGCTAACAATGAGCTTGAGCTCACTCTCAAGACTCTTATCATAGAAGGTCTGCTTTCCATTCAGGCGGGTGAAAACCCACGAGTTATTGAGGAAAAGCTCAAGTCCTTCCTTTCACCTGACAAGAGAGAGGCTCTCTCACCAGAAGGCGGAGGTGAGGAATAGTGGCGAAAAGGAGACCTGAGGATCCGCCAAAGGGAGCACCGGCGTGGCAGTCAACCTTCTCGGATCTTATGAACCTGCTTTTATGCTTTTTCGTGCTCTTGTTCTCTATGTCAACTGTTGACGCTGAGAAATTCCAGCTGGTCATTGCATCACTGACAAGCAGTGTTAGTGTTTTGCCGGGAGGCAGCACATCTATCGGTGATGGCAGGCTTGTTGGAGCAGGAGTCAGCCAGCTTGAGTTTTTGGATAAATATTACAATGATCTGGCCAATTCCAAATCGACAACTGAAAGCACCACAGAGGGTGATGACAAGAATGCCGAAGAACAGTATGAGCAGATGGAGCTTTCTGAATCTGAAAAAATGTCAGAGCAGATAGAAAAACAGCTCGAAAACACTAGCTTACAGGATGCTGTAGAAGTGGATTTCAATGCACAGTATGTGCAATTGAGTCTGAATGGAGCCCTGTTGTTTGAATCGGGTAAGGCTGATGTAATGGAAGAGGCATATCCGGTAGTGAACAAGATTTCATCTATTTTAGCTGCATATCAGGATAATCTGATAGAGATTGAAGGGCATACTGACAATGTTCCGGTTTCATCACGTTCCAAGTATGAGAGTAATGATGTGCTTTCTATGTACAGAGCACTGAGCGTTGCAAATTACATCAGGGACAATACAAGCTTAAACCCTGCCCATATAAAGTCATCCGGAAGAGGAGACTATGATCCGGTTGCGGACAACTCTACTCCAGAGGGAAGGGCCAGGAACAGACGTGTAGAGATTAAGGTGTATAATTCTTACAATTCAGAGTTCAATACCAATTAATCCGGAAAGGAATGCATATGAAAAAGAATTTAATTTCAGTACTGATTTTAGCACTTTGTTTTGCAAACCTTGTGCTTACAGCACTGCTTATATTTACAATTATACCTGAGACAAAAAAGGCAAACAATCTGATAGACCAGGTGTGTCAGGCTATATCACTGGACTTAAACAGTGGCACTGCAACTAGTGGTTCACAGCTGCCGCAGGATCAGATTGTTGATTATGCACTTACAGCCGATGATGATACACTTACCTTCAATTTTGCCCCATCTGAGGATGGCAATACACATTATCTTGTTTGTGGCATATCACTTTCACTCAACAAAAAGAGTGACGGATATAAGACCTACGGTGAGGATCTGTCCGCCAAGAAAAATGTTATCTTAGCAGACATTACAGACATAATAGGCGATTACACAATGGAACAGTACAACACCGATAAGAGTGCTGTTCATGATAAGATTCTCAAAACTCTCCAGAAGAAATTCGGAGCAGACTATATAGTAGATGTAAATATTGTATCTTCGCTTACCCAGTGATGATTTCTTTACAAATACTTATGCCGGTATTAAAACAGGCAGATATTTAATAATTTGGATACAGGTGGTGATTAACAGATGGGTGATGTTTTATCTCAGAGTGAGATAGACAATCTGCTCAATGCCCTAAGCAGCGGCGAGCTTGATGTAGATGAAATAAAAGAGAATAGTGAACAGACGGTCAAAGACTATGATTTCGCCCGCCCATCTAAGTTTTCAAAGGAACATCTAAGGACCCTTGAAATAATATTTGAGCATTATGGAAGGCTTCTTACAACAAACCTTCCCGTTTATCTGCGAAAGTCAGTGCAGGTAGAGGTGATGAATTCGGAGGCAGTTACATACTCAGAATTCACAAATGCGCTTTCAAATCCGGTGCTGCTTGGCATTGTCAACTTTGCACCGTTACAGGGGAATATAATAGTTGAAATGGCTTCCGGTCTTGGATATGCTATTGTAGACCGTATGCTTGGCGGAAGGGGAGATTCTCTCGATAAGACGAGAGAATTTTCAGAGATTGAGCTTTTGATTATTGAGCGTATTTTAGTTATATGCATTAATCTGCTCCATGAGCCGTGGCAGAATGTACTTGATATAAGCCCTCATTTAGAGCGAATTGAGACCAATTCCCAGTATGCTCAGATTATATCTCCCAGCGAGGTGATAGCTATTATCACTATGAATATAAAGATTGGTGATGTTGAGGGATTGATGAATATATGTCTGCCTTATATCACACTTGAATCTGTTATAGATAAGCTGAATACCAGATACTGGTATTCTAACATACAAAATCATGATGAAACCAACTATAGAAATGCCATAGAAAGCCTTATTCAAAAATCACAAATACCGGTCAAAGCGGTACTTGGCAAGAGTCTTATATCGGTAAAGGATTTTTCTACGCTTGTGCCGGGGGATGTAATAAGACTTGACACCAATGTGGATGATGAGTTGGACATTTATGTAGGAAATATCAAAAAGTTTACTGCACTACCTGGTTCTTCCGGTGATAAATATGCGGTAAGAATTACATCAGTAGTCAGAGAGGAGCAATAAATCATGGATGGAGTTTTATCGCAGGAGGAAATAAACGCATTGTTAAATAACAACAATGCGGCGGATTCGAGCGATGAGATATTGACAGAATCCGAAAAGGATGCGATTGGAGAGATTGCCAATATCAGTATGGGAACAGCTGCAACCACGCTGTTTTCACTTGTAAATAGAAGAGTAGAGATTTCTACTCCTGTTGTTTCTTTTTCAAATTGGGACAAAATTGTTGACGAGTATGAAAAACCGTGTGTGTTTATCAAAATCGGATACACACAGGGGTTAAATGGAAGCAATATTCTCGTACTCAAAGAAAAGGATGTAAAAATTATAACCGACCTTATGATGGGTGGAGATGGAACGAATATAAATGGTGAGATTGGAGAGCTGCACCTTAGTGCTATCAGTGAGGCAATGAACCAGATGATGGGTTCTTCCGCCACATCTCTTTCGTCTATGCTCAATCGTACTATCGATATCAGCCCTCCTATCGCAGAGGTTGTTGATTTAAAAAACACCTTAAACGAGGGTGAAATTGACAGCTTCCTGTCTGAAGAGTTTGTAAAGATTTCCTTCCGTATGGAGATTGGGGATCTAGTAGACAGCGAGATAATGCAGCTTTACCCACCGGCATTTGTAAAGGAAATGTGTAAGGGGGTATCTCAGAATATGGAGCTTGATACACAAAGTGTGACAGAGGATGTTCCTCAAAGTTCAAACACCGTCACACAGGCTGCGCCTATACAACAGCCACAGGATAGTGGCAGCATGAATAATGCTTCCGCAAACAGTCAGGGCATGATAAACGAAAATATGATGAATTCGAATATGAATAGTCAGAACATGATGAATCAGGGAATGATGAACCAGAATATGGGGGCACAAAATATGATAGGCAATCAGGTTAATGTACAGAACGCTCAATTCACCCCTTTTGGAGCCATGCCAAATCAGGCCTACCAGCCTGAAAACATCGATTTGATCATGGATGTTCCTCTTGAAGTGACAGTTGAGCTTGGACGCACCAAAAAATCCATTTCCGAAATACTCGATTTCGGTCCGGGCAAGATTATAGAGCTTAATAAGCTGGCAGGAGAACCGATAGATATTCTTGTAAATGGTAAATATGTAGCTAAGGGCGAGGTTGTTGTAATTGAGGAAAGCTTTGGTGTACGAATCACTGAGATAATCAATTCAAAGATAAACACCGGAAAGACAAAATAGTTTCAGCTGACATTTAATCAATACTATGCAGAGGAATTAAAATGATATTAGCAGCAACATCACTGGACAGCTTTGTCCAGCTCATCACAGTTTTAATAATTTTTGTTTTTGTGCTTATCCTGACATATTTTACCACCAGATGGATGGCGGGTATCCAGAAGGGGCGAAGCTTTAATAAGAATCTTAGAATTATTGAAACAATAAGCGTCGGAAATAATAAGATGATCAGTATTGTTGAGGCAGGCACAAAATATATCGTTGTTTCAATAGGAAAGGATGATGTGAATTATCTCACCGAGCTTAAGGAGGAGGAATTAAAGGATTTATCATTTAAGGATCCTCAAAGCATGACGCAGAATCCGGAATCTTTTTCAGCAATTATGGATAAATTGAAAGAAAAGTACAGTAACAGGAGCAGACATGAATAGATTCATGAAGAAATTCAAGGCTGTATATTGCAATGCATCATTTATTTTTGCAATTGCAGTCCTTATGGTAACAATTTCATTATGCATATTTTATCCTGACAGTGTAAATGCAAGTCAGAGCCCCTCACCATCCGGTGATATCAGTACAAATGATGTGACAAACGATTTGGATGACGTTAAAAGTCTTGACAGTGGTGACAAGGATTTAGCCGATGCCACCTCTGACAGCACAAACGGTCTGAACATATATTACAACAATGAGTCAGGCTCTCTGTCCACACCTGTCAGGATGTTTTTGGTGCTTACAGTATTATCTTTAGCACCTTCTATTCTCATCATGCTGACTTCTTTTACAAGAATTATTATCGTACTGCATTTTGTCAGAACAGCTATCGGTACCCAGACAGCACCACCTAATCAGGTTCTTGTCGGTTTGGCTTTGTTTTTGACACTTTTTATTATGTGGCCGACTTTTTCACAGGTAAACGAAAAGGCTATAAAGCCCCTTGATGAGGGTAAAATCACCCAGCAGGAGGCTATAAAGGAGGCTGAGGGACCATTCAGGGAGTTTATGTATGGGCAGACACAGACTAAGGACATAAAGCTGTTTGTGGATATCTCAGGAGATGAGTACGATGACTATGATGATGTACCTTTTACAACGCTTGTTCCGGCCTTTTTTTATACTTAGTGAGCTTAGAACAGCCTTTATATTAGGCTTTTTAATATACATTCCGTTTATAGTAATAGATATGGTTGTTTCATCAGTGCTAATGTCAATGGGTATGATGATGCTTCCACCGACAACCATCTCGATGCCGTTTAAGGTACTTTTGTTTATCCTTGCGGATGGCTGGGATCTGGTTATTGGTAATCTGGTCAAGACGTTTTACTAGGAGGTGTACATATGATTACCCAGGAAGCTGTTTTAGATATTGCCAGAGAGGCAATTTATACTACAATCATTACATCAGCTCCGCTTTTGCTTATTTCGCTGATTGTCGGACTTATAGTCAGTATATTTCAGACAGTTACGTCAATTCAGGAGCAGACACTTACATTTGTGCCAAAAATAATTGCAATTTTTCTTGTGATGATGCTCTGTGGCTCATGGATGCTCGACACTATGTCCGGATTTATGACTGATTTGTGGTCCAAATTCAGTTATTATATAAGCATGGGATAGGATGATATATGATTAATTATTCTTTTTCTATTGCAAATTTTGAATATTTTTTGCTGATTCTGGTGCGTATTGCATCATTTGTGTACATAGCTCCGTTTTTTGGAGATAATGCGGTTCCGGCACGTGTCAAGACCGGCTTATCAGCCTTTGTTGCTTTGTTTATGTACAATATCATAGAAAGACCACAGCTTTCCTATGTCAGTGCAGTAGGTTTTGCTGTACTGGTCGTAAAAGAAGGAATTACAGGACTGCTCATAGGTTTTGCGGCCAATATATGTAATTCCATTGTTATTTTTGCGGGAAATCTGATTGATATGGATATAGGTCTGTCCATGGCAACAGAATTCAATCCATCGATGAATTCAGAGACAACAGTTACAGGTAATTTCTACTATTACGTAGTTCTTGTCCTGCTTCTTGTATCTGATATGCACACATATCTTATAAGGGCAGTTTGTGACTCCTTTTCAGTTGTACCGCTTGGAGGTGCACAGTTTCAATTTGACAATATGCTCTCTACCATGACTAAGTATATGGGCGATATGTTTGTAATAGGCTTCAGGATATTTCTTCCGGTCTTTGCGTGCATGATGATAATGAACTGTATACTGGGAATCATGGCAAAGGTTGCGCCTCAGATGAATATGTTCTCTGTAGGTATCCAGTTAAAAATTATAGCAGGATTTATTGTATTATTTTTGATAGTATATCTAATTCCGAACATTGCTAATTTTATTATTACAGAAATTAAGACTATGGTGGTTTCGATAATTGATGGAATGTACTGACAGTTTAGATGAATTTTCCAAATTGCATACAGTGTTGTGCTACAATCTGCAATGGTTTGCACAGGATGGCGAGGGCGGCGAGAAAACAGAGCCGGCAACTGAAAAGAAGTTAAAGGATGCCAGGGAAGAGGGCAAGGTAGCAAAAAGCAAGGAGCTTACAGCTGCCTTTGATCTTATAGTGCTGTTTTTAGTATTAAAGATATTTATATCCTTTGTAGGGGGCAATCTGATTGGATTGTTTTCTACTGTATATAAAAAAATGCCTGACTTTTTAAAGGAGTCACAGGAGCAGATTTCATCTGTTTCGGTCACGCATTATTTAAATAATGTAATACTTCAGTTTTTACTGACTGTGCTGCCGTTTTTTGCTTTCGGAGTTGTAATCACGATTCTCGTGAGTATCATCCAGGTTGGATTTAAAATATCCACTAAGCCTATGGCTCCAAAGCTTAGCAAGTTTAATCCCATAAACGGATTTAAGAGGATACTGTCAAAGGACTCCATCTTTGAGCTTCTTAAGTCTGTACTAAAGGTAGGAATCATTATGTATGTGGCTTATTCCTCTGTTAAATCACATCAGAATGATATATTTATACTCTATGAGCTTCCGCTCAAACAGGCAATAGTACTGATTGGTGATATCATCATAAATACCGGTCTTAAGATCAGTATTGTCTATATGATAGTCGGTATTGCTGACTTTGCTTACAATAAGCACAAGTTTAACAATGATATGAAGATGACCAAACAGGAGGTCAAGGATGAGTTTAAAAATACAGAGGGAGATCCGGCCATTAAGGGTCAGCAGCGTAAACGTATGCAGGAGGCTTCACAGCGAAGGATGATGCAGGATGTGCCAAAGGCTGATGTTGTCATCACCAACCCTACTCACTTTGCTGTTGCAGTAAAGTACGATGCTCAAAAAAATGATGCTCCGGTAGTGGTCGCAAAGGGTCAGGATTATGTGGCGCAGAAAATAAAGGAAATAGCAAGAGACAATAATATCCATATAGTCGAGAATAAACCTCTTGCACGAATGCTCTTTCACAATGTGGATCTTGGAGCTGAGATACCGCCTGAGCTTTATCGGTCAGTTGCGGAAATACTTGCCATGATTTACAAGGAAAATAATTAGATTAATTTATTATTATAAAACAAAAAGATAAATACGGACTTTATATATGCAGTCCGTGATTTAACGGAAAGGAGGAATAGAATATGTTAAAAAAGACAGATTTAGGTGTTGGATTATATCTGTTATGTGCTGTTTTGTTTTTTATCATACCTATTCCATCCTTCCTGTTAGATGTTATGCTTGCATTCAACCTTTCAATAGCACTCATCATTCTTTTTAAGGTGCTTTTTGTAAAAGAAGTGCTTGATATGTCATTTTTCCCGACACTCTTACTTTTTACGACTATATTCAGGATTTCACTTAATGTCTCATCTACCAGGCTTATTTTATCAACCGGAAACCCGGGTGTGGTTGTAAATGTGTTTGGTCAATTCGTCGGTGGAGGTAATTTAGTCATCGGTGCAATCGTTTTTATAGTGCTCATTATCATCCAGTTTGTTGTTATCAACAAGGGATCTGAGCGTGTTGCTGAGGTAACTGCACGATTCACGCTCGATGCTATGCCCGGCAAACAGATGGCTATTGATGCCGACTTAAACACAGGAGCCATCACTGACAAGGAAGCCAAGGCTCGCCGTGATAAAATCCAGAAGGAGTCAAGCTTCTACGGAGCTATGGATGGTGCTACAAAGTACGTAAAGGGAGATGCAGCAGCCGGTATTATTATTACACTTATCAACCTGGTTGGAGGCACCATAATGGGTGTTATGTTCCAGGGGCTTGATGCAAATGAGGCCATACAGAAGTTTGGCCTGCTCACAATCGGAGACGGACTTGTTTCACAGATACCGTCTTTACTTATATCTCTTTCAACCGGTATTCTTGTCACAAAAGGCTCCAATGAGAATGATTTTTCAGGAGAGCTTTTAGGCCAGCTCTTTGGCACAGCCAAGGTGCTTTATATTGTATCAATTGTACTTGTGGTTTTAGGTATACTCACACCTCTTCGCAATGAGTGGTGGCTCTTTATTGGGCTTGCGGTGGCTTTTTTTGTAACAGGTAAAAATCTGGATAAAAAAGCCGGTATTGAGAGCATAGAGGATGAGACAGCACAGGCTGAAAGCGATGCCGAGGAAATACGAAAACCCGAAAATGTCGTTTCACTGCTGCAGGTTGACCCTATTGAGCTTGAGTTTGGCTATGGTATCATTCCTCTTGCAGATGTAAATCAGGGAGGGGATCTGCTTGACCGAGTTGTAATGATAAGGCGACAGATTGCTTTAGAGCTTGGAACTGTCGTACCTATCATACGATTAAGGGATAATATACAGCTTAATCCTAATCAGTATATCATCAAGATAAAGGGCATACAGGTAACAGAAGGTGAGATACTTTTTGATCACTACATGGCTATGAATCCGGGCTATGTGGAGGAGGAGATAACAGGTATTCCTACATTTGAGCCTTCATTCCATCTTCCGGCCATATGGATTACGGAAAGCCAAAGAGAGCGTGCTGAGAGTCTTGGATATACAGTTGTAGATCCGCCATCGATTATAGCTACTCATCTGACTGAGGTTATCAGATCTCATATTGCAGAGCTTCTCACCAGACAGGATGTACAGAATCTGGTCAACAATCTCAAGGAATCAAATCCTGTCATTGTGGACGAACTCATACCAAAGCTGCTTGGTCTTGGTGAGATTCAGAAGGTGCTTCAGAATCTTTTGAGCGAGGGAATTTCTATTAGGGATCTGCTTACAATTTTTGAGACGCTTGCCGATCACGCACAGACCACCAGGGATACAGATGTACTTACGGAATACGTGCGCCAGGGCTTAAAGAGAGCTATATCAAGTAAGTATTTTCCTGCAAATGAGACCACAAGTGTCATCACACTTGACCCTGCTGTGGAGCAGGAAATTATGTCATCTGTTAAACAGACAGAGCAGGGATCTTACCTTTCTCTTGATCCTGACAGGATAAAGGCTATTATCAAATCTGTTGAAACAGAAATTGGTAAGTTGGAAAGTTTGGGAAAGAGTGCTATTATTATTACATCTCCAATTGTTAGAATGTACTTTAAGAAAATGACTGAGGATTATTTCAAGGATCTCATTGTGTTATCCTACAATGAGGTTGAATCAAATGTTGAGCTTCAGTCGGTAGGAATGGTGACTGCATAAATGACTATTAACAAATTCACTGGAAAAACAAAAGAAGAAGCAATTGAATGTGCAAAGCAGGCCTTTGGTCCAAATGCTGTGATTATGAATATCAAGGAGATTAAGCCAAAGGGATTATTTGGTATATTCAAAAGCTCAACATATGAGGTGACTGCGGCTATGGATGAAAAAAAACAGACACAGACAATAACGACCTCGCAGCTTGCAAGGACTACACTCCCGGGTAAAATTGATTACAAGGCAGATGAAGAAATAAAGATGCCTTCATTCGCCCCAAAATCTGCATCTGAGACCTTAAAACCTACACCTGCACCGGCAGCCCCAAAGGCGGCTGAACAGACCAGCGATATTGAACAGGAAATCAAGGAGCTTGATTCCATTGCCAAAATGATGGAAAGCACATTTGATAAACCTCAAAATAAGGAGCCTTCAAAGCCTCAAAGTGCACAGGAGCTTAAATTTGTCCGCATTTTATACAAGACACTGCTGGATAATGAGGTGGATGAGAAATATATCAACCAGATTCTTGATGAAATCGAGAAATTCCTACGTCCCGGTAACAGTCTCGATGTGATTTTATCAAATGTATACCAGAAACTCATTTTAAGATTTGGTCAGCCTGAAACTATAAAGGTAAACGGCAAAAAACCAAGAGTTGTTTTCTTTGTCGGACCGACAGGCGTTGGCAAGACAACCACAATTGCTAAAATTGCTTCAAAATTCAAGGTTAATTATAATAAAAATATCGCATTTATCACTGCTGATACATACAGAATAGCTGCAACAGACCAGTTACGTACATTTGCAAATATTCTGGATACACCTTTGTCTGTCATTTATACTGCCACAGAGTTAAATAGTGCGGTGGCTGAATATGAGCAGGCAGATGTGATTTTGTTGATACAGCGGGTTTTTCACACAAGAACGAGACACAGCGGAATGATATGAGAGCACTTCTTGCAGGTCTATCACCTGAATATGAGAAGTCGGTATATCTCGTCTTAAGTGCTACAACCAAGTACAGGGATCTTATATCTATAATTGATTCCTATAAGGATATTGACGATTACAAGCTGATATTTACAAAGCTTGATGAAACCTCATCATATGGCAATCTGTTAAATATAAAGCTATACTCTGATGCCGGTATATCATATGTCACGAATGGACAAAACGTTCCGGATGATATAGAGGTATTTGATACACAAAAGATTGTCAAACAATTACTCGGAGGCAGACAATAATGGACCAGGCACAGCAGCTTAGAAATGTTATTAAGCAGCGTAATCAAAATTATATAGAACCGGCCCGTGTTATTACCATTACAAGCGGCAAGGGTGGTGTAGGCAAATCCAATACCTCTGTCAATCTGGCAGTCTGGCTCAGCAGACTCGGAAAGAGAGTAATTATTTTTGATGCTGATTTCGGTCTTGCCAATGTCGAAGTGATGTTTGGTGTTATTCCTAAGTATACTCTTGCTGATGTAATATATGAAAACCAGACTATAAAGAGCATCATCTCAAACGGACCTTTGGGCATTGATTTTATTTCAGCCGGCTCAAGTGTTGTAGGGCTTAATAATCTAAACCACAAACAGATTCATTTCATTGTCTCTGCAATAAATGAGTTGAACAGTATGTATGATTTTATCATAATTGATACCGGTGCAGGAGTGTCTGAACAGGTCATGGAATTTGTTGCGGCCAGCAACGAAATTGTGTTGGTTACAACCCCGGAGCCTACCTCAATCACCGATTCATATTCATTGCTTAAAGCACTGTATAAGAGACCTGATTTCGATCCGTCAAAAGTATGCATACGCGTTATATCCAACAGGGCTGCGTCAAAAGAGGATGGCAGTATAGTGTTCAACAAGATTAATTCCGTTGTTATGCAGTTCTTAAACGGAAGTCTTGAGTATCTGGGATATGTGCCGTCTGATGCAATGGTTGAAAAGGCTGTCAGGCAGCAGAAGATACTTTCAATTTATGATCCGACCTCAAAGGCTGCACGGTCATTTGAAGAAATTGCAAAAAGACTTTTGGATAATGAATCTGCTGCTTTGGATGAGAAAAGAACAATCTCACATGTTTTTTCAAATTTTTTTAACAGAAAGCAATAGTTAATTTAAGAGGAAGACATATGGAATATACAAGTTTGATTTTTCCGGGTGACAAAATTGATATCTTTGCATCCGGTTTATCCGATAACAGCACATCATATAAGAGCAGCTTTTCTGACAAGCTAACAGACAGCATGTGGGAAATAACTATGCCTGTTGACAGTGGCAGAGTGGTTTTATTTCAGCTTGGCACGCAATTTGACTTTATAATATACACAAAAAACAAAACTATACTAAAAAGCTCTGCTATAGTCAGACAGCGTTATCGTAAAGAAAATATGTATTTTCTTGCTATAGAGCTTATAAATAATCTGGAAAAGATACAAAGACGTCAGTTTTTCAGACTTCCATGTACTATAGACATGGATTTTTATGAAGTCAGATACGATGATAAAGCTGAGAGTGAGCTTGAGTTTTGCAAAAAGATGTATAAGAATCATGCAATCAACAGCAAAAATATGAATACTGTCAAATCGGTTATCCTTGATATAAGTGGAGGAGGCATCAGATTTTCTCTAAGCACACCTCTTGAAGAAGGTACATATTTTATGGCTCAGTTTTCTTTAGCACTTGAGGAGTGTACACAACAATTCAATATAGTTTGTAAGGTAATAAACTGTACTCAGTCTTTGGACTATGCAGACAGATATTTTGCACGTTCAAAGTTTATTTTCGACCGCATGACAGAACGGGAGAAAATAGTCAGATTTGTGTTTGAAGAAGAAAGACGCATAAGACGAAGAGAAATGGAGTAATAATATGAAATCTAACATTTTAATAGTTGATGATTCTGCACTACTGAGAAGGGTTGAGTGTGATATAATCAATTCAGACAATAAATTACAGGCAACTGATACATGTAAGGATGGACTGGAAGCACTTGAAAAGCTCCGTACACAAAAGTACGATGCTGTTATTCTTGATATAAATATGCCGAGGATGAATGGTCTTGAGGTGCTTTCACATCTGCAGAAGGAGAGCATAAAAACACCTGTTGTGGTGGTAAGCACTCTAACCATAGAGGGAGCAGATGAAGCTATCAAATCTTTAGAGCTTGGTGCCTTTGATTTCGTCACAAAACCAAACAATATCATAGAGGCAAAGGGAAACCAGTTTAAGGAAACTCTGCTCAGGGTTGTGTATGCAGCCGTTAGAATCACACCTGCTCATAGTGCTTCACGCAATCTCACAGTTGTTGAGAAGAAAGCCGGTGCTATTGTAAACAAACACAAGGCAGCAGGCAGCAATAAAATAGTAGCAATTGCATCATCTACAGGTGGTCCAAAGGCACTGCAAAGTGTAATACCGTTTCTTCCGGCTGAACTTTTGGCACCGGTTGTTTTAGTACAGCATATGCCTGCCGGCTTTACAAAGAGCATGGCTGAGCGCCTTAATGAGCTAAGTCAGGTTCAGGTGAAGGAGGCTTCAAACGGTGAGGTGCTTAAAAACGGAGTAGTGTATATAGCTCCGGGCGGTACACATATAGCTATAAAGAAATCAGGCGCTTCACATGTTATATCATTTAATGATATGCCACCTATCAGCGGACTCAAGCCTTGTGCCAATATCATGTTTGATTCACTGACATCCTCTAATTATGATGAGGTTGTATGTGTGGTACTCACAGGTATGGGGGCAGACGGCACGAATGGCATTCTTTCACTTGGCAAATCAAAGCCTATCTATGTCATTGCACAGGACGAGAAATCAAGTGTTGTGTATGGCATGCCAAGAGCCATCTATGAGGCAGGTGTGGTTGATGAAGTCGTTACACTATCAGATGTTGCCAAAGCAATCACAAAAAATGTGGGGGTAAAATAAAATGGATGTTAGCCAGTATCTAGATATTTTTATTGATGAAAGTTCGGAGCATATTCAGACATTGTCTGACTGTATCATGACTCTTGAGCAGGAGCCGGAAAACAAAGACACTATAAATGAGATTTTCCGTGCTGCCCACTCCTTAAAGGGTATGGCAGGTACAATGGGCTTTAAGCGCATGCAGCACCTTACACATGATATGGAAAATGTATTTCAGGAGGTCAGAAGCGATAAAATTAAAGTTGACAGCTCAATGATTGATCTGCTCTTTAAGTGCCTTGACGCTATAGACAGCTATGTTGAAAATATTAAATCCACATCTGATGAGGGTACTGATGATAATGAGGTTATCATAAAGGAACTCAACGATTTTATTGCAAAAGCAAACGGACAGACTGTAAGCAAACAGGCTGAGCCTCAAGAAAAGGCTGCTGAAGCTGAAACAAAGGATTCATCAGATGCATCTGACAGTGCACTTGATACAATTGAACTGACAGACAACGAGAAAAAATTAATTGACGAGGCAATTTCAGCAGGTCTTAAAATATACGGCATGACAGTTACCGTAGCAAGCGACTGTCTGCTCAAAGCAGCAAGAGCTTTCCTTGTTTTCAAGGCAGTTGAGGAGCTGGGACAGATTCTGGTTTACAGACCAAGCTCACAGGATATTGAGGATGAGAAGTTTGATTTGTCATTCAGCTTTTATGTTGCATCAGGCGAGGGCTTTGATAAATTGGAGCATGCAGCTTCCAACGTATCTGAGATTGATAAGGTTGAGGGAAAAGAAATCACCGAGTTTCACCTGGAGGGTGAAGCAGAGCAGACAGCACAGGCTCCTGAAGAGACAAAAAAGGCAGATAAGGAAGAAAAAGAGGAAAAGACTCCTGCTGCAAAGACAGAATCTTCAAAGCCAAAAACTGCAAATAACTCTCAAAAGCAGGCTGTTTCTCATAAAAAAGCTACTACAAGCCGAACAGTCAGAGTAGATATCGAAAAGCTTGATATGCTTATGAATCAGGTGTCTGAGCTTATTATTGCAAAGAACTCTCTTGTAGCCATGAGCTCATCTGATGGAGAAAACAATAATAACCAGTCATTCCATGAACAGATTGAATATCTGGAAAGAATTACGACCAATCTCCATGAGTCTGTCATGAAGGTACGAATGGTTCCTATTGAAAGTGTTACACAGAAATATCCTAGAATGATAAGAGATCTGTCTCGTACTCTGAATAAGAAGATGAATCTTGTCATAACCGGTGAAGATACCGAGCTGGACCGTACAGTTGTGGATCAGATCGGAGATCCTCTGCAGCATCTGCTTAGAAACAGTGCTGATCATGGACTTGAAAGCAATGAGGTCAGACTTGAGCGTGGAAAGCCAGAGGTAGGTACTATTTTCTTAAATGCATACCAGGAGGGCAACAATGTTGTCATAAAGGTCGGAGATGATGGAAACGGAATCGATACCGAAGCCGTAAAGAACAAGGCTATCGAGCGTGGCATAGTCACAGCTGAACAGGCTGAAAATCTATCTCAGAAGGATATCATCAACTTCCTTTTTATGCCAAGCTTTTCAATGGCAAAACAGATTACCGATATCTCCGGACGAGGAGTTGGTCTTGATGTTGTTAAATCCGGCATTGAACAGCTGGGTGGTGATGTATCGGTTTCAACCGAGCTTGGTAAGGGTACTACATTTACTGTACGTCTTCCTCTTACTCTTGCAATCATTCAGGCTCTCATGGTAGAGATCCGTGATGAAATATATGCCATTGCGCTCGGCTCTATCTCAAATATAGAGGATATTCCTGTGAAGGATATCAAATATGTACAGGCTAAGGAAGTTATTCACCTGCGTGGAAGCGTTATTCCAATCATCCGCCTCGATAAGATGCTGGACATTGAGCCAAAGGAGCAGGAGCCGGATCATCTTACTGTAGTAATTGTCCAAAAGGGAGATCAGCAGGCAGGTCTTGTGGTTGACAATCTCATTGGACAGCAGGAGATTGTAATCAAGTCTTTAGGAAAATACATAAACGGCAACAAGCTTATCAGCGGAGCGACAATACTTGGAGATGGTGATGTAGCTTTGATACTTGATGTAAATACACTTATGTAATGGAGGGGAAGTACATGCCAGAAAATGAATTTGATATACAGGAAAAAGAAACAAAGCAATATATTTCAGTCAAAATAGGCGAAGAAAAATTCGGAATTGATATTGGCTATGTTGATAATATCGTCAGAATGCAGAAGATTACAAGAGTGCCAAAGGCGCAGAAGTACTTTAAGGGTATCATAAATCTGCGTGGTGATATCGTTCCGGTAATGAGTGCCCGCATAAAAATGGGACTGGACGATGATGTATATACATCATCAACCAGAATAATTATCCTAAAGCTTGAAGAAAAGGGTGAGATAGGTCTTATTGTCGATGAAGTTTGTGAAGTTGTCACACTTGTGGTTGATGAAATAGATAAGCCTAATATAGATGCTTCATCTACAGGCAAGGAGCTGTTCATAAACGGTATAGGTAAAAACGGAGATGAACTGATTTCTCTGTTTGAAATAGGCTCAATAGTCTCAGATAAGGACGCTAACTGATTTGCAGCAATGTATAGTGAGGTATAAAAGCCTCACTATATAAGTTTTAACAAATAAAAGGGTGAATACAATGAGTGAATTTTCTTTAGATAATGTCAATTCGATGTATATGGATGTCCTTAAGGAAATCGGAAATATAGGTGCCGGCAATGCCACGACAGCGATTGCCGGCATGCTTGGCACTACCATGAAAATGGAAGTTCCAAGAGTTCTGTTAATGGATGCGACAAAGCTTGGAGATGCCATATGTCCGGAGGAAGAGACAATAGTGGGTATATTTCTTGAGGTTACCAACGATATCTCCGGCAGTATGATGTTTCTCATGAAGCTTCCGGCAGCACACTTTCTGGTAAACAAGCTGATGGGCAGACCACAGGACTATAACGAGCCATTTGATGAGATGGATTTATCTGCCATGAAGGAGATTGGCAACATAATAGCAGGCGCATATTTGTCAGCGCTTTCAACTATGACAAATCTTAAAATACTACCTTCCATTCCGTATATTGCTGTAGATATGGCCGCTTCCATATTAAGTGTGCCGGCAATTCAGTTTGGACAATATGGTGACAATGCACTTTTTATAGAGACAGAGTTTGGTGATGATATAATGATGAACGGATACTTTATCCTTATGCCTGATCCGGATTCATATGATAATATTTTATCGGCTTTAGGAATTAGTTTTTAGTATTTAGGAGAATCCATATGGCAAGTACTATTAAAGTATCAATGGCAGACCTTAAGGTTGCCAAAGCCCCTGATTCTCTGACCACACTTGGGCTTGGTTCATGCATAGGGCTCACCCTTTATGATCCGGCTTCAAAAATCGGTGGGCTTGTACACTATATGTTGCCTGACAGCACCAAACTTAGAAATAACACAAATATAGCCAAGTTTGGCGATACGGGAATTAGGGAACTTTATAATCAAATGATAAAAAATGGCGCGAATCCCAGACGAATGGTTGCAAAGATTGCCGGTGGAGCTAAGATGTTTGAGATGTCAGGCAATTCTACAATCGGAAATGTTGGTGATCGCAATACCGATATGGCCAGGCACGTGCTTGCAGAGCTGAAAATTCCTCTGAAGGCACAGGATACCGGTCTTAATTACGGAAGAACTGTTATACTTGACTGTGAAACCGGTGACTATATCATCAAAGCAGTCGGAAAAGAGCAAAAGGTGATTTAACATGAAGAATAATCTATTACCATCTCTTGTTATGCTTTTAGCCGGCTTAGTATGCAGTATTATATCCCTGCGGCAGGGCGTTGATCTGATGAGCTTTACAACAAGACTTTTAACTGTGCTTGTAGTATTCTATATAATCGGAGCGATACTTAAAGTAATCTTAAGCTGTGCATTTAAGGCAATGGAAGACAGGCAAAAGAAAGCTGAAGCGGCCGAAGCAAAGACTGATGATTCCGAAGTCTTTGATAATGATAATGACAATGATAAGCCAATTAGCTAGCTGCAGAATAATATACTGGTAAACAGGGGGCATAATGAAAGCTATAGAAAAGGAAAAGCTGTGGGAGGAATATCAAAAGAATCCCACTCCCAAGCTACGGGAACAGCTCATAATAGAATATGCACAGCTGGTCAGGCTTGTGGCAGGACGCCTCAGCATGTATCTTGGGCATAATGTGGAATATGATGACCTGGTAAGCTATGGGATATTTGGCCTCATTGATGCCATAGACAAGTTTAATCTTGAAAAAAATGTCAAGTTTGAGACATATGCAAGCCTTAGAATCCGTGGAGCCATACTTGATCAGATCAGGAAAATGGACTGGATTCCAAGAACAGTCAGACAAAGACAAAGGAAAATAGACGAGGCAATAAAGAACATTGAACTTCGTACCGGCAAAACAGCAAATGATGCAGACCTCGCAAAGGAGCTTTCTATTTCAGAGGATGAGCTTTGCAACTGGCAGTCGCAGCTTAAAGTAACAAATGTTGTATCTCTCGATGAATTTGATGAGTCAGGACCTGAGCCTGTCATGGATGCTGCACATAATTCACATTATGCACAGCCGGAGGAGATTGTTACACAGGAAGAGCTGAAAACAATGCTTGTTAAGTCGCTTGACAATCTGACCGAGAAGGAGCGCAGGGTTATTGAATTATATTATTATGAGGATCTTACCCTTAAAGAAATAAGCAATATCCTCGAGGTTTCAGAATCAAGAGTATCACAGCTTCACACAAAGGGACTGATTAAAATGCGTAAGGTCATGGGTCCTTATATGAATATACTTACAAACGCATAAGAGGGCAGAGGTTTATATGACAACATTAGAAATAACTCTCATCATCATAGGTGTTGTTTTCCTTATAGGAAGCTTTATGGTAAATGACAAGCTTTCACATAAGGATTTGGATAAAATAGCCAATATGAGTGCTGAGGAACTAAAAATAATAACTGAAAAAGAAGTGACTGCCGCCAAAAAGGACTTAAGCGATGCCTTGGACGAGGAAATAACACAAAAGCAGGATGAGACAAAGCGAAGTCTTGAAAAGGAAGCAAATTCCAAAATAATGGCGATAAATGAATATTCTGATACAGTGCTTGATTCGATAAACAAGGCACATAATGAAATAATGTTTATACAGTATGCTAAATGACAAGCATGATGAGCTTACACGGCTTTCAGGCGATATAGATAAAGCATCATCAAGACTCAGAAGCTCCTTCGAGCCGCTTTCTGCAGACTCTGCAAAGAGGGCTGAAAAACCGTCTGTAGCCGTGCAAAAGCCGGCAGAACCTAAGTCTGGCACAATGCAGCAGGATACAAAGCCTGACATGAAGCAGATGACAGGTATAGATATTTCAGGTATCATTAAAACACAGCCTGCTTCAGCAGCCCCTGCGTCAAAGGCAGGTGCAACAGCTACAACAGGTACAGCGGCCGCTGTATCGGTCAAGGCATCAGATGCTGCTTTTGGTACGCCAGCAGGCAGTAGCGCAAATGCTGATGTAATAAATCACACACATGAAATCCTTAAGCTTTATAAATCGGGCAAGAGCAATGTAGAGATAGCAAAGCTTTTGTCTCTTGGTACCGGCGAGGTAAAGCTTATAATAGATTTATATAAAGAGGCAAATAAAGTGAGATTAAAATACTATTTGCGTGGACTTGGATTAGGCATTATTTTTGCGGTAATTATTATGATGATTGGTTTTCACGACAATAAGCAGTCCATGTCTGATACAGAAATAATAGAAAAAGCTAAAACACTTGGTATGGTTGAAGCAAAGAATATTTCCGGGACAGTCGCAGACGAATATAATAGTGAAAAAACTGACTCCTCTGCTACAAACTCAGATGCTTCTTCCCAAAAAGCCGAAACTGAACAGGATAGTCAGATGCAGGACAGCCAAACAGCACAGGAAGATACACAGCAGGAAGCAGCGCAGCCGGCAGCGGATGCAAAGCAGGAGACTGTAGAGCCACAGGATGCTGTTACAACATACACAATTTCAGTAACAAGTCAGGATACATGTCGCACCATTGCAGAAAAGCTTAAAGCTCTCAATCTAGTGGATGATGCTGAACAATTTCGTATATATATGGGACAAAAGGGTGCTGATCATTTTATAGCAGATGGTGAGCACATTATTCCACAGGGAGCATCGTATGATGATATAATCACTATTCTGACACAGAAATAAATTTTTTGCTTGCATATAAGCCTTTGGTATGTTATAATTCCAAAGGCTTAAATACTATAAAGCACGTGTGCGGATGATCGCCGGTGCCGGATAACGCTTACCGGTGGCTGATCTAATTGGAAACACACGGAAGATTAATAACCAAACGGAGGTAAATAAAATGAGCGTAATTTCAATGAAACAGTTACTCGAGGCAGGTGTTCATTTTGGACATCAGACAAGAAGATGGAACCCTAAAATGGCTCCTTACATCTACACAGAGCGTAATGGTATCTACATCATCGACTTACAGAAGTCTGTAGGAAAGGTTGATGAGGCATATGATGCCGTATCTGATATCGCTGCTCAGGGTGGTACAATCCTTTTCGTAGGTACAAAGAAGCAGGCTCAGGATGCAATCAAGACTGAGGCAGAGCGTTGCGGTATGTACTATGTAAACGAGAGATGGTTAGGTGGAATGCTTACAAACTTCCGCACAATCGAGAGCCGTATTGCAAGACTTAAAGCTATTGAGACAATGTCAGAGGATGGTACATTTGATGTTCTGCCTAAGAAGGAAGTTATCGGTCTGAAGAAAGAGTGGGAGAAGCTTGAGAAGAACCTTGGCGGAATCAAGGATATGAAGAGAATTCCTGATGCAATATTTGTAGTAGATCCTAAGAAGGAGCGTATCTGTATCAAAGAGGCTCAGGCACTTGGAATCACTCTTATAGGTATTGCTGATACAAACTGTGATCCTGACGAGTTAGATTATGTTATCCCAGGAAACGATGATGCTATCAGAGCTGTCAAATTAATCGTATCTAAGATGGCAGACGCTGTTATCGAGGCAAAGCAGGGAGCTGAGGAAGAGGTTACTGCTGAGGAAGCTTCTGACGAGACAGTTGAGGAATAAAACAGATTAATATCGGAGGATAATCAAATGGCTATTACAGCAGGTATGGTAAAAGAACTGCGTGAAATGACAGGCGCAGGTATGATGGACTGCAAAAAGGCTTTAACTGAGACAAACGGTGATATGGATGCCGCTGTTGAGGTATTGAGAAAAAGCGGTGCAGCTAAGATGGAAAAGAAGCAGAGCAGAATTGCCGCTGAGGGAATCGCACGTGTTGCTGTAAACGGAAACGTTGCAGTTGTAGCAGAGGTTAACTCTGAGACAGATTTCGTTGCAAAGAACGAGACATTCCAGGAGTTTGTTCAGACTGTAGCAGATACAGCACTTGCTTCTGGCTTAAATGGTGGTGCAAACGGAGAGGATATCGACGCTCTTCTTGCTACAAACGGACTTAGCGAGCTTCTTGTAGAGAAGACAGCTACAATCGGAGAGAAGTTATCTGTTCGTAGATTTGCAAAGGTTACAGGTGATGTTGTTACTTCTTATATCCATGGTGGTGGAAGAATCGGTGTTATCATTGCAGCAAATGGTGCAACAGATGATGCAGCTAAAGAAGCAATCACAAATATTGCTATGCAGGTTGCAGCTATGAACCCACAGTACATCAGCAGAAACGATATCTCTGATGAAGAGCTTGCAAAGCTTAGAGAGATCACTGTTGACAGTGCATTAAATGATGCTACAACACTTCCAAAGCCTATTCTTAATAAGTTAATTGACAAGGCTATTAACGAGAAGCTTTGGAGCGATGATGATATCAACAACTTCAACGAGCACAAGAACAACATGAACTATGTATGGAACTTCTTATCAGATGCTGCTAAGGCAAAGCTTGGTGAGCTTGCAATGGCAGACAAGGAGTCTATCGTGGCTGAGAAGATGTTCAATGGTTTAGTTGAGGGTCGTGTATCTAAGCAGTTAAAAGAGATTTGTCTCCTTGACCAGACATATGTTAAGGCAGAGGATGGAAAGCAGTCAGTTGCAAATATCTTGAGTCAGTTTCTAAGGATCTTACAATCACCGAGATGGTTCGTTTCGAGGTAGGTGAGGGTATGGAGAAGAAGCAGGAAGATTTCGCTGCTGAGGTTGCTGCCCAGATGGCTGGAGTCTAAACTGTATCTTTATACTGATTAAACGAATGCTGTTCCGCAAAAGTTTAACTTTTAAACTTTTGCGGAATTTTTTTATCTTTACAAGATATAAAAATATGGTAAAATAGTAAGAGGAAACAAAACCAATCATAACGGGGGACGCATATGGACTCAAAGGATAATGAATTAGCCAGACAGCAGCAAGAGCGTCGCAAACGTGTGAGCCGGATTAAGACAGGTATTATTATGACTATAGCAATATGGATAGCAATATCTATACTTGCCATAGTTGTACTGGGCATCATGGTTGTCAAACTGAATTCGAGAATATACAAGCTTGAGCTTCAGTTAAATACAGCTATATCAAGCACAGTTACCGGTACTGAGTCTGATGATGGTGACATCGCTTCTGATGAAGAAAGCTCTGGCGCAAAAACTCAGGCTGTCGTGAAACAGCTTGAGTCAAAAGACAATGTGTATCATGATGGGGATACAAGAAAGGTATATCTTACCTTTGATTGTATTCCCGGTGATAACACCGGTGCCATTTTAGATGCCCTTGCCAACTGTGGTGTCAAGGCTACCTTCTTTGTCACAGCAGATACCTCCGGTAAATATGATGATGTTTATAAGCGCATAGTGCAGGACGGACACACTATTGCGATGGCTTCCTACAGTAATTCATACAGTAAAATTTATGAATCAACAGAGGCATTTACCGATGACCTGACACAGATTTCCGATTATATCACCAATCTGACTGGAATAGCACCGGATATTTATCGTTTTCCCGGTGGCAGCATGAACCAGATTAGTAATGTAGACATGGTTGAGCTTGTAAAGATACTCAATTCAAAGCATATCACATACTTTGACTGGAATGTCAATTCTGGTGATACGGCCGACAATTGCAGTGTCGATGATATTGTCAATAATGTCACCTCAGGTATTGCCAAATATGACAATTCAGTTGTGTTATTACATGATGATTCAAACAGATCAACCACGGCAGAGGCTATTGAGCCGCTTGTTGAAAGCATAAAAGCGCAGGGTGCCGAAATATTGCCGATTGATAATAATACATATAAAGTTCAATATATCAAATCAGATACTGTTGGATAAGATAATAAATGGAGGAAATATTCATGGGATTATTCAAAGAATTTAAGGATGATTTTTCTCAGGCTGTAAACGAGCTTGTACCCGGAGATGTACCTGAGAAAGAAGTAGAGCCAAAGGCTCAGACAGCTGACAATCTTGTAGTTGATACTATAGGAGAGAATGTTGACGTTGCATCAGAGCTTTCAAAGCTCGACGGATTACTTGAGCATGTCGAGGAGCAGCCACAGGAGACAACTGTACCAAGACCAACTCCAAGTGAAAATTTTGCAGAGCATACAATCAATACACAAAAAGAGGAGCAGATACCACAAATGAATGATATACCACAGCCAGTAAATACACAGCCAGTAAACAATAACGTTTTATCAGGAGATGTACAGGACGAAACATCAGTCATCACAGCAAGTACTGTACTCACAGGAGATTTACAATCATCAGGATCATTTGATATTCAGGGAACCATCAACGGAAATGTAATGTGTAACGGCAAGATTGTTGTTACAGGAACAGTCAACGGCAACACAAATTCATCAGAGTTTTTCGCTGATGTAGCTAAGGTTGAGGGTGAAATTGTTTCAACAGGAACTGTAAAGATAGGTGCAGGATCTGTTATCATCGGCAATATCTCAGCATCTTCAGCAGTTATCGCAGGAGCTGTAAAGGGCGATATTGATGTTCAGGGACCTGTTGTAGTAGATACTTCTGCAGTTATCATGGGTAATATCAAGTCACGTTCAGTACAGATTAACAATGGTGCCGTTATCGAGGGCTTCTGTTCTCAGACATACGCTGATATCGATGTTCAGGGACTTTTCGAGGGTAAATAAATATGAGTAGAATATTACTAAAATTAAGTGGTGAGGCACTTGCAGGTGATAAGCACCACGGCTTTGATGAGGCTACAGTCATTGAGGTTGCAAAACAGGTTAAACAGATTGTTGATAAAGGTACACAGGTAGGTATTGTTATCGGTGGCGGAAACTTCTGGAGAGGCAGAACAAGTGAGACAATCGACCGCACAAAGGCTGACCAGATTGGTATGCTCGCTACAGTTATGAACTGCATTTATGTATCTGAGATTTTCAGATATGTCGGAATGAAGACAGCTGTTCTTACTCCGTTTGAGTGCGGCAACATGACAAAGCTTTTCTCTAAGGACAGAGCAAACAAGTATTTCGCACATGATATGGTAGTTTTCTTTGCCGGTGGTACAGGCCATCCTTATTTCTCAACAGATACAGCCACAGTGCTTCGTGCAATTGAGATTGAGGCAGATGGTATTTACCTTGCCAAAGCAATTGACGGAGTATATGACAGTGATCCAAAGACCAATCCTGCTGCAAAGAAGTATGATGAGCTTTCAATCGAAGAGGTTGTTGAGAAGAAGCTCGCAGTAGTTGACCTCACAGCGTCTATCATGTGCCTTGAGAACAAGATGCCTATGTATGTATTCGGACTCAATGAGGAAAACAGCATTGTAAATGCTCTTACAGGCAAATTTAACGGTACAAAGGTTACTGTATAGTAAAATTGCATATAATGCATATCAGGAGGATAATATGGATTCAAGATTAAACCCTTTCCAGGATAAAATGGAAAAAACATTAAATAATCTCGAGGAAGAGTATGCAGGCATCCGTGCAGGAAGAGCCAATCCACATATTCTTGACAAGCTTCGTGTAGATTATTACGGCACACCTTCACCAATTCAGAGTGTAGCCAATGTAAGTGTTCCAGAGCCTAGAATGATTCAGATTCAGCCATGGGAGGCTTCTATGGTTAAGGAGATTGAGAAAGCAATAAACTGCTCTGACATCGGAATTAATCCTACAAACGACGGAAAGCTTATCAGACTTGTTTTCCCTGAGCTTACAGAGGAGAGACGTAAAGATCTTGCAAAGGACATCAAGAAAAAAGGCGAGGAAGCTAAGGTTGCTGTCCGCAATATCAGAAGGGATGCAATCGACAGCATCAAGAAGACCGGCAAAGAGGAAGGCATTTCAGAGGATGAGATTAAAGGCCTCGAGGATGACGCTCAAAAGCTTACCGACAAGTTTGTCGCAAAGGTTGACGCTGCGGTTGATGCAAAATGTAAAGAGATACTTACTGTATAGTATTTATATCACGTATACAAACAAGGGACATGTTATTCGTGTCCCTTATTTGCTTATTCCCGGTTTTACTGTTCACACTTAACTGTGTGACCAGCAAATAAATGATGCGTCATGATTGTAAATATATAATATGCATAAATGAAAGGAAATAAAATATGAGTACTCCGGAACATATAGCAATCATTCTGGACGGAAACGGCCGCTGGGCCAAAAGTAAGGGTATGCCAAGAAACTACGGTCATACAGTAGGAGCCAAAAATGTTGAGAATATATGTAAGGCTGCAAACGACCTCGGCGTTAAATATCTGACACTTTACGCCTTTTCCACTGAAAACTGGAACCGCCCTGAGTCTGAAGTCGCTGCACTAATGAAGCTTCTTGAAAGCTATCTTAAAAACTGCATAAAGACTGCCAATAAAAACAATATGCGTGTGCGCGTAATTGGTGAGATAAGCAGGCTTTCAGAGAATTTTCAGGAGAAAATAAGAAACCTTGAAGAAGTTTCATCAGTAAATACAGGTCTTAACCTGACAATTGCAATTAATTACGGAAGCCGAGATGAGATGATACGTGCTGTAAAGCATATGATAGCTGACCATGATGATGGAAAGCTTTCAGCTGACGATATAGATGCAGATACTTTCTCATCATATCTTGACACAAGAGAGCTTCCGGATCCTGATTTACTCATCCGCACAAGTGGTGAGCAGCGCCTGTCAAACTACCTGCTCTGGCAGCTTGCATACGCTGAGTTTTATTTTACAGATGTTCCGTGGCCTGCATTTGATAAAAATGAACTCAAAAAGGCTATAGATGCATATAATAAAAGAGACCGTCGCTTTGGTGGATTAAAAGAAACGAACGACACGGAGGATAAATAATGTTTAAGACAAGACTGCTTAGTGGTATAGTTCTTGTAATTGCCGCTATATTTCTTATAGTAACAGGAAACGAGGTGCTTCTTTTTTCAACACTTCTGATTTCGTGTATAGGTATGTTTGAGCTTTTCAGGGTGTTTAAATTTGAAAAATCGCTCTTATCGGTTGTACCGTATATTGCTTTGATTTTATTTTACATCAACTTAAGGTGGAGCTTCATACCTGATGTAATGATGCTTTTCATGGGCTTTCTTATCGTACTGATGTTCGTGTATGTGCTGTCATACCCGAAATATGATGCAAAGCAGCTCATGGCAGCCTTTTTTGGTATGTTTTATGTAGGAACAATGCTTTCATATGTCTACCAGATACGTACACTCAACAACGGACTTTACCTTGCCTTCTTGGTATTTTTATGCTCTTGGGGCTGTGATACATGTGCCTACTGCGTCGGAGTGCTGATTGGAAAGCAAAATGGCACCAAAGCTTTCACCAAAGAAGTCTATAGAGGGTGCAGTAGGTGGTGTACTCGGCAGTGCGCTTCTTACAGCATTATACTGCTTTATATTCAGAAATCATATGAATATAGACGGCACAGAGATTGCTATACTTGCTGTTATAGCTGCTGTTGCAGGCCTTATTTCAATGGTTGGAGATTTGTGCGCATCAGCCATAAAGCGTAATTATGATATCAAGGATTACGGACATCTGATACCCGGACATGGTGGTATTTTAGACCGCTTTGACAGCATGATTATCACAGCACCAATCATTTATTATCTGGCTAGCTTCTTTTTAAGTTAAAAAGTAACATTTAAGAACCATTGAAAACAAAAAGCTAAGGTAACTATTCAGAACCACTGAGAAAAATATAAATCGAGGAATTATCATGAAAAAAATATCAATACTTGGTTCAACCGGCTCTATCGGAACACAAACACTTGATGTGATAAGAGAGCATGGTGATATGCAGGTTGTGGCACTTTCCTGTGGCAGAAATCTCTCCCTTATAGAGAAACAGGCAAGGGAATTTAAGCCACAGTTTGTCAGTGTAAGTGATGAAAACGATGCCAAAAAGCTTCGCACAAGTCTTGCGGATACTGATATCGAAGTAGGCTATGGCATGGACGGTCTCATTAGATGTGCCACCATTGAGCCTTGCGATATAGTTGTAACTGCAATTGTCGGTATGCTTGGCATTCGTCCTACAATTGCCGCCATCAAGGCAAAAAAGACCATCGCACTCGCAAATAAGGAGACCCTCGTTACAGCGGGCCATATCATTATCCCGCTTGCGAAAGAGTATGGTGTGTCCATTCTTCCGGTGGACAGTGAGCACAGTGCCATCTTCCAGTCACTGCAGGGAAATTCTATGAATCCGATTAAAAAGATTCTTCTGACAGCATCCGGAGGTCCGTTCAGAGGCAGAAAGCTCTCTGAGCTTGAAGGTATAAGGGTGGAGGACGCACTAAAGCATCCTAACTGGTCAATGGGTCAAAAAATCACTATTGATTCATCAACCATGGTCAATAAAGGGCTTGAGGTGATTGAAGCAAAATGGCTTTTTGATGTCGATTTGTCGCAGATTCAGGTTGTAGTGCATCCTCAGAGTGTCATTCACTCGGCTGTTGAATATGCGGATGGAGCAGTTATAGCACAGCTTGGTACTCCTGATATGCGTATACCTATACAGTATGCACTGTATTATCCAAGCAGACCGGCTCTTTCAGGTGACAGGCTTGATCTCTTTAAGCTTAAGGATCTGACCTTTGAGGCCCCGGATCTTGATACCTTTAAAGGGCTTGCTCTCGCCATGAAGGCTGCAAGGGCAGGAGGCAATATTCCTACGGCCTTCAATGCTGCAAACGAGAGAGCAGTGGCACTGTTTTTGAATAAAAAGATTAAATATCTGGAAATAATCGATATAATCGAGGCATGTATGGAGAATGCATCATTTATTGAAAATCCTTCAGTGGATGAGATACTTGATACAGAGCAGTGCGCATATGACTATATCAGTAAAAGGTGGTAATTTTGAACATTATTAGTATTATTATTGCAATCATATTATTCAGCATCATAGTAATTTTTCACGAGCTCGGACATTTCTGGCTTGCTAAAGCAAATGGCATAAAGGTCAATGAATTTTGTCTGGGACTTGGACCGACTCTTTTTGGAGTGCAGCGTGGAGAGACCAAATACTCCATAAAGCTGCTTCCATTTGGCGGAGCCTGTATCATGGAGGGTGAGGATGAAAACTCAGGTGATGACAGGGCATTCAACAACAAATCAGTGTGGGCGCGCATAAGCGTTGTTTTTGCAGGGCCGTTTTTTAATTTTATCATGGCATTTCTTTTTGCTCTCATTATCATCTGCTCTGTAGGCTATGACAGTCCAAAGCTTGCCGGTGTTATTGAGGGTTATGCGGCTGAGGAGGCCGGTATCAAGGCCGGTGATGAGATTGTAAAGCTGAACAATACGAATATACACTTTTACCGCGAGATAAGCCTCTACTCGATGCTTCACGAAGGTGAAACAGTTGATGTGACATACCTTAGGGATGGCAAAAAGCACACCACCACATTGAAGCCTAAATATGACGAGACAACAAAGAGGTATCTGTACGGCTTTAACGTGTCGGGAGAGCGTACAAAGCCAGGCTTTGGAAAGGCGCTGCTTTATAGCTGCTACGAGGTGAAATACAACATCTATACAACAATAGAGGGGCTTAAAATGCTCTGTACCGGGGCTGCCTCTGTAAATAACTTAAGCGGACCTGTCGGCATTGTAAAAAACATGGGAGACACCTATGAGCAGGCAGTTTCTATGTCCGGAGTATGGCTTGGCATACTAAATATGCTAAACTGGGGCGTGCTGATTTCTGCAAACCTCGGTGTGATGAACCTGCTGCCACTGCCGGCACTTGATGGTGGCAGACTTGTATTTTTGATAGTTGAAGCCATAAGAAGAAAGAGAGTAGACCCTGAGAAGGAGGGCTATGTGCATCTCGTTGGCATAGTGCTTTTACTTCTTCTGATGGTTGTTGTCATGTTCAATGATATCAGAAATCTAATAGTCTGATTTTATAACAGATTGGAGATATACACATGGAGACAAAAATAGTAAAAATCGGAAATAAAGTAATCGGTGGAGGAAACCCGATTCTCATACAGTCAATGACAAATACAAAGACTGAAAATGTAGCTGACACAGTTGCGCAGATAAACGCGCTGACAGACTTAGGCTGTGATATAATCCGATGTGCTGTGCCTACGATGGAGGCTGCAAGGGCACTTAAGGAGATTAAGAAACAAATCAGCATACCGCTTGTTGCGGATATACACTTTGATTACAAGCTTGCAATAGCTGCGATTGAAAACGGAGCCGACAAAATCCGAATCAATCCCGGCAACATAGGAAGCGCTGAAAGGGTAAAGGCTGTCGTGGATGTAGCAAAGGAGAGAAATATTCCTATCCGCGTCGGTGTAAACAGTGGCTCTCTTGAAAAAGACCTGGTAGAGAAATATCATGGTGTGACAGCAGAGGGGCTTGTGGAGAGTGCTCTGGACAAGGTAAAGCTCATAGAGGATATGGGGTATGACAATCTTGTCATAAGCATCAAATCATCAGATGTCATGATGTGTGTTAAAGCACATGAGCTTATTTCAGATAAAACCAATCATCCGCTCCATGTGGGTATCACAGAGGCAGGCACAATAATAAGCGGCAATATAAAGTCTGCTATCGGACTCGGACTGATACTAAACCAGGGCATAGGTGATACAATACGTGTGTCTCTCACAGGAAGCCCTCTCGAGGAAATAAAGTCTGCCAAGCTCATTTTAAGAACTCTTGGTCTTAGAAAGGGTGGCATAGAGGTTGTTTCATGTCCTACCTGCGGCCGCACACAGATAGATCTTATCGGGCTTGCAAATCAGGTGGAGACAATGGTTTCAGGATATGACCTTGACATAAAGGTTGCTGTCATGGGCTGTGTGGTAAACGGACCGGGTGAAGCAAAGGAAGCAGATCTTGGCGTGGCCGGAGGAATCGGCGAGGGTCTTATCATAAAGCACGGTGAGGTATTTAAAAAGGTGCCTGAGAGCGAGCTTTTGGGTGCATTGAAATATGAGCTTGACCATTGGGGTGAATAATTTTGACAAAGACATTTAAGGAAGTTTTCCCTACACTTAAGCTGGACAAGGATATGGAGAATCTGCTGGAGAATGCTGATGTCACCAGAATTTCCGTAAACCATGCAAGAGATTTTTACAAAATATATGTAAAAGCAAAACGCCTTATTTTCAAAAAAATATCTGGAAGCTTGAGGAAAGCATTAAAAAACAGATATTTAAAAGTAAAGATATTACAGTAAAAATTATAGAGTCTTACGAGTTGTCTTCGCAGTACACACCGAAGACTCTTTTTGATGTCTATTTTGACAGTATTCTTGACGAAATAAACAGTCACAGTGTGCTTTTGTACAATCTGCTGCGCACCTCAAAGTGGAGCTTTACCGACGATACACATGTCACAGTCACACTTGAGGAGACAATAATCGCAAAGACCAGAGGCAATTCGGTCATAGAATTTCTTGAGAAGGTGTTCTGCGAGCGCTGTGGGATGGATTTTATCGTTAATCTGCAGTACGAAAAACCAAAAATCAGCAAATACCGTCAGAATGCTGACAAGCAGATTGAGCAGGAGGTGCAAAATATTGTCGCCCGCACTAAATTTGCCATGGCAAAGGATGACGGTGATGAAGAAGCTAAGGTGGCTGTCGATGACGGTGCAATGTTCGTAGGAGGCAGTGAAAATACATCTGATACAAAAAAGAGTGGCACATCAGATTTCCCTAAAGCTTCAAATAAGAAGAATGAAGCAAAGACAGGCACTGATAAAAAGCCTGAGAAGAAATTTGAAAAGAAATTTGAGAAGAAGTTCGAGCGCAAGGGAGATTTCAGGCGCAAATATGACAATGACCCTGATATCGTGTACGGAAGAAGCTTTGATGATGAGGAGATGGCTATTGAAAAGATTGACGGTCCTATCGGTGAGGTTACAATAAAGGGCAAGATTCTTACGGTTGAATCCCGCGAAATCAGAAACGAAAAGACCATCATTATGTTTGCGGTCACTGATTTCACAGACACTATCATGCTCAAGCTTTTTGCCAGAAATGATGACGTAGCAGATATTCTTGCATATATTGCCCCGGGCAACTTTGTTAAGGCAAAGGGAGTTGTGACTGTAGATAAATATGACAGTGATTTGTCAATAAGCTCAATAGTCGGACTTAAAAAGATACCTGATTTTACATCAAAGAGGGAGGATACTGCTGCCGAAAAACGTGTTGAGCTTCACTGTCACACCAAGATGAGTGACATGGATGGCGTGTCTGACGTAAAGGATATTGTGAAGTGTGCCATGCGCTGGGGACACAAGGCCATTGCTATTACAGACCACGGTGATGTGCAGGCATTCCCTGATGCTAACCATACTGTGGATGACAAATTCAAGGTCATTTACGGTGTGGAAGCATATCTGGTCGATGATACAAAGGATATTGTGGAGAATGCAGCCGGTCAGTCGCTGGATGACAAGTACGTGGTATTTGATATAGAGACAACAGGCTTTTCTCCGGAAAAGAATAAAATCATAGAAATAGGTGCGGTGAAGGTCATCGGTGGCGAGATTGTAGACCGCTATTCCACATTTATAAACCCTGAGGTACCTATTCCGTTCAGGATTGAGGAGCTCACCTCGATAAGGGATGACATGGTTATCACATCGCCAACAGTGGATGTCATACTGCCACAGTTTATGGAGTTTTGCAAGGACTGCATCATGGTCGCCCACAATGCTGACTTTGATATGAGCTTTATAAAGCGAAACTGCGCACTGCTTGGCATGGAGTGTAATCCTACTATAGTGGACACGGTGGCTCTTGCGAGAGTACTTCTGCCACAGCTAAACAGATTTAAGCTGGATACAGTGGCCAAGGCTCTAAACATCTCGCTTGATCATCATCACAGAGCGGTGGATGATGCCGCATGTACCGCAGAGATATTTGTCAAATTCATAGAAAAGCTAAAGGACAGGGGCATATCAAGCTTAGATGAGGTAAATGCCCTGGCAAAATCATCTGTTGAGATGATAAGGAAGATGCCTACATACCATGCCATCATTCTTGCAACCTGTGACCAGGGGCGTACCAATCTCTACAGGCTTATCTCACTGTCACACATCAAGTATTATAATAAGAGACCGAGAATACCAAAATCAGAGTTTAACAAGTATCGTGATGGGCTTTTAATAGGCTCAGCCTGTGAGGCAGGAGAGCTTTACAGGGCCATTTTAAACGGAAGACCACAGGAGGAAATCACAAGACTTGTGAATTTCTATGATTACCTGGAGATACAGCCTCTTGGCAACAACGCATTTATGATACGTGACGAGGATTCCGATATTGCTTCAAACGATGACCTTATCGATATAAATAAGCGAATCGTAAAGCTTGGAGAGGAATTTGGAAAGCTGGTTGTTGCAACCTGTGACGTACATTTCTTAAATCCCGAGGACGAGATATACCGTCGTATTATCATGGCCGGTAAGGGCTTTAAGGATGCAGATGAGCAGGCTCCGCTTTATTTAAGGACCACAGAGGAAATGCTAAAGGAGTTTGAATATCTCGGAAGCAAAAAGGCTGAGGAGGTAGTCATCACCAATACCAATAAGATAGCAGACATGTGTGAGCGTATCTCACCGGTCAGACCTGATAAATGTCCGCCAGTTATTGAAAACTCTGACGGTATGCTTCGTGAAATCTGCTATAACAAGGCAAACAGGATGTACGGTGATCCGCTGCCGCCGATAGTTAAGGAGCGTCTTGACAGAGAGCTTAACTCTATTATTTCAAACGGCTATGCCGTAATGTACATCATCGCACAGAAGCTTGTGTGGAAATCAAATGAGGACGGCTACCTGGTTGGCTCACGAGGCTCCGTAGGAAGCTCATTTGTCGCAACCATGTCAGGTATCACAGAGGTTAATCCGCTGCATGCTCACTATTTGTGTACTCACTGCAAATACAGTGATTTTGATTCACCAGAGGTACAGGCATTTTCAGGCCGTGGTGGCTGTGATATGCCGGATAAGCTCTGTCCAAAGTGCGGCAGACCGTTAAGCAAGGAGGGCTTTGATATTCCATTTGAGACCTTCCTCGGTTTCAAGGGAAACAAGGAGCCGGATATCGATCTGAACTTCTCCGGTGAGTACCAGTCAAAGGCACACAAATATACCGAGGTTATTTTCGGTGAGGGCCAGACCTTTAAAGCCGGAACCATAGGTACACTTGCTGACAAGACCGCATTTGGATACATTAAAAACTATTATGAGGAGCGCGGTGTCAGAAAGCGAAACTGCGAGATAGACAGGATAGTGCAGGGCTGTGTCGGTGTGCGCCGTACTACGGGACAGCATCCGGGTGGTATAGTCGTGCTGCCGATGGGTGAGGAGATTAATACCTTTACTCCTGTACAGCATCCTGCGAATGATATGACCGTTGACATCACGACAACGCATTTTGACTACCATTCAATCGACCACAACCTGTTAAAGCTCGATATACTTGGACACGATGATCCTACCATGATTCGTATGCTGCAGGATCTGACAGGTGTTGACCCGACAAAGATTCCGCTTGACGACAAAGCTGTCATGTCACTGTTTCAGAACACCTCCGCTTTGGGCATAGAGCCTGAGGATATCGATGGATGTCCGCTTGGAGCTTTAGGTATACCGGAGTTTGGTACCGATTTTGCCATGGGCATGCTCCTTGATACAAAGCCAAAGGAGTTTTCTGACCTCATTCGTATCGCCGGATTATCACACGGTACCGACGTATGGCTTGGCAATGCACAGACTCTTATCGAGGAAGGCACAGCTACCATTTCAACCTGTATCTGTACCAGAGATGATATTATGACATATCTGATTTCCATGGGACTTGAATCTGAGGAGGCCTTCAACATCATGGAGAAGGTGCGAAAGGGCATTATTGCCAAGGGCAAATGCCCTCAGTGGCCACAGTGGAAGGAGGATATGAAGGCACATGGTGTGCCTGACTGGTATATCTGGTCATGCGAGAAAATCAAGTACATGTTCCCTAAGGCGCATGCTGCGGCATACGTTATGATGGCATGGAGAATCGCCTACTGTAAGGTTTTCTATCCGCTTGCATACTACGCAGCATACTTTTCAATCCGTGCTACAGGCTTTTCATATGAGCTTATGTGTCAGGGAAAGGACCGACTCGAAAACTACATGAAGGACTATAAGAAAAGAAAAGACACGCTGTCAAACAAGGAGCAGGATGTATTTAAGGACATGCGTATCGTACAGGAGATGTATGCCAGAGGCTTTGATTTCATGCCTCTTGATATATACAGGGCTCACCCTAACCGTTTCCAGATAATTGACGGTAAGCTCATGCCGGCCATAAATAGTATTGACGGACTAGGCGACAATGCCGCTATTTATATTTCGGAAGCGGCAAAGGACGGACCATTCCTCTCAAAGGATGATTTCAGGGAGAGAACTCATGTATCGCGAACAGCCGTAGACCTCATGTCAGATTTGGGACTGCTTGGTTCACTGCCGGAGTCAAACCAGCTTTCACTTTTCGATTTCGGAGCATAATCCGGCAGTTTGGCATAAAACATATACTTTAACAATAATAAAAAAATCCACTACTCATTGACAGACTCATAAATCTGTAAATAGGGTAGTGGATTTTACGTATAATATGTATTGATTTTAAATATTAAATTTTATTTTAATTTTCTTCAATAAAATCTATCTGATACTCATCCATGTACTTGATACGTGCAAGTGAGTAAACCTCATAGCCCTGCTCGTTGATCTTTCTTCTGCCAGGCTGGAATGACTTCTCAATAAGGATTCCTATACCTGCAACTGTAGCGTGAGCCATGCGAAGAAGTCTGATGGCACCTGTAGCAGCCTCTCCGTCAGCCATGAAATCATCAATCAAAAGAATATTGTCATCCTCTGAGATAACATCGCGTGAGAGTGTAAGCTCATAGCTCTTCTCTGTTGTAAATGAAGTAACCTGTGTCTGATATAAATCATTATGTAATGTCTTTGAAGGCTGCTTCTTTAAAATAACAAGCGGTACATTCATCTTGGCTGCTGCCATAAGTGCAGGAGCAATTCCTGAGCTCTCTATTGTGACAACCTTTGTGATTCCCTTATCGGCAAAGTGATTTGCGAAATCCTCACCGATGTGCTCCATAAGCACCGGATCTACCTGATGGTTGATAAATTTGTTGACCTTTAAGATGTTTGTGCCAATTACCTGGCCATCCTTGAGAATTCGATCTTGCAGTTCTTTCATTTTGTTCACCTCATAAAAAATAAATTGTTATTATTATAGCACTATTCTTCGACAATATCACTATAAATTTTAGAATAAATTTCTTCAACCATATGATCGAGGAAGCTTTCCTCAAGCAGGCTGTATTTTTCAGTAATGACTGATGTGATAAGCTCAGCTCTTTTGTAGTATAAATCACCTGAGCAGGCATCTCCTTTTTCACCCGATGACGCTAAAGTCATAAGCTCGTCCCTATGAGTGACGGTCACGTATTCCATTATTTCCTCTTCGAGGGAATTATTCCGGTCAATTTTTTTTGAAATGTCCTTAAGCTCCATAAATGACTTCATTCCTATGATAAAAAATATCAAGAAAACAAGCCCCATTACGATAGAAACCATGAGCTTGTTTACCGAGTCTAAAGCGGCAAGTTTTATAACGCCTGTATCAAGCAGCACAATAGCAATAAGCCCTATCGCACCGACTACGGTGAAGCACTGTCCGGTTGCTTTTGTATCCTCGTATCGTTTTTGTTCATCAACGTATATTTTCATACGGCCTCCATATTGTTTAATTATAGTTATATGTTATAATGAAACGATGAAAATTACAATATTATGTGTAGGAAAAGTTAAAGAAAAATTTTACAGAGATGCGATTGCTGAGTACTCAAAGCGCCTAAGCCGTTACTGTAAGCTTGAAATCACTGAGGTTTCCGATGAAAAGACAAGCGAACAAGGCCACACACAGACAGAGATAGATATCGTAAAAAATAAAGAAGGTGAGAGGCTTCTTAAAAATATAAAAGACGATGCATATGTATTTTGTCTGGCGATAGATGGAAAACAGCTTGATTCGGTTGAGCTGTCACAGAAGATGGATAAGCTTATGACGGGCGGCAAAAGTCATCTTGTTTTTGTAATAGGAGGCTCTCTGGGGCTGTCCGATGATGTATTGAAGTGTGCTGACTATAAGCTTTCATTTTCTAAAATGACATTTCCCCATCAGCTCATGCGCGTAATTTTACTGGAGCAGATTTACAGGTCGTTTCGCATCAGCAATAATGAGCCGTACCACAAATAACCGGCATAATTCAGCCTAAATAAACATATGTTAATATATGAAGATGCAAAAAGTAACTGATTCGTTCGAGCTTCCAAAGGACATAGTGCTAGGGCTTCCAATTGTAACAGCATATGGTTATAATGAGTTGACTATAGAAAACCACAAGGGTATTCTGTCATTTTCGGACAAGGCCGTAACTGTAAGGGCAGCAGACAGTACCATAAAAATATCCGGCAGCCGCCTTGAAATAAAGGAATTTACAAAGGATTTAATAATAATAGCCGGTCATTTAAAGGGTGTTATATATGAGTATTAAAGCTTATGCAACAGTAAGGCTAACAGGCTGCAATATCAGGCGCTTCATAAATCTATGCACGGCAAACCATATAAAAATATGGAACCTTAAATATGTAAGTCCAAAGGAATATGAGGCCTGCTGCAGTACAGAAGATATTTTTCTAATGAAGCCGCACCTGAAAAAGACGCATACAAGGCTTCTCGTGGTAAAAAGACAGGGATACTTTGCGATAAGAGCATTTCTATATAAAATACGTATTATTACGGCTGCAATTACCGGCGTTTTTTGTATACATGCACTCATCTGCACAAGAATCTGGCACATTGTGCCTGAAGGAAACCGTTTCACGTATGATGAGTCGGTCATCTCCTTTATGGAGAGTGAAAATGTAACAATAGGCAGCCACAAGAGAGCAGATTACAGCCTCCTTGAAAAGAAGCTTGAGGAAAAATATCCCGATATCACGTGGTGCAGTATATACATAGAAAAAAATACCATGAAAATTGATATATCAGAGGGAATAAATTATAGGTAAATTATGACAAATTTTATTTTTATGTTATAATGAAAAATATTTTGATTGAAAGGCACATGAGCTAATGAGTTTAAATGAAGTATCTATAAAAATACCGGGCGAATATATACCAAACGTCTTTGGGCAGTTTGATGCATTCGCCAAGAAAATAGAGCGCACACTGCACGTAACGCTTGTCTTAAGAGATGATTCCTTAAAGATTATCGGAGCACAGGGGAATATTGATGGGGCAAAAGAGGTGTTCGAGCAGCTCATTGCGCTGGCTGAGAGGGGCAACGTCATTACAGAGCAGAACGTAAACTATGCACTTGCACTTTTAGAGGAGCATAAAGGCAGTGAGATTGTTGAGATTGACAAGGATATCATTTGTCACACAATAAATGGCAAGCCTGTAAAGCCAAAAACCATAGGCCAGAAGGAATATGTCGATGCAATCAGGAAAAAGATGATTGTGTTTGGCATGGGTCCTGCCGGAACAGGAAAGACCTATCTTGCCATGGCAATGGCTATAACAGCTTTTAAAAATGAGCAGGTGGGCCGTATTATTCTGACACGTCCTGCGATTGAAGCAGGCGAGAAGCTTGGCTTTCTGCCGGGAGATCTGCAGAGCAAGATTGACCCATATTTGAGACCGTTGTATGATGCTCTTTATCAGATAATGGGAGCTGAGAGCTTTCAGCGCAACATGGAAAAGGGCCTATTGAGGTGGCTCCTCTTGCGTACATGAGAGGCCGTACACTTGACAATGCATTTATCATACTTGATGAGGCACAGAATACAACTCCTGCACAGATGAAGATGTTTCTTACACGAATCGGCTTTGGCTCAAAGGTTGTCGTGACAGGTGATGCGACACAAAAGGATCTTGCACCGGGAGCAAAATCAGGGCTTGATGTGGCACTTAGGGTGCTTAAAAAAATAGATGATATAGGCATATGCAATCTGACAAGCAAGGATGTCGTGCGTCATCCGCTTGTACAAAAAATCGTTCAGGCATATGATGATTATGAAAATAAGCAGACTGCAAAGACTGCAAGAAAGCAGAGGAAGAGCAATTGAGAAGGGTTGTATCACTAATATCAATTTTTATATCAATCTTAGCTCTTTCATTTGTGCTGTGTCTGCTTGGTGATGTATATCCGGATGAGTGGATATGCATGGGTTTTTTAGATATCATATTTTATATGCTGCTTTTATTTGAGCTTGAGTACGAGCGGAACACACTGCAGCTGTCGAACAACTCAAGAACTGATTATCTTAGGTTTACGTTTGCGTTTATCATTTGCTCTATAGTGTGTATCATAAGCGGTTTTATGCCACTGTACAGCAGGCCGGTGATGATTTTTCCTATATTGCTTTGTCTGATTGGCAATGAGTTTCTGGCTTTTATAAGCGGTACTTATTTTTGTATATTGCTTTCAATCACTGTATCCGGCGACTGCTTTGAGCTCGTATGTGAGCTGCTTCTTGTAATCACAGGTGCTATCCTTGCAAAGATGCTAAAGGAGGACAAGCTTCAGATATGTATATATCTGATCACAATCAGTATGAGCATTGTGACACCGGGCATATTCTATTATATGTCAACAAAGGAGTTTTCTGTTTCCGTTATTATTGCCGGAGCTGTAAGCGGCATGATTGTTTCGCTTATCGGCATCATTTGTGCCAGGGTATTTAAGCCACTTAGCGCTGATGAAACAAATGACAGGCTTATAGCAATAATAGAGGAGGATTTTCCTGCTGTAAAGCAGCTTAAAAAGCACAATTTTTCTGAATACAATCATGGCAATTTCGTATCGACGATTGCCATAAAGGCTGCAAAGGCTGCAGGACTGGACACAGCGCTATGTGCAGCAGGAGGCTTTTATTACCGCATAGGGCAGTGGCAGAAGCATAAAAGCGTCATGGAAGGAGTAGAACAGGCATTAGCCATGCATTTTCCTGAAAAGCTGACCAATATACTCTATGAGTACTATGGCAAGCTAAGACACCCACAGACCCCTGAATCCGCACTCATCCATATGGTCGATGCTTTAATAGTAAGGCTTGATCATATCAAAAACGATGTGGCAGACAGTGAATGGAATCACGAGATACTTATTATCCAGACATTAAATGAGCTGTCAAGCTCAGGAATGTATGATGAATCAGGGCTTTCCATGAATCACTTTTTAAAAATACGAGACTATCTTACAAAGGAGGAACTGCTTAAATGAGTTTTTTTATCGAAAAAGAAGTAGAATGCAATTTTAATTTTGATTATGAAAAGGTCGCAGAAGCTGTTGTTTCTGCTTCACTTGAGCACGAGAACTTTCCGTATGAGGCGGAGGTTAATTTGACGCTGACAGACAATGAAGGGATACATGCCATCAATAAGGAGTACAGACAGATAGACAGGTACCTACAGATGTATTATCTTTTCCGATGCTTTCATATGAAACACCCGGAGATTTTTCTTTCCTTTCAGATGAGAATGAGGATGATTTCAATCCTGATACAGGAGAGGTCATGCTAGGTGACATAATCATATCCGTTGACAAGGTAAAGGAGCAGGCCTTAGAATACGGACACAGCGAAAAAAGAGAGTTTGCCTTTCTGATTACACACAGCATGCTTCATCTGTTCGGATATGACCACATGGAGGCTGATGAGGCGGTCGTAATGGAAGAACACCAGAGAAAAATACTTGACGCTTTAGGTATAACACGCTAATATTTAAGCTGGTTATCAATTGAAACAGAGGATTTATAAATGTCTAAAAAAAATAACGGGGCAAGTAATGCCTTAGTACAGGGCTCCATACTTGCCGTAGCATCTATAATAAGCAGAATAATAGGACTCATATATCGTATACCGATGCAGCGTATATTGGGCGATATCGGAATCGGCTATTATTCCACAGCCTTTGAAATATACAATGTCATGCTGATTATATCATCATACAGCTTACCACTTGCCGTATCAAAGATGGTTTCAGCCCAGATGGCAAAAAAAAGAGGCGGACTGCGACGTATCAGATACTGAAGTGTGCTCTGCTTTTTGCAACCATCAGTGGCACAACAGTGGCACTCATACTGTTTTTTGGTGGCAATTTTTTTGCAACAACGCTTCTTAACACACCATACAGTATTTTTGCTTTAAGAGTACTGGCTCCGGGGCTTTTGGTAGTTGCAGTGCTCGGCGTCATCAGAGGCTTTTTCCAGGGACTGGGAACCATGATGCCGAGTGCCGTCTCACAAATAATAGAACAGATAGTAAATGCCATAGTCAGTGTATGGGCTGCATATGTGCTATACCGTACAGGTACAAGAATTGGTGCAGTACTTGGTGACAAGGAGCACTATGCCGCAGCATATGGTGCAGCCGGTGGTACACTTGGAACAGTGCTTGGCTCTGTAGCGGCTCTTTTATTTGTAGTATTTATCTTTGCCATCTATATGAAGGTGTTCAAGAGGCAGATGAAAAGAGAACGAAATGTCAGGGTGAGCTCATTTGGCTACACTATGAAGATTCTTGTAATTACGGTTATTCCGGTGCTTTTAAGTACTACTATATACAATATCAGTGGCATCATAGACCAGGGTATATTCAAGCAGGTTGCACTGCTTCAGGGATACACTCAGAATGATATAGACGTATGGTGGGGTGTATACACCGGAAAGTACAAGCTTTTAATCAATGTGCCTATATCCATAGCATCAGCTATGGCAGCATCCTTTGTGCCGGTGCTTACAGGCGCATATCACAGGGACGATATGGAGGCAGTGAGAGGACAGATTAATCTTTCCACACGCTTTATCATGGTTGTCGCATTCCCATGTGCAGTAGGGCTTGCCGTGTTTGGACTGCCAATATTTAATATACTGTTCTCAAGCACCCGTGCAACAAATGCTGAGGCATCACTTATGATGTATGTCGGTGCGGTTGCGGTAGTATTTTACTCGCTTTCCACTCTGTCTAACGGACTGCTGCAGGGAATTGACAGGCTCAAGATTCCTGTAATCAACGCTGCGATATCCATTGTAGCGCATGTCATAGTACTCATACTGCTTATGCTCATATTCAGGCTCAATATACATGCAGTTGTGCTTGCCAATACGTTTTTTGCATTGCTCATGTGCTTTATGAACAGCATGGCTTTAAAGAAGTACAGCGGCTTTAAGCAGGAAATAAAAAAGACCTTTATCATACCGGCCATCAGCTCGCTCATAATGGGAGTTATTTCGTATATAGTATACTTTATACTTTACAAGGTCTGTCATATTGAGATTATCGCCTTCATTCTTGCTGCAATCATTGCGGTTATCTCATATGCAGTGGCGCTGCTTTTACTCAAGGGACTGACTGAGGATGAGCTTAGACATTTTCCAAAGGGCACATTTATCATAAAAGTGGCAAAAAAATGTCATTTATTATAAAATTGAATAAATAACAAAAATTTACAGATACTGATTTTGAGGTGATAATATGAAAAGCAAAATCAGTATCTGTTTTTTAACTATTGTTGTAATTCTTCTTGCACTTGTTATGATAGAAAAAATCAATACGCAAAGAGCTGCAGACAAGGCTGCTATAATTGCACAAAGAAATGAAAATGATAAAGAAGAAAAAAATGAAAAAGAAAGCCTTCTGACATCAAATGAGGCTAAAAATGCAAAATACTGCATCAAAAATGACTCCGGAATGCTGTCTGTATACAACGCCACTGCAAGTGAAAAATACTTTGACACAGGCGTGTATTTTGAAGAACTGCCCGATGAAGCAAAAAATAAGGTTACAAACGGACTCTACTTTTTTAACGAAACTGATTTGTACGATTTTCTTGAAAGCTATTCAAGTTAATGTTAAAATAAATCAGTTAGGGGAAAGAATATGTACGATGTAATTATAATAGGTGCCGGTGCATCCGGGCTGATGGCTGCAGCAGCTGCTGCATCAAAGGGAGCACGCGTGGCACTTTTAGAGCACAAGGATGATATAGGAAAGAAAATACTTGCAACAGGAAACGGCAGATGTAATTTCACAAACACTGATATGTCTGTAAATAAGTTTCACGGCAGTAAAGCGCTGATTAAAAACGGGTTGTCGCAATTTAATTATGCAGACACAATACGTTTTTTTAAAGAACTTGGAATACCTGCATATGACAATGCAGGCTACATTTATCCAAATTCAAGACAGGCTGCATCTGTTGTGGCTGCCTTTCGCATGGAGCTTATGAGGCTTCATGTGGATGTGAAAACAGGCATTAGTATTACAGAAATCAAGACTGCAGGGATTACGGCTGAGGACACAAATTCTGCTGCTAATCCGGCAACTAATAAGAAGACAGATGACCGGACCGGTTACTGCATCCAAACAGACAATGGCAGCTTTAAGTCCAAAAAGCTTATCATAGCGTGTGGCCTTACGGCTTCCCCGAAGCTTGGAAGTGACGGAAGCCTGTTTCGACAGATAGAAGCTCTCGGCCATCATATCCAAAAGCCATTACCCGCGCTTTGCGGCTTTAGCTGTGATGGCCTAAATTTCAAAAAAATCACAGGTGTCAGGTGCGATGCCACTGTCGCTTCCGTGATAGACGGTCAAATGACAGAGCAAAATACAGGGGAGCTGCAGTTAGCTGACTATGGCATCTCAGGCATCCCGGTTTTTCAGATTTCAAGTCTTATGTCAAGAGCCCTCGATAAAGGTCAAAGGGTCAAGGTGATAATTGACTTTTTGCCGGCTTTTAGTGATGATGAGCTTAATGGATACATAAAGGACAGAAGTATTACAACGACAGACAACCGCTCGTTAAATGAGATGCTTAACGGACTTTTAAACAATAAGCTTCTTCTTGAGCTGATACACAAATCAGGTGTATCTCCTAACAAAAAGGGAAGGCTGTTGACAGATGATGATTGTAAAAGTCTCACCCGCTCAATAAAGCATACAGCCGTTTCGGTAAAAAAGCCAAGAGGAGCCGAATTTGCACAGGTGTGTGCAGGCGGCATATATACAAAGGAAATAGATGTACGTACATTGGAGTCCAAAATCCATCCGGGGCTTTACTTTTGCGGCGAGCTGCTTGATGTGGACGGCATATGCGGTGGCTACAATCTGCAGTGGGCATGGACAAGTGGATATATAGCAGGAGAAATGCAGTAAATGATTAAAATTAACCAGATAAAGCTCCCCGTCACGCACAGTGATGAGGCATTAAAAAAGAAAATAATAAAAATGCTTAAGCTCAATGCCAAGACAGGCTTTACATACCGCATATTAAAGAAATCACTTGACGCGCGTAAAAAGCCTGAGCTGTTCTATACATATTCAGTTGCTGTAGAGATAGAGGATACAAAAAATAGCGAAGAAGCAATTGTAAAAAGAGCAGCCAGCTCGTCTGTGCTCATATATAAAGAAAGAGTACATGATACCTGCATGCGGCCATATACCGCTTGACAGGCGACCTGTTATTGCAGGGGCAGGTCCTGCCGGCCTGTTTTGTGCATATATATTGGCAGAGGCAGGTTTTCGCCCGATAGTTATCGAGCGTGGCAGCAGGGTTGAGAAAAGAACCTGCGATGTTCAAAAATTCTGGGAGAGCGGCATACTTAATCCCAAAAGCAATGTACAGTTTGGTGAGGGCGGTGCCGGAACCTTTTCAGATGGCAAGCTGAATACATCCGTAAAGGATCCTTCGGGCAGAAATCGTCTTGTGCTTGAGACCTTTGTGCGCTTTGGGGCAGATCCGTCCATACTTTATGACAACAAGCCACATATTGGTACTGATGTGCTTTCAGAAGTGATTGTCAACATGCGTGAGTTTTTGGTTGACAAAGGGGCTACATTTGTATTTGACACCTGTGTAAACAATCTTGACATAGTTTCCCAAAAGCTATTAAGTGTTTACACGGATTCTGACAGTAACAGTAATAGTGAGATAAAGACAGATGTGTGCGTTCTGGCACTCGGACACAGCGCCAGAGATACATTTGATATGCTTTACAACAAAGGCTTTGATATGGAATGCAAGAGCTTTGCTGTCGGCTTTCGCGTGGAGCATCCGCAGCGCATGATAGATGAATCACAGTATGGTATTCAAAAGAAAATCATACTTCCGCCAAGCCCATACAAGGTCACATCCAATTTTCCGAATGGCAGAGGAGTCTATTCATTCTGCATGTGTCCGGGAGGATATGTGGTCAACTCATCGTCAACCGAAAATCACACAGTGGTTAACGGTATGAGTTATCACGACAGAAACAGCAAAAATGCGAACAGTGCCATCATAGTATCTGTTTCGCCAAAGGATTTCGGAGCAGATGATGCCCTTGCCGGAGTGAGATATCAGGAAAAGCTTGAAACAGAAAATTATAAGCGTGGCAATGGTTTAATACCACAGCAGCTTTTCGGTGATTTCTGTGATGACAGATTAACAACAGCATACGGTGATTTTGACTCCTGTACAAAGGGAAACACCGTCTTTGCAAAGCTGAATGGACTGATGAGCGCTGACATGGAGCAGTCGTTCAAGCTTGGAATGGAACATTTTGGTCATCTGATACATGGCTTTGACAGAAAAGATGCAATTTTGTCCGGTATGGAGACACGCACATCTTCTCCGCTTCGCATAAAAAGAGATGACTCCTTTGAGAGCAATATCTCAGGGGTATACCCTTGCGGTGAAGGCGCAGGCTATGCAGGAGGCATTACATCTGCGGCAATCGACGGCATAAAGGTCGCAGAAGCAATTATTAAAAAATATAGGCCGGATTTTAAATAATATTTATACACATGAATAATATTTATACACGTAAAGAGAGGAAATATTCGTGGCAGAAGTATCACCAATGATGCAGCATTATCTGCAGACAAAAGAACAATATAAGGATTGTATTTTATTTTATCGCTTAGGAGACTTCTATGAGATGTTTTTTGATGATGCGATAATGGTTTCAAAGGAGCTTGAGCTTACACTCACAGGCAAAAACTGTGGACTTGAAGAAAGAGCTCCTATGTGTGGAGTACCGTTTCATGCGGCAGACTCATATATCAACAGACTCGTATCAAACGGTCACAAGGTAGCTATCTGTGAGCAGATGGAGGATCCAAAGCAGGCAAAGGGAATCGTAAAGCGAGAGGTAATCCGTGTTGTGACACCGGGCACAAACACTGATATGGCTTCTTTAGATGAGGCAAAAAACAATTACATAATGTCGATTGTATACACTGAAGACAAATACGGCATAGCAACCTGTGATGTCACAACAGGTGATTTTTTTACGACAGAGGTGGATACGGAAAGAAAGCTGTTAGATGAGGTGAGCAGATTTAATCCATCGGAAATCATATGCAACGAGGCCTTCTACATGAGCGGAATAGATGTTGACGATATGAAAAACAGGCTGTCAATTACTGTTTCAGCACTCGACTCATGGTATTTTTCTGATGGTCTTGCAAATGAGACACTGCTTTCACATTTCCATGTACAGACAATAAATGCTCTGGGGCTTGAGGATTATGAGAGTGGAGTCATAGCTGCCGGCGCCCTGTTAAAGTACCTTTATGAGACGCAGATGAACTCGCTCGACAATATACTTGAGCTTCATCCGTACTCAATAGGCAAATATATGATAATAGACAGCTCATCAAGACGTAATTTGGAGCTTGTAGATACACTTCGTGAAAAGCAAAAGAGAGGCTCACTGCTTTGGGTACTCGACAAGACACGCACGGCTATGGGAGCAAGACTGCTTCGCACCTATGTTGAGCAGCCTCTTATCGAAAAGGCAGAGATAATAAAGCGCCAGAAGCTTATCGAAGCCCTTAATGCAAACGAAATAACAAGAGATGAGATCAGGGAATACCTTAATCCTATTTATGACCTTGAGCGTCTCATCACAAGAATCACCTACCAGTCAGCCAATCCGCGTGACCTTATTGCCTTCAGGGATTCTTTAAAAATGCTTCCACCAATAAAGCAGCAGCTTTCAGACATACCGTGTGAGCTTACCGATGAGATTAATGAAGAGTTCGACGAGCTTAAGGATATATATGAGCTTACTTTCATCCATTGAGGATGAGCCTCCTATCTCACAGCGCGACGGAGACATCATAAAAGCAGGCTACAACGAGGAGGTTGACCGTCTTCGAGACGCAAAAACCAAGGGAAAGACATGGCTTGCTGAGCTTGAAGCCGGTGAACGTGAAAAAACAGGCATCAAAAACTTAAGAATCAAGTATAACAAGGTATTTGGATATTACCTTGAAGTCACAAACTCCTTCAAGGATATGGTTCCTGATTATTATGTAAGAAAACAGACACTCACCAATGCAGAGCGCTACATAACACCGGAGCTTAAGGAGCTTGAGGATACCATTCTTGGAGCTGAAGACAGGCTCACATCACTTGAGTATGAGCTGTTTCGTGATGTAAGAAAACAGATTTCCTGCAATGTTTCAAGGATTCAGAAAACAGCCAGAGCTATAGCACAGATTGATGTTTTTGCTTCGCTTGCGCTTGTTGCCAGCCAGAATAATTACTGCAAGCCAAAGATAAATGAAAGCGGAATAATAGACATAAAAAACGGACGTCATCCTGTAGTTGAAAAAATGATTACAAATGACATGTTTATAGAAAACGATACATATCTGGATCAGCACAAAAACAGAATCTCAATCATCACTGGACCAAACATGGCCGGTAAATCCACCTACATGAGACAGACAGCACTTATCGTTCTCATGGCACAGATTGGAAGCTTTGTACCTGCACAAACTGCAAATATCGGTATTGTAGACCGTATCTTCACACGAGTCGGCGCATCTGACGACCTTGCAAGCGGCCAGAGTACATTTATGGTTGAGATGAACGAGGTGGCAAATATACTAAGAAATGCAACCGCAAAATCCCTGCTCATTCTCGATGAGATTGGACGTGGCACGAGTACATTTGACGGACTAAGCATCGCCTGGGCAGTTGTAGAGCATATAAGTAATCCAAAGCTCCTCGGAGCAAAGACACTTTTTGCAACCCATTATCACGAGCTCACCGAGCTTGAGGGCAAGCTTGACAGTGTAAATAACTATTGCATCGCTGTAAAGGAAAAGGGCGATGATATAGTTTTCTTAAGAAAAATCGTAAAGGGCGGAGCTGACAGAAGCTACGGTATACAGGTTGCAAAGCTTGCAGGTCTGCCGGATTCGGTCATAGAGCGTGCCAAGGAAATCGCAGAACAGCTTCTTGCAAATGATATCACAGATACTGTAAAAAGCATATCCGTTGACAATGGCCACAAGCATAAAAAAGAGCATCTTGACGAGGTTGATATGACACAGATTTCACTTTCGACACAGTTAAGGATGATGACATAATTGATGAGCTTCGAAGCATAGACATAGGCAACATGACACCACTTGATGCGTTAAACAAGCTGTATCAGCTCCAGAACAAGGTTAAAAACCGCTGGTAGAAAGGATTAAAATGCCAAATATTGCCATATTAAATCAGGAAACAATAGATAAAATAGCTGCAGGAGAGGTTGTTGAGCGTCCGTGCTCCGTGGTAAAGGAGCTGGTGGAAAATGCCATAGATGCAGGCTCCACAGCCATTACTGTCGAGATAAAGGAGGGCGGAATCTCATTCATCCGTATCACCGACAACGGCTGCGGAATAGAAAGAGAACAGGTTGCAGTTGCATTTTACCGTCACAGCACAAGTAAAATCCGCTCGGCAGAGGATTTACTCACAGTAAAGTCTCTCGGCTTCAGAGGTGAGGCGCTGTCAAGTATCTCGGCCGTTGCCCGCGTTGAGCTTATCACAAAAACCTACGATGAGCTCACCGGCACCAGATATGTGATTGAGGGCTCGAAGGAGCTTTCCAACGAGGAAATCGGTGCTCCGGACGGTACTACCTTCATAGTAAAGGATTTGTTTTACAATGTTCCGGCAAGACGTAAGTTTTTAAAGACAGCACAGACAGAGGGCAGCTACATAAGCGATATGGTTGAAAAGCTTGCGCTTTCACATCCCGATATATCGTTTAAGTTCATAAACAATAACCAGACAAAGCTTCACACCTCCGGAAACGGCAACAGAAAGGATATCATATACCATATATTCGGCCGCGAGATATCGTCATCACTGCTTGAGGTGAAGCATGAATGTGAATACTTTAAGGTGGAGGGATTTATAGGAAAGCCTGTCATCACGAGGGGCAACAGAAATTATGAGAATTATTTCATAAACGGCAGGTATGTAAAGAGCAATATATTGTCACGTGCAATAGAGGAGGCCTACAAGAGCTTTCTAATGCAGCATCAGTATCCGTTTACAGTGCTTTACTTTACATTTTTCAGTGAGCTGGATGTCAACGTGCATCCAACCAAGATGGAGCTTAGGTTCGACAACAACAACGAGATATATGTCGAATTGTGTGACACAATATATGCAATTCTATCCCATAAGGAGATGATTCCCGAGGTGCCTGTAGACAGTACGCTGGCGCCTAAAAAGATAGTGCATGAGTATAAGGAGCCAATACCGGAGCCGTTTGAGAAGAGGCGTATCAATGAGGTGATGGCAGCGGAATCAAGGAGCGTGTACGGACAGAGCGTGACGTCAACAGTAAAAAATTACTCAGCAACAGAACCTGCTGCAAAAGCGCCTGCTGTTAATGAGCAACTCACAGATAACACATCAAAGATGCAGACTGCTAAAGCATCTGCATCTGCGCTTGTTGCTGGCACCGGCAATTCAGTGGAACCAAAGCCTGAGACTTCCACCGCGTATGAACCTGCACAGGTTGTCACCGGCACCCAGCAGACCCTTGGGGATTACGACAAGGTTTTTCTTACAGAAAGCTCAAAGAAGCAGTTTTCCATCATAGGCCAGCTCTTTAAGACATACTGGTTAATAGAGTTTGAGGACAAGCTTTATATCATAGACCAGCATGCAGCTCATGAGAAGGTGCTGTATGAAAAAACGATGGCAAGACTTGCCAATAAGGATTTCACATCACAGCGCATAAGCCCTCCGATTGTCATGACACTTGATGCCAGGGAATGTGAAATGCTTGAGAAATACCGGCCGCAGATAGAGCAGTTTGGCTATGAGGTGGAGCATTTTGGCGGCAAGGAATACATGATCAGTGCAATTCCGGATAATTTGTTTAACATAGATATGAAGGATCTGTTTATAGAGATGCTCGATGATTTTTCCAATGCGACAGGCAGACAGACTCCTGATATCATCACGGAAAAGGTCGCATCCATGTCGTGCAAGGCAGCAGTCAAGGGCAATGACAAGCTTACTCTTCCTGAGATAAATAAGCTGATAGATGAGCTTTTGTCACTCGACAATCCTTACAACTGCCCACACGGCAGACCAACCATCATCTCTATGAGCAAATATGAGATAGAAAAGAAATTCAAACGTATCGTATGACAACATACACATTTGGACTGAGGTGCAATATGACACAAAAACCGATGATTGTCCTGACAGGACCGACAGCAGTAGGAAAGACAGCTCTATCGATTGAGCTTGCAAAAAAAATAAATGGTGCTATAATATCCGCGGATTCCATGCAGGTATACAAATACATGGATATAGGCTCTGCGAAGGTTACAGTCGATGAGATGGACGGCATAAAGCACTATCTGATAAATGAGCTTGAGCCATCTGACGAGTTCAATGTATTTATCTTTAAGGATATGGCCAAAAAAGCACTTAATGAGATATACGAAGCAGGAAAGATACCGATAGTTGTCGGCGGCACCGGCTTTTATATACAGGCACTTTTGTATGACATTGATTTCACAAAGCAGGATGTGGATGAGTCGTACAGAAAGAGCCTTTACGACTTTGCTAACGAGCACGGAAACCATGCACTGCATGAAAAGCTTAAGGATATCGACCCTGCATCCTACGAGAGCATCCATGAGAATAACGTAAAGCGCGTCATCAGGGCAATTGAATACTATCACACCTGCCATGAGCCGATTTCAAAGCACAATGAGACTGAAAAGAGCCAAGCAGTCTCCATACAGTTTTGCCTATTTTGTACTGGATGATGTAAGACAAAGGCTTTATGAGCGGATAGATAAGAGAGTTGATATCATGGTTTCAAACGGACTTGTCAATGAGGTGAAAAAGCTAAAGGCAATGGGCTGTACAAGCGATATGGTATCCATGAAGGGCATAGGATATAAGGAAATCCTTGCATATCTCGATGGAGAATATACACTTGATGAGGCTGTAGACAAGGTAAAGCTTGAGTCAAGGCGTTTTGCAAAGAGACAGCTAACCTGGTTTAGGAGAGAAAAAGACACCATATGGATAGAAAAAAATGAATATTCATATGATGATAATAAAATATTAAATAAAATACAAGAAATTTTAGCAGAAAAGAGGATTATAATTTGTTAGATACCAATGAAGCCATTTACAGGCAGTATGAGACACTTGGAATATCAAAGGAGGTTTTGGATTTCGGAACCTCTGTAGAAAAGGAGCTTAAGGAGCGTTTTGACAAAATAGACACAAATGCTGAGTATAATCAGCTTAAGGTCATAGCCGCCATGCAGAAAAACAGGGTGAGCGCAGAGTGCTTCCAGGCATCAAGCGGCTACGGCTACAATGACCTCGGAAGGGATACACTTGAGAGAGTGTACGCAGACTGTTTTGGCGCAGAAGATGCACTTGTAAGGCCTCAGATTACCTGCGGTACACATGCACTTGCACTTGCCCTCATGTCAAACCTGCGCCCGGGCGATGAGCTTTTAAGCCCTGTCGGAAAGCCTTACGATACACTTGAGGAGGTAATAGGCATACGCCCTTCAAAGGGATCACTTGCTGAGTACGGCATCACATATGCGCAGGTTGACCTACTGCCTGACGGTGAGTTTGACTATGACGGAATAAAGAAAGCCATCAATGAAAAAACGAAGCTTGTCACAATCCAGCGCTCTAAGGGCTATGCTACAAGACCTACACTTTCGGTCAAAAGAATAGGCGAGCTCATTGCCTTTGTAAAGAGCATAAAGCCTGATGTGATCTGTATGGTCGATAACTGCTACGGTGAGTTTGTCGAGGATACAGAGCCTATCCAGGTTGGAGCGGACATGATGGTTGGCTCACTGATCAAAAATCCGGGAGGCGGACTTGCACCAATCGGAGGCTATATTGTCGGCAAAAAGGAATGTGTTGAAAATGCCGCATACCGTCTCACATCTCCGGGACTTGGCAAGGAGGTTGGAGCCTCACTCGGAGTCATCCAGTCATTTTATCAGGGCTTTTTCCTTGCACCGACTGTCGTAAGCGGAGCATTAAAGGGAGCAATCTTTGCCGCAAAAATCTATGAAAAGCTTGGTTTTAAGGTAGTACCTGACGGTACTGAAAGCCGCCACGATATCATACAGGCTGTAGAATTCAATAACCGCGACGCCATGATAGCCTTCTGCGAGGGCATTCAGGCAGCAGCACCTGTAGACAGCTATGTGACCCCTGAGCCATGGGCTATGCCGGGCTATGACAGTGATGTCATCATGGCAGCAGGCGCATTTGTGCAGGGCTCATCAATTGAGCTTTCTGCTGACGGCCCTGTGAAGCCTCCATATGCGGTTTATTTCCAGGGAGGACTCACATGGTACCATGCAAAGCTTGGAATTTTGATGTCTTTACAAAAACTTTATGAGAGAAATCTTGTTAAGCTGGATTAGGTGTGCTACAATTAACTGAAAACTTTGCTTAAATCCGTTGTCAATCGCCTGGGAGAAGCGAAAGGGATTAAATGCAGAAAAACAAAACAATTAAAGAATTACCGGCATCCGAGCGTCCTTATGAAAAATTTTTATCTCTTGGGGCATCCGGACTGTCCGACGCAGATTTACTGGCCATCATTATCAAAACCGGCACAAAGGACAAAAGTGCTGTAGACATAGCACAGGAGATGCTTTCCGGCAGGCATGGCAACCTCTTAAATCTTTATGAGATGTCATATGATGAGCTTATTCAGGTTTCGGGAATCGGACAGATTAAGGCAATACAGCTTAAGGCTGTAGCAGAGCTGTCGATGCGCATCTCAAAAGCAAAACGGGCACGCAGCATACGCATGAATACACCTGTCACAATAGCTGATTATTATATGGAGCAGATGAGACATCTGCAGCAGGAGGTTGTGATATGTGCCTATTTTGATGTAAAAAGCCGGTTTTTAGGTGACAAATTCATTTCCAAGGGTTCACTCAGTTCGTCTGTTGTGGACATAAGTTCCGTCATGAGGACTGCTTTGGAGAAAAATGCGTCAAAGATAGTTCTTTTACACAATCACCCCAGTGGTGACTGTACTCCCAGCAAAGATGATATAGCTGTTACAGACCGGCTGGCGGAGGGCTCAAGGATTTTTTCAATAGAGCTTTGTGACCACATTATCATCGGAGATAACGAATATTACAGCTTCTATGAAAATAAAATTATATAAACAGAAGACGAGGTAGAATCATTATGAGTAATAACGTTTATGGAATTGATTTGGGAACCAACAATTTCAAGGTATATTCAAAAGCAACAGGCAAGACAATGCTGGAGAAAAACACAATAGCCGTAATAGACAAAAATCAGATATATGCATATGGAGACAGTGCATATGCCATGTATGAAAAGGCGCCTGAGACAATCAACGTCATATTTCCTGTTGTAGAGGGAGTTATTGCTGACTATAATCTGCTTCAGACTATGATTTTTGACTTTTTGGAGCACAAGACAAAGGCACGTATCAAAAATGCCGAGTTCATCATCGCTGTGCCGACAGATATCACAGATGTAGAGAAAAGAGCATTCTACGAGCTCTTCTATAAGAGCAAATCAAAGCCTAAAAAGGTCATGCTCTGTGAGAAGCCTATCGCTGATGCTGTAGGTCTTGGAATAGATGTAAACGAGCCAACCGGTGTCATGATAGTAGATATGGGCGCTGACACAACAGAGACATCCGTTATTTCACTCGGTGGCCTGGTGCTTAGTGACCTGCTTCATTTCGGTGGCAACAGACTTGACGAGTCAATTATCTCCTTTGTGCGAAAGGAGTTCAATCTTGTAATCGGACAAAAGACTGCAAAGCTGTTGAAGGAGACTATAGGCTCTGCACTTCCGGGAAGAGAGGACAGTATGGTCATAGTGGGACGTGATGTGGTAAGCGGCCTGCCTATTGAGATGGAAATTGGTTCAAAGGTCGTTTACGAGGCTATGAAATCAAACCTTGAGTCTATATGCACATCAATAAAAATGATTCTTGAGAAGACTCCGCCTGAGCTTGCAAAGGATATCATCCATTCAGGCATTTATATCACAGGAGGCGGCTCACAGCTTGCAGGACTTGACCAGCTCTTTGAACAGATTACAGGTATAAAGGTCATCTGCTCAGAATGTCCTGAGGAGAGTGCAGTACGCGGGCTCGTACAAATAGTTTCTGATTCAAAATATAAGAGACTTCCGTTCAGCATCAAAAAATAATAACCGAGGTTAACATGAGTAAGAATTTTCGCAATCGAAAGAGAAAGCACAATAAAAAGCTGCCTGCAAGATACACACTGTTGATAATGACAGCAGTCTGCTTTGTGACCATGCTGTTAAGCCTTACCTTAAATATCTCCGGTGGCCCTTTAAAGACTGCTGCCGGATATGTATTCATCCCAATGCAGAAGGGTATAAACAGCTTTGGAATCCACATTTCAGATAAGGTTACAGAAATACGCACATTAAAAAATGTCAAGGCTGAGAATAAAAAGCTCAAGGCCGAGGTAGAAGAGCTTACAACACAGCTCACAACCAACAAACTTGAACAGTATGAGCTTGACAATTACAGACAGCTTCTGGATTTGGATGCCAAATATCCATCATATCCCAAGGTCGCTGCCAGTGTTATAGCAAAGGACAGCGGAAACTGGTTTTCTACCTTTACTATCGACAAAGGAAAAAAGGATGGAGTGGACGTAGGCATGAATGTGCTTGCGGGAAGCGGACTTGTAGGTATTGTTACCGATGCTGGCGATAATTTTGCCAAGGTACGCTGTATCATAGATGATGCCAGCAAGGTCAGTGGCATGGTTTCCACCACGGAGGACAACCTCACCGTCAGTGGCAATATAAAAACCATGAACGATGACAAGGTAATTACCTTTACGGAGTTAAAGGATGACGACAACAAGGTGAAAGAGGGCGATCCTGTTGTTACCTCATACGTGTCAGACCGTTACCAGCAGGGCATACTGATTGGCTATGTGACAAAAATCGAAAATAATTCCAACAATCTGACAAAATCCGGCACTATCACACCGGTTGTAGATTTTGAGCATATCGAAAATGTCATGGTCATAACACAGCTTAAGCAGACCGGTGACACTAAGACAGCTGACGCCCCCGAAAGTACAGAAACAGCCGGCGACAGCCAGACTGAAAATTCAACTGAAAATAAGTAAGGAGCAGCATGAGACGTAGAATTGTTTTATTTATAATAATAACTTTATGCTTTTTATTGCAGACCACGCTGTTTAAGACTCTTTCCTTTGCCAATATCTCACCAAACCTGTTGATTATAGCCGTATCATCCTTTGGCTTTATGCGTGGCAAAAAGGAAGGACTGTGGGTAGGCTTCTTTTGCGGCCTGCTTATTGACATATTTTGCGGAAATTATATAGGACTGTATGCTTTAATATATATGTATATCGGTTTTATCAATGGATTATTCCAAAAAAGATTCTATCCTGACGATATAAAGCTTCCTATGCTTCTGATAGGAGGCAGCGATTTGTTTTACAATCTGGTAGTATACTTTTTCATGTTTTTACTGCGTGGCAGATTTAGCTTTTTGTATTATCTGAAGTCAATTATCATACCTGAATTTGTATACACAATGGTTATCAGTATACTTTTGTATCTGGTATTTCTTAAGTTAAACCAGAAGCTGGAAGCATACGAGAAAAGGAGAGCAAAGAAATTTGATTTATGATATAAAAGATTTTCTGAAGAAATTTTTCAGCTCAAGACTTTTTGTATTAGCAGCAGTAATTATTTTCATGTTTGCCCTGCTTGCCGAAAGAGTCTTTACCCTTCAGATTATTAAAGGTGCAGATTATCAGAAAAACTTCATAATGCTGATTAAAAAGCCGCTTTCCATAGAGGCATCAAGAGGCAATATATACGATGTAAATGGTGAGCTGCTTGCTTACAATCAGCTTGCATACTCTGTAGTCATCTCAGACAACGGCAGCTATTCATCTACGAAGGAGCACAATCGTCTTTTAAACAAAGAGCTTAATGAAATTATCAATGTGATAAAAAACAATGGCGGCTCCATATATAATGATTTTCCGGTTGTTTTAAACGATGATGGTACATACAGCTTTACATTGACATCTGAAACCTCAAAAAAGAGATTTCTGTCAGATGTGTTCGGAAAGAAATATGATAAGCTCGAATACAATAAAGCACTTGGATTTGACGAGGCAAATGCCAGCGCCCAGAATATTATTGATTTTCTAAGCTCTGACCAGAATGAATGCTTTGATATAAGCAGCAAGTATGATACACAGGCCACTTATGATATTGTAGTGATGAGATATGCCATAAAACAGAACCGATTCACTAAATACAAAACCACTACTATTGCAAAGGATGTAAATGATTCGATAGTAGCATATGTCAATGAGCATTCAGATACTCTTACCGGCATATCAGTTGAAGAGGATACCATCCGCAAGTACAACTATCCTGAATATATTTCATCGCTCATAGGATACACAGGCAAGATATCTACCGACGAGTATAATGAGCTGTCAAAGGATGATGACTCATATACACAAAATGATATGGTAGGTAAGTCAGGCTTAGAGCAGTACTATGAGAGCTATCTGCGAGGCAAAAACGGTGAAAAACAGGTCTATGTAAACAATGTCGGTAAGATAAACGAGGTAATAAGTCAGGAGAATCCTGTTTCCGGAAATGATGTCTACCTGAGCATTGACATCAAGCTGCAGGAGGCCACATACAAGCTGTTAGAGCAGGAGATAGCCGGAATTGTTTACTCCAAAATAAAATCCGGTGAAATACCTATAAGTGATGTTTACTTTGCACTGATCAACAACAATGTAGTTGACCTGACACATTTCAATGCATCAGATGCATCAGCAACTGAGCAGGCTATATACAATTCCTTCAGCGGTCAGCTGCAGGATGCATTATCCACTATTGACAGCGAGCTTGAAAGTGGTACCTCAGGCACTGCCTCCATGTCGGAGCAGACACTTGATTATTTTACATGTGTTATGTCAGTGCTAAACGATGATGGACTGCTGTTGAGCAAACAGATAGATACCTCTGATTCCACATATGCCTCATGGAAGGCTGGCACACTCTCACCGCGTGATTATCTCAAATACTGCATTTCAAAGCAGTGGATAGACATCACAAAGCTTGATGTAGACCAGAAGTATGCTGATTCAAGCGAGATTTACACAGCACTCTGCTCGTATATCAGGGATGCCATGACTGACAATAAAGACTTTGCCAAAATTATATACAAATATATGGTAAATTCCGGGGCGGTCACTGGACAGCAGCTGTGCCTTCTGCTTTTTGACCAGGGTGTACTCGATTATGACGATGCAACAGTAAGCAACATTGCCAATGGCTCCATCAGTCCATATGCATTTCTTATGGACAAAATAAACAATATAGAGATAACACCTGCACAGCTTGCCCTTGACCCATGTACAGGCTCCTGTGTCATAACTGATGTAAAGACAGGACAGCTAAAGGCTTTAGTCAGCTATCCGGGCTATGACAACAACAAGCTTGCAAACACTGTAGATGCTGATTACTACCAGTCTCTCAGAGAGGACAAGTCTAATCCGCTATGGAATTATGCAACCCAGGAGCAGACTGCACCGGGATCTACCTTCAAGATGGTATCAAGCACCGCAGGTCTTGCCGAGGGAGTCATTGATACTTCGTCAAAGATTAATTGTACCGGAATATTTACAGAAATCAGCAATCAGCCAAAATGCTGGATTTATCCTGGAGCACATGGTATGGACAATGTATCTGAAGCTTTAAGGGATTCATGTAACGTATTCTTCTACACAACAGGCTTCAGGCTTGCAAGCAAGGACACCGGTTCATATGACGATGAAAACGGTATGAAATACATACAAAAATATGCATCTATATACGGACTGGACCAGAAATCAGGTGTTGAGATAGTAGAAAAGACGCCGTCCATTGCCACACAGTATCCTGTTATGGCAGCTATCGGACAGAGTAATAACAACTTTACGACTATTTCTCTTTCAAGATATGTGACAGCAGTTGCTTCCGGAAAGCTTTATGACTATAAGCTGATGAACAAAATTGTGGATGCAGACGGCAAAACAGTCAAACAGTATGATTCAAAATCAACCGATATATCAGGCACACTTACTCAAAGCCAGTGGGATGCCATCCATCAGGGAATGCGTATGGTGGTCGAAGACCTGCATGATGTATTTGGCGGCTTTACAGGCGTTGAGGTGTCCGGTAAGACAGGAACAGCACAGCAGGTTGAGACAAGACCAAACCATGCACTGTTTGTAGGATACGCTCCATCAAGCGATCCTGAAATTACAATAGCTACACGTATATCATATGGATACAGCTCACACAATGCTGCAGCTGCATCCAGAAATATAATTTCATATTATTATAATCTGGAGTCACTTGACGATTTACTCGCAGTCAAGGCTGAGGGTGTAAACGCATCAGGCTCAAGTGCCAGAACAGACTAGGAGGTTTATTTTTGTGAGTGAAGCAATAGTTTTCACTTCAGGAAAAGGCGGTGTTGGAAAAACTACGGTTATTTCCAATATCGGAGTTGAACTTTCACAGTTAGATAAAAAAGTCATCATGCTCGATACAGACATGGGACTTCGCAATCTGGACCTGGTAATGGGAATAGAGGACAAGGTCAATTACAATATCCTCGACATCTTAAACCGCTCATGCCGTATCAGACAGGCAATCATACGCAATAAAAAGTATCCCAATCTATATGTAATTCCTGCAGCACCTTCCATGGATACGCTATGCAGCTATGAGGCACGCTTCAAGATACTTATAGAGGAGCTTAAAGCAAGCTTTGATTATTGTCTGATAGATTCTCCGGCGGGTATCGACAGCGGCTTTTGGTTTTCAGTCTCACCTGCAGACCGTGCGATAGTAGTTACCACACCGCATGTATCTGCAATACACGACGCAAGGCGATGCATAAGCCTGCTCGACAGCGCACATCTTGACGATATATCAGTCATTGTTAATGCATATGACAAGCATATGGTAAGAAGACATCAGATGATATCCGATAATGATATTACAGCACTTCTTTCAACCAGGATTATTGGCACTATTCCATATGACAAAAGTGTTATCATTTGCCAGAACAGAGGAATACCTGTCCGTGAGGCCAAAAGCAGGCTTGGTCCTGTATTTGCCCGAATATCCGGTCAGATAATCCATTCCTCTGACGATATGAGAGGTGCCGCTGTATGATGCATAAATTTTCCAAAACAGGAGAATACGCCAAGAAAAGGCTTAAAATAGCACTTGCAGAAGATAGAAGCACAATATCTGCTTCTGACAATATGACACAGATTAAAAAAGAAATAAAAAGCGTGATACAAAGACATATGAATATAAACGATGAAGCTTACGAAGTCCGGATTATCATGCGCGACAAAAAATCAATTAATAACCTTTAATAAAATACCTTTTGACCATCATATCATTAGTATTAGAATTAAGATTACAGAGATAACAGATAGGAAGTAACAAAATGCTCAAACAGTACAGACTAAAGAATTATCACTTTCAATTAGTAGTATACATAATAGCTTTGTCGATTATAGGCATCCTGCTGATAGGCAGTGCCAAGCACTCCGTACAGAGCGCAAAGCAGATAATAGGCTTTGTAATGGGACTGACTATTATGATAGTGCTTTCCCTTATAGATTACACATTTCTGCTCAAATTCGTGTGGATATACTATGCCGGAATGATTGTGCTGCTGTTGCTTGTTCTATTTGCAGGTGATGATGCAAAGGGTGCACAGCGCTGGTTTGAGATCGCAGGTATCAGATTCCAGCCGTCAGAGATTGCGAAAATTATACTTATTTTGTTTTTTGCTTATTTCTTTTCCAGGTTTGAGGATAGTATAAATACAGTAAGAACTCTTGCATTATCTGTAATTTTTGCCGGTATACCTTTATTTCTTATCTTAAAACAGCCGGACAACTCAACAACAATTCTTACTGCATTAATTTTCGCTACCCTCTTGTTTATTAGCGGATTAAGTTATAAAATAATAATGCCGGTACTTGGAGTTTCAGTACCGATAGTTTTGATAGTGATAAGCTACATATATACACATGCCGATGCCCTCATCAAAAAAGGCTTTTACCCTGCTACACGTATAATGTCGTGGCTTGACCCGACAAATTACGCTGATACAGCAGCACAGCAAAGGAACTCTATCTGGGCTATAGGCTCAGGACAGTTGTTTGGCAAGGGACTTAACAACTCTGTTGTAACCTCTATGAAGAACACCAACTACATCATAGAGCCTCAAACAGATTTTATATTTGCTGTTGCCGGAGAGGAGCTTGGCTTTATTGGTACAATCAGTATAATAATTCTTTTGCTTCTTATCGTAATTGAGTGTATACTTATAGCAAGGAAGGCAAAGGACACAAGCGGAAAGCTCATATGCTGTGGCATGGGAGCACTTATAGGCTTTCAGGCCTTTATCAATTTGTGCGTAGCCACAGGTCTTATGCCCAATACCGGCATGACTCTTCCATTTGTCAGTTATGGACTTACATCACTTGTTTCACTGTACATGGGAATGGGAATTGTCCTGAATGTAGGATTACAGCCGAAGAAATATTCATAGGGAGGTTAGCAATGAACATAGGATTAGTTGCACATGATTCAAAGAAAAAACTGATGCAGAACTTCTGCATAGCATACCGAGGTATCTTAAGCAAAAATAATTTGTACGCCACAGGCACCACAGGACGTCTTATAGAGGAGGTTGCAAACCTCTCAGTACACAAATATCTTGCAGGACACTTAGGAGGCATCCAGCAGCTTGGAGCACAGATTGAGCACAATGACATAGATCTTGTCATCTTTCTGCGTGATCCATTAAAACCTAAGCCACACGAGCCTGAGGTAAACAGTATTTTCCGTATTTGTGATGAGCATAATATACCACTTGCCACCAATCTGGCTACAGCAGAGCTGCTCATTTTATCATTGGACAGAGGAGATCTTGACTGGCGTGAGATGTACAAGTAAACAAAGATTTAAACGACTGCTATGTCTGACATGCATAGCAGCGGTTTTTATGACAGGCTGTGGTACAAAGATTGAGAATGCATATGATACTTATTCCACAGATTATATAAATGGATACAGCGGAAGTAATTATTTTGCGTCCAACCTTTGCGTCACAAATGATATCAATTTTGGTCAGGACAATATGCAGTTTGCAAAAACCGCAGAGGGAGCCGGAGCCTTTAATATTGACACTCATCAGGTGCTGTATAGCCAGAATCTGTTTGAAAAGCTCTATCCTGCAAGCACTACAAAGATTTTAACTGCATACATAATTCTTAAAAACTGTGATTTAAATGCGACAGTCACAGTAAGCCATGACGCTGCAAATCCGGGTCATTCATCATCGGTATGTGGCCTAAAGGAGGGCGATGTCATTACAGTGCAGGACTTATTGTATGGGCTCTTACTTGAGAGTGGCAATGATGCGGCAATAGCATTGGCAGAGTACTGTAGTGGTTCTGTAGAAGAATTTGCCAAGCTGATGAACAGCACTGCAAAAAGTTTTGGTGCCACAAACAGCAATTTTGTCAACCCAAGCGGTCTTCCTGATGAAAATCATTACACTACCATATATGACATGTACCTCATTTTTTCCAATGCCATATCCTTAGAGAGCTTTGTTGCAATCATCAGTTCACAGACCCATGATGTGGCATATACAAATGCCCAGGGCGCGGCTGTTTCAAAGACCTTTAAGAATACCTGCGGCTATCTGACCGGAGCATATACAGCCCCTGAAAACATCACAGTGACAGGAGGAAAGACAGGCACTACGGGGGAAGCCGGCCATTGCCTCGTACTGCTAAGCCAGAATGCTAAAAATGAGCGCATCATAAGCATAGTTTACAAGGCAGATGGTAAAAAGGATCTTTATAGCTCCATGAATGAAATACTTAGTGGATTTGCTAATTAAATATTGAGTTTTATGGTTATTTATACTATAATAATATAAAAATACAATTATTTTTTATTAATAATCACAATATTTATCCATAGGAGGAATGAGCCATGATAGAAATTATTTGTGGAGACAAGGGCAAGGGCAAGACAAAAGAGCTGTTAGACAAGGTAAATTCATCAATTAAGGGAAATGAGGGTTCCATAGTTTTTCTTGATAAGAGCCAGAAGCACATGTATGAGCTTAATAACCAGGTTCGACTAATCAATGTTATGGACTATCCTATTGACAATTGTGATGAATTTTTAGGATTTATATGCGGAATCATATCGCAGGATCATGATCTGGAGGAGATGTATTTAGACAGCTTCCTTACAATTGCATCACTTGATGATGAGGGGGATATCACCAAGGCAATCGAAAAGCTTGATATCATAAGCGAGAAGTTTAAGGTGAAGTTCATCTTAAGTGTTTCAAGGAATATTGACAAGTTGCCTGAATGTGCCAAGGCAAAGGTTATCATTTCTTTATAAATGATTAATTAGGGGGATGTGTATTTCACATCCCTTTTTTAAGGAGTAAAATTGTGTCCCAAAAGAATAAAAAAGTACTGAAATATCACACCGGCTTTAATCTGAATATCGGTTTTATAGTGTTTTTTGTAATAATAATCTATGTGATTTTTCACATATTTACGTATTTCACCTCAAACCCGGTATCTGAATACGAGGTACAACAGGGTACTATAGCGACCAACAACATATATAAGGGCATGATAATCCGCGAGGAAAGTGTAGTGTATGCTGAGGAATCAGGAAACCTCAACTACTTTGTGTCAAACGGCTCAAAGGTTGCAACAAGTGATGTTGTCTACTCTGTTGATACAGACGGCTCCATTGCAACCCAGATTACCGGTGCTCAAAATGATGCTTCCGCCATCACTGACGAGGATGCCGGGAAGATTATCACTGACATAAACAGCTTTTCATCCGGCTACAACAGACGATACTTTTCAAAGGTTTATACCTTCAAAAACGATCTGTCTGCACAGCTGACACAGGTTCTCAGTCAAAATGCACTGACAAGCCTGGCAGATACTATAAGTACTGCTGAGGCTAACAACACCTTCTATACATATAAGCCGACAGCTCCCGGAATAGTCTATTACGGAATAGACGGCTATGAGGATGTCACTACAGACAGCTTCACTCTGGATCAGTACAACAACACTAATTATGAAGAGACTGATTTAACCAACAACAGCACCATCAATCAGCTGGATCCTGTTTATAAGCTGATTACAAGTGAAAACTGGAATATACTCATAAATGTTCCTGACAATGTTGCCAAGAGCCTGAATGACAAGTCAGTCATAAAAATCAGATTTTGCGATGATGACTATACAACCACGGTATCGTTCAGCCTTTTGAAGAAGGATGATGCTTTTTTCCTGAAGCTGAATATGAAAAACTCGCTCATCCGCTACATAAATGAGCGTTTTACCAATATAGAGCTCGTGCTTGGAGCAGACACAGGGCTTAAAATACCTAATTCAGCTATAATCAAAAAGGAATTTTTCACTATTCCTAAGGATTATTTCACTGCAAGCGGCGATTCCGATGATTCATCGCTCATGATAAAGGATAAAAGCAGTGGCTCAGTTAATATAGTCAGTCCAACAATATTCAGCCAGAATGATGACTTTTATTTCGTAGATGATGAATATCTTAAGGACGGCGATATCATTGTAAAGCCTGATTCTTCGTCAACCTACAGGGTGGGAACAGATAAGGACAAGCTCACAGGTGTCTACAATATCAACAAAGGATACGCTGTGTTTAAGCAGATAAAGGTACTTGCATCAAACGATGACTACACAATTGTAGAAGCCAAAACGCCATATGGCATTTCGCTTTATGACCATATAGCCTTGGATGGCAAATCCGTGAAGGAAAACCAGACCATAACCAAATAATTATTGGTAATAAATATTGATAAAATATACAGAAGGGACAGATTTTATGTTAAAAGACAACTTACATCAGGTTCAACAAAATATAAAGGCCGCATGTGACAGAGCTCACAGAAACTATAGTGATGTCACACTAATTGCAGTCAGCAAAACCAAACTGTTGAGATGCTCAGTGAGATATACGATGAGGGCATCCGTGAGTTCGGCGAAAATAAGGTACAGGAAATGTGTGAAAAGATGGAGGTTATGCCAAAAGATATTCACTGGCACATGATTGGGCATCTTCAGACCAACAAGGTGAAGTATATAGTTGGAAAAACATCACTTATTCACTCTGTAGATTCACTGCATCTGGCAAAGGAGATACAAAAGCAGGCCATAGCATGACTGCAGCTGCGACATACTGGTTGAGGTCAATATTGCAGGAGAGGCATCTAAGTTTGGCACATCACGAGATGAGGCTATCTCTTTAGTTGAAGAAATTGCTAAACTGGACCATATCCATATAAAAGGACTTATGACTATAGCACCATTTGTAGATGATCCTGAGGATAACAGACAATACTTTAGAGATATTAAGCAATTATCAGTTGACATAGCACAGAAAAACATAGATAATGTCAGTATGAATGTTCTGTCCATGGGTATGACAGGAGATTACACAGTAGCAATAGAAGAGGGCGCAACAATGGTACGTGTCGGTACCGGAATATTTGGAGAGCGCGACTACAGCAAGGCTAACTGATACTTTGCATATGCTATACACAAAATAAAAATAGAAAAGGAATATAGAAATGAGTTTCATAGATAAGATTCTTGACAAAATGAGTTTAAATTCTGAGGACGATGAGGAGTTCGATAACGAGGATTATTACCTCGATGATGAGGAAGAAGAAGAGCTTCCAAGAAATCCTTTCCGCAGAAAAAAAGAGGCTGCTGAAGAGGAACCGGCCATAAAAAGCACAAGGCGTGATACAACACCAAAGGAGAAGCCTGTTAAGACTACATCCAAGATTACACCAATATCAAAATCATCCAGAAAGCAGGTATCATCAGACATGGAAGTTTGCGTAATAAAACCAAGTTCAATTGAAGACGAAATAGAAATAACAGACACATTACTTAACGGACGTACAGTCGTCATCAACATGGAGGGACTTAATGTCGATGTGGCACAGCGCATCATAGATTTCACATCAGGCTCAGCATATGCCCTGCACGGTAATCTGCAGAAGATATCCAACTTTATCTTCATCGCCACACCACACGGAGTAGATATCTCAGGAGATATCCAGAGTCTCATGGATTCATTTGATCTCCCGGGTTCATCTTATTAAGCGGAGTCTCTAATCAGCTATGAAGAAAAATAAAACAAAAAAACAGATGTGTACAGCAGGCATCATTGCATTGATTCTTGTAGCAATTGACCAGCTTACAAAGTATCTGGCTGTTATAAATCTAAAGCAATCGTCCACGGGTGTGTTTGTTCTCATTCCGGGAGTTTTCGAGTTCAGATACCTGGAAAACCAGAGTGCTGCATTTGGTGTTGATCTGCTTTCAATAATACAGAATATCTTTCATTTTACATATTGGTCTGAGAATCCATTGGCATTTTTGCGTGCCAAAATGATTTTTTTCTCAGTGATTACCATTGCGGTTGTTATACTTTTTGTGTGTATGGTATCGCAAAAAATACCTGTCTCAAAACGTTTTAGACTGCTGAATGTTGTTGTAATACTGTTTGTTGCAGGTGCACTCGGCAATCTGATAGACCGTATTGTAAATAATTATGTGGTTGATTTCTTTTATTTTAGCCTGATTAATTTTCCGATATTCAATGTAGCTGATATATACGTCACTGTAGCAGCATTTATGTTTATCATACTCGGGCTGTTTTACTACAAGGAGGAGGATTTTTCCTTAATCTTCCCTGACAAAAAGCATGATGGAAAGCATGAAAATTAGTGCGGTATGCGCTTTTTAAAGTGTGCAATGTAGTTTTAAATAGTTACTAAAATAAAAAAAGAGAAAGCTTTCACTATGAATAAAGATACATTTGAAGTCCAGAGTGAACAGGAGGGAGAACGACTGGATAAATACTTAAGCAGCATTTATCCGGATATTTCTCGCTCCTTTTTTCAACGGATACTAAAAGAAAATCAAATACTGGTCAATGATAAGCCACAAAAAGCAAATTACAGGCTAAAGACTGATGACATAGTAGATGTCACAATTCCTGATGCCGTACAGACACCTATCCTGCCACAGGACATTCCTCTTGACATACTCTATGAGGATGATGACGTACTGGTAGTCAACAAGCCAAAGGGCATGGTTGTACACCCCTCAGCAGGGCATTACAGCGATACTCTTGTAAATGCCATAATGTACCACTGCAAGGACTCTTTAAGCGGCATAAACGGCGAAATACGGCCCGGTATAGTGCATCGCATAGACATGGACACCACCGGCTCCCTTATTGTCTGCAAGAACGATGAAAGCCATATAAAGATATCAGAACAGATAAAGGACCATAGCTGCAACCGTATATACGTGGGCATTGTCTGTGGCAATGTAAAGGATGACGAGGGCACCATAGAGGGCGCCATAGGCAGAAATCCCAATGACCGCAAGAAAATGGCGATCAATGAGAAAAACGTAAAGCCGGCTGTCACACATTATAAGGTGCTTGAACGCTTTGGTGACTACACATATATGCAGTTTAAGCTTGAGACCGGCAGGACACACCAGATACGCGTGCATATGGCAAGTATTAATCATCCCTTGCTTGGAGATATGCTGTATTCCAGCTATTCCCCGACGAAAAACCGCTTCAAAGGCCTTGAAGGACAGTGCCTGCATGCAAAAACAATAGGGTTTGTGCACCCAAAAACCGGTGAATACATGGAATTTGATGCACCTTTACCAAAATACTTTGCCAATTTGCTTGAAGTGTTATATAATATAAATAACAAATAAATTGAATTATCACATAGTGATATAGTATTAATTATTTATATAAGGGGGTCTGAATTATGGGATCAAACGAAATTTACACAATAGGAAGAGAATTTGGAAGCCTCGGAAAACAGGTCGGACAAGAATTAGCTAAAAAGACTTGGAATTAAATTTTATGATAAAGAGCTCTTACAGAAGGCAGCTAAGGAATCAGGACTTTGCGAGGAAATATTTGAGTCGCATGACGAAAAGCCTACAAACAGCTTTTTATATTCGCTGGTCATGGACACCTACACAGGTGGCTCTTATTCCACAGCACCATTTCTTGATATGCCTCTGAATCACAAGGTATTTTTAGCACAGTTTGATGCTATCAAAAAGATTGCGGCAAATGAATCCTGTGTTATTGTAGGCCGCTGTGCAGATTATGCTTTAGCAGACGAGCCGCATTGTCTCAATATCTTCATACGTTCCAACATGGACGACAGAATTAAAAGAATAAGTGAAAGACTCAATGTCCCGGAGAACAAGGCTAAAGACATAATTAAGAAAAAAGATAAAGAGCGCTCAAGCTATTACAATTACTACACCAGTAAAAAATGGGGAGACGCAAGAAGCTATGATTTGTGCCTGAACACAAGCCAGATATCAGTTGAGGACTCAATCGAGCTTATACTTAAATACAGAGAATGCATGAGAAGTCACAATAAATAATTGCATAATAAGTAATTGTATTGTTGTATAGAAAGCTATGGATTTAAAGCCATCGGAACTGATGCAAATAGAGGTTTCGATGGCTTATTCTTGTATTATTATAAAAGGTATCATCGAAGAATGCATTGATGATACCTTTTGACCCTTTAATCATAATATTGTTGTACGTATCGAAATTGCAGATATTATGCAAAAATTAAGCAGATGTATGTTTTTATTGTAGTACTTTAGTACTTTTATAAGGTCATTTATTCGTTAAACTTGTGTTTAGCGAATAAATGTGTGCCGCTAAAAAATAGTACCGCTCCGCTTGCAGTTACACCTTTGAAATTTCTATAAAAAGACGGTTGATAAATCAATCGTCTTTTTATATCTAGATTTTATGATTTTATTATGAAATAGATAACACATCCTCCACAATCTGCTCTGCGGTCAGATGATTCTCCTTCAGTACAGCATCCACATCATACCTGTCAAGAAATTCCTTCTTCAATCCATAATTCATCACTTTCATATTGCTTGCACCATAGAATCGTGCGATTTTTTCACCAAAGCCGCCATCTAAAATACCATCCTCTAAAGTAATAACAGTATCATGATTTTGCTTAAGCTTAGTCAAAAGCGCCTCATCCAATCCGGTGATGTAATACGGATTGATTACAGTTGCATTGATTCCGGCTTCTTCTTTAAGAAGTTTCGCAGCCTCCTTTGCCAGTTCAAAGAAGGTTCCCAGACCGATAATCGCAATCTTTTCTCCTGTCTGAGCCACCTCATATCTGTTGAGTCTTCCAAAATCCTTTGTCACCCTTGAACCATCTGAAATCATCGGTCCGCCCGGCAGCTTTATTGCAACCGGATAAGATGTCTGCTCCATACTCCAGTCGAGCATGGCCAGATACTCTTCCTTTGTTGCCGGTGCCAGATATACCAGATTTGGAATATTTGAAAGCATCGGAATATCCTGAAAGCCTAAGTGTGTAACGTCATTCATTCCATATACGGAACCCTGATATATTACCATTGTAATCGGACTGTTATTGATGCAGACATCCTGTGATACCTGGTCAAAGGTTCTCTGTACAAACGAACTGTATACACCATAAAATGGTTTACCACCATTTACTGCGATACCTGATGCCAGTGCCACTGCAGTCTCCTCTGCAATACCTACATCGACAAACTGACTGCCAGCCTCTTTTCTCTTATCCTCTGTAAAGCCCATAACAGTCGGCGTACCTGAAGTAATTGCAACAACAGAAGAATCATTTTTCATCTTTTCAAGCAGATATTCACAGGTCACAGAAGAATAATCCACTTCCACATTGTCAAATAGCGGCTTTCCTGTTTCTATATCGAATGGACCGCTGTAATGCCACTGCTCCTTACATTTTTCTGCTGGTGCATAGCCCTTGCCCTTAAGTGTGTTTATATGCACTACAACCGGTTTAGTGCTGTCCTTGACCTCTTTAAATGCCTTAATAAGAGCTGCAACATCGTTGCCCCTGTCCACATACACATAGTCAAGTCCCATAGCCTTAAACAGATTGCATTCTGCCTGACCGTCAGTCTTTCGAAGCAGAGCAAGATTCTGATAGAGACCTCCATGATTTTCAGCAATCGACATATCGTTGTCATTTACTATAATAATAAAATTGCTTTGAAGCTCAGCAGCAAAATCAAGTCCCTCAAGTGCTTCTCCTCCGCTTAATGAGCCGTCTCCGATGACAGCAATCACATTGCCGTTTTCACCCTTTAAGTCCCTTGCCTTTGCAAGACCTGCAGCCAGACTGACCGACGTTGATGTATGTCCGACTGTAAAAAAATCATGCTCGCTCTCGTTTGGATTTGTATAGCCCGACACATCATCATAGTGCTGTTCAGACAAATACGCTTCCTTACGCCCCGTAAGCATCTTATGAGGATAACTCTGGTGCGATACATCATAAACAATTTTATCCTTAGGTGATTCAAATACATAATGTAAAGCGATTGTCGCCTCTACCATTCCAAAATTCGGTCCAAAATGTCCGCCATGCTTACTTGCTCTTACCAAAAGGGCATCTCTTATCTCCTGAGCCAGCACCGGCAGTTCGTCTATCTTAATTTTCTTTACATCTTCTGGTCCGTTAATTTTCTCAAGATACATATTATATTTTGTCCTCCTATTTGTCCCAGGTCAATTCACCTGTCTTTATCGCATTCTCGTATTTAGAAATTTTATACTGTAAGCGTTCCATCGTGTTTTCAATCTGTTTTTTCTTCTCATCAAGCTGCTCGTATTGCTCCTTGAGAAGCTGACACCTTGCTTCAAATGTGGCATCTCCCATCTGAAAAAGCCTGATATATTCTATAAGCGCCTCAATCGGCACTCCGGCATTGCGCATACATATAGTGTGCTCCACCCAGCTGATATCTGATTCGGTATAATCGCGTATACCTCCTGCAGTCCGTGCAATCTGTGGAATCAGGCCTATACGTTCATAATACCTGAGTGTATCAGTAGACACACCAAAACGCTCACTCACTTCCTTGATAGTCACTCACATCGCCTCCTTTTTGATTGTTACAGTGAAACTATATCACTTGAAGTCCACTCCAAGTCAAGAGCTTTTCATCTTTTGTATACATAAAAAAATTATCGTGTTATAATCTCAATAATAAAATTTAAAAAGATTTACACTTGGAGGAAAAATATGAACTATACAGAATGTATCGAAAATGCCAGACCACGTCTTGGTAAATATTGCAAAGCTTGTCCTGAATGCAACGGCCGCGCATGCAAAAACCAGATGCCCGGTCCAGGCTCAAAGGGCATCGGTGACACAGCCATACGCAACTACGACAAATGGAAACAAATCCGTGTAAACATGGATACTATTGCCGAAAATAAGCCTGTAGACACCTCTCTCTCACTCTTCGGCCGTACTTTTAAATATCCGGTATTTGCAGGGCCTGTCGCGGTACAGCTACACTACGGAGACTGTCTGGATGATGTAACATACAACGATATCCTTGTGTCAGCCTGTGCCGAGAACGGCATCGCAGCTTTCACAGGCGACGGAACTGACCCAAATGTCATGGTTGCAGCCACCAAGGCTATCAAAAATGCAGATGGTGCAGGAATACCTACCGTAAAGCCATGGAACATTGAGACCATACGTGAGAAAATGGAGCTGGTACATGAATCAGGCGCATTTGCAGTAGCTATGGATATCGATGCAGCCGGTCTTCCATTCCTCAAAAATCTTGATCCTCCAGCCGGAAGCAAAACAGTTTCAGAGCTTTGCGATATCATACAGATGGCCGGAACCCCATTTATTGTAAAGGGGATTATGACCGTAAAGGGTGCGCTTAAAGCAAAAGAAGCAGGCGCAAGCGCTATTATTGTATCAAATCACGGTGGACGTGTGCTGGATCAGTGTCCTGCCACTGCTGAGGTGCTTGAAAGCATCGTAAAGGCTCTTGAAGGCTCAGGCATTAAGATTCTTGTAGATGGTGGCATCAGAAGCGGCACAGACATCTTTAAAGCCCTTGCACTGGGTGCAGACGGAGTTCTTATCGCAAGACCGTTTGTAACGGCTGTATACGGCGGTAAGGCCGATGGTGTACGTGCATACATAGACAAAATCGGTACAGAGCTTGAAGACACCATGAAGATGTGTGGTGTATCTTCGCTTGATGAAATCACAAGGGACTGTGTGATGACCTTCTAGTTTAAAAACGTGCTTCATGACTTTTCGTTTTTATATAAATTCTTCATACAAAAGCACCATAACCGGCATCGTCACTACAGCACAAAGCGTTGTCACTACATTTATTGCGCTGGCATACCTTGAATCATTGCCATACACCTGACACATCTGTGTGACAGTCGATGCCGAAGGCGTAATAACTGCTAAGAAAACTATAAGCATAATCTTTGGCGCATCTGCAGAAAGATATGCCATATGGCTGATTTTAATAAGAATAAGCGATATCAACGGAACCAGAAGCATCCTGAGAAAGGTAACAAATATGGAAAAGCCTGCCCATAGCAGAAATGATAAACAGCAAAACTAACCGCAAAATCACCGATGCCACAAATGCAATCAAAAGACCTCTCACTGTTTTTGAAGTGTAATCCACCTGAAAGGCATTGATAATAACACACGGTATAATCAGATACAGCACAATCTTTGATAAAACCTTGCTGTCCTCATCCTTCACAATACCTGCTTTCACGATAATAAAACCCATTAAAATTATGATAAAAAGCTCTATTATCTGTTCCATTAAAAGTATACTGATATGCATAAAAATCATCTCCTGCTCTAAATATCTATGTCTTAAAAGGCATGCATATCTAATTCATAATTTATAAATCTATAATCTCGTAGTCCACTTTGAACAATCCCACACATCCGTCGCAAGCCCATCATAGAAATCCGGCTCGTGGCATACCATCAGTATGCTGCCCTTATATTCCTTTAAGGCACGCTTCAGCTCATCCTTAGCATCCACATCCAGATGGTTGGTAGGCTCATCCAGAAGCAGAATATTTGTCTCTCTGTTTATCAGCTTGCACAGGCGTACCTTTGCCTGTTCACCACCGCTTAACACACGCACCTGGCTTTCAATATGCTTTGTGGTCAGACCACACTTGGCAAGCGCGCTTCGCACCTCGTACTGCGAAAATGCAGGAAACTCGTTCCATATCTCCTCAATACATGTGGTTGTAACCGACTGATCCATCTCCTGCTCAAAGTACCCTATCTCCAGATAATCTCCAAGTGTAACACTTCCTGAAAGCGGCTTTATCAGCCCAAGAATACTCTTAAGCAATGTCGTCTTTCCGATGCCGTTTGCGCCGGTAAGAACAATCTTTTGTCCTCTTTCCATCTCAAGGTCGAGAGCAGATGAAAGCGGATCATCATAGCCAATGACCAGTCCATTTGTCTGGAAAATATACCGCCCCGGAGTACGCGCTGTCTTAAAGTTAAACTCCGGCTTTGGCTTTTCAGCAGCAAGCTCAATAACATCCATCTTGTCAAGCTTCTTCTGACGTGACATCGCCATATTCCTTGTAGCTACACGCGCCTTATTTCTCGCCACAAAATCCTTCAGCTCTTTAATCTCCTGCTGCTGTTTGTTGTACGCAGCCTCAAGCTGGGCTTTCTTCATCTCATAAACTTCCATAAATTTGTCATAATCCCCGACATACCTGTCGAGCTTCTTGTTGTCCATGTGATAGATGAGATTTACCACGCTGTTTAGAAATGGTATATCGTGCGAAATGAGAATAAACGCATTCTCATAATCGTTCAGATATCGCTTAAGCCACTCAATATGCTCCACATCCAGATAGTTTGTAGGCTCATCCAAAAGCAGAATATCCGGCTTCTCCAAGAGGAGCTTTCCCATCAGCACTTTGGTTCTCTGACCACCGCTTAAATCGGTAACGTCTTTATCAAGCCCCAGGTCTAAAAGTCCAAGAGCCCTTGCAACCTCCTCAACCTTTGCATCGATCATATAGAAATCATGCATGGTAAGCATGTCCTGAATCGTGCCGGCTTCCTCCATCAGCTTATTCATCTCGTCCTCGTCCACATCGCCAAGACGCGCATATATGTCGTTCATCTCATTTTCCATATCATAAAGGAAATCAAATGCAGAGGAAAGAACGGAGCCGATAGTCATACCCTTTTCAAGCGCTGTGTGCTGGTCGAGATAACCCACACGCACCTTCTTTGCCCACTCTATTTTGCCCTCATCAGGCATAAGTCTGCCTGTGATAATATTCATAAAAGTCGATTTTCCCTCACCATTTGCACCGACAAGCCCTATGTGCTCGCCCTTCAACAATCTAAAGGAAACATCCTCAAAAATAGCACGGTCGCCAAAACCATGGCTTAGGTGCTCTACGTTTAAAATACTCATGTATACCTCTCTTCAAAATTTTATTTCCCCAATATGGCACTTTCTTCAAGATTTAGTCAGCAAGCTCATATTGTTTTGCCAGTCTGTTAAGCTCATCATGAACCTCTTTCACCAGATTTTCCGGGCCAATTATCTTAAAATTATCCCCCATTGCCATAATCCAATGAATAAAAAGCTTGTTATCAGCTACCTTCACAAAAACACGCGAATGAGCTTCATCCTTCTTTAAGATTGTCACATCGGTTCCAAACCTGTCAATCAGGACACCTATAGCGCTGTTTTTACACAGTATCTCAGCCTTAATCTCTTCTCCATTGTACATACCAAACTTCGATTTGCCATAAGAAGCAATATCGAGTTTTTAAGCTTCTCCCTGCCCTCACGGACTTTATTTTCAATCAGGATATTCTTCATCTTGTCTACACGGTAATGATGAATCTCCTTTACCTGTGTATCATGGTCATATCCAATCAGATAGTAATTGCCATCATTCCACAGCAATCCCCATGGACTGACATGATATCTTGCGCCGTCATGCTTCACCTCAAGCTCTTTTTTCGTATTCCACCGGCAATATTGAAAAGAAGGCTTGAATTATTTGCAATTGCATTGTGTATGGCATCGACATTTTTCATGATGTCGCTATTCATGGTTTTCACTCTTCCGGCAACATATACCTGACGCTGCAGAGTGGCAGCCTCCTGTCTGCTTGTAAGACTCTCCAGCTTCTTAATAAGCTCATTGGATTTCTCCTCAGTGATGAACTTGGCAGCCGCGACAGAATCCACCAAAAGCTTAAGCTCCGCCAGCTCAAATGCCCTGCCTATCACCTTATAATGGACAGTCCTACCATACTGCGTCTTTTGGGTTTTGATACCAAAATCATTCAGCTGTGCTATATCATCATACAGACTTTTTCTCGCTGCCGTGACATCGTATGCATGCAGCTTATTTAAAATCTCATCAAGCGTAATATCATGGTTAGCATCAGTATTATCCAAAAGAATTTTGGCCAGATACAAAGCTTTAGCTTTTGATTGCTCCTAGGTTCCTTAGATTGCTTCCCGGCAGTCAGCTCATTGTTTTCCGTTTCACTCATATACACTTATCTCCCCATCAATTTGTATTGTAACTATTCAGAATCACACCACACACATTTGCAAAACCGCACAATACTCGTCACTTGATTATTGCAGCAAGTTTTTCGCCACACATCACACCGAGTATACATCCTAAACAGCTCAACAACACATATCCGCACCCAAGCAGGCAGTGATTATGTTCAAACAGATTATAAGATTCCAGCGAAAATGTAGAAAACTACGTTGGTGATTAAAGTCAAAAAAGAAACTCAGTTTTTAAAGGTATAAGGCTGATGGCATATCTGGCATTGCACCTACGGCGCCACCCAGTGCTACAAATAAAAAATTCATGGTGGTTATCTCCTATATGTAAAATACGCGATTCTCTTTTCTCGGAATCACGTCAGGATAATCTCCATCGACATATCCAAGAGCACAATGTCCGATTCCCTCATATTCATCCTCAATACCGAGTGATTTGAGAAGCTCCTTGCCCCAGTCAGACTCAAACTCTTCCTTCGCGCGGTGAATCCAGCAGCTTCCTACACCCAGATCATGTGCTGCAAGCATCAGGTTTCCCATCACAAGACTGCCATCATAGACATGTGTAGGCCAGTCCTTCTTTCCAAGAACGATAAGAATAACCGGCGCACCATAAAATGGATCAGTATTACTTCCCATTATGTCGGCATTTCTCTTAGCGATTTCATCCCTTATTTCCTTATTTGTCACCTGAATAATAATGGTATTCTGTGCACCTCTGCCGTTTGCCGCAAATGTTCCGGCCTCAATTATCCGGTCAAGGATGTCCTGCGGAATCATGTCCGGTTTGAATTTGCGAATACTTCTTCTGGTTTTCATTTCTTCTAATACTTTGCTCATGATTTGGTCCTCCATGTAATTCAAATGATATTTACAATAAGTCTTTTAGCTTTTCCATCTCATCCTCAGACAACGTAATACCCTTTCCCATCTTCTCGTGCTCCGGTGCCCAGTCTCTGATATCATACTTTGGTTCTCCGCCATTCCATGAAATTCTGTTGAGTTCCTTTGTCCATCCTTTGGCACTTTCTGAGAGTGTGCCTATGTGTTCTACTATTTCATATTTAAAATCTGCCATTTCTATAAATCCTCCTTATTAGAATCAGCAACCCCAAACTTATTTACAAAATCCTCATAGCCATTTACCCAGTCAAACTTCGTATCATCGGATACTGCTTTAAAATGAAGCTCTCCGCAATGAATCTTATTCTTTTCCACATCAGTCAGGTCAGCCCATGTCTTACCTGCTTTTGTTTCAACGATAAAATATATTCCGATTGATGGGTCTTTCAAAGCCTCCTTACGACATACTACCGCCCAGTCAGGGCTATAATTACCATATGGTGTATCTATTACAAATCCACCATTTTTCAGCTTTGTAAAAAGTAAAACATTCTCATTATTCTCCAGCTTATGGGCAAACTTTGACTCACCTTCACTATCAAGCTTGTAATATTCATTCATCGCAGAACTTCTGTCAGATTTTGCTTTGAATACTCTCCATTCCTGCTCGAAATCTGCCTCTGTAATGGTATCAAGCTCAAAGATATTTCGCTCATCTAATTCATATCCGTTTATCACTTCATAAGAAGTAATATTGGAAGCCTTTGTATCATTAAGAATTCCTTTGATTAACTGAGTCACTTCATCCAAAATATCCTGATTATTAAGCAACTCTCGTTTAGTAACTCCCTGCAAAATCTTGAAAATTGCAAGTCTAGGTAACATTGTATGATACATTATAAAATTTGCAATTTCAAAATCAGATTTTTGGTCAGAACTAATTTCCACTTCCAGTTCCTTATCGCCATAAGGTAACTCTTCCATTACAAACATCTGCGATGTATTAAATTTTGCTCTACCCGTTTCAACCTTGTATTCATTCTTTGCTTTCTTGAATAATAAAGACTGATTAATCTGAAAAATACAGTCATCTATAAACTTGTCCTTGTCAATCTTAAATTTATAAATAGAACGCTGCATAAGATTCTTACGGAGTCCAAGATATATCTTTTCAAATTCACCTTGCGTCACATAGGCTCTAACACCATTATCATATGGAGCATTATCACCATTTGTAATTTCAATCTTTCTGGTGCCTTTCTGAATCATCAGTTCCTTGAACTGTTGCTTAATCAATTGAGCATGTTCATTCAAGGTATCATCAACAAACACCATATTATCCAGAGTTTTTGTTATCTGCTGTGAAGAACCCTTCATCACATTGTCTGTATTCATCACTCCGACAGACTCCAGTTCTTCCTTAAGTGTATCCACCAGTTTAGGACTGATTTTCTCCTCTGGAATTCCTGCCGATTTTAATGTTTCAATCAAAATATCAGCAGTAACCTCATCCTTGACAAAATGCATATTATCATTGAAATCCTTCTGAAGTGCAGATGCAAAATGGTCATAATAATCATTTGCTATTACAGTCAATTCATTAATTCTACGATCAATACAACGATTGCCTGTGTTGTCAACCGGCAATCTTAATCCTCGACCAATCTCCTGTTTTTTAGCAATATCAGAACCGCCAGCTTTTAACGTACAAAGTGTAAACACGTTTGGATTATCCCATCCTTCTCTCAATGCAGAATGTGAAAAAATAAACGCAAGAGGCTCATCAAAAGAAATCAGTTCATCCTTCTTGTCAAGAATAAGACTGATACCTCTATCAATATCTTCTTGTGACTTTGCCTTGAGTTTCACATCGCTATCGTCCACAGATGAATCCCAGCCTTCAACATCTACCGCATTATTCTTCTTGTCTCTGGCAAAATATCCCTCTCTTACAGCCTGCACATTCATGTAGTCTGGAAAATACTCTTTATTCATTTCCAGCTCATGCGTATGAGTCGTTACATACTTTTTGTACTCTTCATCAAAAATACGCAGATACTCGCCTCTTCCATCAGGAGCTGAATCATCACGCACCTTATCTACCGCATCAATAAAGAATAATGTCAAAGCCTTGATTTTCCTACCTGAACGAATAATGTTGAGCTGTTTTGTAAAATGGTTCTGTATCGCTAATCTTATTTGAATTCGCACAGCCTCATTCTTCTCTATCTCATGATTACTGTGTCCAAGCTCCAGACCAAAGAATCCTTCCTTAGTAGCAACTGACAATGGCTTTAATTTATGAGGTTCCTCTGCAATACGATAATCCTTATACTGAGATAAACCACCCGATAATTCTTCTAGAGATGCTCCACCACCTACATTGAAATTTTTAAATCTGATTGTTCCACCTTGATCTTGTGAGAATATCTCAATCTTTGCTTTCAAATCGGAAGTAAACGCAAGATATCTGATATATGGATAATCCTTTGGAATCACACCATAGACTGTCTTAACAACAATCTTTTTAACTAAATCCTTCTGATATGCTGCAAAGGAATCCAGCTTATAAATCTGATTGTATAACTGCTTGTGTGTAGCAGAATAACGTAAAGTAAAAAGTGGCTTTAACTCTTCAATAGCAACTAAAGACTTTGACTTTTTCTTTTTAGTACCTTCAATCTTCTGTGGTTCATCTATAATTACGATTGGCTTGATGTATTTGATATCTTCCCAAAGATTTTGACCATACTCATCTTCCTTACGAATTTTATTGGTATCCTTATTGAAAGCCTGAATATTAAGAACACAGATACTTAAATCATTGCTCTCTACCAACTTTGAACTAATCTGCTTTGGATTATTACTGTCATATATAAAACTGTGTTTGCCAATATCAATGTTGTAAAGTCTCTTGAAATGGTCAGCTAACTGCTCCATCGATTTCTCTACCCCCTTACGGATAGCGATAGATGGAACTACTATCATGAATTTACGAAATCCATACTCTTGATACAACTCAAGAATTGTACGAAGATACACATATGTCTTACCAGTACCTGTCTCCATTTCAATCGTAAAGTTATTTCCATCAGCCAGAACATTATCAGCAAATAAATCATTTGATAGCTGTACTTTTCGTAAGTTCTCCAATAGCCTGCTACCAACAACAATGTCATTATTTCTAACAGGATCACCCTCGCCCACTTTGCGAATACGATTAGGTCTGTAAATACCATCTACATGTCTTGACAAACCTCTGAATAATTCTACAGTAGAATGAATTGCCTGCATCTGATAATCAAGATCATCCTCAAATTGGAATGTAATACGCTTTGCCATAATTCCATTACTCCTTAAATAAATTCTACTATATATGTAGGCTTGTTAGTTCCTGCATTCTTTTCAATCAAAGCTTTCAATCTTCTGAATGTCTCATCTTTCAGCGCAATGTCATCCTTGAATGCTGAGTCTCTGAAAATAAATTTGATTGGTAATGGGTCAAGCTCTGCAAGTTTTCCAACCAGCTCCTCGGTAATCTTTGTTTCCAAACATACCAAATAACTGCTTGCATAGAGATATGTACGACTGCCAATATCTGTTAACTGCTCTAATGTTTCTGAAAGTGCCACATCACGCTGGCGGAGCATTAACTCGTAGACTACATCTATATCATTTGCATCTGGCATAAAATCAACAAGGTCTGGTGTATACTCCAATTGTTTCATATCTACCTGCCCCATATCCATAAGAGAATTCCATTTGATATTGGTATCAGCGGTTCTAAATACTTTAAAGCCAATATCTATATCTGCATCTGGATGCTCTGATTTTATTTTATCTCCTGCTCTACGAATGCGTTCTTTTCCAATTTCGCAAATATTCGTATACCCACTTTTATATGCCTCTGTCTTCTCATCACATAATTCTGGCAATTGAACTAATCCAAAAAACAATTGAGCATTATTTTCAATATTATACTCAAATACCGCTTGAGCCGTAGTTGCTGCGCCTGAAAAGAAATCCAAAACAATATCCCCATTATTCAAGTCTAACATATTCATTATTTGTTTGATTAAAAAAACTGGCTTTGAATAGTCAAAAACTCCTGCTTTTCCTTACAGCCTCTTTACTTCCTCCGTACCATTTTGATAATTTATTTCACTCTCATCCCAAATACTTTTTGCCTTAGTCCTTCTTGTTTCACCTCTACTAAGATAATCTTTTTGAAATATATCCCATTCAAGCTCTCCTTGCCTAGAGACTTGCCTTCCTATTATCTGATCACTGTTTAATAATATTTTATCTTTACTCCATCTCCAAGTTCCATCTTCCATAGTCGATGGCTGAATTGGAAGTGCTTCTTCTGAAAATTCATAATTCTTTTTCAATGACACTCCCCCTGTATTGGGATTGACATATATAGGGAAATAAAGATTAGGTCTCTCACTCCTTCTCCAAAATCCTCCTCTCATTCTCAATCCGAGTAAACGATATTTTCCTCCAGCATCTTCATACTTATATTCTGATAACATATTCTCAGATAAAGCATGACCTATTATATTTACATCATTCCTACTTTTTGCAAATAGCACGAGATATTCATGCAAACTTGCCAACTCTGCTGTAGACATGGAACCTCGTGGATTGCTTTTTACTACTATAGATCCGATATAATTCTGCTCTCCAAAAACTTCTTTACATAATTTAATTAAAATTTCAAATTCATGCTCATCAATACTAATCGAGATAATTCCATCATCACTCAATAAATCTTTTGCAATCTTTAATCTTGAATATAACATACTTAGCCATTTAGCATGATATTTATTTGTCGATGCACTATTAATCACATATTTTTCGCCAACTACACTTATGGTGCCTTCTGCTATATTGCTTTCACTCTCACTCATTTCAAATGAATCATTATAAACAAAATCATTTCCAGTATTATATGGTGGATCTATATAAATCATCTTGATGGCACCATAATAATTCTGTCTAAGTAACTTCAACACTTCCAGATTATCTCCTTCAACATAGAGATTCTCTGTAGTATCTGCATCCTTACTATCCTCTGGAATAAATTTTAGTGTTCTACCAATAACATCTTCCTGCGCAATCCTTTTTGCATTCTTTTTTCCTGCCCAAGTAAGCTCATACTTTTCGCTTCCTACTTCCTCATACTGTCCAAGTTCTTCTTAAGGCTTCAAAATCAACCTCTCCATCCTTTACTGCAGAAGGGAATAACTGAGCAAGTTTCTTTACATTATCTCCAACGATATCACTAATCTGCTGCGGTACTTTATTATTCATATTTTATATTCTCCATTCGTCATATATCAAAATTACTCTACTTTTAAATACTCCACCATTTTATTTGTAATCTTCTCGATAGCACACTCTATTTCATTCTTAACAATACTAATTTCATTATTTATTTCATCTTCAGACCATTCTTTATTCGGTTCTTTCAGGCATCCATCACAAATTTTTTTAAAATTACCGATATACGTTCCAATTGAATTTTTATATTTTTCAATATCTATTTCCAAATTCATTGCTTTATTATAACAATCAAGCTCATAATACACAGAAAGACTTTTTATATTTAATTCACTTAATCGTCCCATTACCAAATTATATATTTCAACTTTTTTATCTGCATCACGAGTTATCAAACATTTATCGACTAGTCTTGTGACAGATATAACCCCATTTTCCATTTCAGATAAATATTCGATTTCTCTTTTTAAATAATCAATCTGTATTTCAATTTGTTTTTGTTTCCAGTCTCTTTTCCTTGCATAATGTTCTGCCACATATACACCAAATATAGCAACCCCAATTGGTATTATTGCATCTGCAAACACGTTCCATACACAGCTAATCATCCTGTACACCTCCAAGTTCTTTTAATTGGTATATTTCTGTTTTAATCTCTTTATTGAGTTTCATCTTTTCGGCATTAGTAACTGCTGCTTTTAATCTACCCCTGGACGTTACCAGCTCTACATATTTCTGGCATATTCTGGCAGTCCTGTCTGAATCATACCAAGTATTGCCATCAAGCAATTTGTCTGTGTGGATATAGGCTTTCTCATTAACAACCATATATGCTTTATAAAACCACTCTTTGTAAAGCTGTACTTTGTCTATCTTATTCTTTACTGTGGAATAATTCATATATGCCATAAATCTATCCCTGTTGCTATCTGGAATACCAAGCATATATTTGTCTGTAAGCAATGTCTGTTCTATCACAATCTGCATATCGTCTGTTTGGCTGAGTCGCTTTACTGCCATTGAATAAACCTCATCATTTGTATCATGCATATGAATCACACATAAAGGTTTTATAAGGTTCTGATAAGTGGATGCAAGGAAATTTGCATCCTTGATGTTAGCCACTTCAATATCATAAAACTGTATGACCTGACAACGATACTCTTCATTGTTTACGGATGGAATTTCTTCTCCAGCAATCTGATAATCAAGCCTTACAGACTTAACTGCATCTTTTATTCTTTTTTTGTCATTAGGCTTTAAATCCTTTGGGATAAAATCTTTTAAAGCCACCTTTACATCTACCCTGTATGTATCTGGTAAATCAAACATACAGTATCACCTCCAATACTCACGTCTTTATTCAACCACCAAGAATGAAATCAATTCAAAATCATCGGCAGTTTCATCAGCAAAGGCATTATTGAATCCTCCAAAATCAAACATAAGCTGAGTAGCCTTTGACTCCTCTTCGCCCTTGATTGATTTTATCGCTTTATTTAGCAGGTCTGAATAGAACTGCATATCCTTGGCATTATTGGTGCGTACAAAGAATTTTTGGAATAGTTCCATGACAGGTTTGCTCTTGCCATAGCATAGCTTACGAAACTGCTTTACCACTTCCCTAGCCTGTCCATTTCCGAAGAGTACCTCTCCATTATTTCTCATATATATGAGGTAATATGATACAAAGAGCTGTCAGATTTAGGCTTATTTGCATCGTTGCGATGCTTGAAGCAGAATAGTACTCCAGCATTCTCTCCATCTGTTACAGAATACACACCTTTTGGAACTTTCTTAATCTCTGGTACATTTTGAATGTATTCCGACAACTCATTCAAATACTCATTCATATTCAAATCGGTAAGCGAGATATTGTCGTTTGCATCCTCTATATCAATAACTTCATCCTTCAGTCGCTCAAGCTGACGCTTTCTAAAGTTGAAATCATTCATCTCAGGAGTCAATACATCCTCATCACCTGTTGAAACAAGATTCATCGTAGTCATCTTGCCCTTTACTCTAGCTTCAAGTCCAAGATATTCATTCAGTTCCATGTTTGGAAAGAAATTTATCATCTGGATATTTGTATTCTTACTTCCTATACGGTCAATACGTCCAAATCTCTGTATCAATGATACTGGGTTCCATTGAATGTCAAAATTAATTACCGTGTCACAATCCTGTAGGTTTTGTCCTTCAGAAATACAATCGGTTCCGATTAACAAATCTATCTGCTCATTCTCTGGAATCTCTTTCTTCATCTTTGAAATGGGTGAAAAAGCACAAAGTACAGAATTAAAATCACTATCTACTTGTTATTTGTTATGACACGTTTTCCTGTAACAGAGGCGGTATATATTCCAAGCTTTCTCATATACACGGACAGCTTATCATATAAATAATCGGCTGTATCTGCGAATGCTGTAAAAACTATAACCTTTCTATTTCCATCATTATATGGAGTATCTTTTATTTTTTTCTCAATTATTGCTATTAAATCTTGAAGCTTTGATCTCTGTTTTCGTCAAGAATACGTTTTGCATTATTATGTATTTCAGCAATAATTTGTTTATCACTTTCCAAATCATCAAGATAATCATGTACTCTCAAATGCTTTACATCTATCTCATATTTTCCCTCGATATACACATCATCTGAATCACTATCGTCAAAGCCTGAATCTTCCTCTTCTACCTTTCCACTACCTTTCAATAGAAGCCTCTCTGTACGCTCAATTCTCTCCAGTAATCTTCTAAGAGTTTCTTCAAAAGAATACACAGAACTTTCCAGTCTCTTAAAAAGATTAAATCTATGAAGTATTATCATTCCATTTGCCTGTGTATCGAAATCCATATCTCCACCATGTTTTCCTTTTAGAGAATATTTTTCGATATACAGCCTTTTATATTCTTCTTTTATATACTTAGTAGGAGTATATACACTCAGAATCAAAGCTTCCAAAAGCTCATTTGTTTCTTTAAAATGCAGTAATTCCCCTTTTGCATCTATATCACTGTTGTAAGTATCCGGTTTATTTTTTTCTGGAAACTTTCCTACATCATTACCACCATAGTAACTTGTAATATGCTTTCTGCTTCGGGCTATTGTCATAAGCTCCAAAAGTTTATAAAAATCAGATGGCAAACTATCAAGCAGTTGGTCTTTTTTATGATGAGGTATCTTATCCCATACATTGATACTGGCCGTTGTCCTGCGCAAAAGATTTTCTACACTTGAAATTCCCTGCTCATCAAACGCTGCATCATTATCCCGTGTAATAATACTAATCTGATTTTTCAAATCCACAAGACTGTTATTTACAGGAGTGGCTGAAAGCATAAGCACTTTTGTATTATTATTACCATGCATTATAACATCCTGCATCAATCTCGCATATCTGCTCATTATCAGTTGATCATTGTCATCATATCTGTCTTTTCTGTTACGGAAATTATGTGATTCATCAATAACAACCAAATCATATAATCCCCAGTCAAACTTCTTTAAGTCCTGTCCGGATTTTGACATTCCGCTATATCTGGATAAATCCGTATGAAACATTATTCTGTAATTGAATGTTTCCTTTAAAAAAGAATCTTTATAATCGCCTCTGAATGAATTCCAGTTATCATAAAGCTTAGCAGGAGTGAGCACTAAAACTCTGTTCATCCCTATTTCAAAATATTTTATGATTGCAAGAGCCTCAAAGGTTTTACCAAGACCTACGGAATCTGCTATAATACATCCTCCATAAGTATTAAGCTTTCGTATTGCAGACACTACGCAGTCCTTTTGAAAATCATATAATGCATTCCAAATCTGTGTCTTTTTAAATCTGACACTATCTCTTTCAAAGCGTTCTACTCCAACATCAAGCTGATTTCCGAACAATTCATTTAATGTAAAATAATATAAAAACTCCGGAGCATGTTCCTTGTATACATATTTCAAGCTGGCAAGAAGTTCTTCTTTATAATCGACAGATACTCTCTCATTAAACCAAATTTTTTTAAAGGTTTCAATCGAGCCTAATATCTGTTCCTTATCAGCGCTACCCGTTAATATGGTATCAAAGTTTATATTGCTAAATGACTCTCTACTATTCATTCTGGAAACTTCAAGAGAAGAGCTTCCCTGTATCATAAAGTCATCATCAATTATCAGAACATTACCACCTATTCGTACAACCGGATTAGCTTTTCGAATATTAACATGCTTCTCAATAAAATCATGCATATTTCTTGCTTTTGAAAAATGCTGAAGTTTATTTTTTTCTGTGATATCATAAGCATTAAACAATACATCTGTCGGATTAATTTCAAATTCATGAGCTATTTCTGACTGATGAGGTAAATATTTAACATCACGGATTACAAAATTAATTTCTTTTACGTTCTGTAGATTTTTCTCAAGTTGTGAAAATACTGATAGTGTAAGTTTATCATTTACTATATTTACTATAGCATCCTTTTTATCACGGAGAACAGCATTGATTGCCTCTATCATTTTTTCGTTTGTATTTATCACATTTGACATAATTAACTTCTCCCTCAATCAGTATTTTTACGGTTTTGCAATATAGATATTATATTATATCCAAGGAACAATCGCAAGCTATATACCATTGCCTAAGCCCTTGTCATACAATTATATCTAATTCCTAAACAAGTCGTCTAATCGCCAATATAGTATGACACTGCACGCTTCTGTTCGCAGTAATTCCTGCTTTAGTCGACTGCGCTTCTACAATGATACCATCACCTGCATATATTGCAACATGGCCTGGATAGACGACTACATCTCCCTGCTGTATATTATCAAATGATACTGCCTGTCCTGCTGACTTAAACGCCTGTGAATATCTAGGAGTGCTTATTCCAAAATGAGCGTATATTTCATGGACAAACCCCGAACAGTCCACTCCGTTTGTCAGACTATTACCTCCCCAGACATAAGGATTACCTACAAATTGCATCGCATATTCTACAACAGATTTGCCTGCTATTCCGGTTGATGCGCTTGGATTTTTACCACCACCGGAAGCATAATCACTGGTTATGCTTCCACCTTTACCTGCACCGCCACCATCATAGCTTGAGCCACCACCATTATAATCCGAACCCCCATTATTATTGTCACTATTTGAAGAGTTTCCATCAGATGTATTGTCTCCTGTGGTGTTTCCGGTGCTTGTACTTCCTATTATTGCAGAATAATTAAAAAGCTCTTTGTTTCTGCCATCAGCAAATTTTGTTTCTCTGACAAGATCTTTCAGATTAACTTCGTTATTGTAATCAACATCAACAAATCCATAGTCCACTGAATTAAGAATTTTCTTTCCATCCAAGTACTGCATTATTTCGCTTACATCATTCGTATCTACTTTATTATCGCCATTACAATCGCCATTAACACCATCGACCACGTAAACATCTTCACCATTTGATGCTCTATAACTATATTGCATGCTTGCCCCACGATATGACGACTGCATATATGTCAAATCATCGGCTTTTATAAACACTGATTTAACACTATCAGTTTGGGCTAAGCTGTTAATCTCAATTCCAACTTCAAAACCCCATGCTTCTTTTTCTGCAAAGCTCAATTTTTCTGCAAATCTTCCTCTCAGCATAGAATAAAATGTATCATTTTCATCTACCTTTTCCTGATTTAATTTAAGAGAAAAATCATTCATACTTTCATTTTTTATATCACTACCTGCTATATACCAACAGGCATTACTACTCTGAAACCTTTGATTTGCGCCTTCATTTTTTAATGCATTTATTGTTTGTGACGGAATACTGTCATATATCTGTGGTGCAGTTGCTATTTTCTGTTCTGTATCTGTTTCCATTGTTTCATTTTGATTAGTTTTGGCATATACACTGCTTTGTACTGCACACGTTAAAATCATCGTTGCAGCTATAATCATTCCTACCGCACGTCTTGTTTTGCTATTCTTTATGGTTTTCGCAAGCAACAATGTTGTCTCGACTATAATGATCATCCATAGAATATAATTGTTATTATCACCTGTTTTTGCTGCTTTTGAGATATTTTCTTTGCCTGTTTTGTCAACTTTATCATTATGAATTGGATCATTAGAATTACTAATAGGAACTATCTCTATTTGTTTTGATGGATTCTGTACCTGAGAGGTTTTAGGTGGTGTTTTATCATCTGATTCAGCAATTACAGTCACCTTACAGCTTATTTCTTTTCCCTCTACTATTGCTTTTACTACAACCTCACCGGTCTTTTTGGCTGTTATCTTGCCATTATTATCTACAGTAGCAATAGACTCGTCAGAGCTGCTCCACTTTATATCCTTATCCTTAATATCTCCAATTATTTTAATAACGCCAGTTTTACCTGTTTCGATGCTAGTTGCTGTTTTATCTAGAGATATTTTATCTTCCGGTGTCTCTGTTTTCTCAGTATGAATCAGAACTGAAGCCTTATTTAATACTGTAGTTGAATTTGATAATACCTCGTTGTTACATGTTTCACATTCTTATACGTTTATATCTATATTGCCTGTTGCAATTTTATCACCATTTGATACCATAACAATCTTTATATTTCCGTCACTGTCAATATTATAATCCGATGTCGAGCTATTTAACACTGAACTTGGCTGTATGCTTTTTTCTATATCGCTCTACGCATAAAGCGGTTCAAGCTTTGCATCATCATATTTTATAGTCAACATTGCAGCCATTACATCTTCATTTGTCGGCATATCTATAGAATATGTCAGGATATCTCCCTTTTTGAGTTGTTGCTTATCACTCGATATTACTATCAAGTTTCCACCATCTGCGTACACAGCGCTTTTGTCAATAAATATTGTCATTCCCAATGTGCAAATGAAACAAAATAGAAATAACTTTACTAGTTTTAAGTTGTTTTTAACCATCTTTTCATACCTCCGATAAATAATTCAGAACTAATTTAGAACTTTGGCTTATGATGACTATAGCTTATCACATTACGAGTCCCAAAGTCTGCCCTCGTAGCTCGAATTTTTGTTCGATAGTTACTGTTCAGTCCCTAGCCAGAAGCCCTCTCTCGTAACCATATTTTATTTATAAAAACATCTATAATACCTTGAAAAATGGCAGTTTTCTGCTATTTTTTGTTGTATTTTATAGTGTTATGTGTTGCAATTAACTCATAACCACAAAAGAGGTGCTTTTAATGGCTATCATAAAACAATTCGACAAAAGATCCTTTGCTTAAACAAAAAATCGCTCAAACTCACGGTCTGAACGATTTTTCTATTCGGGAATTGGTTTAGTTCCCCATCTTTATATAAGCTCTACTCAAGCTTGAATTTGCCGACTTCCGTTGCCAGATCCTCTGCGATGCCATTGTTGTCAGAAGCCTCGCTTTGGATATCATTGACGTTACCGGTAAGCTGTACGGAAGACTCGGAAACTCCCGCAATGCCCTTGGCACTCTCTTCCACGGCAATGTTGACCGCAGAGATGGATTCACGGATGCCATCCATCGTGCTGCGAAGTTCTTCCGCAGTCTGCGCGAACTGCTCCATCATTGCACGCATTGCATTCGCATCGGTCGCATAATTTTCACTCGTTGCAACAAGACCTCCGAAGCCTTCCTCTGTGGAATTGCGGACAAATTCGATCATCTGCTGCGATCCCTCTGCCAGTTCATCCACTGCCTGAATAACCTCTGCACTCACCTGGCGGATTCTTGCTGCGGCATCCGCAGAATTACCTGCCAGCTTTCCGATCTCATCCGCAACCACCGCAAAGCCGCGTCCTGCTTCCCCTGCGCGTGCCGCTTCAATACTTGCATTCAGTGCAAGAAGATTGGTCTGCTCCGTAATCTCTATAATGTTGGAAGTCAGAATCTCGATCTGTTCCACCGATTTGGACTTTGCAATCTTCTCATTTAAAGCTGCAGCCATCTTCTCCGTCTCAATGTTTGCTTTCTTCTGCCCCTCCTCTGCTGCATCATTCGCCCCGGAAGCACGGCTCTCCATCTCCTGAGAAGAGACTTTTCCGGCATCCGCATTGCCTGCAATACGCTCTACCGATGAATAGATTTCGTCAATCGCCTCCGTAATCTGATTGAGTGAAGAAGTCGTTTCCTCCATCGCCGCACTCATCTCCTGCATCGTTGCCGACACATCAGTAATGCTTTCATCCGCAGAGCTCAGATGATCCACCATTTTGCGGGAAGTAGACATAAGCCGCATGGATCCGGACGAAATTCCGATCATAATCTTGCGGATATACGCTAACAACTCATTCACATTGCCCGCAATCAGTTCCAGCTCATCACCGCTTCTGACATCCAGTTTCTGAGTCAGATCCCCCTCATTATGTACCAGATCATAAATCTTCGCATTTACCTGCATCAGTCCCTTTGTAATCCTGCTAACGATAATCGTCAGAATCAGGATTGCCAGAATCAGACAGATGCCTCCGATCTGTAACGTCTGGACAACAGCCTTCTGTAATTCTGCTGCAATCGATGACGCATCATAATCGCATCCAAGTATTGCAACAACCTTGCCTGCATTGTCCTCAATCGGCTTGTATACCGTAATCAGATCTCCGTCTTCTGTATGGTCGATGTAATCCTGAATGTATTCCTTTCCACCGAACACCGACTCCAGTTCCGCGTATGAATCCGCAAATTCATCACCGACTTTTGCCGCATCCTCGTCCGAATCCACACCATAATACACTTTCTTTCCGTCCGTATACAATGTGTATAAAAAAGCAATTCCGCATGCTTTTTGCTTTTTTCTGAGATCTCCTTGCAGATTCTGATAGACCTGCGTACCTTCCGATCCTACCGTCACTTTGTATACCAGATTGGCATCCAGCGAATCCGCAACGATCGTTGCCGCCATGTCTGCTTCCTCAACGCCCATCCTCACCATGCTTTTCTCAAAACGCGTGTAGGAATTGTATCCCATCAAACCACAGACGAGTACAACGATTATGATTGACGGAATCAGGATCTTCGCGCGGATTGTGAGTCTCCTTGTACGAATTTTGCCTTTGTTCATTTCAACGCTTCTCCTTATGTCTACATGTATGGCACAAGTATAACACATTATCGAACGATGGGCAACGGGCGTGTTCGTCAATTATTATCGAACCAAAAATGAATGGTAACTGTTCGGAGCTTTGTTTTTTTCACAGATTTATAGTATAATACCTACCATGAAATTACAAAAATTATACAGCAAGGTCCGTCAGGCCCTTGACGACTACAATATGATAACTGAAAATGACAAAATCGCCATCGGTGTCTCAGGCGGAAAGGATTCTCTTACGCTGCTCTATGCGCTTTCCGGCATCAGAAGCTTTTATCCTGTGCCCTTTGAGCTTGTAGCGATAGCGGTTGACCTGGGATATGAGGATTTTGATTTAACACCTGTGAAGGCGCTGTGCGATGAGCTCTCTGTTGAGTTTTATGTGGTGAAAACTGATATTGGAAGAATATCTCTTGAGAAATCTAAGAATCAGGCTAGTCCCTGCTCATGGTGTGCAAAGCTTAGAAAGGGAGCTTTGAATGATTTTGCGCTGTCTGTCGGCTGCAATAAAGTAGCATACGCACACCATATGGATGATATTATAGAGACTATGTTTCTTTCCCTGCTATATGAGGGACAGTTTTATTCATTCGCGCCTGTTACACAGCTGGACGGCAGTGGACTTGCCATCATCCGTCCGCTTATGTACGTCGGTGAATCAGATGTGAAGGGCTTTAAGAATAAATACAATCTGCCGGTGTGCAAGAATCCATGCCCTTACGACGGCCACACACGGCGCGAATATGTAAAGCAGCTTGTCAGACAGCTCAATATGGAAAATCCGGGTGTCAAGAAGAGACTGTTTTCTGCTATTCAAAACGGCAATATCGATGATTGGGTGAAATGCACTAAGCCTTCCGATGCTTCATAGAGCGCTTTTTCTCATACATCCTAGAATCAGCCTCACGGATTATCTCATTAATATCCTTTGTGCTGTTATCGTTTTTCACAGCATATCCCATGGCAGCTGTGATAGGCACTATATTATTTCCATCAGTGATACATCCGAGATTATCCATCATTTCAGAGATATCGCCTATGTACATTTCATCTTTCCAAAAAACTGTGAACAGAAATGATTGTTCCATAAAAATGCCTTTCATACTTATATCTTTTACAGCTTGTCCGAATCCAGTACAATCGTAAATGGCCCGTCATTCTCAAGCTCTATCTTCATATCGGCTCCAAACACCCCTCTTTGTACTCCGGGAACTGCCTTATCACACTCGCTGATGCAGTATTCATAAAGCTCGTTTGCCATATCAGGACTTCCTGCCTCCACAAATGAAGGACGATTGCCCTTCTTACAATTTGCATAAAGCGTAAACTGCGATATAAGCAATAGCTTTCCGTCTACATCATTTATCGAAAGATTTGTCTTGTCATTCTCGTCAGCAAAAATTCTCATATTTATAAGCTTTTTGATCATTTTATCAGCAATCTCTTTAGTGTCTGTCTCTGCTATGCCTATCAAAACGCACAGTCCCTTTTCTATGCTGCCGGTTATATTTCCATCTATAGTGCACTTTGCATGGTTTACACGCTGTATTACAAATCTCATTATTATGTTGTCTCCTTAAATATGTTATTTGCATGTTATAAATTGGATATAATTATTTTGTTACAATTTATGTGACATATAGTTTTACTACCATTTTTATCCAACAATTTGCATATTATTTTAAACCATATTTATAAAATAAACAAGTCTGTCTGTGACTTTGTCCACATAGTTTCAGTCAAAATCATATGAACACCGCAATCCCTAAAGTGCATTTATTAGGCAATTTGTATTCATTTATAAGCTTTCGTGTACATTTATGAATTATATTGTCAAGTGACGTATTACTGTGTTAGAATTATAAATATAAAATTTCTACAAACCATTTTTTGAGTAAAGGAGGATATTTATGAACTACAATATTGAGGGAGAGCCATTACCGGTTGTGATCTGCAACCTTGAGGCAAACGAGACTATGATTACCGAAAAAGGTGCCATGTCATGGATGACTCCAAACATGAAGATGGAGACTACATCAAATGGAGGCATCGGCAAAATGTTTGGCCGTGCATTTTCAGGTGAGAGTATGTTCCAAAATCGCTACACATCTATGGGTGGTCCTGGAATGATAGCATTTGCATCATGCTTTCCAGGATGCATCAGACCCTTCCAGATTGCACCGGGACAGGAAATAATTGCCCAGAAATCAGCATTTCTTGCTTCAACCTCCGGAGTTGAGCTGTCCGTATTTTTCCAAAAAAGAATAGGAGCAGGTTTCTTCGGCGGTGAGGGCTTTATCATGCAGCGTCTGTCAGGAAACGGATTGGCATTTTTAGAATTTGACGGCCACATAAAGGAATACGAGCTTGCGCCCGGTCAGCAGCTGGTGATTGATACCGGATACTTAGCCGCTATGACAGGAAGCTGCCAGCTCGAAATTCAGACTGTTCCGGGTATCAAAAATGTGGTATTCGGCGGTGAAGGATTATTCAACACCGTTGTCACCGGACCTGGCCGTGTATGGCTCCAGAGTATGCCGGTTTCTCAGCTTGCAGGTGCAATCAGACCTTTTATTCCAACAGGCAACTAAACCTATAAAACAGGACTGTCGATATTCAGGCAGTCCTGTTTTACACTTTATACTAAATTCTATGGTTTTATATTTTATCTATGCCATACCATTTGCAGTTTTGTACTTCCATAGCATCTCAGCGTGATTCTGCTCTTCTATCTGTATATCTGCCAATAGCTTTCTGATATCCGAATTTCCAAATACAAATACATCGGAATTGTACTCGCCGGATACCAGCTTTTCTGTTCCTATACAGTCTGTAGCCAGATAACAGTCAGCTTTCTTGTCCTCAGAATTGCCAAGCGAATCGTATGTTGCAGCAGGGTTATAATTCTTTCCCTTAGAATCATTGCAGTCAACTGACGGAACCTTTCCCTTAATCACCTGATCCAAAGAGTCAAAATGCTTTTGTTCATCCCTTGCTATTTCTTCAAAAAGCTCCTTAAGCACCGAATCCTTTGCCTGATTGCTGTATTTGGTATACTTCTCTATGCATGCCTGTTCCTGTGTTTTTAAATCTTCAATAGCGTTTGTTTCTTTTTCTGTTAGAATCATTTGATAGACACCTCCTGTCAGCATTATTATGTACAAAGGTGTAAATTATATTTATGATTGCCACAATTTTAATTAAAAAAGCCTCTAACCGAAATCGCAATTAAAAATAAGATACATAAAATAATTACTCACAGCACATGCTAAACTCATACTTAGGATGAAAAATAACAGTAACTATTCAACATATTCAGGATAGCTGCAAATAAAAATCAAATTAAAACATCAACTAAACAAACAAATAAACAAGCATCAATCAGGAGGACCATTCATGAATAATACAGGGATATATAATGCCAATACACATAATACCGACCAGAATATCTACAACCGGCAAAACTTTAAACAGTATCATACCAATAAATCCAACATCTGCGGCATATCAGATGATAAAACTGACTGCAGCCGCCAAAGTGCCTTCTGCGATAGCGCAAACTATGCGGATTTACCACTCGGATGCGTATGCGAAGGAACTGAAGTTAGAAACAGTGCTGACGAAAATGTCAAAATTTACAATATAAAGCACTCTCATCAGCCTATTTAGCCAGCTCCCAAAATGCCACTGCACTGGCAGCAGCCACATTTAGAGAATCGACGCCATGTGACATTGGTATCTTTACAGTGTAATCACAGGAGTCTATAGTCTGCTCATGAAGACCTTCTCCCTCAGTACCGAGCACTATTGCAAGTCTTTCCTCTGAGTGAAGCACAGGGTCATCTATACTCACGGAATCATCAGTCAGCGCCATAGCACAGGTCTTAAATCCAAGCTTATGGAGCACATCAATATTGTATTTATAAACACTGCTATTTCGGTCGCTGCAATTTTGGTCACGGCTATCACACTTATCATGCAATGAAGCATCTGAAAAAGTGTTGTCACTGCCGACATTGTACTTGGGAAAATATGCCCATGGCACCTGAAACACAGTTCCCATACTAACCCTGATTGCACGCCTGTACAAAGGATTGCTGCAGGCAGGAGTGAGCAGCACCGCATCCATATGCAGTGCTGCCGCTGACCTGAATATAGCTCCGACATTGGTTGGATTTACCACATCCTCAAGCACCGCAACTCTTCTTGCGTCCCTGCACACCTCTTCGACGGACCTTGGCTTCGGCCTGTACATAGCACAGAGTGTGCCTCTTGTCAAAGCAAAGCCAGTCAGCTTTGTGAGCAAATCAAATGAGGCAGTATATACAGGTATATTCTGACATCTTTCGATAATGCCTCTTGCCTCGCCATTTACATGCTTTGTCTCCATCAGAAGAGAAACCGGTTCACATCCCGCATCAAGTGCCCTCTCTATTACCTTTGGACTTTCAGCTATAAACATTCCCTCTTTTGGATTAGCTCTGTTTAAAAGCTGATTCTCCGTCAATCTGGCATACACATCCAGATTGGGGTCCATAAAATCTGTAATTGTGATTATATTATCAGACATATAATCAATCCTCCCTCAGATGTACTACCCTGGCTGCCGCACGACGCCTGCTGTCCTCCTGGGCTGCATAATGCTTACGTGTGGTATTTACATCCTTGTGCCCTAGAACATCAGCCACAAGATAGATATCACCTGTTTCCTGATAAAGTGTGGTGCCATATGTACTACGAAGCTTATGAGGAGTAATATTCTTAACGGTTGTTACGAGTCTCGAATACTTTTTTACCAGATTCTCAACAGAGCGTACAGATATACGCTTCCTCTGTAAAGAGAGAAAAAGCGCATTAGCATGCCCCTCGGCAGGTGTAATTATGCTTCTCTCCTCCCAGTACGAAAGAAGTGCATCACGTACCTCATCACCAAAATAAACAATCACATCAGCACCACCCTTTCGGTGCACCTTGATTCCGTTGTTTTTGAAATCTACATCATCCATATCAAGCCCCACGCACTCAGATACACGAATACCTGTTCCAAGAAGCAGTGTCATAAGTGCAAGGTCACGAACCTTTGTTTTCTCATGGAAACGCTGCTGGTTCTTGGACAGACTGTCTCCTGACTCAACCTCATCGAGAAGCTGTGCGACCTCATCAGTATCAAGACGGATGATATTCTTCTCATGTATTTTGGGAAGGGTTACCTTGCTCGCAGGATTGGTATCTATAAACTCTTTCCTGAAATAAAAATTATAAAAAGTGCGCAGTGATGCAAGCTTTCGCTTAATGCCTCTCTCGTCATTGGTGTGTACAACGCCATCCTTCTCATAATACTTTAGATAAAACAGATATTCCTCAATATCTGAAGGACTGATCTGATCTAACAGAGATATAGGGTAGTCCCTTATATCATATTTCTTAAGCGATGGATTGGCACTCTTCATGTACTCGAAAAAGGTCTGTAGATCATATGCATACGCTATCTTGGTTCTTGAGGACTTATCCGCATCTATTCCGATAAAAAAATCCATACAGAACTTCGGAAGCTTCTGTATCATATCTCTGAGCTTTAATTCATTTTTTATATTTACATCTTCGTAATAAGCTTTGTCTTTCATAATAATACTATATAATAATCAAAGTTGACTCTAACCAAGTATTTCTTTGATTTTCTCCTCTATACGCTCCTTGACCAGTGCAGCTATATCCTTCGTCTTCATGTCCTTGTACTCATCATACTCAATAGGCTTTAAATAGTGAACCTGCGTTGTAACAGGGCCGAAATGAAAGCCGTTGAACACCTTATATGAATCTATAAGAGCTATCGGAATAATAGGAACATGTGATTTCAATGCAATCTTAAAGCTACCTGCTTTAAAATCCTGCACTTTATTCTTATTATTGAACTTATAGCCACCCTCAGGAAACAAGACATATCTCTTGCCGTTTTTCACATCCTTAGCTACCTCATTGATTATAGTAAGCCCCTGCCTTGGATTATCTTTCTCTAAACGCTTTGCCTGAACCAGATCCACAAATTCCCTGACAAGCATTGTATGCGACTTCTGCTTATCCATAACAAACGACAGTACCTTGTCATGTGTAGTAATAATCCCCAGTAAATCATACTTTCCCTGATGGTTGGGATACATGATATAGCCACCGGTTTCAGGAAGATTCTCAAGACCATATGCTTCTGTTGTAATTTTTCCCGATTTATTCATTAAATCTATACAGTGCCGCATCATATCATATCTCTCCGCTTCTGAATATTTCTGCGGATGATCAGCCATGTATCTCATTTTGGGAACAATATACGGCGCTCTATGAAAATTTGCAAATATAACAAAAAATAGTTTTAACATAAATATCCAATCTCCTGTTTCAAAAACGGATAAGCCATAGATACTATAACCCAAATCCGCTGCAATTAACCTATATTATATAAGAAACAGGAAATTTTAGCAAGAAAACGTTACTTTATATCCTGAGAATAATATGAAACAACTATATAATCGCCACTGCGGACATTGCCATCTGTAAGACTATTGAGCCTGCAAATTTCATCTACATAAGCTCTTTTGCTCACCTGACTGTCGGCAATATATCTATCGGCAATGCTCCAGACAGTGTCGCCCTCCTCAACCCTGACGCTGGTATAATATTTGTTATAAGGCCTGCTGTCACCGGAACTGGCAAAAATATGAATAGTACCGCACAATATAATGACAGCTGCTATAAATGCAACAGCAGTCCATCCAAACATTTTTCTTCTACCTGATAAAGTATTTCCTCTCATAAAACCACCTCTTGTATTTCCGAACATGTGTTTGTTGTTATTGTGGTTACATAATACATCTCGAACAATCGTTTGTCAATAGAAAAAACGAACAAAATTTCGGAATATATGTTTGCGTTTGCTTTGGTTTTATGATATACTTTTTTTGAGATATAATTTTTTTTTTACAATCATTCATGGGGTGCAAAATTCCTTTTGCCCCATATCATTATATTATTTTAATATTCAGACGGAGGATTCAACTATGGCATTAGAAAAGATTTCAGACAAGCAGAAAGAGATACTGGAGTTTATCAAGAGTGAGATTTTAAACAGGGGCTATCCGCCATCAGTGCGTGATATCTGCGAAGGTGTACATTTAAAGTCCACATCCAGCGTCCATGCTCATCTCGAGACACTGGAGCGAAAGGGCTACATAAGAAGAGATCCTGCCAAAAACAGGGCTATAGAAATTATAGATGACAGCTTTGGTTTACAGCGCCGCGAGATGGTTAATGTCCCTCTGGTCGGTCGTGTAGCTGCAGGTGAGCCGATACTCGCAGTGGAAAATATCGAAACCTATTTTCCCGTTCCTGCTGAATATATGCCAAATAAGCAGTCATTTATGCTTAAAGTCAAGGGCGAGAGCATGATTAATGCCGGTATCTTCGACGGTGATAATATCCTCGTCGAGCAGCAGAGTGATGCTTCAAACGGAGATATGGTTGTAGCACTTATAGATGATTCTGCCACTGTAAAGACTTTCTACAAAGAGAATGGTCACATACGTCTTCAGCCGGAGAACGACACAATGGATCCAATCATAGTTCCGGACTGTGAAATACTCGGCAAAGTGTTTGGAGTATTTCGTTTCTTCTAATATTTATTGCAAAATATCGCACCCATATGCTAAGCTAAACAGCTCGGCATATGGGTGCGATATTTTAAATTACCGGTTTCGATTTATAATTCCTTAATCATAGAATAAATACTACAGTGAATGTACATCCACCACTTTTCCATCTCTCCATATTCTGTCGAGATCATAAAACTGTCTATCTTCTTTAGAGAACAGATGCACGATAATATCCTGATAGTCCATGAGAATCCATGTAGAGTTGCCTGTTCCCTCTACCTGCTTCTGATGAACTCCGTTTGTATACATAGCCTCATCCACGGCATCCTCCATGGCTGTGAGCTGATTTGCATTATTTCCGTTTGCAATGATAAAGTAGTCTGCTATAGAAGAAACCTCTCCTATGTCGAGAACTGTGATATCCTCTGCCTTTTTGTCTTCAAGTGCTTCCACTATCTTTTTAACTAAATCAATTGTCTGCATAGCAGTTATTCCTCCCTGTTGTCTCTGTATTTAGCATAATAATTGTAAGTAATCTGGGTAGCCGGATCTATTGCCCCACTCTTTGTGTTAAGGAAATTGATTGTATCATACAATATCTCTGCGACAGTCCTGTTGAGATCACAAAAAGCAAGCTTTCTTATCTCTTCAAGCCTCGGTGCTTCACATCTGTTTGGCTCAATATAATCTGCCACAAAGAGTATTTTGTCAAGGAGCCCCATATCTGCTTCTCCTGTAGTATGCACTCTTATGGCATGCAGTATCTGCGCATCCTTAATGCCATACTCTTCCTCAGCCAGCACCATGCCTGCCTTTGCATGTAACAGCCCCGGGTTTGATATCTCTACCTCTGTTATGTCTATATTTTTCTTTACACAGAGTCCGATTTTCTTTTCAGTCGAAAGACACTTGGCACAGTCATGAAGCAGGCCTGCAAGCATTGCCTTTTCTATGGAATAGCCGTTTGCCATGGCAAGACAGCCGGCAGTATACATCACTCCGAGTGTATGCTGATACCTTTGTTTATCAAGGCTCTTCTTTTTAGCTTTTTCTTTATTTCTTTTACTTCCATACTCTATCACCTGTATAAATTATTAGCCTGTATATATGACATAACTGCAGCATCCAGAAACATTTCCGCTCCTTTAGGACTCCTATACCCGTCTGCCTGCGACTTGGCACGCAGCAGTTTTCTGACCTGGGTAGACGACACATCCATCCTGTCACACTTTAAAAGTCTTATATCTGCAGGAAACAGATTTTTGATATTAGCAATCTTTTCCTCCATCTGCAGCTTTGGAAAATTTTCCCTCACCATAACAAGGATTATTGCTGTGTATTGGGCTATTATCTCAGGCTTCATCCATGACTCAAAATAGTCCAGAGAATCTCCACCCATGATGAAATACAGTTCATCCTCCGGATAAAGCGCCTTTAGCTTTTGGAGTGTAACATACGTATAGCTGGTGGACTCATCCTTTATCTCAATATCAGACACCTCAATACCGGGCACTGCTTCTGATGCCAGCTTACACATATTGTACCGGTGGCTAAATGCTGTCATTGCATTCTCAGTCTTGTTCGGCGAGTGACCTGACGGAACAAGCAGAATCCTGTCAAGAGAATACTCTTCCATCGCCTTTTGTGCCATGTATATATGACCTTTGTGTATCGGGTCAAATGCCCCACCAAAAATCCCTGTTTTCATGGCTTATTCCGGAAGCTTAATCTTTGGATTTTTCTTCGCAGGACGATAAAAAATCATTTTTTTGCCTATTACCTTAACCACTGCAGAGTGTGTTCTCTCACCGATTACACTTGCAATCTCTCTTGGATCATCTATGCAGTTTTTAAGAACTGCGACCTTGATCAGCTCCCTCTTTTCAAGTGCTGCATCAAGAGCCTCGATGATTTCCGGAGTAAGCGATGCCTTTCCAATATTGAAAATAGGGTTAATTGTGCTTGCAAGGCTGCTTAAATATGCACGCTGTTTACTTGATAAATTCATATATACTCTTTCTCCTTACTTGTAATAATCAAACTCGAAATCATACATGCGGACAGTATCTCCATCCTCGATGCCCATATTTTCAAGCTCCTTGATGATACCCTGCTCACGCAAAAATCTCTGGAAGAAGGCAAAGCCCTTCTCCGAGTCCATATTTGTATATCCGAGCATTTTCTCAATCTTTGGACCTGATATCTCATATGCACCATCGGCTGCCACCTCAACCGCGTACGGCTCATCCTTAAAGAATGAAAGTGCAGGATCAATCTCCGGCTCATATACAGTAACCTCTTTAGGACAATTTGCAAGCAGGTTCTTCACCTCGTACAAAAGCTCCTTGAGGCCCTTACCGCTTACTGCGGATATTGGGAATACCTTTATGCCCTGTGGCTCGAATTCGGCTCTTAAGGCCGAAATTACCTCATTTTCGTCTCCTGCTATGGCATCTATTTTGTTGGCTGCAATGACCTGTGGCTTTTTGAGAAGCTGTGGATTGTATGCTTCAAGCTCCTTGTTTATCGCCTTGATGTCAGCAACAGGGTCACGGCCTTCAGTACCGGCCGCATCAACCATGTGTATCATGACCTTGGTACGCTCTATATGACGCAAAAACTCATGACCGAGTCCTATGCCCTCTGATGCTCCCTCGATAAGTCCCGGGATATCAGCGATTACGAAACCAAAGCCCTCATCCATATCAACCACACCAAGATTCGGCTGTAATGTGGTGAAATGATAGTTGGCAATCTTTGGCTGTGCATTGGTAACTCGTGACAGAAGTGTTGATTTTCCTACGTTTGGAAAGCCTACAAGCCCTACATCCGCTATCACCTTTAGCTCAAGCTGTACCTCAATTTCTATTGCATCCTGTCCCGGCTGAGCATATTTAGGAGCCTGCATAGTGGATGTGGCATAGTGCTGGTTGCCCTGACCGCCTTTTCCTCCGCGCAGTATCACCTGCCTTGTATTGTCACCGGACATATCTGCTATGACCTTTCCGCTTGCTGCATCCTTTATGAGTGTACCCTCCGGCACCTTAAGTATAAGATCCTCACCATTCTTTCCGTGGCAGTTCTTTTTGCCGCCCTCCTGTCCGGGCTCTGCTGCAAACTTTCTTCTGTGACGATAATCTGTCAGGGTGTTGATTCCCTTATCCACGAGAAATATAACGTCTCCGCCCTTTCCTCCGTCACCGCCGTCCGGACCACCGTTCGGCACGTATTTTTCACGGCGGAATGATACATGACCATCTCCGCCTTTTCCTGATTTTATGATAATTTTTGCACGATCTGCAAACATAATTTTCCACCTCATGCTGAATGTCTGCATAAAACACTCAGTATACTTTATGACAAATCATTACTATGCTATATCTGTTATACTATATCTGTATAAGACACAGTAATAATAAATAAATCAATATTCCTGCTAATTTACAACATAAAAACCCCGGCTAATAAAAGTCGGGGTTTAAATCTTATTCGTTCACTACTGGATATACGGAAGCCTGTTTCTTATCTCTTCCAACTCTCTCAAATCTTAATACGCCATCAACCTTAGCATATAATGTATCATCTCCACCGATACCAACGTTTGTACCAGGGTGAATCTTTGTACCACGCTGTCTGTAAAGAATATTACCAGCTTTTACGAATTGTCCGTCTGCTCTCTTAGCGCCTAATCTCTTAGACTCAGAGTCACGTCCGTTCTTTGTAGAACCAACTCCCTTTTTATGAGCAAAAAACTGAAGGTTCATATTCAACATGTCTTACACCTCCTTGAAGTCTAGAATGATGTACTCATTCCCATAGTCTCTTTGTATTCCTTTTAGTCCCAGAATCATGGAATCCATAAGCAGTGCAACATCACCTGTCGCCGGCTTGTCAAGTCTGTAGTCAATCATACCTGTCTCTTCGTCTGTATCAAGGCTGTACTCAGCATGACACAACTCTTCAGCGGAATTGATGAAGTTAATCACCAGCGCTGAAACCCCGGCACAGATTATATCATAACCGGAATCCGCAAAACCTGCATGTCCCTTTGACTTAAAGCCTATCTTATGTCCTTTTTTGAATTCTGATAAACGGTTATAGCTATCATTATCCGTTAATTTTTTCAATCTTAACCTGTGTGAAAGCCTGTCTGTGTCCGTTCTTTTTGTGATATCCGGTTTTTCTCTTGTACTTGTAAACGATTACCTTTTTAGCTCTGCCTTCTTTAACTACAGAAGCCTCAACTGTTGCACCTGCAACTGTTGGATCTCCAACCTTGAGATCATCTCCGCCTACAACTAAAACCTGATCAAAAGTAACCTTCTCACCAGCTTCAACGCCAAGCTTTTCAATGGTAATGATATCGCCTTCAGATACTTTGTACTGCTTACCACCTGTTGCTATAATTGCGTACATATGGCACCTCCTATTTATCATTACTCGCCAGTTACGGTGTTGCGAAAGTCGCAAACTTATACCTCACTGTGCGGCATACTCCAGTATATTAGCATAGAGCTATCTATTCGTCAAGTGTTTTTTCTAAAATTTGTTTAAGAGATTTGTGGACTTTTTTTCTGGTCAGCTCCACCAGTCCAAGCTTCGTGATATCCACAAAGGTACAGACTGTATTATCGTCCTTTATATACCGTTTGAGCGCTTCAATAAGCGTATCCTTTGATGCCTCAGACTTCATATTGATAAAATCAATTATTATCATGCCGGAGATATTTCTGAGCCTAAGCTGCCTGGCTATCTCCTTTGCGGCCTCCATATTGGTCTTTAATATGCTATTGCTCCCCGACGATATATTCTTTGCACTGTTTACATCTATAAAGGTAAGTGTCTCAAGCTGTTCTATTATGATGTTGCCACCACAGTCCAGCCATACCCTGCGCGAGGTCAGATTATCAATCAGCCCTCTTATGCCATAGAGCGTTGACAGGCTGATAGCTGAATCGTCATATCTCATTATCTTTTCAGGAGCATGGTCATATATGCCGTACTCTGTAAGAAGACTGTCATATATGTCATCGCAGTCAGTCTTTATCCACTCCACCGTGGCAAAATCAATTGTCTTCATTAAAAGCAGATAATCGCTCATCCCATGATATACGCATGAATAGAGTGCCTGATGCGGTGCCTTTTTTATTATCTGATTGTATTTCTGTGCTACAGAATACGCATCTTGCGAAACAGCTTTATCCTCCACATTTTTGGCATTGGTTCTGACTATGATGCCATAGCCCTCTTTTTCGTGGTCTGCACAACTTAAAAGCACAGCCTTACGTAAAAGAGCCGCCCTTTCCTTATCCAGCTTCGATGAAACACCTATCTGTGTATCAAAATTGGTGAGAATAACATTGCTTCCGAATATAGAAAGCTTTGTTGTGACCACAGGATCCTTTGTCTTTAACGCATCCTTTATGACCTGCACAAGTATCTCATCGCCCTCACACAATCCTTCTTTTTTTGATTTTTTGTTTGTGTATACAGGATTTTTTGCATCATTTAGCGAAAGATAACAGCTTTTATTCTGCGCAATGGTCACAAATGCCGCATTTATGCCCGGCAGTATCTTGTTCACCCTTGCCGCGTATATATTGTTTATTATCGTATCCTTCTCGGGAAGAAGCTGGAAATCCTTATAATTTCCGCTTTCATCCATCAGTGCATACACTGTATATGTCTTATTATTTTTTACTGTTTTAGTCAGAATAATTCTGTTCATTATGAGATTTCTTCTCCCATGTCAAGCAGACAAATGAGTGTTCCATCGTCTTTTCTTGCATACACTTCCTGCCTGTGGATTTGTATGGCAAGCGGATTGTAATCAAGGCCACACTTTTCGTATATGGCCTGAAGCACAAACTCAGGCTTTATATTGTCAATGCTTCCTGTTGATACCTGCATGAAAAACTCAGGCTTTTTGTTATTTTCCATGACTGTAAGCTTGTATACAAGAGGCTTTATATCTACCTCTCTCTCACTCTTTTTAGTCTTTTTCATCACAACAAAGGATGGCTCGTCAAAAAAGTGCTTATCTATCGCTTCCTTCCACTCCTCTATGGTGTATGGGCTCTCATAGCCATCCTTGAAGCTAAGCACATAATCTGCAGCCGCAACAAGCGACATAGCCTTCTTTGCATCATCCGGCAGAAGCACATACCCTGTCACCTCTACTCCGTCCACCATCTGGGCATTTAAAGCTTGTATGCTTTTTTCTGTAGATTCTGTTGTATTTACATCTATGTCAAAGTACTCACCATCACTTGTGATGCCCACACCAAGCGGAGCCGCAAACGACATAATCTGGTGAGCAGAATACCCCTCTGAATAGCGGATATCAATATCTGCCCTTCTGACCGCCTTCTGGAAGTATCTCATCATATCGAGATGTCCTATAAACTTCATGCAGCCCCATTTTTTAAACTTCACTCTAATTTTCATAGCAGACACCTCCTCCATAGCTCTTTGCACCGCAGGCAGAGCACCTCATGCGGCAGTTAGGAGTGACTGTCTCCTTATGGGCTGTCTCCCACTCTCTTATCATAAACTGCTTTGTCACACCTATATCGATAAAATCCCATGGGAATACTTCATCTAAAGGTCTTTCTCTCATCGTGTAGAAATCCGGATCCAGTCCGCATTCCTTTATCGAATCAATCCATCTGTCATAGTCAAAATACTCTGTCCAGGCATCATAATATCCGCCCTTTTCGTATACCTTTACTATCGCATCGCAAAGCCTTCTGTCGCCTCTTGCAAGTATGCCCTCTATCACAGTGACATAGGCCTCATGCCAGTTGTATCTGATGCTCTTTCTGTTGAGCTGCTCCTTTACATGGTCATTTACTATTTTGGCTCTGCCCAGATACTCAGAAGGCTCATACATTCTCGCCCACTGGAATGGTGTAAAAGGCTTTGGCACGAAAAATGATGTACTTATCGTAATCTGGCATTTTCCGGCTCTCTTTTCCTTTGGAACGGTATCATAGTACAATGCCGCCACATCGTTTGCAAGCTCAGGAATGCCCCTCATATCTTCCTCTGTCTCTGTAGGCAGACCGAGCATGAAATAAAACTTCACCTTGTTCCAGCCGCCCTCAAATGCCTGTTTTGAGCCGTTCATGATATCATCCACGGTAAGTCCCTTGTTAATGACATTTCTAAGGCGCTGTGTACCGGCCTCAGGCGCAAAGGTCAGACTGCTTTTTTTGACATCCTGCACCTTCTGCATGATATCGAGCGAAAACGCATCAATTCTGAGTGAAGGCAGGGAGATATTTATCTTCTTTTCCTTACAGATATCAAGCAAAAACGTGATAAGCTCATCAAGCTCCTTGTAATCGGATGAGCTTAAGGAGCTTAAAGAAATCTCCTCGTGTCCGGTATTTTTAATAAGTGCCGCTGCAACGTCCTTTAGATGGTCAACCTTTTTCTCACGGTTTGGGCGGTAAATCATACCGGCCTGACAGAAACGGCAGCCTCTTATACAGCCACGCTGTATTTCAAGCACCATTCTATCCTGCGTAGCCTTGATAAAAGGCACAACCGGTGCCTCCGGGTAAGTTGAGTTAGTCAAATCTACCTGCACCTGTTTTTTTATCTTTACAGGAATATCATCATACTTAGGCTTCATACAGCAAATTGTTCCATCCTCATTGTACTCCACCTCATACAAAGCAGGTACATAAAGACCCTCAATCTTTGCAGCCTCATGTAAAAACTCTTCCCTTGAAAGACCATCAGCCTTTGCCTTCTTATAAAGCTCAAAGAGATTGCCATACTGTGTCTCTCCCTCTCCGATATAAAATATATCAAAGAAGTCTGCAATCGGCTCCGGATTGTAGGTACAAGGACCGCCTGCAATCACAATAGGACAGCCATCCTCTCTGTCCCTTGAACGAAGCGGAATCTGTGCGAGGTCAAGTATCTGCAAAATATTTGTGTAGCACATCTCGTACTGCAGAGTCATGGCTACAAAATCAAAGTCCTTTATAGGCTCCTGCGACTCAAGTCCGAAAAGCGGTATATTCTCCTGCTTCATGATTTCATGCAGATCAGGCCACGGAGAATAAACTCTCTCGCACCACACGTCATCCATGCGGTTGAACATATCATATAATATCTGGATTCCCAGATGTGACATACCAATCTCATAAACATCAGGAAAACACATCGCAAAACGTATATTTACCTGCGATGTGTCTTTCATTACTGAGTTGAACTCATTCCCGATATATCTAGCCGGTTTGTCTACCTTCATAAGTATCTCATCACTTAAAGCTAGTTTTCTCATATAATTTCCTCTAAATAATTATTGTGTTTTAAGGCTATCGCTGTGCCAGCTCCCCCGCTATCTCTGCCCATGTGATATTTTTCTGAGCCATAAGAATCATGCAGTGGTACATAAAGTCCGATATCTCAAACTTCAAATCATCACTGTCCGGATTTTTGGCTGCCAGAATAATCTCAGTGCATTCGTGTCCGAGCTTTTTTAATATCTCATCTATGCCCTTTTCCATGACAGCATTGGTGTACGAGTCCTCCTTTGGATTCTTCATACGGTCAACTATCACCGCATAGACTGATTCAAGCACTGTAAGTGGATTCTTCTCCACATACTCCTTTTTCACGATATTATTGAAAAAGCATGTTCTGTTACCTGTGTGACATGCAGCTCCCACCTGCGAAACCTTCGCAAGGATAGTATCATAATCACAGTCCGCTGTCAAAGACTTTACGTACTGTAAATGTCCTGATGTAAGTCCTTTGGTCCAAAGCTCATTGCGGCTTCTGCTCCAGTAGGTCATTCGTCCGCTGTTTATCGTGACATTGAAGGCCTCCTCATTCATATAGGCAAGCATGAGCACCTGCTCATTGCGGTAATCCTGCACTATGACAGGCACCATGCCGTCAGAATTAAGCTTTAAATCAGACCATTTTAAGTCGGGAGTAAAATTGTCAACAAGTATTCCTCCGTCAGAAAGCTTTGTCTTTAACGCCATGATATCATTTTCAGGATCATTGATAAACTCTCCTGCAATGCCTCTTAGTGTTTCACGCTTCATGACATCAATTATTTTATCCATGTCAAACTGCGGCATATAGACCACATACGGTGTGGATGTAAGATTCTCAAGGGCATCTATTATATCTATATTTAAGACCAAAAGCTCATGAAAGGTATCCTCTATCTCCTCCTGATGCTTGAAAATATAGTCTACATTGCTGATTGACAAAAGAATTTTATCCTTGCCAAACTTCTCACTTGCCACATTTGCAAGCTCAAGGCTTGAATCCTTTGTGGCATTGAAGATGACCTGTAAACAGCCTGCATACAGCAGCTTTTTCACGTCCTCTATGCGATTGATATTGCCTCCGGCGCACACCTTTATGTCGATATTTCTGTTTATATTTTCTATCGTATGTATGTTTTTCTCATGCTCATCATCATCAGTTGAAAGATCAAAAATAATAATCTTATCTATGCCACTGTCATTGTAGAGCTGACACAGATTGTAGACGTCGCCCATAACTGTCATATCAGACGCTGATTTCACGGCCTGGCCGTTTTTTAAATACAGTGTAGCAACGATGTTCTTAAAACCAGTCAAATTACAAACTTCCTTTCGTGGACATCACGTCCTTTATTCTGCTATCATAGGTGCAGGCATCGTCAAGCGCCTTGGCAAATGCCTTAAACATAGCTTCTATCATATGATGATTATTTCCCGGTGTCAAAACCTTTATATGCAGGTTCATCGCAGCAGAGTAAGAAACGGCATAGAAAAACTCTCTCACCATCTCTGTATCCATATCTCCGACTCTCTCACAGGTAAACTCACCGTCAAACTGCAGGTACGGTCTGCCTGATAAATCAATGGCACATAGTACAAGCACCTCATCCATCGGTAAAATAAAGCTTCCAAATCTCTTTATGCCCTTCTTGTCTCCGACAGCCTGTGCTATGGCATTGCCAAGCACTATGCCGCAGTCCTCTATAGTATGATGACAGTCCACATTTAAGTCACCGTCACATATCATATCGAGGTCAAAAAAACCATGCTTTGAAAAGCCCTCCAGCATATGGTTAAAGAAGCCTATGCCTGTGTCTATATTTGATTTTCCGGTTCCATCTATATTTAAACCGACCGAAATATCAGTCTCTTTTGTTTTTCTGCTAAGCTTAGCGCATCTATCTGCCATTTCTTACTCCTTTGACTAATCCTCAAATCTAACCTTGATTGAATTTGCATGTGCCGTAAGCTTCTCACACTCTGCAAACTGCTCAATATCTGTATGTATTCTCTCAAGTGCTTCTCTTGAATATGAGATGATGCTTGACTTTTTGATAAAGTCATCTACAGATAAGGCTGAGAAGAATTTTGCTGTTCCGTTTGTAGGCAGAACATGGTTTGGTCCTGCAAAATAGTCTCCCAAAGGCTCTGATGAGTACTCTCCGATAAAGATTGCTCCTGCATTTTTGATTTTTGTCATGACTGAGAAAGGATCTCTTGTGACAATCTCCATATGCTCTGAAGCGATATCGTTTACTGCATCAATTGCCTCATCCATATCCTCTGCAACAAGTATATATCCGTAGTTTTCAAGAGATTTCTCAATGATTTCTTTTCTTGAGAGGACCTCAACAAACTTATCAACTTCCTCTGATACTTTCTTTGCAAGCTCCTCACTTGTTGTGATCAAGATAGCTGATGCCATCTCATCATGCTCGGCCTGTGAAAGTAAATCCGCTGCCACATAACGTGGATTTGCAGTCTCATCTGCAAGCACCAAAATCTCGCTAGGTCCTGCGATTGAATCAATGCTGACATATCCAAACACAGCCTTTTTGGCAAGGGCAACAAAAATATTTCCCGGTCCAACAATCTTGTCTACCTTTGGCACACTCTCTGTACCAAATGCCATTGCAGCGATAGCCTGTGCACCACCTACCTTGTAGATTTCATCTACTCCGGCCTCGTTTGCGGCTACAAGTGTGGAAGGATATACCTTGCCGTCAGCTCCACATGGTGTACACATAACAATCTTTTCAACGCCTGCTACCTTTGCAGGAAGCACGTTCATCAGCACAGATGAAGGATAGACAGCCTTGCCGCCCGGCACATATACTCCTGCCTTTGCTATAGGTGTGACCTTCTGTCCTAAAATGATGCCGTCCTCTGTTGTAAACCATGAGTTCTGCAGCTGCTTCTCATGATATTTTCTGATATTTACAAGAGCTTTTTTTATAACGGCAAGAAGCTTCTCATCAACCAGCTCATATGCTTCCTTTATTTCTTCCTCTGTGACACGGATATTTGATGCATCCACATCCGCTTTATCAAATTTCTTTGTGTATTCAAAAACAGCCTTGTCACGGTTTTCCTTTACATTGTTTATAATCTCATTTACCGTGCTCTCATACTCTGTATAGTTGTTAGGGCTTCTCTTAAGCAGGCTCTCCAATATGTTCTTCTGTGAATCCTTTGTAAGTTTTAAAGTTCTCATTACAGCCTCCGTCTAAAATCATGTATTGATATAAATTATACGCTATTTGATAACAGTCTTCAAATCACTTATGAGCTTTGTGATACGCTCATTGTCCATCTTCATGCTGACCTGGTTTACCACAACCCTCGCAGACAGCGGACAGACCTCCTCAAGCACGGTAAGTCCGTTCTCCTTAAGTGTAGTTCCGGTCTCTACTATATCACAAATCACCTCTGAAAGTCCAACAATCGGAGCAAGCTCTATTGAGCCGTTTAGCTTTATAATCTCTACCGTCTGATGCTTTTTATTGTAGAAATAATCCTTTGCGATATGAGGATACTTGGTGGCAACTCTTATCTGCTCATGATGCTGTAAAAGCTCCCTTGCGCTCTCCGGTCCGCATATGCACATGCGGCATTTTCCAAAACCTAAATCCAGCACCTCGTAAATATTTCTGCCCTCCTCGAGGATGGTGTCCTTTCCTACCACACCGATATCGGCAGCGCCATACTCCACGTATGTAGGCACATCAGGTCCCTTTGCCAGGAAAAATCTAAGCTTAAGCTCCTCATTTACGAAAATCAGCTTTCTGGTATCCGGATCCTTCATCTCCTCACAGGTGATGCCTATCTGCTCAAAAAGCTGCAGGGTCTTCTTTGCAAGTCTGCCCTTTCCCAGGGCAAAGGTTAAATATCTGTCATCACTCATCTTTTATTCCTCTATAAACTCTACTCTGTTTATACGGTTGTCTACCGCATATGAAGCATAGTCCTCTTTCGTTTTATTTTTGTCCTTAAGCACCATCTGTGTATTTACCCCATCTCTTCGAAGCTCCATAGAGCGCTTGATTGCCGCATGGTATGCAGCCTCCTCAAATACTATAAGTGATGAATTCTCAATGACAGGCACATCAATATCCTGACGGCTTAATGCTGCCATGAGCTGATCCACAACAATTGCAAAGCCGATTGCCGCAGCGTCCTTTCCAAAGTGTGAAAGCAGCTTGTCATAACGGCCTCCCTTTACAATAGGCTCTCCTGTACCATATGTGTAGCCCTGGGAAATGATACCAGTATAATATGTGTAGTCACTGATAAGTCCAAGCTCATACGAAATATATTTCTCGATGCCGTATGCCTTTAAATATTCTCTAAGCTTAAGCAGAGTATCAATAGATGATAATATCTCATCATATCCCTTCGCAAGCTTTAAAGCCTCCATAAGCTGCTCATCCTGTAAATCGAAATTGTCTAATAGTCCAAACAGCTTCCTTAGCTTGTCGTTCATTGAAAGACTGTCAACAAACTCCTCCACACCGAAGAAATTCTTATTTGCTATGAGCTCTCTTAGTTCTTCCTCCTGCTCCCCTGACAGCCCTGCTGCCTTTGTGAGACCGTAAAAGAACTGCGAATGTCCGACTGAAATCTGGAAATTCTTAAGTCCGCTCTCAAGCATCGACTCAACTGTCATCGAAAGTATCTCGGCATCTGCAGAGATAGAGCCGTCACCTATCAGCTCTGCACCGCACTGTGTGCTTTCCTTGAGCCTGCCCTGATAATCCGATGAATTGATAAAAGTATTGCCAAGATAACACAGCTTGACAGGCATATCGTCCTCTATATAGTACTTAGCCGCACTTCTTGCAATAGAAGGTGTGAAATCAGGACGAAGGACAAGCGTATTGCCCTCCTTGTCAAAAAACTTGTATAAATCCTTTGAAGGGGTTGTTCCGACGTCGCTTCCAAAAATATTAAAAAACTCAAACGTAGGTGTCATGATATCATGATATCCGTATTTTAAAAGTGTACGATGCAGCTTATCCTGCAAATACAGCTTTTTTTTGCATTCTCCGTTATATATGTCTCTTACTCCGTCCGGAGTGTGTAATAATTGATTTTCCATAATCTGTAAAATCTCGCTTTCATGTAGTAAAGTGTTATCGTGGTAATATGCTACCATACGATAGTAATACTGTCAAGCCCTGCAATTTAAGTCAAGCTGAAGTGCGTTCAGATACGGCACAAGTATTCCGGGCACCTCCGGGAGGAAAAATGCCGGCTCAAGCTCCTCATAGCGGAAGCTCTTTCTGCCGCCTTCTGCAGCTCTATCCCAGAATTCCGTCAGCTTTTTAAACGTGAGATAATAGTATTCGTTCCTGTGTGTGTACGATATAAGGATAAATGCAACACCATCCTGTTTTTCAAAGCATCTCATAAACTCTACCTGATGCTCATGTATATTGGCAAGGGGAAACGTGTCGGTATTACATTCTTTTGCATCAAAGCATACCGGGATTCCCTGTACAGCGCCAATATAGTCAACCGTACTCTTCTGCTCGAAATAAGCCAGTGTAATGTGTCTGGTTTCCGGCTCCATCTTTATAGGTGTAATCGGAGTGGGAATCTTTTGTATGAGAGCCAGGCCGTTCTCCCTGTATTTTTCATTTGTCTTGTTTATCATGTCCTCTAAGGTCGAGCCTCTTAAGCCTCTTGAATTCCAGGTTGCCATATCGTTTCTATCTTCCTTAATACTGTAAGCTATGCGATGTAAAGTAAATAATGACGGGATTAAAGCCCCACCCTGCTCCATATGTCAGGCAAAGCTGCCTCTATATATCTTCCATCAGGCAAAATCACATGGTGCGCATGCAAAAGCTGGCTGGTCACATGATAATTTTCTTTGTAAAAAGCATTAATCCTTTTATCACCATACTTCATATCACCTATGATCGGATGACCAATTGATGACAGATGTGCCCTGATCTGATGGCTTCTTCCTGTAATGAGATGCACCTCAAGAAGCGTTGCTTTATGGCACGAAGCACTCATCTCAATTGTCTTAAGAGGCCTGTAGGCAGTCTTTATTGGCAGTGATTCATCACTTATGGGTTCCTTGGTTATCTGCACCTTATTTACAGCCTCATCCTTTGTCAGAAAGCCCTCTATGGTCATAGGCTCATCAACCTCTCCTGCAACAAGCGCCATATAATACTTTTCTGCGGTTCTGTCCTTAAGCACCTGTGACAGGTACTGCAGTCCATGAAGCGATTTACCCATCAGAATCAGCCCCGATGTATTTCTGTCCAGGCGGTTGCACACCGATGGCTTAAAGCTCTTATATGTGTCAAAATCAAGCTTTCCCTCTTTTATCAGGTATCCGATAAGCCTTTCGTTCGCAGAAATATCAGTCTCCTTTGATTTCTGCGACAACATATTAACTGGCTTGTTTGCAGCCAGTATATCATCATCCTCGTATACCACACCTAGTCCATCAGGCTTTAGTGCACCAAGTGCCTTGAAATTCTTCATCAGACTGTCCTCATTGACGGAAAACTTAGCAAATGTATCATCTGACAGAAAAATCTTGATTTTGTCGTCAACTGACACAATTTCTGTGCCTGACGCTTTCTTATCATTCAGTTTTATGTTCTTCTTCCTGAGCATCTTGTAAATAAAGCCCATGGATGCGTTTGGAAGTATCTTTTTAAGGTATTTGTCAAGCCTCTGGCCTGCCTCGTTTTTACCAGCTTTAAATTCTTTCATTGTCTTATCTTGTATATTATCAAATATCTGCTATTAACTATCTATCTTTTCTTCTTGTGGACGTTTCTGATTGTTTTCTTTTTGTGCGCTGTGCCTGCGGTGTTACTTCCGCTTCCGTTTTTCCCTCGTTCCGTTACATTTTTCGTGGTTTTCTTTACACCTGCATTCTTGCCGCTGCCATAGCTGCTGTTTGAATTTTTATCAGACTTAGAAGTTTTTTTGTCCCAGCCGCCATCAGCATGCATTTTCCTAGGCTTTATCAGGCACTTTTTGTCAAATCCGATTAAGTCCTCCCTGCCGGCCTTCACAAGTGCCTCGTGCACGAGATCGTAATTCTTTGGATTGCGGTACTGGATGAGCGCCCTCTGCATAGCCTTCTCATGCGGGTTAGTTGTGACATACACCGGCTTAAGTGTTGCCGGGTCAAGCCCTGTATAGTACATGCATGTAGAGATGGTAGACGGTGTCGGATAGAAATCCTGCACCTGCTCAGGCATATATCCCAGATCGCGCAGATACTCCGCAAGCTCTATCGCTTCCTTAAGCGTTGAGCCCGGGTGTGAAGACATGAGATAAGGCACAAGATACTGCTCCTTGCCTATCTTTTTATTCATATCCTTGTATGCCTTCACAAAGCTGTTGTATACCTCTACACTCGGCTTTCCAAGCCTGCTCAAAACAGCATTGGAGATATGCTCCGGAGCCACCTTGAGCTGTCCGCTGACATGATACTCACACAGCTCACGAAGAAACGTCTTGTCTTTGTCATACATCAGATAATCAAACCGGATGCCTGAGCGGATAAACACTTTTTTCACCTTTGGCAGTGCACGAAGCTCTCTAAGCAACTGTATATAGTCGCTGTGGTCAACTATCAGGTTATTGCACGGCTTAGGAAACAGACACTGCTTTGTAGGGCACGCTCCCCTTGTGAGCTGCTTTTTACATGCCGGCTGCCTGAAATTGGCTGTAGGGCCTCCAACATCATGGATATAGCCCTTAAAGTCCTTATCCTGCGTGATAAGCTTTGCCTCTTCTATTATTGACTCATGACTTCTTGTCTGGATTATCCTGCCCTGATGGAAGGTCAATGCACAGAAATTACAGCCTCCAAAGCAGCCTCTGTTGCTGATAAGAGAAAACTTCACCTCGCTTATAGCAGGCACTCCGCCTGCCTCCTCGTAGCTCGGATGATAAGTCCTCATATAAGGAAGCGCATATACCTCATCCATCTCCTCCTGCGACAACGGCTTCTGCGGTGGATTCTGCACCACAAGCGTAGAGTTGTCATATGGCTCTACGAGCCTCTTTGCACAGAAAGGATCAGTATTGCAGTACTGTATGTAAAAGCTTCTTGCAAACTCCCTCTTGTCCTCTTTTATAACGTCATAATCCGGAAGCTCAATCGCATCATATATGATATCCCTGTCCTTTGTCTTGAACACGGTACCATCTATAAACGTAATATCCTTTACATCCATACCACTGGCAAGCGCATCCGCTATCTCGATGATGCTTCTTTCTCCCATGCCATATGAAATGAGATCCGCACCGGAATCTAAAAGAATTGAACGCTTGACTTTATTTGACCAGTAATCATAATGTGCCATGCGCCTAAGGCTCGCCTCGATGCCGCCTATTATGATAGGGATTTTTTTATAAGTATGGCGTATCAGGTTACAGTACACAACGGTCGCATAATCAGGTCTCTTTCCCATCACGCCACCCGGTGTAAAGGAATCCTTTGCTCTTCTTTTCTTTGAAACCGAATAATGGTTTACCATGGAGTCCATATTACCTGCCGAAACCAAAAAGCCAAGGCGCGGCACCCCGAGTATGGATATAGACTCATCATCCTTCCAGTCTGGCTGTGAAATGATGCCGACCGTATAGCCATGTGCCTGCAGCAGCCTTGCAATTATTGCATGTCCAAAGGACGGATGATCCACATATGCATCACCGCAGACATACACAAAATCAAGCTGCTCAATGCCCTCATCTATCATATCCTGTTTTGAAATTGGTAAAAAACCATTACTCATATCATACCTCATAATTAAAAATTATTTTATTTGCCGGATTTTATCTGCATAAGCATATCCGTTTCAGCCTGTGTCAAAGCTCTGTAAGTCCCTGTTTTAAGGTCATCTGGCAGCTTAAGCGGTCCCATGGATATTCTCTTTAAATAGATTACCCTCTTTCCAAGCGCCTCAAACATCCGCTTGACCTGATGGAACTTTCCTTCTGTTATCGTAAGCTCAATCTCAGATACGCTGCCACTTTTTTTAATAACAAGCTCCGCAGGCTTTGTAGGTCTTTCCTCGCCTATATCAATGCCCTCTTTAAACCTGATGATATCATCCCAAGTCACCTCACCATCAATACGTGCGTAGTAAGTCTTTGCCACGTGCTTTGAAGGGCTTAAGAGCTCGTGCGAAAGCGCTCCATCATTTGTGATAAGTAAAAGCCCCTCCGTGTCTATATCAAGCCTTCCGACAGGAAACAGATCATCATGCACAGCATCCGTGATATAGTCCATGACTGTATCATGCACATTATCACAGGTCGCAGAAACACAGCCTGAGGGCTTATTAAACAGGTAATATTCATACCTTTGATACTTAACTATTCTGCCGTTAACTGATACCTCGTCGGCATCAGTATCTACCTTTGTCTCAGGCTTTGCGGCCACCGTGCCATTTATGGCTATCTGTCCGGTCTTTATAAGCTTTTTTACCTCAGAGCGTGTGCCAAGCCCCATCTCTGATAAAAATTTATCTAATCGAATCATATTGATATTTCTCTCCACATATACTGTCACATGAGTAAAAACAAACTTAAAAAATTACTGTTTATCGCTTTTATACTGCTATTTTGTATTTATTACATATTGTTTCCGGCACAGGTAAGTACGTGCGCTAAAGCAGGCATAATGCTATGGTTCAACCAGATATTTCCGCTTCTGTTTATATTTACGATTTTATCTAACCTGATTATCTCAACAAATGTACTGCAAAAACATTCCCCAAAAGCATATCATGCTTTTTACATACATAATAGGCATAATATTTGGATTTCCGATAGGAGCAAAGCTCACAGCAGATTTTTGTTCGAAAGGATACATAGATAAAAATCACAGGGAAATACTGAGTGCACTGGCAAACCATTTCAGCCTTCCCTTTATCATTACCTATGCACTGTCCGAGCAACTTAACATATGCAGCCACTACAGCATTTATCTTGTGTCACTTTATCTGCCATCTGCTATAGGAATGATAGCTATGCTTTCGATTAACAAAAACAGAAGCTTAAAACAAAAAATCCCGGCTCAAGGATTTAAGCTTAACATGCAAATCGTTGATGCCGGAATAATGAAAGGGTTTGAAACCCTTATAAAACTCTGTGGATATATTGTATTGTTCTCTATAGTCTCACGTATCCCACAGACCATAGCCCAAAAGGCTGACTGCAGCATGCCACTGTCGGCAGACATAATAGGTGCCTTTTTTGAAACCACAAACGGTATCGGCATAGTCTGCGGTCTATGCATTCCACGCACCCTGTCAATAGTGCTGTGCATTGCACTTCTGTCATTTGGCGGTGTATCATGCATGGTCCAGACCAAATCAATATTCCGGGATACAGGCTTTAGGCTTTACAGATACATACTGCTTAAGGCAGCCATGAGCATACTCTCATGCCTGTTATGTATTATCCTATTTCGCATCCTCATCTGAATCGGAAATATTGGTGATTTCTATGTCATCATCAGATGTATCTGAAGCTGCCTCATTGTCAGACGACTCTGCTCCTGCAGCTTCATCGCCATTCTCTTCCGGTGGGAAAAGCTCTGCTCTGTTTGCTGCAACAACATCCTCAAACTGCTGCAGTGAACTTATAAGGCTGTCATATCTGGCCTTTGAAGTCTCAATAGAGCCTGTTAAGATGTCCTCAATGCTCTTGAGCTGGCTGTCCGTATATGCCATGGCACTCATTCTGAGATTATTTGCTTCGTTTGTGGCACTGTCAAGTATCTCCTGTGCCTGCTTTGTTGCAATCTGCACTACCTCATTCGCCTGAGCATATGCCTGCTGCATAATCTGATGCTCGCTGACAAGCTCATTTGTCTGAATCTGAGCCTGCGCGATTATCTGATCAGCCTTCGCCTGTGCATCAGCAAGGATAGCCTCCTTATTGCTGATGATCTTCTGATATCTCTTGACCTCCTCAGGGGTCTTTGTACGAAGCTCTGAAAGAAGCTCCTCTAACTGTTCACGATTGACAAGAATCTTGTTTCTTGAAATAGGTGACGGCTTGCAGCCATCAATATAGTCTTCGATTTCTTCAATAATCTGTTCCATTTTACTGCTCATAAATACTGTCTCCTTACCTGGTAATATTGTATTTGGCATAAATTCTATCAATGAACTGTTCAGGTACGAACTTTGATATATCTCCTCCGTATGATGCAAATTCCTTGACAATTGTAGAGCTTAAATATGAATAATTGAGGCTCGAGGTGAGAAAAACCGTCTCTATTTCCGGATTCTGCACTCCGTTAGCCTGTGCAATCTGCAGCTCATACTCAAAATCTGTCACTGCACGCAATCCTCTTATTATGATTGTTGCATTGATTTTCTTCATGTAGTCAACTAAAAGTCCTTCAAAGCACCCTACCCTGACGTTTGGTATGTGTGCTGTCATTTCCTTTATCATACTAACACGTTCTTCCAAAGAAAACAACGAGTTTTTTGCACTATTATTGAGTACTCCGACAACCAGCTCGTCAACTATTTTGGCTGAACGCTCTATTATATCCAGGTGTCCAAATGTCACCGGATCAAAGCTTCCCGGATAAATTCCTACCTTCATATTGTATCTCCTATGCACGCTTTATGAAAACATGCTTGTTTGTCTTATAAATTTTTTCTTTGACTATCTCATAGCCAAGCTCTGTGAGATAATCAAAATCAGTATCGTTTGAAGCCTCAACCACGATAAGTGTATCATCCTTTAATATATCGCTGTCCGAAAGTGTAATAAGCACTTCCTTTTCAAGCTCCTTATTGTATGGCGGGTCCATAAACACGATATCAAATTTGTATTTGCCCTCAAGAGTACGTACTGCCGTGACAGCATCCGTCATCATAAGCCTTGAGACTTTATCAAACTTTGTAAAATGGATATTGTCCTCGATGCATGAAGCGGCTTTTCTTGAATTCTCCACAAATACAGCATAGGCTGCACCACGGCTTAGTGCTTCAAGCCCTATCTGTCCGCTTCCCGCAAACAGATCTAAAAAATATGCTCCCGGAACATCAAACTGCATGACATTAAAAAGAGTCTCCTTCGTCTTGTCAGTAGTCGGTCTTGTATCTTTTCCCTCAATAGTCTTTAGAGGGAGGCTTCTCGCCGTTCCTGCTATTATTCTCATACTTTTCTCCCTGTTATAGTCTATTTCTGGTCCTTTAAGACTTCCTTATTCTTTGCAATATAGTCAATAAGCGAAACAACTGTGAGCACAAGTGCCACATATATGAGGATTGTTCCAAGGATATTTAACCAGCCAAGCTGCAGATTGATATTAAAAATAATAACAATAACCATAAGCATCTGGAAGGTTGTCTTAAACTTTCCCCAGTAGCTTGCTGCAATGACGATTCCATTGTCTGATGCAACAAGTCTGAAACCGCTTATGATAAACTCTCTTGCAATGATAATAAGCACAACCCATACAGGGATAAGCTTTAAATCAACAAGGCATATCATTGCAGAGCATACAAGCAGCTTGTCTGCAAGTGGATCCATAAATTTGCCGAAATTGGTAACAAGATTGTATTTTCTTGCAATTTTTCCGTCAGCCATATCGGTCAGACTTGCAATGATAAATATCGCAAGTGCTATATAATTTCCGTATCCGTCAAAAAACGGTGAAATAAGGAAAAATACAAAGAACGGAATAAGTATCACTCTTAAGATTGTAAGTTTGTTTGGTAAATTCATTTTACAAGTTCTCCTATCAAATCATATTCATACGCACCGGTCACCATAACCTTGCATATATCGCCGGTCATAAGTGTCTCATCAGTGTTGATGAATATATATCCGTCAACATTCGGTGCATCTCTGTATGTACGGCCGATATAAGCATTTTCATCAGCCACCTTGCCCTCTATGAAAACATATAATTCTTTACCCTTTAGTGTCTCATTTTTATCAAAAATGACCTCTTCCTCAAGCTCCATGACATCAGCCTGCCAGTCAGCCTTTATATCCTCATCTATCTGGTCAGGCATTGCAGCTGCCTTTGTGCCCTCCTCCGGAGAATACGTAAAGGCTCCCAGACGGTCAAACTCCATATCATTTACAAACTGCATAAGCTCCTCGTGATTATCCTGTGTCTCACCCGGGAAGCCACATATGAGTGTGGTCCTTAGTGTGATATCAGGTATTCTCTCACGCAGCATTCTGATACGCTCCATGAGCTCAGCCTTTGTTGTTTTTCTGCCCATGCGCCTTAAAATATCGTCATTGCAGTGCTGGATTGGCATATCCAGATAATGGCATACCTTCTCATCCTTTATCATGGACTCTATAAGCTCATCGTATATCTCCTCGGGATAGCAGTACATAATCCTTATCCAGAACAGCCCGCTTATCTTATTGAGCTCATCTAAAAGCTTATGAAGTGACTTCTCACCATACAAATCCACTCCGTAAAGTGTGGTCTCCTGGGCAACAAGTATAAGCTCTTTTGCTCCCTGCTCCACAAGGCTCTTCGCCTGCTCAATCAAATCCTCCATCGGCACACTTCTGTAACGGCCTCTGACGGAAGGAATGACACAGTAGGTACAGTTTTTATTGCACCCCTCTGCTATCTTAAGGTAAGCGAAATGCCCTCCTGTGGTGACAATACGCTTTGTCTTTATGCTGGGAAGGCCCTCTAAGGTGTGCAGATTGCTGTATCTGTGTTTTTCAAGTGTCTCATGGACAGCTTCAACTATAGTATCATATGAATTGGTGCCAAGTATGGCATCAACCTCTGGGATTTCCTTAAAAATCTCATCCTTGTATCTTTGTGCCAGACAGCCTGTCACAATAAGTGATTTGCATTTGCCTGTCTCCTTATACTGAGCCATCTCGAGAATTGTATTGATACTCTCCTCCTTTGCATCACCTATGAAGCAGCAGCTGTTTACGATAATGATATCAGCCTGCGTCTCATCATCGGTCATCTCAATGCCGTCATTTGCAAGCATGCCTATCATATACTCTGAATCCACAAGGTTTTTATCGCATCCAAGCGAAATAAATAATAATTTCATAGTACCTCTCAAATGTAAGTATTTACAATTAAAGGGAAAGACAAAACAGCCTTTCCCCTCCTAGATTAAGCCTCTTCGCCTTCGTTTAAATCCTCATCATCTGAGACGATTCTGACAGCTCCCGTGTACAGCTCCTCTACAGCAATAGATAATGGCTTATTGCACTTAGGGCGTGCGATAAGTGGTTCTGCACCATCAATAATCTGACGTGCACGCTTTGCTGCAGCAATAACGATAGAATAACGGCTGTTTACTACCGGCTCTTCACCTATCTCTACATTGTTGTTTACTACCTTCATTAACTCTACATACGATGGATGTATCATATTATTTATCTCCTTTCGAAAAGCTTAAAAGCTCTTTTCTCATTTTATTTATAAAATCTATATTTGATGATACCAGATAATCCTGATTCTTTTTTGTGTCGTCAGAACTGTGGATGATGTCATTCACAAGCTCTACACAATCGTCAAGCTTATCATTTACCACTAAATAATCATATTTCTCTATGCCTAAAGACTCCTCATATGCTCTTGAAAGTCTCTGTTCACAGACCTCTTTGGTCTCTGTGCCTCTTCCTACAAGCCGATCCTTAAGCTCATCTGCACTCGGCGCTGACACAAACATAAGCACCGTATCAGGAAACTGCTTCTTTATCTTTAAAGCTCCCTGGATTTCTATCTCAAGAATCACATTCTTTCCGGCGCTAAGCTGCTCATTGACATATGACTTTGGTGTGCCGTAGTAATGATCTACATACCTGGCATACTCAAGCAGTCCATCTGCCTTTATCATCTGTTCAAATTCTTCATCTGAGATAAAGAAATACTCTCTGCCATGCTCCTCACCCGGCCTTGGACCTCTGGTCGTGGCTGATACGCTCAGTGCATAATCATCACCATGCTTTGCCATAAGCTCCTTCATGATAGTACCCTTTCCGGAACCCGAAAAGCCTGAAAAAACAACTAATTTTCCTGTGTTACTCATCACAATCTCCTAAAATTACTCAATATTTTGAATCTGTTCCCTGACCTTTTCTATATCAGTTTTAAGACTGATGCCTGTGTCAGAAATCTTAAGATCATTGGACTTTGAAAGGATGGTATTCGCCTCACGGTTCATCTCCTGTGCGAGGAAATCAAGCTTTCTTCCCACACTGCCACCGGCATTTAGCGAATCCTTCATGGAAAGGATATGGCTTTTGAGCCTTACTGTCTCCTCATCCACACAGATCTTGTCCGCAAAAATAGTGACCTCCTGGGCTATTCTTGAATCATCAAGCTGATTGTCTGCAAGCAGTTCTCTTAGCTTTTCCTCAAGACGCGCACGGTATTCGACAATAATCTGTGGCGAACGCTCCTCAATGAAATCAACATATGATACCATATTATCGAGCTTTTCGCAAAGGTCTTTTTTAAGATTTTCTCCCTCGCGCACGCGGCTTTCAACAAATGGCTCAAATGCACCGCGAAGAGCCTTCTCAAGACTGCTCCACAGCTCATCCTCATCTACAGGCTGCTCCTCCATCGCAAATACCTCCGGATATCTCGACAGCGTGCTCACTCTTATATCATTCTCCAGTCCGAATTCCTCCGCCATCTGATTAAGATACTTAAGATATTCTCCCGCGAGAGCCTTATTATACTGCAATGAGAGATTATTTTCTGTAAAATCCTCATATGTGATATAAATGTCAACCTTGCCACGCTCTATGTACTCCTTAAGCAGAGTTCTTATTGCACTCTCGAAGAAATTGAGCTTTTTAGGCATCTTGATATTGACATCCAGATATCTGTGATTTACAGATTTTACCTCAACTGTAATCTTACGGCTTGCATCTGCGTACTCGTATCTGCCAAAGCCGGTCATACTTTTAATCATAATTTTTCCTTTCGCATATGCATAGATGAGTTTATTATATAACTCCTTGAGATTTTCGTCAAATATATTATAATATAAATATTCATGATTATAAATATTCAGCAGCTTAGAATATTTACAGGAAATAAGGAGGAACATCATGGCTTTAGACGGAATAGTCATTTCAAATATAGTTGCAGAGCTGAACAGCACGATACTAAACTCAAAAATCAGTAAAATCGCAGAACCTGAGGCAGATGAGCTGCTTCTTACCCTAAAGGGACCAAACGGCTCGTTCAGGCTTTCGATGTCTGCAAGTGCATCTCTTCCATTCATCTACCTGACACCCACCAATAAGGTAAGCCCCCTCACTGCCCCTACATTTTGCATGGTTTTAAGAAAGCATATAGCAAACGGACGCATCACAAAAATTTACCAGCCGGGCATGGAGCGTATCATAAACTTTGAAATCGAGCACTTAAACGAGATGGGCGATCTATGCCACAAGGTGCTTATTATCGAGCTGATGGGCAAATATTCAAACATCATCTTTACCGACTCCGATGGTACGATAATAGACAGTGCCAAGCGTATTCCCGCATCCGTAAGCTCTGTGCGTGAGGTGCTTCCGGGCAGAGCCTACACTATCCCAGCGACACAGGAGGATAAATATAATCCTCTGACTGTAGATTCGAAGCAGTTTGTTGATATTTTATCAGCAAAGCCGCTTACTGTTTCAAAGGCTATATACTCATCCTTTTCCGGCATCAGCCCCCTTGTGGCAAATGAGCTGGCTCACAGGGCAGGCCTTGACGCGGACTCCCCTGTAGCTGCCTACTCACACGATGAGCTTTTGCACCTGGGAAGCAACTTCACATGGATGATGGAGGACATAAAAAATAATCGTTTTACGCCGAATATCGTGCGTGACGGCAATGAACCAAAGGAATTTTCTTCAATAGAGCTGACTCAGTATAGCGATTTAACGGTCACAAAATATGAATCCATATCAGAGGTTTTAGAGCTTTACTACTCTGAGAGAAACACCTATACACGTATTCGCCAGAAGTCAGCCGACCTGAGAAAACACGTAAATACCCTCCTGGAGCGAAACCAGAAGAAATATTCCCTGCAGATGAAGCAGCTTAAAGACTCTGAAAAACGCGAAAAGTACAAGGTATACGGCGAGCTTATCAACGCATTCGGCTACGGACTTACACCGGACGACAAGTTTCTTGAAGCTGCAAACTATTATGATGACAACAAAATCATCAAAATCCCTATCGACAACACAAAAACTCCTGCCGAGAACGCGCAGAAATACTTTGACAAATACGGAAAGATGAAACGTACTGCCGAAGCATTGAACGAGCTGATTCTTGAAACAAAAGGCCAGATAGACCATCTCGAATCAATTCAGAATTCACTGGATATCGCTTTAAGCGCTGACGACCTCGTCCAGATAAAGGATGAGCTGATAGAATATGGTTTTATCAAAAAAGGAAAGGGTTCAAAGAAACAGAAGGTAAAGAGCAAACCTTTCCACTATATCTCATCAGACGGCTTTGATATGTACGTTGGCAAAAACAACTACCAGAACGATGAGCTCACCTTCAAGCTGGCAACCGGAAACGACTGGTGGTTCCATGCCAAGGGCATGCCCGGCTCACATGTCATTGTAAAAGCTGAAAACAAAGAGCTGCCGGACAGCACCTTTGAGGAGGCCGGCAAGCTCGCAGGCTACTACTCAAAGGGCAAAAATGCCGACAAGGTAGAGATAGACTATCTGCAAAAGAAAAATGTCAAAAAGCCAAACGGTGCCGCAGCCGGCTTTGTCGTGTATTACACAAACTATTCTCTCACGATTCACCCGGATATATCCGATATCAGGCAGATTGAGTAAGCAGATTATACTTATTTCATAACAATTTCATAACCATTCCAAAACCCTTAAAGTAAAAAGCTGATATACACATGCATAGTCCTGCATGCGATATCAGCTTTTATTTTAGCCATTTAAGCTCATCACAGATTCATCCTCTTTAATTGTTCTTTTGCAAATTCATCCATTTTCTTTTTCAGTATTCTGTTCTCCGCTGTACAAAGCGCTGGGTCTGCTTCAAGCACCTCATCCACCATCTCAGATGCTTCCTTTAGCACATCGCTATCCTGATACACATCCGCAAGAGCAAACGCAAGTTCTCCACTCTGCCTGATTCCAAAGAAATCCCCGGGACCTCTGAGCTTTAAATCCTCACTTGCTATATAAAAGCCATCATTTGATTTATTTAGTATCTCCAGACGTTTTTTTGATTTCTTTGAATTTGACGAATTGATGAAAATGCAATACGACTGTGCATCCCCCCTGCCTACACGGCCTCTTAGCTGATGAAGCTGTGCAAGTCCAAACCTGTCTGCATTTTCTATCATCATGACGGTTGCATTGGGCACATTTACACCAACCTCCACGACTGTTGTGGACACAAGCACCTGCGACTCATTATTTGCAAAGCGCTGCATCACCTCATCCTTTGCCTTGCTCTTCATCCTGCCGTTAAGCACATCTACAGTGATATCCTTTGGCAGTGCCGCTTTAAGCACATTTGCATAGTCTGTGACATTTTCCCCTTCCGAGTTTTCGGTTTCCTCCACAAGAGGACATATAACATACGCCTGATGGCCGGCTCTCACCTGCTCAGCAATAAAGCTGTAGGCCTTTGGCCTGAATGCCGTGCCAACCACACAGTTCTTGATTGGAAGCCTCTTTGCAGGCACCTCATTTATGACAGAGATATCCATATCACCGTATATGATTATTGCTAACGTACGCGGTATCGGAGTGGCACTCATCACAAGTATATGTGGCTTTCTTCCCTTATCCGAGAAGCTCTCCCTCTGCTTCACTCCAAATCTGTGCTGCTCATCTGTGATAACAAGCGACAGATTGGAAAAATCCGCTTTCTCCTGTATGAGCGCATGAGTGCCTATAATAAGCGCATTTTTCTCGTTTTCAAGGCGCGCATAGGCTTCTCTTCTGCTTTGCCGTCATGGAGCCGGTAAGAAGCACAACAGGACTGTCAAGTCCAAACTGACCAACCAGTGAGCAAAACGTCTCATAATGCTGGTTTGCAAGCACCTCCGTCGGAGCCATTATGGCAGACTGATAGCCACATTTTGACGCCCACGCCATAAGAAGAAAAGCAACAATTGTCTTTCCTGAGCCCACATCGCCCTGAATAAGCCTTTGCATCACATAAGGACTTTTAATATCCTGCTTTATCTCATCTATTGTCTTCTTCTGCGCGCCTGTCAGCTCATACGGAAGCTTCTCAATCAGTCCGTCTATAAAAGCATCATCCGTAAACTCAAACTCATTTTTGTCCTTCTGCTGCTTTTTATTCTGATACCGCATGCCCATGATAAAGAGAAAAAACTCATCAAAAACAAGCCGTCTTCTTGCCTCCACAAGAGCGTCAAAGTCATCAGGAAAATGTATCTGCTTCATGGCATAATTATACTCGCAAAGCCGTATCTGTGCCTTATATCCTTAGGCAGGTAATCTGACAGCAGTGTATCATGTGACAGAGTCTCCTTTATCGTCTTCACTATCAGATTGTTTGTCACACCGCTTGTCACGGAATACACAGGCTGCAGTGTATCGCGTATAGCCTCGTACTTTTGCACCTCATACACCACAGGCTGCTCCATGACATATCTGCCGCCCTTTGGCTTAATATGTCCGTAAAATATAAGATGTCTCCCCTGCACAAGCTGTGCCTTAAGGTATGGCATACGGTACCATACCAGCTGTATCATATGCCCGGGCGAGCCGATATCCTGCAATGTAATCTGCATTCTCGCTGTATTTTTCACTACAGGTGCCTTTTTAATCACAGCATGGATGGCATAGGTGCTGCTTACGTTTACATTATTCAGTTCATCAATATCCGTTATTTCCGGAAACTTTACATAATCCCGGGGAAAATGAAGGAGTATATCACCAACGGTGTATACTCCCATTTTAGCAAATGCTTTTTGTGTTTTTTCCCCGATTCCCTTAACCGCGGTAATCGGTGAAGCTATATCCATATTTGCTCCTAAATATAATAAATATCATTTATATTCTTTAAAGGGCTTTACTCTACAGAAATAACATAATAGTAGATTGGCTGTCCGCCATCGTTGACCTCAACCTCTACATCAGGATATTTCTCTTCGATTGCTGCCGCAAGCTCATTAGCTGAGTCCTCATCAGAATCACTTCCGAAATAGATGCTGACAATCGCTGAATCCTCATCTACCATGGCATCTACCATCTCAAGTGTAGTAGCCCTTAAGTCTGTTCCAACAGAAAGAATGCTCTTGTCTCCGATTCCCATGAAGTCGTTCTGCTTGATGGTTTTTCCGTCAATCTCAGTATCGCGGACTGCATATGTCACCTGTCCAGTCTTGACATTTTCTATCTCAGCCATCATCTGCTCTTTATTCTCCTCGGCGCTGTGGTCAGGGATATAATTTACGAGTGCTGTGATACCCTGTGGGATAGTCTTTGTAGGGATAACAATAATCTGTTTATCCTCAACAAGGTCTACTGCCTGGTTTGCAGCCATGATGATATTCTTGTTATTTGGCAGGATAAATACTGTCTTCGCATTTACATGCTCGATAGCGTTGAGCATATCCTCTGTGCTAGGGTTCATGGTCTGACCACCCTCTATGAGATAGTCCACTCCAAGGCCTCTAAACACTTCATTCATGCCTTCTCCGATTGAAACAGATACAAAGCCCATTTCCTTTGCAGGCATGTTATTTGTCTTTTCATCAGCCTGAGCAGCTTCATAAGCCTCTTCCTCAGCCTTCTGCTGTGCTGCAAGCTTCTGTGAATCCTTGATGAGCTTTTCCTGATGCTCCTCACGCATATTGTCGATCTTTATCTTGCTGAGTGAGCCGAAGGTAAGTGCCTTCTGCAGTGCAAGTCCAGGGTCGTTTGTATGTACGTGAGTCTTTACGATCTCATCGTCAGCTACAACGACTATAGAGTCACCGATTGACTCGAGGAATGCCTTGTATGCGTGCTCCTCATTGTCTGACATTGGCGCATTGAGTACAATAATAAACTCTGTGCAGTAACCAAACTTAATCTCTGCCTCTGTCTCAGCCGAAATCTTTGCAGGAGCTGCTCCTGTTGGTGCGCCCTCTATTGTATAGTCAATCTCCTTGCCGATAAGAGCATCATATGCTCCCTTTAATACCTGAACAAGTCCCTGTCCGCCCGAATCAACAACGCCTGCCTGCTTTAATACAGGAAGCATCTCCGGTGTCTGGTCAAGCACATACTCAGCCTGCTTTATAACCTCTTCAACAAATGTGACAACATCCTCTGTTTCGTCTGACAGCTCAAGAGCCTTTTCTGCTGCGCCCTTTGCCACTGTGAGGATAGTTCCCTCCTTAGGCTTCATAACTGCCTTGTAAGCTGTCTCAACCGCCTTCTGGCATGCCTCACAAAGAATAGTGACATCTATTTCATCGTATTCCTTTATAACCTTGCAGAAGCCTCTGAAAAGCTGTGATAAGATAACACCCGAGTTTCCTCTCGCGCCTCTTAAAGAGCCTGATGAAATAGCCTTTGCAAGCTCTGCCATGGTAGGATTTGTAAGTGAGCTGACCTCCTTGGCCGCAGACATGATTGTCATTGTCATATTTGTTCCGGTATCACCATCCGGTACCGGGAATACATTCAGCTCATTTATCCAGTCTTTCTTTGAATCAAGATTCTTGGCTCCCGCAAGAAACATCCTTGCAAGGAGCTTTGAATTAATGCTTGTGATCTCCACTTTTTGTAGTCCTCCTTAATCAATTACCCTTACGCCCTCAACGTAAATATTGATCTTTGCAATTTTCATTCCTGTAAATGACTCAACCTTGTACTTAACCGTCTCGATAAGATTGTCCGAAACAGTGCCGATCGAAATACCATACGCTACTATTACATGAAAATCAATGGTAATTTCGTTGTTCTCATCTACCTTTACATTTATTCCATGGTTCAGGTAATCTCTCTTTAAAAGCTTTACAAGACCATCCTTCATGTTGACCGCTGCCATGCCTACTATTCCAAAGCACTCTACAGCTACAGAGCCTGCATAGGTTGCAATAACATCTGTATCAATTAAAATTTGTCCATATTGGGTATCCATCTGTCCCTTCATAATATATACCTCCATCATATTGTGACGTAGCTAATGTTATTATACCTTTTTTTTCACAAAAAGCAAATATTTTTATATTTTATCCTTGCATTCTTTATTTTAATCTGATAGAATACATTTGTTGTGAGCTTAAGAGTATGGTAAGCTTAGTGAAATGCAAGGAGGTGCAATATCATGGCAAAATGTGCAATTTGTGAAAAAGGTGTTCATTATGGAAATAATGTCAGCCATTCTCATAGAAGATCAAATCATGTTTGGAAGTCAAACATTAAGAAGGTTTCTTGCAAGGTCAATGGAGTTCCACAGAAGTTATATGTATGTACTTCATGTTTAAGATCTGGCAAAGTTGAGAGAGCTTAGTCTTTATTTTTGAATCTTTTGAATTTTAAAGGACATCCGTTTGGATGTCCTTTTTATTTGCTCTCATATATGAAATTAATCCTGCTTGTCGTCCTCTGCCTCGTCTACCTTTACATCGTCGAGATTAAGGTCATCATTTTTCCCCTTTGAGAAACGGCTTACAATGTCCGGCACCATATCAAGTATCTTGGTCATACCGTCCTGATTCTTTACATTGACAAGCTTTGTCTGTCCATTCTGGATAACGAGCACTGCACTTGGCTGAATCTTTCCGCCCATACCGCCGGCTCCGTTATTTTTCTTTTCTGCCGAAAATGCTCCTGCTGCCACTCCAAACGACACATCCACAAGCGGAAGTATGATTGTATCCCCTATATGAATCGCATCACCAACTACAGTCTTTGTAGTGATAAAGCTGTCCATCCCCTTGAAAAGTGACTCTACTGTGTTATTGAAACTATTATCTGCCATAATATCTTCCTCCTATCTGCTTATCCTATTATATAATCTGCGGCAGTTTTTATCAAATAAAATTCTAAGTGTTGCCGCTAAAATACTTATTACTATCACATGCCCCTTTATGTCAAAGCTGCCCTTTGCATATGGATTTTCACTCTCGAAATCAGGTGTAATCCGCCATCTGTTTGTATAGCCGACAGGAAAGCATGCTAAAACACCTAATGAAATGCCTGTTGTATCCGGCGAGCCTGTTGAATAAACCATTGTAAGCTTAAGCCTCCTTGGGCATATTCTTTTAAGAATGATAAAAAGCTCTTTTTTCAGATGTGAAAAAGCAGCTTTATTTCTCTCATCACTATATTCTCTTTTTAGCTTATAGATACAGTTTTTTATTTTATCTGACTTATCTTTAAATTGTTTTTTATGTGGCTTTTCGCTTCGCTTTTTATACGTTTTTTGATGAGTGAGCTTAGTTTGTTGTTTTATATGCTGATTCTCATCATTTACTGTCCTTTGCTCGTTATGAGTCTGTGCTGTGCTTTCATTCTCTATCTGTTCATCTGCGACATGTTCTGACTCATCTGCCGGTATTTTAGGCTCATCTCCGGTGTTTTCACTGACTTTATCTTCTGTTTCAGTTTTAGCTGCCTCATCCATATCGTCATCATCCAAAGCCTCATAATTATCAAACAGCTTCTTCTTCACAAAAGCAAGCCTTATATATCCGTCAGTCTCCTGTGCATACTCTATATGCAGTGCAAACAAATGAAAAAGCCACGACACATGTGCTTTGCTCTTATGTCTGTATTGTCAAAGCTTCCAACAGCCCTGTACTTAACCGGCACAAACAGTACGCAAAGCAGCGCTGTAAGTATAAGAGCAAGCACTACAAGGAGTATGATGCCTATGACCTTTAAAATCGTAAATATCATATATCTATTTCCTCCGTCTGCTCTTTAAATAGCTCTTCACATCTGTTTTACCTGTATTTTCGTATGTCTCCCTAACAATATCACAGGCCAGCAAAAGTGCCTCATCATAATTACCCGCTACTGCGATTATGTGCAGATTCTTCTTCGGATATCCCTTTTGCAGCAATTCTCTTGTCGGAATGATATCCAAAAGATTTTCCTCATTTGACGGAAACGTGATGATGTATGTGTGAAGCATGCCGGCATTATGCTCTATCTTCCACTTGATTTTCTTTATCTTTCCGGTAACAGACTCTCCTACAAATAAATCCTCATACCATTTCATTCCAAAACCTCAAAAAGCAGTTTTTTAAACTGCTTTTTAATAATACTAATAATACTTGTGTGTCCCCCATAAGTTGCTTTTCTTTAAATCCAGGTACTCATTGTAAGCCTTCTCAAGTATCTGCTTCTCATTTGCAAACTTGAGCAGATGATATGCCTCGTGATACTTGTAAAACCCTGAATCCATGAAATACTCTTCTCTTTGCGGTTTACTATAATAACTTTCGCCCATCATAAGATACCAGTGTACATCCTTTTCCACTGTATCATGTGGCACGGTAAAAGAATAGTGGCTCTTACCCACGTATTGAATTATCGTTGCACTGGCACCAGTCTCCTCTTTCACTTCACGGATTGCAGTGTCCTTGTACTCTTCATCAGATTCCACAGTTCCCTTGGGCAGTACCCACCCCTCGTACCTGTTCCTGTAGTTCTTGTATAAGAGTAATATTTTGCCACGAAAGATTACCACACCGCCACAGCTCGTTGCTTCTATCATTGCCATTCCTCCAAGTGTGGTTTAAACGCTATCTGTCAGTTCAAGCGAAATATGAACGATAACGTCTGTCATTACACTTAAGTATAACCTACTTCTAAAAAAAGTGCAACAAGCCTATTCATTGAAATATTTATCAAATACCTTTTTTGCCACCGGCACCGCATATGTGCTTCCGGCACCCGAATCCTCCACAATTACTGCGATTGCCAGATCATTGTAGCCATCCTTTTTTCCATAGCCCACAAACCAGGCATTGGTCTGGTCTGTAGAATCTGATACCTGGGCAGTTCCGGTCTTTCCAAAGGCCTCATAGCTCTGATTGCTTAGCTTTGCGCCTGTTCCATCAGATACCACTGCTGCCATAAGATTCTGAAGAAAAGCAGCCTGATCCTTTGACATAATCTGCTTGTATGAAGCCGGTTTATTCTGCTCCACAAGCGCCCCGCTCGCATTTTCCGTATGGTCTACCAGATATGGCCTCATCAGATTTCCATCATTGCAGATTGCACCGGCAATCATGCACATGTGAAGCGGTGAAACAAGCGTGTTTCCCTGACCTATCGTGGTCTGCATGGTCAGAGCTGACGAAGCATTGTTATCCAGTGCAAACTTACTCTTTTTTGAATCAAAAGCTATAGGCAGCTCCTTGTTGAAAAGCATGTCATCACACAAGGTATTAAGCTTATTGTTATCCACCAAAAGACCTATATTGGAAAAGGACGAGTTACATGACTTTGCAAACGACTTTGTTAAGTCCTCCTGTCCGTGTGATTTATTGCCGGCACAGTGGATTGTAAAGCCGTCCTTTGTAATACTGCCGTCACAATCAAAGCTGTAGTCGTTGTATGTAGACGGATTTTCGTTATAATACTCAAGTGCTGTAAAAATCTTAAACACTGAGCCCGGAGCATACTGTCCCTGTGTTGCCCTGTTGTAAAGAGAAGTGCTGCCCTCACCGTTTACGCTCTCCCAGTCACTTGCTATGGTGTTTGGGTCATAATCAGGCTTTGACACCATAACTGCAATCTTTCCTGTCTTCGGCTCAATTGCAATGACAGCACCTTCATAGTCGTCAAGTGCATTATATGCAGCCGCCTGTGCTTCGTAATCCAGTGTGGTTATGACATTATCACCGGTATTTTTCTTGCCGCTTATATCATTTACTATCTGGTCAAGGAAAAACTCATGTGAGCGAAGCAATGAGAAATTTTCCTGCTTTTCAAGCCCTGCCTTACCGTTTACGGCAAAGCCTGCCACATGCGCAAACACTCTGCCGTCAGGGTATTCCCTTGTCTCAGACGCATCTGAGCCTACCTTTGTCCGTGCTATGACATGTCCATCCTTAGTCTGTATCTCGCCCCTCACTACATTCTTAGAGAAAAGATCCTGCAGCGAATTGTATGGACTGTTGATGAATTCGTCGCTTTTTACAAACTGGAAATATAAGAAATAACCTATCAATCCAACAAAAACTATAAGGAAAAAATATGTAACAACCGCATACTCTCTATTTCTGTGTCTTCGTGCTGTTTTTGCCGCCTGCTGCCGGTTTTCTCCTTCTCTGTTGACTTCCCTGCGCCCCCGGCTCTTTAGCTGTCTGCTTTTGTCTGTTTTTGGTCTCATGGTCCTTTCGTCTCTTGTCATCTATATTTCTCCTTTTTCAGGGGCTGCCTGCATAATATACATGCCCTGTATCATTCCAAAAATAATCATCGTAGATAGAAGCGAGCTGCCACCATAGCTCACAAGCGGCAGCGTCACACCGGTCATCGGTATAAACTTGGTTGAGCCGCCGACAGTTAAAAGCACCTGAAGCGCATACACACTGCCAAGTCCCAGCGCTACATACTTGTAAAACGCATCCTTCATCTGCATGGAAAGATTAAATATCATAAGAAAGCAGCTGACACAAACCATAATGAGGCAGACAGCAAATATACCGCCCATCTCCTCTGAGATAGCCGCTATGATAAAGTCTTTTGACACAATAGGTATCTTATTCGGCAGTCCCTGTCCCAGTCCAAAGCCAAACAGTCCTCCTGTACCTATGGCAAAGAGCGACTGACACACCTGATAGCCGGCCTTGTCTATGACAGAAAGAGGATCAAGCCATGCAACAATTCTGTTTTTCACATGTGAAAACAGATGATAACCAGCGTACATTCCAAGCCCCACAAACGCGAGTCCTCCGGCAAAAATATAAAACTTTTTTGTCGCAACATAAATCATGACCAGATATGTAAAGAAATACAAAAGCGCTCCACCGAGGTCGTTTGATGCAACAAGTATCAGCACAAACACTGCCGATACACCGCTTGTTATGGCAAGCTGCTTTAAATCAGTTGATTTATACAGCATGGATGCTATAAAAAACACAAAAAGTATCTTTACAAACTCAGATGGCTGAATTGAAACAGGACCAAATGTCAAAGAAAGCTTTGCTCCTCTGCTCGCCACTCCTACCACAAGCACCGACAAAAGTCCAACTATTCCCACACCGGCATATGTCCATGTCAGTTTTCGAAACATCGTGCCTTTTTGCATGATAAGCGGTATTAAAAACGCAAATATCGTTCCGGCAAGCACAAAAACAAACTGCCTTAATGCCTTGTCGAACGAAATTCTTGTTAAAATAATCATGCTAATACAAAGCATCATCACCATGTTGTTTAACACAAGCTCTGAGGCATTCTTATAAAACTTATGATAAATCAAATAAATTGATTCAAAAAGCACAAGCTGTGCTATATAAAAAATCCTATTATCTTTGTATCCATTGTCGTGACAAAAGAGCACCAAAAAACCATCTAAATGAATCAGAAACATATAAAATCTCTGCAGATTATATATATGCCTCTGCTTTTTCGGCTTGTCGGGATACTTGAATAAATGAAAGCATAAAAAAGTATATATGAGAAAAAGTATTATCATAATATACTTGGAAAGCTGTACTATCAGATGTACCATGTTATTCTACTCCTCTTTTGTAATGTCCGTTTGTATATTCAGCTACCTTATCATCCATAACCGCCTTAATCTGCTTTGGAGTCTCGATTGTAAAGCTGTATCTAAAACTTCTTATACCTGCCTCCTTAAGCTTACTTATGTTCTTTGTGAGCATGGTAGGCAGTGAATTATATATTGTATTATAGCACTCCTTACAGTTGTTACAAACTGCAAAGGATTTATTGTATCTGTCCTTTAAATATATAAGCTTTTGCTTTTTATCACAGCCCTTTGTGTTTTTGTGCACACAGTTGGCGGTGGTCATAAGCGGATAATATCCATAGACTATCATCTGCGAGCCTATATTGTTTCTATGCATAATCTCCTTTGAATTGAGTTCAAGCGGCACTGTATCACCACTTACTCCATGCTCAAAAAAAGCACTCTTTGAAACATCATTAAAGGTATACATATTGTGGTCTAAAATAACTTTTTTCCCTGTAAACAAATTTTCTGTCAGATAAAGCTCCTCGTAATTTTTCACAACAAAGCCCTCGAAACTTACCTTATCAAGCTCTTTTGCGATAGTTACAAAATAATCAGATGAATCCGCCCTGAATATCGTAGGCAGCATGAGATACACTTTTTTATTTCGCTTTGTAAGGCATTTCACATCATCTGCAAACTGCTGTATCAGAGTATTCCTGTCATACATGTCAAAATCCAGATAAAATACGTCAAAACATTCATAGCTAATAAGTGTATCAAGCTGCGCGCGTGTCATACACGAGCATATGGTGGTGTAATCATTTATAGCTTCATCATGTGCTGCATCACTTTTTACGACATGTTCAGGGAGCTCACACATACTTGATATATCAGCATATCGTGCGTCATCCCTGTAATACTTTTTCAACAGCTTATCACAAAGCCCTGAAATTGCATCACGCCGCAGCTTGTTTAGTGCTCCGTTTGGCACAAAGACGTTTTCTCCGATTTGAGCTTTAATATGTGAAAACTCAAAGTCTGTATCACCGGTTTTGTTTATCCTGTCGATAGCGGCCTTTTTATCAAGCGGTGCCTTAAGTGCGGCACTGACAGGTTCTATTGAGGCTTTGTATGTCACATCACCTCTTTTTACAGTGAGGCTTCCGGGCTCCCCCTCTCTTAAAACAAGCTCTCCCTCTATCGAGAGCTTTCTTTTTTCAGGCGAAGGCTCTGCAGCATTTGAAACGAAATTAGGCTTCACATAAGTCACCATATCAGAGCCATTGTGGTCGAAATAATACCTGTCTGTGAAACCACAGCGGTTTCCAAGTGCCTTTATCCTGTCATAATCAGCATCGGTAACAGGCTTCATACTGTCGATATAGCTTCTGTAGTATTTTACCACTCCGCATGCATACTCAAGCTGCTTCATACGTCCCTCAATCTTGAGCGAATAAACACCTGCATCATGCAGCTTGTCAAGAGCCTTTATACCACACATATCCTTAAGGCTTAAAATGTATTCATCCTTTTTGCCCTCCACGGTATACGGCAGTCTGCACGGCTGTGCACAGCGGCCTCTGTTTCCGCTTCTACCACCTAAAATACTGCTGAAAAGACACTGTCCGGAATACGAATAGCACAATGCTCCGTGCACAAAGGCTTCAAGCTCCATGCCGGTTTCCTCATGTATGCGCTTCATCTCGGCAAGAGAAACCTCCCTTGCCATGACCACACGCGTCACTCCAAACTGTGAAAGAAAACGCACTCCGTCTGCTCCAGTCACCGTCATCTGTGTACTCGTATGTATCTCCATTGACGGAAAATACTCATGGATAGCCTTCACCACTCCAATATCCTGCACTATCACTGCATCAAGTCCTCTTTTGTAGTACACAAGCAGGTAGTCGTAAAGCTTTGAAAACTCACTGTTTTTAATCAGCGTATTGACCGTCAGATACACCTTTACTCCTCGTAAATGTGCAAAATCAATTGCCTCTAAAAGCTCCTCTTCTGTGAAATTATTGGCATATGCCCTGGCTCCAAACATGCTTCCGCCCACATACACAGCATCGGCGCCGCTTTCTATCACACCCTTAAGTATCTCAAGGCTTCCTGCCGGTGCAAGAAGTTCAAAATCTTTATTTCTCATATATTTCCTCATATAGATGCTCATTTGATATCATATAAACCTGCAATAAAATAGGGAACAGTGTACGATAACTGTTCCCCTTTATTGCTATTTATCGCTACTGTCATTTGCCCCTTTAGAAGCATGTGCAGATTTTTTAACAGGCTTTTTTCCATCAAGAAGTGACTCCTCAAGAGTTGCCTCAAGTCTCGCCTTGTTGAGTAAAAGCTCTTTGTTTTGTGCCTCAAGCTCCTTCATGCTCGCCTCGGCATTCTCGGTCTTCACCTGATTGGAAATTAAATCATGCTTTAAATCGTATATTTCCTTATCCTTATTCTCTATATCACCCTCGAGCTTTTCGACAAGTGCCTTTGCCTTGAAATAATCATCAGCAATATTGAGCTCAATAAGTGTGCTCTTCATATTGCCCGGAAGATGCTTATACTCATCCATATCATCAAACTCTGCAATCTTGTTGTTGATGTATGCCGCAACCTTCTGTAAGTATTCCTCATTCTCATATCCTGACAGTGTGTAAACCTTTCCGTCTATTACCACCTCAGCATTTGTTTTTGCAGACATTTAATCATCCTCCGTTTTCACATTTATTCAAACCAGCTATGTTAATATCAATTTCAATATCAAATACTTAATTATTATATGCCTTATAGATATAAATTGCAACTTTAAGCCATTTTTCTCTCAAAATGCTCAAAGGCTAGTTCTGTAGCCACACGTCCCTTTGGTGTGCGGTTTATGAAGCCGTTTTTCACCAGATACGGCTCGTAAACATCCTCAATGGTTCCGGCATCCTCACCTATTGCCGCTGCAAGCGTATCAAGACCTACCGGTCCTCCCGCAAACTTGTCAATGATGGTGAGAAGTATATTTCTATCGTTTAAATCCAGTCCGTACTTGTCCACTTCCAAAAGATCCAGTGCAAAGCTTGCCACATCATAGGTGATTTTGCCGTCATACTTGACCTGCGCAAAATCCCCCTGACACGCTTTAGAAGTCTGTTTGCAAGTCTTGGGGTACCTCTTGAACGACGCGCCATCTCGTAGGCTCCCTTGTCATCTATCTCAACTCCAAGCACCTTTGCGGAATTGACGATAATATGCTTTAGCTCATCGACAGTATAAAACTCCATATGATTTACCACGCCAAACCTGTCGCGAAGAGGTGCCGAAAGCATACCCGCCCTCGTTGTTGCACCTACAAGGGTGAATTTGGGCAGGTTAAATCTGATTGACTTTGCAGACTCACCCTTTCCAATCATGATATCAATGGCGTAATCCTCCATAGCAGGATAGAGCACCTCCTCCACCTGACGGTTTAATCTGTGAATCTCATCGACAAACAGTATATCTCCCTCAGAAAGTCCGTTGAGTATGGCTGCCATCTCTCCCGGCTTACCTATTGCAGGACCGGAGGTCACCTTTATCTTTGTACCCATCTCATTTGCAATGATTCCTGCAAGTGTTGTCTTTCCAAGCCCCGGAGGTCCGTAAAACAGCACATGATCGAGCGCCTCGCCCCTTGATTTTGCGGCTTCAATATATATTTTTAAATTGTCCTTTATCTTCTGCTGACCGATATAGTCATCAAAATACATAGGACGCAGGGATTTCTCTATCTTTATGTCCTCTTCCTGCAATTGTGTGGAAATTACTCTTTTCACGTTTTGTTCCCCGTTTCTGTTTTAAGCTTACAGTTTTTATCAATCAGCCCATATTTTTGAGCGCAAGCTTCAGCACATCCTCTACATCCATATCCTCTGTGATATCAACCTTGGACACTGCCTTAAGACTCTCAGTAGATGAGTATCCAAGCGCATTGAGCGCCATGACAGCATCATTTTTCACAGTGCTGTTCATAGATACAGCAGCACCGGAAGTCTGATTCTCAAGCTTCTTTTCAAATGCATCCTCAAGCGACAGCTTGTCCTTTAAATCAAGTATCACTCTCTGAGCCGTCTTTGCACCTATTCCCGGTGCCTTTGATATAGCCTTTGAATCGCCCGATAGAATCGCAAAACGCAAATCATCGGCAGGCAGAGTTGACAAAATGGCAAGGCCGCCCTTTGGTCCGATTCCGCTGACTGTAATCAGCAGCTTAAAGATTTCAAGATCATCCTTGCTCAAAAAACCGTAAAGTATCATGGCATCCTCCCTGACACATAGGTAGGTGTAAATTTTTACATCCTCTCCCTCGTCAGGCAGCATATCAAAATACTGCGTCGGTATGTAAATGAGATAGCCTACACCTGCAGCCTCCACTACAATGCTGTCTATATTTTTTTCTGCAAGCTCTCCTTTTATATATGCATACATTGAATCCATTTGTTACTGTTTCGACTGTAGCCTGACACACAGGCATAAAACAGCAGCATCTCCTTTTATTATTAAATATACGTAGATTACAGCCCATTAAAACTATACATGAAAGCTGTCAGAAATTCTTAAAAGCACCTGTGAAGCTACTATTCCAATCACAAGTCCCGTGATACATCCTGCCACAAGAAGCACCGGAATATAGTACACTACGCTGTAGGTTGACAAAACTATAGCCGCAACTATTATCTGTCCTATATTGTGACACACTCCACCGACCAGGCTTATTGAAACCGAACTGAATTTATCTGATTTCTTAAGCAGGTACATAACGATAAAGCTTAGTATACAGCCTGCCAGTGAATATATGATGCTGAACGCATTTCCAAACATAAATCCTGAAAGCACCGCACGAAATACACATAGCAGAAATGTCTCCATGGGTGCTGCTATATAAAGCATGATTACTGTCACTATATTTGTAAGTCCAAGCTTCACTCCCGGTATGCCTACCGCAAACGGTATAAGTGACTCAACATAGCTTAGCACCAGTGCCAGTGCCATAAGCATACCAAGATATGCAATCTTTCTGGTTTTCATTTATCTCATTCTTTCTATAAAAATGTTCGGGTATCACTTGGATATCGAATCTATATCGGATTTCGTGTCGCTTTTTACCGTCACAACAACCTTATTCGGCAGACAGATAATCGACTCTCCCTCCTTGGATATCGCCTTCTGCTTCACACACAGATGATCCGGACAGTCGGCAGAGGTCATATCTGCCACACCGCCCTTTATGACAAGGGTGTTAGTAATATCGCCATCGCCGTTTTTTATCTCAATTGTATCATCCTTTGAAAGCGGATATGTGCCATAGGCCCTTCCATCGATAGTCACCTCGACACATGCATCGCTATCCGTATCCTGTCCCTTTAAATATACAAGCTTCCATATAAGAAGCAGAGCGACAGAGATAATTACAATAACCGATATCAGGATTATATCATTTCTGCCAAAACGCTTACGCATCCTCTTTTATCTCTCCCATATAGTAAAAGCCTCTGCACTCATTAAGCTTCACATTGTAGATATTTCCAATCATATCCTCGGTACCCGGAAAATGTACGATTGAATTATTGTCCATACGTCCGGTCACATAGCCGTCCTTCTGGTCGTCCATTTCCTCTGCAAGTACCGGCACCACTTTGCCCTCATAGCATTTTGCCTTTTCTGATGAGATAGTCTGAACCTCCTTTAAGAGCCTGTCAAACCTGTCCTTAACCACATCATCCGGCACCTGATTCTCCATGGTAGCTGCGCGTGTGCCTGTTCTCTTTGAGTAAATAAATGTAAAAGCACTGTCATATCTGACCTGCTTGACAACATCCATTGTCTCAAGGAAATCCTCCTCAGTCTCTCCCGGGAAGCCCACAATGATATCAGTTGTGATTGCAATATCAGGAATCTGCTCACGAAGTCTCTTTACCTCGTCGAGATATTTTTCCTTGTCATAGTGCCTGTTCATCTCCTTAAGCACCCTTGAGCTTCCTGACTGAAGTGGCAGATGCATATGCTTGCACACCTTGTCGCACTCCTTTATCGCCATAATCAGGTCATCGGATAAATCCTTTGGATGAGATGTCATAAAACGAATCCTCTTAAGTCCCTCAATCTTATTGACCTCGCGAAGAAGCTCTGCAAAGGTTATAGGATTGTCAAGAGTTTTACCGTATGAGTTGACATTCTGTCCGAGAAGCATTATCTCGCACACTCCGTCTGCAACAAGCTTTTCTATCTCTCTTATGATATCCTTAGGCTCCCTGCTTCTCTCACGTCCTCTTACATATGGCACGATACAGTAGCTGCAGAAATTGTTGCAGCCAAACATGATATTGACACCTGATTTGAAAGAGAACTTTCTCTTCACCGGAAGATCTTCGACAATCTGATTGGTATCCTTCCATATGTCAATCACCTGTGAGCCAGACTCGATATTGTTGCACAAAATCTCTGCAAACTTGAATATATTGTGGGTTCCGAATACGATATCTACAAACTTATAGTGCTTTTTGATATTTTCAACAACCTCCGGCTCCTGCATCATACAGCCGCAGAGAGCAATCTTCATCAGAGGATTCTTTTTCTTGTAGTTCTGCAGATATCCAAGCCTGCCATACACCTTGTTGTTAGCATTCTCACGTACGGTACAGGTGTTGTATACAATAAAATCCGAGTGCTCATCAGTTCCTTCCACGTAGCCTATCTGCTCGAGTATTCCGACAAGCTTTTCTGAGTCGCGGGCATTCATCTGACAGCCGAAGGTCTTGACGAAATAAGTCATGGGACGACCGATTTCTTTAGATTTCTTTTCAACAAAATCCTTTGCCTTTGCCATGTAGTAATACTGCCTCTCAGGCTCATGTGCCGGTGGTGTCTTTGTTATATCTATATCGTAGCTCATGTTATATTATATTTCCTCTCAAATTAATTCTATGATACTTTAGCTGACTATTCCCTGATCTGACCACTGCCGTAAATAATATACTTATAGCTTGTCAGTGCTTCAAGCCCCATAGGTCCCCTTGCGTGAAGCTTCTGTGTGCTGATTCCTATCTCAGCTCCAAAGCCGAATTCATTTCCATCAGAAAATCTGGTTGAGGCATTTACATAAACGCATGCAGCATCTATCTCATTTAAGAACTTCTGTGCGTTGTCATAATCATTTGTGACGATTGCCTCTGAATGTGATGTGTTGTATCTGTTGATATGCTCGATTGCCTCATCAATACTGTCAACAATCTTTACCGACATGATGTAATCAAGATACTCCATACCCCAGTCATCGGAAGCTGCCTCTGTCACATCGTCTCTTCCAGCAAGAATTGCCTGTGCTCTTTCATCACAACGCAGCTGTACATGATGCTCTCTTAGCTTATCGTACAGCTTTGGCAGAAACTCCTCTGCTATGGCACTGTGTACTACAATCGACTCACATGCATTGCAGACACTGATTCTTTGTGTCTTTGCATTGTTAATAATATTAACAGCCATATCAAAGTCTGCATCCTTGTCCACATATACATGGCAGTTGCCTGTACCGGTCTGGATGACAGGAATTGTAGCATTTTTGACAACATTTTGGATGAGTCCTGCACCACCTCTTGGTATGAGCACATCCACATACTGATCCATCTTCATAAATGCCTTTGTTGTCTCTCTGTCTGTTGACTCAATAAGTGCAAGTGCAGCAGCAGAAACCAAATTGTCCGTTAAGGCCTTTTTTAGTGCCTTAACTATTGCGATATTGGTATTTATCGCATCACTTCCACCCTTCAATATGACACAGTTACCTGTCTTAAAACACAGACCAAAGGCATCTGATGTGACATTTGGGCGCGCCTCAAAGATAATGCCAACAACACCGATTGCAACTCTTCTTTTTCCGATGATAAGGCCATTAGGACGCTTTGCCATAGACATCACTTCCCCAATAGGGTCTGCAAGCTTTGCTATCTGTCTGAGTCCGTCAGCCATGCCAAGGAGCCTGTCATGGTCAAGCGAGAGCCTGTCAATCATGCTCTTTGCCTTCATATTTTCCTCTGCTGTGGGCCACATCCCTTTTGTTTGCCTCAAGGATTTCTTTTTCTGCCTTAAGCAGATTGTCCGCTGCATCGTTTAATACCTTATTCTTGATATCAGTATCCAGTGTCCCTATCTTTACTCTGGCCTCATATGCATCCGCACAAATTTTTTCTAAATCATTCATCAATAAACACCTCTCTCTTATCTGTTATCACCCCATCTAAGGGTACGTCATATTCATCTTCAAACGTCATGCCGCTAAGTAACTGGAAATCGTAGCCCACTCCAACTGCCATGACAGTATCTCTGTGAAAGACGATAAATATCTGTCATAAAAACCCTTTCCATAGCCGATTCTGTAACCGGTATCCGAAAATGCAAGCCCCGGCACTATCATAAGCGCCCTGCCATCCGCCTGCGTATACTCCTTCGTCATATCAGGCTCTTTAATATTAAATGAACCACAATTAAGCTCATCAAGGCTTCTTACCATGTAAAAGGACATTGTATTGCCCGAAACCCTCGGATAATATATCCTTTTTGCTTTGTTTATTAAATAGGTAAAATACTCATCAGTATTCACTTCATTTCTGATAGCTGAATACAAAAGTATGTTGTCATAATCTCTGTCAAGCTCTGATACCATGAGTCTTTTATAAATGTCATGGCTCATGTTGTGGCACTCATCAGCACCCAGAAGGCCTCTTTGCTTTTTAAGCCTGCTACGAATTTCTTTTTTTGTTTCCATATTTCTCGCCGAGGTTCTCAACCGAACCGTCATCGTTTACCATATCGATATTGTTGAGCTGGTTTCTTAAATTCTTCTTCACGTTTGCTATATACTCCTTGCGCAAAAGATCCTGCTCCTTTTTCTCTGCCTCAGAAAGTCCCTCTGCCTGTGACTTTCTGTAAAGCTCATTGATTCGCTGTATTTTTTCCTGTGTCATAGCACTCTCCTGATTTCAAATTTATAGCTGATTACTGGCCGCCTGTAGATGTAGGTGCCATCTCTCTTTGTATATAATCCGCAAGCACAAACTCTGCATCCTTTGCCCTGTGGAAAAGTGTTCCTGTATATCTGTCATTCATAATGTCATATAAAATTCCCATATTGCCACCGTTTGCGATAATCATATCGGCACCGGAATATGTGGCAATCTTTGCCGCTGTAAGCTTTGTCGCCATGCCGCCGGTTCCGACATCGCTGCCGGTTGATGACTTTGCCATGCCAAGTATTTTCCTGTCAAGCGTATCAACCTCTCTGATAAGCTTTGCATCCGGATTGTCATGAGGATCGTCGGAATACAGTCCGTCTATATCAGATAGCAGTATGAGCAGATCAGCCTTCGTGATTGATGTAACAATAGCAGACAGCGTATCATTGTCACCAAACTGCATCTCGTATGTGCTTACCGTATCATTTTCATTGACAATAGGCACCACGTTCAGATCAAAAAGCTCCTCAAATGTATTCATAACATTGCGTCTGGAAACAGGATTGACTATGGTATTTTTTGTCATGAGCACCTGTCCAGAATTCTGATTATACTCGGAAAAAAGCTTCTGATATGTCATCATAAGCCTGCCCTGTCCCACTGCGGCGCATGCCTGCTTTATTGAAATGTCGCTCGGGCGCTCCTTTATGCCTATCACATCACGTCCAACCGCGATAGCGCCGGAGCTTACGAGGCACACATCCATACCGCTGTTTCTGTAATCACATATCGAGCGCACCAGACGCTCCATCTTTGAAAAATTGAGGCTTCCCGTCTCTGCATGTGTCAGCGTCGATGAGCCTATCTTTATTACCACTCTTTTATAATTGTCTAAAAAACTCATTTCTATCATCTTTCCTATTGTAAGTCTAAATGCATACATAATTACATTACGCATACAATAATTACTTTACCATATATTCACGCAAAATACAAAATCATTTTTACTACTGTCTCATTTTTTTATTTTGTGTTATTATATTTCTGTTGCTTTCAGCTTTAAATTTTATAAAGCCCGGACGCAAAGTTATATTTATGCTTTTACTATTTAAGCTTTAACTATAAATAATTTACAACCAGGAAATTAATAAAGGATGCACTATGAAAAATAAACTAAAACACCTTGTCCCTGTCCTTTTGGCACTTGCCACAATAACAGGAAGCCTGTCTGCATGTGAATTAAAGCCCAAGGCTCAGCAGAAGGTTTCAAAACAGGGCTTCTACTTTGACACGATAATACAGATTACGCTTTATGGCACTACCGACGAGAAATACATAGACGACTGCTTTGATATGGCAAAGAAATATGAGGATATGCTGTCAAACACAGTTAGTTACTCAGAGGTGAGCAAAATAAATGACGCTGCCGGCAAAGAATATGTCACAGTAAGCAATGATACACTTGAGCTCATCAAAAAAGGCATCGAATACGGCGACACAAGTGACAGCAGGTTTGATATCACTATAGGAAAGCTGTCTGATTTGTGGAATTTTTCTGAAATAGCTGAAAATACCGACTCTAAAGATAATGAGGTGGATGCATCAGTCGTTCCGTCTGATGCGCAGATACAAAGCGAGCTGTCACATGTAAATTACCGCAATATACAAATTAACGGAAACGATGTGATGCTAACCGATTCAAAAGCAAAGCTTGACCTTGGTGGAATCGCAAAGGGCTTTATCGCCGATAAGATGAAGGCTTATTTACAGTCCCAAAAAATCACCTCAGGCATCATAAACCTGGGTGGCAATGTCCTCACTGTCGGTGAAAAATCCGACGGAAGTGATTATACAGTCGGCATACAAAGCCCTTCGACGAGAGCGGTGAGCCAATATGTACCGTAAAAATCAAGGACAAATCCGTCGTCACCTCAGGTATCTACGAGCGATACTACAGAGTAGATGGCAAGCTATATCACCATATACTGGACACCACAACCGGCTATCCTGTCAAAAACAATCTGTACTCTGTCACCATCATAAGCGACTCCTCCTGCGACGGAGATGCCTTAAGCACCACATGCTTTGCTCTTGGCATTGATAAAGCAAAGGAGCTTATCAATTCCCTTTCCGGTGTTGAGGCAATATTTGTGACAGATGATTATAGCATTATCACGACATCAGATGAGTATAACGTAAGCACAGAATAGCTGCCTAAAGCTTATAAAAAAACTGCCACATATCATAATGATATGTGACAGCTTTTATTCATTACAGAATAATCTTCTTTGGACACTTCTCTGCGCAGATTCCGCAGCCTGTACATTTCTCCTGATCAATATAAGCTACATTGTCTACTACATGGACAGCATCTGACGGACAGTTCTTCTCGCACAGATGACAGCCGATACATCCAACCGAGCATGCCTTCATGACATCCTTGCCCTTGTCCTTTGAGCTGCACTTTACAACATGCTTTGTGTCATATGGAATAAGCTCGATGAGGTGCTTTGGACAAGCCTCTACGCACTTGCCGCAGGCCTTGCATGTAAGCGGATTGACGCATGCAACTCCGTCAACCACATGGATTGAATCAAAAGGACATGCCTTCACACAGCTTCCATAGCCGAGACAGCCATAATTACATGACTTAGGTCCGCCGCCCGGTACAAATGACATGGCAACACAATCCTCTACTCCTGTATAGTCGTAGTCTGTATTTGCTTTATCACAGGTGCCGGCGCACTTAACAAATGCAACCTTCTTTACTCCGGCCTCAACCTTTACACCCATAATCTCGCTGACCTTTGCCGCAACTGGGTCTCCACCAACAGGACACTGTCCTACCGGTGCCTCTCCCTTTGCGATGGCGGCAGCAAGTCCGGAGCATCCGGCATATCCACAGCCACCACAGTTGTTGCCCGGAAGCACCTCAAGTATTGCTTCCTCTCTCGGGTCAACCTCTACTTTGAATTTTTCTCCTGAAATACCGAGGAAAAATCCAAGAATTATACCGACAGCTCCAACAACTAAAGCTGCAATAATAATCGCAGTAACATTCATATCACTTTTCCTCCAATCCTATACAGAAACCATTCCTGAGAATCCCATAAAGGCGATAGCCATAAGACACGCTGTAAGAAGCACGATGGCTGTTCCCTGGAAAGGCTTTGGAATATCATTATACTCAATCTTCTCACGTACACCTGCCATAAGCACGATGGCAATAAAGAAACCAAAGGCTGTGGCAAAGCCGTAAACAACACTCTCTAAGATATTGTAGCCCTTTGTTACACTGTTAAGTGCTACACCGAGTACGGCACAGTTTGTTGTGATAAGAGGCAGATACACACCGAGTGCCTTGTAAAGAGGCGGCATCTGTTTCTTTAAGAACATCTCTACAAACTGAACAAGTGCTGCAATTACAAGAATGAACACGATAGTCTGTAAATATGACAGATTAAGCGGATACAGTATAAAATTGTAAATAAGCTGTGTAACGAATGTGGCGATTGTGATAACGAAAATTACCGCACCACCCATTCCTGCAGCAGTTTTTGTGTTCTTTGATACGCCGAGGAAAGGACAGATACCAAGGAACTGGCTAAGTACTACGTTGTTAACTATTGCATATGCTACTGCAATGAGCAGTAAATGACCTAATGTACCCATTATTTATCCCCTCCTTCTGTAGTGTTAGGCGCAACAGCGGCCTGTGCTGCTTTTGCTGATGGACATGATGCTCCACAATGTGCACAATCTCCTGAAAGGCAGCCTGCCGGCTCTGCAAGAGGTGTACCCTTTGCTTCCATCTTTTTACGGATGATATTCATGCCTGCAACGAGGAAGCCAAGTACGAGGAAGGCTCCCGGTGCCATGATAAAGATTGTGATTGGTGTAAACCAGTCACCGAAAATCTTGATGTTGAAAAATGTTCCTGCACCTAAGATTTCACGGATAAGTCCGATGATTGTAAGACCCATGGTAAATCCAAGTCCCATTCCCATTCCATCAAAGATAGACTCTACAGGCGGATTCTTTGAAGCATAGCTCTCGGCACGTCCGAGGATGATACAGTTAACCACGATAAGTGGGATGTATACACCAAGTGCTGCTGAAAGGCTAGGCAGATAAGCCTGCATTAAAAACTGTACTACTGTAACAAGAGATGCAACTATGACGATATACGCCGGCATACGCACTCCGTTAGGAATCACTTTTCTGAAAAGTGAAATCAAAAGGTTTGAACATATAAGTACCACCGTGGTGGAAAGTCCCATTCCAAGTCCGTTTACCGCACTGGATGTAACAGCCAGTGTAGGACACATACCAAGCATAAGTACAAAGGTAGGATTTTCCTTAATGATACCATTATATAAACGCTCTACATATTTGTTCATTAGTTGGCACCTCCCTGTAATTTATTCTGGAAGTAAGTAATAGCTGCGTTGCAGCCGTTGGCCATAGCCTTTGATGTGATGGTTGAGCCTGTGATGGCCTCAATCTCATCATCCTTTGAAGGTGTAGTCTTTACAACGTCGAACTTGTCTACTTTCTTGTTCTCAAACTGCTTGTAGAAATCAGCCTCCTCGGCCTTCATTCCAAGTCCCGGAGTCTCACTGATGCTCGTGATTGAGTAACCGTTTACAGTACCATCATTCTTGATACCTACAGAGAATGTGATACTTCCCTGGCTACCATCCTTGGCTGTAACTGTGATGACATAGCCTAATGTCTCCTTGTTTGAATCAAGGGCAGTCTCAATATCATCGATTGTATCCTTATAGCCCGCATCAGATACAAGCTTATCAGCTTCATCAGCATCATAATCATATTTCTCAAATGATTTTGCATCCGAAAATACTGCCTGATATGCTTTCTGTGCTGCTGCTTTATTGGCCTTGTCGATGGGCTCTGCCGTGATTCCCTGAACCAGGGCAAGAATAAAACCAAGCACCAGAGTAAAGGCAGTTAAAATCAAAGCGTCATGTACAATACGTTTATTCATTCTTCTTTGCCTCCTTTACCATACCAAAGGCTCTTGGGATAGAAACCTTCTCAATAATAGGAACAAGGCAGTTGCTTAAGATGATAGCAAAGGAAACTCCCTCTGCATTGGCACCGAAGCAACGGAATACTCCTGTCAATATACCACAACAGATACCGAATATTATCTTTCCCATCGGTGTAATCGGGCTTGTGACATAATCGGTCGCCATGAAAAATGCACCGAGCATAAGTCCGCCACCGCAGAGCTCTGCAACAACATAGTTGATATCAAACTGCTGTGCTCCGAAAAGGAACATGAAAACAGCAAATGTAATAATGTAGGATGCAGGAATCTTTAAATCAATGACTCCAAGTAAAATCATGATGATAGCACCTATTAAAATAGCTATAACTGATGTCTCACCGATTGTTCCTGCAGTATTTCCTATAAGCATATCCCTTACATTGACACTTGAAAGTCCCTCATTTTTGATGAGCGCAAGTGGTGTTGCTCCTGAGTATACATCCACACCGTTTCTTGTGACGTTGAAATTGGTCATATCAGCCGCAAATGCGATGAGAAGGAAGCATCTTCCACCAAGTGCCGGGTTCATAAAGTTCTGTCCGAGTCCTCCGAACATACACTTGACAATGATGATTGCAAATACTCCACCGAGTACAGCCTCCCACCATGGAAGTGCAACCGGAAGGTTTAGTGCTAAAAGCAGTCCTGTAACTACCGCACTAAGGTCTGTAATTGTGCTCTTTTTCTTAACTATGTAGTCAAACACCCATTCTGATGCCACACACGATGCGATGGTAAGCAGAATGATAAAAAGTGCTCTAAATCCAAAATTGTAAATACCAAAAAGACTTGCCGGGAGTAATGCTATAATGACATAAAGCATTATTCTGTCAGTGGAATCCTTGGCACGTACATGTGGTGATGATGAAACATGATATAAATCACTCACTTTAATCCACCTCTTTCTTTATTTTTTGCTGGCCTGTTTTCTCTTTTCAGCGAGAACAAGCTTCTTCATTGTCTTAATAGGCTGAGCCACCTGTCTCCTTGACGGACATGCAAATGAACAGCTTCCACACTCAATACACTCAAGTCCGTGCCACTTCTCAAACTCATCCATCTGTCCACGCAAACCAAACTTCGCAAGACGGCTTGGAATGAGCTGCTCAGGACATGCCTCCACGCAACGACCGCAGTTAATGCAGGCCTGTGGCTCAAATGCTGCCACCTCATCATGTGTGAAGCACAGTATTGATGAAGAGGTCTTTGTCGTAGGGATATCAAGACTAAACATGGCAAAGCCCATCATAGGACCGCCTGATATAATCTTCTCCGGCTGGCTCTTAAAGCCACCTGCAGCATCAACCAGCTCCTGATATGATGTACCGATGCTGTATAAAATATTGGAAGGATTCTTCACAGCATCTCCTGTAACTGTTGAAATACGCTTAAGGACTGGCTGTCCATTCTTTACAGCATTGTATACAGCAATAATTGTCTCTACATTATCAACAATACAGCCTGCATCAGCAGGGAGCATCTTAGAATTGATGGCTCTGCCGGTTGTAGCATAGATGAGCTGTCTCTCACCACCCTGTGGGTACTTTGTCATAAGCGGACAAACCTCAATACGCGGCTCATCCTTCGTGAGCTCTGTGAGCTTTTCGATACAGTCAGGCTTATTATCCTCTATACCAAGAATACCCTTTGCATTGTCAAAAAGCTGAAGTATGATCTTCATGCCGCCAATTAATTCCTCAGGATTCTCAAGCATACGTCTGTAGTCAGATGTGAGGTAAGGCTCACACTCTGCGCAGTTTGCGATAATATACTCAATCTTGTCCGGCTCCTTTGGAGAAAGCTTTACATGTGTAGGGAAACCGGCACCGCCCATGCCGACAACTCCCGCATTCTTGACCTTCTCGATGATTTCTTCCTTTGAAAGCGCAGTGACATCCTCGACGCTCTCATATGTTGTCTCAGTAAACATGCCATCATTTTCGATAACAATACTGTCAACCATATCGCCGACCGCCACACGTCGCTTCTCAATAGCCTTAACTTTTCCTGACACTGATGAATAGATAGGTGATGAAACAAAGCCACCGGCCTCTGCTATCATCTGTCCCTTCAACACAGTGTCACCTACGGCAACAACAGGCTTAGCCGGTGCGCCGATATGCTGCGAAACCGGATATACCATGTCGCCCTTGGGCAAAACTTCTTTAATTGGTGAATCCTTAGACAGCTCTTTGCCATCATATGGATGAACACCGCCAATAAACGTTTTATGACCCATTTTTGTGCCCCTCTTTCTTTTAGATTAATAACGTGGAAATGCTATTGCACATTACTATTCCTATTATACCACTTATGATTTTTAGTTAAATAGTATATTATGTACTTTTTTTAATACTTTATGTTATAATGTTTATACAAATGATATTCAAGGCAGGAATCGAAAAATGAAAACATTTCACAATGAAGAAATTTACATAAAAACCGATAATTTTTCAGACAGCATATTTAAAGAAAACACTATGTTCTTTGATATTGAGACAACAGGCTTTTCACCGGTGAAAGCGATTGTCTACATGATAGGCTGTGCAAGGCGCATTAAAAATCGTATTGTAATAGACCAGTATTTTGCCGAATCTGTCGATGACGAAGCAGCTGTAATTGAAGCCTTCGCAGGAAGTCTGTCAGGTTGCAGCACCATCATATCCTTCAACGGCGTCGGTTTTGATATACCATTTTTAAAGAATAAATACAAGAAATATAAGCAGGAAGACCCCTTCTGTAATGTGCAGATACTCCGATATCTTTAAGGAACTTTCCCCGATAAAGCCTCTTTTGTGCCTCGAAAACTACAAGCAAAAAAGCATCGAAGCATTTCTGGGTATAGATAGGGAGGATAAATATTCCGGTGGTGAGCTCATAAACGTTTATTATGAATATCTTGCCCAAAAGGACGACGAAAAGCTATCCCTGCTTTTGACACACAACTACGAGGATGTCCTTGGCATGACAGCTCCTTAGTATACTTTCGTATAAAGAATGCATACATGGCATTGCAGACATCACCGGTGTATCCGTAAACCCATATACAGCTTACGACGGCAGTCTGATGAATGAGCTTATCATATCATTTGAAAATAAATTTTCCGTTCCAAAATCTGTAAGCTTCCATGACAATGACATCTATCTGACCATAGGCACTGCAAAAAGCTATGTGCGTGCAGAGATATTCGAGGGGGAAATGCGCCATTTCTACAGCGATTACAAAAACTACTACTATCTTCCAAAGGAGGACATGGCCATACACAAGAGCGTCGCAGCATATGTTGACCACGAATACCGTGAAAAATGCAAGGCGTACAACTGCTATGTGCGCAAAACCGGTACCTTCATCAGACAGTACTCTGACTTCATGAAGCCCGAGTTTCGATTCGATATAAAGGATAAGTACAGCTATTTCCTGCTGACTGAAGATTTTATAAATTCAAAACAGATGGTACTGTCATATGTAAAACACATAACAGACCATCTGTTTAACCTCTGATAAGATATCATGGCTTCCTGAAATAGAAACTGCTTAATCTCTCAAAGCCGAGCTCACGATATGTAGTTATCTGCTCAGTACTGCCTATAAACAGTATTCCCTTGGATTTTAAAGTATTGAAGAAATTTTTGTATATCATATCTTTCGCATCATCGGTAAAATAAATCACCACATTCCTGCACAGGATAAGATCGTAATCCTTTGGATATGAATCCTTCAATAGATTGTGTTCCTTAAAGGTCACACATCGCTTGATATCATCAGATATCTTGTATGACCCCTCCACCTGGGTAAAGTACTTCTTCTTCAGGTCAGCCGGCACATTTTCTACAGACTTTGCGCTGTAAAGCCCGGCTTTAGCGCTCGCAATCACCTGGTCGTCAATATCTGTAGCCAGTATCTTTATACGAGACAATGGAACATGCTTTGAAAAAGCCATGGCAAGCGAATACGGCTCGTCCCCTGTTGAGCATGCCGCGCTCCATATCTTAATCGTCCCTGTATTGTTCTTTAATATCTCAGGAATGACCTCTCTGTCCAAAAAACTCCACTGATCAGGATTCCTGTAGAACTCAGATACATTGATAGTGATAAAATTGATAAACTGTTTAAACTTAGCCTTATCTGTAGAAATCATATCAATGTATGTCTCATAAGAATCAGCCCCATTTTTTTTCGCAAGAGTATCAATACGCCTGCGCATCTGCTTTTCTTTATAATAATTGAGATCTATCTGCGTAAGCCTGTACACTTCATTTTTAAACCATTCATAATGATCAAACATCACAATCCTCCAATATGTGCCACCCGATACAAATAAAAGCTGCCATATAATTATATATGACAGCTTTAAAATCAAAAACTACTCGTTATCAGAAGCAACCTCATCGATATTTACATCTGCAACATCTGCTCCATCATCCTCTGAATCAAGGAGAGCCTTCATGCTTAAGCTTATTTTCTTATCGTCCTCATTGAACTCAACAACCTTAGCCTCAACCTCCTGACCAATCTTGAGAACATCTGATGGCTTCTCAACATGATCCTTTGAAATCTGTGAAACATGAAGAAGTGCGTCAACACCAGGAGCAAGCTCGATGAATGCACCAAAATCTGTCATTCTGGCTACTTTACCCTTTACGATATTGCCAGGAGCAAATTTCTCTGTTGCACCATTCCATGGATTCTCGTCATCAAACTTCATTGAAAGAGCAATCTTAGAACCATTGATGTTCTTAACAAATACTCTTACAGTCTGTCCAACAGTGAATACCTTCTTAGGGTTCTCTACTCTGCCCCAAGACATCTCTGAGATATGAAGTAATCCGTCTACTCCGCCAAGATCGATGAATGCACCGAAATCTGTAACATTCTTAACTGTTCCTTCGATTACATCGCCAACGTGAAGATTTGCAAGAAGCTCTTCCTGCTGTTTAGCCTTCTGCTCAACGAGTAATACCTTTCTATTTCCGATAATACGTCTCTTTCTTGGATCGAACTCTGTGATGATAAACTCAATCTCCTGATCCTTGAACTTGTTGAGATCCTTCTCATAAGTATCTGATACAAGGCTTGCAGGGATGAATACTCTTGTCTCATCAACACTGACACATACACCACCGGCTAATACCTGTGTAACTTTTGCCTTTAATACTTTCTGGTTCTCAAAAGCCTCCTCAAGACGCTTGCTGCCCTTCTCTGCCTGAAGGCGCTTGTAAGAAAGGATAACCTGACCCTCGCCATCGTTAAGCTTAACTACCTTGGCTTCCATCTTGTCGCCAACCTTTACAACAGTAGTAAGATCTACGTTCGGCTCATTTGTGTACTCGTTTCTAGTAATAATTCCGTCTGATTTGTATCCAATATTTAAGAAAATCTCGTCAGGTTTAACATCAATAACGGTACCTTCTACCACTTCTCCATTTCTTATAGTTTTAAAAGATTCTTCCAGCATTTGTTCAAAGCTCATTTCTGACATTCTTTGAAACCTCCTCAATGATATTATTTGGGGTTGAAGCCCCTGCTGTAATACCTACGTTATTGTTGGACCTGATTTGTGTATAATCCATTTCGTCACTTGTCTGTATATAGTAAGTATTTTTGCATTCGTTTTTACATATTTCAAATAGCTTCTGTGTATTGGAGCTGTGCCTGTCGCCTATGACAATCATGACATCTGAGCACTGTGCTACCTTTCTAGCTTCGGTCTGTCTGACCTCTGTAGCATTACAGATTGTATTTAAAACAGTTATATCATAACCTTTTTTTGCAATAATTTCAACTATATCTTGAAATTTATTGTAGTTAAATGTCGTTTGTGACACTATGCATAGTTTTTTTGTACTATTTTTCATGTAATTTTCGGCATCCTCAGGCGAATTTATGATGGTTACATGGCATTTTTCGTCTGCCCAGCCCTTTATTCCACACACCTCAGGGTGCTTTGGACTGCCGACAATTATAATATCATAGCCCTTTGAGCTGTAATCCTCCACATATCTGTGAATTTTTGATACAAAAGGACAGGTTGCATTAAGCACCTCAAAGCCACAGTTTTTTATCCTGTCATACTCAGCCTTGCTTATACCGTGTGAACGGATAATCATCACACCCTTTTCATGAGAAGAAAGCTCATCGAGATCGTTTATGACGGTTACGCCATTTTTTTCCATATCCTTTACGACCTCATCATTGTGAATAATCGGGCCATAGGTGTATATAGGCACATTTTCCTTTTCAATTGCCTCATAGACCATATTTACCGCTCTCGTCACTCCAAAACAAAAGCCGGCGCTTTTTGCGATAGTAAGCTCTCCCATACGCTATGCCTCTTTCACAAGCTGTTTCATTCTATCTACCACCTCATCGATTGTCATATCAGACGAATCAAGCAGCACAGCATCATCCGCCTGCTTCAAAGGTGATGTCTCTCTTGTCATATCCCTGTGGTCTCTCTCTATAATATCCTTCTCGATTGCATCAATATCGCATTTCTCACCCTTTGCAGTAAGCTCATCGAAGCGTCTCTTTGCACGTACTTTAGAGCTTGCTGTTAAAAATATCTTGACATTGGCATCAGGAAGCACAACAGTTCCTATATCTCTTCCATCCATCACCACATTCTCTCTGGCAGCGAGCTGTCTTTGAAGTTCAACAAGCTTTTCTCTAACTACAGGATAAACACTTGTTGCTGATGCCATATTGCCGACAGCCTCCTGTCTTATAAAGCCTGTGATATTCTCACCATTTAAGATAACCTGCTGTTCACCGTTTTCATAGCTGATTGAAACCTCAACATCCTTACACAGCTTCGTGATGGTGTCAATATCCTCCTTGTCCACACCCTTTTGGATAAAATAGTATGCCATGGCACGGTACATGGCACCTGTATCAACATAAATTGCGCCAAGTTCCTTTGCAAGTCTCTTTGCTATAGTGCTTTTTCCGGCTCCTGCCGGTCCGTCAATTGCTATATTGTATCTCATAATTTCTCCTTAAAATATTTTTGTTCATCATTTTTATTAAAATCCCAGCTACTCAATTCACTATGCGCATAAATAACTGTTATTATAAGTATCTCAAAATAGTTTTCCAAATCATCAAACTGCTGCACTTGTTCCTGCCAGATATCCTGTGGACCATGCTATCTGCAGATTGAAGCCTCCCGTATAAGCATCCAGATCCAGCACCTCGCCGGCAAAGTAAAGGCCATTCACAAGCTTCGACTCCATAGTGGATGGATTAATCTCCTTCACCTTTATGCCGCCCTTTGTGATAATAGCTTCATTATATCCTCTTGGACCATTAAGAGTGACAGGCAGCTTCTTAAAAAGCATAAGAAGTCTGTTTCTTTCCTCTTTCGATATCTCATTGACCTTCTTATCCGGGTCAATGCCTGAAAGCTCAATTATCACCGGAATCATTTTTGCAGGCAAAAGCTTGTTTATCGAATTCTTAAACTGCTTGTTTTTTGCCTCCTCAAACTCCCTGAGAATCCTCTTGTCCAAGGCCTCCTGTGTGAGAGCCGGCTTCAAATCAATATACATGTCAAGAGGCTGCTTAATAAGGCTTTGCTTAATTGATGCACTTGCAGACAAAATCATAGGGCCGCTGACCCCGAAATGCGTAAAAAGCATCTCTCCAAAATCCTCATACAGCTTCTTTTTGCCACTATATATGGAAATAGCCGTATTTTTAAGTGAAAGTCCCTGAAGACCCTTTACCCACTCTTCCTTTACATTAAAAGGAACGAGTGAAGGTGTGCACTCTGTCACAGTATGACCTGCATCCTCTGCCATTTTGTAGCCGTCACCTGTAGAGCCTGTAGAAGGATATGAAAGTCCTCCTGTGGCCACAATAACTGCATCAGCAGCCATTGTGGTGCCATCCTTTAATATGACACCTGTTATTTTTAATTCATTTTTTTTATCAGCAGCTTCTTCATCTGCCTTTGTATCAGTGATTTTCTCATAGCACAGCTTCGATACCTCCGTATGAAGCAATACCTCCACTTTCTTTTCCTTCAAAGCTCTCTGTAAAGCAAAAATCACATCCGACGACTTATCAGATACCGGAAATACACGATTGCCACGCTCCACCTTTACAGGCATGCCATGACTCTCAAAAAAATCAATCACCTGGCTGTTGTCAAAGCCATAAAAAGCGCTGTACAAAAACTTACTGTTGCTCTTTACATTTAAAAAAAGCTCCTCGACATCGCACGCATTGGTCAGGTTGCATCTGCCTTTTCCGGTTATATATATTTTCTTTCCGAGCTTTTCATTTTTTTCAAGAAGCGCAACCTTATTCCCTGCGTCTGCAGCAAAATACGCCGCAAGCATTCCGGCGGCTCCGCCACCTACCACAATAATATTCTTACTCATCCTGCGAATCCCCCAGCTTAGCGTAATGTACCTTTATAGAGTCATCAATGTAATCAATCTCATCATTCTCGTACACCTGATACTCATTCCATATATCCTCAAGCTCTGTCAGTGTCTTTGCGACAATACTCTGCTTTTTCATGCAAAGAGCCACAATCAGGGCATTGATGACAGAAAGCGGAGCAACAAGTGAATCAACTATAGAGGCCATATCACTGTCGGCAATCAGATTGCATGAAGAATACAGATTCATCGGTGAATGAATGCTGTCTGTGATAGTGATAACCTTTGCACTCCTGTTGTTGGCAAATTCTAACGCCTTAAGAGTACGCATAGAGTAACGCGGAAAGCTGATACCAATAATCACATCATCCTTGCCAATGCGCACCATCTGCTCAAAAAGCTCGCTCGAGCTGTTTGTCGTAAGCAGACACACATCCTCAAACATCAGATTCATATAAAATGCAAGAAAGCTTGCAAGAGGTGCACAGCTTCTGATTCCAACAATATAAATTTTCCTTGACTGTAAAATAGTATCTACCGCCAGGTCAAATGCATCCGCATCAATTTTTTCCAGAGTGGTCTTAATCTTGTCACGATCAGACTGCAGTACAGTCTCAAGAATCTGCGACTGGCTGATACGCCCATATGTGACCTCCATTCGCTGAACCGAATTGAGCTTGTTCCTTACAAGCTCCTCAAGTGCCTTCTGAAAATCGGGATATCCCTTATATCCCAGCGATGTAGCGAACCTGACAACCGTAGACTCAGAAATTCCTACCGTCTCGCCCATCTTAGCCGCTGTCAGAAAGACAGCCTTATCATAATTATCAGTTATGTATGTAGCAAGCAGCTTGTGCCCCTTGCTCATCGTACTGTATTTAGCATTTATCCTGTTAAGTAAGTCGTTAGTATTTGACATCTTATACTCCTGAGCTTTCCCGTTTATGGCTGTGCTTCACACATTTGTGTGACCTGCAGCGATTTTTTCATACCTTAAAATATTATCACTTTTTTCCTCTATATGAAAGAGCGAATTTATATTTTTTGCCACACAATATAAAAAACAGGCCCGGCAAAGCCGGACCTGCTTGAAATTCAAAAGCATGAATTATATTTTTAAATACTATACAGGATAAGCCTTATTCTCAGTATCAGCGGCCTTTGCATCAACACCTGTCTGCTGTGCCTGTCTGTACTTGAAGAAATCAGTAGCAACCTGTGGGAAGAGAGCATAAGAAAGAACATCCTCATCCTGCTGTTTCCACTGCTTCATCTCAGCCTCAATCTTGTCAAGCTCTGGCTCAAGAAGATCTGCCGGACGACATGTGATTGCATTCTTCTTATCATCACCAAGAACCTTGTCAACAACCTCTGGGTTGAAAGGCTTAACTGTCTGACCATACTTACCAAGAAGGATATCCTTAGTCTCCTTAGTAGCAACCTTGTATCTCTCGCCCATGAGTACGTTAAATACAGCCTGTGTACCAACGATCTGTGAAGAAGGAGTTACAAGTGGTGGCTCACCGAGGTCTTTACGCACACGAGGTACCTCTGCGAGAACCTCCTCGTACTTGTCCTCTTTGCCCTGCTCCTTGAGCTGTGAGATAAGGTTTGAAAGCATTCCTCCAGGAACCTGATAACGGAGAGTATTGATATTTACTCCGAGTACCTTTGGGTTCATGAGACCTGAAGCTAAAGCTTCCTCTCTCATTGGTCTGAAGTAATCAGCAATCTCACTTAAGAGATTAAGATCAAGACCTGTATCAAACTCTGTGCCCTTGAATGCCTCAACCATAACCTCTGTTGCAGGCTGGCTTGTTCCAAGAGCGAATGGTGACATAGCTGTGTCAATGATATCAACTCCGGCCTCAACAGCCTTCATGTATGTCATTGAAGCAACACCTGATGTGTAGTGTGTATGAAGCTCGACAGGAAGGCTTGTAGAATCCTTTAAAGCCTGAACAAGCTCTGTAGCCTTTGCAGGAACTAAAAGACCGGCCATATCCTTGATACAAAGTGAGTCAGCACCCATGTCCTCAACTCTCTTTGCCATATCCATCCAGTAGTCAAGTGTGTAAGCATCTCCAAGTGTGTATGAAAGAGCTACCTGGGCATGTCCCTTTTCCTTGTTACATGCTGTAACTGCTGTCTGTAAGTTTCTGATATCATTTAAGCAGTCGAAAATACGGATGATATCAATTCCGTTTGCGATTGACTTCTGTACGAAATACTCTACCACATCATCTGCATACGGACGATATCCTAAGATATTCTGTCCACGGAAAAGCATCTGGAGCTTTGTATTTTTGAAGCCGTCTCTTAATTTTCTGAGACGATCCCATGGATCTTCCTTTAAGAATCTAAGGCAGGCATCAAATGTTGCACCACCCCAGCACTCTACTGCGTTGTATCCAACCTTGTCCATTTTGTCAACGATTGGAAGCATCTGCTCTGTTGTCATTCTGGTTGCAATCAGTGACTGATGTGCATCACGAAGAACAGTTTCTGTTATTTTTAATGGTTTCTTTACCACTTCTGACATGATTAATCCTCCTTAATTAAATCTAAATACCGAATATAGCCATGAAGCATCCGGCCGCTACGGCAGTTCCAATAACACCGGCTACGTTAGGTCCCATAGCATGCATAAGAAGGAAGTTTGTTGGATCCTCTTCTGCACCGACCTTCTGAGATACACGGGCAGCCATAGGAACAGCGGATACACCGGCTGAACCGATAAGTGGATTGATCTTGCCTTTTGTAAGGAAGCATAAAAGCTTTCCAAAAAGTACTCCGGCAGCAGTTCCCACCATGAATGCAATAAGACCAAGGATAACGATCTTGATTGTGCTCATATTAAGGAATGACTCTGCGCTTGTAGAAGCACCTACTGATGTACCAAGTAAGATAACTACAATGTACATAAGGGCGTTGCTTGCTGTCTCCTGAAGCTGACGTACTACACCAGACTCACGGAAAAGGTTTCCAAGCATGAGCATACCAACGAGTGGTGCTGTAGTTGGAAGCAGTGTACAAACAACGATAGTAACTACTACAGGGAAGAGAATTCTCTCAAGCTTGCTTACAGGACGAAGGTTCTGCATCTTGATTGCACGCTCTTTCTTTGTAGTAAATAATTTCATAATTGGCGGCTGGATGATAGGTACTAATGCCATGTACGAGTACGCTGCCACGGCGATAGGTCCCATCAGACCTGTCTGACCTAATTTTCCGGCAAGGAAAATAGATGTAGGTCCGTCAGCTCCACCGATGATAGATACGGCTGCTGCTGCCTTGTCATTAAATCCGAGAAGGATTGCAAGGAAATAAGCTCCGAAAATACCAAACTGTGCTGCAGCTCCGAGTAAGAAGCTGATAGGGTTTGCGATAAGCGGACCAAAGTCTGTCATAGCTCCGACACCGAGGAAAATCAGTGAAGGAAGAATTGACCACTCATCAAGTGTATAGAAATAATAAAGTAAACCACCTACTCCATTGCTTGAGTGCTCCGGGCTTACAATAATATCAGGATAGATATTAACAAGGAGCATACCAAAAGCAATAGGTACTAAAAGTAAAGGCTCAAATCCTTTTTTAATAGCCAAAAACAGGAATACACATGCTACGGCAATCATAACATAGTTTCCGACTGACAGATTAAAAAAGGCAGTCTGATGTAGGAGGTTTGAAAGTGTTTCACCTACGTAACTCAAATTAGTTTACCTCCTGGAATTAGTTTAATGTTGCAAGTAATGCACCTGACTCTACTGAATCACCAACAGCAACATCAATGCTTGCTACTGTTCCATCCTGTGGTGCAACAACAGGTGTCTCCATCTTCATGATCTCAAGAATAAGAAGTGTATCACCCTTCTTTACTGCATCGCCAACCTTAGCCTCGAGCTTAAATACCTTTCCGGCAGCTCCGGCCAACCTTGATGCTTCCTGCTCCTGCAGGTGCAGCAGCCTTTGGTGCAGCGGCAGCAGGGTGCTGCAGCTCTTCTAGGTGCGCTGGCTGTGCTAGGTGTGCTTCCTGTCTCTCTTCTACTGTAACATCGTAAACATTTCCGTTAACGGTAATTGTATAGTTTTTCATCTCAAATGTCCTCCTAAATTATCTTCTATTGATTGAACGGACTACAAAGCCCTCTGTTGTAGTACCCTCGCTTGCTGCTATAGCTGCTGAGATAACAGCTACAAGCTCTGTATCATCTGTAAGGTCTGTAGCAGGTGCTGCTGCAGCAGCAGTCTCTTTCTTTTCAGGCTCGCTCTTTGCTTCTGCCTTCTTTGGCTTATTGCCGATAAGAGCAATAAACTTGAAGCAGTAAATGATAAGAGAGATAAGAATAAGTACACAGAATACAATACTCATTGAAATTACTGTGTTCTGTCCTGCCTTAGCAAGCTTCTGTCCCATTGTCTGAACAGGAGTAAGTGAGATACCTGTTACCTCCATGGTAACCGAATCATATACTAATTCGTATGTTACATCCTGCTTGCCAAATGTAAGTGTCATGTCGGTAGTAAGTGTACCACCTGATTCTTGGTTACTGTAAAATCCTTGCCATCAGTTGCATCCTTTACGTCTCCGTATTTGTCAACCAGATCAAGCCATGATGAAACGGCATCAAGCTCAGCGTCGATATTTTTCATTGAAACGCTTGCTCCCGACTGTCCGAGTGTGTTGTAAACAACCTCACCCTCTGTCATGCCTGTCTTCTCCTCAACTTTCTTGACACTCTTCTCATAGCTGTCATAACCGCCACAACTATCTACGAGCGCAATGTAGTTCTGGATATTGCTAAGGCTGTCTGTTGCCTCAGTATGAAGCTCGTCTGTTGTGTATCCGCCGTATGTCTTTTTCGGCATTGTCAGAGCCACATGCTCCAAGCATACATACAATCATAAGAAGGCTAAGGATATATGTTATTTTTTTTTTTCATAACAAAATGCGCCTTTCTATTATTTAGTTCCGTGTTTCTTCTCTGGTGCATCTACATATTTGGTGTAAAAAGCATCTCAAAAGCACCTACAAGATATTTTTTTCTTGTGTCAGCCGGATCAATGATGAGGTCTACATATCCTCTGGCTGCTGCTGATGAAACAGAAGACTGAAGCTTCTCGTAATCAGCTGCCTTCTCATCGATTTCCTTTGCATCAGCGCCCGGATACATAATCTCAGCTGCAATCTTTGAATCCATCATACCAATCTTTGCATCAGGGTATGCATAAACCATATCAGCTCCGATTGACTTAGAGTTCATTGCAACATATGCGCTTCCGTAAGCCTCGCCTGTAATCAGGTTAACCTTTGGACATGTTGCGCTTGAGAATGCATATGTCATTCTGGCAAGAGCCTTTGCAAGCTTCGTCTCAGAGCACATGCAGTTCTTGAATCCGTTTACATTTGTAAGTGTAAGTACAGGAATTGAGAAAGCATCACAGAATGATACAAACTCAGCTGCCTTGTTGCAGCCCTTTGCAGTAAGAGAAAGTGCAAACTCCTCTGCCTTCTTGCCCTCAGCATCATATACTGTGCTGCAGTTTTTGCAACTGCACCGACTGTCATGCCGTTTAATTTAACAAAACCTGTAACCATATTCTTGGCAAAGTCTTTCTTTGTCTCAAAGAATACATGATCATCAGAAAGCTCTGATAAGAGGAATCTTGGATCAGCCTTCATATCAGCCATGCTGTTACATGCTCTGTTGAGATCATCCTCACATGAGTCTGTGTATACATCTCCCTCGTTGTTGAGCGGAAGCATGCTGACAAGAGCTCTGATATCAGCGATAATATCATCCTCTGAACCGATTCCGTCTACACATCCATTGTTCTCACTCTGGAATGAAGCTGCTGCTGTATCGCATTTCTCAACGCGGTTACCCTCTATTGCATCAGGAGTATTAACAAACATTCTGCCCTTAGACTCTTCGATATAAGCGAAATCACAAAGAGCCGGTACTACAGAAAGTCCGCCACCACAATTACCGAATACACCACAAATCTGTGGAATAACGCCACTTGCTGCAACTTCCTTGGCGTAGATAAGACCAAATCCGTCTAATGCATCAACTGACTCCTGAAGTCTGATACCACCGCAATCGATAAATCCGATAACAGGTGCGCCCATTTTCATGGCCATATCATATACAGAAGCAATTTTCTTTGCATGCATCTCGCCGATTGTTCCGTTAAGAACTGTTGCATCCTGGCTGTAGATAAATACAAGATTTCCATCAATCAGACCGTGTCCGATAATAACACCATCTGAAGGAGCTTTTGCTGCAGTAAGGTTAAAATCTGTACTGCGAGCTGTCACAAGAGAACCAATTTCCATGAAACTGTTCTCGTCGACTAACTTAGCAATACGCTGCATTGCCAAGCTTTGATTGTTACTACTCATTTTATATCCTCCATCTATAAAAAAATAAAATTTTTCGCTAGTATGATAATAGACTATTTCTAAATTTTTTTCAACTAATTTGTTAAATTTTTAACCTTTATTTTTATTTAGAAAAAATTTCCTATATTAATTGTAAAATTCTTGAGAAAATTCTTGCAAATTTTCTTATTCTTCTTGTTATTTTCTATATATTTTAAGTTAATTGTTTTTCTATCCTCTTTTTTTACCGCCGGAGTTTCTTTTCCTGCTGCCTGTTTATCCGTTGTCTGTGTATCACCGGTCTGTTGTGTTGTTACACAAGCAGCATCACAGTAAGAATCTTCGGCAGCATCTGAAACCGCATACTCCACCAGACTCTTTGCATCAGCCCACTTATAGTTTTTATTGTTTGGCCACCCACAGCCCAAGAGAGAAAGGCACATTCTCCTTCCATCCTTTTCAACTGCTGCGACATAGCAGTAGCCTGCCTTTGTGGTAAAGCCGGTCTTTCCCGATATGCAGTAGTCCGTCTCCTTAAGGAGCCTGTTGTGATTGCTAAAAACCATCTGACCTTCCTTTGTCTCAAATGTGTACTGCATAGTCTGTGTTATCTCAAGAAACTGTGTTGATTTTGGTGATTTCCACGCACAATAAGACATTATAACACACAAATCTCCCGCGGTGGAGTGGTGAAAGCTTATATCATTCTCAGCATCCAGCCCGTTTGGTGTAATAAAATACGTGCCAAGGCACCCTATCTCATTTGCTTTTTCATTCATAAGCTTTGCAAAGCCCTCCGTCGAGCCGCCCACATGCTCCGCAATCGCATAGGCACAGTCATTGAACGACTCAAGCATCATGCCATAGAGTAAATCCTTCATATTATAGCTATTCCCTGCCACAAGTCCAAGCTTGACCTCAGGCTGTGATGCAGCATTTTGTGAAATCGTAACAGTATCATTTATATCAGCTTTTTCAAGTGCCACAATGCACGTAAGAATCTTCGTGGTGCTGGCATTTGCCATGCTGTCTCTCATGTTTTTACCATATATAAACGTCTCGTCATCCGCATCATATAATGCCGCTGAAACAGCATGAAGCCTGGGCTCATTTACGTCTTTGTCAGTATTCTTAGCAACAGTATTTTCCGCTGCCATAAACACACTTTTCTTTTCCAAACCGGGCATTTTTTGCTTTCCTAGCGTCTTAAAATCAAGCAAACAGCTGACAGCACAAAACAACACACAAATGAAAACCATTAAAGCTATTTTCGACTTATATTTTCTAAAAAAAATAACCATATAATTACCTCCATCGGTAATATATATGATTATTTGCATGTCCATATTATATGAAATGGCAGCTTACGCAATACACCTGCACTACACATCAAGCTTCACGTGCATCTCTTCCTCTGCCTCCTGCTTAAACTCCTCAACCTGCACAGGGCTTAGTACCGGCAGCTCGTCAATAGACGAAACCCAAAGCTCCTTAGAAATTCCTCTGTGGTACCAAATAAAAGCGGTCTTCCCGGAGCATCAAGCCTTCCAAGCTCCTGCACCAGATTGTATTCGACAAGCTTGCTTACGGCATGTTCACTTGACACACCTCTGATTTTTTCTATCTCTGCCTTTGTTACAGGCTGCTTGTACGCTATGATTGAAAGAGTCTCTAAAAGCACATCCGTAAGCCCCCTCTTCTTAGGCTGCTTTGCAATGCGGATGAGATATTCATACATCTGTGGCTTTGTACACATCTGATAAGCACCATCAAGCTCTATGATATTCATACCTATATTTGAAGAGCTTCTATACTCCTTAATCAGCTCGTCAAGCAGCTTTTTTGTTTCTTTTTCATTTAATTGTATTGCATCGGCTATCCTTCCAAGCTCCACGGATTCTCCCATGGTAAATAAAATAGCCTCTATTGCAGCTTTATAATTCATATATCCTCAACCCCTCTTTATGCAGCAATTCTTGACTCAATCCTGATATCATCAAAAATATGCTCCTGAACGATAGTTAATTTGCCGGTCTTCATAAGCTCCAGTATGGCAAGAAATGTAACTATGACTTCCACTTTGCTTGACGATGCAGTAAGCATCCCTCTAAAGCTGAAGTGCTTGTGTGAGGTAGCATAGTCTGTCAGGAAGTCCATCTTTTCCTCTAAGGAGACCTCTTCCTTTTCAATCTTTCCAAACTTCGAACGGACTTTATCTATCTTTTCTTCCTGTCTCTTCATTATACTTTGAAAGATTCTGTTTAAATCAGAAAGCCGTATATCTCCGACAAGCTCCTCAAGATTAACAGGCTCCTCATATGCAAGTACCTCATCAGGTATGTCCTTCTTCTTATACCACACCTTGCCGGCATCCAGCTGGCGATCCTTAAGCTCATTTGCCATGCACTTGTACATCTTGTACTCAAGCAGCTGCTGCACAAGCTCTGCTCTTGGATCTTCCTGCTCCTGCTCTTCTTCCTCTTTCTTTGGGAGAAGCATCTTTGACTTTATGTCGAGGAGCGTAGCTGCCATCACGAGAAACTCGCTGAGCGTGTCCAGGTTATCCTTTTTCATCTGATCCACATACTCCATGTACTGCGCTGTAATCTCGACAATCGGGATATCATAAATATTTACTTTATTTTTCTCTATCAGGTATAAAAGCAGATCAAGCGGTCCCTCAAACACCTGAAGCTTAAAAGTCATATCCATAATTTACTCTCCTTTAATCCCTCAAAAACTGTGCCATAACGTAATTGGCTACATCCTTTCCTCTCTCCGATAAATAGATATGCCCGGCCTTTACCACGAGCAGCTCCTGTTTTTTCAGGCTGTCTATCGTATCCTTGTAGATTGCATCTATCGAAATACCAAATGCCCTCTCAAAGGCTTCTCTTGTGACCCCCTCATTCATACGAAGTCCAAGAAACATAAACTCCTCCATCTGTCCCTTTTTGTCTATAACATCAGCTGCCACATGCAGATTGGCCCTAAATATATCATCACCCACATCATGTATATGACGGCAGCGCGACAGATATTCGTCCATATCGGATGTATTGGTATATCTGACATTTGATATAAGCGATGCCGCCCCTATTCCAAGTCCTAAATAGTCAGCTCTGGTCCAGTAGCCTATATTATGGCGGCACTCCATACCTCTTTTAGCATAGTTAGATGTCTCATACTGCCTGTAGCCGGCATCCATAAACGCCTTCTGTCCCGCCTTTTCCATATCATATAACTCGTCCTCATTAGGCAGAAACTCTGTTCTCATGCCCGCCTCCTGGCGCACCATGTCAAACTTGTACTTTTCATAGAAAGGAGTACCCTTTTCCACTATAAGAGAATACGCCGATATATGATCCGGATGAAGCCTTATAATCTTGTTTACTGTCGCCATATACTGTGACGCTGACTGTCCCGGCAGACCATACATCAAATCTACATTGATATTTTTAAAGCCCACATTTCTGGCCACCTCGTAATTCGTCACAAACTGTTCAAAGGTATGTATACGCCCGAGCAGCTTAAGCTCATCATTATTTGCCGACTGCAGTCCTATGGACAGGCGGTTGATTCCCGCATCCCTGTATGCTAAAAGCTTTTCTCTGCTAAGCGTACCGGGATTGCACTCTATGGATATCTCAGCATCAGGCAGCACATTAAAGCAGTCAAACACACCCTCCATCAAAGCAGCGATCCACTGCTCATCTATAGAGCTTGGTGTACCTCCTCCGATATAGACAGATGACACCTGATAGTTCTTCATAAGCGGGCCGTAAAATATCATTTCCGCCATAAGCCCCTTGACATAGCGAAGCTTTGCATCATCGTCTGCGGGAAATGATAAAAAATCACAATATTCACATTTTCTCACACAAAATGGTATATGAATATAAATCTCAAGATTCTTCATATGTGCGATTACTCCTCATCCAGCTTAAGCACACTCATGAATGCCTCCTGTGGTATCTCTACATTGCCCACCTGACGCATTCTCTTCTTTCCTTCCTTCTGCTTCTCAAGCAGCTTCTTCTTACGTGAAATATCACCACCGTAGCACTTGGCAAGAACATCCTTGCGAAGCGCCTTAACCGTCTCTCTTGCTATAATCTTGCCACCGACTGCTGCCTGAATAGGTATCTCAAACAGATGCCTTGGTATCTCACCCTTAAGCTTCTCGCACATCTTACGGCCTCTTTCGTATGCACTCTCCTTGAATACGATAAATGAAAGTGCATCGACCATCTCCTTATTGATTAAGATGTCAAGCTTGACAAGCTCTGAGCGCTCATAATCCTTCATCTCATAGTCAAACGAAGCATACCCCCTCGAGCGTGACTTTAAAGCATCAAAGAAATCATAGATAATCTCATTTAATGGCAAGTCGTACTTTATGAGAGCTCGTGTTTTTTCGATATACTCCATGCTGATATAGACTCCTCGTCTCTCCTGGCACAGCTTCATAATCGCACCGACATAGTCACTTGTGACCATAATCTCTGCAGATACGTATGGCTCCTCCATATACTCAATCTCTGACGGATCCGGCATATTTGAAGGATTGGTCAAATCTATCACCTCACCGCTTGTCTTGTGAATCTTGTAAATAACACTAGGTGCAGTGATAACGAGATCCAGATCAAACTCTCTCTCCCAGTCTCTCCTGAATAATTTCCAGATGTAAAAGACCAAGGAATCCGCATCTGAAGCCAAAGCCAAGTGCCAGTGATGTCTCAGGTTCAAACTGTAATGAAGCGTCGTTGACCTGCAGCTTTTCAAGCGCATCCCTTAAATCAGGATACTTTGCACTGTCGGCAGGATAAAGACCACAGTAAACCATAGGGTTGACCTTCTTATAGCCCGGAAGCGCCTCATCGCACGGTCTGTCAACGAGTGTAACTGTATCACCCACGCGTGTATCCCTGACATTTTTGATGCTGGCCGCAATGTATCCAACCATACCGGCCGAAAGCTCATCGCATGGTATAAACTGGCCTGCGCCAAAATACCCCACCTCTGTAACCACATCAGATGCACCTGTAGCCATCATCTTTATTGTGTCTCCTACCTTTACAGAGCCCTCTCTCAGTCGGCAGAAAATAATGACTCCCTTATAAGAATCATATGTTGCATCAAATATAAGCGCCTTAAGCGGTGCATCTTTATCGCCTGTTGGTGCCGGAATCTTTTTTTACAATCTGCTCCAGCACATCCTCTATATTGAGTCCCGTCTTTGCGGAAATACGCGGTGCATCCATAGCTTCAATACCGATAACGTCCTCAATCTCCTGTGCCACCTCATCCGGGCGCGCACTCGGCAGATCCACCTTATTTATAACAGGAAATACATCCAGGTCATGATCCAGTGCAAGGTAAACATTTGCAAGTGTCTGTGCCTCAACACCCTGGGCCGCATCCACTACAAGTATAGCTCCGTCACATGCCGCAAGACTCCTTGATACCTCATAGTTAAAATCCACGTGTCCCGGTGTATCTATCAGATTAAAAATATACTCTTCGCCATCCTTTGCGGTATATATAATACGGACTGCCTGAGACTTGATTGTGATACCACGCTCTCTCTCTAAATCCATATTGTCGAGCACCTGAGCCTGCATCTCCCTGCTGGTAAGTGTGCCTGTTTTTTCTATAATTCTGTCCGCGAGTGTAGATTTACCGTGATCAATATGGGCAATAATACAAAAATTGCGGATTTTGCTCTGATCTATTGACATATGTCCTCCTAATGCTTTCAATAACTCATCAAAGTTTATCAGATTTGTGAAATAAAGTCTATATTATTTTAACACTTTATCAAGTATATCTGCAAGTGGTTCCATTGCATTGTATGCCTCCTCCTTGGTATTTGTCTGCGCTCCCACCTCCACGAGCAGCGATTTCGGACACAGATGCATATTATATCTGTAACCCTTTAAGTATATGCGCCTTGCAAGCCCCGGATAATACTCATTTGCCATGAGCTGCAGCTGAAATGAAAACGCCAGATTATCCCCCAGATACTCATTGGGCAGACTATTAATCGGTCCCCTGCAGCAGTGCGGCACAGCCCGTTAAAAAACATAATCTGTGCCATAGGCTTTCCATCTATTGTGGCAGCAAGCCTTGTAGTCTCAGCCACTCCATCCCTGTGCAGGTCAATAACCACCTTTATAGACGGATTTTTCTCAATAATCTCTGTAATCTCAGGAAGTGAATTAGAATACGCATGGTCGCGGTCATTCACATCATACTGCCCCTTGTGATGCAGCACATTGTAGCCGTATTTTTCCCTCAAAAGTGATTCAAGCCTGTCACCCACTCCAACTACTGTCTCTGTCTCTGATGTATCAATGGAATCACTGTACCCCTCCTGCGAATGTGTATGGTATATGAGTATATCAGGACCGTTGCCTGACTTTTCTATAGACATATCGCGTCCAAGCAAAGCCTCCTCACACAGCTCATCGGCTCCTATATATGTAGTCTTGTCCACCTGATAATAGTTTTTTACCAGATTGTCAAAGCTCATATCTACCTGCGGCATTTTCACGTTCTGCTGCTCCTTGAGCTCTGCCAGCTCACCGTTTTTTTCAGCTTCATCAACAAATGCCAGCTGGTCGGTATCCGGCAGCATATTGTTCCTGACACTTGCATTTTCATTTTCCATCGCAGCAAGCTCCTCATATGAGAGAATACCTCCTGCTGTATCCTCATCCTCCACAATACGCAGCTCCTTCTTTTTTGAATCATCACACTCCTTGTCAGAATATGTAAGGTGCGGAAATTTTTCTTCCACGAACTTCTTTCCCACACCATCACCGCAAAACAGCATAGACGCAATATATATAAATGCTATAAGCACAATCATTTTCTTCTTCACAATATCATCTCCCATCTAAAGCATCAGGCAGCCCCTGCTACATAAAGCTTATGCGGCTGGCGCTAATGATATTCGAAGCAATAAAATTATTCACTATAGTCATCATATTCATCGTTTGAAAAAGCCATATTTATGCCCTCAGACAAAAGCCCTGCCAGTCTCTTAACCGTCTCGTCAATATCCTTTGGCGTCACAAACATACCGTTTAACTTAGGTGACATGAGCTTTGCGGTGTTCTCCCGGCTGGCATTTACCGCATCTGAAACAATAGTCACCGCATCAATGACTGTCGGAATACCAATTGCGATAACAGGCACTCCGAGATTGTCATGGTTAATACCGTCCCTGTGGTTTCCTACCCCGCTTCCGGGCACTATGCCTGTATCCGTCAGCTGTATGGTACAGCCCAGCCTCTTTGTACTGCGTGCCGCAAGTGCATCAATTGTCACAACAAAATCAGGCTTCACCTCGCTCACCACACCCTTTATTATCTCAAGGCACTCCATGCCTGTCTGAGCCATCACGCCCGGCACCAGGCCGCACACACTGTTTACATTCTCGTTGCTAAACGCATACCTGCCATATTCCTTTACTATATGGCGGGTGATAAACAAGCTGTCAACGCATCTTGGCCCAAGCGCATCAGGAGTTACATTTCTGTTTCCAAGTCCGACAACAAGTGCCGCATATATACGCTTGTCACAGACAGCCTTTACAAAGCTCTTAAGCTCTCTTGAAAGCTCCCTTGTCACAGCCTGACAGCACTCCTCATCTCCCTCGGACAGCATAGCAGCCTCAATTGTCACATATTTTCCTTTAGGACGGCCTGTAGCCCTGACTGCATTTTCTGAGTCAATTGTCACTACACTGACTATGATTCCATTATCCAGCTTTTTTTCAGAGAAATTCACACCTCTCATATCTGTGTTTGCCTTTTTAAGGCTCTCCTGCGTCTCAAGCGCCAGATCAGTTCTTGCACACCATTTATCAGCCGACAAATCAATACACCTCCCCTGTATGATATTCCAAAATCACATATATGTTAATTTTTTGCAATTTTTTTCAAAATATGTATTGACAGAGCAGAAAGGTTGACATATTATATTCTAGTATGTTTGTGCCAAAGCGTCCGTGTCTGTTTTGGCATACATTAGATTAAATATTTGGAGGTGTACGAGTTGGCTAACATTAAATCAGCAAAAAAGAGAATTTTAGTAACAGAAACTAAGGCTGCAAGAAATAAAGCAATCAAATCAGGAGTTAAGACAGCAATCAAGAAGGTTGAGGCTGCTGTAGCTGCAAATGATAAGGCTGCTGCTGAGGCTGCATTAAAGGATGCAACTTCTGTTATCGCAAGCGCTGGTTCAAAGGGTATCTTCCACAAGAACAACGCAGCTAGAAAAGTATCTCGTTTAACAAAGCTTGTTAACGGATTAGCTTAATTACTATATAGCAATAAATAATAAACCCATCGGTGCCGTCATACCGATGGGTTTTTTTATTTGTTTTTTATCTGTTTTTTATATATATTTGCGTTATATCATTTACTGCCTGTCGCATGAGTGCCGGTCATATCTGCAGAGTACTGCACTATAAAAAGCTCCACAGCCATCTGGTCATTCATCCTGCCGGTCTTAACAGCCTCCTCATACGCCACACCATCTCTCACAGCCCTCTTTAAATCATCCAGCGAATATGCCCTGCACTGCGCCTGATATTTGCGCACCGCCCACTCCGGACATCCGGCCTTTGATGCTATATCCTTGTTGCCAAAGCCCTTATTTGTCATGGCTTTCACATTCATCAGTATATTGAACTGGCGCGATATAAGATACATAATACGCATGGCCGGCTCTTTAAGTGCCAGCAGATCGTAATACAGCTCAAGCGCACGCTTTTGTTTGTGTGATGCAATCGCATCAACCATCTCAAACACCTTGTTTGTGATCTGCTCTGTCGTTACCGCCTCAACATCCGAAAGCTCAATCACGTCCTTGTCCATGCAGTAGCACAGCAGCTTCTCAAGCTCCTTGTCGATATTTTCCATATCTGTGCCGGTTTTTTCTATAAAGCTGTTGTAGGCAGCCTGGCTCATGCCCTTTCCATCTTTTCTAATCCTCATTCCTATCCATCTGGCAAGTGTCTCATCCGTCTGTTCCTTGAACTCCACAGGATTACCGCATTTGGCTGCCGCCTTATAAAGCTTTGAACGCTTATCAACTCTCTCCTCAACAAATATAAAGTGCGTGCTCTCAGGTGAATCCTTTAAATACTCTCCTAGCTCATCGCCTGCCTTTGAAAAAATGCCTGCATCCTCTATAAGAATCACTCTTTTATCCGCAAAAAACGGAAGTGTCTCCGCCAGGTCAATTATCTCCTTCTGGTTGATTCCATCGCCCTCAAACGATGAAAAGTTCATGCTGTCGCCCTCACTGACCATAGCCTTTATCAGCTTGTCCCTGTACTGTTTTATGAGGTATCTCTCCTGTCCATACAGCAGATAAACCTTTTTGAAATCTCCTGCTTTTATATCATTGTCTATTGTTTTCATATATAGTACTCTCTTTATACTTAATCTGACCACTTTGCATTGTGTATAAAATACTGCACTTTGCATCCATAAGCCTATCCATGGCTTCATCAGCCGGATGTCCATAGCGGTTTTCTGCCGCGCATGATACTGCAGCCCACCTTGGGCTTAAAGCCTCAATCCAGTCTGCAGAGCTTGAATACCTGGAACCATGATGATTTGCCTTGTAAAAATCCACAGAAAGCTCATCCCCATACTCATTAACAAGCTTCTTTTCTACCTCAGATGATATATCTCCGCCGAAAATACCACTAAACCTGCCATCCGTGAGCTTCAGCACAAGACACATATCGTTTCTGTCTAAGGCAGTATCCGAAGGCCCCGGATACAGGCACATGATACCATCAGCTTCTTCATTTGCAGTACTGTGTGAACCTGATGCATCATTTATTTCAATCGAATCCCCCTTTGACATAAGGCATATATCAATTCCTGCTTCCTTAGCTTTAAAAAGAAGCTCCTCCATAGCTTCCTCTTTAGCCGCCGCTTCTGCCACAACTATATGCTCTATAGTATACCCGCTGTCTATCACCTCAGACAATCCGCTTATGTGATCACTGTCTGCATGTGAAACAAACCAGTATGATATACTCTGTATGCCGTTATACTTAAGAAACGGCATAATCACATTCTCGCCAAGCTGTTTTCGGTCAGAGCTTCCTCCATCAATAAAGATGCATGTGCCTGACTCAAAGCGGTAAAATATGCCATCTCCCTGCCCCACATCAAGTATATCAAGCTGCGCAGCAGTTTTTGGCTTCACAAGCAAAATTGCAAGCAGGACTGCTGTACACACCACTCTTTGGACACTGTAAAGGATTTGGCTTTTTTCTTTTGAGTCACACTCTATGGCACGTTTTTTAAGCGAAAATGCCACCAAAAAGCCACTCATAACAGCGTAAAAAAGGAAAATCCTGTATCCATCAGGAGCTCCTGTGATAACCGATGCCCCCGGAAGCTTCATAACAAGACCGCAAAGCATCTCATAGAGCTTTAACGCCGCAAATGCAGGAAACACCAGCAGTTTGCCGGGCATCACGCCAAAGCAGCCTGCGGCAGACGCAAGCAGACCCGAAATAAATACGACAGGCAAAGCCGGTATCACAATGAGATTTACAAACACTGCAAAAAGAGGCAGCTCATAATAGTTCATAGCCACAACCGGAAGCATCGGAAGCTGTATGGATACTGATGTCCAGAATTTCCCGCCCTTAGGAGCACTCATCACAGGCGTCACAATACCTATAGCAAGTATCGCCCCTACCGAAAACACAAATCCGGCATATCCCAAAACCATAGGATTGTCCCACAGCAGGTAAATGACCATGATGCCAAGAGAATTGAGCATATCTGTGCATCTGCCTAAAGCTGCCGCAAGCATTGTAAGTATGAACATCCCCACGGCACGCCTTGTGGACACGGCATTTCCTGTCATAACAGCATAGCTTAGTATAAGTGCCGCAGAACAGACAAATGCCGCTGTATAGCTCACCCTTCTTTTTCTGAGAAGCTTGTAAAAGGCCATGCCAACTATAGAAATATGAAGTCCGGAAATAGCCAGTATATGTGAAATACCACTGACCTGGTATAAATCCTTTATCTCATCATCCAGATACGACTTGTCTCCAAGCAGCATGGACGAAAGCACTCCTGCCGTTGTCTCATCAGTCACCTCAAGAAGTGAAGCTGACAGCGTATCACGAAGTTTTTCAAGTCCGTGGTAATACCATGCATGTTTACCGGCGCTTGTCTTAATACTGTCTGCATTCACCGAGAAATCAATTCCCTGCGAACGGTAAAAGCGCGCTCTGTCAAACTCTCCCTCATTGGTTGCAGACTTAAACAAGCCTATCTTGCCGCAAGCTTTCATATAATCGCCCAGATGTGCGCTTTTGCTGTCACAGTATACCACGACATCACCACAGGATATTTTTCTGCCAAAAGCCTTGCCGTACCCGGGCTGTACTACGCAGTCCGTCATATAATACCTGTATGAGAAATACTTGTATTCAGTTTTATAAATCTTCCCCCAGACGATGACAGATTTTTCATCTGTCATATACTGCATATAGCTGTCACGGTTTTCATCCACTGAAGCGTATCTGAATTGTGCTGTTGCAAAAACAGCTGACGATATCAGGATAAGCAAAACAACTATGCGCCCGATACCGGAAAGGCTGCCCTTAGACACCACACACTCAGCTATTAAAGCCACAACCAGCATGGCAAAACCCAAAAAGCCAAAGCCCCTGCCATACATACCTGAAACAGTTCCTGCAGTATAGACCAACGCAAATAAAAACATCGGTCTTTTACTAATACTCTTCTCCTCCTAATCCAATCTATTCTATTTTTCAGTTTTTTCCGTGGAATCATCAGAATCCACTATATCCTTATTAAACTCATACATGTCGCTTAGCTTGTAATTATAAAGCAGCATGCCGTCATTCTCACCGTCAAGCGAGATCTGTACCTTGTCCACAGTAGGAAGTGAGGTGAGTGAATTAACTATCGAATACAGCACCACATCCTCTGTCAGCTTATTGTCAATAGTATTTCTGAATGAAGAGTCAAAGTTCAGATAGCATATTCTATCTGCCACAGACACATTGATAAGCTTTGTTGTGCCCGGAAGAGTTGCCTTGAGCTTAGAGCCCTTCGGTCCCTCAATAAGCTGCTCAACAACAAGCTTTTCAAGCGCTATATTTGAGCTGTAATGTATCACTCTGGTCTGTTTTTCAAGCCCTGTACCATCCTTGTCAGCAAAATAAAGCGTGAGTGCCTCCTTCACACTTGTATTAATCTGTTCACCCGGATTCTCAACAAAATCATCAGCACCCATGCTACCGACAATCTCATCATCCGAGTCCACAAGAGGAATACTGTTTACGGTAAATGTCACATATGAAATACTATCCAGCTGTGTGAGCGTGCGGACTACAGAAGCTCTCAAAAGCACTTCCTGTGCAGCCGTAAGGTCATAATACTCCTTGCTGAAATCCACAGTGCAGTTATAGTTTTTCTCGTCATGACCTCTCACAGACACCTCATCCGGAATCGCCTTGCGCAGTCTTGAGTCTTCAGGCTTATCCTGCAGTCTTCCTAGAAGCTCATCCACCTGCTTGTCTACATCTGAGTTTTTGCTTCTAAGCACATATGACTCCGGCACGCTGCTCGTAACATCCATATTCAGACAAAACACCTCAACCGTATTATCTGCTTTTTTCTTTGTGCAGCCGCCCATGGAGAGCAGAATTACTGCAGTGAGCACGAATATAATTATTCTTTTCACGTCAAGCCTCCTATACAATATAGTTGAGCGGTATACGCACATCAAAGGTAGTGCCCTCTCCCATCACACTGTGAGCCTTTATAGCTCCCCTATGCATAAGAATAGAGCTTCTTGTAATGGCAAGTCCCAGACCTGTACCGCCAATCTCTCTCGAATGCGACTTGTCCACGCGATAAAATCTCTCATAGATGTGCTCTAAGGACTCCTCCGGTATACCTATACCGTTGTCCTCCACCTTCAGATAGAAATACTGATGGTCCGCATTTAAGGACACATGAACATAGCCACCGGTCTCGTTGTCATTGTACTTGATTGCATTCTCAATGAGGTTTGTAAAAGCAAGCGTCAGCTTCACCTCATCTATCTCTGCAGTTACCGGTCTGAAGCTCTCGAGTACAAGCTCCACCTGCTGCTTGTCAGCAATCGGCTGAAGTCTCTTCATAATCTGCTCGAGCAGGTCATTGATATTAACACTCTCGATATTCAGCGTAGCAGCCGACTTATCCATCTTGACCAGTGATAACAGGTCATTTATTATCTTTGTCTCTCTGTCTATCTCGCTTGTGATATCTCCCATGAACTCCCTGTACATCTCAATCGGAGCCTCATCACCCATGCTGTTGATGGAATCTGCGAGTACCTTCATGGAAGTAAGAGGTGTCTTGAGCTCATGTGACACATTCGATACAAACTCCTGTCTGGACTCATCCATGACCTTCATTCCGCTCATCAGCTCATTAAAATTCCTGCTTATTATAGCAGTCTCCGCATAGTCATCTACATCCAGCTGCTCTTTTCCAAAGCCATCCTTAATGTCTGATATCTCGTCAGAAAGCTTCTTAATCGGAACAAAAAGGTGCAAAAGCACAAGCACACCAAAAAAGAGCACCACCGCACCTGCGATAATGGCAACCGTCACCGCAATCTGTGTCAGATACGACATATTTAGCGATATATTGTCCGTCGACACACTTACAACAAGTGCTCCCTCTATCTTTGAATCCTTGTCGTTTGGATTGCTTATCGGAACAGAAAGCTCGATATAGTGGTTTTTAGAATCGTAGTTTGTAATCTCTGAAGCAGAGAAGGTCTTGATAACCTCCTCTGAGACAATAGTATTGCCATCATCTAAATTGTACGTATCCTTAATAATCTTAAAATGCTTGTCAACTATGAGCACACGGCCCTCATATATAGTAGTAAGAGTGTCAATCTGAGCATCAATATTGCTCAAGTCACTGCCATCCTTATCAAAGTATTTACTTGTGGATATCTTGTTTGCGAGAATCTTTGCCTGACTAAGCACTTCACTTTCGCGGATTGAAACCGCTCTGGACTCGTAGGTGTTAAGTATGCCGAAGCACAGCACCACCTCCGGTACCAGAACGAGAACAAAAATCATGAAAATCAGCCTGGATTTCAGACTCTTATAAAATGCAAAATGTACTTTACTCTTAAACATTTTAGAACCTTTCTGAAAGTATTACTTCTGGTTGTAGTAATATCCCACACCCCACTTGGTATGAACGTACTTCGGCTCGCTTGGATTTGCCTCAATCTTTTCACGAAGACGTCTGACATGCACATCAACCGTACGCACGTCACCCGGGTAATCCTCGCCCCATACAATCTTTAAAAGGCTCTCCCTACTGTACACTTTATTTTCATTTTTGATCAGAATCTCGAGCAGTTCAAACTCTCTTGCAGTCAAATTGATTTCATTATCATTTATGAACAGACGTCTGCTGTCACAGTCGAGCTTGATATCACCCTTTTCAATTACAGATGACTGTACCTGTGGTGCGCGTTCCGGTGAAGTACGCCGCATGATCGCCTTGATTCTGGCCTTTACCTCAAGAATATTAAATGGCTTTGTGATATAGTCATCAGCGCCGTACTCAAGTCCTAAAATTTTGTCCATGTCATCGCCCTTTGCAGTGAGCATGACAATCGGGACATCAGAAAACTCCCTTATTGCCTGACACACCTCAAAGCCATCCATCTTTGGAAGCATGACATCTAAAAGAATCATATCATATGAATTGGCCTTCGCCATATTAAAGGCCTCCTCACCGTCATATGCGCAGTCTACCTCCATGCCATCCTGCAGCAGACTGAAACGTATTCCTTTTACAATTAACTTTTCGTCGTCAACGACCAGCACTTTTTTTGCCATTTATACACTCCTAATTTACTGTTATATCATCTTTTATATTAAACATCGCTTCACCGATGCCGGACACCCTCGTGATATCCTCAATCGAAGAAAACAATCCATTTTTGGCGCGATCTTCAACAATACTCTTTGCCTTGCTCTCACCAATTCCGGAAAGAGCCATTAGCTGCTCGACAGTTGCGGTATTGATATTGAGCTTGCCATCCTTTACGCCTATATGCTCCTCAGCGCCGCCCTTCATCAGCGAGCCATCTATGCCGGTGGTATATGTGCCCTCAGGTATGTGATCCGACTTAAGCTCCTCTACAGTCGGGAAATACAGCATCTGCCCATCATACAGCTCTGATGCCAGATTCCAAAAGCTTTTGTCAGCTGTATCCAGCATGCCTCCTGCCATATCAACGAGCTCACAAACTCTCGCGCCCGGCTTTACTCTGTATACACCGGGATTGGCAACCTGACCACAGATATAGACGCACCACTCAGTAGATTCATCAGTGTCATCTGCTGTGTCTTTTTGCCTTCTGCTCCTGTTCTCCATCGGATGAAGCTTTCTTCTCCTTGGAATCAGCAGTCTGTCTGTTTACATCACTTGAAACCACAGCAGTCTGCTCCGTTTCAGAAGCAAAATGAACTGTGGCATCATCCTTTTTACAGCCGCAAAGGCCAAACGCTATTGTTAAAATAAACGCACTTAATAATATTATTTTTTTCATATGGTCTCCTTTGATTAATATCATAATCTCAAAGGAGAAATCGATGTCCTCTTTATTTTACAGACTTTTTGACAGTATTACAAGTGTTGTTTCAAGTTTTTCTATCATTTCGTCAACATCACTCTTTTCGATAACAAGAGGAGGCACAAATCTAAGCACATTGCTGCCTGCCGTAATGACTATAAGGCCTTGATTTAAAGCCTCTGCTGAGACCTTTCCTACAGGAAGGCTGCACTCCACGCCCTGCATGAGTCCCATACCCCTTCTGGCTGTGAGACAGTCGAATTTTGCAACAAGCTCATCAAGCTTCTTCTCCAGGTAAGGTGCAACCTCCTTTACATGGCTTACTATATCAAGACGCTTAAACTCATCAAACACTGCACTTACTGCGGCTCCTACGAACGGATTGCCGCCGTATGTGGTGCCATGGTCGCCCGGTGCAAGGGATTTATCTGCCACCCTCTGTGTCATGAGAAAAGCACCAACCGGCACACCACAGCCGAGTGCCTTCGCACAGGTCATAATATCAGGCTTCACATCATAGTTCTGCCATGCGAACATTTCGCCACTTCTGCCCATGCCACACTGTATCTCATCAAGGATAAGAAGAATATCCTTTTCATCGCAGAGAGCTCTCACTCCCTCGATAAACTCCTTCTTTGCCGGGTAAATACCGCCCTCACCCTGAATAGTTTCCATAATAATGGCGCAGGTTTTGTCTGTCACCTGAGCCTTAACACTCTCTAAATCATTGAAATTTGCAAATTTAACGCCCGGCATAAGAGGCTCAAAAGGCTCCTGATAATGCGCATTGCCTGTGACAGAAAGCGCTCCTATGCTTCTTCCGTGGAAGGAATGGTTCATGGCAATTATCTCATGACCTGCATGGCCGTCTCTTGTAAAGGCATATTTCTTTGCAGCCTTGATAGCTCCCTCAATAGCCTCTGTACCACTGTTTGTAAAGAAAATACGGTCCATTTTACTTGCATTAAGCACCTTGTCTGCCGCCTCGATGACAGGCGCATTGTAGTAGAGGTTTGATGTATGTAAAAGCTTATCAACCTGTGCCTTTAATGCCTCCTTGTGGTGCTCATTGCTGTATCCAAGTGCACATACGGCTATTCCTGCAGCGAAGTCCAGATATGCATTGCCATCTGTATCATAAAGATGTACTCCCTCGCCGTGATCAAGTACAAGTGAAAATCTGTTGTAGGTGTGAAGAAGCTCCTTTTCTGCCTCATCAATGTATGACTGTTTATCCATATTATTGCTCATTGTTAAATTTTTCCTCCGAATCTCCAAGAATAGCTGTTCCGATTCCTCTGTTTGTGAATATCTCAAGCAGTAAGCAGTGTGCGATACGTCCATCAAGAATATGAACTCTTGAAACTCCGTTATCGATAGCATCTATGCAGTTGTTAAGCTTAGGAAGCATGCCTCCGCCGATAAAGCCATCACCTATAAGCTTCTTTGCATCTGAGACTGTAAGCTCTGAAATAAGTGTATTCTTATCTGAAGGGTCTTTGTATACACCCTCGATATCCGTGAGGAATGCAAGCTTTTCTGCTGAAACTGCTCTGGCGATAGCGCATGCTGCATCATCTGCATTAATATTGTATGTATTGTATTCATCATCAAGACCGATTGGACACACAATTGGAAGAAAATCCTTCTCAAGCAGGTCATAAAGAATTTTTGGATTGACATCAGTGATTTCACCGACAAAGCCTATATCCTCTCCGTTTGAATACTTTTTCTTTACCTTTAAGAGGCCACCGTCCTTGCCGCTTACTCCGACAGCCTGCACACCAAGCTCCTCAACGAGTGTAACGAGAGATTTGTTTACCTTATTCAGTACCATCTCGGCAATCTCCATTGTATCGGCATCAGTCTTTCTGAGTCCGTTTACAAATACAGGCTCCATACCGACCTTTCCTACCCATTTGCTGATTTCCTTGCCTCCACCGTGTACGATGATAGGCTTGAAGCCGACCAGCTTGAGAAGTGTGACATCCTGGATTACCTGCTTTTTAAGCTGTTCGTCAACCATTGCAGATCCGCCGTACTTTACAACGATAATCTTTCTGTTAAATCTCTGTATATACGGAAGTGCCTCTATGAGCACCTGTGCCTTTTCCATTACCTGTTCCATGTTCTTATCTGCCATTGTACTGCTCCTTATTTGTTAAATCTTGTTATATTTTCTTCGTTAAGTGTGAAATCATAGTAATTTAAGTCTTCTCTGAATGTCCATCCCTCTTCCTTCCAGAAGTGGTTTCCAAGCTCATTCACCTTGAAGGCTATGATTGACACCTTGTTGATATGCTCTGCCTGAAGTGCTCTCATGCAGGCAACCACCATACTCTTTCCGATGCCGCACTTTCTGTAATGCTCATCCACGCATACATGATACAGGCAGCCTCTTCTGCCATCGTGACCGCAGAGTATGGCTCCAACTATCTTTCCATCTTCTACCGCTACAACACTCGTAGTCGGATTTCTCTTAAGAAATCTAAGGACTCCCTCTCTTGAGTCGTCAATAGAACGGATTCCAAAGCCGTGAATGGTCTGCCAGAGGCTGTACACCTCGTCATAGTCATCTATCGTCATAACCCTTATTTCATATTTATTCTCATTACTCATTTTATTAAATCATCCTTATATTTTTATATAACTATCAGCATTATAATGCATCTTTCTGATAATTATTTTCCTATTATTAATTATTACGGGAACATAGGAACCATATTGAGTCCCTCTGCCTCATCGAAGCCAAATAACAGATTCATATTCTGAACCGCCTGTCCTGCAGCACCCTTTACCAGATTGTCAAGAGCACCCATCATAATAATTCTGCCGGTTCTCTCATCAATCACAAAGTTTACATCCACATAGTTGCTGCCCTCAACCCACTTTGTCTCAGGGCAGACACCTTTTTTGAGCACTCTGACAAACTTCTCATTTGCATAATACTTATCGTAAACTGCCTTAATCTCATCATATGTAGGAAGTGTTCCATCAGGCTTTTTCTTAAGTGTCGCATACTCTGTAGCGAGGATTCCTCTGTTCATCGGAACAAGATGCGGAGTAAAGTTGATAAGGATTTCTTTTCCTGCCGCATATCCAAGTTGCTCCTCTATCTCAGGTGTATGTCTGTGTGAGGCAACGCCATATGCCTTCATGCTCTCATTTACTTCACAAAACAGATTAGGTGTCTTTGCACCACGTCCTGCGCCAGATGTGCCTGACTTTGCATCGACGATAAGTGTATCTGTGTCAATAAGTCCCTCCTTCACAAGCGGATAAGCTGTAAGGATGGAGCATGTGGTATAGCAGCCCGGATTTGCAACAAGCCTTGTCTCCTTTGTGACCTTGTCCCTGTTTATCTCACACAGACCATATACAGCCTCATCAATAAACTGCGGCGACTTGTGCTCAATCTTGTACCATTTCTCATATGTGGCTACATCCTTGATACGGAAGTCCGCTGACAGATCGACAATCTTTACCTTACTTAATATATCCTCAGTGAGCACGCCTGCCAAAAAGCCCTGTGGGGTCGCAGTGAAAATCACATCAACAGACTCTGCAAGCTCCTCCATATTATCATCCATGCACTTTGCATCAACTATCTGAAACATATTTCCATAGATATCGGCATAATTCTCATCCACATAGCTTCGTGAGCCATACCATGCAATCTCTACCTCTTTATGATTCATCAAAATTCTCACGAGCTCTGCTCCGGCATATCCGGTGGCTCCAATAATACCAGCCTTTATCATAGTATTTCCTCTTTTCATATTGTATTTCTGCATAACCATATAAAATGGGTCTGACGCATCATACATAATAATATAGTACAGTAATTTCAATCCGTAAAGAGAAAAATTATACAAAATTATGTATATTTATACATGAATAATGTATATTTTTTCACTTGCAATATGTAAAGAACTGGTATATATTTATTCTAAAGTAATTATTCAAGGCTTTTAGACACAAAAGCAGTTAATGGTTACCATCATAAAGAATAAACGAAAAGAGGACACGCACTTATGAAAGACAAAGTTGTATTAGCTTATTCAGGCGGACTTGATACTACCGCTATCATTCCATGGCTTAAAGAGACTTATGACTATGACGTAATCTGCTGCTGCATCAACTGCGGACAGGGAGAGGAGCTTGACGGACTCGATGAGAGAGCCAAATTATCCGGAGCTTCAAAGCTTTACATAGAGGATATCTGTGATGAGTTCAGTGAGGACTACATCGTACCTTGTGTACAGGCCGGCGCAGTTTATGAGCACAAATACCTCCTTGGAACAGCAATGGCAAGACCTGGCATCGCAAAGAAGCTTGTTGAGATTGCAAGAAAAGAAGGCGCTGTAGCCATCTGCCACGGTGCAACTGGTAAAGGAAATGACCAGATCCGTTTCGAGCTCGGTATCAAGGCGCTCGCTCCTGATATCAAGGTAATCGCTCCATGGCGTCAGGACAACTGGAAAATGGATTCACGTGAGGCTGAGATCGAGTACTGTAAGGCACACGGAATCGACCTTCCGTTCGGCACAGATTCAAGCTACAGCCGTGACCGTAACCTCTGGCACATCAGCCACGAGGGACTTGAGCTTGAGGATCCTTCACAGGAGCCAAACTATGACCATCTGCTCGTATTAAGCGTCACACCTGAGCATGCTCCTGACGAGGGTGAGTATGTTACAATGACATTTGAGAAGGGTGTTCCTACATCTGTCAACGGCAAAAAGATGAAGGTAGCAGACATCATCAGAGAGCTCAACCGTCTCGGTGGCAAGCACGGCATCGGCATCATCGATATCGTTGAGAACCGTGTAGTAGGCATGAAATCACGTGGTGTATATGAGACTCCCGGTGGAACAATCCTCATGGAGGCACATGACCAGCTCGAGGAGCTCTGCCTTGACCGTGCCACAATGGAGGTCAAAAAAGAAATGGGCAACAAGCTCGCTCAGGTAGTATACGAAGGAAAATGGTTCACACCACTTCGTGAAGCAATCCAGGCTTTCGTAGAGTCAACACAGGAATATGTTACCGGAGAAGTTAAATTCAAATTATATAAAGGCAATATCATCAAGGCCGGCACTACTTCACCATATTCACTCTACAGTGAGTCTCTTGCAAGCTTTACTACAGGAGATTTATATGATCACCATGATGCAGACGGCTTCATCACACTGTTTGGTCTGCCACTCAAGGTGCGTGCAATGAAGCTTCTTGAGCTTGAGAACAAGAAAAATAATTAATTGTTACAACAAATAAAAGAAAAAGAGATGTGAAATAACAGCAATTATTTCACATCTCTTATTTTTTTAATAATTTCATTCTTTAAATCAAGTGCCTTATCCTTAATGTGTCTAGAAGCACTTTTTGATATAAGCACCCTTGCAATGAGCTTTGAAGCCACATCCCAATGGTCAAGCTTATAATTCATCTGAGCCAAAAGCAAATCAACCGTATCCTGATTCATACCACATATAGGGGAAATGCTCAGTCGCAACCGCTCTTGTCATTCCATCAAGAGCCTGCTTATAATAATATTTTTCTGCCTTTTGTGCACTTACAAGCTCTTCACTTTCCGTTGAGATACCATCAGCCGTAAGCTGTTCGATTAAACCGCGATAAAGCCAGGATAGCTTAAGACAAATATATGCCTTTTCACTATACATAGCCCTTTTAACAATCGCTGAAAAAAGTGCCAGCTTAAATCTGTCTATTGCCTCATCATACGAATATAACAAAGGCACCGACTGCTGCCGGGCTTAAATTTGGCAGCAACCTGCTCCTTAAGCAGCCTTATCTGTGTACTCGATACATGTACAAAGTCGCCATTCATCGCACTATAACCACAATGCGGACACGATGTGACACCATACTTTATTGTATCAATTCCCTTGTAAACCGGTCTGAAATCATCATCAGAGCCAGCAAACCTGATCTTTGATGTCCGTACCGTCAGTGTTTGAAAACTCTGATCACACACCGGACATGTTATATTCTTTGCAAAAACAAAATCCGTTTCATCCTCTGTCTGAACAGCAGCTGCCACCGGAGCATCCCCGGTGGCAGCTGCTTTATCCTCATCATACAGATCATTTATGTCTTCAGGATTTAAACCGAATTTGTCAATACCTGACTTTAAATCCATATTTTACCTCTATTCTTCTCTTCTGTTTATTTTTAGTCAAAAACTATTTAGCTGTCGGAAGCTTGAATGAGCTCTTTAATGAGACGATTCTGTTAAATACAGGCTGTCCATCCTTTGAGTCCTTGCAATCCGCGCAGAAGAAGCCATTTCTGACAAACTGGAAGCTGTCATAAGCCTTGGCACTCATAAGCTCCGGCTCCACTACACAGTTATCAAGCACTGTGAGTGAATTAGGATTAAGATTTAAGCTTCCGTCCTCATTGTACACTCCAAGCTCTTCATTAACGATATTCTCGTAAAGACGTACAGTTACCTGCTTTCCATACTCGGCTGAAACCCAGTGGATAGTTCCCTTGACCTTTCTGCCATCAGGACTGTTGCCACCCTTTGATGCCGGGTCATATGTACAGTGAATCTCTGTAACATTGCCGTTTTCGTCCTTCACACAGCTATTGCACTTCACAAAATAAGCATTCATGAAACGCACCTCATTGCCAGGGAACATACGGAAATACTTCTTCGGTGGCTCCTCCATGAAGTCCTCTCTCTCCACATAAAGCTCTCTGGTGAAAGGAACCTTTCTCTTTCCAAGCTCAGGATTCTCCACGTTATTGTCCACTTCAAGATACTCAACCTGTCCCTCAGGGTAATTGTCGATAATCACCTTGACCGGATCAAGCACAGCCATCATACGAGGACGCTTAGCCTTTAAATCCTCTCGGATACAATACTCAAGCATAGCGTAGTCAACAGAGCTGTTAGCCTTTGATATACCACACAGATCAACAAAATTCTGGATAGACTCCGGTGTGAAGCCCCTGCGTCTGAGCGCTGCTATAGAAACAAGCCTCGGGTCATCCCAGCCATCAACGATGCCGTCCTCCACAAGACGCTTGATATATCTCTTTCCTGTTACAACATTAGTCAGATAGAGCTTTGCAAACTCAATCTGCTTTGGCGACTCCTCAGGAGAATTCTTAAATCCACATTCAATAACCACCCAGTCATACAGCGGTCTGTGGTCTTCAAACTCAAGAGTACATATAGAATGTGTGATGCCCTCAATAGCATCCTCTATAGGATGAGCAAAATCATACATAGGATATACACACCATTTATCACCTGTATTGTGATGTGTCATATGAGCCACACGGTAAAGAATCGGATCTCTCATATTGATGTTTGAAGAGCTCATGTCAATTCTCGCACGAAGTACCTTTGTGCCATCCTCAAACTCACCGTTTTTCATTCGTTCAAAAAGGTCTAGGTTTTCCTCAACACTTCTCTTTGAGTATGGATCCTCCTTGCCGGCCTCTGTGAGTGTACCTCTATACTCTCTTATCTCATCAGGTGTCAGATCAGATACATATGCCTTTCCCTTCTTTATCAGTCCTACTGCACACTCATACATCTTGTCGAAATAATTGGATGCAAAAAACTTCCTGTCAGCCCAGTCAGCACCAAGCCACTTAACATCGGCCTCGATAGACTCTACAAACTCCAGACGCTCCTTGGTAGGGTTTGTATCATCAAACCTGAGATTGAACTGTCCGTCATACTTCTTTGCCAGTCCATAGTTTAAAAGAATAGACTTTGCATGGCCGATATGTAAATAACCGTTTGGCTCCGGTGGGAATCTGGTCTTTACTGTCTTGCAATGACCCTCTGCCAAGTCCTTCTCAATAATCTGTTCAATAAAATTTTTCGAAACTGTTGCCTCGTTCTCCATAAATGATCCTCCGAAAATAATACTGTGTCCATTATAAATTCATCAGTTTACTTTGTCAATGAATTAGAAAAAGTAGTACATGTATATTATACGTGCGTATGTGTAAACAGATGATCCTGACAGTATTCCTTGTTGCCGGTGCACTTCGAGCAGTATCTGAATGTTAATTCAGGATTTGACAATTCCGTTCTGCCGCATATATAGCACTTGTGACGTGAGATGCCACTTCCCGGGCGAGGTTCGGAAAACTGAGCCTTAAACTGTGCCTTTCTCCTCTTCTGGTGCATATTCTGTCTGAATGAGAGCCTGTGCTTGCAGCCATAAATGAATACCAACAGATTTATAAGTGCAAGTACGATTTCTGAGCCGTATGCCAATCCAATCTGCCATCCAAAGCTCATATAGGTATACACATCATATGCAAACATCACGAAGTAAACAAGCACCATCCACTTCATCTTTATAGGAAGCACAAAGTAAAGCCTCACCTCTGCCTCCGGCATCAAAAGACCAAGCATCAGATACATAGCTATAAGTATATAGTACATAGTCAGATTGATGGATACATGTGTCACTGCAAATGCAAGCATTCCTACTATATCATACAGCAAAAAGCCTCCGAAAAAGTACACATTCATCCTAAAAGAGCCAAGATATGACTCCATGCTGTCTCCAAGCGTCCACAGACAGAATATAAATAAAAGCTGTAAAAATGATATGCTGCCGCTCGGCACAAAAAAAATCCAGCTTATAAGACGCCATACCTGTCCGTGCAAAATAGCAGAGGCTGAAAACTGCAGATAATAAAGGACAACATCTCCCTTTGTCAAAAAGCAGCACACTGCCTATCAGATTCGCAGCGATAAATATTCTAGTGATATTCGGAATCGCTTTTTACTTCCATATTTTTGTTCTAGTTTGTTAAGCCAGTTCATACATTTTAGCAGACATGGTTCATTTCACTGCTGCTCACACCATTATGTGACAAGCAGTGGTTACATCACGATGCAATAAAACCACGTATCTGCATCCTCCTGTCATATTATTGCTGCCTTTTACACTATAGTGCAAAGGGCAGCGGTTATTACAAAATTTATTATGATAGTTAAATCATACTTTGTCAACGAGACTGCGAATTATTCACAAATTCTTTATAATTATAGTCATTGTAATTTGTCGATATCTGTCGTATAATAATCTCTGTTTTGATAATAGAACAATTATATATTCTAATAAGAAGAAAGATATATAAAAACATATAAGTAATACATTATGGAGGAACCACTATGGAAAATAACAGCTTACATAAGTTGGGCATTGATATCGGCTCAACAACCGTCAAGATTGCACTTCTTGATGCCGATGACAATATCCTCTTTTCCGATTATGAGCGTCATTTTGCAAATATACAGGAGACACTTGAGTCCCTTATCAGAAAGGCCTACGACAAGACAGGTGACCTTTCAGTTTGTCCTATGATAACAGGCTCCGGCGGACTCACTCTTGCAAAGCACCTTGAGGTGCCATTCGTACAGGAGGTTATAGCTGTATCTACCGCACTCACACACTATGCTCCACAGACCGATGTGGCAATAGAGCTAGGTGGCGAGGATGCCAAAATCATATACTTCGAGGGCGGTAACGTGGAACAGCGTATGAACGGCATATGTGCCGGCGGTACAGGCTCATTTATCGACCAGATGGCTTCTCTCATCCAGACAGACGCTACAGGACTAAATGAATACGCAAAAAGCTACAAGGCCATCTACCCTATCGCAGCCCGCTGTGGAGTATTTGCCAAAACAGATATCCAGCCTCTCATCAATGAGGGAGCCACACGCGAGGATTTATCCGCTTCAATCTTTCAGGCCGTGGTAAACCAGACCATCAGTGGCCTCGCCTGCGGTAAGCCAATCAAGGGACATGTTGCTTTCCTTGGCGGTCCTCTGCACTTTTTGTCAGAACTTAAATCAGCATTTATCAGAACCTTAAATCTCGATGACGAGCACACTATCGTTCCTGAGAACTCTCATCTGTTTGCAGCAATAGGCTCTGCATTAAACTATAAAGACAACTCTGTCACCACACTCTCATCCTTAATCGACCGCCTCTCAAACGGCATAAAGATGGAATTTGAGGTGGCACGTATGGAGCCTCTTTTTAAGGATCAGGCTGATTACGATGAATTTACAACGCGTCACGGCAACAATCACGTAAAGACCGGTGACCTTTCTACATACAAGGGCAACTGCTATCTCGGAATAGATGCAGGCTCAACCACCACCAAAATCGCTCTCGTAAGCGAGGACGGAGACCTTTTATACTCATTCTACAGCAACAACAACGGAAGCCCTCTAGCGACAGCCATCCGTTCTATCCAGGAGATTTACGCAAAGCTTCCTGAGGATGCACACATCGTACACTCCTGCTCTACAGGCTACGGAGAGGCTTTATTAAAGGCAGCTTTAAAATTGGACGACGGCGAAGTTGAGACTGTAGCCCACTACTACGCAGCAGCATTCTTCGACCCAAAGGTAGACTGTATCCTCGATATCGGTGGACAGGACATGAAGTGCATCAAGATAAAGAACCAGACCGTCGACTCAGTACAGCTCAACGAGGCCTGTTCTTCAGGCTGCGGCTCATTTATTGAAACCTTCGCAAAATCTTTAAACTATTCTGTTCAGGATTTCGCAAAGGAAGCCCTTTTTGCAAAGAACCCTATCGACCTCGGAACCAGATGTACGGTTTTCATGAACTCAAAGGTAAAGCAGGCCCAGAAGGAGGGCGCATCTATCGCAGATATATCAGCAGGACTTGCCTACTCAGTAATAAAGAATGCACTTTTCAAGGTTATCAAGCTGTCTGATGCAAGCGACCTCGGTGAAAATATCGTAGTCCAGGGCGGTACATTCTACAATGATGCCGTTCTTAGAAGCTTTGAAAAAATTGCAGGTGTACATGCCACAAGGCCTGATATCGCAGGTATCATGGGTGCCTTTGGTGCCGCACTCATCGCACGCGAGCGCCATGAGGCTGATTACAAGACAACAATGCTCACAATCGACCAGATAAACGAGCTCACCTACACCACAAAGCTCGCACGCTGTCAGGGCTGTACAAACCACTGTCTTTTAACTATAAACAAATTCTCCGACAACAGACAGTACATCACCGGAAACCGCTGTGAAAAGGGTCTGGGCAAGGAGAAGAACAAGGATAACATCCCAAATCTTTTTGAATACAAGAACAAGCGTATATTTGACTATGAGCCACTTGACCCAAAGGATGCTCCACACGGTACAGTCGGCATCCCAAGAGCATTGAATATGTACGAGAACTATCCGTTCTGGGCTACATTTTTCAAACGTCTCGGCTTTTCTGTAGTGCTGTCACCACAGTCTACCAGAAAGATTTATGAGATGGGTATCGACTCCATCCCAAGTGAGTCAGAGTGCTACCCTGCAAAGCTCACACATGGTCATATAAGCTGGCTCATAAAACAAAATGTAGATTTCATTTTCTACCCGGCAGTGCCATATGAGCGCAAGGAGTTTCCTGATGCAAACAATCACTACAACTGCCCTATTGTCACATCATACTCTGAGAATATCAAAAACAACGTGGACGAGATCACCTCAGGCGAGGTTAAATTCATAAATCCGTTTATGTCATTTGAGAGTGAGGAAACTATCTCACAGCAGCTCGTAGCCACCTTCTCAAAGGGCGATTTCAATCTGCCTGAGTCACAGATTCGTGATGCAGTAGCCGCAGGCTGGAAGGAGCTTGCAATGACAAGGCTTGAGATACAGCGAAAGGGCGAGGAAGTGCTCGACTACATGGAGGACACCGGACGTCGCGGAATCGTGCTCGCAGGCCGTCCGTACCATGTGGACCCGGAAATCAACCACGGTATCCCTGAGCTCATCACAAGCTATGGCATCTGTGTGCTGACAGAGGACTCCGTATCCCATCTGGGCGAGCTTGAGAGACCTCTCATCGTCATGGATCAGTGGATGTACCACACAAGACTGTACTCAGCAGCCAACTTTGTAAAGACCCGTGATGACCTTGACTTAATCCAGCTCAACTCGTTTGGCTGCGGTCTCGATGCTGTCACAACCGACTGCGTAAACGATATACTGACAGGCTCAGGCAAGATATACACCTGCCTGAAGATCGACGAGGTAAACAACCTGGGCGCAGCAAGAATCCGTATCCGCTCGCTCCTTGCCGCCATAAGAGTCAAGGAAACCAAGCATGAAAAGCGTGAATTAAAACCGTCTAACTACGAGCGTGTTGTATTCACCGAGCAGATGAAAAAAGACAACTACACCATCATCTGCCCTCAGATGTCACCTATACACTTTGACCTTCTCGTGCCAGCCTTTAAGGCAGCCGGCTACAATATGGTCATACCGGATATCCCTGCAAGGGAATGTGTGGACGTGGGACTTAAGTTCGTAAACAACGATGCCTGCTACCCTTCACTCATTGTTGTAGGACAGATTATGGCAGCCGTCAAATCAGGCAACTATGATATGACGCACACAGCCATCCTTATCTCACAGACAGGTGGCGGATGCCGTGCGACAAACTACATCGGATTTATCCGAAGAGCCCTCGAAAAGGCCGGATATCCTGATGTGCCTGTTATCTCAATCAACATGGTTGGTCTCGAGAAGAACCCGGGCTTTAAGTTTACTCCAAGCCTTATCCAGCACGGACTGTATGCACTTGAATTTGGCGATATCTTTATGCGCTGTCTCTACAGGGTACGTCCTTATGAGAAAGAGCCGGGAAGTGCCAATGCACTCCATGAGAAATGGAAAAAGAGAGTCATCGACTTTGTCGGCAACACAAAGATGCTCTCTCACAAGAAATACAAGAAGATGTGCCGCGAAATCATAAGGGATTTCGACAATCTGCCTATGACAGATGAGGTTAAGCCGCGTGTCGGCGTGGTCGGTGAGATCCTCGTCAAATTCCTGCCTGCAGCAAACAACTATGTGGTTGACCTGCTCGAAGCTGAAGGAGCCGAGGCTGTAGTGCCTGATCTGACTGATTTCTTACTCTACTGCTGCTACAACACGAATTTCAAGGCTGACTATCTCGGTGCTTCTAAGAAAGCTAAGTTTATGAACAACCGACTTATCTCCTTCTTCGAGTGGCTCAGAAAGGATGCTAGGGATGAGCTGGCTAAGAGCAAGCACTTTGAACCAACCGCTCACGTGCAGGATCTCGCAGAGTATGCTTCTCCTATCGTTTCTTGCGGTAATCAGACCGGTGAGGGCTGGTTTTTGACAGGTGAGATGCTTGAACTCATCAATGAGGGGGTTACAAACATCATCTGTGCGCAGCCTTTTGCATGCTTACCGAACCATATTGTGGGTAAGGGTGTTATAAAGAGAATCAGACATGATCATCCGGATGCCAATATCGTGGCTATCGATTATGATCCGGGTGCTTCTGAGGTGAACCAGCTGAACCGTATTAAGCTGATGCTTTCTACGGCACAGAAGAAGCTTAAGAAATAAAAAATTCGCCCATGCATCCATGCATGGGCGTTGTTGGTTTTCGTACGCAATTCTACAGACTCTAAGCAGCTTCGTATATGTGGGCAAGGACAAAAGCCTCGGCTACGCCGGGTTCTGTCTTTGATAACTTTCTACTTTTATATGTGCATATGTTGCTCGTTGCACTCGCTTATATGCTTGCTAGCTAGGACAGATGCTTCAAAAGCTTATCATATTGGCTATACATCTTCTGCACTTCATTTTCCAATGTATAGTAGTGCATGATATATGGCACCAACAGCACTAAGAATAACAGTGTAAGTACAAGAAGCATTGGGTTGCTTATCATGATGGATGCGATTATTGACATCATGGTGAGTATGGCAAAGGTTACTGTCACTATGAGGTGCACGAGGCGCTCATGCTGGAAGAAGGCTATTTGTGTCAGGTGTTCCTGCAGTATTTTCTTCCACTCTTCTTTTGATATCTTATCAGGATTGGCAAGCAGATTATCAATCTTAAGTCTATAATTAATTATTCGTTTTTTCACTGTATTTTCAACCTTCTTTTCTCAATTGCTTTTTATTCTAAAACAATTACTTACGACTAATCAATCATCTCAATCCGACATGTATGAGCCTTGCTCTTCTTGTCATAATTGATTCCAACCAGCAAAATATTGCCACCATACTGCTCAAGAGATTGTGTATAGTTTCTATTTCTAATCTGATTCAAGGCGGTATCTGCTGACTTATTCCACTTTAGCTCTACAACAAGAGCCGGATATTCCTCCCTGTACTCAGGCTTTGGAATATATATAAAATCAGCAAAGCCACGACCAGTCGGAAGCTCCCGAATGGGCTTAAAATAAAACTGCATTGAGCTAAGATATGCGATTGTGAGTACACTACTAAGAGAATTTTCATTATTGTACTCAATTGTCGAAGCATACTCTGTATGGATTCTCTCGATTCCTGCCGCCACAGCTTGTTCGTCCATATCCAATGTAGACTCAAGCAGTGCATGTGACTCATTTTGGAAATTGATAAACTCATCCCACTTTTTCTGCCTCGTCGCCCTGACCAATTCCTGGCGCAGCTCCTCATTCGGGACAAAGGCCGTCTGAGTCAGACTATTATAGCCCAGATAACCAAGATGTATCAAATAAGTAATCACATCATCCCTACCGGCAAAGCTGACTATGTCATTCTGAAAAGTAGTAACATCTACCTTCACCTGTGCTCCAGAAATCATCTCTATAATAGCACCCTTTAAACCATCAAAATCCATATTAATAAGTGGCACTATTGCATCATAGCTGCCAGTCTGTGACCAGTAGCTGACGAAGTCACGTCTGGTCAACACGCTGACCACGGCCTTTGGATTGTATACCTGATAGTCTCCCAAAACATATCCATCGTACCACTGCTTCACCTTTTCATAATCCACATCATAGTGGCTGCACAATCCCCTTACATCCTCATCTGTAAAGCCAATGTACTCAGAAAGCTGTGCTGCACTCAACATTGTAAACTCATCAAAATTGTTAAGTGCTGACTGAGTCTTAAGCTTTTTAACCGGAAGTATACCGGTAAGAAAAGCCAGTGCAATATATCGGGATGGTTCCGTTCCCTTGAACATGCCACGCAAAAAATTAATATACTGCTCCTGTGCTTTAATATCAAAAGCTTCATCTCGAATCAGAGCATCCCATTCATCAATTATAACAACAAATCTGTTGGCTGTAGCCTCCCTGATATATGACATTGCACCATAAGCAGTCTGTACATCATGCGGAATAACATCACCATATTCATCCCTTAGCTCGTTTAAAATACCATTATTGATATAAGATACGACACTATCTGCGCCACCTGCATCGATTATGCACCACTGCACATCAAAATGAATCACATCATACTTATTAAGATTTTTTTCAAATGAGGGCTCCTTACATATAGCATATCCGCTAAACAACTCTTTTGAGTCACAGCCCCTGCTGTAATAAGCCGTAAGCATATCTGCTGTTATCGATTTGCCAAAACGGCGTGGCCGGCTGTTGCAAATGTAAGCATCGATTGTATTAATAACTCTGTTGGTATAACTAATAAGACCGGTTTTATCAACATATATTTTTGCACTGACAGCAGCCTCAAAGGCGCTGTTATCAGGGTTCACAAATCTGCCCATATCTACTCCATTCTATAAAAACAATTATCATTTATCACTAATTATCCTGCATCGTTTTTAATTAAGCTTGGATTTAATTTCTTCCATCCTTGTATCATCCAGCTTATAAAATCTCTTAAATACAAATATGCCCACGATGAGCAGGATAACAGATGGAATCGTCATCCACATACGAAGCGCATCAAGTGTATCCTGTGTCTGTACCGCAGCCGCGGTATCCAGATGAATCCAGTCAACCACCAGCCCAGCCAGAAATACCGCTACGCCGGATGCGAGCTTTACCGTAAATGTCTGCATTGAGAAAATGACCGACTCCTCTCTCGTGCCATTCATCACCTCACCATAATCAACAGAATCTGAAAGAAATATTGTCATGATAACATTGAGCATACCATAGCCCAGATAAATCAAAATACCCGGCAGGCAGAGTATGTACCAGCTCTGCGGCGTGTAGAGCTTTGCAAATGCCATTATAAGTATCACCGCAAAGCCTGCTATCTGAATAATAAATCCTGATATAAAAAGCTGGCTTTTGCTGAATCTCTTGCGAAGCAGCGGTATAACCATCATAACAAGAACCTGTGCTGCAAAAGCAACTGCAGCAAATATGGAATATGCGCCCTCGTTTCCCACATCAAACCTAAAGAAATAAAGCACTAGGTTGCCACAGATATTGAGTGTATACACGAGAATGATTGATACCACAACAGTCATAGCCTGGTCGTTCTTAAATAAGGCTTTAAACATATCGGATATCTTTCCCGGCTTCTCATCACAGGCAACCGGTCTTTCAGGCACACATACCACGCATACAAGCTCAGAAATCACAAATACTACCGCTATAATAAGTGCCCACCACTTAAATCCAATCCTGTAGTCAGCCATAGAGCTTCCTGCACCAAGAATCGGCACCACTGTCATCGTGAGCACCGTAGGAATAGCATCTCCAATGCCAGAGCATGTCCTTGCAAGCGATGTAAGCTGCTCCCTGTCGCTGCCCGGCTCAGTGATTGCAGGAATCATAGACCAGAACGGAATATCCATAAGCGTATATGTGATGCCCCATGCAAAGTAAAACACCGTAAGCCACACTCTCTGTGCTGAATCCCCCATAGACTCAGGAGTTGCATATAAAGCATAGATGGTCACGGCATTGAGCACCGTGCCGGAAAAAATCCAAGGCCTAAACCTGCCCCACCTGGTACGTGTCTTTGCTACGATAATACCCATCACCGGGTCATTGAATGCATCAAAAATTCTGGCCGCCATCATCACCGTGCCGATAAACACACTGCTCATCCCAAGCACTACATTGTAGTAATAGAGCAAATACGATGAAATAAGCATATACACAATATCTTTTCCGAATGCGCCAAATCCAAATGCGCACTTTTGTCCTGTTTTAAGCTTCATAGAAATACCTCCAAAAAATAATCCGCTATACTTAATACTAGTATAGCGGATTGCCTTGTAAAATACAATTTAAAGTTTATCTCCATATATCTCACCACTTCTGACCCACGTGCTTTCCTTCACGTGTGCCCTCTGCTGCACAATGGCACCACAATCAATATGGCTAAAACTGCCAACCCTTGCGCCAGAGCTCACCACACCGTTTGAAGCAATGATGGAGAAATCACCTATTGAAGCCTCCCCCACACGTGCCATAGGCAAAATCACGACACCATCACCGAGCACAGCTCCAGGCGAAATATTAGCAGCCGGAGAAACAATGCTTGGAATAAGGAAGTGATACTCCCTCAGGAGCGCTGCATACTTCTTCCTAAGAGAATTATCACCAATGGCGATAAATGCAATCGGATACTCATCCCTGAACTTGAACAAATCACTGCATTTGCCGATGATATCATCACCCTTGGCCGCATCATCCAAAAAGCTGATTTTCTTAAACAAACGAAGCGAAGCAGCGATATCATATACATCCCTGCCAAGCATCCCTGCCCCGAGAATCAGCAGATTCATCTGCCCTGAAGCAGCCACCTTGGAAGCCTCAAAGAGCTCACCAAGGATAGCATTCCTCTTTGCAATGACCTCATCACGCGACTGCGCATATACAGAGCGGTACTTTGCCCGCCCGGTTTTTTCATCCACACCTACCTTGAACCGCGCTTCCCAGCGGTTGGCGTGCTCGTAAATTCCTTTGATGTTATTCAAAATAGTTTCCTCGTAAAAAATTCTTTAGTAAACTCTTTGTAACTAAATCATTTTTGTTACCTGATTCTTATGCCACTATTATTATTTTCCTTCATATCGCCTATCAATTTCAAGTTGAATTTCAACAGAAGTTCCATTCTTCAGTTTTACTCTTACCATATCATCATCACTTGCCTTGCTTATCTATACATTCTACAACGCTCTTCGTAAAGACTAAGTTCATCTACATTGTAAATCATTTTAGTATATGGCAGATAGGAATGTACAGATGCCTTGCCCAAATCTTTCCTTGTTATATTAGACTCAACAATGGCAGACATCATATTCTGAAACACATCTTCTCTCTAATACTTGCAGTATATCCTACCGGAATTGTAGATTTAATTACCATAATTGCATCTGGGTTATATTCAATAACCAGCTTAATTACAGCTTCTACCAGTGACGTATCAAAGAACTTTTTCTTACTGTCATAGTTCGTAGGTGCAGCAATAACTACAAAATCCGCATCCTTATATGCAGATTCCGCATCTATAATATAGCCGTCAGATTTAACTCTTTTTCCTTTAAATATTTTTCAATATACTCATCCTGAATCGGGCTAATCCTTTTATTAATCTTCTCTACCTTTTCCAGAATAATATCTACTGCCATTACATCGTGGTTTTGAGATAATAATGTGGCAATAGAAAGTCCTACATCTCCTGTTCCTACTACTGCTATTTTCATTATATTTCTCCCATTTACTGATAATTTTCTTCGGTTTGTAACTTATTTAAAAAATACATATTAACTTGATTGATTGGCGTTTCAGCGTCATGATAATAACCATCATTTAGCACATACAATACATCATCAACAATCGTAATCCCTTCAATTGCATATGAATCTTTCAATACATATAATGGTTTAACTTTACTTGTTTTTAAGTCAACTGTATAAATATAGCTATCTCCATGATAGTCTGCACCTGCTGAAAAATATATCAAATCATTTTTTTCGTCTAAAAACAATTGATCTTGTCCTTTTATATGTATTTTAATTGATTTTTGTACTACGCCATCATATGAACAATTATATAAATAATTATTCGTCAAAATCCAAAGCGTGTTACTCTTACTATCATTTGCAATGCCAGATGGTTCTTTTATATCAAAATTTCCTAATTCATTTCCTTTTTCGTCTATATGGCGAACTTTGTTTTCTCCATAAGAACATAACCAGATAGTTCCATCTGTTGACTTAGTAACTCCTTGTATATCTCTCATATTCTCAAATTTTAAATAACAAGGTATATCTCCTTTAATAGCCGAAAAATCCTTTTCAACTATTTCGATAGAAGCCTGGAAAGTTTTATCATTAGGCTTATATTTACCTGCATTCCCTATAAAAAAACACTCTTCTTCTTTATACCAATAAAGCCCTGTACACGTAAATCCTACATTAGCTTTTTCTTTGTCCGGCAACTTTAATATTTTATTTGCATATATTTTGTCACATTTCTCTTGTTCAATTTTTACTCTAATGCGTGGTAAAATTATATATCCTACTGTAAAAAATATTATGAGAAAAAATAACATAAAAATTAATCGTTTTTTCTTCTTCATACTTTCTTTCCTTTTCTCAGTTCTGGTATCCATTTTTTCCTTGTTGCAACCAACAATACAAACATCATTAAAGCCAACAAATATCTAGCAACTGCATTTTTATATACAGCGACCATAGACAATGCCACAATACTCGTACCTATAAGTATTGTCATTTGCAATTTTGTATTAAAATAATTTTTCATTTGTATCTCATTATCAATACATTCTTTTCTTGCTAATACAAAATATAAAATCATGACTATTAAATAGCTTACTAATGACGTATATCCACCAGCAACATATCCAAAAATCGGAATAAAAATAGCATTTAAAACTATATTACACACTGCTGCAAATACTGACGCAAACAAAATAAATTTCGTCTTTTTATAGTAGAACAAGATATTTACATATTGTTGATATATATACATAACAATAACACTAATTGCTAATGGTGGCATAACCCATATTGCCTCTAAATATTTTTTCCCTCCTAAAATCAAAATTATTTCTGGAGCCATCACAATTTCCGCAATAGCGCAAAAAGCAACTATAATTGTCCCGACTGTTATCAATTTACTTTTATCTTTCGACGAATCCTTTAACTTTAATTCCTTAAACAGCCATGCCTGTAAAGATAAATTCAACGCACCACTTATAACAAAGATGACCATAGCTGCACTATATGATACACTATATAAAGCAGCATCTTCATAACCATCAATTTTTTGTATCATTAAACGATCCGAATGATTTAATAATATCATCGATAAGTAATATGGCATCAATGGCAAATTATATTTCAATGCATCTATTGCATAGTCTTTTTTCCATAGTGTGGATGTACCTTTATAATTTGATATAAAAAACGGAATTGCAACCCCTAACTGGATTACTGTCCTTGTAGCTATAACATAAAATATAGGATTATCTAAATTAAGAAAAACAGTTAATGCACCAACGATAGGTCCGATAAGACCATATACAATTATTGCAAATAACATTTTCTTATATTGGTTATCAACTCTTTGTCTTGATGACCACAATCCGAAACTGATAGTTCCTATAAAAGAACATATCATCAGTATACTTAACGGAGTACTTATTCCAGTAATATAATTAATACCCTTGTGAAACATTAAATACATTAACGTCCAAATCACAATCAATACAATACTCAATGATTGCATAGTTGCTGTATATGTTGTCCTGTTTTCATCGTCCCTTACTAATCCTGCAACATAACCATTGCTGTATATTCTCAATGTTATAATAATCTCAAATATTTCTAGCCAGGACATAAATATACTATATATTCCATATTCCTCAGTAGCTAAGTAATGCGTCAGTATAATCATTACCAACCAAGGCGCAATTTTTTGTATTATATTTCCCACTGCATACCAAGACGCAGCTTTCATTTCTACTGACATATCTCTATATTTTTTTATGATTTTTTTAAGAAACGGTTTCATATCTAACTCACTTCTATTGACTGATAAATCTTGCTATTTCCAAAAAAGAAAATAGCAATAAAAATAGTTGATAAATAATGAATCCATATACTCGATCCTGTCATTCCGATGCCTATATAACATAGCAACATAAAATACATAAATTTTTTACACTTTAAAGGTGCAATATACTTTATCGTTCTTGCACGAATCAATGTAATTACAAGAATAATGATAGTTCCCCATATTCCGAAAAATGTCAAAAATTGCAAAACGACATTATGTGCATAATAATATTCACCCGACGTAATATATAGCGGAATTCCAAATCCTCCTGGCAAACCGACTCTACCTCTTATATACTCTACACATGCCGTATAAATATAATCTCTATTGGTCAAGTATATCTCATTGCTTTTTATTTGATTTATCAACAAAGTAACACTTCGAGATTGCATTCCGTATTGTGCTAGTTTTTGGCTTACCCAATATAAAATATCTATTAAATTGTTTAGTAAAATATATGCCGATACTACCAGTCCTACAATAATTATTAGTTTCTTACATAACTTTATTTTACTTGAATATACATATGCAAATAAAATCATGCACGCTGATATTACTGCAGACATACGTCCACCCAAAACAGCAGTTACAAGAATATTAATGGCAACATTAATATATAACCATTTTCTTTTTTCAATTCCCTGAAGTACCATGTAAGAACCAATAAATACATTTGGTACACATATACTTGTAAATATTGAATAATGCACTAGCCCTTGTTTAAGTAAGACAACTGCAACTAATACCAACGGTAAATTTAATTTAGAAAATTCCCACCATTTTTCAACAAATATTCTTAAATCAAATATATTATTTGAAACACACAAGCATGGAACTGCTATGACAACCAACGCTTGTACACCTTCTATAAATACATAATACCGATAAGGCACTACTATATAATTAATAATTATCGCAGAACAAAAAACAAACAAAAATGTAAGAACACGTTTATTCATGCTCATTGTCGTTCCTATTGCTATTATCGCAAGCATCATATAAATTATATATTCATATAACGATGAAATTTTAAAAGTGTTTTCTAAAATATTCGCAAAGTATGGAACATAAATATATATCACCAATATAATTGCAAGTGTTGTACTTTTCTGTTTTATATTTCTTTGTCCATTTCTCATATCGCACCTTATTTCTTGCGTTTTCTTATAACTTTATTATATATTTCTTTCCAGTCATATAATGCCGTTTTGAAAAATATAAACGGATACTTTCTTTCATAACTATTCTTCTTCTTTTCATCCCATACTTCATTGTTATCAGCTAATTTTTGTGAGAATGCATCTTTAACTTCTTTCGACAGCCATTCTCTACCATCTTCACATACTCTGTTACGAATGTCAGCGTATGTTGGTGTTTCTAATTCTGGAACTACTCCCAAGGTTAAAAATGCATGACCATTATAACAATATGGCTGTCTGCAATGTTTTCCCACTGGATTAAAGATTATTTGTTGTTCAGGATTTTTAAATATATTTTGATTACTAAGCTGTCCATAACATGGCTTAGCAGCTCCAGTTCCTAAATCAACGTACAAAGTCCAAGCTCCCGCATAACAAAAATCATCTATTTTTTTCTGAAAAATATCCAATTTGAAATCAAACATTGTAGAATCAAATTTTCTCCAAACAGACTCATACTCTTTTCTTGACATAGATGTCAAAAGATCTTTTTTCTCAGTCAAATCATTTCGTCCTACTGTAATTTGACATGCTGCTCCTAGTTCTGATTTACAAAGATTTATAATTTCATCAATATCATCAATCAATCCATCATAAGGCATTAACTCAACAGTAAACGAACATCCCTTTTCCCACATCTTTTTCACATTTGAAAAGTATCTATCTATCCATCCTTTTTTCTTTAACTCTGCATAGTGGAAAGAGAATTTGAACTCCAAATGCTCTAACAAATTTCTTGGAAACTTAGCAATTTCATCAAATCGACTTGTCAATGTTCCATTTGTTACAACCTCTAAAAAATGTCCTTGTAATAATAATTGGTAAATATATTGCGGCATTTCTTTCGGAATAAGAGTTTCTCCTCCTCCCGTTAGATTTATAATACAAGTGCCTCCTAACCTCTCTTTTGAAAGACATTTGCCAACATGCTCTGGAGTATATAAAAATTTAGCTGCTCCTTTTTCATTTTCTTTCAATGCTGAAATATAACAATATTCACATTTAAGATTACAATTCTTAATTGGTACATTGATAACTAACAATCTTTTAATTTCCATACTTAATCCTTTCGTATTACGTCTGCCATTTTTTCAAAATAGTTTAGCAATTTTTCTCTATCATATTTTTTATGTTTCCATATAGTTGTTCTCTTTAATTTTTCAAGCACTTCACTTAACGACTCAGCTCTTACAATCATATTTGTATCATCAAGCCAATCTGCCACTCCAAATACTTTACCAGTTTTATTATTTAAAACAATGCATGGAGTCCCATTTAATACAGAAAACAGCATTGCATGTAAACGGTCTGTAATAGTAATTTCCGCATTTTCAAAAGTTTCCCACGACTTTTGCAACTCGCTTATTCGCTTTCTTAAAACAACTGGCGATTTTATAACAGTACTAACTTTTCTAATATTATAATTTTGTTTTATTTTTTCATAAAAATCATCAATATTTTCTTGCTCAGATTCGCAATCCTCTCGAATACATACGTTTATCACATTCTCATGTCCAGTACATTTTTCCTTTGTTATTATATTTTTCCCATACAAAACCATATCTGGCACTAAATATACATCTGAGTTTCCTGTAAATTCAAATTTTTGTTTTATAAAATTGTAAGACTTTCTTTCTCTCTTACAAATATATGTAAATTACTATGTTTTTTTAATATTTCATTTGTTATTCTGTATTCCTTCTCTCCCAGTTCGTCTGAAGTATAATATACTGTTTGTGGAAGAATAATAATCTTATTATTTGGGTAGTTCTGCACAATCTCACGTATAACACATTCATTATGTATCCATAAATTTCCCATCCATCCACCACCCGAAATTACAACTAAATCTTCAGGTGTTACCACATTTTTTATTATTATTTTTTGTGTATGATACATAGGCATCAATATTTCAAAATATTCATAGTCCGGGAAAAAATCTTCAAAAAAATATTGTTCTTGGATTGCGATTGCATGATCCCCCAAATTACCATGCATAGGTGTTCCAAACAAAAAAATCTTTTTATTTTTATTTGATTTTAATTTTTTTATTGCCGAACGCCATCCAGGATAAGCTACTGACAGTTTAATTTGTTCTTTTAAAATATTCATTATATCCCTCAAAAAAATATTTAAAATTATTTTCTTTTTTTAACACCAAATCTCTAAGTAAAACTAATAAACAAATAAATATATTAAAATTCTTTCCATAAATTGCCCCTTTAGCAATAATTTGTTTGTTGCTACTACCATTTTCTTTCTTTTTATGATAAACCGTTACCTCTGGTATATAAAAGATTGTATTTTTTTCATAATTACTTAAAAGGAAATCCACTTCTTCTCCACATACAAATTCGCTTCCCAAACCTAAACGTTCATCAAATTTTTTATTCATCACTAAATCTTTCTTAAATGCAACTTCAATAGAAGATTTTGACATGAGCTGTAATTTGTTTCTTACATACTCTTCGTTGGAAGTATAATTTTTATATGGAATATTTTTTTCTGGATCAAAAATCTGTGATAATACAATTTTAGCACATTGTCTTTTTTTTAATGCATTTACAATAATTTCAAATGCATTTGCAGGATACCAACAATCATCATCAGATAATACTACTATCTCGCCTGATGCCTGCTCTAATCCTCTATTTCTAGCTCGTGATAATCCTTTTACACTCATTTCAATTTGCTTTATATCCAAATTACTATATTTACAAATTATATCTTTTACAATTTCATGATTATCCTGGGTTACAAATATAATTTCAAAGTCTTTATATGACTGTTTTTCCAGTGTTTCTAATAATCGTCTAATTTCCTTTTCTCTTGTTCCTAACGTAGGAACTAATACTGATATTTTCATATTTATTTCCTTACTTAATTTTTAGCAATTTAATTACACACCAATATGCTATATGAAAAACACTTCTGGCTATGCTCAGATGTTCTATATCTCTATATAAAATCCAATGATATTTAATCACCTTAAATTTATTACTTGAAATAGAATTTTGTCTTATGCGGTATTTCATAAGTACCGCTCTCATACCATAAATGTATTTTTCTTTTTTTAACATTTGAAGCCACAAAGCATCATCGTTTCGTTTTCTAATATTAGGGACTTCAAATTTCCCCATCTTTTCTACGTTGTACATAACCGTAGAATTTCCTACCGGGCAATCTAAAAGCACTCGATTATAATCAGCCTTTGGTACTGTCTTTATAATTTTATTTAACGATTTCCCATTTTCATCAATTTGTTCATACGCTGTACAAGAAAAAATGCAACATCATACTTTTTCATAAATGCTAATTGCTTTTTCAATTTTTCTTCGGGCCAAATATCATCAGAATCTAAAAAAGCCATATATTCCCCCTTTGCCAACTCCATTGCTTTTGTTCTTGCAACGGCAGCTCCAGAGTTATTTTCTAAGCAAAAATATTTTATTCTACTATCTTCTTTTATATATTTATCGGCAATTTGTTTTGTATTGTCTGTCGAGCAATCATCAACAATAATCATTTCCCATTGCTGATAAGTTTGTGCCTGAACAGATTCAATTGTTTCCCCTATAAACTTCGCACAATTATATGTTGGCGTAATAACTGATACTAATCCTTTTTCCATATACACTCCCTACCTAATCACTGCAAAAACTGTTTTTATCATTGTTCCTATATCATGTATAAAACTAAATTTTCTGATACTCTCAAGATTCCATTTCATCTTCCCCGGCAGCACTTCTTCCACATATACCTTATCCACATCATCTGCTCCATCCAGCAGTTCTGCTTCATCCTTATATCGTATGCTCGCCTCACTTGTTATTCCAGCCGGAAGCAGTAGTGTTGCCATATATTCAGGCTTATATTTTTCCACATACTTCACAGCCTCAGGCCTTGTACCTACGAAGCTCATATCTCCGCTCAGCAGGTCAAATACCTGTGGCAGCTCATCAAGTCTGCAGCCTCTGAGCTTTGCTCCGACTCTTGTAATACGGCTGTCATTATCTACTGTTACTGCAGAGCCTATCTTGTCAGCATTGCTCACCATGGTGCGGAATTTGTGAATCTTAAAATGCTTGCCATATGTAGTAACTCTCTCCTGTCTGTAAAACACAGGTCCTTTTGAGTCCAGCTTTATCATGACTGAGATAATCATCATTGGAATTGCCGTGATGATTAGTATTATGAGCCCACACACTATATCAAATACTCTCTTAAAGAATAGACTTGCCTGCTTTTTTTTGAGTATCTCATAATATGGTCTGACTTCTTCATTTCTCATAAAGTCAGGTAATGAATCCCATTTTCTAAGCATATTTTTACTTCCTATTTCAGATATTCCTTCACTATATTCTTAAAGTTCTCCACCACATACTCCACATCATCATCGCTAAGCAGTGTATGAAGTGGCAACGTAATCAGATTCTCATAATATGCATACGCATTAGGGAAATCCTTTATATCCCATCCATATGCCTTGTATGCTGTCATCATCGGCAGTGGCTTGTAGTGTACATTTGTTGCAATGCCCTGTTCAGCAATCTTTATGATTATTTTTCTTCTCTGCTCATCACCGATTCCCGGTACCCTTGTCAGGTACAGATGTCCTGAGCCGTTGTGATTTTCTCCATAATGATTCAGGTGCATTACTCCAAGCTCGTCACACATTTCATCATATCTTGCGATTATCTGTTTTCTTCTCTCAAGCAGTCCTGCGTATCTGTCAAGCTGTCTGAGTCCGATTGCAGCCATGATGTCTGTCATGTTGCATTTATAGTAAGGAGCCACTATGTCGTACTCCCATGCACCTAGCTTGGTTTTAGCCAGTGCATCCTTTGACTGTCCATGAAGACTCAGAAGCTGGTACTGCTTATAAAGTGCTTCATCGTCCACTCCGTCTATATGTCTCCATGTGGCAGCTCCCCCCTCTGCTGTGGTGAAGTTCTTTACTGCGTGGAAGCTGAATGACGTGAAGTCAGCTATCTCACCTGCCATCTTTCCGTCTCTGTTTGCGCCGAGCGAGTGTGCTGCATCTGCGAGCACTGCGACTCTTCCGAGTGCCTTCTGTATATCTGTCTTTGGAGTAAACAGATTCTTTTTGCGTTCTACCGCTTCATAGATTCTGTCGTAGTCTGCTATGATGCCTCCAAGGTCTACTGCAATGACTGCCTTTGTTCTCTCATTGATAGCGGCCTCCATGGCATCATAATCCATTTCTGTGGAATCTTTCTGGCTATCAATGAACACAAGCTTTGCACCGACATGAATTACTGCGGCTGCTGTTGCTGTATATGTATATGCAGGTACTATTACCTCATCCCCTGCACCTATCCCAAGTACTCTCAGGTTCAGTTCTTCTGCGGCTGTTGCCGAGTTCAGACATACGAGCTTATCTGTGTGGCAAAATGCCGCCAGTCTCTTTTCCAGCTCCTTTGTCCTCGGTCCGGTTGTTATCCAGCCCGAGCGGAGCGCCTCGCATACTTCCTCTATTTCTGCCTCGCTGATATCAGGAGGACTGAACTGTATATTTCTTCTTTCCATTTTTTCGTTTTCTCCATTACATGAATGTAGCTTTCGCAGATTAAAAACAATCTGCGAAAGCTACACTGAAACCCGCTTAAATTAATGATTTGTAATGATGCTGACCCACTATTTGACCCATTATGGAATAGAAATAGAATTGATGGCAGAGCGCTTGGTCTCCATGTTGGGATGAACATAACGGTTTAATGTGATATTCACATTTGAGTGACCCAGAATCTCACTCACACTCTTTGCATCGGCACCGCTGCTGATACAATTTGTTGCAAATGTGTGTCTCAGAGCATGAAAGTGCGTATATTCAATACCTGCCTGCTTCATGTACGAGCGAAACCGATACTGATAGCGTCTGGGTTCCATAGGGACTTTTCCACAATATATACGAATCATCATCCGTGATATTATCGTGAAAAAAAGCTGACAGTCTCTGAAATATAAAAATCGGGGAATCGGTATTTCTCGAATAGAATGACTTGTCTTAGGAGAAGTGACATACAGTATGGTCTTCTTT